>Ga0224528_1000010_pt1 | contig 194681 bp, 142 predicted proteins | sample CBST25metaG_2_FD_179888 | JGI IMG/M metagenome (GOLD analysis project Ga0224528, IMG submission 179888) | Peat soil microbial communities from Stordalen Mire, Sweden - C.B.S.T25 | ecosystem: Environmental > Terrestrial > Soil > Wetlands > Peat | place: Sweden: Norrbotten County, Stordalen Mire...
TTCGGCTGGCTCTCGACGCTCAATCGCACTTCCAGTACCTAAAAAGCGAACCCCACCAGAAAAGATGGGGTTCGTCAGCACTCTGAGCCGCCCGAAGGCGGCTTTTCCTTGCACCAAATCAGTTACTCGCCTGAACCGCGCTTCCAGTCCAGTAGTTCTCCGATCGTCGAGGTGCCCGGCGAAGATTGCGGGTGCTTGTAGGCTTCCACGTCGGCGCGAGTTGCTTCCTCGCCCACTGCGCGAATGCTTAGTCCCACTTTCTTCTCTTCCGCGTTCATCTTGATGATCTTGAACTCGAATTCCTGGCCGGGTTCCAGCACGATCTGCTGGCTGTTGGCGTCCAGTGCTTCGGAGTTGTGGCAAAGGCCTTCCACTCCGTCCGCAAGCTCGACGAATGCGCCGAAGCTCGCAAGGCGAAGGATCTTGCCCTTGAGCACATCGCCCACGCGATGCTGTTCGAAGAAGCTCTCCCAAACATCGGGCTGGAGCTGCTTTACGCCCAGCGATAGGCGGCGGTTATCAGGCTCAATGGCCAGAACAATAGCCTTAACCTTGTCACCCTTCTTCAGAACTTCCGAAGGATGCTTGACGCGCTTGGTCCAGCTCAAATTGCTGACGTGTACCAAACCGTCGATGCCATCTTCGATTTCGATGAAGGCGCCAAAGTCGGTCAGGTTGCGAACTTTACCCTCTACGGTCGAGCCAACCGGGAACTTCTCGTGCAGGCTCTCCCAAGGATTCAGCTCAAGCTGCTTCAGGCCCAACGAAATACGGCGTTCCTGCGGGTTCACGTTGAGGACCACGGCTTCCACCTGGTCGCCGACGTTCACCAGCTTCGACGGATGCTTCATGCGCTTTGACCAGGTCATTTCGCTGACGTGGACCAGGCCTTCGATGCCCTGTTCCAGTTCAATGAATGCGCCGTAGTCGGTCACAGAGATCACACGGCCATGCACGCGCGCACCGATTGGGTAGCGCTCACTGGCATCCAGCCACGGGTCAGGCGTCAACTGCTTGAAGCCGAGGGAAACCCGCTGCTTATCGCGATCAAACTTTAGGACTTTTACTTGGATCTGGTCGCCCACGTTCACAAGGTCGCGCGGATGTGTCAGGCGGCCCCAGCTCATGTCGGTGATGTGCAGCAGGCCATCAATGCCGCCGAGGTCGACGAATGCACCGTAATCGGTCAGGTTCTTCACCGTGCCGGTCAGGACAGCATTCTCTTCCAGGTGCGTCATGGTGACGTCGCGCTTGGCGGTAACTTCTTCATCGAGGATCTGCTTGCGGCTCACCACGATGTTTCCGCGCTTCTTGTTCACCTTAATGATGCGGACTTCCAGTTCCTGGCCCTTGAGGGCGTCCAGGTTTCGTACCGGGCGAACGTCGACCTGGGATCCAGGAAGAAACGCGCGCGCGCCGAGAATGTCCACCGTCAGTCCGCCTTTAATGCGGTCGATGACGCGAGCTTTGACGGAAGCCTTGTCGTTGTGAGCTTTTTCAATCTCATCCCATGCGTGCAGGCGCTGCGCCTTCTGATAGGAGAGATTTACGTATCCCTCTTCAGTGTGGCCCTTTTCGACCATTACGTCGATTGCGTCGCCCGGCTGGAACTTGATGTTGCCGTCGTGGTCCTTGGCTTCTTCAAGAAGGACTACGCCTTCTGATTTCAGGCCAATATCCACAACCAGGTAGTTGCTGTTGATGCTAACAACCGTGCCCTTAAGGACGCGGTCTTCGTTAGCGGCGAGTTCGGCTTGCTCTTGCTCGAACGACTCGAGTGCTGTTGCGAAATCTTCCGTCATGTTTTCGTTTTTTGGGTTGCGAGAGACGCCCTCGGCAGGCTTCTCGGGCAAAGTATTTGAGATTGGGCTGTAGTGCTCGGCTGGCTGGTTGTCCGTTGGCAAACCGGTGTCCTGAGGCTGCTCGTAAAGTGAAGAGTCGTCGTCGCGGATATCGTCGAAAGCCATTAAGTTCGAGTCTGCCTCTGCGTGGGTGAGCACGGCGGAAGCTTCTGAAAATAATACGGACTGCTGGCATTCTTAATTGGTATGGAACCTGTTTGCACAGGCTTAAACAACCCAGCGGCCGGACCTCCCTGCATCGATGCCCGTACAGGAAGACTGTTCTGACTATAGCAACGGGTAAGAATGGAGTCAAACGCGCAAGTCGCAATATCGCTAAGAATTAATCAAGTTTTTCCGGCATTCCGGAACTTTGCCCTGCGCATTCCCGCGTGCTCCCTTTCGTGCTCGTCGGCTTACGGCGGAGAAATGCAAATTTCGTTAATCTTCCAACTTCGTTAGCGTGACTTTAAATGCCCAACGCAAATTCCGTTTGGGCTGCTTGGGCAGAAATATACGAGATAAAGCGGTTGTTCGCTGTTCTTTGGGAAGTAGCGCCCGTCCTCCATCTCCAGAGCCTCCATCCAGTTTGCCGTCACAATGGAGTTCTCTCGGGGAGCTCTCAGGCGAAATTGTCCGCTGGAAGGTTCGTAGTTGCTGTAACTGAAGCAGTGCCCGATGCAAGCGCGGTCGAGCATGTGAGTACATGACACACGGGACTGTAGAGAGGTATTAATGGAGCTCGTCACCTTGGTTCCGGGTGGTAACTGTTTCACCACCTGTTCGATCCGTGCTTCCAACTCATTTAGATTCTGTGCGTCGTGGTAATACAGGTAGAAAAACGGAAGTACCGCGATGCCCAAGATTGCACAATGCCCCCAACTTCGAAACATCCCTGCCATCACGCAACATAGAATCGCTGCGGCAATAAGCGAAACTCGCTGTGGCAGCATGCCCACCATTCCCTGGTGCTGGGTCACAAAGCCATTTGGCAGCAGAGGTAGCAGTACTGCGATCGAGACAAGTAGCAGGAGCCACAGACGTACTTGGGAGAACGCTGGCCAGCCTTCTCGGTAAAGCGTATGGAAAAAGACGACACCGGTTGCAATCATCACCGCGATCATCGCGGGAAGGTATCCATTGTGGAACAGGATCAGCTGATCAAAGCCGAACATCCTTTGCGACACGTCTGGCGCGGCCCCAAGTGTTGGCAGGGAAGCCATGGCCCAACGCAGTGCGCAGACCACAAATACCATGCCTGCCAGAACACCACCCAACTCCCATTTCCAACCTTTTTTCCACCGCAATAGAGCCAACAGAGCTCCCAGCCCTAGTACTCCAGCGGTGCCCAACTGGTGAGCCATAGTAGTCAGCACAAGCAGCGGAACCAGCCATAACAGTCGTAGCCCGCGAGCTTTATGGATCACCGCTAAAGTCGCAAACATCAGACCCAGCGACAGGTACATGTTCATAAGGCCCATGCTGAACACCCATCCGTAGCTGAAAACCGCTATCAGAGGAGTAACCTTCCATGCCACTTTGCCTGCCGCAGCGGAAGCCAGCGCGAAAAGTCCCCAGAAAAACACCAGCAGAGCCAAGATCGTCGCAATCTTTTCACCACCGGAAAAGCCAAAGGCAGCTACAGAAACCTCGAGAATTCGGTCGAATAGCGTGTTGCACCACTGTGCTCGTAGCTCCAGTCCAGGGGCCTGTCCTGCACGCACCAGCTGCGTGAGCCACGTGTTATACAGGTGGCTTCCCAAATCGCAGATTTCGATCTTGCGCTGCAATAGGCAGAAACTCGCCACCGCTAACGAGACCAGCACGCTTGCCAACCATTGCGTGCGCCCCCATGAATCGGGCGTTGTTTCGGGCAATTGTTCTTGCGTTTTCGCAAGATTTTCGATCACGCAATCTGTCTGCTCGGCGTTCAGCATACCTTAACCTACCCCATGTTCTTGGGGCTGGACAACTGGAATTGGAGAGGTCGCGATAGGCGCGCTTGTTCGCATCGCGATCCGGCGGTATTCTTTGCTCATCGAAAAACTAGCTTTCCTTTGTTACTCTCCCCATATATGGACTACATCTTCACACCTTGGCGTTATACCTACATGTCGACGGCAGACCGTGCTCCGTCGTGCGTCTTTTGCGACCGCGCGCCTTCGCGCGAGGAATTTCGCGAGCACGATGAGCACAACATGGTTCTCTACCGTGGCCAGCACTGCTTTGTTATTGTGAATGCTTTTCCCTACACCTCAGGACACGTCATGGTTGTGCCGTACCAGCACATCGATCGGCTCGACCTGCTGCCGACGGAAGCTGCTACGGAGATGATGGCGCTCGCCCAGCGATTGGAGACCGTGCTTCGTGCGCTCTATCGCCCGGACGGCATTAATTTAGGGATGAATATCGGGAAGGCCGCCGGAGCAGGAGTCGCAGGGCACATCCACATGCACATACTCCCACGCTGGTCGGCAGATGCGAACTTTATGACCGTGATCGGTGAGACACGCGTGCTTCCCGAAACGCCTGATGTTACTGCACGCCGCGTTCGAGAGGAGTTGAAGAAGTACTCCGGCTAGATTACTTCTTCCGGAACGTAGATTAGTTTTTTGCTTCGGCGTTTCTTTGGCGGGGGAATGCGGCGGCACGACATATATTTTCCGGTAGAGACTTCGCCGAATCGAATCATTGTGCGTTCCAGAAGCACCTCTACGGTCTCGGCGCTGTACTCCTCGGCGGCTTCCAACACTACCAATGCGGCTACCACGGCGTCCTCTTCCGCGTTGTGGTGGCGGAACTGGATTCCGAACTCACGTGCCAGCGCATCCAGAGTATGGCGAGGAAGGTCAGGCCAACATTTTCGAGACAACGAACAACTGCACAGAAACTGCATTCTCTGACACCAGAGGTCGTAGTGGGCAAGCGTCGCGCGCAGCACGCCCATGTCGAAGCCAGCGTTGTGCGCTACGAGCGTAAGGTCGCCAATTTCGTGCTCAATCTCTGGCCACAGGGCGTCGAACTCGGGTGAGTCGGCGACCATCTCCGGAGTGATGCCGTGAATCTGTATGTTGAACGGATTGAAGTACATCGAAGGAGGCCGTATCAGCCACTCCTTTCGCCGCACGACTTCTCCATCCTCCACCACGGCAATTCCCAGCGAACAGGCGCTCACACGTTCTGCGCTGGCAGTCTCAAAATCAATTGCAGCGAACCTCATCGCGGTTGACTCACGACAGCATCTCCAGCAACTCAGCCTCGCTGATTACCTTTACGCCAAGTGAAACAGCTTTGTCGAGCTTCGATCCAGCGTCTTCTCCGGCAACAACGTAGCTGGTCTTTTTGCTTACCGAACCGGAGACTTTGCCGCCTGCGTCTTCAATCATCTTCTTTGCGTCATCACGGGAGTAAGTGGGCAGCGCCCCGGTGAGTACAAACGTCATTCCGGTCAACTTTGTCCCGCGCACTTTCTTTTCGCCCGTAAAGGTCAGACCTGCTTCACGTAGACGCTCAATCAGCTTGAGGTTTTTCTCCTCAGCAAAGAACTCGCGAATGCTCGTTGCAATGCGTGGCCCTACTTCGTTGACCTCAATCAACTCGTTTTCGCCCGCGTTCATCAATGCATCCATGGAACCGAAGTGTTCTGCCAGAAACTCTGCCGTGCGTTCGCCGACCATGCGAATCCCGAGTCCGAAGATCACGCGCTCAAGACTTAGCTTTTTCGACGACTCAATTTCGCGCAGGATGTTTTCTGCGCTCTTTTTTCCCATGCGTTCCAGTTGCAGAAGATCCTCTTGGCTCAAGGAATAAAGGTCCGCAATGTTGTGCACCATTCCCTTCGCGAGTAGTTGATCTACGAGCGCGTCGCCCATGCCTTCAATGTTCATCACGTGCCGCGAAGCAAAGTGCAGTAACGACTCGCGCAACCTCGCCGGACAATTGACGTTCACGCAGAGATAGTTGACCTCGCCCTCGGCCCGCACTACGTGGCCTCCGCACTCCGGGCAAATCGCAGGAACGTGGAATTCGCGAGTGTCGCTTGGTCTGGGGTGTTCGGCGTCGTTCACCACTCGAGTAACTTTGGGGATCACGTCGCCGCCGCGTTCAACCATGACCCAGTCGCCAATGCGCACGTCGAGACGATCAATTTCGTCCTGATTGTGCAGAGTTGCCCGGGCGACGGTTGTGCCTCCGATTGGCACGGGTTCCAAGGCTGCCACTGGAGTAAGCTTTCCCGTGCGCCCAACCTGGATCAGGATGTCCTCGATCTGCGTCACTGCCGCGCGCGCCGCGAACTTGTACGCAATCGCCCATCGCGGAGCCTTGCCTGTAAAACCCAAACGCTGCCACAATGCTGTGGAGTTCACCTTGACCACTACGCCGTCGATCTCATAGGGGAGCCCGTCGCGAGCCGTCTCCGTGGTGCTGACGAAATCCCAAATCTCCTCGAACGTTCGGGCCATCGTGCGATGGTTGTTCACCTTGAATCCCGCCGCGCTCAAGGACTCTAGCGCCTCCCATTGCGTCGCACGCGCCATGCGTCCGTCCTGGAGCAGAAAGTACGAATAGAAATCGAGTTTTCGCTGTGCGGTAACGTTTGGCTCCAGCACACGCACGGCTCCGGCTGCGGCGTTGCGAGGATTGGCGAATCGCGCCAAGCCTGCGTCTTCGCGCTGCTCGTTCATCGCTACAAAAGATTTCGTCGGCATTAGGACTTCACCGCGCACTTCAAAGGGAACCGATAAGCCGGCCTTGTCGAGGTGCTCACTTGTTACCGTCAGCGGAATCGAACGAATCGTGCGCAGGTTCGCCGTGACGTCTTCGCCCGTTGCTCCATCTCCTCGCGTGATTCCGCGTACGAAGCGTGCGCCTCCGTCGATGGCTTCATAATGCAGAGCCATCGAGAGCCCATCGAGTTTGTACTCGCACTCGAACTCCACTTCATTAGCGCCCGCAAGGTCTACGACGCGAAGGGTCCAGTCGCGAAGCTCCTCGGCGCTATAGGCGTTGTCGAGTGAGAGCATCTGGGTCGAATGTGCCAACTTCGCGAAGCCTTCGCGGGCCTTGCCGCCTACACGCTGCGTGGGCGAGTCGGGCGTTACCAACTCGGGATGTTCGCGCTCGATGGCCTTTAGTTCGTTTACAAGGTGGTCGAACTCGGCATCGGAAATCTCCGGCGCGTCCTGCACAAAATAGCAGTGCTCGTGATGGCGGATCAGTTCGCGTAGTTCTTCGGCGTGCCGGGCGGGAGCTTTCACGATAGACATACAGCCGAGATTATAGGGCCTAGCGTGCATTCTGGAGGAATTCCTGCTTTTTCAAAACGCTTGTTGCATAACAAGGGCGAGCCGTTAAGCCCGCCCCTGATCGATAGTTGGAGCTTTCGAAAGCCCTTACTTTACCAGACTTCCCGCTGCCGGATGATCTGCGGGAGCACTGAGCCAGTAGCTGCTGCGCGCCGAAATATTTACTCCCATCGGTTCACGCATTCGGACGGTTATCTGGTGCAGTCCGGGGTCGGAATTCTTCATTCGGTAACTCAGCAGATATCGATTGTGGGCATGATTCGAAAGAAGTCCCAGAGCATCGTCCAGTCCGTGTGAGTCGCTGAACAGAACGTATTCTCCACCGGTCAGGTTGGCAATCGTCTGCGGAATGTTCTCCTGATCTCCATTGCGAGAGAGCGGCAACTTTGCCTGCAAGTTGCTCATACCCGTTGCCATCGTGGTCGTACCATCATCCCCGAAGCTGCTGTCGCCAGAGTTCTTCGCCGACCGGCCAGCATCAGTCGTGCCTATTGCGGAAGTGGCCGCACCCGTCAACGGTCCCGCGCCGGGTCCCATTCCTCCGCCACGCATACCGCCCATTCCCATTCCGTGTCCGCCTGAACCCATAGGCCGAGCACCGGCGGACATCAACATTGGCCCCAAAAGCTTTGCGATCATCTGCAACGTCTGCTTGCCGTTGTCGGGGTTTTGCATGGCGACCATATAGATTTCCGTGTTGGTCGAGGCAATCTGTCGGGCTGCCTCCTCCAGCGTAACGTGTGAGCTGCCCCGGTCGACTTCTTCGCTTACCACCACGAGCACGCGACGGTGATCGCTTGGGCGTTGACGGAGCATTCCCAGCGAGTATTGGATCGCGTCCAGAATCGCCGAACCACCATCGCCCGCTGGGAGGGTTTCGAGTTCCTTTGTGAGAGCGTCCACCGTAGGCGTGAATTTCTGCCGCAGTCGCACGCTACTGTCGAAGCTCACCAGTGCCATCTCGCTGCCTGGATCGTTCAGGAATGTCTCCAGCATAAGCGCAATGCCGTGCAGGGGGCTTACGCACTTACCTGGTTTCTTGGTGAAGATGTTTTCCTTCTCTGGTGCGGGGCATCCGCCTCCGAGTACTTCAGGTGCGCGTCCACCTCGTTGCACGGCAATCACCAGGGAGACTGGTTTGCTGAGGAAGGTTTCGTCCATCTGCACTGCCTGTTCCACGCCGTTGTCGAAGACGGCGAAGTCCTTGTCTTGCAGGTTGAAGACTACCTTTCCCTGTGGGGTGGTCACCAGGGTCGGCACCAAGACTAGAGAGCTTTCCGAGTGAAACGTTGGCACCGAGCCATCCTGCTGCGCCATTGCAAGGCAGGGAAGTATCACGCAGAGCGCCAACACATGCGCGAATCGACACTGTTTACGCACGTTGCGCCCCAGCTTTCCCAAGAAAGCTGGCATTTCCCCGTAGCCGGAACCGTTAGCAGGCATCATTCAACTTCTTAACCTCGTTACCGATTTAAATTGTGACGTGCTTAGAACGATGGTATGGATTATCGCTTATTCGTGTGTGCGAGATTGCTGGACGACCTGTTGCTGGTTGTGTTCTGAAGTCGCGTTCTGAAATAAGCGCGCGTCCGGTCTGGCCTGATGGACCGTCCGCACCGTGTACTTGATACAATCGACTTATATTTCTTAGCGTAGGTTTCGCGGTACCTGGGTTGTTCGTGCGCCCTCATCGCTCCAACCGGCGCAGACAGCAGATTTGGTGAACGTACTTAAGCATTTTCTCGTGCGCTATAAAGCGTGGATTTTCGCCGTGCTTGCCCCGTTGGGAGGCATCTGGGCGGTTCTTATTGTTGCTCTGTTGGATGCTGCAGCCTTTGGTATCCCTCTTGATCCAGTCGTGGCCTACTATGTCCATGTCGATCCCCGGCGCGCATTGATCTATGCTCTGGTGGCTTCCGCTGGATCGGCTTTTGGCAGCACGGTGCCATACCTTATCGGATATAAGGGCGGCGAGACGTTGATTGTGAGCCGGGTAGGTGAAAAGAGATACGCTCGCGTCCGAGCCGCTTCCGAGAAGTATGGCGACCTCGCGCTTATTGTCCCGGCCATGATGCCTCCTGGCTTTCCGTTCAAGTTGTTTGTTTTCGGTGCAGGTGTTGCGGAAATGCGTTATATACACTTTCTGCTCGCTATCTTCACCGGACGCCTGACGCGTTTCCTGCTACTGGGTGCGCTTACGATCAAGTTCGGCCCGGAGATCATTGATCTCACTGCGACGCTCTTCAAAGAACATCGCACGCCCACGCTGCTTGTCATCGCAGCAATTGTCATTGTTGTTTTTCTGGCGATGCGCTTCACAAAATCGCGTACGAAGACGGAAACTCTTGTTGCATAATACGTTGCCTAATATGTCGCCTAACATGTTGCCCAGTCATCAGTCCTTACCCATTCGTATCATCGGTGCTGGTCTGGCCGGTCCTGAAGCTGCATGGCAGTGCGCACGCCGTGGTCTCGCCGTCGATCTTTATGAAATGCGCCCGTTGCGCAACACTCCCGCACACGAGACCGATCTATTCGCGGAACTGGTCTGTTCCAATTCGCTCAAAAGCGATAGCGAAAACTCCGCTCCCTGGCTTCTCAAGCAGGAGATGCGGCATGCTCACTCGCTCCTCATGGAGCTAGCGAGTCGCACCGCTGTTCCCGCCGGACACGCGTTGGCCGTTGACCGCTTGGAGTTCAGTCGCCTTGTTACCGAGACCATCGAGGCCGAGCCGTTGATTCGCGTTCATCGCGAGGAAGTGACTTCGCTCGAAGGCTACGATGGCGTCACGATCCTTGCCAGCGGACCGCTCACTTCGGACGCGCTCGCTTCTGAGATTCAGCGACTCAGTGGGACCGACCGTCTCTTTTTTTTCGATTCCATCTCGCCCATCGTCGAGGCCGAGTCAATCGACCAATCCAAGGTTTACATGGCCGCGCGCTACGACAAGGGAACAGCCGATTACATCAACTGTCCCATGATGCGCGAGGAGTATGACGCATTTATTGCTGCGCTGGCCGAGGCGCAGCGCGTCGATGGGCACGACTGGGATAAGGCACAGTATTTTGAAGGCTGCCTGCCGATCGAGGAAATCGCTCGTCGCGGTCCAGACACCTTGCGCTTTGGTCCCATGAAGCCCGTGGGGTTGCGTAACCCGCACACCGGAAACATTCCGTACGCAGTCGTACAGCTTCGACAGGAGAATCTGCGCGCCGATTCCTATAACCTCGTCGGTTTTCAGAACCATCTGAAATTCGGAGAGCAGGCTCGTGTGCTGCGTATGATTCCCGGTCTTGAGAACGCAAAGTTTTTGCGCTATGGCCAGATCCATCGCAACACTTACATCAATGCGCCTGCCCTGCTGACGCCTACGTTGCAGATGAAACAGCACCCGCGCATTATCTTCGCCGGACAGCTCTCGGGCGTCGAAGGGTATGTCGAATCCATCGCTACCGGATTGCTCGCCGGAATCAGTGCGGCCGCCGTTGCAACCGGGACCGAGCCCGTTCCTGCTCCGCGTGCCAGCGCTCACGGATCGTTAACGAATTACATCTGTGCAGCCGATCCGAAAGACTTTCAGCCAGCGAACATTACCTTCGATCTGTTGGAGCAACTAGACGAAGCCATCAAGCGAAAGATGCGCGACAAAAAAGTTCGACATCAGATGGTCTGCGAACGCGCCTTCGCTGCTTTTGATTCCTGGTACATGCAACTCACGGAGTTTTTGCCTGCGCTCTGAAGATTGAGTTCTAAAAATTAAGCCCTGAACTTTCTCATCGCACTCTGCGTATCTACCCTAGTGGCGAAGTTCCGTCGGAGTAGCTGATGTCATTGCGCGATTTATTTTTGGACGTGTTGACCACTCTGTGGACCAACAAGCTGCGCACCTTTCTGACAATGTTCGGCATTGCGTGGGGCATTGTCTCCATCGTGCTCATGGTCGCTGCCGGGGAAGGTTTGCGCGCGGGGCAGGAAAAGCAGCAGCGAACCTTTGCGCGCGACCTAATGATCATTTTCGCCGGACGCACCAGCATGCAGGCAGGTGGCGCACGTGCGGGACGCGCAATTCACTTCCTGGATACAGATGCCACCTACGTTGCCGAGCAATCACCATCATGCAAGTACGTTTTGCCGGAACTCGGCAACGAAGCACCTGTGCGCAGCAATTTCAACAGCGCGCATCCTACCGTCACTGGATCATTTCCTCCCTTCGCGGAAATTCGCAGCATCGACGTGGCTCTGGGGCACTTCTACACTTGGCAGGACGTGCAGGAAGGGCGCCGGGTCGCGTTCCTCGGCAGTGAGATTAATAAACAGCTCTTCCCCGAAGGTGGTTCGATCGGTCAAAACATCTACATTCTCGCCGTTCCCTATGTTGTTGTCGGAACCATGAAAGATAAAAAACAAAACTCCAGCTATGACGGGTGGGATGTGAGTAAAGTCTTCGTTCCATTCCCCGTAATGCAGCAGGATTTGCCTAATAAGCCTCCGCAAAAAGCACACAGTGTTGATCGGTTACTCGTTGCTCCGAATGGTGTCATCGAGCATGAGAGTTGTAAACATCAACTCACTCTGGCCCTCGCGCACCTGCACGGTTTCGACCCGCTCGACAAAGAGGCGGTAAGTAACTGGGACACTCTCGAAGAGGCCGAAGCTTTCGTAACGATGACCGATGGAATGAAGTATTTCCTAGGAGCCGTCGGTGTGACGACGCTGTTCCTCGGAGGGATCGGAGTGATGAACGTAATGCTGATCGCGGTTCGCGAGCGCACTCGCGAAATTGGCGTTCGAAAAGCACTCGGGGCCCCGGCAAAAAGCATTTTGCGCCAGTTCTTTCTGGAGACAATGATCGTTGTATTTCTTAGCGGGGCAGTGGGACTCGCGATTGCGTACGGTCTGTGTGCATTCGTTAATTCGTTTCCCATGCCCGCGTTTTTCGCGGGGTTGAGGCCCACGTGGCAATCGGGAGCCTTGGCCATCACGCTGCTCGGTGCCGTTGCTTTCTTCGCAGCACTCTATCCTGCACGGCAGGCTGCGAGTATTGATCCCCTCGAAGCACTTCGCTTCGAGGCAGGAGGTTAGGCCGTGATTCAGGATGTATTCAGCGAAGCCATGAGTGCGCTGCTCAAGAACCGCACTCGCAGCCTGCTTACCATGCTCGGAATCGTTTGGGGCATCGCCTCCGTGACGCTGCTCATCGCATATGGATCGAGCTTTCGCTCGGTGCTCGTCACGGCCTTTGAGTCTTTTGGGAAAACGGCGGTAGTCGCGTGGGCGCAGCAAACGAGTCAACAGGCTGGAGGACAGCGCGCCGGAAAACAAGTTCGTTTCGAGCAGGAAGATCTCGACTACATTAAGGCCACTTCACCTGCGATCAAAACCATCTGCCGTGAGAACTCTCGGAGTATGTCGTTGCAGTACAACGAGCAGTTAGTCAACGGCGCAGTGCGAGCCGTCTGCGCGGAATATGGTGAAATGCGCAATGAGGTTCCGAGCGCCGGGCGCTGGATCTCTCCCACGGATGTTGTTGAACGCCGCCGCGTGATTTTTTTGGGCGACAAACTGAAGCGTCAACTCTTCAGCAATCGCAACGCGATAGGAGAAACCATTCTTGTTCGCGGCATGCGCTTTGAAGTCATCGGAGTAATGGACAAGAAAATTCAGCTCTCAAACTACTTCACCAGCGACGACCGTTCAGCATGGATTCCGTTCTCTACGGCCAGCGATCTCTATGACACCAAGACCACTCCGGTCTTTATCTTCGCGCCCGTCAATCCTTCGATGGAGGCCTTAGCAAAGAAACAATTTCTAGCCGGACTCGCGGAACGACAGGGTTTTTCTCCGACAGACGATAAGGCGGTGCAGATGTTTGGCGCCGAAGAAACGCGTCCCATGATCGATGGCATCACCATCGGTCTCCAAGGATTGCTTCTCTTCATCGGCGCACTGACGCTCGGCATTGGAGGTGTTGGAGTGATGAACATTATGCTGGTCTCCGTCGATGAGCGTATTCGTGAAATTGGTTTGAGGCGCGCGTTAGGCGCACGCAAGCATCACATCCAACTGCAACTCTTCGCCGAAACATTCGTGCTTATGTTCGTCGGCGGAGTCGCAGGAATCCTGATTGCATGGCTGCTCACTCATGCGATAGGAACTCTTCCACTGCTTGGTCCTCTGTACAAGGACGATTCAGGCAAGGCCGACATTCACATGCAGATCTCAGCCGGAACCGTTCTGCTTTCTACTCTGGTCCTGTTCCTTGTGGGAGTCGTTAGCGGCATGGTTCCCGCCCTCAAGGCTTCCCGCCTCGATCCTGTCGAAGCCCTGCGTTATGAATAGGAGTTAGTTCAGAATTGGTTCTTGCTATGGGCTAATTCGCTGAGGGCAACTAGGTCGCGGTACTGATGACTAAAGTGTCTGCCCCGATCTGTCGTTATACCACAATAACCGGTAGGTTCGGTTCGGGCCTTGTACGGGATTATTCACCCTGCCAGGCGTTCCCCCTGTCCGGAATCTTGTTTAAGGTCAGGTGCAATGCGACTTTCTACTGCAAGAATTCAGGCAGGTTTTGCGGTCCTGTTTACACTCTTATCCGCATCTGGAATTTCAACCTATATAGCGCTCCACTCCTCCGGTAACTCTTCATTCGTTCCGAATGGAAGTTTCCCGTTCGCCCTGAGTTTTATCGTTGTGGCAATTGCGTTTGCGGTGCCCTTCGCAATCTGGCTCACGAAAGAAATGTCCTCTTTTCTCAAAAGTGAAAACTATGCGAGTCAGGAACTTGAAAGAGTTTCAGGCAACTTAGCTAAGTTGTCACAGGGACAGTGCGAGCTAGACTTCTCGACGCAAGAAGCGAATGAGTTTGCGCAAAAAGCGAAATTGGAATTTGACCACATCAACGCAAGCACTACGGCACTCAGTTCCGCAATAAGCGCAATGTCCCATGAGGTCCGAACGATCTCGACCTCGGTCGCCAAAGGTAATCTTTCTGCCCGAGCGGATCTTAGTAATTACAAAGGTGAGTATCGAACCGTGTTGCAGAGCGTGAATACAACGCTGGATGCGATCTCTGCTCCACTGAAAACCGCTGCCGACCACGTGAAACTCATTTCCAAGGGACAGATTCCCTTGAAGATTACGGAAGAATCCGTGGGCGACTTCAAGACCCTTGCAGATAATCTGAACGCATGTATCGATGGCCTCTGCGGTTTGGAAGAAACCAAGCTCGTGCTGCAACGGATGGCCGTCAACGATCACACGACGGAAGTGAACGGAACGTACCATGGAACTTTTGCAGAGGTCGCGGCTGCAACGAATTTGGCGCAGGAGCGGGTCAAGAGCGTGAATAAGGCGTGCGTCGATGTAGCGAAAGGCGAATATCGCTCGACGCTGGAAGCGTTTAAGAAAATAGGTAAGCGTTCTGAGAACGACACTTTCATTCCCGGTCTGATTCAGATGATGGAAGCCATCGATGCTTTGGTGAAGGATGCCAAACAGCTCTCCTCGGACGCGGTGAACGGAAAGCTCTCAAGCCGTGCAGACGTTAGCACACACAGGGGAGAGTATAAGAATGTTCTGCAAGGTGTAAACGACACGCTGGACGCAATCATTAGTCCGCTCAACGTCGCAGCCATTGCACTGCAGCGCATCGGAATCGGCGACATTCCGGAGAAAATTACGGAGAACTATCGTGGCGAATTCAGCACGATCAAAGACAATCTGAACCGCTGCATTGACGCGTTGAATGGTGCCACTCTTGTCGCCACCAAAATCTCAGAAGGCGATCTGACCGTCAATGCAAAGTCGCTTTCTGACAAGGACATGCTCGGACTCGCCTTGATTCGGATGTTGGAAAATCTGCGCACCACGGTTCAAAAAGTCGCCGCAGCCGCAGCAAATGTTACACAGGGCAGCGAAGAGATGAGCGTCACTGCACAACGCCTTTCTGAAGGAGCTACCGAGCAAGCGGCTGCCTCAGAAGAGAGCACTTCCTCAATGGAGGAGATGGCTGCAAGCGTCGAGCAGAACGCGGACAGTGCCAAGCAAACGGAAAGAATCGCAGCCAAGGCGGCCGAGGATGCTCGTGCCGGAGGTAAGGCCGTGGAACTGACCGTACACGCCATGAGAGAGGTTGCGGAAAAGATCAGCATCATCGAAGAGATCGCCCGCAAAACCGACCTACTGGCTCTGAATGCAGCCGTTGAAGCCGCGCGTGCCGGAGAGCATGGAAAGGGATTTGCGGTCGTTGCATCGGAAGTACGCAAGCTTGCCGAGCGCAGTCAAACCGCTGCCGGAGAAATTAGCCGACTCACCTTTGAAGGTGTTCAGACGGCCGAAGGTGCAGGGCAGCTTCTTGCCAAGTTGGTGCCAGACATTCTGAAAACGGCAGAGCTCGTGCGTGAGATTTCCGCATCCAGCGCAGAGCAGAACGCCGGAGCAACTCAAATCAACAAAGCCATGCAACAACTCGACCAGGTCATTCAGCAGGACGCAGCAGCATCGGAGGAAATGCTGGAAACCTCGCACGAGCTTTCAGCACAGGCGGAAGATCTACAATCTGCGGTCGGCTTCTTTACCGTTTCCAACACGGAGACGCAGGTTTCCCGACGACCCGCACAGAAGCAACGAACGCGCCCGGAACGAATCAGTCAATCGCAGCGGAATGATCGGAATATTCAACTGCCCGAAACGAATTCCGGAATCAACCTCAACCTGTCCTCGAATAAGACAAAGTTGGGCGCCGATGATCGCGACTTCGTTCAATCCATGCAGTAGCTGCCGATAACTCGCGGCAAAAGAAACGCGGGCACATGGCCCGCGTTTCAGTTTGCCCGCACACACTCTTGTTATCTGGATTTATTTGAATTCTTCGAAACCAGTTTCGACTGCTTGGAGTTCTTGATCTTTTTCGGTCCGGGAATAAAATCTCGACGTCTCCGAGGATGATTCTTGATCCAAATTGGTGTTCCCTCGAATGCGAAGGTCTCGCGAATCTGGTTCTCCAAAAAGCGCTGATAGGAGAAGTGCAGCTTCACGTCCTTATCCGTAAACAGGATGAACGTGGGAGGCGCAACCGCAGCCTGGGTCATGTAATAAATTCTGATCCGGTTTTTCAGAGGAACCGTAGCGCGTTCAAAATCCACGGTCTTCAGGAAGCGATTCATTTCGCCAGTTGTAACTCGACGCCAGCGTTCACGCGCAACACGTTCCACGGTCTCGAAGACACGCTTCACGTTCTTGCCGTTCATGGCACTCACAAAAATCACGGGAGCGTAATCCAAGAATTTCAGTACTCGCCGTACTTGTTCTTCATACACGCGACTATCTGCCGGAGGCTTGCTGTCGTCTCCCCGTGCAGTCGTCACCAGATCCCACTTATTCACCACAACAACTACCGAGCGCCCGGACTCATGCGCATACCCTGCGATGTTTGCGTCCAGTGCCGACACGCCTTCAATCGCATCGATCACCACTAGCGCTACATCGGCTTCTTCCAGGTGCTTGCGCGCCATCACGACGCTCATCTTCTCGGCCATCAAATGCGTCTTGCCTTTGCGCCGAATTCCAGCCGTGTCGATGAATCGGAAACGCTTGTCTCCGTGCGAAACCACTTCGTCAATTGCATCGCGAGTTGTGCCTGCAATTGACGAAACAATTGCGCGGTCGCTCTCTGTTAATTGATTCAGCAGCGTGCTCTTGCCGACGTTCGGACGCCCGATAATCGCGATCTTGATCTCGTTCGGCATCGTCTCCATCAGGCGATCTTCCAGCGCGTCTTCGTCGGAGGCCTCCAGTTCATCGGAGTCCTCTTCCTCGTCGTCCTCGGCCTTCAGGTCGTCGATTTCGATTTCTTCTTCTTCTTCTTCGTCCTCATCAATGCTTGCGATGCGGCGTGCAAAATTGTTCAGCCGCCTCTCGTCTTCCGTCTCGGCGATGGTCGGGATCACCGTCATCAACTCTTCGATGAGTTCTGCCACACCGGTCGAGTGCTCGGCTGAGATCGCCCAAAGATTCTTGATCCCCAGCGTGCGGAAGTTCTCCGCTTCGGCTTCAAACTTAGGGTCGTCGACCTTGTTTACGGCCAGGTAGAGTGGCTTGCCGAGCTTTTGCAGCAGCCGCGCCAGTTCCATGTCCGGACCCGTCAGTTCGGTGCGAACGTCGGTCACCATTACGATCGCCGATGCCTCATCGAGAGCCACCCGCGCCTGACGGAAAATTTCCGAGGGAATCAATTCCTTGTCTTCCGGCACGATTCCGCCGGTGTCCACCACGCGGAACTGCTTGCCATTCCAGCGCACTTTGCCATAGAGGCGGTCGCGCGTAATGCCGGGCTCGTCGCCTACGATCGCGCGCCGTCGCCCCACCATCTTGTTGAACAGTGTTGATTTGCCCACGTTGGGCCGTCCCACGATGGCCAGCAGACCCTCGTGCTCATCTTGCAGAATGTTTGCCACGATGTTGTTCCTGATCTTGCGCTTGCGCGCCAAAAGTAAAGTGTCCGGCCAAAAATTGATGTCCGGGTGCCCTACCTTCCGACCCAATTTCGGGGGGAGGGTCGAGCCTTTTTGATATTGAATCTGTGTTCCGCAGGGCGAGCGTGCCTCCCGGCGCTCTCGCAGTGCGGAGAAACCTGGGTTCTTCTCCGCCACACTGTCTCAACGTCTATTATAGGGGCAGTGCCCGAGCCGACCCAATCCGCCTCTTCAACCGTGCCCTCTGCCGTTACTTCGGTCGAGCTCTCGAAGCTTTCCCTCTACAAGTTTTTTGGCCCTGGGGGCGTGCTTTCGCAGCGCCATCCGGCCTATGAATTCCGCAAGGGGCAGCTTGCCATGGCGACCGCCGTCGAGGAGGCCATTGAAGAAAAGCGCCACCTGATCGTGGAGGCTGGTACCGGCACGGGCAAAACTCTAGCCTACCTGCTCCCTATCATCAAGAGCGGAAAGCGAGTTATCGTCTCCACCGGAACAAAGAACCTGCAGGAGCAGCTCTTCTTTAAAGACGTTCCGTTCCTTGAGCGGGCGCTCTTCGGCGAATCCACCGAGGGCGAGCCACGTCTCAAGGTCTGCTACATGAAGGGCCGCCAAAACTACCTTTGCCGCAAAAAGCTCTACGAACTCACCGATCAGCCTGTCCTGAACGGACTCGATGAGATCAATGAATTCCGTACCCTGCTCGACTGGGATAAGGAAACCGTCACAGGAGACCGTGCCGAGCTTACCACTCTCCCCGAGACCAGCCCGCTCTGGGGCAAACTTAACGCCACCGCCGAGCACTGCATTGGCAGCAAATGCACGGAATTCGAACGCTGCTTTGTCACTTCGATGCGTCGCAAGGCGGTCGAGAGCGACATTATCATCGTCAACCACCATCTCTTTTTTGCGGACTTATCGGTAAAGCTGGCAGCCGAGAAAGCTCCCGATGCGGGAGTTCTTCCGGCAGCCGCCTGCGTCATCTTTGACGAAGCGCATGAGCTGGAAGACGTTGCAACGAGCTACTTTGGAATTACTGTCTCGAATCTCAAGGTAGATGAACTCATCCGCGATCTTGAATTCACGATCAAAGACAAAAAGGTGATCTCGACCGATCTCCTGCAACTCACGGGACGACTTCGCGAACGCTCGCAGCTATTCTTCTCTATGCTGCCCGAGGGTGACGGACGTTTTGCGTTCAACAATCGCGAGGAGTTTCTCGAAGAGTGCGGGGCCGAGTTCCTCAGCCTCAAGAATGTGATCCGCCAGCTCCACTCCGAGCTGCAGGCGATCCCCAACAAGCCCGACGAAGTCCACAACATTATTCGCCGAACCGACGAACTCCATGCCCAACTCTGCTTCCTTATGGAGAGTCGCGAGAAGAACACCGTCTATTGGATCGAGCGTCGTGGGGGCCGAGGCAAGTTTTCCAAGACCGAAAACGTTTTTATCCAAGCCACACCCATCGATGTCTCGGCCATCCTGCGGCAGTCACTCTTTGACCGCTTCGACTCCATTGTTCTTACCTCGGCGACCCTTGCTGTGGCCAACGGCTTTGAATACATCAAGGGACGTCTCGGCCTTGAAAACGCCCGCGAACTAATCGTCCCCTCACATTTCGACTACGAATCGCAGGCCATCTTCTACGTTCCCAAAGACATGCCCGAGCCGCGAGACTCCAACTTTTCTGCTCAGGCCACCATGCGCATCCGGCAGCTTTTGGACATCACCAGAGGCCGCGCTTTCTGCCTCTTCACCAGCATCTCGCAAATGCAGCAAGTCCATGACGCGCTTCTCGGACAGTTGGACTATCCCATGCTGCTGCAAGGTTCAGCGCCAAAAACCGCTCTCATCGAACAGTTCCGGGCCACGCCTAACGCCGTCCTCTTTGCGACCTCATCCTTCTGGCAGGGCATCGATGTGCAAGGCGAGCAGCTAAGTTGCGTCATCATCGATAAAATTCCGTTTGCGGTACCGAGCGATCCCATCGTCCAAGCCCGTGGCCGAGCCATTGATGATACCGGCGGAAATAGCTTTTTCGACTACTCTGTTCCCGCTGCCGTCATCGTCCTGAAACAAGGTTTCGGACGCCTGATTCGCTCTCTCAGCGACCGAGGTTTGCTGGTCCTTTTGGACAATCGCATTCTGAAAAAGCAGTATGGGAAGGTCTTTGTACAGAGCCTTCCCCCATACACTCGTACCACCGACATTCGTAAAGTGGAAGAGTTCTTCGGCTGCAGCCACGAGTAGCTAAACTGCAATTCGAATCGACCTACTCTGCAACCATCAACTCTCCCGGCAGAATTGGTCGAGTTCGCGGCAACATTCCACGATGCGCCGCCCACCCCATCATGAGCAGAGCAGACACATAAGCGGTGAGCTTCATCACTGCTGCTTCGCGTGTCTGCGGCAGTGTCTGCCAAAGGAGCAACAGCATCGCCTGCGCAAAGGTAACAGCCCAAACCGTACCGTAGAAGTATCGACGCTCCGTGCCTTCCCCCTTGGTCGAAGGTCCAACTCTCGGCAACATTCCCAAGGCTCCCAGCAGCAGAACTGTTCCGCATAACGGCAGGTAAGCATAGTGATAAATCTGCTTCATGTACCACGCGCCAGTGGTCGCAGCGATCAGCAGGCCGCTTAGGTTCAGCAGCCCGAAACTCAGAGCCGCGCTCCATGCGAATGTGTAGCACACGCGCCGATAGAGCGGATTTGGCTTGTCCTCGTCGAATCGCAGAATGTACGGGCAAGGTTCCACTCCTGGCAACCGCCCGCGTAGAGCGGCAACACCTGTTCCCGCCAGCACGGCTATCAGCCAGAGCAGATTGCCGCGTCCGAACCCATGAGCAAACAACGTGAACGTCAATGGGCCTGGCGCGATAAAAAACACGAAAATCCAAATGGGCCAGTGTGCCAGTCGGTAGACGCGGGTGTTACGTTCCCTGAACTTCCGCGCCTGAGCATAATCCACTTTGCCGCGGTATTGCATACGCGAGAGTCTCGCAGACAGCAGCGAGCGCGTCAATGTGACTTTAAAGTTTGTGTTTGTTGTTTCTCGAAAACCTGAGCACCTAGAGGTCGTCCGTCTCCTGCAACTCCGAGTGCATCCATGGCCAATGAGCCAGCATGGCGTGCTCATCCGCGTCCAGATCTTCATGGAAATGGTGCGAGTGAGGAACCGGGACGCGAATCATATCGGTCTCCGCAAAGTTCTTCTCTTTTAACCGACTAACAATTTCTGCAATCGGACCGTAGGCGTAAATAACCTCGTGTCGATCAAACACGAGCTGTCCCGCTGGAGGCGCAGCCAGCCAAATGTTATGCCGTCCATCGTCGGTGAAGTACGGTTCGAAGCGGTCCAGCATCTCCAGCACTTCGGCGCGCGTATGCGGCGTGGCTGACTGGTACCGTCCGGTCGGAGCGTCGCTTCTCGGCGTGATCAGCACATAAAGCACCCAAATCGGTTCAGGCAGCAGGGGTAGCAACTCGCGCAATAATTCTACCGGCGCTGTCCCCGGAGCAATCACCAGCCGTTCCACTCCGCCCATTACTTGGCGTGCATAACTCGGCTCATAGTTCCACGCCACGTCTTTACCGGCGCGAACCGTTCCCAACTTCCATTTTTGTGAAGTCATCAGAGATATTCTAATTGCCCGTGCGGAAAAACGTTTCGGAGTTCTCAAAGAACCTGCAGCCCGCATTGCTTCCCATTCGCGGGACCTTTCTTCTACCCTAGTGGAAGAGTTGTTTGCTGTTGCTCTTAAACTCGGATATCAGAGAAACCTTGAAGCCCTTACTCGTACATCGCGCCACCGATGAACTCGCCGAAGTAGCTTTCTCTCTGATCGAGGAATATTACGAAGCCATCGGCGTAGTCGTGCGCGACGATCGTTCTGCCCTTGAGCACTATCTAGCCGCCTCCGATTCTCCCATCTGGATCGCCTTCGTGAACGAAGCGCCCGCCGGATGCGTTATGCTCCGCCCTCTGCCACAGGTTGCTGATGCCGCCGAGGTCAAGCGCCTCTACGTCCGTCCGGCGTTTCGAGGACAACGCGTGGCTCACGCACTCATGCAGGCTGCCGAGCAGCATGCCCGCGAAAATGGTCTCCACTGGCTCTACCTGGACACCAAGGACGATCTCCACGCCGCTATCCATTTTTACGAAAGCACCGGATACGAGCACTGCCCGCGTTACAACGACAACCCCCAAGCCACCCTGTTCCTCCGCAAGCAGCTTTAGCTAGCTATAATAGAAAAGTCGCACTCCCTTGAGACCTGCACTGTGTCCCTCTCCATTAGCGAGGGCGCCCCGGCGCAACGTCAAGGGCAACGGATGCCCCGCATCCTGTCTGGAGATTCATGTTTGAAGTAACTGTGCAAGATACGTTTTCGTCAGGTCATTACCTGCGCAACTACAAAGGCAAGTGCGAAAATCCGCACGGCCACAACTATCGTGTCCGCGTCACCCTTCAGGGAACGCAACTCGACCATGCGGGTCTTCTGCTCGACTTCAAGGAGTTGAAGTTGGTGATGAAGCCCGTCGTCGAATATCTCGATCACAAGATGATCAATGACATCGAGCCGTTCACCGTGCTCAATCCCACGGCTGAAAATCTCGCCAAGTATTTCTATGACGAGTGCAATCAGGGATTGAAGAAGACCACGGAAGGCCGCGTCAACGTCAAGCAGGTCACTATCTGGGAAACCGATACCTCCATTGCCACCTACTACGAGTAGAGTGGCCCTATACGGAGTTTCGGAAGTGGAAGTAACAGAAGGTGGAAGTGCCAGATGGCAGGTCCCAGGTTATCTGTTTCGTCTTGCGGCGATAACCTGGGAATCGACGCCCTCCACCTCGGGCGTTTCCAAAATTAAAGTTGCGGTTGCTCTTTCCCTCGGTTTTTAACCGGGCAGTTTGGAGCCAAATCCATGCACATCATCGAAATCTACAAATCGCTACAAGGTGAAAGCTCTTTCGCAGGACTTCCCTGCGTTTTCGTTCGTCTCGCCGGATGCAACCTTCGTTGCGCCTGGTGCGATTCCGAGTACACCTTCAGTGGTGGCCAAAAGATGTCTGCCCTTGAGATTCTCGCCGAGGTTCAGCGTCTTTCACCCACGGGCGGTCTCGTCGAGGTCACTGGCGGAGAACCCATGCTGCAGGAGCGCGAACTCGTTCCCTTTCTCCATCAGCTCATCGCAGCGGGCTACGAGGTGTTGATGGAAACCAGTGGCGAGCGTCCTCTTGAACTCGTTCCCAGTGAAGTTCGCAAAATTGTGGATGTAAAATGTCCCGGCAGCGGAGAGCATCTGCGATTCCGCCCCGAAAATCTCGCGACCCTCACCGCCCGCGATGAAGTGAAGTTTGTTCTAGCCTCGCGTGAGGATTACGAATACGCCCGTGACTTTATTGTCAGGCACGGCTTGGAATCCAGCCCCGCCGGACTCATCTTCTCTCCGGCCTTTCGCAAAGGCGCCATCGGATCGCGTAGCACTGAGAATTGTCTGCTAGATCCCCGCGACCTCGCCGACTGGATGCTAGCCGACAACATCAACGCCCGTCTCGGCCTCCAAATCCATAAATACATTTGGGAGCCACAACTAAAGGGTGTATAGGTCTTTTGAAAGATAACGACATGCCAAATTCGATCCAAACCGTAGTAACTCTTTCCGGAGGCATGGACTCCACGGTCTGTGCCACACTTGCCGTTCGTGACCGGGGTGCAGCCCACGTTGCCGCTCTCCACGTCTCTTACGGACAGCGCACCGAAGCCCGTGAGCAGCGCGCCTTCACCGAAATCTGCGACCGCCTCGGAATTTCTCGCCGTCTTATGGTCCGCAACCAGGCTCTTAGTGATATCGGGGGCTCTGCCCTTACTGATTCCTCACTCGCCGTCCCCATCGCCGGTGCCGAGATCGGTTCGCACGTCCCGGTGACCTATGTCCCCTTCCGCAACGCGCACTTTCTTTCGGTAGCCGTGAGCTGGGCCGAGGTTGTGGGAGCGGAGGATATCTATATTGGAGCCGTGGCCCAGGACAGTTCCGGCTATCCTGATTGCCGTCCCGAATACTACGAGGCCTTCAATAAGCTGATCCAGGCAGGCACGAAAGAAGGCAACATCCAGATCAAGACTCCACTTATCGCGCTCAAGAAGGTAGAGATCGTGAAGCTAGGTCTGGAATTGGGTGCTCCCTTCGATTTAACATGGTCCTGCTACAGCCGGGAAGATCGTGCTTGCGGCATTTGTGAGAGCTGCGCCTTGCGTCTGCGCGCCTTTGACGCCGCCGGTACCTGCGATCCCATTCCTTATCTGGCGCCGCCCGCGGTCTAAGGCACGCCTTTGAGGCGCGAGTGGCAACAAGATACTGTTCTCCGCTGGAGGCGGGAAATGACAAAGCGCATCGCACTCTTTCTACTCTTAGCCACAATGGCGGTCTTCTCCGTCAGCGCACTCGCGCAGACAAACACCGTCGTCAAGGGTGTCTGTAAGGATGAAGCCGGCAAGCCGATCGCTGGAGCTACCGTCGAGCTCGTTAATCTCGATAATGGTCGCAAAACCAACCTCAAAACCGACGCGCGCGGCGATTACTACTCGATGGGAATATCCGCAGGAAAGTACAAGGTCTCCCTCATCGGCGCCGACGGCACCGTAATCTACTTCATTAACAACGTGCCGATGGTTCTCGACCACGAGAATATCTACGATTTCGACATCGCCAAGTTACACGCTGAAGACGCAAAGCGTTCCGGCGTGTCGGATGCGCAGCGTAAGGAAATCGAAAAGGCCAAGAAGGAGAACGAAAAGATCAAGGGCCTCAACGCCCTTCTCCTGCAGGCCGCCGCACAAAAGAAGGAAGGAAACTACGACGCTGCTGTTACCACGCTGGAGCAGGCAACGGCACAGGATCAAACTCACGACATCATCTTCGGTTCGCTTGCTGAAGCTTACGTCGGAGCGAAGAAGTATCCCGAAGCCGAGACAGCCTATAACAAGGCTATCGCACTCGCGCCGCCTACCTCGAAAGCCATCGGAAGCTACCACAACGGGCTGGCCCAGGCATTGCTGAAGCAGGGAAAGACCGAACCCGCCATGGCCGAGTATGACAAAGCGGCCCAGCTCGATCCCGCCGGTGCAGGCATGTATTACTTCAACGAAGGCGCGGTGCTTACCAATCAGGGCAAGGTAGACGAAGCCAATCAGGCCTTCGACAAGGCCATCGCCGCCGAACCCACACGTCCGGACCCGTACTACCAGAAGGGCGTCAATCTTCTCGGCAAGGCGACCCTCGGCAAGGACGGCAAGATGGTTGCTGCCCCTGGCACGACCGAAGCGCTGAACAAGTACCTTGAACTTGCCCCAGACGGCAAGTATGCCCAAGCGGCAAAAGACCTGCTCACGTCTCTTGGAGCTTCGGTTCAGACCACCTTCGGTGCGAAAAAAGGCAGCAAAAAGTAGTCTGTGTTACGGAAATAGAAAAGGGACGGCCTTTTAGGGCGTCCCTTTCGTTCATCTACACACTTTTCGGACGGCTTTATTGCACCATAGCAATCCGGTTCAACTCCCGCTCCATTACCTCTAGAGAGCAGCCAGAGCCCTCAACCGTAAACGCCGCTGCGCGCGCCGCCTCCAGAGAGACCCCATAACCCCGCCCCGCTAGAAAGGCTTGCATCAGCTCCGCTGCGTCTCGGGCATCCATCCCGCTATGTAGCAGTTCGCTTCGCAATTCCGCGATTTCCAGAACCGAGAATTTGTCGGCGTACATTGGGTTACCTCCCTGCATACTTGGTAACCCGTTAGACTCTTGAAGGTCGCGTTTTGTTGCAGACATTCACGCACACCGCCTACTTGGCCCCTGCGAAAGCCACAAATTTAAATCCGGCAACGCTGTATTTCGTACTTTGCAACGTGGTAGCCCGATTGCGTGGTGCAGGCATACTCACCTTATCGGTCGATAGGGAGAAAAGTTGAGTCCCGGACGGGAGTTTTGCCCTTACTCAGGGTCGGGAGCCTCTGCTTCCTGGGCCAATAGCACGGGAATTTCGTTCTCTACGCGGAACCTCCTGCCACATTCTGTGCAACGTAATCTCGTAAAATCTGAATTAAATCGCAATCCGCCGTGGCAGATTGGGCATACAACGGTTTTTACCAGCTTTGCGGGAATCATGTCTGCCATTCTATTCCGCTCCCCTCGCATCCCCATGCCAATCCCGGTACACTAAAAGGTGTCGTTATCTATTACCCTGTTCGGGGGAGTTCTATGCCCGCAATCATGCTAGACGGAAATCTTTACGCGTCCCAGATCAAAGCCGAAATTGCCGAAGAGGTGCAGCAGCTCGCAGCCTCTGGCATTCGTCCTGGTTTGGCGGCGGTTCTGGTTGGCAGTGATCCTGCCTCCCAAACCTATGTCCGAAGCAAGGTGCGCACCTGCGAGCAACTTGGCATCGTCAGTGAGCTGATCACGCCGCCCAATACTTCCACCACCGAGGAACTCATCGCCCTGATAGAGCAGCTGAACGCGCGCGATGACATCGATGGAATCCTCGTGCAACTTCCGCTACCTCCCAAGGTTGACTCCAAGCGGGTGCTCTTTGCCGTCTCTCCTGAGAAGGATGTGGACGGATTTCACCCACTGAACGTGGGCAATCTCAGCACCGGTCGTCCCAGCCTTGTGCCGTGCACTCCTGCTGGATGCATGGAGATTCTTCGTCGCGCCAACATCGCCATCGAAGGACAGGAAGCCGTGATCGTCGGACGGAGTGACATTGTGGGCAAACCTCTAGCCATGCTTCTCACCAATGCCAATGCTACCGTCACTATTTGTCACTCCCGCACCAAGGATCTGCCAGCCGTGTGTCGCCGTGGAGATATTCTCGTAGCGGCCATTGGCCGTCCCGGATTCATCACCACCGAGTTTGTGAAGCCCGGCGCGACTATCTTGGACGTGGGCATCAACCACATCACCGATCCCGTTCTCTTCGAGCGGTTTTTCAAGGGTGATGAAAAGCGCGAAAAGCAGTTTGCCGAGAAGGGAAGCACCATCATCGGAGACTGTGATCCACGCGTCACGCGCATGGCCGGAAACTGTACGCCCGTGCCCGGAGGCGTCGGCAAGCTGACCATCGCCATGCTGATGAGCAATACCGTAAAGGCTGCCAAACTTCGTCGCGCAGCCAAGCAGTCTCAGGCCGAATCCGCCGTCCAGGGCTAACCCGCCGACCATTTCAGACATTCCGCACCGGGCCACTCGGTGCGGATGTATTCTGAATCTTTACCCTCCTGTAACACAGCGTTTTTGTTGGCCCTGTACTCTTCACTTTTAATCGATAGTTTTCGTTGGCTGCGATGGCCTTCTGCGGGATTCGCTGAATTCCGTGTGCCCAACTGCTTTTAGAAATGATTAGGAGTGCTTTCCCGTGCGTTGGACGATTTCCAAGAAGCTCTCTACCGGATTCACCGTCATCATCTGCCTGTTGGCTGTCGGCTCCTGCTTCACCTTCTGGCAAATGACCCAAATCATTCATGCACAGAGAGTTACCGCCTGCCGAACCCAGGAAATGAAAGCCTCCTACGAGATCCTCTCGGCCGTTGGCCAACTTAATGGGGCTCTGCGCGGATACATCATCGCCCGCCTCAATAACGATCCCGACGAAACCACCCGTCTCCACACCATGATCGACCACCTTTGGACGGAGATCGACACCGCCACTGGAACCCTCCAGGGCCTCGATCCCAGCCTCCGATCACCCGAGGTGCAGAACCGACTTCCCCGTCTCCTCGCCGACCTTCAGGACACCCGTCGCGAGCAGTATAACTATCTTCATCTTGAAGAGGATGCAGACGAAGGCGCCCATCAGGCCTCGCTCTCCATCAATCTGAGTTCAGTTTTGTGGGCAGAAAAGGTGCGTGAGGGCGCTCGCACCCTGGTGAACGATGTCACCGAGGCTTCCAACCGTGAGAGCCGACGCGCAACCTACTTGGCAAGTTTTGCGCTCATCATGGCCGTCCTTATATCACTTCTCGTAGCCGGAATCGCCACTGCCGCTGCCGTCCTTGCCAGCCGACGTCTGGCCAGCACTGTTCCGGTGCTGATCTCTCATGCCCGCCAAATCTCTTCGGGCGACCTCGCTATCGGGGAACTTTCCAGCGATTCCAATGACGAAATCGGCGACCTAGACCGTACTTTTGCGGAAATGGTCGCCTATCTTCGCGAGATGGCCGGCCACTCCGAAGCGATAGCCTCCGGCGACCTCGCCATTAAAATTCATCCTCGATCCAGTGAGGACGCTCTGGGCCACGCCTTCGTTCGAATGCGCAATGGCCTTGAAGCTCTGGTCCGAGAGAGCCGCGAACGCGCCGTCGAAGTTGCTTCCTCTTCCGGTCAGATTGCCTCGGCTTCCGAGCGCCTTGCCAAAGTAGGAGAGATTGCCGCAGGACGCGTGAATCAGGTCACCAGCACCATGCATGAGATGAGCGTCAACCTTCAAAGCATGGTGGAGAGTGCCCGCGTACAATCCCAACGTGTAGGAGAGAGCGCTAGCTCCGTCGAAGAGATGGCTGCCTCCATCGAGCGAATCGCCAGCGGAGCCAGCCGTCTGCTTCAACTCTGTGACCGTTCCCGCGAGGAAACGGCCAACGGCATGGAAGCCATGCAGCGTACCGAGAGCGGCCTCCATCGCATTGAGTCCGTGAATCAGGTAAGCAACGAAAACAGCAAGCTACTCGAACAGAAAACCGCGACCATCAGCCGAATCTCTTCTTTTATTGAGGAGCTAGCTGAACAAACCAATCTTCTCGCCCTTAATGCGGCCATCGAAGCCGCGCGCGCCGGTGAACATGGTGCCGGATTCGCAGTTCTTGCCGATGAGCTCACCAAGCTAGCCACTCGTTCCGCCGAATCCGCGCATGAGATTGCGGACCTCGTCGTCAGCATTCAAAAAGAGGTGGCTCGCTCCGAGGGGCAGATACTCAAATCCACCAGTGCCGTTGAGGAAGGTCTCCAACTCGCCACCGAACTGCGCCAGTCGTTCGCAAACATTTCCTCCGCCGTCGCCGATGTTTATCAGCATGCCCGCGAGATTGGCGATGCCACGAAGCAACAGGCTTCCGGCTCTACTCTCATAGCCCAAGCCACCGGCCACCTCACCCAACTCACTCAGGAGATGGCCTCTTCCATCGAACAGCAATCCGTAGCCACCAAGAATGTCGCGGAAACCATGGACAGCATGTTAGGTGGCAGTCGCGAGATAAGCTCCAACTCCGCCGAATTGGCGGTCTCAGCCGAGCAAATGTCCCGAATGTCTCAGTACCTGCTGCAAATCATGGCGCGCTTTCAAATCCCAGAAGCCCGAGAGCGCCCACTACCAGCAGGTTTTCGAACGCCCGTGCGAGCACTCGCCCGCACCTAGCAAACAAACTTAGCTTTTCTTCAACTTACCGTACTGACTGGTTTCCCACCTCTGCGCCATGACTTTTCGGCGCAGAAGTGGGAAACCGTACCCTTCACCCCACAGTTTTAGTTCTTAGTTGTTCGGACGCTCAAACCCGAAGCCCACCGCTCACTGGTATCTCTGCGCCGGTCACCCATCCAGAATCCGCCGTGGCCAGGAACAACGCAGCACCCGCAATATCCGCCGCCTTACCTATTCTTCCCAGTGGAGTCCGACCTAGAGCCGTACTCTCAAGAGCCGTGGTAACCTCTGCGCCCATCGACCTGAATCCTTCTGTCGCTGTCATGCCCGGTTGCAGCGAGTTAACCCGAATGCCGCGTGCACCCAGTTCCTGCGCCAGCGATTGAGTAATGGAGTCCACAGCGGCCTTGGTAGCGCTGTACACCGAGCCATTCGCCACCGCAGTGTCGCCCACCACCGAACTGATATTGATAATCGATCCACCGTCACCATTCATCAGTTTGACGGCCTCTCGTGTGGCCAGCAGCAGTCCGAGCACATTCAGATCGAAGTGCCGATGAAAGTGCGCTGGTTCTATTTGTGCAAGCGGCAGAAACTCAAAAACTCCGGCGTTATTTACCAGTACGTCGATCTTGCCACCAAACGCTTTCCCCGCCTCAGCAAAAACCTTTATTACCTCGTCGGGCTTTGATAGATTGCCCTGTACCGCGATTGCTTTTCCTCCGGATTTCTCAATCGCGGCCACCACTTTTTTCGCACCCTTCTCGTCAGAGGAGTAATGCACAACTACGCTCGCACCTTCTTTTCCGAAAAGCTCCGCAATCCCGGCTCCGATACCCTTTGAAGCGCCCGTAACTACCGCCACCTTGCCCGTTAACCTCGCCATTTCTCTCTCCGTCTCATTTTGTCAGTTAGATAACTATCGAACTGTCTAATAGACGACGCCCATTATCCGAACGGTTCATTTCTTCTTGAATTGTTTGAGATTAATTGAGCAGGTTTGAGGCAAAGGCATAGAACGATCCAGCCAGAGGCATGAGCGGTGTCTACAGATTTTCCAGCCGCTTCAAATACGCTCGCCAGGTCTTTCGCCGCAACTTCATATGCATATACTTCGCATCCTTGCGTACGTCGATCAGCCCGGCATTGGTGAGTTCCTTCAAATGGTGAGAGAGTGTGGCAGCCGTAATCGGGAGTTGGCACCGGATATCGTGACAAGCCAGTTCGTCTTCACCGGCGATCCGTTGCAGGATGTTATAGCGTCGCGGATCCGCCAGAGCCTTCGAAATCTTGTGAAACTGTTCGCTGTCCATTCTCCCCGTTCGATGCCTTTCTGGTCGCAAAGTATCCAAACGATCTACATGCCATTCTCCCACGGCGGTCAACTTCCTCGGAAACGGGGGCCGAAACGGGCATTTTCCTTCCAGGGTTCCGGCTTAAAATTCATCTCTCAGTAGCCACACAGACGAAACCTTCCACCTTCTTGCGCGTCTATAATCTATGCCAGTGAAACAGGCTACGATTATGAAAGCTCTCAGACCATTCGCCCTCGGTGTCCTGCTTGCCGCCGCGTTCTTCCTCTACACCACCCATCATTTTGGCCCGGCTGCCTCCTGGGTTACTCGTGACCCCGTGCACATCACAGAAGCTCAGGCCGCTCCTTCTCTGGATGGTGAGGAACAGAACAACGTTGATGTTTACAAGCACGTTGTCCCGTCGGTTGTGAACATCACGTCCACCTCTGTTTCGTATGATTTCTTCTTTGGCCCTCAGGCGCAGCAGGGCGCCGGATCCGGCTTCGTCATCGACAAGGAAGGCCACATACTCACCAACTACCACGTTGTCGAAGGTTCGCGGAAGCTGGAAGTGATTCTCGATAATAAGAAGCACTATCCGGCCACCGTCATTGGGACCGATAAGTCCCACGACTTGGCCGTCATTCAAATCAAAGCCCCCAATCTGCAACCCGTGATTCTGGGCAACAGCACCGGACTTCAAGTGGGCCAGAAGGTACTCGCCATCGGCAACCCGTTCGGCATCTTCAACGGAACCATGACGCGGGGCATCGTCAGTTCCATCCGGCAGGTGCAGGAGCCCGACGGAACCTACATCGACGAGGCCATCCAGACCGACGCGGCCATCAACCCAGGCAACTCCGGAGGCCCGCTGCTCAACTCCCGTGGCGAAGTCGTAGGCATCAACACGATGATCGCCTCCAACAGCGGAGGCAGTGCAGGAATCGGATTCGCCATCCCCATCAACGCAGCTAAATCCGCGCTGAACGACCTTGTGCAGTTTGGCCGAGTCCGTCGTCCAACTCTAGGAATCCGCCCACTTCCTATGCCCATGAATCGCGAACTGGCCGAACAGCTCAACCTGCCGACGGATACAGGGGTCCTCGTCATGCAGGTCGTTCCCGGTTCCGCAGCCTCCCGAGCCGGAATTCAAGGCGGAAATCAGCGTGTCTACTACGGAAACTACGAAATCATGATTGGCGGAGACCTCATCGTGGAAGTCGACGGCCAGGCCGTGAAGGATACGCAGGACCTATCTCACCTGATGAACAATCACCGCTCGGGCGACACCGTCTCCATCGTCTACTATCACGGAAAAACCCGAAAAACGGCCAAAGTGCAACTCGACGAGGCAAAAGAAGGCACGCGAACCTAACCGCGTCTTTCCTCCTCCTTTCAGGGCTGCCGACCACCGCAGCCCTTGTTTGTTTTCGTGCACTGGCGTCAGATTTTCAAAGGAAGGATCATCGCCCAATGGACTTGGAAAGCATCCGAAGTTTCTGCCTGCGACTCCCGCACGTAACCGAACAACTGCAATGGGGCGAGCATCTGGTCTTCAAAGTGGGCGACAAAATGTTTCTGGTAGCAGCGCTGGAACCGAGCGAAAATGTACTCTCCCTGAAAGTAGGCGCCGAAGCATTCGAGCAAATGCAGGAGATCGACGGCATCGTCCCCGCTCCTTACCTGGCCCGAGCCAAATGGCTCGCTCTTCGGGAACTTAACATCCTGCGGGACGACGAGATGTGTGAGCTAATCCGCATCGCCCACGAGTTGGTCTTTCAGAGCATGCCTCGCTCTCACCGGGAGGCCCTGACCGCCGCGAAACCGCCTTCAAAGCGTCCCAAGAAGTCAGCGGCAGCAACCAAGAAAAAACGAGCACGAAAGTCTTAGAAAGCCACCGGAGCTGGAGCGCGGCATAGCTTCACCGCATCGCGAAAAGCCTGTTCCAACCGTGCCGCTGCCGCCGGGTCACCATCGAGTTGCAGATCAAGAGTCTCCACCCGCTTCTGGCTCGCTGTCGAACAGTCAGAGACGATGCCTTCCTTTGTCTTTGTGCTGCAAGTGGAGTTAGACGAGATGCAGCTCTCCTTACCCGCACACGGCAACACCAGCCAGCTCTTCTTCAGCTCAATCCCGTAGGGTTCCAACGCTCCCAGCGAAAACCTAACAAGCTCAGTGCGAACTGTCGCATCGCCATAGTTGCTCGTCACCCGCACAGACAACTCCGCCCGGCAGTCCTCGACTTTCTGCAACCGAGTGCTCCATCGATAAGTCTCGCGACCTAGTATCCGCTCGCCATGGTTCTCGAGTTCGGTCTGAATCGTCGTGGCAAATTCCTGCAACTGCGAGCTGGTGTTCGCGGCCGGGGCCGGTTGCCCGAGCAGCAGCGGTGTAAGACACATCAACGTAATTGTGGGCAGGAATAGTCGCTTCATGAATTTGCTAGTAAACAGGGTAGACACTCCCAAGCTAAACGGGTTCGCAAGAAAAAGCATCAGGAAAAGCAAGGGAGAGCAGCGCCGAGCGATTCGGGCTTAGTTCGCCTGCTAGACTACAGGTGCTCACGTACAAGCTGAAGGAGGAATTCTGATGCAGGACTGCAGAAATTGCGGATCGAGCAAACTCAAGGAACTTGGGTTCGTCGGAGAGGTTGCGCCCTTTTTTCTGAAGCGGGTTCTTAATCTCGAGGTCAGGACTTCCCAAGCCCGACATCCGCTCCGATTGCTGGCACGCCGACTCTGTGCTCTTCCTCAGCGCTTCTTTGCGAAGGTTTACGGAAGCAGTGTCTATGCCGAGATGCAGATCTGCACAGATTGTTCCTTCGTACAGGCGAAGCACGCATTTGCAGACGATGCGCTTGGGCGTCTCTATGCCGACTACCGCTCTGTCACCTACAACGAAGAGCGCATCCGATACGAGCCCACATATGCAGCCCTTGCAAAACATGTGGGCGTCTCTGAACAGGAAATTGAAACCCGCGTGGGTGGACTTACTGCATGGTTGGGCGACAAGATCGACGTCAGCGAAGACTTTTCGATGTTGGATTTTGGAGGCTCTGACGGGCGCTTTCTTCCGAGGCTTGCAGGGGAAAAGTATGTGTTTGAAATCTCCGATACCTCTCCAATCGAAGGCGTCAGCAGAATTGCGAAGGAAGCCGATCTCGCCACCTATTCCTACGCGCAACTTGCGCACGTTCTTGAACATGTCTCTGAGCCGCTGGCCTTGGTAAAACATGTTGCCTCATTCATAAAGCCGAACGGATATCTCTACATTGAAGTTCCGCAGGAGCTTACGGATGCTGAACTGGCAGAGTTGAAGATTGGCACAGCGAAGCGTGGACTAACCATTCACGAACACATCAACGTATTTTGCCGATCCTCCGTCACGCGCCTAGTCGAGGCTGCCGGGTTGGACCTAATCAGCGCTGAGTCTACAAAGGTAGATATGGGATGGACTACCAGCATAAACGTGCGTGCGCTTTGCAAAAATCATACGTAAAGGTGCGATGCCAAATCGATCTCTTCCGCGCGCTCCTGCCATTTGTTAAATTGAGAGCTTGAAACATGAGGTGAACGGTGTCCAATACAGTTGCAGTGGGCAATACGAAATGAAGCTTACGGCTGAGAGTCTTTGGGCGCGGACACTATTACGCGCGATATGCTTGCGCAATCATTCAAAAGCCGAGTTTGGCGTTACTTATATTGATATAGTCAAAGGTCACCAAGTGATCCGTATCTCGAAACTGCACGCGGCATATCTTCCTGATATGGTTCACAGTTTCGATTATTACTTTGCGCCAGTCTTTTCAGAAGTAGTGGGCAATCGAGAGATCGTTGACTTTTCACAGACTAAGGTGCATCGATACAGAGATACAGGACTGGAGTTTGAGCTCACCTCGATGCCGGAGGAGACCGCCGCTCTGGAGGGGTATTTTAAGTGGTATCGCCCCACACCGGGTGACATCGTTTTCGACGCAGGCGCCTACTGTGGAGTGTCGGCTTATCATTTCTCGAAAATGGTCGGAGATTCGGGCCACGTGTACGCCTTCGAGCCTGACACTCGGAACTATGACTCGCTTAAGCGCAACATCGAGAGACATGGGCTCAGAAACGTAACGGCTGTTCCGCTTGGGCTTTCTGGTAAGTGCGGTGTCGCCTATTTCCACATGGAAGGTGCCCTTGGCTCGGGGCTTGCGCAGAACGCGAGCCGCTCGGCTGCTGGAACTGTAGAGCAGGTGGAGACGATTACCTTGGAAGAGGCATGCCACCGGTTTGGGATCCCTGCGTTCGCCAAAGTTGACATTGAGGGCGCGGAGGTCGATATGCTGGAGGCAGGGCGTAATTTCCTTAAAATGCACGCTATCCAGTTTGCGTTCGATTCAAATCACACCGTCAATGGAGAGCTCACATTCGCAGCTATTGAGCAAATATTGACCGGATGCGGCTACGAAGCAATGTCCTCAGAATCTTCAGGATTCATGACCACGTGGGCTAGAAAGCTCTCTAAAAATTGATGGTGGGGCGAGTCGCTTAACGTTCCCCGCTATTCACAAGAGTTGACGAGCGAAAATCAGGGCTATGCTGGCTCATAAACGCAATCGTAGGATTGTCGCCTCAGCGGGATTCGGTGTCTTCCAACGCTTAGTACAGGTGTTGAGCACATTGTTGCTCATGCCGATTGTTCTGCGTGTTCTCGGACCTGCGCAATTTGGAGTCTGGGGGGCCGCGGCTTCGCTGGCGTGGATGAGCGGTTTCGTGGACATTGGGACAGGCACGGCGCTAGTGACTCTGGTCGCGCGTTCGGTTTCGCGTAATGAATCGAATGAAGCACGAGATCAGATAGCGGGGGCACTTGCGATTGGAAGCTGCCTGTCGGTCTTGATGCTGGCGGGGGCGTGCATCGCGTGGCTCTCTGGGGTACTACAGGGCGGTGTTGCTCCTTACCTTATCGCGTTTATCGGGTTGGCTCTCAACGCTCCACTGAATTCAGCTAACAACGTTTGGATGGCCCTGCAGGAGGGCTATGTTTCCGGCTTCTGGGAGTTGGTCCAGACCGTGCTGACTACAACGGCCCTCATTACGGCCGCGACCTTCACCCACGAAGTGTGGGTGTATGTCGCGCTCGTCTATGCAGGACTTGTGCTGTCAAATCTCGGCAGCCTGATCCATTTATTTTGGATACATCCAGAACTTCGTCCCGAGGGATTACTCGTAGCGCCGGAGATTCTAAGAGGAGTGGCGTTTAGCGCAATCCTGTTTTTCACGGCGGGCATTGCCAGCGGTCTTAGCTTCATGCTCGACAATGTACTGGCGTTGCAGCTACTGGGACCGGAAGCTGCGGCCCGCATGACGATTGCGATGAGGATTTGTCTTTCGGCAATGGGACTAGTCGCTGTAATGTCGCAGCCGCTCTGGCCTGCGTTCACGGAGGCTGCACACACGGCTGACCGGGCATGGATTCGCCAGACCCTCCTGCGCGGTTCAGCTCTGCTGGTTGGTTCGGCCGCCGCCGGGGCATTGATCCTGGTGCTATTCGGGGAGTGGTTGTTGCGCCTGTGGCTGCACACGAATCTCGGGATCGGCAGAGCATTGCTGGTAGCTATCTCGGCGTGGATCATCGTTCATTCCCTCGGGCGCGTTCCTTACCTCCTGACAAGCGGTCTATCGCTGCTCCGCTTCCAGGTAGTCGTATTTTCGATCTCTACTTCAATCGCATGGGGATTGAAGTTCATTCTCGGGCCTTTGCTCGGAGTGTCGGGAATCCTTTGGGGCACGACCATTCCAGTCCTCCTCATAGTAGTACCTGCCAGCATTTGGCGGATCTATATGTGGGCTGATGAGTCCGCCAAGAGAGAGAAGATCGGAAAATCCGATTGCCCAAGCCTCATGCCGCAGCCATAATTGCTAAGGCTTCACATCACCGGAGAACCAGAAATGACAGGACAATCTTCAGTAAACATCCCCATCAAAGCCCTGACCTCCAGTGACTTGGTGAAATCTTGCAAATATATCGAAACGGGCACGTATTTTGCACTGGAAGGCGTACGCTGCTGTGTGCACGCCAACATCGCGTCTCCAGTCATAATCACGGCTGATGAAATCAGAAACAACACCGACATTTATGATCTGGTGGTCCAAAGAAGACGAGATCTCTTTGCGGTCATCAATGGCATGAGTGACGGAGCGACAGGTTCCTGCTTATCCTGCGACCACCTCAAAGAGAAGAAGTTCAAAGACGTGAACTTCGAATACCTCGGAGGAGAGCCTCTGCCCGGCGGCATGGGCATACAGCATTTCACACAGTGCAACGAACGGTGTACTTATTGTTTTTATACGCGTGAAAACAAGTTCATCGAACCACAATACGACATACTTGGCTATCTCGAGCAATTTAGAAAAAAGGGAAAGCTAAGAGGCAATAACTGGATTGATTTCAGTGGCGGAGAGCCAGCACTGCTCAAAAATCTCGATGAGATTCTGAGCTATTTTCTTGAAAACAAGTTAGGAACAGTTGTGGTGTACTCTAATGCCGTTAAGTATAGCCAGAGTATCTATGACGCACTAAAGAAAAACAAAGTTATCCTGACGACATCTCTCGACACTGGCCTGGCGTCCACATACAAGAAATTGCGGGGTGTCGATGCCTATTCCAAAGTCCTTGGGAACCTGATCAGGTACAGAAACAGTGGAACCAGCGGATTGTGGCTAAAGTATGTAATCTGCGACGTCAACAGGACAGAAGACGACCTGTGGAGCTTCATTACGGCGGTGCTAGCCATAAAACCCGATAAGGTAATGATCTGTCCGGATTTTGTGTTTGGGGAAAAGAAAATACCGGATGAAACTGTCGCGTTTGCAGCTCGATTGTGGTACTTGCTGGAAAACTTCACTGGATTCACGCCAGTTGATTACACAACGGCGTTCAAGGATTTGGAATACGAGAAGTACCGGGCAGATCTAAAGAACTCTATTCAAGAGTTGAAGCGTCGAAACCCGCTTGACAGTGAATACAAACTCAAAGAGCGGAGTTGGGTCCGCTCTTCAATGAACAGGATGATCATAGCTAGGGATCGGCTCCTACACAGTAGTGCGCGAGAGCGTATTTTGCCGAATGATAGCGTCCGCTTGAGATTCGCGAAGATTGCATGGAGTAAGACCTTCGGACGAATTCCGTTTCTGAGGGCTTAGAGGGGCGCGAGTAGGTCTGGCCCATTGGATGTTCTATGCTTTTTAGCACTTTACCGCACTCAGCCGCGAATCGGGCTTCCTGTCGATTAACTTAGGCTTGTGGCCTTTGCGGCTTTGGGGCTTTCATTTTCCCGGCGTGAAGCGCCGAGTTTTGCGGCTGCACTCAGAAGCTTACTTCTCAGAAACTTTCGGGGCAGAAGAAGTGCCGCGCCGAGTCGAGTCAGAGCGGGCAGAGTCCAGGACAGATACGGCAAGCAGGTGACGCTCCAGCTCAGCGTGTCTGACATGCTCGCGCCGCGTATTCGTGTCCAGACGAACTGGTTGGCGGTGGAGCGTGCAATGTGGCGCGTGCAGGCTGTTTTCAGTTCGGACAAATAGCGGGGGTCTGCACCAGCTTGCTGCGACGCATGGATCACTTCGTCGGCGAGCAATCGCGCCTCTCGCGCCCAGATCAAGGGCGACGTCCCGTGGGAAATGTTGTCATTCAGAGGACGGAAAAGGACGTAGTGGGACAGAACTCGTGGAACGCAGCCGACTGGTCCACGAAAAACTAACTTAGTCCAGAAAAACATGTCACCAAGGATGCGATCATCCGGTTGCGGGCCTAGCTCCAGTAACTCGCGAACGCGGGTTACGCAGGCGCACCAACTGAGTTCCCTTTTACCCGCGTAATGATTTGCGAAGAAATCAGCGCTGGGCTCCAAAGGCGGCCCAACGAGCGCAGGTACCTGCACATCTTCATAATGTACAGCGCATCCGGTATAGACGAAAGAAGCCTCCGGGTGCCGGTCGAAGGCGGCAAGAACCTCGGCGGCGAACTCTGGCTCCAGAAAATCGTCATCAGATAGGCCGAGGAAAAACTCTCCACGAGCCTGCTCCATCAGAAATCGGCCGTGCTTGGCAGCAGACATCGTCGAGGCGTGCCGAAACGTCCGCAATCCACGTCCTGCATAACGCTGGATAACGGTCGGCGTGTCATCGGTAGAGCCATTGTCAGAGACGAGAATTTCTATGTCGCGAGAAGATTGTGCCAGTGCGCTCTCGATGGCACGCCCAAGAAGCTCAGAGCGGTTCACCGTTGGGATGGCAATGGTCAGCCGAGGCTTTAGATTTGCTCTCTCTGGGGTGGCTTCGTGCATATCTCTTTTAACGAATATCCTGCTAGGTGCGGGAGTCGACGGGCAGTGGTTCTCCCGGCCCGTACTCAAAATTGGCGCGCTCTTGTTCGATGGCGAAAGGGCGTTTCTGCACCATCGTGTGAATTGCGCCGACGTACTCACCGATCATCCCGAGGAAAAGGAGATGAATGGATGCCAGAAAGAAAAATCCAATCAGGATTGGGGCAACGCCGAGCTCAAAGCTTTTCCAGAAGAGCAGTTTATAAGCTAGATATGCCAGCGAGATAAGTATCGAGATAATCGACCCGGCGAATCCCGCAAATACCGCCATACGCAGCGGGACCTTGGACAGATTGGTGATCCCAAGCATAGCCATGTCGTACAGCGTATAGAAGTTGTTTGCCGTTACTCCGCGCTTGCGTGTCGGCTGGTGGAAGGGCAGTTCCACGCGCGGGAATCCAAGTTCTGCGATCATGCCTCGGAAATACGGGTATGGGTCATCGAAAGACTTGATCAGGTCAACAACCCGGCGATCGTATAGGCCAAATCCGGTGAAGTTCTCGTAGGTTTCTATGCCCGAGAGACGGTTCACCAACCGATAGTAGCGTTTGCGAATCCAGAACATCAGGCTGTTTTCTTCGCTGGCGACCTTTACGCAAATAACAACCGGGACACCGCTCTCCCAATGATGCACCATATCCGCAATCATCTCGGGCGGATCTTGCAGGTCGGCAGCCATGCCGATGACAAGGTCTCCAGTTGCTTGATGGAATGCGTGCATTGGCGAACGTATGTGGCCAAAGTTGCGCGTATTCCGGATGACCTTGACGTTCTTATCCATGGCCGCCAACACTTTGAGCACTCCCCAGGTGTTGTCGGTCGAGGCGTTATCGATAAAGATGTGCTCGTAGCGAAAGTTGCCCAGTCCAGCAATGACCGCGCGGACACGTTCGTATAATTCGCGCACGTTCAGCTCTTCGTTATAGCAGGGCGTGACGACGCTGATCGTTTTCATTACTGCAGAGACTCTACTGGGAGCCGTACTTCCGCTAGCGCCCAGTTCCTTTCGTTTTTGATTCCGTTTCTTTAATCACCGGGTCGATGCCACGGTTGTAAATAGCAGCTCTCAGGGACGGAATGCTGGAATACGGACTGTCAATGTCACCGATCTGTATTGGTTCGTCTCGCAAAACGGGCTTCAGTAGGACTTCGCCGCGCATCAATTCGCGGCAGGAAATCTGCCCCTTTTGCAGAGGAATTGCCAGATAAACGTCGTCATCGCTCAGTATATGACCTTCCGGTAAATCCGTCTTGGCGTACACTCCGCGTACTAAAGCATCCAGATATTGGATCTCTTTGTTTCGTAAAAGACGCCTCTGGGTGCCGGGAGCTCCGCACATAAGCTTGGCACGATGGAAAGTTTTGAACCATTCATCAACCTGGTCAGGAAGCGAGCAGTAGGGTGAGACCTCGATCCCATCGCTATCGATGTCAACATGTCGTTCGAAAGTGCGAGCGCCCTTGGCATAGGCGATCAGCATCGAAGAAGTCCAGTCCTGATACTCGTGTGTTGAGAACCCAATGACGTGATCCGGATAACGATCACGCATGAAGTCAATCTGGTTCATCTCGAGTTCATGGTCTTCTGACGGATAGAGCGAGACGCAATGATTAATAGCAAGGGGGATGTGACGGTTATCGAAGAACTTCACCAGGTCGTCGATATCTTTCAGTGAAGACCCTCCGGTCGAAACAATAACCGGCTTCTTTGCGGTGGCGATCTTTTCGATCAACATCCAGTCGTTCAGGTCCGAACTTGCAATCTTAAGAATCTGAACGCCGAGCTTACAGCAAACATCCACGGACGCCTCGTCGAATGGCGTGGCCATGCTCATGCAGTTGGCATCGCGAATTGCTTTCACGAGAGTTGCGTAGTTCTCGAGTGTGAGCTGTGTATCGATTGTCTTTTTTATATAGCGAATGTCGCTGCGATCACGAAAATCGCGGTGAATGAAATTATTGACGTCGCGAAGCTGAATCTTGATCGCCGCTCGTACGTTGTTGAAGCGAACCACTTGGCCATACGCGCTGACAATCTTGAGTCCGCGCTCCATGCTGCCTAGATGGTTGTTCGCCATCTCCAGCACAAAAAGTTCGTCGAAAATATCTGCACTCGTCATAAGTTGACCAATCCTAATTACGACTCTATCCGTCAGTCCTGTTCGTAGCCAGTTCCTCAGCCGAAAGGAATGGATACATATCTTCAAGCGCGGGAGAAACTATCGTCCCGTCTGGTAAAACCTTGGATCGTGAGCGTGGCTCAAATTCCTGCTCCGGGTCAAGCAAAATATCGATCAGCGACGGTCCCGAATGGTCCAATACCTCTTGTACTATCTCCATCTGGTCCAGTCTGTCCACTCGAACGCTCGGAATCCCATATGCCGCACCGACCTTCACGAAGTCAGGAAATGAAACCCCGCTCTTCGCGCTCTCGCCCATCACTCGCCCGAAGAAATTCTTCTGTGTACTTCGGATCGACAGGTACCCACCGTTGTTCAGAACAATCAGCTTAATCGGCAACTGGTGATGTACTACCGTCTGCAGGTCCTGAATGTTGAGTTGCAAACTGCCGTCTCCTGCCAGACAAATCACTCTTTTCCCGCCCCGCGCTACGGCCGCACCAATCGCGGCCGGTAAGTCATGCCCCATGGAGGCTGCGCCGGAATTTGAGATAAGACGCTGGCCTTTGCGGATTTTCATCACCTGGAAAGGCAGAATGCAGGCGCTGGCGTTTCCGCAAATTACGACGTCGTCCTCCTTCAGCATTGTGGAGAGTAACTCCATGAAGTGATAAGGATTCAACGGTGGCCCAGATTGTCTCTGCCGATCCTGCACTACAGGATAGCGCGCCACCCGCTCGCGGCACCACTCCAGCCAATCGTCATGGTGCGGTGAATAGTGCTCAGCCTCGAGTGTTTCCATTAGTTTTGGAAGAAACACCTTAAGATCGCAAACAATACCTAAATCAGGCTTCACCAGAGGCTTGTCTAGCTCTGCGGGATCGATGTCCACCTGAATTTTGAAAGCGTCCTTAGCGAAGGAATCCCAGTTGTAACTTACCTGCCGCAAGTTCAGCCGTGAGCCGAGCACCAGTAGCACGTCTGAATTCTGTACCGTGAAATTTCCGGCGCGATCTCCAATCGTTCCCGGACGACCACCATAGAGTTTGTCGTCGCCGTCGATCAAGTCGTGAGTCCATGCCGTCGTGACCGGTATTCCCAGTTTGCGAATCACCTGCCCGAATTCATCCAGCGCCCCGGAGAGACGCACGCCGGTACCCGCGAGGATCACAGGTTTCTTTGCTGCTCGAATGCGGTCAACAACCTCCTTGCATTGCTTTTGCAATAGATCGCCATCGGTAGCGCGTTCATCCTCGTTAGGGTCATACGCGCGCAAAGTGGTTTCATCAATCATCGACGATTGCACATCAATCGGAATATCGAGCCAGCATGGCCCCGGTCTTCCTGATTTGGCTAAGTGCCAGGCGCGCTCCAAATGGTATCGAATCGAGGAGGGGTCACTTACCAGCACGGCGTACTTAGTGACACCTTTGACCATGGAGACAATATCCACTTCCTGATCGCCCAACTGGCGAAGCCCTTTCGTTCCCTCTGCGGTTGCCATACACGTCTGACGCTTCACCTGTCCAGAAAGTACAAGCAACGGGATAGAGTCTGTCCATGCACCAAACACGCCATTGATCGCGTTGATTCCGCCGGGCCCGGTGGTTACGTTGACCACACCAGTGACGCCCTTGATTCGTGCGTATCCCTCAGCGGCCATCGCCGCGACCTGTTCATGGTGGGTGCAAATGTACCGAATACGGGGTTCGTTTCCGATGCTGTCATTGAGGTGAATCGCCCCTCCACCGGTCATCATGAATATGTCACTCACACCCCAATCAGCAAGCGACTGGACGATGTAGTCCGAAACCTTCTTCATCTTCTGTCCTTCAATTCTGAGTCAAATCTTCAAGAACCAATTCTGTGTTCGGCGGATTGCCTCATGCAGTGAAACTTCGCAAGTCAGTCCAAGTTCCGCATGAGCTCTGGCCGTCGATGGAACATAGCGGTGCACTGGCCCCATTCCTGGGGTGCCCAGAATCTGTACTTCCACCTGTGGCCTTAAAACCTCTCCGACCGTGTGCGCCAACTCTCGAATGCTGACCGCCTGTTCTGACCCAACGTTGTAAGCACGTAGGGGAACTCCGCGAAACAGAATCGTCCAGAGCCACACCATCAGATCGGAAGCGTACATATAGGAGCGCAGGGCGGTGCCGTCTCCGTTTACCCGAATCGGCTTCCCATCCAACTGATCACGAATGAAATTACCGATCGCGAAATGCGCGTCCAGCTTCATATAAGGTCCAACAAAGGCAAAGCAGCGTGCGATCTTCGGTTCCAATTTCGATCCGCGAGCCACCAGTGCACACAGGAGTTCCGCCGCTCGCTTACCTTCGGCATAAGCCGACCCGGGGTCCAATGGATCGGGTCCTCCTGTGTAGTTCTCGGCGACGTGGCTCACTTCTGGAGACTGCGTTCCATACACGGCCCCAGAGCTCAAGAGAAGAAACTTACGCGAACCCGCATGCCTCGCGAACTCCAGGCATCTTCGAGTGCCCTCGACAATCGTGTCGAACATCAACGTCGGGTTTTGTGAATTGAGTTCCGCGCTGGCGTCGGTGGCAGCATGAATTACGTGTGAAAATTTTCCCGTAGGAAACTGAAAACTCCTCACATCTCCAACCAGTATCTCGACTGCCGGGTCTCCGGCCAGATGCGGAGCTTTGTTTCTAAAAGCCTGCGCATCGCGGGTGAGAATTGTCACTTGGGTGTTCAACTTCAACTCGCGATTTGCCCAGAGCACCGTCTCCATCAGCCAACAACCAAAGAAACCGGTCGCTCCAGTGATGAAAATCCGCTCGTCCCGCAGTTCTTCCCACAGCCCACACGTGCGCGCCAAGCAGTTATCAAGCTCGTCCTGAAGAAGCTGAGACATACGATTCTATTTGGGCCTTAGGTTTTCGATTCTATACTGGCGGGGTCTGAGACTCTCAAGCAATTTCCATTATGTATGCTCTAGAGAGCACCTACGCAGCGTAGGTAAAACTCGTTTGACCCATCTTCGCGCTTGGGGTAAGTTGGAAAGCCCAGGAGGCTCATGCTTTCAACTATCGGCCGTGCTGCTGCTCTGCTAGCCCTATGCCTGTCTCTCACCGCCGTCCCGCTTTTGGCCGAGGGCTTTCATCCTGTCCGAGCTCGTCACGCCATGGTTGCCAGCGTGCATCCACAGGCGTCCAGCGCTGGTGCTCAGATTATGCGCGAGGGTGGAAATGCGGTTGACGCAGCCGTAGCGACCGGATTCACCTTGGCCGTCGTGCATCCAGCGGCAGGAAACCTCGGCGGCGGCGGCTTCATGCTCTACCGCACGGCCAAGGGAGAATTGCACTTTCTAGATTTTCGCGAAAAGGCTCCCGCTGCCGCGTCTCGCGACATGTATCTCGACAGTCAAGGAAACGTGACCGCCGACAGCCGCTTTGGCTACCGCTCAGTCGGAGTCCCCGGAACAGTAGCGGGCCTCGTATATGCCGAGCGCCGCTGGGGAAAACTGGGCCTCGCCAAGGTCATGGAGCCAGCGATTCGCCTCGCTCGAGATGGCGTTCCGGTCACCCAATACGAAGCCGCGATGATGCACGATTCGGGGTTGGCCCGTGATCCCGAGTCCAAGCGAATCTTTCAGCGAGATGGCCGATTCTACGAGCAGGGCGAAATCCTGAAGCAGCCAGAGCTGGCTCGCACTCTCGAACGTATCTCCCGAAATCCAGGCGAGTTCTACCATGGTGAGCTGGCCGTGCAGATTGCGGCGGCGATCAAGCAGGGTGGAGGCCTGATCACGCCTGCCGATCTAGCCGAATATAAGGTTGTAGATCGCGTCCCCGTGCACGGAACCTATCGCGGTTACGACGTTTACAGTGCACCCCCGCCGTCCTCCGGAGGCATCGCTCTCATCGAGGCGCTTAACATTCTCGAAGGTTTTGACCTGCACGCCGCAAAGCGTAACTCTGCTCAGCACATCCACTTGGTGACCGAGGCCTATCGCCGTGCATTTTTTGACCGTTCCGTGTTTTTGGGAGATCCCGATTTCGTTTCCATTCCAGTCGCGCAATTGATTGATAAAAGATATGCCGCCGAGTGGCGTACCAGCATCAATCCCAGTAAGGCATCCGTCAGCTCTGAGCTGCAACGTCCTAGCATGGCGCTGCTCGATCAGGCAGCAGCTCTGCATACACCCTACGTGGGTCCAGAAAAAGAGAACACCACTCATTATTCAATTGTGGACGAAGAAGGCGATGCCGTTTCGGTCACAACAACGCTCAACGACTCCTTCGGTTCGCGAGCAACTCTGCCCGGTTTTGGATTTCTCTTGAATGACGAGATGGATGATTTCGCATCCAAAGTAGGAGTGGCGAATATGTACGGACTCATCCAAGGTGAGGCAAATGCGATTCTTCCGGGAAAACGTCCGCTCAGTGCGATGACTCCAACAATGGTAGTGAAAGACGGACGTTTGCTGCTGGTGTTAGGTTCTCCGGGCGGTCCCACCATCATCACCACGGTTGCCAATGTTCTTACCAACGCTGTAGATTTCGGCGAAGACTTGCAGCGTGCGGTGAATGCCCCGCGCTTCCATCATCAGTGGATGCCTGACGAATTGAGAGTTGAGGGCTGGCAACTCTCGCCAGACACTCTCGAAATATTAGAAAAAATGGGCCACAAAATTAAGCGTACTGATTCATGGGGAGATGCCGAGTGTGTTGCAATTGACTGGAAGTCTGGTGATCGCCTCGGCGCAAGTGATGCGCGAAACGGTGGCAGCGCAGTAGGTTGGTAAAGGAAGCGGAGCGAACTAATGTTAAAGGCAATCTCGACGCACGTTCATCTACGGGAGCGACTTCATCCTGGAATTCTTGAGAGACTGGCCGGAGGCGGGGCCGCGGCAATTGAAATCTTTGCCATGCGCGGACACTTCGATTACGGCAGCGTACAGCAGGTTCGCGAAATAGCCTCCTGGTTCAACTCCCGCGAGGGCGTCGTATTTCATTCCATGCACGCACCCATCTTCTCTTCTGGCGAGTGGGGACGCTCAGATACTCCGCCGCTCAACATCGCCGGACAGGACCGCAAGGAACGGATCGAAGCGATGGACGAGATCAAGCGAGCCATTGAGGTTGCCGAAGTAATCCCGTTTCGTTTTCTCGTGATACACGCCGGAGTGCCCGGAGATTATTACGATGAACACAAGTTTGAGGGTGCGCTGACTTCCATCGAGCATCTGCGTGCTTTTGCCAAGCCTCTCGGAGTGCACCTACTCTTGGAGAACATCCCCAACGAACTCACCGCACCGGAGAGGCTGATGAAACTGATCCAGACTCTCCACTACGACGACATCGGAATCTGTCTGGATCTTGGGCACGCTCACTTGGAGCCCGGCGTGGAATCGGCGATTGAAACCATGAAGCCCCTCATCCGTTCCGTCCATGTCCACGACAACCACGGCACAAAAGACGAACACCTCTGGCCCGGCGAAGGTACCATCGACTGGAAACATACCGTGGAATCTCTACGGACGGCTCCTCAAGTCCCTGCATTGGTTCTGGAAATCGAAGGCGATTCCGAGGGCAACCCTGAGTACGGAAAAGTCGTAGTCGGCAAAATGCAAACGGCCTGGGGGACTCTCGAACTCAATTCCTGAGTTCGTAAGTTCCATTTTGATTCCACCTTTGCAGAATGTATGCGTTCGTGACATTCGTCGCCCTTACCTGCCATCTAGGGTCTCTCAATAAATGAATTCCGTGACGGATGTCACACAGACGTCTGTCGCGGAAGGAATATCATAGGTGTGCTGGAGGCAGGCATTGGGCCGAACTGCGCGCCGTGCTCGCTTCCGATCATCTCAAGGACGGACATATGGCAGAAGCAAACGGGAGCAACACTTCCCAGAGTTGGACAAGCACGCAGGCATACGTCATGGCAGTTCTTTGCCTGCTGGTAGGATGTGCAGTAGGTTACTTGCTACGTGGTTCCGTGGGTGGTAGCAGTGCTCCCGCACCGGTCGCAGCCGCTCCAGATCAGCAACAGGGCATGCCGCCCGCAGGTATGGGCGCTGGTGGTGGTATGGGACAGGGACAGGAAATGCCTTCCCCCGAGCGCCTGAAGGCAATGGCAGATAAGCAAGCCGCGCCGCTCCTCGAGCAGCTTAAATCCAAACCCAACGACCCAGCACTACTCTCGCAAATTGGCAACGCATACTACGACGCACAGGTATTTCCCGTAGCAATTGACTACTACCAGAAGTCCCTGGCGATCAATGGTAAGGACGCAGGTGTGCGCACAGACATGGCGACGGCATTGTTCTACAGCGGCGACATCGATCATGCCATCGCCGAGTTTGATCACGCACTCAAAGACGACCCAAAGAACGGTAACGCCCTTTTCAACCGCGGAATCGTAAAGTGGAAGGGAAAGATGGACGTGACCGGAGCCGTTGCCGATTGGGAGAATTTGCTCAAGCAAGATCCCAACTACGCGCAGGCCGATCAGGTCCGGATGTATGTTGCGCAGGCAAAGAAACACGCCAACATCAAGCCCGGCCAGAAGACCGACAAGCCAGCAATGTAGTTCACGCGCTAACGCTTTAGTTCTGAACAGACTTTGGAAGCGGTGCTCTGATTTTTGGAGCACCGCTTTCGTTATAGTGAACCGGAACGGCCCGCCGTCTCCGCACGAACTGGGGCATCGGTTTAGGGATGTTGTTTGTCACGGACCGCAAGATTCCGTATATCGGGTGAGAATTCCATAAATGCATTGCTGGCCATTCTCCCCAGTACTCCCATAACGCTTCTCAGCAACGCGTCGCTTGCGTGCGCGTTGCTGTCAGGTCTCCAAGTATTCGACAAGAAGTTGTTGGCAGGGATCGCCACATACCGCGAATAAGCAGGCATTGTGCGGCTATTACGGTTCTCTGCCAGAAGCGTCATCTTGATGACGTGACCAATCCTGTTCTTGAAAGGCTGTCCTGCGGCACGGAAATACCGAGGATCTTCTCCCCATAGGGATCCGAGACTAGCCTCAATCGCATTGCTGGAGGAAACACCCGTTAGCCGCAGGCCATATCGTTTGCCAAACCCCTCCCAATGTGGCCCATACTCCTTGGGAGAGTCGATCCCGGTGCCATACCCCGCGCTGAACAAGCCCGTTCCCAAGCTCTGCGGACCGATGGTGTTGTATGCAAACCAATTGAAACGTCCGCGCCCAGTGATCGGCTGATATCCAGGTACGGTGCCGTCAGCCTGTGCTTCTTCCCGGGGATGTACTACCTGTGCTTCTTCCACGGGATGTACTTCCTGTGCTTTGGCTTGGTCCGCAGTCGCGAACAGAAGCGCAGTTGTGGCGATAAGAATAACGAAAAGAGAGGCGTTCGGCTTGTGTTTCATTCGCTTTATATCTGGATGTTGATTCTGAGTATCAGGATGGCTTTTCACTCAGAGCCTTCTTCGAACAGATCGCGCGGGAAGACACCTGCTTTGCCGGAAAGAAGATAGAAGGATCAGAAGGAGTCATTGTGCATCTAAATGACACGCATATATAAATTACGAGACGGGATTGGAGAAGCGCGATGAAAGCAGTTGTCTTGCACGAGTACGGTGGTCCCGAAAAACTCAAATTTGAAGCCAATGTTTCTGATCCGCAGGTCAGCGGCGACACCGTGTTGATCGCAACTGCGGCAACCAGCGTCAATCCCATCGACTGGAAGGTTCGCTCCGGTGCCCGGCAGAAGGATTTCCCCTTATCTTTCCCAGCGATTCTTGGTCGCGATGTCAGCGGCATCGTTCGCGCCGTCGGAGCAAACGTCATGCACTTCAAACCCGGCGATCGCGTGCTCGCATTCGGCAACAACACCTACGCCGAACTTGTGGCCGTGCCGGAATCAACCGTCACACATCTTCCCGATGGCGTCGACCTCATCGATGCCGCCGCCATTCCGCTCATTGCGTTGACAGGCGACCAACTGGTGCGCCACGCCGCGAATGTGCAGCGCGGACAAACAGTCTTGATAACCGGGGCACTGGGAAGCGTTGGGCGAGCCGCAGTGCACACAGCCAAAAAGATTGGTGCACAGGTCATTGCTGGGGTGCGCAAGCAACAATTGCAAGATGCGCTCGCGCTCGGCGTTGCTTGCGTTGTGGCAATCGATGACGACGATGCGATCGCCAAACTTGAGCCGGTCGACGCAATCGCAGACACGATTGGCGGCGAGGTGGCAGCCAAATTGATCGTCAAAGTGAAACCAGGAGGCCATTTCGGATACGCTTCCTTCCTTCCCGGAGGAACAGCCGAGGCGCATCCTCACCTCAAGATCAAGCGCGTTCAAGCGCATCCCGACGCATCCAAGGTGCGCGAGTTCATCGATGATGTACGCGATGGAAAATTCATTCTGCCAATCGCGCTTCGTTTGCCGTTACGCGATGCAGCGAAGGCCCAAGAGCTTGCGGAAAAGGGTGGCGCAGGAAAGATTGTCCTGCTGGCGGCATAATTGCGCAGCCCTGCCTCGCTGCTTGATTGAGCTACAAGTTTCCGGAAGAACTTGCAGATCTAACCCTTGGGCTCCATTTCTCCAGCACTTCCGCAAGGCGCTGCAGGTCCACGGGCTTCGAGATGTAATCGTTCATTCCCACGCGAATGCATTTGTCTCGTTCATCGGACATCGCGTGGGCTGTAATCGCGATAATTGGGATCTGCGAATTGCTTGACTCGCGAATACAGCGCGTCGCTTCATAGCCATCCATGACCGGCATCTCGCAATCCATCAGCACAAGATCATACCGAACCTCTTCCAAGGCTCTGAGTGCTTCGGCACCGTTCGCAACGGCATCAGCTTTGTGGCCGAGCTTTCCCAACTGTGCGAGCGCCACAAGCCGGTTGATTGAGTTATCCTCGGCAACCAAGATTCGCAAGTCAGATCGTTCACTGGCGATCTGACGCGCGGGAAGCACCGATTCTGTCGTACGGGCTGGCGCGATCTCCGTGCTGATTTCAAACACGACGGTAAACCAGAAGGAGGAGCCATTGCTTTCCTGGCTCTCGGCCCCAATCCTTCCGCCCATCAACTCGACAAGTTGTTTGGAGATAGCCAGCCCGAGCCCCGTGCCGCCATACTTCCGAGTCGTGGAATCGTCCGCTTGCATAAAGGGGGAAAACAGGGTCGCGAGAATCTCTGGTGGCATCCCAATTCCCGTGTCGGTGATGGTGAAACGAATGGTTGCTGTGTCTTTAGATCGACCTGCCAGTACTGCCGCCAAGCTTACCTTGCCATGCTTGGTGAACTTAATGGCGTTTGCCGTGAGATTGGTCAACACCTGCCGGAAACGATGGATATCGCCACGCAGTATCTTCGGAATTTCCGGTGACACAAGAGATTCGAACTCGAGTCCCTTTGCGTCCGCCTCTACAAGCAAAGGCTCGATGACACTCTCGACGATCTGGCGTAGATCGAAGCTCAGTTTTTCAAGAGCAATCTTTCCTGCCTCAATCTTTGAAAGATCCAGAATGTCGTCGATCAAACTAAGCAAAAATCGTCCGCTGGTCTGAGCTACTTCAGCAAAGCTTCGCTGCTCAGAACTGAGTTCTGTTTGTAGAAGGAGTTGAATCATTCCAATGACGCCATTCATCGGCGTGCGAATTTCATGGCTCATGTTGGCCAGAAAACGGCTCTTCGCACGGTTGGCCGTGTCGGCACCTTGCCGGGCGTCAATCAGTTCTGCCTCGTAGCGTTTTTGTTCTGTGATCTCCTCCGCAATTCCTACGACGCGATTCAGTTGCCCGCCCTGGTCACGAATCGGGAAGGCTCGATTTCGTATCCATTTTTCATTCCCCTCGGGAGTTCGGATGCGGTATTCCGTTTGGACAGACTCTCCCTGCAGTTGTCTGTAGAACATTAATCGAACCCGTTCCAGATCATCCGGGTGGATCGACTCCTGCCAGATCATCGGATCCCGATAAAGGCTGTCGCAGGTTCTGCCCCATATCTGTTCATATGCAGGGCTGATGTAAAGTATCTTGCCACCTTCCAACATCCAAAATGCTTCATGGATGTTGTCCGTCATCTGGCGAAACTTCTCTTCACTCCTCTGTAATGCTTGCTGAGAGTTCTTGCGAATCGTAATATCTCGGCAGAACCATACGCGTCCCAGATACTGACCATTAGAGTCATTGCGCAGACTGGTGGAGTAACGTTCGAGTGTACGGCCGTCTTTCAATTCAATTTCGCAGAAGTCATCCTGATCCGGATCGGCGTAGAGTTCTTCAACCCGCAGCAAAAACTCCTCGGGATCTTCTACGCGATCGAGGCCTTGTGACAAGATCTGCTGATCATGGAGACCCGTGGCTGTATCTGGCACAGCAAGTGCGACATCTGGCACAGGAATCTGCCAGATATCAAGAAACCTCTTGTTGCGCAAGACAATGATTCCGTCATGGTTGACGACAAGAATTCCGTCGAGCGCGTTTTCGTGGATCGCATGTAGAAGAGAGTGTTGAAACTGGGCTGCTTCCTTGGCGTGGTTGCGCTCGGTGATGTCATGAACAATGCTGGAAATAGCTTTTACTTTTCCCTCGTGATCCCTTATTGGATACGCAGTAAGGGAAATGTCAATTCGCCGTCCGCTTTTGTGTAGGAATACACTCTCATGTTCTCGGAGGTTCTCGCCTTGCACCAGTCGCGCCAGAACTTTTCCCATCCTGCCGAGCTTTTCCTGCGGAACGATCATGGACATGTGTTGTCCGATCGCCTCGCTGGCAGAGTGCCCGAAGATCGCTTCTGCACCACGGTTCCATGTAAGGATGATTCCATCCGGAGAACAGGCGACAATGGAGTCGCTGGCACTCTGTGCAATCGCCTCGAGGAAGGCGCGCGCTTCCTCCGCTGCTCGTCGCTCAGTCACATCCTGCTTGATGGCTATATAGCTGACAATATTGCCGTCCGCGTCCAGCACGGGCGAGATCTTGGTTTCCTCGGCGTAGTAAGTTCCGTTCTTGCGGCGATTGATTAACTCTCCACTCCAAACCCGCCCAGACTGAATAGTGCTCCAGAGTTCTTTGTAAAATTCCGCACTCTGGTGTCCTGACTTAAGAATGCGCGGGGTGTGCCCAGAAATATCGGCATTGGTATATCCGGTCATTTCGGTAAAGGCCGGATTGACATACTCAATCCGACCGCTCGCATCCGTGATGACGATGCCGTTTGCCGCTAGCTCTACTGCGGCCATCAGAGAGGCCTGTCGGATACCACCCATTTCCTGACCCACAGAAGACTCCGGTGAGAGTTAGCTCTCTTTCATAGGTATCGGCAGGCCCAGCGAATCAGTTCAATATATCGACAATGAACCATCCGCCCATCCGAGCAGTGGACTTCTGGACCGCCTAGCTCTTCTCGTGGTTGTAACTGCCCAGCGGTCATGCCAAGACTGACACTGTACTTTCGTCTTCGTCATCCAGCATAAGAGCCGCAGCCACTTCGGCCATGTTTGTCCTACTCAGCATCATCGTTGCAAAACCGGAGGCGGTCGCAGAAGGTGAGGACTGCAGCGCGGAACTTGCCGTCAAAACCGATGCCGTGGCGCTCGCCCCAACACCTACCGGCTGATCGAGCTTCTGCGCGAAGTACTGATAGACCTGCCCGACACTGCGGGCCTGGCCATCTGCACCATAGAAAATCGAAGAATTAGATTTTGCCGCCCCTGGCACGAGATCGGCGGCTGCCACGTTCGGATTTGCGCGCATTGCTTTTAGAAGTGATCCTGCGCCACTCGCCCCAAGAAAATGTGCAAGGTAAAGTTCCGTGGGCCCTATAACGCCACCCACACTTTTCTGTAGGGATTGCGCATTTGAGTTATTAAGCTCACACGCCATTTCAGCAGACACCTGCGGATCTTTGCGCAGATCCAAGATCGCTTCCCGCGATGCGGAATCCCCTACGTATAGGGTCCCGTTGGTGCCTGTCTGTATCTGGGCCGCGTAGTTGCCGAGCCCGTATTCCGCTCCGTGGGTTTTGACCGTCTGGAGCCAAGTCTGCTCAGTGAACTGGAATAGCCCCGCTGCGCTACTCGTCCCGGATTTAGCGTTTGGATTCAACCCGCTTTCCATACCAGCCGTGCGTAGAAGATAGTCAAACCCCGAACTTGTCTGAGCGGCGGTCCTGATCGCCTGAACCACGCTCTGTGTTCGCGCGCAGCCATCCGCCTGCCGCGTTAGGTTTTGCTGGTCTGAAACTGAGTTCAAGATTTTCCCACCACAACTAAAACAGTTTGCAAGCCGCATGCCAAAACAGAGCGATTCATCGCTCTGTTCATTAGCGCGTTCTCATTTTTAGATTTGGGAGGTTACTCCTGCGGTCCATATCAGGACGGCGACAACCCAGTTGCATTCCAGGATTGCCACCCATGACTGGCCTGCGCGTGATGTCGGAAAGTTCACTGTGTAGTGAGTTCAGAGCGGGCATAGCGACAGTCGCGTTCGCCCGCTCTGCTGGATGCTACCTTTTCACCTGTTTCTTGTGTGCCGTTTTCCTTGCTTTCATTGCCGCCCGCGGAACGGCCTTGACCTTGGCTTCGTCCACTGCCTTGGTGCCTGCCCCCGGAAAGTTCGCACCGGCCGGAACGATCCAGAGTTTGACCGTCTTCCGGCCGCGTCCTGCGCGCGGTTTAATCCGTGCTGGATCAATCCCCTTATCCTTGCTCAGGTATTCCTTTGTGTTCACGGCGCGCAGCGCTGCAAAGTTCGGAACCTTTTTGTTGCCCTTCCTTACCGCGCTTTCCTTGGCAGTTGCATATCCAACCACCACGCCTCTCACGTCCGGCGAGGACGCCAAAGCATCCGCATAACGGTCTAATTCGGCTTTTGCCATGTTATCCACGCGGGTCGGGCGTTTCGTGTCGTGCAAGAATGCGACGCTGCCGAACTTATTCGCCCGCAGAGGCAGAGCGGACTCCACCGAGGTGCTAGCGTTACCAGTACTTGCGTTGTTTGCACTTGAAGTTTTTTCTGCTGTTGCCGCCGCCGGAGCTGGCACCGGTTGCTGCACTTTCGCTGTTTGCACTGACGTCGCCGCAGTTGGCTCTGATGCTGTCTGCACTGGCACTGCTGGTGCGACTGCTTCCGGCGCTGGGGCTGCTGGAGCTGACGCATTCGGTTCTTGCGCCGCTTGTGCTGGCGCAGCCGGTCTTGCATTCACTGCGAATGTTGCTTGGCAGCTCGCTTTCTGCTGATGTTTTCCTTTGCCATTGTCTTCCACATTGGCGCTTATCGTGTAGTCGCCTGATTCCACGCCCGTGGTATCTACCGACGCGGCTGCCGAAGTTCCCTCAACCTTGCCCCCGGTGCTGGCATAGCTGTACCGGAGGATGCGCTTGGGAAGGAACCCCTTCGGTGCTACGTTGATCTTGACCGGCACTCCCGCGTCCACCGACGGCTGGTCAGTGCTGCAAGCCGCGCTCACGTCACCTTCCTGGGTGGTTTGTCCGAGGTGGTAGATCAAACCCGACTGCACCCGGACCCCGCTGAAATAGTTGCTCTGCGAACTCGCGGAGGCGGCGGTGTAGTTGGTGCTTACGTAAGAGATCTGGAAGGGGCGAATTGAAAACCTGTCATTGATCTTTACATCAATCCCCGCGCCAAAAATATACGTAGGCGTGTTCTGCGTAGGGAAGCCTTTCGGGCTGAAATGCTGGGCACCCAGCAAACCCTCGGCAAACGGAGAAAAGTGTCCAATAGGCAGTTGAAACCGTGGCCCCACCGCGAAGTCGTGGGCCTTAGCGGAACTATTGTAGTGTCCGCTTACATCCACCACCAGTCCTGTCCAATTACCGGTTCTAAAAATGAGCTGTCCAGCCCAGCCGTCAGTAAAGTCTGGCACCTTGACACCGTTCACGGTCCCACCGGCTCGATACCCGGAGTATCCGCCAAACACTTCGGCCTTTGGTCCGACAGAATCCTGGGCCGCCAACAGTGAGGGTGCGCAAAGAGCAAGTGAAACAAGAATCACGGATAAAGAACGGCAAAAGAACATTCAAGCCTCCGGTCAACAGCAGCAAATCATAGCGGACATAGTTCCCCCGCTGTCGCGCCGTATTCACGCACCGCTTCAGGAACCAGAGACCGACTCTCGGCTCAAACTCTCATATAAACGGGCGTTTGTGCGATCATACGGTGCTTTGCGATGCTTGAAAAAGGAATTCTGATACGAAGAAGAGCGAGATGAGAAACGCTTGTATCGAGATAGTTACCCCATGTGAAGGAAGGACCGAGCACCCAAACTCGGTGTTCTGCATTCACTTATTAAGTCCCAATCTCGTGCAAAAAAGTACTTAGAGCGCTTCTACGATAGCTGTATCCATAAGTCGGGCGCCCCAGGTGCGCGCCGATGATTTTTTCGGCGATAACCTGGGAGACAGTGCTCTCGGCCTCGAAAGCCTCTTTCATTGCTCCGGTTTTCGCCAGCTACACCTTCCCGGGAACTGCTCTAAGGACGATGGCGATTATTTCCTTCTGGCCTGATGGCGAAAGCTTCCGGCCAGAACTTTTTGATCCCATGGCGTTTTGTATTCCACTTTGGGCTGAGTGTATTGGCGCAATCGCCGAATGGGGAATTTGACGTAGGAGCGGCTCGTGCCTGTGTTAGAAGCCGCAGCAATCGTCGCGACAACCCGTCAGACTCCCGATGTGCGGCTTCTTTTGATTTTTGCTAAAAACGACTATCTTCTTTGGTTTCAATTCCTTATGGCCGCTTGCGGAGCTTTCGTCAGGGGGCAGTGACAAACGGCGAAGCAATTGCATGCTCACATGGCGTGAGGTAGTTGTGAACAAGGTAGTGAAGTCAGTCTCGGTCATGATTCTCGTAGTGATGTTCTGCGCAGCGGCTTGGGCTGGTGTTCACCCAGTGCCCCTGGACCCTAAGCAGGATCCGGCGACCTGTGCGCAGTGTCACGAAGACAAGACCAAGGGGAAGTCGGTCCATTCGGCAATGGCCATGGGCTGTACCAGCTGTCATGAGATTCGGGTTAACAAGGATATTACCCGCACTAAACTCATCACCACGACGCCTGTCGCCCTCTGTATTACCTGTCATGCCGACAAGAAAGCTGCGGATCTCAAGGGTAAGGTTCATCCCCCGGCTGTTCGCGATTGCATAAAGTGCCACGAGCCGCACGCCAGCGACAACAAAAATCAGCTTCTCAAGTCTGAGAGTGGTGACTCCAAAGATACGAATCTCTGTCTTAGCTGCCACAAGATTGGCGTCGATGTCCCGAAGGATGGTAGTCGCCATGCAGCTTTAGATATGGGCTGCGACACCTGCCACGTTACTCATAAGACCGGCGAACGCGGCAAGCGCGAATTTGATTTCCATCTCACCAAAGACGCCCCCGCTCTCTGTATCGATTGTCATGATCCTAAAGACGCGACCATAGTCAAGGCGCACCAGGGGCAGCCTTTTGAGAAGGCCGACTGCCTGACCTGCCACGACCCGCACCAGTCCAGTGGAAAAAAGTTGATGGCAAAGTTCACCCATATGCCATTCGCTGGAGGCCAGTGCGATTCCTGCCATGCTCCGGCGAAAGATGGCAAGGTTGTGCTAACTCAGGAGAGTTCCAAGGCGCTCTGTTTAACCTGTCACTCAGACAAAACAGATCAAATTGAAAAGGCAAAGGTTCAGCATCCCGGCGCAGCTGGGGATTGTACTGATTGCCATAATCCCCATGCGAGCAGCCAGCCCGGCTTGCCAAAGACGAACGGTGTCGACATCTGCCTCACCTGCCACACCGATCAGGCGGAGCAGGGGAAAAAGGCGCACTTGCATCATCCAGCGTATGAGCAGGCATGCTCTACCTGTCACGAGCCGCATGGCGGAGATAATCTCCATCTGCTTCGTGCTAAAACGCCCAATGCTCTGTGCTTGGAGTGCCACGGCCCCGACGCCAATCCGACGGCTTTGAGCGCGGACCACTTGGAAACGATCTTCGACGGAAAAGTAAAGTTGCCGGAAGGTTACTTCAGCAAAGTGGTTCGGTTGCCTTTGAAGTATGGATTAGGGCACCCGGTCGACAAGCACCCGGTCTCTGACCAGATGGACCCGACCGATCTGACAAAAGTTAGAGTCGCGATCAACTGCCTAACTTGCCATCAGCCTCACTCGTCAGCCAAGCCTGACCTGTTGGTGAAGGATCAAGAAAATAACATGGCTTTCTGTGCAAGCTGCCATAAGAACTTACAACAGCGTTAATGTCATCAGGAGTTGCGGGGATGTTTGCAGTCAACAACAATTCGGTTTTGGGGCGTAAATGGATCACCGTGGTCCTGGTCTTGGCGGCATTGATGTTCACGCTTCCATCCTTCGGCTTCGATAAAAAGAAGAAGGCCAAAGAAGACGCAGCTCCGAAGCCAACATCGGTTGTTGACTTCTCTATGTTTGTTTGGCCCAATCCTCCCGCGATAACACGCGTAAAGTTCACGACTTACTACTCAGGAGATAAGTTACAGATCGACACTCCTGCACAGGCGAAGAAGAAGAATCAGGCGTCGTGGATGGATCGTCTTGCGGGAACGCAGGCACAGTCAGAAAAGCTCAAGCCGCACTTCATGTTTATCAATCCCTATGGCATGGCAGTGGACTCCAAGGGGCGGCTCTATGTTGCCGACTGGAAGGTTGGGGGCATCTTCGTATTCAACACCGAAACCAAGGATACGGAGCTAATCAAAAATGGAGTGACAGCGCACTTCAGTCGCATTCTTGGTCTCGCAATCGACGACGATGATCGTTTGTTCGTCGCTGACGCTGATCTCCGGCATGTGCTGGTCATCAATGCAAACCGCAAACTGGAAGCCAGCATCACCGAAGGTCTTGTGAGTCCCGGTGGACTGACCATTGACACCCAGAATCGCCTGCTCTACGTCTCTGATGTAGCGACCGATCAGGTGATCGTGTATGACGCCGACAGCTTCAAAATAATTCGCAAAATGGGTACGCCAAACAAGGCTCATACCCTGACGGGACCTGGTGATTTTGCGAAGCCCGGCGGGATGGCCGTTGATAAAGATGGCAATCTCTACGTGGCAGACACCTTGAATAATCGCATCGAGATTTTCGATGCGGATGGCGGATTCGTAATGCAGGTGGGAAAGAACGGAGATGGCCCCGGAGATTTCGCGCGCCCCAAAAGTGTAGCCGTGGATTCTGACGGGAATATCTGGGTCGCAGATGGCATGCAGGATCGGGTTCACGTGGTGAATCGTGAAGGTCAATTGCTCACCTATCTGGGTGGAAAGCACGCGAAGATACCAGGCGACTTCTCTGGATTAGTCAACGTATTCATCGACAAGAATGATCGCGTCTTTACCTCGGAGATATATCCGGGAAGGGTGCAGCAGTTCCGCTACTTCACGAATGCGGAAGCCGCAGCCGAGAAAGAGCGACGCGAAAAAGAGGCTGACGAAAAGGCAGCGGCCAAGCGCAGATCGAAGAGCGCAGACGCGAAACCTTCGCCAGCACCGGCGCAGAGTGAAGCTACCCCTGCGAAGCCATAGATTCCGCGGAGCAAGAACCGCGAACAAGCGTTAACCTAAGGCGCATAAAGCGTCCACGGCCAAACGGAAGAAGCAGGTATTACCTGCTCAAGTAACAAAGTGCAGTAGCTGTACTAAATCAGGAGGTTTCACTTGAAAAAGGCATTGTTAGTAGCTTTCGTTGTTCTGGTCGCCATGAGCTTCGCAGTGGCACAGAGTTTCGCTCCGACGACAGACGTATTGGGCGCTCACCAAAATGGTGGCCGTGGTTGCGCAGGCTGCCACGCTCCTCACAGCGGTTCCCGCGGCGCCGGCCAGGCCGGTGGTGCCGACTCAGGTAACTATGCTCTTTGGGGCCAGGATGTAACCCCGATGCTTGGCCAAGTCCTGTCCTTTGGTGATGTGGGCGCACGTGCGACCATTGAAGTATTGCCTGCTAGCCTGACGGCTGGTACCGAAGAAACCAGCGGAGTTCTTCTCTGCCTTTCCTGCCACGATGGTAACTTGACCAAGAGCAACATGATGGCAAAGCAGTCTTACGAGCAGGTGCTCGGAACTCTGCCTACCACCTACGGCTCGCAGCCAATCCCGACCCTCCTCGGCAACGACGGATCGACCGCTGGCAACTACAACAACGATCACCCGGTGGGTATCAATGCCGTCATCAGCACCGGAAACGGTCTTGTTTCCACCGCTGGCGTTCTGACTGTGACCACTGGTTCCAACTACGCACAGTTTGTCGCGAACTACGGCTGGCCGGCATTGGCTCCTGGAAAGTACAGCAAGCCCTACGGACAGAACGTGGCCGCGAACACTGAGTACGTTGTTTGCACCACCTGCCACAACCAGCACGTCATGAACGTTTATACCTCGACCGCTGCAAGCCCGATCGTCGCCGATGGCGGTGGTAGCTACTATGCCACCTACTTCTTCGTGAACGGTCCTTACAACCCGGGCGCCGTTGTTACCAACGGAACCGCAGCTTCGACCACCCAGTTCTGCCGCCAGTGCCACTTTGGCGAAGCGAACGAAGCCAACAACGCACTGACCATCAAGACCACGTTCTAATTGTTTGACTAGGACGGTTTGTATTGAGGGAGAGAGAGCAGTTTCTCTCTCCCTTTTTTCGAGCACAAGGCGAGGTTCCATGAATAACAGGCTTCCACTTAGCATCCTGCTCCTGGCAACGATTTCTTCCGCATCTGCCCAGGTTGCTTCTCACGCGCAGGCAAAGGCCACACCTATGGCATCCGCTCCAGTTGCACAGGCGGCGCCAATCGCAATCAAACCTGTGGCGCGCGTAAATGGCGTGGTGCTGACGAATCAGGATCTGCTGCGGGAGATGTACGAAATCTTTCCGTATGCGCGAGTGCATAACGGTTTCCCAAAGGCACAGGAACCACAGATCCGCCAAGGCGCGATGGACATGATCGTCTTTGAGGAACTGGTTTACCAGGAAGCAGCGCGTCGCCATCTTGCCGTTTCGCCCGAGAGCATTGCCCGCAGCGAGAGGGAGTTCCGCAAGCAGTTCCACAGTGAGGCGGAGTTTCAAGCCTATTTAAAGGCGGAGGTAGGTGGCAGCCCTAAAGTGCTGCGCGAAAAGATCAAGCGCTCCTTGATGATTGAAGCCCTCTTGAAGTCGGAAGTAAGCACCAAGATGGCCATCTCGGAAGCCGACCTGAAAGCCTACTACGACAAGAACTCGTTGCGTTTTCAGCATGGCGAGAGTGTCTCGATTCAGACCATTTCCATTCTGCCTCCTAAGAATGCAAATCCCGAGCAATTGCGTGAGGCCCGTAAGCGTGCCGACGACGCAAATCGTCTTGCTCAAGCTACGAAGACTTACGAAGACTTTGGCATGTTGGCCGAGAAGGTATCAGACGATGATTTCCATGTCAGGATGGGCGACCACAAGTCCGTGGAAATCGCTAAGCTTCCCCCGGAAATAGTAGCGGCCATCAAGACGATGAAGCCTGGGCAAGTGAGCAAGTTAATACAGCTGGGACCCAATTTCAGCATTGTTCGCGTGAATGCCCATCTGTTAGCCGGGAAAACCAAATTCGAAGAAGTGAAGAAGGAATTGCGTGATGAACAGCAGAAGATTCGTTATAACCAGCTCCGCGCAAATCTAAACCAAAGACTAAAGAAGAATGCAAAAATAGAAATACTCTGAGCGTGCTAGTAACTAACGGACACTTGATAGGTAAAGAATTTGAAGAAGCGAATTCAGAGCGTGTTGTTCATGTTGACAGGGTTTGGAGTATTCCTCTGTCATGCGACGGCACAGGTTCAGTTGGGCAGTAACCTTCAAATGTCCGCAAGCGGAAGCCTGACAGCAGGCTATTCGGGGGGCTATGGAAGCGAAAGCTCCAGTTCACATTCTCTGGATCTAGGCGGGAGTGGAAGCATAAACGGTTCCTACTACAATCCAAACTTTGCGTCGTTCCATATCCTTCCCTATTATGATCAGTCGCGCACTAACTCGAACTATCAGTCGATCGGTGGCAGCAGCGGAATCAGTAGCGATGTGAATCTATTCACGGGTAGTCATTTTCCTGGCACCATTGGTTACCAGAAAACTTACAACAGCACGGGTACATACGGCGTGGCAGGTTCTCCAAACTTCACTACTCACGGGAACGGACAAGGGTACGATGTCGCATGGAGTGTGTTGCTTCCAAACCTGCCCACCCTTTCGGTTTCTTATATGGCAGGAAGCGGAGATAGCAATATCTATGGGTCAAGCTCGCAATCTTCGTCGAACACAAAGAATTTCAATCTGAGATCATCCTATGCCATTCTTGGTTTCAGGACCGACGCATTTTATACGCATGGGGCGACCCATGGCGACTATCCGCAGGTGCTGACCGGTATTACAACAGATGAGATTTCGGATTCCTTCTCACATTCCGAAGGTTTTGATGTGTCGCACATTCTTCCCATCCATGGCTCATTCAACGCTACCTTTTCCCATTCAAATTACGGTAGCAAGTTCATGAGTACAGATAACAGCAATAACTCGACAAACACCGCGACCGCAGCGGCGTCGTTTCGCCCTGAAAGCAAACTAACGTTCTCGGTAAATACGACTTACACTACAAATCTTGCTGGGTATGTGAACGAGCAGATTGTCTCGTCCGGTGGGACCGCAGTCGAAACGAATCTCGGGTCGAATTCTAATTCAACCTCGATTAATAGTTCTGTAGGTTACTCTCTCGGGCGGGATATGTTTCTATCCGGGAACGTCAGCCACACTTCGCAGAGTTATTCCGGGTTTCATGTTGGCGCAACTTATATGTCTGGAACGTTTAATTACAATCGAAGGCTTTTCGGAATGTTTACTTTTTCCGGAGGTGTTCTAGATAGTGCCACTGACGAAGGAAACAGCGCCGTAGGAATGACAGGCAACGTAAGCTTTGCAAAAAGAATAAAAAACTGGGATTTGGGAGCAACCGTCAGCTATTCGCAGAATGTTCAGACTTTGCTGGTAAGCTATACCACTTCAAACGTCAATTACTCCACAACGGCCAGCCGACGGTTGACTCGAAGGCTCTATTGGAATAGCACATTCGGCGGTAGTAACACTCTCTTCTCGCAGCAGGTAGGGGACAGCAGTGGAAGTCAGAGTGTTTCTTCAGGGCTCAGTGTTCGAAAATACAGCCTGAATGGCGGGTATAGTAAATCGCACGGTGTTTCAATTCTGACGGCGAACGGATTGGTCAGCACGGGCATCCCTGTCGTGGTCTCGGCCACCAATCAAGTGCTTTATAACGCTTCAAGCTATACTCTCGGCGCTACAGCTTCGCCGATCAGGAAGCTAGTCGTATCCGCGGGATATTCTCACGCGGTGAGCAACACAACAAGCTATTCGGTTTCTTCTCTAAATCAAACTGACATGTTCAATTCCCAGTTGCAGTATCAATTCCGGCGCATGGCAGTGACTGCGGGATACACTAGATTTTCACAAGGAATCGGCGCATCCGGTACTGCGCCAGCCAAGGTTTCTTCGTTCTACTTGGGTGTCTCCCGATGGTTCAGCTTGTTTTAGACAAAACGTTCCGCAAATGCATTCTGTTACAAGTGCTGTGCCTAGTCATATTCTTGGCGTCCGCAAATGCTAGCTGGCGTTCCAAACAAAAAGATCCTGAGCCAACGCCCCCCGACCTTCTACTGGACGGCGGGCGCAAACTTGTCTTTGAGCGTGCGTTTGCTTCGGAACGAGAAGTAAAAATTAAAAAAGGATTCTGGACCAAGCTGGTGGACATAGTGGCCGGAGAACCCGATTACCATTATCTTGTGCGACCCTATGGCATTGTTGCGGACTCTCACGGACGGCTGATTGTTACCGATCCTGGAGCACGGGGCGTTCATATCTTCGATTTCGGTCAGCAGAAATACAAATTTCTCCAGCGCTGGGATAAGGATAAGGATCCCATGCTCAGTCCACAGTGTGTGGCTGTCGATGCACAAGATAGAATCTATGTGACTGACTCTGAATCCGGGAAGATTTTTGTTTTCGATGCGAGTGGGAAGTTCCAGCATGCGCTAGGAAGCCTGCATGGCGGAGAAGGCTATTTCAAGCGCCCCACCGGCATCGGCGTAGATTCAGAGGGCCAGCACATTTACGTCACCGATACACTGCGCGATCAAGTATTCATTTTGGACATGAAGGGTGCGGTTGTGAAAACCATCGGACAGAGAGGAACTGGAAACAGCGAGTTCAATTTCCCGGCAGATCTGCTCTTCGGAAGCGATGGACTCTCTGTAGTGGACACAATGAATTCTCGGATCCAGAACTTCGATCGTTCAGGCGTTTTTCTTTCCGCCATGGGTTCGGCTGGCGAAGAACCCGGTCAACTGTTTCGTCCGAAAGGTATAGCCAAGGACTCGGAAGATCATTTGTATATCGTAGATGCGCTTCAGAGTTCCGTGCAGGTGTTTAACAGCGAAGGTCAACTTCTCTATAGTTTTGGGGGCAGGGGTTCACGTCTTGGTGAGTTCTCACTTCCTGTGGGATTGTCCATTGATCACAGTGATCGTATTTATGTTGTGGATTCCTATAATCGCCGGGTTCAGGTGTTTCACTATTTCCCTGCGCCAAAGGTAGCGGAGGGCGAAAAACATTGAGAATCAGAACGCTTTTGTTCGTCTGCGCGATTGCGGTTTGCAGCCAGGTTGCTGTCGCCCAAAATACGGATGTACTCGGAGTGCACAATCTTACAGCCGGAAGCGGATCCCAGGTGTACGCGTCTGGTGGAACTCTCGGCTGTACTTTCTGTCATGCACCGCACAGTAACAAGACTGCAGGGCAAGGCCTATGGAACCACACCCTTTCACCTGTAGCGGGCGGAAATACATATCAGCCCTACACCAGTACAACCTATCACCAGACCGGCAACACTAAGCCTCCGCTTGGGAAGTCCAGTAGCCAGTGTCTCAGTTGCCATGATGGAACCGTCGGAGTAGGTGAAAGTTCAGTTTATGGGAAAATACCCTTGAACACCCAAACAATGCCGGCAGCTGAGAATTTTGGAACCGATCTCAGGTCCTCCCATCCTTTTAGTTTATTGCTCCAAAGTGGCCGCTTGATCGATTCACCTGACATGGCGGCTTCGCTAGCAACGAACGGGGTAACTGCGGATCCTCTTCATAAGGTTCGGCTCAAAGAGGGTAATGTCGAATGTACCAGTTGCCACAATCCACACGTGCAGACGATCGATACAATATCGCAAAACTTCTTGGTTCGCGACAGTTCGAATGGTCAAATGTGTCTTTCATGCCACGATCCTAATCGCGTCACAAGTGGCAAAGTAAACACACTAACGGGCTGGGCGAACAGCATCCATGCCACAGCGACGAATCAGCCGATGAGCGCGGCCAGTATTGGCAACTACAGTACTGTTGGCACCACCGCCTGTCTATCCTGCCACATGCCTCACGAAGCCGCAGGAACAGCGCGTCTTCTTCGACCCGCGCAGCCGTCCCAGACAGGAGTGGATGCCTCGACTCAGCCTTGCCTTACCTGCCATTCAGGTGGTTCGAATCTTAAGACTGCCGCACCAAACGTATCCGCCGAATTTGCGAAAGTCGGCCATCCATATCCTCTGGGTAGCAACACCCACGACGCGTTGGAAGCCCTGAACCTTCCTGACACTTCCGCAACGAATCAGGTTCTTCTTAATAACAATCGGCATGCTACCTGTGTCGATTGCCACAATCCTCACAGTTCCAGTCAGGTTTCCGTCTTTCCCGTACCTCCGGCCATTCGTGCATCGCAGTCAGGCGTCGCCGGAATTTCCGCTGATGGCACAACCGTGTTAACCCCGGCAGTTAATCAGTATGAAAACTGCCTGAGGTGTCACGGCTCGAGCACCGGAAAACAAACACTTGCGAAATACGGATATCTGCCGACGCGGGATGTTGCCTATCAAGGCGACCAGTTGAACGTAGTGCCACAGTTCAGTTCTACCTCGACCTCGAGTCATGCGATAACCCAGGACGTTTCCAGCAGTGCGTTACCGCAACCCAGTCTGCGAACCAATATGATCCAACTCGACGGTGTAACTCAGGGTCGCGCGATGGGGCAGCGTATCCTTTGTACTGATTGTCATAACAGTGATGACAACCGCGAGTTCGGCGGCACCGGACCGAACGGTCCGCATGGGTCAAAGTACTCGCACATTCTGGAACGTCAGTATCAGTTCACTCAAGCTTCCGTTGCTGGACAGGCTGTTACAACTCTCTATCCGTCCCCTGACCTGACCTATGCTGGACCCTATGCTCTCTGTGCAAAGTGTCACGATCTGTCTAACACTATTACGAATGCAAGCTTCACTCAGCATTCGTTGCACATCAATACAGGATTCTCCTGCTCTGTCTGCCATACCGCTCATGGGATGGGAAGCGTCTCGGCGACTATTTCTGGCGAACGAATGATTAACTTTGATACGAATGTCGTCGCTCCGATTTCAACATCAGTTCCAATCGCTTACACGCGTTCTTCTAACACCTGCACACTGCAGTGTCATGGATACAATCACAACGCAGACGGGAGCGTATCGGCAGCGACTTCATCCTCATCCCAAACTCGCACAAAGGCAAAATGAATCGTTGATGGGGATATGTATCTGGGGAAGGTCGCTGGGGCACTGATTGAACTAGGAGGCACAATAACTCCGAGTGAGATTACTAGACCGCTTTCTCAAAAGGCGTGTCCCGAGGGTGCCCCATATCTGCCGTAGTTAGCAGATATGGGTTCTTGGAACGGTAGGATACACCCACTCAGAAACCGGTCTAAGTTGGCTTTTGCTAACCGGAATAGATTTATTGAATAGTAAAATCATGTTATGACGAATCACGCCCCTCTGGAGATACCCGCGAAGCCGTTTGCTCGTCGCTTCTTTCGCGCGACTCCCGTGCGTCTCCTTTTGCTGGTGTTACTGTTTATATCTGCCGCTTGGTACGAAGCCGCTCATGCTTATTCGTTGTTTGATGACAACATCTGGGTGCACTTGAGTTCTGGGCTCTGGATACTGCAGAACCATTCCGTCCCCCATACAGGAATCTTCTCCCAACATCCCGATCTCCCGTGGGTCGTAGCCGGTTGGGGATTTGATCTGCTCGTAGCGCTCGCTTACAAGTTACTAGGACTGCGCGGAATCCCAGTCCTGGTAATGTGCTTTAAAGTCATCTTGGCGTTCCTCACGTTTCGAATCGTGCGAGGAGCGCACCAATATTTCTGGCGTGCGGTATTGCTGTCGGCAGCGTGTCAGTATGTACTGCTGAACATGCTGCCTAGCTCAGCCCTCTTCTCCGTAGTTTTGCTTGGAATCGAATTAATGCTCCTGTCGCAGAGTAGATCGTCCGGCAACGTGCAATCGTTGTACTGCCTTCCTGTGCTATTTGTTTTCTGGGCAAATTTGGATATCGGATTCGTGTATGGACTACTCGTCCTTGCTCTCTTCTTCATAGCAGAATTCATTAGCCAGAAGTCCGGTACTACATGGTTTAAAATGGGCAGCAATCCATTGCCTCTGGAGATGCTCGGAATAATCACGGGTCTCTCACTGGTCGCTTCCTTTCTCTCGCCCTATTCTTATCGCCCGTTTGAGCAACTGCTCGAACCCGTCTACGGTCCAGTCTCTTTTGCGTCGTTCGAAGCGCTGCACTCGATGAATTTCCGGCAGCCACAACATTACGTACTTCTTCTTCTAATAATGGCTGCATTCCTGACCCTTGGCCGCCAACATTCGCGTGACGTCTTCAAGCTTGGCGCAATGTTGATATGCACTGCGATGGCTTTCCATCGGCAGCAAGATATCTGGCTTGTTGCACTCCTTTCACTGTTCGTACTTGCGGACGCGGGTTATCCCTCTTCGTCGACAGAGGCTCAGAAGAACCGTTGCTCATGGAAATGGGAGCACGCTGCGGCTGCCGGGGTGACGTTCATATTGTTGGTTGTGGCGATCATACAAATTCCTTCAGGTAACGAAGTGTTGTTAGATCGTGTCGGAAAAATCTTTCCAGTGCAGGCATGCAAGTTCATTCGAGACAATCACCTTTCCGGCCCTCTCTTTAACGCGTACTCCTGGGGAGGATTTCTAACCTGGTATATGCCTGACTATCCAGTGGCTATCGACGGACGGAATGATCTGTATGGGGCGGAGCTCAACGAGCTCTACTTCAAGGTGACCAAGGGGATCCAACCTTTGAATACAGATGCAGACTTCACCGGAGCAGGTACGTTGCTTCTTGAGCGTCACTCTCCAATGGGCGAAGCGGTCGACAGAATGTCTGGCTACAACGTCATCTACCGTGATGATCTCGCAATTGTGCTCGAACGGCAGCGATAGCACCCACGCATTTTGGGGTTACATGGCTTCAAAATAACGTCGACCGGCAACCCGGTCGACGTTCTAATTTAGTGCCGAGGATTTGTATGTTATTCGCGTACGAATACGACCGACAGTGCGTCCTGATAGATCATCCGGAACCGACCATCAATACTCAATACCTGCGCAAGTGGAGTACTCTTCTGCAAAAGGATCACGCCCGATTCGTTGAGAAAGGAATCGCTTGTATAGGACGAAGCTCCATTCTGAGTGGAGATGAAGCGCTCATCCATCTCGTCTCCATAAAGGTCGTTGCGTCCATCAATTGCCACCGGATAGTCAGGCATATACCAGATGAGAAAGCCTCCCCAGTCGAATGAGTTGTAGAGCGGCCCTGGAACAGAAGCCTGGCGTAGAAAGTTGACGGCATTTACCGGGAACATGCCGCTAACGGCTCGATCCAATCCTCGGCGGCTAAAATCAGTGTTGCCGGCGATGAGAAACATCAACACAGCAAGCACTGATGCAAGCGCAGCATTCTCTCCGAGTGTCTCTGTCCGGTCCCTCTCTGAATTTGTCGCAAATGCATCGGCGATACAGGCCGCAGCGGGGATGCAAATGAACCAGGAATCGCGCATGGTGCGATATGCGACAAGGCTGGCGAAGGTGAGTAGGGCCAATTTAAACGGATCGAGTCTCTTCTGCCAGCCCACAGCAAAAAATGCAGAAGCAGTTAGCAGGAGTTGGACATAGTGCTCAGAATAAAGAAAACTGAGGGGCTCTAATTCAACGATATTCGAGTAAGTAAACTTAGCTTTCGAGTACTCAAAAACCACCTGGTACAAATGGTACGAGTTCGGCCCGATACAAGTCGCTACTGCGCAAGCCGTCAGGATGACGAGCAATCGATCGAGTGGTAGCGTAGGGGAGGAGAGCAAAACATCGGATGCGATCCCCATCCGCTGCAACAAGCGTTGTGCTACGTTTACGGCGACAAAAAGACCCAGCAGAAAGAGTCCGTAAATAAACTGGATGTGAAGATTAGCCCAAAGAAGAAAAAGCAGAGGAAGCCAGTAAAGTGTCTCGACTCTCGCTTTGCGCTGAGCCGCAAAGATCAGAGTGATCGTGACCATGAATAGCACCATGGAAAAGAACACTGGTCGAGGCATCATTGTAAACAGAAATGGATAATACGTTACAGCGCCGAGCACGCAAGCCAGCCAAAAATTTCCCGAAAGCCTGAGCAACATCCACAGCATCGTGTAAGCAACCGCCAGCGTCAGTAATACTCCAAATATGCCAACGCCAAGCAATCCAAACAAGCTGTAGGCCTGCGACAGTAATACCTCATAGCCCCAGCTATAAGCTACCCATGGCAAATTGGAGGCTATGCGAGAAAGTATACCTGTGTGCGGCACAGCATGATTCTGAATAATCCAATCGCCAACTTTGAGATGCCACCAGATATCAGGATCCAGAACACAAAACTTTAAAAGCAAACTACGCCAGCCAACTCCGGCCAACAATGCGACCAGGGTCAGTAACTGCAATATGCGCAAGCGAGATAGCTCGCGGAATTCCTGCACGGCGTTCATTGTCCGCTACACCTCGGAGTTTCATCTGTGCACTATAGCGTCTTATGTTAAATCTAAACCTTCGAACAGAATCCCGCGCCATTGGACGCGGGATTCTGTTCGAAGCCAGTCACCACTACATTTTTGCGGGTTCAACATCTGCCTTGCCTGCCGACATTTTCGGGTGCTGTTTAGCGCGCGCAATTGCCTGTTCTACCATGGCGCGGTTGGGATGATTCGGATTGGTCCTCAGTAACTTTTGCCAACATTCAATCGCACCCTTTGCATCTGACTGCGACTGCCACTTCAGCATTCCCAGATTAAATAGAGCGTTAGCGTAATTCGGATCGAGCTTCAAGGCTTGGTTCAGCGTGTTGATCGCCTTATCCGGTGAACCGGCATAGTAATAGGCGTTTGACAGCTTGGTCAGCGCATCGGGTGTGGGTTTCACCTGCGCCGACTTTTCAAAATATTCTGTTGCCTTGTCAAATTGGCGTGTGGCGAAATATATACTGCCTGCCTTCAACATCGCTTCTGAATCACGAGGATTCTTCTGTATCTCTTCCAGCAGGGGTGCAACCTTCTTGTCCCCCATTTGTCCCAATTGCTGCGGCGTAACTGGAGTCTGTGCGCCTTTCGCGTCCATTGGCGGCGCGGTCGGGGCCGTGGACGGCTCTGCAACAGCAGTTGGGCGCGCGACGGGAGAGGCGGCAACCCCGCGGAAAAGGTAGCCCACGGCTATGCCGGCGACCAAACATACAACAGCCATGACGTAGACTTGAACCGAGCTCCAACTGTTCGCGTTGGCTTGCGTATCATCGCTCATGGATCCGATAACTCCTCGTAAGAATTGCAGTACTACTCTATTCAGGCCAGACCACCTTGAGCGATAGCATGGAACACTCCAGAACGGTTCAGCTCACCTTAATGCAGTGCAGTCACCATGCCAAAGCCGCGCTTATTAAGCATTTTTCGATCCCTATTTTTCAATAGCTTACGCCGTCCAGTATCTATCTTCGGGAGCATCAATAAGAACGCGTGAGCGATATGACGCTTCGAAAGATGATTTTGCCCCACTCGTTCGAAGGTCGCTTCGAGCGCGACCTGAAAAGCAAGGGGCATCTCGCACTGTGATCTGAATCACTTCACTGTTCCGTGCTCAAATCGAGAATCGCATTTAGAATCTGAGTACAAATTCCTTTTAACATCATCGTTCGGAAAAGTGACAAGCCAAACATTGCAGCGGTGAGCACCGAGTAGGATCATTGCAAGGGTAAGTAGGATTGGAAGAGATGAGCAAAGCACCCCATAACAGAGCCTCGCTATTGCCTTCGGTGAATTTCAGTGATTAATTCCGGGCTACATCAATTCATGCTTGCAGATCTTTTGGAAGGCACAAAAGCGGTAGCCATATTCTCGTTCTACTTGCTCGCTCCAGGATATGTGATTGGATGGGCAGGGAACCTGATTGGATTTCGCGGCAGAACGGCCTCTGAGCGATTGTTGCTGAGTGTCGTTTTATCCATAGCAACCGCGCCTCTTTTGGCCGTCCTCATTGGTAGATTTATTTCTCCCGCCGCTACCCAATGGACTTTCTTGGGATTCACTTTGGTGGCCTTGCTTCTTGCCATATTCGAAGTAGCAGAGCATCGCTCTGTACCAAAATTGAAATTAAGGCGAAGCACTTGGGTCGTGCTCGGCATCGGCTTTGTTTGGCTGTTTGTGGCGTTGTTCGAATTAGCTGATTTACAGCTTGGCAATCGTCTCTATCTAAGTGTCACGGTCTTTGATCACTGTATTCGAGCGTCGCTCGTGCAGTCCGCCGTGCGCACCGGAGTGCCTCCGCTGAATCCTCTTTCCTTTGTTTCCGGGCAGGCCCCAGTTCTGCGCTATTACTACTACTGGTACGTTCTTTGTGCCATGCCTGCTCAGCTTTCTGGATTACCCGCGCGTGCCTGCTTCAGTGCCAGTTCTGTGTGGTGTGGGTTGGCGCTGATTGCTCTGATCCCCCTGTACCTGAAACATTTCTTCAAAGAGACGGATGACCTCCGACGAAAGTCAGTTATCGGCGTCGCCTTGCTTGCAGTTACCGGCCTTGATTTAATCCCCACCGCACTCTGGGCGGTTCAAACCAACAGCTTCGTATTACCTGATATGGATTGGTGGAATCCGACCCAAGTAACATCCTGGGTCGGTGCAGTCTTGTGGGTGCCGCACCATGTCGCTGCACTGATTGCATGTCTTGTTGGATTTCTTTTGCTCTCTTGCATCAACGACAAAGCAAAGCTTCATGAACGGTTTGCTGTGGCGATAGTTGCAGGCGTCTGTTTTGCAAGTGCCACGGGATTATCTGTCTACGTTACCTTTACGTTTGCGATATTCGTAGTCCTGTGGACGATCGTCTTATTACCTCGAATGCAGTTCTTATCCTTCGTAACGTTTGCGGTGTCCGGAGTAATTGCGCTCGTATTATCCCGTCCATTCCTGCATGATTTACAGGGTTCATCCAGCTCAGGAGAAGGATTCGCACTCTTTGCGCTCCGTGATTTTCCAACCGCTGTCGTATGGTTGAAACACCACAACGTCACCGACCCTTTTTGGGCTACTCTCTCCGCCATCCCAACTATTCCAGTGGTCTACGCAGTCGAATTTGGTTTTTTCATGATGGTCGGAGCCCTGCAGTTTAAGAGTGAGTTGCTAAGAGCGGAACGTCCGGCTGTGAATCGGTGCGCTGCATGGGGCATCCTGTGTACATCTCTGTTCGTCACCACGTTTGTTCGTTCCGGTGTTATCACGACCAATGATCTTGGTATCCGAGCCGCACTCCTCGGTCAATTCGTGTTGCTGCTCTGGGCGGCCCCATTGCTGAGTGATATGTTTGGCAGTGATGCCTCAGGTCGTGCCAGGCACGGACTAATACTCAAGCGAGTGATCGCGGCATTGCTCGTTTTAGGGGTTATGGGGAGCGTCTATCAGCTTGGCATGCTTCGCGTGTACGCGCCGCTCGTGGATAGCGGTAAGCTGTCGAGAACCGAAGGCTTCTTGCCGCCACTTCCTTCGATGGGACAGAGAACCTATGGTTTACGCGCCGGGTTCGAAGATCTAGACGGCATCATTTCCAAGAAAGCAGTCATTCAATATAATCCAATGCCATCCTCCTATCCTGCGTCCCTGCTCTATTCCAATCATCAGACGGTCGCAGGTGATTCTGGTTGTGGTGCCAGTTTCGGTGGGGACCCGCAGCTCTGCCAAACTGTTCTCCGGCCACTGGATGCTCTATTTAACGCCCCTTATCTTGCCGCCAATTGGGATCTGGACGATTTCTGCAACGTATTTTCTGTTGACGTCTTAGTCGTCACCGATGCTGACCGGGCTTGGTATGACACTTCAGACTGGGTGTGGAATCGACGAGCGATCGTAGCCAATAACTATCTGCGGGCAATTCCATGCGGCACAAAAACGATCGCGGGTCGATGAGGCAAGCATGACTATTATTCGAGAAGAGGTCGAGCAAAAAAACTCCGAAACGTTGACTCGTAGCCATTGGTGGCAACTCGCAGATCTGAGCATTTTCGGTATCTGGTTAGCTCTCGTCGCTCTTGTTTTGCGCCATCACGAACCCTGGGCTGATGAGGCGCAATCGTGGTTGCTCGCTCGCGACATGAGCCTCAAAACACTGTGGTTCCACGAGCTACGATACGAAGGAACTCCCGGGCTCTGGCAAACCCTATTGTGGATTGCGCAACATTGGTTTCACGCCCCCTACGCGTTCATGGGTGTGATTGGCTACCTCTGTGCGTCCGCAGGAGCGGCATTCATTTTGTGGAAGGCCCCCTTCCCGCGTCCGCTACGTTATCTGCTAGTATTCTCCTACTTTATCGTCTACCAATACGCTGTTGTCGCGCGTTCCTACAATCTGCTTCCGCTCTTAGTATTTGCTGCTGCCTATTTCTATAAAGACCGAGAACATCCTTGGCGTCTGACATTGGTCCTCATTTTGCTGGCCAATGTAGCCGTGCATGGCGCCCTCCTTGCCGCGTGTTTAGGCTTGTGTTATCTCGTCGAAGCGATTAAGGAGTGGCCCCGACTTAGCGAATCCCTGCGTAGCCGTTACGTGCTCTGTATCGGAGCGATGTTTCTGACATTCCTGTTTCTGTTCGTCATTCTGAGGCCGACTCCAGACGTGCTGGAATTTGCCAGACCGTCTGGAATGACCACGATCGATCCAGCCCTAGATAAATTTCGAGCGGTCATCGATCTCGCTTTTTTTGATAACTTCTGGATTTCTGCTCTCTTCTTACTGTTGGCGGGTTGTTGGTGTGTTAAGCGGCGAAAGCTGTTGCCGTTTGCTCTTTCAGTTTCGGCATTAATCCTTCTCTATGTAAAGATCCACGGTCGACCGCACCATATCGGAACAGTGTTTTTAGCAGCTATTGCTGGCCTATGGATTGCCTGGCCTACGAGTGAGGAGGTTCGTCAATTCTCTAGTTCTTCGCGCCTGGCGATGAATGGGATGATTGCTCTATTGGCGTGCCTGCTTTGCCTGAATATATGGGATGCGAGTGCCACCATAACAAACGATTACCGATACCCATATAGCGGCTCGGCTGATGCCGCCAATTTCTTGAAGCAGGTTGGAGCAGAAAAGTCGACGATCTTCGGCTACACCTATGGAGTGTCGGCGGTGCAGGCCTATTTCGATCAAAATATCTTGGCCAACATACCAACCACATACTTTCACGAGGGGCTGCCGCTGCACGGATTTCCGCTTGATTTAGAAGAGCTTCGATCCGCCGCACCGCAATACGTTTTGATCTTCAGTAACGCACCGAAGAGGGATTTTGGCAATTTGAACCAGGTGTTAAATCAAAGTGGATATCACCTAGTTCACTTTTCTGTGGGTAATGTGTTCTTCAAAAGATCTGCCTTTGATGCCGCAGATTACCTTATCTATCAGAGAGACGCTTACTAGGCGCAAGCTAAAAGGGGTAGAGTTCGCTCTACACTCCGTTTCCGGACATTCTGGTGTTCAGGCGGGACTATTGCGCAGTAGTGATTTCCATCACACGATTCGGTGCGACCGCAAGAGTAATGTATTACCTGCATAGCGGAAAAGTCTGCATCTAGGGACGTTGCCAGGAACAACAAGCGGGCGCGAAGTAGATTCGAGTTCTCGTCTTGGAATCCTGAGTGAGCAGACGCGATTTTCGAGCGTTGTGCGCGATATGCCCCATTGCTTTCCGGGAAGACACAATCTTGTAGACCATGTACTTCTCTGAAAACAGGGATCTTGTGTGATTTTTCGTAATTGGCCCACAACTTGCAATTTAAGTTTGGTTATTTAAAGAGTAGGAGCCCGGCATGGGTTTGAAGTCGATTTGGAACAAGCTATATCAGACGCTCACTTCGGTAAAAACGGGCATCTTTCTCATTATTGTAGTTGGTATTTTCTCTGCCATCGGTACGATCATTCTTCAGCGTCCCACCTCGGAGCCGGAGGATATGCAGCGTGCATATTCACCAGAAACCTTGGCGTTGCTTGATCGCATCGGCCTCACCGACATTTTTCATGCTTGGTGGTTTCTGCTTCTGCTGACCATGTTCTGCGTCTGTTTGATCTTCGTTTCGGTGAATCGTTGGCCAACTGCCTGGAAGATGTATTCCAAGCCGGTCCGCTTCGCCGAGCCGCCTTTCCGCGCAGGCTTACCTCAGACCGTGAAGATCCCGGTTCAAGACGAAGCCGCTGCCCTATCCGTAGCCGAGCGTGTTCTCACCCGCTTTGGCTTCACGCCAGAGCGGGTGACGGAAAAAGGTGCTACCGGCCTCTACAGTGAGAAGCAGCGCTTCTCTGTATTCGCCGTCTACATCGTTCACCTCAGCCTGCTCTGCATCTTCGCCGGATACATCGTCGACGGAATCGTCGGATATCGTGGCAACATCATGGTGCCGGAAGGCCAGGCGCTCGGTCAGATTTCTCTGCGCGATAACAAAGGTGGAGAGAGCAAGAAGACTCTACCTTTCCTGATCCGTTGCGACGCCGCCGGAGAAGAAACCTACGCAGACGGTAGCCCCAAGAAGTGGTGGTCCAAACTGACGCTGATTGAGAATGGCCAAGAAGTCGCCACCAAGCAGATCGTCGTAAATGATCCCTTTGTGTACAAAGGACTACGCATTTACCAGTCAAGCATGGGCCAGTCGAGTACTCCGAAAACGCTCACCTTTCTCGCCGCGCCTACCAATGGCGGCGAGCCCACACCTGTGGAAGTTCCTCTGAACGGCAAAGCGACATTGGCCGACGGAGAGAGCCTCAGTGTTCTGCGCTGGGTTCCCGATTACTACGTTCAGGACAACGAAGTCTTCAAAAAGTCTGATGACGCCGAGAATCCGGCTGTCCAACTAGGCCTGACCAATGCCAGCGGAGAGACCAAGAAGCTCTGGATTCTGTACTCGCAGGCCAATACCACCAAGGGGCAGGATGCGCCTTTCGACTTTTCCATCAAGAGCGCAACTTGGGCAAAATTCACAGGTCTTGAAGTTTCTCATCAACCTGGGCAATTTGGAGTCTGGTTGGGCGTCATACTAATTGCCATCGGTCTCGTCATCGCGTTCTATACCCAGCATATGCGTATCTGGGCAGCGATTGTGGACGACGGCAAGGGTGGCAAGTTTCTATGGGTAGGCGGAACGACCAATAAGAATCGCGATCGCTTCCAGCTAAAGTTTGAGCAGATCAAGTCGGCTCTGCAAGCGGAACTAGGCGGCCAGCCTGGCAACCAAAAGACTGAAGAGAAGACGCTGACCCGGGCATAAAGCCACGGTCAACGCAGGAGTCATAAGTTTATGTCAGACGCACGAGTAGAAACGCAGCAACGGCCGGCCTCCGGAGCAGCCCTGCTGGTTATGGTAGGCCTGGGAATTCTCTTTGCACTGCTAGTCGCATTGCTGACCGCAGCTAAAACGCATTCCGGGCCGATCTACGGCGAGGCCAACATGCTCTACGCTGCGTTGGTTCTCTACACAGGCGCGGCAGTCCTGTACATGGGTTACGGAGTCACCGGAATTGAGCGCTACGTCTCCGTCGCCTCGTTCCTCACGGCTCTAGGGTTCGTAGCCAACACCGCTGCCGTTGCACATCGTTGGTCGGTCGCCGGACGCCCGCCGTTCTCCAACATGTACGAAATGTTGCTGAGCTTTGTCTGGACCCTCGCGCTCCTCACCTTGATAGCCGAGCGGGCCTATAAAGTAAAGATCATCGGATCGATCACCATGCCGATCACCGTGGTCTCCGTCATCCTGATGCAGCTCTTGCCCAGTGATGTGCGGCCTCTGGTCCCGGCGCTTCAGTCCACATGGTTGCAGGTGCACGTCACACTCGCCATGCTTTCCTATGCGGCCTGCGCACTCAGCTTTGCTCTGGCCATGATGTTCCTGATCCAGGACAACATGAAGACCGAATCGTTCCAGGCGCTAACCTCAACTGGAATGGTCGCAATCTACGCCTCCATGTTGTTCACTCGTTTCCGCAGCGGCGGAGCCCTTGCCGTGACTGCCTACGATCTCGAAGGCAAGTCCGAAGTAATGATCTCCCGCGGTCATCCGCTCTTCCTTCGAATTCCTGACCTCGGCTGGCTGTATGTTTTAGTACTGCTTTCGGCCCTTGTTCCTCTCGTGCTTTACATCGCAGGACAGGTGAAAAAGAACAGCTCGCTGTTCGACATCGCCAGCAAAGGCATGTTCATCACGCTCATGCTGCAGGCTGCCGGATTGGCAATCTTCATCACGCGAGTAAAGAACGGACAGTACGGCGCACCTGAAGCCGAAGGCTTGTACGCAACCGCTCTTCCCGCGAACCCGTTCCTGCTTGCAGGTATCGTCGGCGGAATCGTCGCTGGCCTGCTCTATCTTCTCCTGTTGTGGAGACGCGAAGGCCTCCAGAAGATGATGCCTCCCGCCGATGTCCTCGACCAGGTGACCTACAAGATCATCTGCATCGCGTTCCCGCTGTTGACCCTGATGATTGCAGCCGGAGCCTACTGGGCGAACCAAGCCTGGGGAAGCTACTGGAGCTGGGATCCGAAAGAAACCTGGGCCGCCATCACATGGTTGGTCTACGCCGGCTACCTGCACATGCGCGTCACCCGAGGTTGGCGCGGACGTCGTGCAGCCTGGTTCGCAATCCTAGGATTTGCCGTCGTCATCTTCACATTCTTCGGAGTAACGTACCTGCTGCCAGGCCTTCACGCCTACGCTGCTGGTTGATCCTCAAGGGCCTGACGCGTTCTTCCGTCAGGCCTTCATTGTTCTAGAAGTGAAACTCTTCCCGGGGTGCACAGAGCGATGTCAAGCCTCGCTCCGTGTACCCACAACTTTATGCAGAGCTGGTGTAACGCGGGCGCTTCAGCACGCAACCTTCGCCGGTACTGAGGTAATTAAGGTATCATTTGACTCTCCGAGGTGATGCGGTTGGTCCCTGTTCGGCTTAATTGGCAGATCAAGACATTGTTGCCGGTTGCGCTTGTTCTCCTGAACGGACTGCTCCTGTTCGTCTTGGTAACGCTTACACTGCAGGATCCGCTTCGCAACCGGGTGCTTGCCGTCGCCGTCGCCGGAGCCGTCGCCATCTGTGCGGTTCTCTTCATGGTCCTGGCCGTAATGATCCATCGCCCCGTGCTCGAACTGCAAAGTAAAATCGCCCGCGTCCGTGCCGGAGACCTCTTTGTAAACGTGGACTTTGCCGACCGGAACGATGAAATCGGTGACCTCGGCCGACATTTCAACGAAATGGTTCGCCAATTACGCGAGAGCCGCGAAGAAATCGAACACCTCCATCGCACCCAAATGTCCCGCGCCGAGCACCTCGCGACCTTGGGAGAGATGGCCGCAGGACTGGCTCACGAGATCCGTAACCCCTTGGCTGGAATCGCCGGAGTCATGGAGATCGTCGGTCGCGACCTTCCCGCCAACTCGGCTGCGATCTCTGTTCTCGGCGAGGTTCGCCACGAAGTCCTCCACATCAACCGAATCGTCAGCGAACTGCTAGAAATCGCACGCCCCAAGCCGCCCGTCTACAGTCCTGCGGATTTGGCAGCCGTAGCCGAACACGCCAGTCTTTTTGCACGCGACCAAGCCTCCGCGAAAAAGGTGCATCTTGAAGTCGTGAAGGATCCGACCCTCCCAACGTTGGAGCTTGATAGTGGCCAAATCCATCAAGTTCTCTTAAATTTGTTACTAAATGCCGTTCAGGCTTGTGGTGAGGGTGGCAGCGTCCGTGTCGATTTTTCCTCCGATGGGCGAACGGTGAATGCCATCGTGACCGATACTGGCAAAGGGATCCGCCCTGAGGTCTTGCCGAACATTTTTCGGCCGTTTTTCACTACCAAGGGAAACGGTACCGGCCTGGGCCTATCCCTTGCGCGCCGAATCGCAGAAGACCACGGCGGAACGCTCCAGGCCACCAGTGAGTTAGGGAAGGGTAGTCAGTTCACATTGACACTTCCTATAACGAGACCCTCAGAGTGAGGTAAATGGTCACCATTAGAATGAATACTGATCTTCGAATCAGCTCGTACGTGATAATCTCTAACCCCGATTCCGAGTGACCGAATTAGATGCCGAGTGAAAAAGTATTAATCGTCGACGACGAAAAATTAGTGCGGTGGTCCTTACGACAGAAGTGCGAAGAGTGGGGATACCAGGTATCTGAAGCGGAGAATGGCTCCGACGGCCTGCGTTTGGCTCGCAATGAGCCCCCCAATCTCGTCTTGCTGGATGTCCGACTCCCTGATATGAACGGTCTCGAGGTTCTCCAGCGCCTCAAGCACGCAGGAGACGCTCGCGCCGTCATCATGATCACGGCCGACCCCCAGTTAGAGGATGTAAAGCAGGCTCTCAAACAGGGCGCATACGATTTCATTGGCAAGCCGGTCGACTATGACGAGCTCCGCGTTGCCGTAAAGAATGCACTGGAAGCGACACATCTGCGCTCCGAAAACGAGACGCTGAAGAAGGAAGTCCTGCAGCGTCGCCGTGCCGCCTACCACGACGTAGTGGGCGAGTCGCGTCGCATGCAGGACCTGATGACGTTCGTAAACAAAGTGGCCTCCAGCGAAGCCACAACCATTCTCATTCAGGGTGAGAGCGGCACTGGCAAGGACCTCATCTCCCGTGCCATCCACTTCGAAAGCCGCCGGAAAGACAAGCCGCTCATCGTCATCAACTGCTCGGCCATCCCCGAAACCCTGATGGAAGCCGAACTCTTCGGCCACGAAAAAGGCGCCTTCACCGACGCCAAAGCAATGAAAAAGGGACTCTTCGAGCAAGCCGACGGCGGAACGCTATTCCTAGACGAAATCGGCGAACTCTCCGGCCTCTTGCAGGCAAAACTCCTCCGCGTCCTGGAAGAGCAGGTCATCCGCCGCGTAGGTGGTGTAAGGGATCAGGAAGTAGATGTCCGCGTCATCGCCGCCAGCAATCGCGATCTTGAGCGTGCCGTCCGCGAAGGCCAGTTCCGTCAGGATCTCTATTACCGCCTCGCGATCATCTCCCTTTTCCTGCCGCCCCTAAGAGATCGCCGCGAAGACATCCTCCCGCTCGTGCAGTTCTTTATCGAGCGCTACAACAAGCGCTTCCGCAAAGCCGTCCGAGGCATCACCCCCGAGACCCGCGATCTGCTCGTCAAATATGACTGGCCCGGAAACGTGCGCGAGCTAAAGAACGCCATCGAACGCGCTATGATCCTCGAAGATGACGACATGCTGCGTCCCGTCTACCTGCCCTTTTCCGTGGGCTCCCCTCTCAGCAGCCTCACCGCGTTCGAAGTCTCCTCCGGAGGAAACATCGCAGCCGGATCCGCATTTGTCCCTCATTCAGAGATACAAGTAGTAAACGGCAAAAACCTGCCGCGCCTCTCAATTCCAGAAGGCGGCACAAGTCTCGAAGAGATCGAGCGCACTTTCGTAGAGATGGCAATGAACCAAGCCAATCGCAACCAAACGCAAGCGGCCAAACTACTCGACATCAGCCGCGATGCTCTACGCTACAAATTGAAAAAGTTCGGCATGATGCATTCAGAAGAGGAAGAAGTCAGCCCCCCTGTCCAATAACCCTTTGAGGCCGGTTCGAGCCCCTACTTACGCGGCCCGAACCGGGGGCAGAAAACTCACCCATGACCATCATTGTTCCCTAAGCAAGGAAGCTAAACTAAAATCAGGTGTGATTAATCGGAGATGCGCAATCACCCGCATAGCTTGGGGCAATTTCCACTAAGCCGAAATTGCATCTTGCACAAGTGTTTTTCTCTCCCATTCTAAGTGGCTTAAAATGATTACCTTACGCCATCCTGCTTTTTGTTCTCTGCTTTGGCCCTCCATTTGCCCCTGAATGCCTGAGTAGAGGAGAATCTCCGTGGAACCGACTCTCGTAGTTATCGGCATAAGCCTTCGCAGTGCCACGTTAGCGATGCGAGAGCGTTTCTTGCTGACCTCTGCCGAGAAGTCGGAAGCGCTCTCCTCGCTCGTCCGTTCCGAAGCAATCGATGAAGTCATCGTCATTTCCAACTGCAACCGAACAGAATTCATCGTCTGGACCCAGAACGCCGCGGAAGCTGCCAACTCCGTTCTCCGCTTCCTGACCCGTTCCACGAATCTAAAGCTAGTCGAGTGGTCAAATTACTACCGCCTCGTCGGAGACTCAGCCGTCGCCCACGTTCTGCGTGTAGCCTCCGGAACCGATTCATCGATCTCCGGCGTACCCGACGTTACTCACTCCATTCTTTCCGCCTGGCAATTGGCACAACGAGCCAGCACCACCGGACGGTTCCTCGATTCCCTCATGGCCAAAGCCTTCAGCGTATCCGGTCGAGTTCGTCAGGAACTGGGTGTAGCCTCCAGCATGTGCACCGCCGCCGAAGCGGCTGTAGCGGCCTGCAAGGAATCGCTCGGAGACCTGCGCCAGCGTAGAATTCTGATCCTCGGTGCCGGACAGATGGCTTTAGCCGTCGTTCGCGAACTTCAGAACGCCGAAGCCGGGGAGATCACGATCGTAAATCGCAGTTGGGAACACGCCAAGCAAATCGCCAAGCAGTGCAAGGTGAAGGCCGCTCACGCCGAAAGTCTCTGGGAACAGGTCTTATGGGCGGATGCAGTAATCTCCGCCGCTTCCCAGCGAGTCTTGCTCACCCGCGACGAACTCGAAGTCGTACTCCGCGAGCGTCGTGACCAACACATCGTTATCGTCGATCTCGCCGTACCCCGCAGCGTGGACCCGAACGTCAGCACCCTCCCCGGAGTCACCGCCCACAATCTCGATGACCTCTGCCGCGCCACGGACCAGTGCGCCCGTCGCCGTTCCGCCCTCCCCGCCGCCGAGCGCATCGTCGCCGAAGAAGCCGCCGGATTCCGTAACAAGCTCCTCTCGGAGTCGGTCCTCCCCACGATCTCCGCCATGCGCGAACGCCTGGGACTCATCTGCCAGCAGGAGATGGATCAGCTAAAAGAGCAGTTTGGCCCTTTCACCGAAGATCAAGAAGTCGCCCTGGAAGCGCTCTCCGCCCACATCTCCCAACGAATCTCGGCAACCCTCGCAAGACAATTGAAAGAAATGCCTGGCCGCCCCGAGTTAACCAGCGCGCTCCAGCAGCTATTCCAACTTCAGGTTGCGGACGCTACGAACGCCACGGAAGAAATCAAAGCCTTCAACTAACGCCCGTTTTCCCAAAACAGGCAACGGAGAAACAGTTCTGATCCGGGAATTCCCTTCCCCATTCTTTATTCCAACTCCCTGATCCACATCCCAGCACCTGCCGCTATAAAAGACAGCCTATATGTGTCCACGCGCCGAAGGTGTATGTTCCTCCACCCGTTGCGTTGAGTGGATCGGCTACCCATCGGGAGGTTGAATGAAGCGCATTGCCATACTGTTTGTTTTTCTTGTGAGTGCCGCTGCTCTCACCCAGGCACAGGGACACTGGTCTTTCAAAGGCACCGTGACCAAGATGCGAATGACCGACTGTGTCATGCAGCGAGGCTTCATGGCCGCCATGTCCGGAGTATCTGCTCCGGTCGGAAACACATGCCCTGAGTACACCATCATCGGAGACAAGGTTGTGTACGTAGTTGTTGGCCGTCGCGCCGATGAGTTCATTCCCCTCGCAGAAGACATGGAATTCCTCATCCGCAAGAACGAACTTGTAACCTTCTCTGATGATGAGAAAATGAAATCGCACTTCGCGATCCAACAAATGACTTTACGCGCCGACTGGGAGCGTGAGGAAACGCGTAAGGAACTCGCCGCCAGAATGATGGAACGAAGTGTAAGCTACGAGACGCGCAATCCACCCCACACGTCGTTGGTATCCAACGCGAGATGATCCCCCAAAGTGACCTCGGAGAGATTGGAGGATTTTCGTATGATCCAATCCTCCGCCTCCGAGAGCATTTTTCAATTACGCGGCAGCAGATGCGCCTGTAGCAGGTTTCTTCGCAATCGCCGCAATGTTGCCGAATAGCCACAACATGCGCCTCGAAACCGCGACATAAAGCTTGCGCAAAAGCGATGCACGGGGTTGAACTCAGCCATCTTCCATCCTGAAGCCGTGCAGACATGACGCTTCATCGAGACGACCTCCAATCCCGCCCCCGTAAGTAGCCCTTTCAGTTCGTTCACTCCAAAGCTCTTTTCAACCGTCCCGCGAAAGTAGTCGCGAATCTCCGACAAGCGCCTGTAAGGGTAACTTCTGAATCAAACTGCTTCCGCATTCTCTTATGTGGGAATACTCGTTCCGTGTGGTACTCACGGAACTCCCTGCCGGATGAACTGTCCCAATCCTGAAGCCAATTCCCAAATAAAAAAGAAATCCCGGCCGCAGATATACCGGAAAGGAAAGGTGCCCTGTTGGCGCAAACGAGCTAATAACAGCCCCTCAGATAACTTACGCGCGCCCCCAAAAAAACCGTTTCAACCTTTGTGTGAACAAAGGAGTCCGCAATGGAGCTATCCACTCAGGGTCGAATCGCGCTTTTCCTCTACTCACTCCTCGCTGCCATGGCCCTTTGCTCCATTCCCCTCCATGCTGCTGATGAAGCTGGATACACGCTCCGCAGCAGTACAAATGAAGTTCGCCTCGCGTTCGCAGTTTCGGACCGTCAAGGCAAAGCCGTGAAAACGCTTCGTCCCTCAGACATCGCAGTTGCCGATAACGGATCGATCATCCGCCACTTCAGCAGCTTCCGCCCGGCCTCGGAGAGCCCTCTGGACCTGGTAATTCTGCTCGACGCCAGCGACTCTGTTGCTTCGCAGATCCCGTCTGAAATCGCGGAAGTGAAAACCTTCATAGCTAACTCATCATTGGGAGAGCGCGACCGAGTCTCCATTCTGGCTTTCGGAGGAACGCATCCCCAGTTAATTTGCGCTCGCAATTGCGACACGCAATACGCGCAGGCAAAACTCAACGCTCTCCGCGCCGTTGGGGCAACGCCACTGTACGACGCCCTCTTTCAGGCCACCGAACTCCTGAAGCAGAGTCGAGATTCAGAAGCACGTCCAGCCATGATCCTGTTTTCCGACGGCCTAGATACCATCAGCATGCACTCGGCTACCGATGTCGTGCAGGCCGCTCAGGATCTGCAGTCTGCCATCTACTCCGTCAATTCCCGCTCCGTTAAATCTGGCCCAGACAAAGGCGATGCAGTGCTGGATTACCTCTCAGCGAGCACGGGTGGACTAAGCTTTGGCCCGGGACAAAATCTGCGGCAACTGCTGCTAGCGGTGGTTGAAGATCTACACAGCGGATACGTTCTCACCTACGACTTACCTGACCAAAGCGCCGGGCAACACTCTGTGCGAATCCTTCCAACATCCGACCCCAGACTGCAATTCCGCTCGCGTCGGGCATATACCGATGACGGTGTTCAGTAGCAATGCAGTCCGTTGTTTATCCAAAGTAGCGATCCGCAAGCAGGGGAAGTTAGCGAACGATTGCGTAGTCCACCATCAACATGTCACAAATGTTAACTAAGTAGACAATTGTCTGACACCTCGCTCAACGATTGATTACTATCTAACAATCGACGCCTATCGATTTGCCTACCGAATCAATCCTTTCACCGCTACTAGTCTCAGAGCGCCCGCAGGTAAACCTCCCTCAATTCTTCATGGGAGAGCGTTACAGGGTTCGCCTTCATGCTGCTAGCCCGTGCAGATTTCGCCACCACATCTTCTGCATGGCTCTCATTCATCCCAAAATTCCTAAGCGGAGGAATCCCCAGTTCGCGGTCCAAATCGCGCACAAAAGCAACTCCATCTTCTGGCTCGGCCATGTCACTTCCCGTCAAGCAGCGAGCCACGACGCGATAACGATGTAGCGTCGCAGCCGCATCTGGAGCGCCTGTAGCAGCCACCGTGGATTTTAAGTGCGCGATGTTTGCCGCCATCCCATGCGGCAGAATCGCGGCGCAGATTGCCCCATGCGGTGCCTCAAACATTCCTCCCAGCGGTCCGGCAAATCCGTGAACTACGCCCAGTCCCGCGCTCGCCAAAGCCATGCCTCCAAACAAACTCGCCAGCGACATCACCGTTCGCGCTTCCATATCGCTGCCATCGCGAAACACGCGAGGCAGTGCCTGCGCGGCTTTCGGCATCGCCTCAAGACACAGCGCGTCCGTAAGTGGATTCGCACGCGCTGAAACATACGGTTCAATGAGCTGAGTAAGCGCATCCATGCCGCTCCAAGCCGTAGCTTGCGGAGGTAGATCACGCGTGAGATTAGGGTCGACAATAGCGGCCACGGGCAACATGGTGGCAGAACGTAAACTGACTTTGACCGCATGTTCAGGGGAGAAGAGCACAGCATTGCGTGTAACTTCCGCTCCAGTTCCAGACGTGGTCGGTACCGCAATGCAAGGCGCACTTGGATGTTCGAGAGGGTGTCCTTTTCCAATCACTTCAAGGTAATCGAACAGCTCGCCTGTGTTTCTCATCAGTGCTGCTATGGCCTTGCCGGTGTCAATCACCGAGCCTCCGCCGATTGCAACCACTCCATCACAACGTGCCTCCGCAGCAACGGTAACCGCTTGTCGAAGCAGCGGAACACTAGGCTCCGTTGAGACCGCAAAATTTACAACTTCGATTCCCGCTTGTGTCAGAAGGTCGATTGCAGGTTGCACGCGAGCAACGGAACTCCCAGTGACAACGATGCAGCGCCGAACTGCCTGACGCATAGCAATGGATGGGAGTTGAGAGATTTTGCCCCGCCCGAAGAGGATCTGCTGTGCTGTTGCAAATTCAAAGGGATGCATTGGAATTGCTCCTGAGCAATGATCCTACAACCAGAGCCAGCCATCGTGCCGACACTTCTACTTTGGTCACATAGAAGAGTATGCTTATTTCAGAGTCTCTCGCCAATATCCGCATCAGCGTTCTCCTATATGGGCTCACTGGTCGCGTTAGAAATCCCTGAGCGACTCCTCCAAAAATATGAATATTCGCCCTGCTCTGCTATTTTGCTGTTTGTTTCTTTGCTGCGTACCGGCCTGCGAGGCTGGACAGTTCAAGGTTTCTTCCGGAGCGCTTGAGCGTACGTTGAAGGCACGCCTTTTCAATTCTCCTGACCAGCGTTACTACCTGAAAGGGGATGCGCATTCGGCGTGCAATATTTATGCCGAAGATCCGCATCTTTTCTTTGCGGGAGACCGCGTGCTGGTGCGCGTGCATACCGGCGGAAAATACGGAAAGCAGATTGGTGGGCGTTGCCTTGGCGTTCCCGTGTCGATGAACACGGTGATTTCGCTGGCTCCAAGTGCAGAGGGCGAAACGATTGGCGTAACTGATGCGCGTCTGGATCGCGTCAGTGATTCAGCGGAATTGAATTTTATTCTTTCGCCATTTCTAAGCCATAAGCTTCCCTCCAGCATCAAGATTAACGCCGCAACAATGCTGCGCGAAATCCTCACAAAGTCGACGGAAACCAGTGGGTATCCATTGTACTTAGAACGGCTCGATGTTCGTCAGGTGCACGTGAACGACAAGTTGCTGGTAGTCGATTATGACAGCGACATGCGAATCGATTAACTTACGTTTCAAATAGCTTATGAAAACAAAACCGCTCCAGTTAACGTCAATTGTTCGGCGTTAACTGGAGCGGTTTTGGCAGTTGCGCTGAACCGCTTTTAAATCTTCGCTAACTTCTGTTCGACTTGTGGTACCCACTCTGCGGAGACACTCGGCTCCATAGTTTTAGCGATTGCTAGCGCTCTCTGGTACGCCGGTTTCGCGTTTTTCGGTCGACCCAGTGCAATGAGTGTGTCGCCAAGAATCATTTGTGCTTGCAACTCCTCGGGATCTATCTGCACTGCGAGTTGAGCCTCGGTCAGCGCCGCTTCCAATTGTTTCGATGCCGTGAGGTTGGTAGCTCGTGTTACATGGCTGAGCGCAGAAGCGAAGCGTAAGTCGAATGTGCCATCGTAAACAAACACTCCGTGTTGGATTACATCGGTCGGTTTGAGTTTCTGAAAATCTCTGTATGGATTCAGAACATTTGAACCGAGCTCGAAGCCGGTGAGTGTGCCTGCACTGATCAGGACTGTCCCTTGAAATCTGGAAGGTGGGTCCGTTTGATAATGCAGCCATTCGGTATCCGCTGTTGGTAGAGGTTTGCATGGGATTCCATAGACACTGAACTCGATAACAGGTTCTGCGAAGTAAGCAAAATAACAGTCCTTCACTCCACGGTTGTTCAGATACTTACTTACAGCCTTCAACTGTTGTGCCCAGTCTGTATTGGAGTCGGACAGATACTTATAAGTGTTAGAAGGTCCTCCCCAGAACTCATTCGAGTAGGCGAGGTACACCGGGTAAGATCGCGTCGTGGAGATAACGTGGCAGAGTAACAGCAGTCCTGCAACATATACCCATCGCCGATCGGAGTTGATTAAGGCGAAGACAGCACCGCCTATCAAAACAGCAAGAAATGCGTACATCGGGAGTATATGGCGCGCACCGATGTTGATGCCGCTCGTGGTTGCGATCAACATATAGAAAGCGGGAGGAACTACGAGGAATAGAATTTCGCGACGTGGACGAAACTTGCCGAGGGCAATGGAAGAAGCTGCCAACAGTAAGAACGCCATGAACGCTATCGTGGACTTGATGATGAAAGCTACGGGGAAGTAATACCAGACGCCGTGTGCGTGCACTTGCCCAAATATGTAAGAAGGGAAAGAGTTCGACAACATCCGAACATCGGCCATTCCGTAAATGTATGACTCGGGAAAAATATGCCAGCATGCAAGAGCGTGAAAGATGCTTGGCTCGACGCCCTTCAGGCCTTGCACGTAATCTGCCAGCGGAGGATTCAACTGCAAACCTGCAGGGCGCGCCGCGTATCGAAACCCGTAGAAGGTCCATAGGACTGCGATGGCGAATGCCGATGCGGTAACGAATGCACCGGTGAGGCGCAAGGCAATCTGTTTTCTTGAGGAGGTCGTTGCAGCGTCAGGCCACATCACCTCTGTGAAAAGGAGTATGAGTGCCATAGGAAGCACGACCACTGCGGAGTGTTTAGCCGAGAGCGCAAGTCCGGCGGCGAGACCGAGCGCCGCAAGCCTTCCCAGAGATGGTGCCTTCACATATCGGTAGAGGGTATAGATGGTGGCAAACATGAAACACGCGACGCCCATGTCGGTGGTTACGTAGGCGCCATGCGCGATCATGTTGGGTTCAAAAACCAGGAGAGCAAGAGAAAAGAGTGCTGGTCCAGTTCCGAACATTTCCTTCGCAGCTACGAATACCAACAGGCCGAGTAAGAGACTAAGAATTGAAGCCGCCATACGTGCGCGGAAAATTACGCGGTCGGCGACCTGCTGTCCACCGTCGCCGAAGAGAAAGTCACGGCCGTCAAGAAAAGCTTCATCCTTGAAAAACGAATTAATACGGAGGGGCGGCACCTTCAGATTCATGGAGAGGAGTGGGGTCGAAGCGAGCGTCTTCACCAATGGAGGGTGTTCGGGATTGATGCCGAAATCAGAGGTTTTCCAAGACATGTAACCAGCGAAGATGTGATCGCCTTCATCCCATGAAAGCGATTGCTGTCGGATTGACAAAGTGAATTCAAATAAAAACACGAGCAGGAGTAACGCTGCTCCAATCCATCCATAGTATTTCCGCAAAAGATGTCTGAACACGCTGAACTCCTGGATATGAAATTCGGAGTTACTGCTTCAAAAGATAATTGCAATTGGACGGTTAATTAAAAGCCAGTGTGCCAGTTTTGGCAACTTGAATTGAACTTTTAGATCGCATCAATGGAGGCTGGAGCCGAGAAGACTGTAGCTGAGAATTGCGAGCACCGCGAGAGTAAAGCACACGTAGAGGTAATCTCGTTGACGGGCGAAGGCGAGGGCCGAAAAGATAACACGTGCGATGGGCGTAGCAATAAGTACCAGAAGTCCGAACTGGATGATGGCACGTCCGCTAAATTGCGTGGCACCTTGGAATATTCCTGTGACGGTACGCAGCGGTGAGAGCTCTCCATGAAACGTGCGGTAGTCGGCTACGGTGTGACCGTGCCGGACTAGGTAGACGATGCCTCCGAAGATAACGATGGCTGCTGAAATCAGAACTCCGGCGCGCAAAAGTTTGCCGATGATGAGTTCGATGTGATGGTCGTCCCAGTTAGAGGGCGGCGTCGATTTCGGCGGCATTGCTCGACTCATATGCGTCCGGTGAATCCGTTGAAGATCATTTCAATTCCTAAGAGCACGATGACGGTACTGAATACGAAGCGCAAGGTCTTGGTACCGGCATTGACGAGTACTTTGGCTCCGAGCATCGATCCGGCGAGAGCTCCGAGAACGACCGGCATAGCTATTCCGGGATCGATGTATCCGCGCGCAAGGTAGACTCCGGCGCTGGCTGCGGCAGTTACTCCGATCATGAAATTACTGGTGGTGGTCGAGACTTTGAAAGGTATGCGCATGGCCTGATCCATGGCGAGTACCTTGACTGCTCCCGAGCCAATGCCTAGGAGTCCAGAGAGAGTTCCCGCGCCGAACATCAGTCCGAAGCCAAGCGGAATGCGATGAACAGTGTAATGTTCTTGCCCCTGCGCAGTGGGGTAGGCACCGTCGAGATGAAGGGCGCGGGAGAGCGCATCCTGTTTTTCATTCACAGGCGGAACGGGTAGAGTGCGAACCGAAAGGTATGCAGAGTAGAGAAGCACGAAACCGAAGACCACGGCGATGGTTGCGGTGGAAACGTGAGCAGCAATGAGCGCTCCAACGATTGCTCCGATCGTGGTCGCGATTTCGAGAAACATTCCGATGCGCATGTTGCTGAAACCTTCGCGAACGTAGGCAGCAGCGGCTCCGGAAGAAGTGGCGATAACGGAGACCAGTGAAGCTCCGATGGCATATCGCATGTCAACGTGAAAGACGAGTGCAAGCAGCGGAACGATGACTACTCCGCCACCGAGTCCAGTGAGCGCACCGAGGAATCCCGCCAGGAAGGAGCCGAGCGCAATGAGCGTGGTGAAAAGCAGAACGGACATCACTAGTAAGTAGATTCAGAAAAGAGTGCAAGCGCAAGGGGAAATCGAAAACATGGCTCCAGCGTTGTAATGTTTCGAGGTCAGCTTTCCCACACGAACCCATCAAAAGTGTGGAGATGCTGGAAGCCGAGTCGCCGGTAAAGCGCGAGTGCTCCCTGATTCTCTTCGGTGACCGTGAGAGATAGTTCCGAGAAGTTGCGACCTGTGAGGTCCGCGTAGGAGTAGCGAAGAAGATGTTCCCCGATGCCTTGTCCTCGGAATTCCGGCAGTGTGCAGACCTGCGTGATGTGGCCCACGTCGTGACGGACGCGTGAGCAGAGGAGAAGACCGACTCGGGTGCGAGTGGGGCGGTGGAATGCAACGAACGAGGAAGGCGGGTCAAAGACTCCGCAACCGGGGAAGCGCACGATGTTGTTCAGGAAGCGGAGCGAGCCAGCAATGGTGCGGTACTGATCGTTGACATCGCTGTCAACGTGTCCCGCGTATGCAGCGGTAATGATGTTGGCGGCTGGCTGGTAGTCGGCATCCGTCCATCGATGAATCTCTATTCCTGGAGGAAGTTCTTGGAAAGCAGGTGAGTAAGACGTATCGATCGGCAGGGAAAGAAAGAGTCGACGATATTGGCGGAATCCCTCGGCGATAAAGGGGGCGGCGACATGGTTGGTGGGATGGATGAGCAACTGAGCTTCCACGCGATGGAGACCAGGAGTTTGCTGGAGAGTGCTGATTGCGTGATTGAGCAATTCCAGTTCGATGTTCTTGCGACGGTCGTGAGTGGAATTGGAGTCTTCGACGAACAGGTCTCCGATTACGCCTTTGGCTCCCTCGTACACGAAAAAGCAATAACCATGGACGCGCCCACGCTCAATGGCCGCAAAACCAGGAAGAATTCGAGAGTCGGCGTAGCGGAGAATCATGTCTGCCGAGGAGCGGTAATCCCAGTGGAGAGTGTTTTGCCAGACGGCTATTTCCTCTTCCATAAGAGAGCGAAGGTCAGAGGAAGCAAAGTGGCGAAGGTCGAGTATCTCCACGAAGAATAAGGCCCCTTGGCGGGAATCCGCCAAGGCTTAGTGTAACGGATGTAGAAAGCCAGTGGTGAAACGATGGTAATCAAGCGGGGTAGCAAGAGGAATGCTCCCTCTGTCGCCACCCCGTTTTTGTGCTGGTTATGGAGCGGGCGAAACCTCGTAGATCTCGATGTGCTGAGCGCGGTAGGAGCCGAGAAAGCGGATTCTACGATCAGGCAGCAAAGTTCGAAGTTTGAGCAGCGAGCCGTCGTTCACGACGAGAACGTGGGCCGTGGTAGGGACCGACGCGGGAAGTTCGTAGATGCCTGGGGAGATTTCGAGGCCTTCATAGGGAACAACTAGGCGGTCGAGATAAAAGGAAAGGCCGAATGCAGTGTTGCGATTGAGAGCGAAAGTCGCAACGGGCAAAGGGCCAGGTTGATCGATGGCCTGCAACAACTCCGCAATGGGTCGGGAAGATTGGGTGGCGTCTACCAGAGGGGCTACGCCGCGAAGGATGAAGCCAACGCAGAAGATGAGCGGGAAAAGAGTCACAAAGCGCCAAGTCGACCATCCCTTGGTGAGCAAAGGCAGAGCAACGATCAAGAAAATGGCTGTTCCGGCGAATGCAGCAGTCATCAGGTTGGGGGCCGAGACGGGAAGTTTGAGGGCCAAGCGAGGGGCGATGGACATCGTCGCACCGATTGCTGCCAACAAGACTGCATGGGTGGCGATCGAGACCCAACGCGGATGCTCGCCACGGGCAGCTCGGCGATGCACGGCCACGGCGGCGAGGATGAGTAGTGCTGGAATTCCGGGAAGGATGTAGCCCGGCAGCTTCGAATGAGAGAGCGAGAAGAAGACGATGGGAACAAGCGCCCAGATGAGGAGGAAGATTTCAAAGGCGAAACCCGGAGCATCTTCGCCTTCGATGGCGACCGGAGAGCTGTTTGGTGTAGATCTGAGTTGCGCGCGAAGGGCTCGAACGGCGTCGGCGACTCCGTGAAAGATCCAGACGGTCCACGGAAGCGTGGCTACTAAGGCAACGGGGATGTAGTACCAGAAAGGCTGCTTGTGACGATAAAGATTCGATCCGAAACGAGCCAGATTATGTTCAAGGAAGAAGACGCGAAAGAACTCTGGAGTGTGTAGTTGAACCAGAACGTACCACGGGCCTGCCACAGCCAGGAATATTGCAATCCCGATGATATCGAGGGTGTGGAGCAGGGCTTGAAAGTTTCTCTGCGTGGCGCAGAATGCAATCAGCACAAAGGCTGCGAGGGCTGGCGCTATGGGGCCCTTGGCGAGCATCGCCAGGGCATTGAGAGCATAAAATGCCGCAAGCCACAGGCGCGCTATGCGGGGATCGTAGTCCTCTGATTCAAAGCTGCTCTGGTACCAACAGAACCATGCCAGCAGTGAGAGGCAAAACGGTGCGGCGAGGAGCATGTCCGTGGCCGCCGCACGGGAAAAGCCGAGTACGAGGATTGACGACCCGACGGTTAGCGCTGCGTCCAAGCGGGCTTCATATCTGATTCGGCGAACGGTGAGGAACGTTCCGAAGACGAGCAGTGTTGCGGCTACTGCGGAAGGTACGCGGGCAGCCCAGTCTGAGACTCCGAAGACGGAGTAGGAGATCATCTGTCCCCAGTAAAGGAGAATCGGCTTCTCTAGCCAGTTGTGACCGTAGAGGACGGGAGTGATCCAGTCGTGCCGAGCGAGCATTTCGCGTGCAACTTGCGCGTAACGGGGCTCGTCGGGGCCGAGAAGTCCGATGCCGGATAGCCGGAAGAAGAAGAAAAAGGCGCATAGTCCCGTGAGCAAGAGAAACTCACGGAAGCGGTCTTGATTAAGGCGCATGCTGAACAGTGTAATTCACGCGGAATGGCCCTCGCGTGGGCGGCATCTAAGGTTCGTCACGGTAGATGCTGATTTGTGGCGAGCCACCCTCTTTCAGTTTGGCGCGGAACATGCCAGGAGTGTTGAAGCTCCATGCGAGTTGGCCGTCGGGAGTAAGGGCGATGATGCCTCCGTCGCCGTGGATTGCGGTGAGTTGTTTTTGGATTACTTCGTCGGAGGCAGCTTGAAGGGGCATGCCTTTGTATTGCACAAGAGCGCAAATGGTGCGGGCCACTGTAAGGCGGATGAAATACTCACCGGTTCCGGTGGCAGACACGGCGCAGGACTGGTTGGAAGCGTAGGTTCCGGCGCCGATGATTGGCGAGTCGCCTACGCGGTTCCAACGCTTGCCCGTTGTGCCGCCGGTGGAGGTTCCGGCCGCGATATTGCCCTGACGGTCGAGGGCGACTACGCCGACGGTGCCGAATTTGTGCGCGTCAGGTTCTTCGAAGAACGCGAGGGGCTTGGCTGGAGCGGCGGGTGCTCCGGCGGGACGCACAGGGACGGGAACACCCTCCTTTTGAAGCTGCTTCTCTAGCTGCTGCCATCGGCGTTCGGTAAAGAAGAAGGATGGCGGCACCTGTTCGAGGTGAACGCTGGCGGCGAACGAGTCGGCACCGCTGCCGATGAGCATGACGTGAGGGGATTGCTCCATGACGGCGCGGGCAAGTGAAATGGGATGGCGTGTGTGCTGCACGTCGGCAACGGATCCAGCAGTCATTGTTTTGCCATCCATAATTGCGGAGTCGAGCTGGTTTGTGCCGTCGGCCGCGAACACTGCTCCCCGTCCGGCGTTGAAGAGCGGATTATCTTCGAGCAGTTTGATGGCTGCTTCTACTGCATCGAGCGAGGAGCCACCTTTGTCGAGCACAGCTGCGGCGGCGGTAAGAGCTTCTTTGATTCCGGCACGATATCCGGCTTCTGCTCCGGGCGTCATGGCGGCGCGCTCGATCACTCCGGCCCCGCCGTGCAGAACCAAAGCCCACTTGTGCTGCGCAGGTTGTGAGGGCGAAGCCGTTTGAGCCAGAAGGGTGGTACATGCGAAGGTCAGGGCGACGAGAAAAAAAGCGCGAGCGAACAGGCTCATAAGACTCCTTCGAGGTGGCTTGTAAGACAACTCCGAATACCTGTCTCCAATCATAGGCGGTGTTGCCGGTGCAGTGAGGAGAGAGTTGCGCCACTCCCTTTAGCCGGAGTGGCGCAACCTCAAAGCTCCTTGTTCCAGAAACGGTCACCGTACTTGGCCGAAGCGAGGGCACAGCCCAGCACTATGAATGCTGAGGCAATGAAAGTCCCTGAAGTATCGTAAGACTTCAGGATTAGTCGAAGGCTCATCAAGACCCCGAAGAATGCTCCAAAGACGAAGCGCACCCAAAAACTGAATCGGTCGGCCACCAGCAGTTTGTCCAATCTCATCATTCTCATATCCCAATATTGGTAAGGGGGAGTATGAGTTTTATTGGAAGTTTCAGGGTATCTTGAGGAGTTGCGGGGGCTCAATAACGGCGCGCTTTCAATCAGAGTGTAGGCGTCGTTAATCAGGGCCATCATTTGCGTTGCTTCGTCGTGAGCAGGCGTACCTGCCTGATACAGATCGGGGTGCCACCTTTTGGCAATTCGGCGATAGGCTCTCCTGATCGAGAGCGCTGAGGCAGAAGGTGGCACCCCGAGTATCCTGTACGCATTCTTTAGCTCTGAAAAGTCACACTCAGTCGTGGGCATGCAGTTTCATTTACACATGACATGGTACTGTCATCACCCATGCTTTGTCCCTTGCTATTTGGAGTAGACCACACCATTTTTCATGACGAAGCTTACATGCTTGAGCGTGGAGATATCCGCGAGTGGATTACCTCGGACGGCGATGATGTCGGCGTAGAAGTTGGGCTTGAGTTGGCCAATTTCATTCTCCCATCCGAGAAGGCGTGCGCCGTTGATCAGGCTGGCGCGGAGCACATCTACGGGGGACATTCCGTACTGCACCATTAATTCGAATTCGCGAGCCTGGGTGCCGTGGGGGAATGGTCCTACATCGGAGCCTACGGCCATTGGGACTCCGGCGGCGAGTTGCTTCCGGAACTCGGCGGCGTGGAAGGCTAGCGTGGCACGCTGGCGTTCGGTCGAAGCAGGAGTTCCGGCGTGGGCGGCAAAGTATTCGGAGATGGCAAAGGTGGGGACGGCGTAGATCTGTTTCTCTCGCATGATGCGCATGGTTTCGGGCGCAAGCTGGTCGGCGTGGTCGATGGATGCGACTCCGGCTTGGGCTGCGTAGAGCGTGCCGGGTTCTGCGGTGGCGTGGACTCCGATGTGGGTATTCATGCGTGTGGTTTCGGCAACGGCGACTTCAAGTTCGGCGCGCGTGAACTGGTATGGCGTAGTGAATTTTCCATTGATAAAACTGTCATGGCCTGTCTGGTAAATCTTGATGAAATCCGCTCCCTCTTTTAGCTGCTGGCGGATGACGGTGACGAGTTCCGATGCAGAGTTTGCATAGGTCGCGTTGGAGGAGATGTGCTCGGCGGGATTGAAGCGGATGGCGTCCTCGTGGCCTCCGAGAATGCTGATGGCGTTGCCGCTGATGCGCATGCGCGGACCGGGTATCAGTCCGGCATCGATGGCACTGCGAATCGCAGAGTCGGCGGAGCCTGCGCCTTCGGTTCCCATGTCGCGCTCGGCGGTGAATCCTGCCATGAGGTCTTCGCGGGCTGCGATTTCAGCCAGGATGGTGCGTTGAGGAACTGACTCAACGACGGTTTGAAGATCCTCGTCTCCAGGGTGGAGGAACAGGTGGACGTGCGCGTCGATGAGGCCGGGCATCAGGGTGGATTCGCCGAGATCGATCACCTTGGCTCCGGCAGGATGCGTGACCGACTGGCCTGCTTCGGCGATGCGGTTGCCTCGGACGAGGACTTCGCCAGGGCTGACGAGTGCGCCTCGCTCGACGTCGAGAAGGTGGGCTGCATGGAGGACAATGGCTTCGCTGGCGGGCGCTGCTGGTTGTGCGATGAGCGCAGGAGCGAAGGTGAGCGTGAGGACGAAAACCAGGATCGTGCGAGGTACGCGGATCAAACCAGACATGGGCCAAATACTAGCATGCGTGCCGAGCCTCGGATGGGCGATGGGTTTCTGATTGGTTTTTCAGGAATGTGTTTCCTGAGAATCAAACGCTCATTCTGGTTGAGATGAAATGCGGGGCGATCCGGTCACGATCCAAACTCCGACAAGAACAAGTAAGCCGCCGATCGACTGAAGGGCGGTCATCCGTTCTCCAAATGTCATCAACGCGAACAGAGCCGTGAGGGGGGCGACCGCAAGCAGCATTACCGAGGTCACGGTGGCGGGAAGATGACCGAGCGCGTAGGTCAGGCAGAAGTAGCCGACCAGTTGGCAGACAATTCCCGAAGCAAGCAGCGCTCCGAGGGAATGAATGTTTGGCACCGCAAGCGAGACGTGAGCGAGTACGGAAAACGCAAAGAGCATTGCCGCGCTCGCTGTGGTTGAAAGAGCAAGAAGAGTTGCAGTGTTGCACGTTGCTCGCAAGCGCTCAGTGGCGATTAGGTATAACGCGAAGCAGACAGAGGCCGTGATTGCGAGTAGGTCTGCCGAATATCCGGAACCGGGATGGAGAAGGTCTACTGCGACGATGAAGCACGCACCGGAAAGAGCCATAGCAAGTGCTATACAGAAACGTCGCGATGGGAGTTTGCGAGTGGCGGCCCAAGTCAGCAATCCCACAAACAATGGCGAACTGTTCGACAGAAAAGTCGCGCTTCCGGCAGTAGTGTGGAGGACAGCCACGTTATACAGGCCGAGGTCTGCGGCGAAGAATGCTCCACCGAGCGCGGCATAACATAAGGTGGGTCGACTGAGGCGCGGAGGCTTGCTCTTGGAAAAAAGTAAGAGCGGCCAGATTGCCAGCGACGCGAAGAGAACTCGATAGAACGCGGACGCGACTCCTGATATCAGAGTCCATCGCACGAAAATCGCCGACCAGGAGATTGCAACTACGCCGAGACATAGTGCCGCGCAGGCACTGGCCGTTTGCGTTCGGGTAAATGCGTTCACTCTCTGCCACGGAATTGGATGATGCGGCGGCGGTCACGCTTCGAGGGGCGATTATCTGGTGCTGGTTCGTAGAGATGGGTGTTCTTGCGCTCTTCTGCGACTTTCTGGCGGAGTTCGCGGCTGGCGTCGGTTTCGCGGTAGAGGGTTTGAGCTACGGAGGCTGGGCCACGGACTTCGCTGAGGTCGAGGACTTCCACCTGGAAGTCGCCACCGTCATTGGTTATCTTCAACATGTCGCCGACGCGGATTTCGCGCGCAGGCTTCGCTGGTCGTCCGTTGAAGAGTACCCGACCGAGATCGCAGGCTTTTGAGGCGAGTGCGCGGGTTTTGAAGAATCGAGCTGCCCATAGCCACTTGTCTATACGTACAGAAGTCATTCGAGTATTGTCCTACGAATTGAGAAACACTGCGTCACCTGCATGTGAATCTTGGGAGGCAGCGTGGGCTGGATTCGTTGGCTTGTGTGTGGTGCTTAACCGAGACAAGGCTGATAGAATTCAGTGATTTACAGCGTGGATGAACTTTGCACCCGGAACCTGCGTATAAGTAAGCATGGCTTCTGGTGCGGCCCTACCCTCGCTGGTCCGATTTGCGGCTACTCAGAGTCGGTTGGCGGAGGCGCGGGTGGAAGAGGCACAAGTCGTTGCACAACTTGTACGCCGATGTGCTTCCGGTGATGCCGCCGCTTGGGAAGAGATTGTCCAGCGTTTCCACCGTCGCATTTACAACATCTGCTACCGCTTTGCCGGTTCGGCGGATGACGCCCAAGATTTGACTCAGGAAGTGTTTATCAAGGTTTACCGCACTGTCAGCAGCTTCGACGGTAAAAAGGCGTCTTTTAGCACCTGGGTGACTACGGTTACACGGAATTTGCTGGTGGACCACTTCCGCAAGACCCGCAATGACCGTTCGACGGATTCGATCGATGCGGTTCAGGGCGCGGATGATGACGGGCCTACGCTGGCAGATCGGCTGGCTTCGGACGCTCCCAGTCAACAGGTTCATGTGGAAAGTCGCGAGCGCCAGGAAATGGTGCATCGGGCGCTGCAGCAGATTTCACCGGATTTGCGGGAAGCGGTGATTTTGCGCGATTTACAGGATATGGACTACCGCGAGATAGCCCAGGTTCTGAAAGTGCCCGAGGGAACGGTAAAGAGCAGGATCAATCGAGGTCGGGCGGAACTTGCACGACTTTTGCAACGTACGTATAGACAAGCCCTGTAATCCAGTTGGATTAGGGCGAGGCAGGTGATTTGAGATGTTGGGTGAAACCAAATCCGGAATGCAGTGCATGGAGTTCGACGCTCTGCTGACAGAAGCCATTGATGGAACGCTGAACGGCGAGCGGCGCGAACGTTTCGAGCGACATCAGGCTGGCTGCCCGGCGTGCAGCACTCTGTTTGCCGAAGTTTCGAGCGGCATGGCTTGGCTGGACGAGGTCGAGGATGTTCAGCCGCCGCACACCCTTGTGCACAACATTCTGGCGGCAACCAGCGGTGCTGACCAAGCGGCGGCGAGGGCCAATGCGGGACCCTCGGCTTGGGAACGTTTGCGCCGACAGGTGAGAATGGCACTTGCACCCGTGCTAACTCCGCGCTTTGGGATGTCCATGGGGATGGCGTTCTTCTCCATCACGCTGGTGCTGAACATGGCACAGATTCGCATTACGGATTTGACTCCCTCGAACCTGAGCCACACGTTCTACAGCAGTCAGAACAAGTTTGAGATGAAGTTTATGAGGTATTACGAGAATATGCGGCTGGTGTACGAGATCGAATCGCGAGTTCGGGACCTGCGCAACGCGACTGATGAAAGCGAGCGTCAGGAAAAGAATCGACATCGCGAGAAGAACAACAACCAGACGCAAGAACAAAACCAGAACAGCGAGCCAGACCGACGGCAGCATCGTGAATTTACTTGCGGACAGAATCCGCAATGGCTGGCATTACTGAATGGGATCGAGCCACACCTTGACATGTGCCCACGAGACCTTGCGAAGCAGAGGAGAGAGATATGAACTGCGTACAACACGCCGACACGGCAGCGGTTGCTTACTGCCGTACCTGTGGCAAGGCGCTCTGCGAAACATGCAAGCGTGACGTGCAGGGAACCATCTTCTGTGAATCCTGCCTGGCAGCTCGGGTCCACGGGAGCGCGAGTGGGAACTTTGAGGCCGCTGCGGGCGGCAACTATCCGCCTCGCAGACCGGAGGACGCGAGTCCTGGACTCGCACTCTTTCTGGGCTTCATTCCAGGAGTAGGTGCCTTTTACAATGGCCAGTTTCTTAAGGGCTTTGTGCACGTGATGGTGTTTAGCACCCTGATTTGGCTATCTGACCACGGGATGGGCGGATTTGCCGGAATGCTGATTGCGGCATGGTTCTTCTACATGGTCTTTGACGCATACACGACGGCAAAAGCTCGCCGCTACGGATTGCCGATCCCTGACCCGCTCGGTCTGAACGCAATTCTGGAAGGCCGCGACGGAACATTCCGCCAGAGGGTGGAACAGGCAGGCGAACGCTTGGGAACCCAGGTGGAATATGCCGCTCATAATGTTGGACAGCATTGGCAGAGAGCGGGCGGTGTTGCTCCGGGCGGAACGGCTTCGAATGTGGCCCCGCCCCCGACTGGAACTCCGGGTGAGCCTGTGCAGGGAGTGAACCCAGGCGCGCAGAACGGTGTGCCATACGGAGCGCCGGGAGCACCGTACACGGATCCGCAGCAGGGGACGTACTACTCCGGGCCTCAGGGTACTTACTACGCGGGGCCGGGAGGTGCGCCGTATGCGGTTCCTCCTCCGGACTATGTTCCTCCGAAGGAGCGTGAACGAAATCCGGTGGGAGCAATCGTGCTGATCGGTTTTGGATTGCTACTGCTGCTGGCGAATCTGGGTTGGTTCAACTTCAACTGGGTCTCACATTTTTGGCCGCTGATTCTGATCGCCGTTGGAGTGTGGCTTGTGGTGAAACGGCAGTGCAACGCGCGATAAAAGGAGGACTGCAATGAGTTATTACCAATCGAATCCTGTGTGCCGTTGCGGACGTTGCAGCACTCGTGGGCTTATGGGGCCAGCTATTCTGATTACGCTTGGAGTGCTGTTCCTTTTGGCGAACGCATACGACTATCCGTTTGAGCGGACGTGGCCGATATTGCTGATCGTGATCGGAGGAATCAAAGTAGTCCGATACGTGATTCCAGAAAGCGGACACTTTAATCCTGGGCAGTATCCTCCTCCTTATGGGACGCAGTATGGACCGGTCGGGCAGTATCCGCCTGCTTCGTATCAGCAGGTTCCGTCTGCGGGACAAGCGCAAAGCGCACCTACTCGGAGCGAAGCGATTGTGACTCCTCCTCCGGCACCGTCGGCAGGAGCACTGGGCACGGGGAGCGAAGAGAATGGCGAGGTGCACAATGGCTAGTCCAGTGTACGTTCCTCCTCCGCCGGTTCGGCGTTCGGTGGTGGGACCGCTGATTCTGGTTGTGCTCGGAGTTCTGTTCCTGCTGCGAAACTTTGGCTATACGTTTCCGGTGTTTCATAATTTCGTAAGGTATTGGCCGCTGCTGCTGGTAGTCATCGGACTCGTAAGGTTAGCAGAGTTTTTTGCAGCGCGAAGCGCAGGTAATCCTGTGCCACGGATGGGCGGCGGTTCGGTGTTTCTGCTGGTGATAATCATCGCTTGCGGAATCGGGCTGAGCGTCGCGTTCCATGGTCGCGATCAGATTAACTGGGGCTCGCTACGTGACAACGTCGATATGGATGACGATCTTCTGCATCTGTTTGGGAACGAGTACACATTCGATGGGGAACTGACGCAGCAGTTTGCCGGAGTCGGCGTAGTTCGCGTGAATTGCGAGCGCGGCAATATCACGGTTAACAACTGGGATCAGCCGCAGTTAAAGGTGGTTTATCACAAACGCATCTTTGCAGGAAGTCAGAGAGAGGCAGACTCCGTCAATCAGTCGACAATGCCGAAGTTGGAGTTACAAGGCGCGACGATTGATGTACAAGGAAACACGGAATCAGCGGGGCCGAAAGGCGTTGTTTCTGATGTAGAAGTCTACATTCCTATCAAGGCAGGGCTGGAGGTGACGTCGCAGCGCGGAGATGTATCCGTGACCCAACGCACCGGTGACGTGAAAGTAACTTCGCAGCATGGAGACGTGACGCTTGATCAGGTAACAGGGAATGCGAACGTCACAACCAGAAAAGGATCATTGCACGCCAGCAACGTGACGGGAAACGTGACGGCCGACGGCAGGTTGGATGATCTGACGTTGGATACGATCTCGGGTACGGTGTTTGTCACAGCAGACATTTTTGGCGATACCCGGCTCTCAAAACTGCAGAAAGGCGCGGCGATTCGAACGTCACGCACGGATCTGCAGTTTGTGAAACTGGACGGCGAACTGACGATGGATTCCGGCGATCTGCAAGGCGATGGATTGTTGGGACCACTTAGTCTGTCGACCAAAGCGAAGGATGTGAATCTACGCAACTTTAAGGGCGACGTTCGAATCAACGACGATCATGGCGACATTAGTTTGGAAAGCAATGTGGCCGCAGCGTTGGGGAATCTCGAACTAACGACACATCACGGAGACGTGCATCTGCGTTTGCCGACGAAGGCTAATTTTCAATATCAGGTGGTGACACGGCATGGCGACATTACGAGCGAGTTTGAGAGCTTGCGGTCGCAGAGCCATACCGGGGCAGCGAATGCAACCGGGACAGTGGGTAAAGGTGGCGTGAAGATCAATATCACCTCGGATACGGGCGATATCGAGATCAGCAAAGTCGACGCTTCGACTGTCGAGCCGTCGGAACCACCATCGGCACCTGAGCCTCCTGCAAAACCAGCCAAGCCGACGAAGCCGGAGAAGACTGGGAAAAAAGTCGGCGATGTCGAAGTGATGTAGAAGCGTGATTAGATGAAGACTAAAATCGGGGGGCTAAGGCTCTCCGATTCCTTTGTGTGGGAGAAGTCGCCAAACGCGTGCTTATGAAATCGGTACCATTCCCAACTTGTTGCAGGTTCTGGTTGGGCGTACACTCAATTCAAATCAACTGCATGATTTAATAATTGTTCTAATTACGAATCTCGAAAACTACTACGCTGAGGGCTCTCAATGAAGCGCACTACTATGAGTGATGTCGCTGCAGTAGCCAGGGTCGGTAAAATTACGGTCTCACGTGTTCTTAATGGCAGCCCTCATGTCGCGGAAAAGACGAAGAAACGCGTTCTCGCAGCTGTTAAGAAATTGAGTTATGTTCCGGATGAATCTGCGCGCGCATTGAGACTTCAGAAGTCGCATTGCATTGGTTTGATCGTTCCGGCGCTAATCGATCACTTTTTTGCAATCTGCGCTCATGTGATTCATGAGACAGCTGAGAAGCATGGTTACATGGTGATGACGGTTTCTTCGAACGGAGACCCTGACACCGAAGCGAATCAGATTCAGGCGATGCTTCGCCGTCGTATCGACGGAATTGTGCTCGTTCCTGCGAGCAACCGAAAATGCCTTCTTTCTACCCCGGAATACAGTAGTATGCCGGCCGTCGCGTTTGATAGACCCATCGCGAATGGTGAGCAAGATCTGGTGATGGTCGAAAATCAGCGCGGCGCGAAGATGGCGGTAGAGCATCTGGTTGAACATGGTCATCGCCGCATCGCTTATCTTGGACCATCGGGTAGCTTGTTTACGATTGCAGAGCGCCTCCGTGGCTTCAGGAAAGCGGCGGAGAAGAGTGGAATTGAGACACAAGAATTCTCCTGTATTGACGATCTCCAGCAGACCATAGCGGTGCTGAAGGAACTGCGGGCGAGCGATGCGCCTCCCACTGCAGTGTTTACGCCGAATAACGTGACGACCCAGTTGGTAATGGAAGCTATTCTGGAGCTAGATATCGATGTGCCGGGTACTTTAGCTCTTGTGGGATTTGATAATTTCGAACTCGCCCACGTACTCCAGCCGCCGGTTACGGTCGTGAGTCAGCCGGTAGAGGAAATGGCCCGTTGCGCTGCCGAAATGTTATTCGAGCGATTGCAGGACGGCGGTGCAGAACTTCCGCCAAGAAAAATTAAGCTACCGGTGCAGCTTTTGATTCGGAACTCCTGCGGATGTAAGCGCGGAGTGCCTCACGTCGTAGCGCCTGTTTCGGTGTAGGTGAGACTGTTGAGTCGCGCCTACTCAATCATTGTTTCAATGGGACGGCGAAGCCCCACGAAATTCTGAGTCTGCCACTGGGTCTGCCCTCCGATTCGATGCAGTATACGTTGGAGATTGCTTTTCATTACCAGAACAGGGTCGAGCATTAGGCGCACGGTAGGCAACTTATTCTCGACCAGGTATTCATGCAACGTTCGGAACGCGATTTGTCCTTGGCTGTATGGACGCTCGTAGATTGTACCGATCACCTGATTGGATTCCAGCCTAGGAACCAGTTCAGGGAACAGGTTGGTTGTGAAGATGGAGACTTTACCGAATAACTTCGCCGCTTCTACTGCGCGCAGAACTGGCGCTCCGTTACCGGTACTAACGTAAAGCCCGGAAACATCGCGGTTTTCAGAGAGGAAGGCCAACGTTTTCTCGTAGGCTTCTACTTCTGACTCGTGATTTTCAATGGGTGCCAAGACCTGCATGGCTGGAAACAGGGACTTGAGCGTTCCGGAGAACGCCTCAAATTTCTCGATGTGATCGGCCACTTCCAGATCGCCACTGGTAATCGCAATTTTCCCCTCTCCGCGTAAGAGACGACCCATCAGTTCCGCAACCAGTGCGCCGCTTGCAACTGTATCGACTGAAACCGTGGTCAGCTTTTCCGTTCCGGGTCCGTCGTTAATGAGGCAGATAACAGGGATGTGCGCGCGCGACGCCCGGCGGATAAGCGGTTTGAGATTTCGTGGGCTGCCCGGGACAATGATAATGCCGTCTACTTTTGCGTCGATCGCTGTTTCAAAGGCCTCTTCCTCGCCTACTCCCAAACGTGGAAATATCTGATGGCGGATTTGCACTCCGGCCATTCTGAAGGGAGTAGATTCGTTCTCGATGCCTGCTCGGACCGGGCCATAGAACGATTCGGGGTCTTGGGGGGTGATTACGCTGATGACCAGAGTGCGCTTCTTGGAGAGATATCGCGCGGCCAGATTGGGGCGATAACTCATCTTTTCCGCCATCTGGAGCACACGGGCGCGAGTCATTTCATTAATTCCAGGACTGTTGTTGATTGCCCTGTGCACCGTCCCGACGGAGACGCCGACTGCTGCCGCAATGTCGTAAATCGTGACTTTCTTTTCCATAGATACCAGAGTTAATCTTCGACTCAGTCGGGAATTGATACAAGCTTAGTTCTTGGTTTTATCGGATGCGGGTGTCGCCATTCGATGCCATTCGAACGCAGCGCCTAGCAAGGTTGCATTATCAAAGAGTTTCGACACGATCAATTGTGTCCCTGTGCCATTTAGTTGCGCTTGTGCCTTTGGTAGAAACAGATGCGCGCTGCGGGAGATGGCACCTCCGAGGACGATAGCGTCGGGGTGAAAAGCGCTGCAGGTGGACTTCAGTGCTTTTCCTAGAATTGCTCCAAACTGCTGCATCGTTGTCCTAGCGATGTGGTCGGTAGTTGCGTGTGTTGCGATCTCGGAGACCGAAATATCCGCGCCGCCTAACCCTTTAAAGACTCGACGAATGCCGCGGGTGGAAACGAAATCTTCGACAATACCGCCCTGAAAGGGGGCATTCCACAGAAAGCCTCCGTTCGGCACATCTCCGGTAGTAACAATTTGACCGCTGATGGCGAAGGCAGACCCCACGCCGGTACCGAGGGTAATTCCAACCACTCGATCTAAACAGGCGGCCGCGCCGAAGTGAATTTCTCCCAAGAGACAAGCGCTAGCATCGTTGACGAAGGCGATGGCTTGCGGAGGAAGTCCGAAGCGATTTGCCAACGCCACTCGCAAGTTATAGCCGTAGAGTTCGCCATATTTGTGGCGCATGTAGCTGATGCCGTCTACGTAATTGAACGGATTGGGAAAACCGAGCGAGACGCCGGACAAGGCGCCGTTCTCTAGCGAGTTTTCAGCGAGAACCCTTTTACCCAGGCTTTCGAGAGAGCCAAGGATCGACTCCGCAGGGGCTCCATTGTCGAGTTCAGATGAGCATCCGCCCTCTAAGTCGGCGTCCTGGGCTAGCGCGGCAGAAGCATGGCTGCCGCCAACGTCGAAGACCAAGACGTTTGTTCCGGAATGCTTCAAGTTCATGCGCCGTGACCCATTTCCTGGGATTCGTCACCGATTGCGCTACGGAATGGCAACAATTCCTGATTAGTTGGCAAAAACAGAATAACAAAGATTGGAAACGGTTACGGTCTTAAGAGCGATTATCACCCGATATTCATCTTCCATTAAACGCGGCAACGGCAGAGCCGTATCAATGGCGTCTATGAGGATTTTCTCATAAACATATTGACATACTCTCGATTTATAGCAAAACTGCTCTACGGAAATTCATCTCTCATGTGTGAGCCGTAGATGGTTAAAGACGGTCGGATTGCTTCTGTTAGTACCGTTATCGATTACGGTAATTGATGTCAATTCAGAGCACCAGAATGGATTCAATGAACAAGGTAGGGAAACTCATAACTCGCATTCGTCGATTCATCAACTGTCCCGTCCTGGTGACAGTTGCACTTTTGGGTGCCGTAGCCATTGCACCTGCTGTCTTTGCATCTGCACAGGTTTCTACAGGTGGTGGCACAACGAGCAAAGATCCAGCGAGGACAATCGCGGTCCTCTCTCTTCACGAAGCTGCTCGAACAGGGAATACGGCTCTTCTCGGGGAAATGTTGCAGCGTGGTGCTGACGCAAATGCCAAAGATAGCCAAGGGCACACTGCACTCATGATGGCTGCGAAAGCGGGGCAACTTGATGCCGCGCGACTGCTTTTGGACGCCGGGGCGGATGTTAACGCATTCGCCCATGGCGGACGAACTGCGCTGATTGAGGCTACAGAACAAGGCGGCGTGGGGATTGCCAAACTGCTCGTCCAGCACGGAGCGGACCTGAATGCAATTTGTCGCACGGGTACTGCCTTGGAGGTGGCCGAACGCATGGGGAACAACGAGATTGCTACGTTGCTTCGTCAGGCTGGGGCTCGATCGTCAGGACGCTCGGTGGGAGATACGGTGTGCGTACGATCTTGGGGTGGCGATGGATATTGCGGAGTTGTGGAGGCAATCGACAAGACCCAATATCAGCTACGCGTGACACAGATCGTGGGATGCAAGGGCGGTTGTGTGGCCAAAGCAGAATGCTCGGCTGAGAAACCGGTCGGAGGTCTGGATGGTATCTCGGTGGGGACAGAAGTGAATACAGAGAGTTGGTGTCTGACGCATACGGGGGTGAAGTAATGATGCATCGCTCGAACTGGTTGCGCATTCTTCTCGCGCTTGTAATCCCCATGGTGCTGGCTCTCTCGGCGACGCTGGTTGGTTGCGGAGGAGGTTCTAGCACAACGTCCTCTCCATCGATCACTTCCGTCACGATGTCATGCACCAGCAACTCGGTGATCGCGGGGCAGACGGCCACATGTACTGCAGTGGTGCAGGGCGCAGGTGCATTTAATAGTGCCGTTACCTGGAAGGTCACTGCGGGATCCATATCGAGTGCGGGGTTGTTCACGGCACCTGCTACAGCCACGCAGGTCACGATTACGGCAACGTCAGTTGAGGATGCGACGAAGTCGGGCTCGGCGACGGTTACGGTTACAGCGGCAGCTCCGACCATCACCTCGGTGACGGTGTCATGTGCGGGCAACTCCGTGACCGCGGGACAGACAGATCAATGTACCGCAACGGTGCAGGGTACGGGGGCATATAGCAACGCTGTTACGTGGCAAGCATCTGGAGGCACGATTTCTAGCACGGGACTATTTACCGCGCCGGCTGCCGCAGGCCAGGTCACGATCACGGCCACGTCCACTGCCGATACCACAAAATCAGGGGCTGCCACAGTTAGCGCCGTTGCGGCGGCCCCGACCGTTACTGCTGTGACTGTTACATGTGCCGAGAGTTCAATTGTTACCGGACAGACGGATCAATGCACTCCAACGGTGCAGGGAACAGGGAAATTCAGCAGTGCCGTTACGTGGAAGGCATCTGGAGGTACGATCTCGGACGCAGGATTGTTGACGGCACCAAGCACTGCAGGGCAGATTACGATTACCGCACAGTCGGTTGCTGATACGACAAAATCAGGTTCCTATACCGTGACAGTCACGGCGGCAGAAGCCATTTCCGGGGTCACACTTTCGTGTCCGGAGAGCACATTGCCGCAGGGACTGGAAGAGCAGTGCTCGGCGTCGGTGCAGGGAGCGGGGACATTCGATAGTACGGTGACTTGGCAAGCCACAGCCGGCAGCATCGCGTCCGGATTATTTACCGCTCCGAGTACTTCTGGCGACGTCACGATCACCGCAGTCTCAGTGGGGGACTCGACCAAATCGGCTAGCGCAGTTGTGACTGTTGCGGCAGCGCAGAAAGCAGTGTTCGATTACATGGGTATCACGCATGTGTCATGGTGGAATACCGATTACAGCACGCCTCAAGGTGTCGCCGCACAAGACGCACTTGCGGCAACAAGTGCTACCTGGGCGGGTGTTTTGGTTACGCAATATATGGATACCAAGACCTCGACTACAATCGCCGCCTCCAGCACGCAGACGCCAACGGATTCGGATGTGGAGGCTGCAATTCTGGAGTTTCACAGCAAAGGCTTGAAAGTGATGCTCAAGCCTCACGTCGATGTGAACGACGGTACGTGGCGGGGCGCAATCGCGCCGAGCGATGTAGATACTTGGTTCGCAAGCTTCACGACGTTCATTACTCACTACGCGCAATTAGCGCAGGCCAATAACGTAGAAATGCTGGATTTTGGGACGGAATACGCCACGATGAGTGACGGCAACCTTGCGCAGTGGACGGCCGTGATCAATGCGATTCGAGCTGTTTACACGGGGAAGCTGACGTATGGGGCGAATGCGACATCGGCTGGCGACGAATTTACAAGCGTCACGTTCTGGGACCAAGTGGATGTGATTGGACTCGATAATTACTTTCCCTTGACCAATCACGCTGACCCTACGGTTGAGGAACTGGTTGCCGCCTGGAAATCAAATGCGTCCGGCTTCAAGATCGTGGACGCAGTTGCTAACCTTGCAAGCGCCTATCCGACGAAGCCTGTGATCTTTACCGAGATTGGTTACCTGAGTCAGGCAGGGACGAATGAGGAACCGTATGCCTATGGTGGTAGCGGGCCGAGCGACAATACCGAACAGCAAAACTGCTACGAAGCCATGTATGAGGTGTGGAGTGGGTCAGCGGTGAAGGGATATTTCTGGTGGGACTGGTCAACATCCACGCCTAGCGCAGGTGATACCGGCTACGACCCCCGGACTAAGCCCGCACAAACGGTGTTGCAGAACTGGCAGTAAACGGTATCGACTTACAAATGAAAAAAGTAATGGCTGGTCCGAGTGGATCAGCCATTACCTTTTTGAACGGATTTATTGAGAGCAGTTACTGGGCCTTCGGAAGCACTACGTCCGTTATGGTGTAGGGCGGAACCTCAATCGTGAATGCCGCTGACGTCTCCAAAGTCTTCTTCACGGGGACGCCGTTGGTGGCTTTTCCGAAATCAAAGCGAAGCCCGCTGGCTGCCACTTTGCCGCCCTTGATGTTCACGCGGACGCTGGCACTCTTGGCCGGGTCTTTGTTGATGAGCATCAGTCCCAGAGTGCCGTCGGCACGTTTGGCAGAGTGGATCGCGAGGAGGTTGTTGCTGGATTCCGATTGCAACATCGGATCATTGGGGCGTGCAACGATGTGGACCATGCCCACGGCATAGGCAAGTGGGCCGGGCTTGTTACTTTCATCCAAGAATCCAGCATCGTGGACGCTGGCGCCAACGACCGTTAGAGTTCCGTCTTCGACCATGCTGGCGTAGCTGTCCGCAATCAAGAATGCTTGAACCAGCGGATCCTTCTCCAATCCCCAGGCTTGAATTCCGGTGATGGCGAGCTGGATGTTATGAGCGTTTGCGCCGCCGTACTTGTTGAACTGCGCGAGCAAGCCGCCCACAATTTGGGGTAAGTCCGTGAAAGGCGCTGCAAGCATTCCAGCCTTATCGGGAGTTTTCCAGTCGGGTGGGAGATTCTTCCCGAACTTCCAGTGGACAATGCCGAAGTCCACGATACCGCCGCAGGCCTTTAAGACGCTAGGATTCCAGTTGTTCTGAGACGTGTCCCCAGTTATGCCGGCTTCTGCGACCCCTGATACATATCCGCCTTCTGAACGGAGACGCTTCCCGCTATCAGCGCTGCCTTCTCCACTCCAACTCTCGAAGTGAGCGCCCGGCTGAGCAAATGCCTCCTTGATCGGCGGGGGAATCAATACGGCACCCACCTTGATACTGGGATCAACAGCCTTCATCGCTTTTGCGAAGGCGACCACTCCGTTGCCATACGTCTCCGGAGAGAGCTTGGAGTTATTGCTCCGCAGCTTCTCATCTTCTTTTGGGGGCTTACCGTGAGGTACGCGCAGATCTTCTTCGCTGTTGTTCTGGCCGTCCTTCATGTAATAGCCGTTGGCGAACACCTCGTTGCCAATTTCCCAATACTTGATTTTAAAAGGCTGAGGATGTGAGACGCGGAGGAAGTTGAGGCCGTCGTCGGTGGGGAGCGGATCGGAGGCGCGCAGAGTGGCCCAATAACCGACAGACTTCCAGTCCGTACCAGTGGAATCGTTGCCGATCACCTTGGTGTCCGCTGGGTCACCGTTGGCATAAGCAACCCAAGCAGCGGCCTCGGCTGGCTCTCCACCTCCGGTGCCTTCCTGGTTGGAGCCGTAGTTCACGGTGACGATAGTTGTACCACCGCTCTTTTCGAGCATGGCTGCAAACTGTCCAAAGCTATTGCTGGACGGGTAGATGTCGTACTTGGCGGGATCCGTTCCGAGAATTCGAGTCGATTTGTTAGTTGCCCAGTGGTAGCGGTTCGCAGTTGGGCCGGGATAACGGAGTGTAGTCACTCCGAGGGCATGCAGTAGGCCAAAAACCTGGCCGTTCACAAGCTTGTCGTCCCATATGGCGGTATCTGCGGCCACGGCGCGAAAGGCCATTACGTTGCGCGTGCGATCCGTATCGACGGTGACTTTGGCTTCGTAGTGATCCTGAGCGATCGCAAGACTGGCTACGCTCAACACAGCGGAGAGGACTCCACCCACAAAAGTGCCGGTGATGTCTCTGCTTCCGCTGTAAGTCGTCGGATTGAACCCGGGTAAACATGAGATTCGCATAGATAGAGCGCGTCCTTCTTCTGGCTGCGCTCGAATGCGCGGATAACAGCCAGATAAATTTCAAATTGCCGGAGCCGTAGCTTCCGAACAGTCGTTTTGCGGTTAGGAATCGCTGACGGGGACGGAAGGCTGCAACCACCGACTGACTTATAGTTCACTGCGGCAATCCGGGTCAATGAAATTCGCTCATGAAATCAGATGACATCGATTTCAGACAATATGAAATCGATATCAATTCAAAGTCTCTGCTTGACATTGCACTGCTCCCGAGTTAACTTCTTCTCCGCCTCAACATAAAGAAAATTTTGTTGTGTTAATGCGAGACCTGAACTCTGCTTGCTTCGAAAACGACGCCGTGGGGATCAATGAAACGTAGCCGACGGGAGGTACCTACCATGAAGATAGTTTGTAGACTTAGATTAACAGCGGTGTTGCCGGTGCTGCTCATTGCCGTGCTCTTGCTGCTGCAATCGCCTCTTTTTGGACAGTCAACCGGAAGTGTAGTCGGGATTGTTGCCGATTCGACCGGCGCCGTCATTCCTAATGCGGTTGTGATTTTGACCAATGAGTTAAACGGCACTACCCGCAAGTCAGTCAGTAACGGTGCAGGATACTTCGTATTCGCATCCGTTTTCTCCAGCACCAAGTGCCACCTCAAAGTTACCGCAGATAATTTTAAATCATGGCAATCCCAGCCCTTCGCTCTTCGTCCGGGCGACCAGGTTAACTTTGCGGACATCAAGCTAGAGATTGGCACAGCGACCACGGAAGTTACGGTTGAAGCTACCAATCAGTCGGTCAAGACACTTGATAACGGCGAGCGTAGCGACGTAATCAACTCGAAAGAGATGAAGACGCTTGCTGTGGTAGGACGCGACGCCACCGAGCTGGTTCGCATGCTTCCTGGTTTCGCCATGGACACTGGCGACCAAGGGGTAAACAACAAGGCTGGCTACAATTCGGCGGTCGTCGGATTTAGTGGCCCCACCGGAAGTTTCTCTGCAAACGGCACGGGCACGGACGGCGTTAGCGTCGTGTCGGATGGTGCCTCACTCACGGATATTGGCAGCAATCAGGGTTCAGTTCAAAGTGTAAACATCGATATGGTCGAGGAAATCAAGGTTTCGACCTCATCGTATGGCGCTGACAACGCCAAAGGCCCCACGGTGGTGAACGCCATCGGCAAATCTGGTAGCTCGGCCTTCCATGGCTCGGCATACTTCCATGCGCGTGACACCACCCTGAACGCCAACGACTGGTACGACAAATATCAGGGGTTGCCCAGACAAGATGGGCGCTATTTGTATCCCGGCGCAACCTTGGGTGGTCCAGTTATCATTCCGCACACCAACTTTAATAAGAACCGAGACAAGATGTTCTTCTTCGCCGGTGCTGAGTACTACCACCAGCGCTATGAGAGTGGAACTCTCGGGTCCTGGGTTCCCACGATGTCGGAGCGTCGGGGAGACTTCAGCAAGTCATCGATGGATGCAGAACTCTGCGGCGCTCGACCCGATGGACAGGTCAACCAGAATGCCATTCAGTTGATGTGTACGACGCAGAACTACTATAAAGATGGCACGCCAATCTTGAATGGCAATGTCACCTCTTATGCCAATAAGGGTGGTGTGTCGATGATCAATTGGCTTCCGTTGCCAAATGCCGATCCGTTCACCAACTCATCCGGCTACAACTATGTTCAGCAGGTCGTTCAGAATCAGAACGGATCACTGATTCACGGCCGCATCGATTACAACTTCAACGACAACAATAAGCTCTTCGCCAGCTATGGCAGGCAGTCGCAGATCACCGAAGATCCAGTCAACTGGGGTGGGTGGATTCCGACGGCGGCAATGGCCTACCCTGGCGGTGTCACATCGGGCGATGTCTCGAATACTTTCTCGGTGAATTACACCCGGGTTATTAATCCCAGACTGACCAACGAACTTACCGCGGCTTCGGCCTATGTGGTTCAGCCCGGAAACATGGGAGATTCGGCGCAGGTTAGCCGCTTCCACGCGAACGACTACAACTGCGTCGATCCGGCCGCTCGCAAGAAGGGAACATGCGGCTCCAGTGGCAACGGAAATTACAACTATTTAGGGCAATTCAAAAACGCCGGTGACTACTCGATGCCAGCCCTGTCGGACTACGGAGAATTTGGTTATCCGCAGATGCTGATGCCGGGTGGATTCTACAGTAGCCATGTTCGGATGAAGAAGCTGGTCCCGAACGTATCTGACACCGTGAGTTGGGTTAAGAGAACACACCTCATTAAAGCCGGTATCTACGTCGAGAAGGGCATCCTGAACGGGTTAGCTGATACTTCAGCCTACCCTCAAGGGGAAATGGATTTTTCGCCGTATCACTATATGTACAACAAGTCTGTGAATACAGCCGCCAACTTTGTCGGCTGCTATAACCCGGACTCTGCGGGCACGGCGCGAACTTCGGGTGCTGCCTACATTGGTAACTGCATGAACCCGGTGGCGCTGATGTATATGGGGTTGCCGGACGACTATACACAGTCGAACTTCTCCCCAATCGTGAATATGCAGTACACGACCTTTTCAATCTTTGCTAACGATTCGTGGAAAGTTCATCACAACGTAACCCTCACCCTGGGTGCACGATTTGAGCACCTTGGGCCATGGCTTGATCGTCATGACAACGGTCTCGCGACGTTCTCTCCTACGTTGTACAAGGAGCAATGCGACGCGGCAACTGGAAGGTCATGCACTTCGGATATGCCAGGCATGATTTGGCATGGCCAGAAAGGGGAGAGTGCAGTTGCCAATTCGGTATCGAAGCCGTCGACAATGTTTGTCTCTCCTCGCGTCGGTCTAGCTTGGGATGTGTTTGGCAAGGGAAAGACAGTGCTGCGTGGTGGATGGGGCGCGTACCGCAGTGAAGAGGCTTTTAATCCTTATGCATTGGCTGCGGCTACTGGACAGGGATATAAGAATAGTCACCTCACGAACCAGTTGAGCCTCGACAGTATCGATAGCCAAACAGGGTCCGGTGTGGCTGACTTCAACACCAATGCAATCGATGCGTCCGACACCAAGCGTCCAATTCACTACGAATATAACTTCACGATTTCTCAGAATCTGCCCTGGAAGTCGATGATGGAAGTCGCGTATGTCGGCAGCGATAATGAAAATCTGAGCTCGGGGGCGACCTCGAATTCCGATATCAACGTGTTGCCATTCGGTTCGCTGTTCAGCGTCAATCTGAACAACATTCCGTCGAATGCGGGAAGCGCGGCTACCGATCTAGGGAACATGACGACTTCTCAATTCGACTCATTCAGGAAATATCCGTACTACCAACACATGTATGTGATCAACCATAACTTCTATTCGAGCTACAACAGCCTGCAGGCCAGTTGGAATAGAAATGTGGGGGCAATTCAGTTTGGTGTGAACTACACGTTCTCCAAAAACCTGTCTGTTGCTCAGTCCTACACAAGTGAGCTTGCCGACCCGGTCAATCTGCGCAACGACTACAATCCCGCCCCGTACGACCGTACCCATGTCTTCAACGGACATTACTTGATTGACCTGGGTAGTCACTATCACGGCGGAAGTAATCTTCTCGCGGACGCGATTAACGGTTGGCAGATTTCTGGAATTTCAACCTTGCAGAGCGGACCGCCTCTCGCGTCGATTGAAGGTGGTAACTTCAATTTCTACGGTGGCCAGATCGAGGCCACGGAAGTTCCGCATGTCAACCAAGTCAGTTCCACTGCGCGCACCAACTGCCAGAGCCTAGGCATTTCGTCAGGCCAATGTGTGACGTACTTCAATAACTCAGTGTGGTTGGGAACTCCGGACGTACTGCTCATGCCCACGGTGGTCTGCAATCCCACTTCTCATCTGAGCAAAAACCAGTATCTCAATCCTACTTGCTTTGGGCTTCCGAACGTTGTTCAGAATGGCGCGTACCGTCTTCCATATATTCACGGTCCAGCGTATCTGAACCACGATTTGACGCTGTTGAAGAACTTCAAGGCAGGAGAGAAGAAGAACGTTCAATTCCGATTGGCGGCCTTCAACTTCCTGAATCATCCACTGACCTCGTTCAACAAGAACGACACCAGCAATCTCAATCTGAGCATTCAGAATGCGGTACCTGGCCAAGCGATAAGTCAGGCATACCTCCAACACCAGAACTTCGGTATAGCGAACGTCAAATATGGTGCTCGCCTAGTTGAACTGAGTGTTAGGTACGAGTTCTAGAGAGTGTGCTCAAAGTGGCCCGCGATAAATAGAGCGGGCTACCTTGAGCAACGCGATATACGACGGCGACAGCGTATGAGGTTGCCGCACTGAGTCAAGTTGGGCCATGTGTAGCAAGCCGGCATTAACACCAAACGGTACGAATGCCACCCATGGGTAGGTCTTCACGAGATTTTTTGGAGGAATCTTATGGCCATCGAGTCTGCTGCTTTTCTCCGCCGGTTCGCGCGGACCGAATGTCTGCTTCTACTTTTTACAGTGCTGTTATGTGCGATTGCCGCTGCGCAGACTACCGTTTTGCCGACGGTCACCTCCAGCTCGGCAGTTGGTGTGGTTCATGGTCAGTGGGGCCAGATTTACGACCTCGCAGTTGGCCAAAAAGGTGACGTCCTCTTTCTTGATAATGAAAAGGGCGCCCTTTATCAGTTAATGGCGGACGGGACGACTGTCTCTGTTATTTCAGCTCCTGGCGCCGTGTTAAGCACATGGGATAGTCCAGGAATGGCTATGGACTCCAACGATGTTCTCTATGTCGCTGAGACATGGAGCGGCCATGCCTTTTACCGTGTTCCCTACGATTCAGCTTCCGGAACTTGGAAGCTAACAGCGCAGAACGCGTGGGGATCTTCCCTGGGAATTCAGCCTGAAGGCGTTATTGTGGATTCCAGCAATAACGTGATCTTCAGTCAGGAAACTGACAAGTCAATCCAGAAACTTACCGTCAATGCGGACGGAACGGCCGGAACGCTCACGGTCCTTGTAAGCGGGCTCAAGGCTCGTGCGATGAAGCTCGCAGTCGATAGCGGCGGGAATGTTTACTTCATCGAAGACCCATGGGTCACGGACCGGACGACGGTTGACCATGGCATTTACATAATTCCGACCGGAACATCCGGAATTGTAGGAACGGGAAAGGGAGACGCGGAGACTCAGCTCTCTCGTATCGATCCGGGGACTGGCACCAGTGTGGGAACCATGGGCGACTTTAAGGGGCTGAGATTCGATACGGCAGGAAACCTCTATATCAGCAGCCAGAGTGACACTCAAGGTGGAATGTACGACATGGTGCTGATGGTCCCCCCGGTACAAAAGGGAAAGGGGACGTTCAATTGGTCGGGCGCCTCCATGGTCGCACCAGTGTCTGCGACTGCAGCAATCGCGATCGATCCGCGAGGAATACTCTGGATTCCCACGGGAACCGGTGGCTGGAACAGCGAAGCGAATACGTTGAACTTTGTGAAGCTGGCGCTGGGAAGTGACGACGTAGGATCGTCGGCGGTAGGCGCTCAGAGCACAACACCTCATAATGTTTACTTTTCGTTCAGCAAGGCTACGACTCCCGTTAGTTTTGCTTATTCAGAAGTTAGCGGAACCACAGATTTTGCCACTGTGACCGGCGGAACCTGTGCTGCGGGTACGGCTTATAAGGCGTTCTCGCAGTGTTCTGTACAGGTAGCGCTCAATTCACAAGTTGTGGGTGGAGTTTCAGGTCAACTCCTCATGCTGGATTCGAAGAGTAACGTCCTGGGAAGCGCCTACGTTCATGGTGTCGGGCAAGGTTCGGGTTTGTCTGTCCTATTGCCAGCCGTGCCAGCGCAGATTGGGTCGGGCTTGACAGCGCAGGCGCAAGTTGCGGCCGGTGCTTATGGCAACGCATATGTTGCGAATGGGACTCAGGTTCTCAAGTACGCAAAAGGAGCAACGGCCTCGACGGCAGGTGTGTCGGTGGGAAGCGGTCTTACGGCTCCGACTGGGGTGGCTGTTGATGGAGCCGGTAACGTTTATATCGGCGACTCTGGAAATGTGATCATGGTGCCGGTCAGCAATCTGAGTTCGGCGGGAACGGTTATTCAGACAGGACTCGGCTCCGGCATCAATCTCGCGGTCGACGGTGCAGGAATTGTTTATGCCGCCGATCCCAGTAACAGCCGAGTTGTTCGAGTGGCGAATCAGGGGGCGGCGTTCACCTTGACGGGTGTTACTGTCACTGCTGGTTCAGGGTTTGATAAGCCGTCTGCCGTTGCCGTAGATGGCTCGGGCAACCTCTTTGTCGCAGATGGAACGAGTCTATATGAAGTTCTAGCACTCGGAGGTCAGACGGAGATCACCAAACAGCTCAACTCCGTCACTGGTTTGGCGGTTGACGCATCGGGATCTGTTTACGTCGCCGAAGCAGCTGGGTTAGTTCGTATCCCGCTGTTAGACAATGCCCTGAGCATAAACGACGAACTCACTCTAGGCGCATTCTCCAGTCCTGCCGGTGTGGCGTTGGATAGTGCGGGAGACATCTTTGTTTCGAATGTCGCAGCCTCTCCTTATCTGAATACGCTAAGCATTAATGGACAGGTTCAGTTTGGGACGGTGGACCCTAGCAGCCCCGTTACTCTTGACGCGACGCTCTTTAACATAGGCAATCTTTCGCTCAATTTGACCGGGTATGACACTGATAGCTCTCCAGATTTCCTCGTAGCGACCACTGGAAGCTGCGCTGTCGGGACTCCGGTAGCTACGGGCTCTACATGCCAGTTGCCTTTAACGATGAGCCCTGCTGGCGACTCCGGTTTTCTTACCGCTACCTTATCAATATTGAGCGACGCGTCGAATGCTTCGCCTATTACGATCGCTCTTTCGGGGACAGCGAAGACGTTGGCGGCAACCAACACCGCCATGACGATCTCCCCGAGCACGGGGCTAAGCTACCCGGCGTCGGTAACCGCCACGGTGACCGTAAGTCCGGTTGTGACAGGCTCGGGTTCACCAACTGGTTCTGTGACTATTTCCATAGATAGTGTTGCGGTAGCTTCTGCGGATCTGGTTGACGGTGCCGTCACCATTCCTCTTAGTAACCTTGGCGGCGGAACACATGTTGTTGTGGCTAGCTACTCCGGAGATACAACCTTTGGCAGATCTTCAGATACCAGCAATCTTCCGGTAAGTAAGGCAGTCTCGACCGCCTCGGTCTCAACACCAGATACCTACGTGGCTCTCGGGAAGAGCTACACCTTGACCGTAAAGGTGACGAGCACGGCTGGAACTCCGACTGGGAAGGTTCGATTTATGGAGGGTTCGGCTCTTGCCGATCCTCTACAAGCATCGTCTACCTTGGACAGTGACGGGACCGCAACATTCAACACCAGTAACCTGACAATCAAGTCGGGTCTCGCAAGTACTCATACGATTACAGCGGTGTATGACGGTGATGCAAACTTTGCCGCGGTGACCGCTGCGTCGGTAACCTTCCAGATTTCCCAACCGAGCGTACTCATTACGACTCCTTCTGCACTGTCTGTTACGGCAGGAACTCCTGGAAGCGTGATTCTTACGATGAAGTCAATCGTAGGATTCGCCAACAAAACGATAAATGTTGCTTGCGATAACACCACCGTTCCGACTTACTCGGAATGCACCTTCAACACGCCGCAGGTGGAGGTAGATGCTGATGGTCAGGTAACCGTGGCTGTGACCTTAAGCACGAACGTCCCGGTCAATGTAGCTTCGGATCGGTCGCGGAGAACCCCATGGATGTTCACGGGGGTATTCGCTCTTGGGTTGGTGGGACTGTTCGCGGGGAGAAAGGCCAGGTTCAACCGGCGCTCGATTACGACAGTCTGTTTGCTGCTTTTAATCGTCGGGGCCTTCGCAGGTATGACTGCGTGCGGGAATGGTGGTTATTCGAAGGTTCCGGAGGCACCGCATGTTACGACTCCGAGCGGTACCTATAACGTAGGCATCATCATGACCCGAAACGATACGCAGGCTGTTGTATCTCTGCCGTTCACGTTCAGCGTTACGGTGAAATAGGGACGCTGAAGACAGACGATTATAGGGCGAGCCCCCGGTGTAAGAATTTGCTGCCGGGGGCGCCAGATCCTAAAGCTGATGTCTGTGTGGAGTAGCACCACTCGCGAGTTTGATACGAGATTTTGGGAGGAATGTCATGGCCATCGAGTCGCTCATCTCTCTGCGTAGGTTTGCTGGAGTTGGACTCATCCTTTTGTTTTTGAGTTTCTGTATGGGCACGGCTGTCATAGCACAGACCGCTCCGCTGGTAACGTCAGATTTTATCACGGGACTAACTGATTCCACCAGAACATGGGGAAGGATTTGGAACGTCGCGGTTTCCAGCAAAGGAGACCTGATCGTGGTCGATTTCGAGAATGGTGGCATATACCAGTTCCCTTCCGATGGTCGATCTATGATCACGCTCGGCGATAGCACTCTCCTTGGTGGTTGGACGGACATGGGCGTAGCCATCGACGCAAATGATACGTTGTACATCGATTACAACTGGAACGGCGGGTTCAGAAAAGTTCCCTACAATCCAACCACTAAATCGTGGGACCTCTCGACCGGAACAATTTGGGGTGCCGGCTTACCAGCATTGGATGGATATTGGTACAACCACCCCGACTCTGTGTCTATATCCACAAACGGGATACTGGTTGCCGGTATCGAGGCACCACAAAATTCCATATTCACACAGACCATCAATGCGGACGGAACCCCTGGAACTTCGACGCTGATCGTCGAGAAGCTCAAAGCGCGAGCAAGATCCGTCGCAATGGATAGCGTGGGGAACATCTACTTCTATGAAGATGGTGGCGTGCCGGGCATCCTCTATATACCAGCAGGTACCACCGGTGTATCGGGTGACAAAGCAGGGAGCGCAGAGGCGCAGTTTACAAGACTCGATACGGCCCTCAATCTCAGCGGCGCTGACGGTGTGTCGGTCGACGCAGCAAACAACGTCTACATTAGCGATTCCAACATTGGCGTATACAGGATTCCTTTCGAATCTGGTGCCCCGAATCCGGCCCATGCAGTTTTAGTTACACCCGTGTGGGCTTACGCAGGTGTTGGGATCGATGCTAAGAATGGAGTTCTCTATGTTCCGACCAAGCCCACCTCGTGGGGTTGGCTCTGGAACGGTTCCAATAATGTGGGCGGACTTGGCGACATCGTTAAGGTTTCGCAGACTGGCGATTTGGGGTCGGCGCAGGTCGGAACGCAAGGTGGCACCGGCGTCGTGGCGTACGCATTCAATGGTTCGGTGACCCCGGCGAGCATCAGTTTCCTGGAAGCGGGCGGCAATTCAGATTTCGTAAATACTGGTGCCGGAAATTGCGCGACAGGAACGAGCTATACATCTGGGCAAAACTGTACGGTAGGCGTTGCACTTAAGCCCCAGTCTGTCGGTTCCGCGGCAGGCGAGTTGGCGATCTTGGACGCCAGCAATAATTCTGTTGTCTCCACTAGCCTCCATGGCGTGGGCCTCGGTTCGTCGCTCGCTGTCAGTCCATCTGCTGAAACTGCAGTTGGAACGGGATTAATAACACCGACGCAATTGGCAACGGATGCCTCCGGGAATGTCTACGTGGCAGATTCAGGGCAGGGCAAAGTTCTGCAATACCCAAAGGGATCTGCTACGCCGATTTCCGTTGGCTCGGGACTAACCGCCCCGACCGGAGTTGCAGTAGATGGCTCTGGTAATGTCTTCATCGCAGACAGCGGAAATATTGTCGAGGTTCCTTATGCTCAAGGCGGACTGAACGTCGCTGGGCAGACAACAATAAAAACGGGGATGGGTAGCTCGCTGGACTTGGCGGTGGATGGCTTAGACAATATCTACGCCGCAGATCCAGACAATGGGCGAGTGCTGCACATAATCAACCCAGGGCTGGCGAACGGTACCTTTAGCCAGAGTGAAACTTCTATTATCGGATTTACTAAGCCCACGACAGTGGCGGTGGACAGCACGGGCAACCTCTTTGTCATTGACGGCTCGAAGCTGATCGAAGTTGCCATTGACGGTACACAGAGTACGCTTACTACCGAGCTCAGCGCAGCAAATGCACTCGCCGTCGATGCTTCTGGATCGGTATATGTTTCCGCCTCGGGCGGTCTCTTCCGCATTCCTAATATCAACGGTGCACTCAGCTTCACTGACGAAGTTCCGGTTGCAGCAGACGTGACGAACCCGATCGGAGTGGCTCTGGATAAGGTAGGCAACGTCTATCTGGCGGATGGAACAGCCAAGAGTCTCGATCTTGTTAGCTTCGATGGCGCAATCAATTTCGGCGCGCTTAATCTAGGTGACTCGCCTACGTCAACGGCTTCTCTCTGGAACAACGGAAACGCCGCATTACTAGTTACTGGATTGAGTGACAGTAACTCTCTCGACTTTACTGCCGTGAGCAATAGTTGCGATTTTACTGGCGTTACACCCGTTGCGGTCGGTGCCTCGTGCACTATAAACGCAACCATGAACCCAGGCCCTGGTGAAGAAGGTCCTCTCACTGGAGTAATTACGGTTCAGGGTAATTTCACAAACTCCCCAGTTGTTCTCAGCCTGTCGGGAACAGGAGCAGCGCTTGCAGCCACCACGTCGAGCATCGTTGTCTCTAGTACAGGGACTGTGACGGATGTACCTGCGACCGTGACCGTTGCTCCCTCGTCGGGCACAGGTGTTCCGACCGGAGATGTAACCGTTACGGTGGGTGCGCAAGTTGTAGGCAGCGGCACACTATCAAACGGCTCCGTCAAACTTGATCTGATGCCAGTTCCGGCTGGAAGCCAAACTTTCACAGTAGCTTATGTGGGTGATCGAGCTTTCGGGAGGTCTACGGCCTCCGCAACAGCTACAGTTGGGAAAGGTGCTGCAACATTCGTGATACCGACGACGCCGACATATGTTTTGGCGAACGCGAATCTCTCGAACGCCAGCGCTGGCTCCTATTACTACACGTACAAGGTGAAAGTCACATCCGCAGCGGGGATTCCGACTGGGACAGTAACCTTTATGGAAGGGAAGGCCCTAGCGATCTCCAACTCAACTCCCTCGCCCGTGGATGCAGATGGCTATGCAACATTCTTAACGCAGTCGCTGTCGCTTAACGAGCTAAATAACAGTCCGCAAGCTGTTACTACACACACCATCACTGCTGTATATAGCGGCGACACCAATTACGCCGGAGCAACATCTACGTCGGTTACGTTTGGGGTTATCAATCCAAGTATTCAGTTTTCCGCCGCACCGGCATCGTTGACCACAACCGCTGGTACGAGCGCAAAAACAACTCTTACATTGACTTCGGTACTAGGATACGGAGTGTTGCAGAACTTCACGGATTCTGTGGAGTTGGATTGCCTCAATCTGCCGGCTCACGCCACTTGTTCCTTTGATACGTCTTCGGTAGCTGTTACCGAACAGGCTCCTGGAACTGCAGTGGTAACCATCAACACCAACGTTTCTGGAGAAGTCATCGCTTCAAACCGCAAGTCTTCAGCATGGGGTTTTGCGACAGTGTTCGGGATTGGTTTGGTCGGACTAGTGTTTGGTCGCAAAGCAAAGAGTAATCGACGCATGATAACGGTGATCTGCGCTGGATTCGTGCTTCTCAGCCTGGTCGCAGGTATGGCGTCTTGCGCTGATTCGAGCACTACCAAAACAACGGCTTCGGCGACGAAGACACCGGCGGGAACCTACGCTATATCGGTGACAGCGAAGCAAATCACAAACCACAACCAAGCTTCGTTGCCGTTCACTATTAACCTCACGGTACAGTAACGAAGGCTAATCAGAGCAAGCAATACTTCCTCGGGGGACGAGAAATCGTCCCCCATTTTCAGCCAAAGCTACAGGCAGGAATGTGCGTTCAGCCGGGAGATCCATTGACTTTTCTTTGTTTTGAGCAAATCCGGCAACTGCAGGGGATGGACTTCCTCCTCCAACTTCTCAAGTATTTCGAATTCGAACCCTGACTCGCCCTGGGAGTTCCACTCTTGTTGGAGTGACTTTTCGAGGTGACTGCCCAAACGAAGACAAAACCAACATCCATTCTTCTCTGCATCCAGATTCCTGGACGCACCTACCCAGACCCGATCCGTTGCTACGCATCGCACCGCAAAGGTACCCATGGGCGCCTTGCGTTCCTTGAAGTTTCTGATTGCCTCTTTTCGTAATTCTTTTGATTGCATCCTCTACCTTTCAGTGTCGGCTATTTCCTTTTGGGAGCGACGCTAGTGGTTATCTCGGCCGATGCGAAGGCTCGGCTGGCCAATCTTCTTGCGTGGTCTCGCACATCGCGAGGCCATGCCGCAGTGATCTCCTCAAAACTCTTCTGCTGGTCGCCGAACAGAGCCCTGATCGCTTCCTCAAAGCCAGGCTCATTTCCGGCCATCGCGAAAATGAAACGATACGTCGCTTCCTGTGCCCGGCGATGTTGGTCCTTGCCGTGATTGGAAATTCGGGCCTGCTCCACGAGTTTCCGCAAAGCAACAGATGCGCCTCCTGGTTGCGTTGCAAGCCACTCCCAGTGACGAGGAAGAAGCGTGACTTCGCGAGCGACGACTCCCAGACGGGGGCGTCCAGGTTTGCGTGGGTCTTCGTTGCAAAAGGCAGGAGTTGTCGTTGCGGATGTACTCCTTGGCATTGCTTCAGGGAACCGCTGAGTCAATCGCTCCAAAACTTCCTCAGAGGTTCCGCTATAGTCCACGTCGATGACTTCGCTCGTGAGGTCGTCAAAGATCAACACCGAGGTCCATTGTTCCTGGTCCCAAGCGCTTTTGGCTTTGGCTGCAACCTCAAGCAGACCGCCGGAGGCGACGCGTTTGCTTCCAACAAATGCACTGCATGTGGAATCAGTCATACGAACATTATATCCGGATATAATTATTATACCGGGATACATTAGTGAGCCGACTGCGACCTTTCTGGATGTGGGAGAGCGTAGACATTCACAGAGTAGCCGTCCTCGCTATTCTCAAGCGCCAGAGACCAATTTCCCTTCGGAGCAGGAGGCAAAGGTGCGCCATTAAGGCTTGCACAGATTCGTAATCGGGGCGAATTTGCCGGAGTCTGGACGCTTAGAACGTTTTCGGACGCCCATGTTGCTTCCGCAGTGCGTTCCCCCGAGAAGATGTATTCACGACGGAGGCGCAGGAGATTCCTGTACCACGTGAGCATGTCCAAAGTTTCTATCGAATCCGGCCAGCGAAGACGGGAGCGCTCAAAGGTGGCCGGATCCTGCGGGTCGGGAACTTGCGTCCACCCAAAGTCTGCAAATTCGCGGACGCGTCCCTCTGAGACGGCTTTCTGAATGACAGGGTCTTCGAAGCTGGTGAAGAACTCCCAAGGCGCAGACTCGTCATATTCCTGTCCCATGAACAGGAGCGGCGTGTGCGGGGAAAGCAGGAGGAGAGCCGCTGCGAGTTTGCGCGCACCTTTGGGGACCAGCGATGAAAGCCGTTCTCCTAACGCGCGATTTCCCACCTGATCGTGATTCTGTATACAGACGATTTGCGTTGGCAAAGTAACTCCAACGGGGGGTACCCCACGTTTGCGCCCATTCCAAAACTGAAATGGCTGCCCCTGGAAGGCGTAGGGTTCAGAAAGCGCACGGGCCAGCAGCGCGGGATCGGAAAAGTCTTGATAGTAACCTTTGCGCTCTCCGGTGAGCAGTGCGTGGATGGTGTGATGAAAGTCGTCACTCCAGACCGCGTCAGTTCCATAGCCCTGCTGCGAAGGTGGGAGAACGTAGCGAGGAAGATTTTCATCAGTTTCGACCGTTACCACGATGGTGCGATTGGAAGCCATTCCGAGCTGATGGGCGGCTTCAGCAACCTCGGCGACTATGTGCTGCCGGGATTCGTCCTGAATGGTTTGAACCGCGTCCATCCGTAGCCCATCCAGGTGATATTCACGGAGCCAGTACAGAGCGTTCTCGACGACGAAGCGACGAACGTGAGCGCTTCCTTTGTCGTCATAATTGATGGCATCACCCCAAGGAGTCTTATGGCGGGGGGTAAAGTACGGGCCAAACAGCGAGAGATAATTGCCTTCGTTGCCGAGGTGGTTGTAGACGACATCGATGATGACAGCTAGTCCGCGCAGGTGCGCAGCATCGACGAAGCGGCGTAGCGCTTCAGGTCCGCCGTAATTGGATTGCACCGCATAGAGTCCAACGCCGTCATAGCCCCAGTTGCGAGGACCGGGGACTGCATTAAGCGGCATCAGTTCAATGGTAGTGATGCCGAGGTCGCGGAGATAATCTAGGCGCTGAATAGCGGAATCGAGTGTCCCCTCAGGCGTGAAGGTTCCGACGTGAAGCTCATAGATGACGTAATTAGAGAGAGGTAGGCCGCGCCAGAGTGCGTCGGACCAAGGAAAAGCGGGATCCACGATTTCAGTTGGGCCGTGAACGCCTTCCGGAAGCAGGCGAGAAACCGGGTCAGGCACAGCAAGAGAGTCGGTCAAATACTGGTAACGATCTCCTGACGCTGCTGGTATGGTGATCCCCCAGTAACCATCAGCAAGACGGAGCATAGGGAAATCTTGGGAGGAAGCTACGCGGCGCTGGAGCCTCAGGGTCACAGAAGAAAGGCGTGGCGCCCAGAGTTGAAAGTCGACGAGGTCGCCGCGTACGCTGGCCCCGAGGGCTAAAGGTTGAGTTGCAGTCTGCACTTTGGTGAGACGAAAGTGAACATTGGAAGGTTGCCGGTGAAAGGTCGCGAGCAACAACGCAGAGTCAAATAGAATAAGGGAATGCTGATACTTGCCTCCCAGTCACCACGGCGGTCTGAATTGTTGCGCAATGCGGGGATATCGTTTGAGGTGCGCCCGGCGGACATCGATGAGAGCACTCGGGACGGGGAAGACGCCTTCGAGTACGTGAAACGGTTGGCGCGAGAGAAGGCGCTTGCAGTGCTGGAGATGTCTCCCGAAGGAGCAGTTGTACTGGGGGCGGACACTACTGTGGTAGTGGATTGCGAAAGCTTGGGCAAACCCTCCGATGCAGCAGATGCGCGACGAATGCTGGAGCGGTTGAGCGGCCGGAGGCATCAAGTCGCTACTGGAGTTTGCTTGGCACATCGCGATGCGAACGGAAATGCCGTAGCCGAGGTTGAGTTTGAGGTCACCGAGGTGGAATTCTCGGCGATGAGCGCGAAGGATATCGCCGATTACGTCGCATCGGGTGAACCCATGGACAAAGCAGGAGCTTATGGCATTCAGGGGAGAGCCTCGCGCTGGATACCCCAGATACGAGGGTGTTACTTCAACGTTGTAGGGCTTCCCGTCGCCAGAGTGTGCGCGATGTTATCGCGCTTGTAATCGAGCAACCGTTGCACACAAAACAGTCAGAGTGGAGCCGCTGATAAAGGGCAAAGGCGCCTCCGAATGAAGAGGCGCCTTGCCACAATGTCAATTGTCACTCACGCACCAAGCCTACTACTTCTTTTCAGGCTCAGTCGGAGTGGCCTCGCCGTCTTTGACGGCGCTCTTGAAGTTCTTGATTCCTTCGCCAAGACCTTTACCCAGCTCAGAGATCTTTGAGGGGCCAAAGATAATAAGGGCGATTACGAGGATTACGAGCAGTTCCGGGACGCCAATTTTTCCACCGAACATTTTTATTCTCCATTCGCTCAGACTGTTCGGGGCTATTGGAACGGATTGTTCCCACCCGCAGGCTGTGCATTCTCTTTCAGTGTAGTCAGGGTTAGGCGGCTAGTCAAAGGTCGAAAGACCTTATTTGTTAGCCAAACTTATCATTAATTCCGCCAGCAAAGCAGCGCGGCGGGGCATCTCTCGAGCTACGACGAACTCACTAGGTGCATGTGCTCCACCACCGACTGCGCCCAGCCCATCCAAGGTCGGAATACCCAGTGCTGCGGTGAGATTTCCGTCCGAACCACCACCCACTGCAGTCTCTCCAAGATGGAAACCAATCCGTTCGGCGGCCAGAGCCGCAATCCGGTAAAGGCGTACGGTTACAGGTGAACGTTCGAAAGGTGCTCTCTCCAAACCTCCGAGAACTTCCAGACTGCACCGCAGGTCTCGCGGACGTAACTTGCGAATTCCAGCATCTACGCGTCGGGCTTGGGATGCAGTGAGGAACCTCACATCTGTGACAATTTCAGCAAAATCGGCTATGACGTTAGGGCGAGTGCCGCCAGAGATGAGTCCGGGATTAAGCGTCAGCCCCTTTGCTGGACGTGAGAGCGCGGAAATCGCGACAACCTGGTGAGCTGCTTCGACAATTGCTGAAGCCCCAAGCTCAAAGTTGAGTCCGGCGTGTGCGGCGAGGCCGTGAACGTGGATCGTATATCGGGCGATGCCCTTTCTGGAGGTTTTACACGCGCCTTCCGGGCCGGATGCGGGTTCCAAGACGAGCACAGCGTCGGCCGCTTGGGCAAGCCGTAAGGTTAGCGCACGAGATGCAGGGCTGCCAATCTCCTCGTCTGGTACGAGCAAGAGAGTCATTGCGCAAGGCAGAGGTCCTTTGGCAAGCAGCGCTCGGATGGCGAAAAGGGATTGGACGATTCCGGCCTTCATATCAAAAGCACCGGGTCCGCAGAGGCGTCCTGAACGCTCGCTCCATGGCATGCTTCGGAGCGTGCCTATGGGATATACCGTGTCGGTGTGACCGAGCAGAAGTAGCCGAGGTGAGCGGCGAGGACCTCGGAAATCAATTTGCAATGCGGGGCCGTAATTTGTAGAAGAGATGGAGAACCTGTGCTGACGGATACGAGGTGAGAGTGCAGCAAAATCGGCGGCAACAACAGAAACAAAAGATCCGACGGCTTCAGCCGAGGTGGACGGGGACTCCTGTTCCACATAGCTGCGAAGGGTAGAGACCATCTCTGGAAGCTGAGTGGTAAGAGTGCGATGGATCGATGGTGCGAGTCGCTTGGTCATTGGGTGCTGATCGCTATCTAAATGTCATCTTAAACGTCGGTCGGATGCGGTGTGCAAACGAAAGTAAGCTTGGCGAAGTGTTTGTAGTTGTATGGAAAGAGACGGCCATCATAATGTTTAGCCGTTGTGGGTTAAACGGGGAAACTGCTTTGAAAAAGCTCCGCTGCGTAATCTCTCTTCCGAACGAAAATGCATATCAACGACTGCAGGCGCAGGATGCTCAGGCAACGGCCAGAAGCCTGGGTGTGGATGTCGAAATCATCAGCGCGGAAAACGACGTTCTTACCCACAGTCAGCAACTCCTGGAACGCATCCAGGTTGCGAAGGAGTCGCGTCCGGACGCCATTCTGGTCGAACCATTAAGTGAAACAGGTTTCCGCGTAGTGGCCGAAGCAGCCGTGAAAGCGGGGATCGCTTGGGTAGTTCTGAATTTCGACGATCTGATGTACATTGACCAGCTCCGTCGTATGGCGCTTGTGCCCGTGTTTGCAGTAACCCGTGATCACACTGAAATTGGGCGCATTCAGGGAAGACAGTTTGCAGCGCTTCTTCCCAACGGTGGAAACCTCTTATATATCCAAGGGCCCTCGACCAGTTCTGCATCGAGTCAGCGAACCATCGGAATGCTCGACACAAAACCCGACAACATTTCAGTCGAAATGCTGCGAAGCGCGTGGACGGAAGAAGGTGCTCGCCGAGCCGCACAGGCATGGGTTTCACTGGCGACAAATCGCACCTCTGACATCGATTTGGTCGGATGCCAGTATGATGGCATCGCCAAAGGGGCACGTCAGGCGGTGGATGACACGGCTACGGGAGCAGAGCGCGAGCGTTGGCTAAAGGTGCCGTTCACCGGAGTTGATGGCCTGCCCGATGAAGGGCAAGCGTGGGTGCAGCAGGGATTGCTGGCGGCAACGGTCATCGCGCCCACCACGACTCCAGATGCTCTCAAGATTCTGGTGCAAGCTCTGCGTACCAGAGAGCAACCGAATCCTCGCAACATGGTCGAGCTGAGTTCTCTTCCGGTGCTTTCAGAGTTGGCTCGGTCTCGCGCAAGACCGATGGTCGCAAGGCAGTAAAAACGTTCACCATGGTTTTCATCGCGGAGCTCAAAGTTCGTGCTCACCAGCACTGACTGATATACTTTAAGTTTCCACGGGATAATCAATGAGCGAATTTCACAGTCCTGACGCTACTCTTACGCCTGATGTGCTGGAGAATTTACCCCTCGACAGCGTTGCCATTCAAAAGATTCTGCCGCACCGTTACCCATTTCTGCTGATCGACCGGATTATTGAGCTTGAGCGGCAGAAGCGCATTGTCGCGATAAAGAATGTAACCGTGAATGAAGAGTTCTTTCGGGGACATTTTCCCGGAAACCCGATTATGCCGGGCGTTCTAATGATTGAAGCGATTGCGCAAGCAGGCGCGACCCTTCTAATGACCGAGATTCCGAATCGCAGCGAAATGCTGACGGTGTTCACCGGGATTGAACGGGCAAAGTTCCGCAAGCAGGTGGTGCCGGGCGATCAGTTGCGCATTGAAGTAAAGGTAATAGTGTGGCGCTCGCTGGCCGTAAAGATGGAAGGCACGATCACGGTAGATGGCAAGAAAGTGTGCGAAGCGACTGTGACCTGCCAGCTTGTGAGCCTGAAGAAGCCAGAGTTGGTTGAGGCGAAAGCAGAGTAGCGATGGCAATTCATCCGACAGCGGTGGTGGATGCGAGCGTATATATACCGGAGTCCTGCACGGTTGGGCCTTTTTGTGCCGTAGGCGCTGGCGTGGAGATGGGTGAGCACTGCGAACTGCTCTCCCATGTCGTGCTGAACGGGCCTACCAAGCTAGGCAGTTACAACAGGATTTTTCCATTTGCCGTTGTTGGCATGGCTCCGCAGGATCTTACCTATAAGGGCGAGCCAACACGGTTAGAGATTGGCGATCACAACGACATTCGTGAGTACGTCACGATTCATCGCGGGACAGTCAAAGGCGGAGGGCTAACGAAAGTCGGCTCGCATTGCCTCATCATGGCTTACGCGCATATCGCTCACGATTGCATGGTTGGCGATCACGTAATCATGCCGAATGCGTCGACGCTGGCAGGGCATGTCACGGTAGAAGACTGGGTTCAACTGGCGGCCTTGGCTCCGGTGCATCAGTTTGTAAGGGTCGGTGCCCATTCCTATATTGGCGGCGGAACGACGATCACGCAGGATGTAATGCCGTTTTCGAAGACCTCAGCAGCGCGCGATGTACACGCCTATGGAGCAAATTCGGTTGGATTGGAACGCAGAGGATTCAGCAAAGAGCGCATAGGCGCGATTCAGAAAGCCTTCCGAATCCTGCTGGCTGCGAAGCTGAATACTACACAGGCGCTCGAACGAATTGAGCTCGAGGTAGAACAGACGGAAGACGTAAAAATGCTCGTGGAGTTTATTCGGACAAGCGAGCGCGGAGTGTTGAAGTAACCAGGTTTTGAGATTCATCTGCAAATTGCCGGGGCTTGATGCTCCGGCTTCTTTGTTGGGTAATGGTGGCCGGTGGCGTGGTAGGATGCGTTGCCCTTGCAGTGAGGCTTCCGTTGCTTCATATGGTACAAGGTTTGAGAATGAGTTCGAGGAGCGCAAGATGGGTGCACGACTTGGTTTGATTGCAGGAAATGGAAAGTTTCCGTTTCTGGTGCTGGATGCGGCAAAAGCGAAGGGCTATGAGGTCGTTGTCGCCGCGATCCGCGAAGAAGCTGATGTCGCCATCGAGAATCGAGGGGCGGCTGCGGTGCACTGGCTCTCTCTCGGAGAGTTGAGCAAGTTGATCGATACCTTCAAAGCCGAGGGCGTCAGAGAAGCGATCATGGCCGGACAAGTAAAGCACAAGCAAATCTTCAGTGCGATCAGGCCGGACTGGAAGTTGGCCAAGTTACTCCTGAGTTTGACGACACGTAATACAGATTCATTGATTGGGGCAGTGGCAAAGGTACTGGCCGACGAGGGAATTCATCTGCAGAGCTCGACCGCATTGCTGGAGCCTATGCTTGCTCCCGTGGGAGTGCTTACGCGCCGACAGCCAACAGATCAGGAGCAGACCAACATTACTTACGGCCGCGCAGTTGCGCATCATGTCGCTCGCTTTGATATCGGGCAGACAGTCGTGATTGCGGAAGCTGCATGTGTTGCGATCGAAGCGATGGAAGGCACGGACGAGGCGATTCTGCGCTCCGGAGAGCTGATGAAAACCTTGCACGGAGAAGCTAGCACGTTCAGCCGCGCGCTGACAGTTATCAAAGTGGCGAAGCCAAATCAGGACATGCGATTCGACGTGCCCGTCGTCGGAGTTCACACCATCGAGACCATGGTACGGGCTGGAGCCAGTTGCCTAGCGCTCGACGCGAATAAGTGTCTGATGCTCGATCGCCCACTGGTAATCGCCGCCGCTGATACAGCGGACATCTGTATTGTGGCCGACGAAGCGAGCCACCGTTGAGATGTCGGTACAGTTTGGTTCAAGTCAATTCATCTGTTGGATAGTTAATAAGGAAGGGAATTGTTCATGCAGAAGTTCGTTCTCCGTCGCAGCCTCAACGTGTGCATACTGCTGATGACGATTGCTGTACTGGCCGTTCCGCAAAGCTCGATGGCTCAGGTTCCCTGCCAGATTGATGAATCAACGCGCAAGCTCTCGCATGACATCTTTCAGCAACTTATTGAGATCAACACTACCGATTCTGTGGGAAGTGTGACGGCCGCTGCGACGGCCATGCAGGGCCGCTTACTCGACGCTGGTTTTGCAACAGAAGATCTGTTTCTGGGCGGTCCGAACGACATCAAGGCGAATCTTGTGGCGCGCATCCACGGGAGCGGAAAGCGGAAGCCAATTCTTTTCATCGGCCATTTGGACGTCGTAGAGGCGCGGCGCGAGGACTGGACTACCGATCCATTCAAGTTCGTTGAGAAGGATGGCTACTACTATGGACGCGGCACGCAGGACATGAAAGATGCCGACGCGATTCTGGTAACGACCTTCATTCGCCTGAAACAGCAAGGATACAGGCCCGACCGAGATCTAATTCTGGTGCTTACTGCCGACGAAGAAGGCGGAAAGTCGAATGGCGTCGATTGGCTGCTGAAGAAGCATCGCGAATTAATTGCTGCGGAGTATGTGCTCAATCCCGATGGTGGCGGAGTCGATCTGGATCATGGCAAGCCCGTTTCGATGGATGTTGATGCGACGGAAAAGCTTTATGGTGATTACCAGCTTACGGTGACGAACAAAGGCGGACACAGCTCGCTGCCGCTTCCAGATAATGCCATCTATCATTTGGCCGAATCGTTGACGCGGTTGGAGCGGCATGAGTTTCCCTTTGAGTTGAATGCCGTGACCCGTGCCTACTTTGAGCGGATGAGCGCACGCGAGTCAGGACAGAAGGCGGAAGATCTCAAAGCGATTTTGAAGCCGTCGCCAGATGCTGCGGCGATTGCGCGCCTTTCGGCGGGAAGTCCGATCTGGAATTCAATGATGCACACGACCTGCGTTGCCACTCGATTGACGGCAGGACATGCCAACAATGCACTTCCGCAAAAGGCCGAAGCGATCGTTAATTGTCGCATCCTGCCAGGTCATTCGCGGGAAGACATCCGCCAAGAACTCATAGCAATCTTTGCTGATCCCAAGGTTACCGTCCGATACGTGGACAACGCCGGAGCCGTTGCCGACACCGCGCCAACGAATAAGCAGATGCCTCCTGCGCAGCTTGATCCTGGCGTAATGGCCGCAATGGACAAGCTGACGGCAGAGTTCTGGCCCAGTGCTCCGGTCGTTCCGACCATGGCCACCGGAGCTTCAGATGGCATATACACCTCGGCTGCGGGGATGCCGACATACGGAATCTCAGGCATCGCGATGGAGACGAGTGATGTGCGGGCTCATGGAAAAGACGAGCGTTTGCCCGTTGAATCGTTCTATCGGGGCGTGGGTTTCTACTATCAGCTTGTGAAGATGCTTTCTGTGGGGGAGTAGCCGTCGGAACTGATTCCCTGTGAACTGACCATGACGGATTCAATGAAGCAGTCGAGTTTGACGGAGTTGCGCTTGCGGCTCGAACGTGGTGAAGTTTCCGCTGCGTCGGTTTTGCGGGAGTGCCTGAGCGAAATCGCTGCTAAGAACGAGAAATTGCGCACGTTCATCAGCGTGCGTGAGGAGGAAGCGCGCCGCGAGGCGGATGAGTCAGAGTTGGGATCGCCATTATCGGGCGTGCCGGTTGCGATCAAGGATCTGATAGAAGTGGCCGGAACGCGAACGACGGCGGCGAGCCGGGTTCTCAAAGATGATCCTCCGGCGGAACACGATGCGGAATGCGTGCGCCGTCTGCGAGCCGCCGGGGCCATCATCATAGGCAAGACCAATCTACACGAGTTTGCTTACGGCGGAAGCGGAGCCATCAGCTCATTTGGAGCGGCTCGAAATCCTTTGGACCCTAGTCGGGTGTGCGGAGGCTCTTCTTCTGGATCGGCAGCGGCGGTCGCGGCAGGAATGTGCTTCGGCGCTGTCGGAACGGATACGGCTGGGTCGATCCGTCTGCCAGCCGCGTGCTGTGGAGTGGTCGGATTCAAGCCGACATGGGCAGCAGTTCCGGCTCAAGGTGTGATTCCTCTGGCTTGGTCATACGACCATGTCGGTCCACTGGCCCGGACGGTCGAGGACGTAGGCGTCCTGTTCGCGGTGTTAGCCGCAGATGAACCTCGCTGGATGGAAAGCGTTGTTACCTCAGGCCACAAATTTCGATGCGGAGTGGCGCGAAAGTACTTTTGCGAAGGACTGGCTCCTGAAGTAGAAGCCGGATTTGAACGGGCACTCGGCGCGGCCCGCAAACTCGGTTGGAGCCTGCATGATGTGGAAATCGAGATAAGCGAGGATCGCACGGTAAGCAACGCTGAGAGCTGGGCATTCCACCAAAAATGGGTGGAAGAGCGAGCCTCTCTTTACGACTCCAGAACGCTACCTCGAATTCTGAACGGAAAGAAAGTAAAAATCGAGGAGTACGTGGAGGCTCGACGCGCACTGGAACTGATGCGCGAGCGGTGGCGTGCTGGGGTGGAGGATATGGATGTTGTGTTGACTCCCACCTCTCCGATTCTGCCGCCCACGTTAGCGGAGATCGAGGGACCCGAGGCGCGTTCGTTGGAGTTGACGATGCTTCGCAATACTAGGCCGTTCAACGTGCCGGGCTGGCCTACGGTTACGGTGCCGTGCGGAAAAATGGTAGGGGTGCAAGTGAGCGCGGGGTGGGGAAAAGACTGGCAAGCTCTCTCGGCGGCAAGGGCGTTGGAGGGGGCTTTACGAGGATAATCATCAGAATCTATTGAAAAGCGGAGGACGTTTCCGGTGGTTGTTCCGCTTTCCATAGAATTCGCACTGTGGAAATTTAGCATATCTTCCGTAACTACTGAGGACTTAAGGGGCTACGTTTTGTTTATCGAATGGATAGAAATTTGCAATACACAGAGCTGAGCTATAAAGGTGCGGGACTTCGGTCCTGCCTGGTCTCCGGTGATGGCAATAGCTGCACCGCAAGAATCAGATGAGATTTTTTTCGGGAAGCACCTTCTTAAGCTCTGAACTCTGCGACTTGGCCACCGGGCGTCCGGTGGCCTTTTTTATGTCGTCATATGGTCCTTCGCGCCCTACTGAGGTGAGCTATCCGGGGCGAGGGTGGCTGCGGAGTCGAGGGCCTGTGCGATTTGGGGCAGAATTCCGAGCTCAATGTAGATAGGACGAAGAGCACGCCGAATGGATGGGAGATAGGCGAAGTAGACGCCAGCAGCGGCAACGCAAACAACTCCACTCACGGCCAAAGCGCGGGGGGCTCCGAAACGGGCTGCAATGGCTCCCCCGAACAGCGATCCGAATGGCGTCATGCCCATAAACGCCATCGTGTAGTAACTCATCACCCGGCCGCGCTTATCAGGATCGGAGATGGTTTGCAGGATGGTGTTACTGGAAGCCATGTGTTGCATCATGGCGAAGCCAGTCACAAGAAGCATGACAACCGAAAGCGCAAGGTTGCGGGAAAAAGCAAAGACAAAGATTCCGCTGCCGAAGAGCAGGGCGGCAATGCCGATGCGGCGTCCGAGCCCCAAGATGGAGCGACGGGCGGCCATGGTTAGGGCGGCCACGAGTGCTCCGACGCCAGTCGCGCCCATCAGTAATCCCAGTGTGTGAGCCCCGCCATGGAAAATCTGCGAGGCGAAGATGGGCAGCAGGACGGAGTACGGCATTCCCACGAGACTGACGATGGCGAGCAGCAACAAGATCGCCCGAATGGGCTTGGAACCCGAAACGTATCGGTATCCTTCGGCAAGTTCGCGCCAGAGGTTCTCTTCATCGCGGCGGCGAGGCGCGGATGCTGCAACGGTCATGAGTAGAAGACTCAGGATGACGGCGCAGTAGCTGATTCCGTCGATAGTGAAACACCATGCCTCGCCGAAGCCAGCGATAATGAGGCCTCCCACGGCCGGGCCGAGTAGCCGCGCAGCGTTGACCATCGTGGAGTTGAGAGCAATCGCGTTCGACAGGACGGCGCGATCTTCCACCATCTCTATGAGAAATGCCTGACGTGCAGGAGTGTCGAAAGCATTGATGACACCTTGCAGGACGCTAAGCAGTGCGACATGCCAAACGGCAATGTGTCCGCTGAAAGCTAACGCTGCCAAAGCGAAGGATTGCACCATCGAGAGCACCTGAGTCCATACCAAGGTGCGATGACGGCTCCAGCGATCAACCCAAACTCCGGCGAAAGGGCCAAGCAGAAAAGTGGGAACCTGCCCGAGAAAACCGATGACTCCGAGCATCCAGGCAGAGCCCGTAAGTCGGTAGATGAGCCAACTCGTGGCGATGCGAGTCATCCAGGTGCCAATGAGCGATAGACCCTGGCCACTGAAGAAAAGCCGATAGTTACGATGTTCAAGAGCTCGGAGGAGAAAGTTCCAGCGCAGGGGCGGTTGAGCAGCGGAAGACATGGTCACCTAATTCGATGATAACGGTGCAAGAGGAATTCCAGGAATCTGGGGGCTAACCAAACGACTATGGCTTCAGCTTCGAGCTCTGCCATTTTCTCTCTGAATCGAAAAATCTTCAGCATCTACTCTGTTCGTTTATCATTCAAAACGAGCTAATTAGCACATTCAACTTGCAATCGTGGGTGGACGGTGCGGCTTCGCACGCCGGGCCTGCGCTTTTATATTGCCTGGAAAGATTAGGTGTACCGTGGTTTGGCGTGAGGAAAAGGTTTCACAAACTCGGTTGGCATTGGCGCAGTATGCGATCCTCGCAATTTTTCTGCTGCTCGGATTCGGGTTCTGGCGACTGCAGATCGTACATGGCGATTACTACGAGAGTCTCGCACAACAAAACCGAATAAAAGAAATCCCGATCTTAGCGCCTCGTGGAAAGATACTCGATCGCGAAGGACGGATCATTGTCGACAACTATCCTTCCTTCTCTGCAATTCTGCTGCGCGGACAAGGCAGAATCAACGAACAAAAACTCGACGCTATCGCCTCTGGTCTCCAGATCGATGCGGACGAACTGAAGCAACGCGAGCAGCAGATGGCGGCACAGCCGGGGTATCGTCCGATTCTGCTGAAGTACGACATCACCGCCGACCAGTTGGCCTTCATCGAAGCGCACCGCAATGAATTACCCGAGCTGGCTACCATCACGGTTTACCGGCGCCTTTATCCCAAAGATGGATTCATGGCGCATGTGATTGGCTACGTTGGCCAGATCAGCGAGGATATGCTCACGCAGCCTCGGTACGAACTCTACAATGCTGGTGATGTCGTTGGCCAGTCGGGAGTTGAGGCCCAATACAATGATCTCCTTATGGGGCGGAATGGCTCACGCCGTGTCATGGTCAACAGCGCGGGGAAAGAGCTCGGACAACTGAGCGACACTCCTGCCTTGCCGGGACAGACTCTAAAGTTGACGCTCGACATAGACCTACAAATTGCAGCCGAAGAAGCGCTCGGAGATCAGAGTGGCACAGTGGCGGCCATGGACCCACGGACAGGAGAAATCCTGGCAATGGTGAGCCGTCCAGCATTCGATCCGAACTTGTTTGCTGCACGCATTTCGCGTAAGGACTGGAGCGCCCTGGCAAACGACCCGAACAAGCCGCTTCTGAATAAGGCTGTTCAGGCACAACTCGCGCCGGGGTCGCTATTCAAAATCATCATGAGCGTTGCAGGGCTAGAGGAAGGCGTTGTTACTCCTGAGAAGAAGGTGCAATGTTCAGGAGGAGTGGACTATTACGGACGCTTCTATAAGTGTGACGAAAAACATGGCTCGGTCAACATGAGCCGCGCTATCGCAGCATCCTGCAATACATACTTTTACGGATTAGGGGAGCGACTCGGCATTTCGAGAATCTCTCGTTACGCCACTGCGTTCGGCCTCGGACGGAAGACCGGTATCGACCTGCCGCAGGAGGCCGACGGCGTAATGCCGAGCGAGGAGTGGGCTGCTCGGTCGTTGCATCGCAAGTGGGCTGCTGGCGAGACGATTTCGGTCAGTATCGGCCAAGGCGCTGTTGCCGTGACCCCTGTGCAGATCATGCGCGCCATCGCTGCAATTGCGAGCGGAGGTCGCATGGTGCGCCCCTACGTCGTCTCTCCGGAAAGCCTTCCGTCTGGACTTCAGCGATCGGATTCGACGAACGAATCGAAAACAATCCCAATCAACCCACAGAATTGGGAGCTGATCACCGATGCAATGGCTGACGTTACGAGCACGGGGACGGCATCCATGACACACATGGCAGGAATAGATTTTGCCGGAAAGACAGGAACTGCCCAGACCGTCTCTCTTGAGACTCGAAAGAGGATGGGGATGGCCAGCAAGGCATTTGAAGACAACAGTTGGTTCGTCGGTTTTGCTCCTCGACGCAATCCTGAGATTGTAGTCGTGGTACTGAGCCAGGGCGCAGGTTGGGGATGGAAGTCGGCGATTGTGGCCTCGAAGGTTATCAAGGCCTACTCGGATAAACAGCATCATCGGCCGATGAATGTTGCGCGCGCAGCGATTAAAGAAAACAATGCGCAATCAGAAAACCGATGACTTTCTGATTGCGCATTGAAACCACTTCAACGTTTTGGGATGACGACGAAAGGTGCCGCTTCCTGGGTGTTGCTTCCAGCAAATGCGGGCTGCTGCAGGATTGGAGCCGTAAACGCATCCCACGTCGGAGACTGAAGTTCCGGCATCGGCTTCGCCTGGAACAGCTTTCTACACTGTTTTGCCGTCCATCTTGCCCAGGTTTTGGACTTCTTTCTGCGGGCACTGTCCGTTGAAATCCCCGTTCCCGCATACATCTGGCGATAGAGTTTCGACAAGAACATAAATGCGATTCTCGCTCGCAGAGTTGGAGTGCAGGCAGAGCGCTGCCAAATCGAGCGCCAGTTGTAGAATCTGTCCCAAACTTTCTGCGTCCGCTCCCGAATCTCATCGGAGCTCATGGTGGGGTGCGGCGTAAACATCTTAGGACGAACGCTTGTTGGAATCAGCCAGTAGCGCGTAATTGGAACATCACCCATCAGCGTGGGGTTCGCGGCCTGCTCCTTTTCCCATCGCATAAAGTCCACTGTGCCGGGGAACGGAGTCATCATGACAAATTGGGCAAAGGTCACACCTGCTTTCAGCGCCATGGCTACGGTGGCGTCGAAGGTTGCTGGTCTGTCCGTCGGAAGGCCGAAGATGAACGATCCGAGTACGTGTACGCCATGCTTGCGGAAGGTTTGCAACTGATTTGCAAGCGCTTCGCCGGAGTAGTTGAAGTCCTTGAAGACCGCCTTGAGTCCCTCGGGTGTGACGGCCTCAACTCCTACGAGGGCACCTTTGATGTTGGCCTTGCGCATTGCGTCAAGAAACTCGCCGTCCTCGCCGGCTTCCATCGTGATCTGGGTGAAAAAGACCATGTCTTTTGGAAGCTTCGCCAACTCCTCCATGAGTTGGAAGCGCTCTTTGCGGATTGCCGTCAATTCTTCAAGCTTTGCGACGTTGTTCTGCTCACGAGCCAGTCGCAGATCGGTCAAAGTCACGGGATAGAAGTTGTCGTCCGCCAGGGCGATAAATCGGAAACCGATGCGCCGCAGGTCTACGATTTCGTCAACCACGCGCCGGTGTTGACGCTGCCGTGGATGCTGCCCGTCGGTGCGCCAAACGCTGCAAAACGAGCAATGCTTCGGGCAGCCACGAATCGTTTGCACGGAGGCCCACATGTACTTGTCCCGCGGTAGTAGATCCCATCGAGCAGGCAGGAATTGGCTGCCATCGATACGTCCACCTTCATAGATTTTTTCGGGTTTTCCAGCCAAGCAGTCAATGACGGCCTTGCCCCAGGCGATGTCGCCATCCCCCTTCACAACGGCATGAGCATCGCCGCGTTCAAATGCCTCTTCAGGAAACAGGGTGGCGTGAATTCCGCCGTAGACCACCCAAGCGCCCCTGCTACGCGCCATTCGTCCAACTTCGTATCCACGAAGCGCGTTTCCTGTATGTACACTGATGCCAACGATGTCTCCCGGCAGAATGCTTTCCGGGACGATCTGTTCCAGTGATTCATCGACCAGAACTGGATCTCCAACGATTTGCGGCGTTGCTGCGGCAAGAACAAACAGCCATCGGGGGGTGATTACGGCAGTACCAAAAGAGTTGTCACTGGGATTTACGAGATGGACTCCCATCGAACCCAACCTTTCCTCGTGCGAGTACGGTTTGGCTTCAGAGAGCATCATCGCGGTGTAAAGCGAATCTTCTTCCGAGCTCTTATTTTGGGATACCGGGGGAAAATTACTTCGCCGGTACATCGCCACCGATTATACATACCCGGATGAGACAAGTTGGTTTGGAGTCAGATGGGGGTGTCTAAGGTAGATTGGTCAAGTTAGATGCGAAGATCTAAATTGCAGATGCACCAAGTAATTACGCTCGGAGCTTGCATAATGGAGACGGAATAGCAGCGAGGGCTGGCGTTCCATACACTATAAAACAGAAAGCGTCCACGGGTTTCGGCGCAGATAGTAGACCAGCTCTGCGGCTGGACGAAAAGCCGGAAGCAAGGCGAAAGGGATATAGGATGGGGGACAGCAAGACGGTTGAACATCGCAGCGCGGAGGAAATGCGGAGGATGTTCCCGCATCTATATGACAAGTTCAGCCGGGAGCAGTGGGCCAAACTGCGGGCGAACATGCCACTTGAAATCAGCGACGAGGATTTGGACGCGCTGCGGGGATTGAACGATCCTGTGTCTTTGGACGAGGTTGAGGCGGTTTATCTCCCATTAGGACGTTTGCTGAATATTCACATTGCGACCTCCAATAGTCTAGGGCGTGTTAAAGATGCGTTTCTCGGGCGTCCAAGCCAGCGCCCCACCTACATTATTGCGGTGACCGGCAGCGTTGCCGTGGGCAAGAGTACGTTTTCGCGTGTGCTGGCCGAGGTACTTTCGCGCTGGTCAGATCACCCAACCGTCGAACTGGTAACAACCGACGGGTTTCTCTTTCCGAACAAGGTCTTGGAAGAGCGCGGGTTGATGGAACGAAAAGGGTTCCCCGAGAGCTACGACCTGCGCACTATGTTGGATTTCATGATTGCGTTGCGTCAGGGAGCGAAGATGCTGAAGGTTCCCGTGTATTCGCACGACAGTTATGACATCGTTGCGAATGAGTTTCTGGAGATCAGGCGTCCTGAAATATTGATCCTCGAAGGCTTGAACCTGCTGCAGTTGCAACTGATGGGAGGGACTCGGACCCCGAAGATATTTGCCAGCGACCTGATTGATTTTTCAATCTATGTGGATGCTGAAGAATCCGATATTAGAAAGTGGTATCTGGAGCGGTTCACACTTCTGAAGTCGACCGCGTTCCGCAATCCGCGTTCGTTCTTCCATCGCTTTTCTGAGATGGGTGAGGTGGAAGCGAAAGCCTTCGCAAACCAAGTGTGGGAGCAGACTAATCTCGTGAATCTGGTGACAAACGTAGCTCCGACTCGGGAGCGGGCACAGGTTGTGATGCAGAAAGGTCCCGACCATCGTGTGCAGGAAGTTTGGTTGCGCCGCGTGTGAGCGTAAAGCAGACACGGAAACACATAGCCGGAGCGAATGCGCTTCGGATATGTGCGTTTGAGGATTGGAATTATTCTTGTTTCCGCCGATAGATATCGTAGTTGTTCAGCGACTCAATCAGCGAGAAATCCTGCGATAGAAGTTCAAGCAGGCGCGGGCGGAAAGCGAGCGGTTCCTCTTGCAATTGCAATCTGCGTTTAACTACCAGCCACTGCACATTATGCTGGCGTGAGAGTTCGGTGATTTGCTCCGCTGAGTATGGGTTCACGGTATTGTCCATCATGAGCACCGGGAACATGGGAGTGCGACCAGTGGAGTAGTAGAAGAGATCTTCACCGGGAATCATCAGTAATGCATCATTCCGCGGTATTTCACGCTTTGAATAATCTACAAGCTCCTCGAAGTCAGGAATCCAGTCGCCACGCATTGCTAGGCCGCGCAGAGCAGGGATGTTGGAATGTGCGAGCGTGTCTCCAGAGAGATCAACGTAATCTAGGCGTTCGTGACTAAGTGCGTAATAAGCTCCGGTAATGAGCAGCACGACTGACGCAACGGCGGCAAACGCTGCCAGCGGTAGAGTCTTACTCTGCAGATCAGAGGTAGGCTCGGTATCCATTTCCGGCTTTCGCGGAGCAAGCGCGATGAGAATCGTTGCAATAAGAATCATCAGCAGAGGCCAGAGAGCGTAGGTCGACCCCCAGAGCTGCTGCGATAGAAATGCCCCGTGAATCGCTCCTAACAGAACGAGTGGAAGGAGTTGCGCGAACGTCTTTGCGCGTGGCAATTGCCACAGGGCGAAGCCAAGCGATGCAATCAGCAGTACGGGCCAGAGGTGGAGTAGAGCCTCCACCCGGTCAGACGCGTCCTCATCAATGAAAAGCGAGGCGAGCGCCCATAGAAAAGGCAGAGCAAGAAGTAAAGAGCCAAGCCACCGAAACTGCCTCTGCTTAAACTTGAACGCGGTGGAGGGGAGCAGGAACAGCGCGAGTCCAATCGCAAAAACAACGAAGCTCCAAATCAGCGCGGGATCCTCGTAGACTCCCAGCATTGTGGCAATGCCGGGCAGACGGCGCGATGCCGCAAATTGAATTGTCCAATGGATATAGTTGTGGAGGCCGACGGTGCAATGGATGAGAAGGACTGCCATGCTGAATCCCGTCCCGGCTCCAACTAGCAATAGCGCGGCAGCGTGGCGATGGTTGCGAATTCCCATCCATGCGATGCAGACGGCGACACTGATCAGAAAGGTGAGTCCAGTATTCTGCTTGATAAAGAGCGGAACGGCGAGCAGCATTCCGCAGATGAAAGTCGAAAATGGCGGGAAACTTGACGACTCCAGACGCAAGAGCAGCCATGAGCAAAAGAGAATAAAGAGGGTGCAGTCGGAATCGTAGAACGGATGGGGGAAGATGCTGCTCGTGCCGACAAAAATAAGCGGAACTGCAAGCAGAAATGCGATGCGCCGGGTCGGTAGCACGGACGCAGAGAGGAGCCGAAGCAGAATGCGCCATGTGAGCAAACTCGCCAGTGCAGCCGTCAGCGCAGCGTAGACGTAGTGATGAAAAACCACGGGTCCGAAAAGCTTGATGATTGCTGCTTGCACAACGAAGGTGAGCGGCGCGTAGGGAAATGGGAAATCTCGATAAGGAAACTGCCCATGCGAGATGCGGGTCGCGTTTTCGAGAATGTAGCTAAGATCCCAGAGCACAGTCAGGTGCAAATTTTGCCAAAGGACAAAGGCTCCAGTGGCAAGGGAAAGAAACGTGCCGACCAGTAAGTCTTTTGAGCGTGCGGACGCTTGCGAGATGCGTGTTTGGCTGCTAGACATGGATCATTTCATTCTACGGCAGAGTGGTTGAAGGCAGCGTCGGCAAGAATGAAACTCCAAAACGGTGAGGAACGAGCTTGTTTCCAGAGCGGAATAGAGTTATTTGTAGTGTGATTGTGAGGAGTGCGTCAGAATGTCTCACCACACGGCGAAGGAAAGTTATCGCAGGCTGTCGGAAAGGTTGAACCGGTTTCCGCAAGGTGCTCCGCCAACGAAGTTATTGTTCCAGATCTTGGAAGTGTTGTTCTCGTCCGAGGAAGCAGAGTTGGTCTCGCTCCTTCCGATCAAACCCTTTAACGTCAAAGCTGCAGCACACGTCTGGAAGAAGACGGAGGCCGAAGCACAATCGGTGCTGGATAAACTGGCCTCGCGGGGAATGATGCTGGACACGAGCATCCACGGCGAACAGGCGTATGTGCTTCCTCCTCCCATGGCCGGTTTCTTTGAGTTCTCCATGATGCGGATTGGGGATCAATACGATCAAAAGCTGCTGGCCGAACTCTACTACCAGTACCTGAACGTGGAAGAGGATTTCGTTCGAGCGCTGTTTGCCGGAGGAGAAACGCAACTTGGGCGCACGTTCGTGAATGAGTTGGCGTTAGAAAACACACTCCACGTCATGGATTACGAGCGCGCCGCTGAGGTGGTGCGGACAGCTTCGCACGTCGGAGTGGGCATCTGTTATTGCCGTCACAAGATGGAGCATCTTGGGCGCGCCTGCAATGCTCCGAAAAATATCTGCATGACTTTCAATTCGACAGCCCGGTCGCTGATCAAACACGGTATTGCGACGCAGGTGGATGCGAGCGAGGGCCTGGATCTATTGCAGACGGCGATCGAGAACAATCTCGTGCAGTTTGGTGAGAACGTACGGGAACGGGTTTCATTTATCTGCAATTGCTGTGGCTGTTGCTGCGAGGCGATGCTAGCGGCCAAGCGTTTCGCAGTGCTGAACCCAATTGCCACAACGAATTTTCTGCCAGAGATCGATGCGGAGGAATGTTCAGGGTGCGGAAAATGCGTAGAGGTATGTCCGGTGGAGGCAATGGGGTTGGTCTCGGCCGGGGACCCGCAAAAAACCAAGCGCAAGCGGGCGCGCGTGAATGAAGAACTGTGCCTGGGCTGTGGGTTATGTGTCCGGCAGTGTCGTAAGGATAAAGCCGCCAAATTGAAAACACGCGCCCGACGAGTCATCACTCCGGTGAACACAGCGCACCGCACCGTATTGATGGCGATTGAGAGAGGAAAGTTGCAGGATCTGATCTTTGATAATCAAGCGTTGTTCAGCCATCGCGCCATGGCAGCGATACTGGGAGCTATTCTGAAACTGCCGCCACTCAAGCAGGCGATGGCGAGTGAACAGATGAAATCGCGCTATCTGGAGCAACTTTTGGCTAGACATGAGTTCAACCATCGCGAAGTTTAGGCAGCTACTGTCGCCGGAAGGCTCGATTCAGAGCAGGAGTGGTTTCACCTTGCGCAAAGCTGGTAAACAGAGGAGAATCTGCGTGACTGCGGTAGACAGGGCGGTCATCATCTGGGTCCCGTATTAATAGGGACTGTTTCCGTTACCGTTCGCTTTGGCTTCGTTCTAGCGGCAGCTTTGTGAGTGGCCTGACAACCGCAACATTCGTCACATTACTCTTAGTGCGGATGGACTATGCTATCTCGTGCTGGACTCGCAGCGGTTCGGTGGGAAAGTCCAACACAGAAACGCTAGGGCTCGAAATGGTTCGTGGCCCGAAGGAGGAAGGTATGTTCAACGTTGTGACGATCGCAAGAGAGTATGGCAGCGGCGGCGCCGAGGTTGGACGCCGGGTTGCGGAGATGATGGGTTGGGAACTGGTCGACAAGCAGATTATCGAGCGGGTCGCCAACATTGGAAAGATTGACCGCGCCTGGGCCGAGAAGGCGGACGAACAATCCTGTGCATGGTGGGAACGAGTGCTGAATGGATTTCGGCACGGTGGACCGGAGATTTACGTCGGAGGAGTTGCCGACACCGGAGTCGATCGCGATTCTCTGCAGCAATTCACGGCAAAGGTAATTGAAGAGGCCGGGAAGACTGGCAATTGCGTGATTGTAGGCAGAAGCTCACAGTGCGTACTCCACAAGGAGCCCCGGGCAATGCACGTGCTGGTGTACGCTCCGCTGGAAGAAAAACTGGAGAGGATGAAACATCGCCACCCGACCGAGCGGGATCTGCAGGCCGTGCTGCGGCGCATGGATGCCGAACGCATGCGCTACGCACAGGAATACTTTGGCTGTGACTCTCGCGAACGAGGTTTGTACCACCTGTGCGTCAACAGCACCATCGGATTGGATGCCTGCGCAGAAGTGGTTGTGAGCGCGATTCATTCGTCCGAGAAAATGCAGAGACCGGAAAAAGCAGCAGTCCCAGCTTAAGAAGAACGATCTTCTTAATGCTTATCCGGATCGTGTTTAGAGGAGCGTGGGCGTTCCTGGCCCAGCCCTTCGACCAGCAGCACGGCTTCTGACACGTCGCGAATGGAGCGGCGCAACCTGCGGCTTTCATCACGAAGGCGCTGGTAGGCTTCCTCCTCGCTCAGGCCAAACCGTTGCTGCAAGACGCCCTTTGCGCGTTCGACAATCTTGCGTTCCTCAAGCTGCTGACGGATGAGCAGCGCTTCTTTCTTGAGCTTTACGTTGTGCTCTGCGAGCTTTGAGTAAGCAATAGCTCCACCCATCTGTTCACCCAGAAAGCAGAGCACGGAAATCTCGTCCGGGGAGTGTTCGTGTGGATCCCGATGGTGGACATTGAGCACACCTATTACTTCTCCGCCTCGTACCAGCGGAACGGAGACGAGTGCTTCGTAGGTGTCTTCGATCAACGCTGTGAAGTGTTTGAATCGACGGTCAGAGAAAGCATGGTTGGAAAGGGCTACTGCCGACTTATGTTGCGCAACCCATCCCGCAATGCCCTCACCCACGTTTAGGCGCACGGCACCGATCTCGGCGTCATGGGGCAGTTGAGATGCGCGGAGAACAATGTCCCCAGTTTCGCTATCTGGAAGATAAACCAGACAAGCGTCACAAGCGGTCACCTCTACGGTAATTGCGACGAGCTCCTGTAGCATGTCGTCGATCGAGAGGCCGGAGCTGACAATTCGGCTTGTACGATGCAGGATGGCAACTTGCCACGGGGCTGCTCCGTTTTCTGATTTGTGCATACTCTGCTCATACTCTCTCCCGCCCCCACGCGGGTTTCCAACGATTGTTAGGGAGATTAAGCGGAAAACCATGGTAAGGCCAATTGAAAGTTCTTATGCATCCGATAAGAACGACTGGTTGCACTTATCGTAACGATAAAGAAAATGAATTGGACTCCGACGTTTAATTCGTCGTATTGTCATCACCTACACCGGAGCACACAGCTTGGCGACCCAGACCGTCGTCTAGGCTGAGTTCTCTTTTTAGCTCGACGCGGCGCCGTAGCTCGCGTTTGTATTCTCTGCTCCCCGACTGAGCAATGTTTGACCCGCTGTGCGGTTGAACAACCCCTTATCGAACAAATTTCAGGCAGATCTATTCGCGTCCATGAGAAATCATGTGCCGCAGTGTATCCACATCTCTCTCTGGATGTTGGGTGTTGTGTATTTACAGATATCTCAAGCAACTCATGAACTCTTAAGGAGCAATGTCATGGCGAGAAGAAGCATCGCAATCTACGGCAAAGGCGGAATCGGAAAATCCACGACGACCCAGAACACGGTGGCGGCCCTAGCAGAAGCGGGCAAGAAAATAATGGTGGTCGGATGCGACCCTAAGGCTGACTCCACACGACTGCTGCTAGGCGGCCTGGTTCAGAAGACGGTCCTCGATACGCTACGTGATGAAGGCGATGAGGTCGATCTGGACGAGGTACGCCGTAAGGGTTACGGCGATGTGTATTGCACGGAGTCGGGTGGACCGGAGCCGGGCGTCGGATGCGCAGGTCGCGGCATCATCACCTCGATCAACCTGCTGGAACAGCTTGGAGCCTACAACGACGATCTCGACTACGTTTTCTACGATGTATTAGGTGACGTTGTGTGCGGTGGTTTTGCAATGCCAATGCGCGAAGGCAAGGCGCAGGAAATCTACATCGTGTGTTCGGGCGAGATGATGGCAATGTATGCAGCCAACAACATCTCCAAAGGCATTGTGAAGTTTGCGCAGGCGGGCGGAGTACGGTTGGGTGGCATCATCTGTAATAGCCGCAAAGTGGACAACGAACTGGAGATGATCTCCGAGTTTGCCCGTCAGTTGGGCACGCAGATGATTCACTTCGTTCCTCGCGACAACGACGTGCAGCGCGCAGAGATCAATCGCAAGACGGTCATCGAATGGCGTCCGGACTGCCCGCAGGCAGACGAGTATCGCATGCTGGCCAAAGCAATCGACCAGAACAAGCTTTTCGTGATCCCAACTCCGTTGGAAATCAGTTCACTGGAAAAGCTGCTTATCGACTTCGGCCTTGTTGACGACCTTTCTGCAAGCGCTTCGGTCGTTGCTTAATTCCGATTCACGAAGACAAAAGATTGTGCCCGATGCGGGCCAGCCACAGCAATGGAGTGAGCTATGTCAATAGATCCGCGCGTTGTCAAAGAAGAACTGATTCAGATCTACCCGAAGAAGCTTCGCCAGAAGCGTTCCGAGCAGATTGTCGTAACGGAGCATCGTGAAGACGGCAGCGTGCCGGAGATTAAGGCGAATGTGCGCAGCAGCCCTGGCATTATTACCCAGCGCGGCTGCACCTATGCCGGTTGCAAGGGCGTCATCATTGGCCCGAGCCGCGACATTCTCAGCATTGTGCATGGCCCCATCGGATGTAGTTTCTATGCCTGGCTGACGCGGCGCAATCAGACGCGTCCGCCGACAGATGCTGATCCGAACTTCATCAACTATTGTTTATCGACGGACATGCAGGAAGAAAACATCGTCTTTGGCGGAGAGAAGAAGCTGAAAGTTGCGGTCAAAGAAGCTTTCCATCTCTTTCATCCCAAGGCGATTGCGATCTTTTCGACCTGTCCGGTCGGTTTGATCGGAGACGACGTGCACGCCGTAGCGCGGGAGATGAAGGCGGAACTGGGCATCAACGTCTTCGGTTTCAGCTGCGAAGGTTATCGCGGAGTCAGCCAGTCGGCAGGCCATCACATCGCAAACAACGGCTTGTTCAAGCACATCATTGGACTGGACGAAACACCTCACGACGATAAGTTCAAGATTAATCTCTTGGGCGAATACAACATCGGCGGCGACGGTTTTGTGCTGGAGGATCTGTTCACGCGCTGCGGTATTAAGCAGATTGCGACTTTCAGCGGCAACTCGACCTACGCCAGCATGGCGAATTCGCATACCGCTGACCTGAACTTGGTCATGTGCCATCGCTCGATCAACTACGTAGCCGAAATGATGGAGACCCGCTTCGGAATTCCGTGGATGAAGGTGAACTTCATTGGTGCCGATGCCACGGCGAAGACCCTGCGTAAGATCGCAAAATACTTTGAGGATGATGAGCTGTCGGCACGAGTGGAAGGAGTAATCGCCGAGGAGATGGCCAAAGTTGAGGTCACACGTTCGGTGGTGAAAGCTCGCAGCCAAGGAAAGACGGCAATGCTGTTTGTGGGTGGTTCACGGGCGCACCACTACCAGGAACTGTTCACAGAAATCGGTATGAAGACCATCGCTGCGGGATACGAATTCGGCCACCGTGACGATTACGAAGGCCGCAAGATTCTTCCCGGATTGAAGGTTGACGCGGATAGCAGGAACATCGAAGAAATCGAAGTCGTTCCTGATCCGGAACGCTATCGTGCACGCCGCAGCCCGGATCAACTGGCAAAGCTCGAGGGGTTGACGGAGATGGAGTTCCGCGACTACATCGGCATGATGCCGGAGATGGATGACGAGCAACTCGTTATCGACGATTTGAGTCACCACGAAACCGAACGATTGCTTGAAATCTATAAGCCTGACGTTTTCTGCGCTGGCATCAAGGAGAAGTTCGCGGTGCAGAAAATGGGAATCCCATGCAAGCAACTTCATAGCTATGACTACGGTGGTCCGTATGCTGGCTTCCGCGGAGCGATCAACTTCTTCAAGGACATCGATCGCATGGTGAACATGAAGATTTGGTCCTATATAACTCCTCCTTGGCAGCCTCCGACGAAGGAACTGGCGGAAGTAGCGGCCGACTAGACATCGCACTTGATCGCAGAGTTGCAAGCGACTGCTCTCCGAGCAGAAAGGGAATGCTTTATGCTTTTACGCCACACTACAGATGAGGTCGTGGAACGGACCGCCCTCACCGTGAATCCCGCCAAGACCTGTCAGCCGATTGGCGCTATGTATGCCGCGCTGGGTCTTCATAATTGCCTCCCACACAGCCACGGCTCACAAGGTTGCTGCTCTTACCACCGCAGCACGTTGACCCGTCATTACAAAGAACCAGTCATGGCGGCGACGAGTTCATTCACCGAAGGTGCATCGGTCTTCGGCGGACAGGCCAATCTGCTCCAAGCCATTCAAACCATCTTTGCCGTATATAACCCGGATGTGATTGCCGTACACACGACCTGCCTCTCAGAAACAATCGGCGATGACTTGGTGCAGATCATCGCGAAGGCTGTTGGTGAAGGCAAGGTGCCGGAAGGCAAGCACGTCATTCACTGCAACACTCCAAGTTACGTGGGATCACACGTAACGGGTTTCTCCAGCATGACGAAAGCTCTGGTCACCTACTTTGCCGATCCGAAGGCAGAGAAGACCAAGCAGGTGAACCTCATCCCCGGGTGGGTCGAACCTTCAGACATGCGCGAACTTAAATGCCTGGCTCACAAAATGGGCATTGAAGTCGTAATGTATCCGGACACTTCGGATGTTCTAGATGCTCCGCAGACTGGTAAGCATGAGTTCTATCCGAAGGGTGGAACTACCGTCGATCAGGTTCGCTCTTCAGGCGGCAGCGTGGCAACTATCGGCATGGGAATCACGGGTTCTACTGCTGCGGTGGACGCTCTGACCGCCAAGTGTGCAGTACCGGGCCAGATGATGGAGTTGCCCATCGGTCTTCAGGCAACGGATCGCTTCATCGACACCCTGCGAACCATCGCAGGAGTAAAGGTGCCGGACTCAATCACCGATGAACGCGGACGACTGTTGGACATGATCTCCGACATGCATCAATACGTTCACGGTAAGCGGGTTGCTCTGTTCGGAGACCCTGACCAATTAGTGTCTCTTACGGAGTTCTTAACTCTGCTCGACATGAAACCGGTGTACGTAGTGACCGGCACTCCGACCCCGCAGTTCGAAAATCGAGTCAAGACAGCGCTCGGTGGAACTGTTCCAGAAGCCAAGATTCGCGCTGGAGCACAGGCGGATATGTATCTTCTACACCAGTGGCTCAAGCAGGAATCTGTAGACCTACTGATCGGCAACACTTACGGAAAATACATGGCTCGCGATGAAAACATTCCTTTCATTCGCCATGGTTTCCCAATCCTTGATCGAGTAGGCCACTCGTACTTTCCATCGGTCGGCTACAAAGGCGGCATGCGGCTCCTTGAACAGATTTTGGGAGTGTTGATGGATCGCCAAGATCGCGATGCACCAGAAGAACGCTTCGAACTAACGATGTAATTTGTGACGGGCTAAGCAGGAAAGGGTGAAGTAAATGGCGGATATCTTACGAGGACGCGAGCGTCAGGTTTATCGGAAGGGTCAGCAGCAGACCTTTTCGATCGACTGCGAGAAACAGAGCGTTGCTGGTTCGGTAAGCCAGCGCGCGTGCGTTTTCTGCGGCTCGCGCGTCGTACTCTATCCCATTGTCGATGCCCTGCACATTGTTCATGGACCAATCGGTTGTGCCTCTTATACATGGGACATCCGGGGAGCATTATCTTCTGGGCCGGAGCTGCACCGGCTCAGTTTCTCAACTGATCTGCAAGAGATGGACGTCGTGCGGGGTGGAGAAAAGAAGCTGTACGCCGCCTTGTGCGAACTGATTGACGCGCATCAGCCCAAAGCTGCTTTCGTTTATGCCACATGTATCGTGGGTGTGATCGGCGACGACGTAGATGCCGTGTGTAAAAAGGTGAGCATGGAGAAAGGAATTCCCGTGCTCGCCGTGCATTCAGAAGGATTCAAAGGAACGAAAAAAGATGGCTATCGCGCTGCATGCGACGCTCTCCTGCAAATTGTAGGAACCGCGCCGATTGACGATGTGAGTCCCATGAGCATCAACATTCTGGGAGACTTCAATCTAGCAGGCGAAACCTGGATGATCCGCGACTACTACGCGCGCATGGGCGTGCAGGTGGTTTCGTGCATCACCGGTGACGGCCGCATCGACGACATTCGACGTGCTCACGGAGCAGCACTCAACGTCGTCCAGTGTTCCGGTTCCATGACCCATCTGGCAAAGGAATTAGAAAGAAAATACGGAACTCCATTCATACGCGTTTCCTACTTTGGCGTAGAAGACATGTCGAAGTCTCTCTACGACGTAGCTCGCCACTTCAAGAATCAGGAAATGTTGAAGCGAACGCAGAACATGGTTCGCGAAGAGTTAGAGCGGATTCTTCCTCTCCTATCCGAGTATCGAACAGCTCTTCAAGGCAAGCGCGCAGCGATCTACGTAGGCGGAGCTTTCAAGGCTTTCTCGCTCGTAAGTGCATTGCGCCATCTCGGAATGACGACAGTCATGGTGGGCTCGCAAACAGGCAACAAGGATGACTACGAGCAGCTCAGAGAGCTCTGTGATGAGGGCACGATTATCGCGGATGATTCGAACCCCCTGGAGCTATCCAGCTTTCTCGAAGAGAAGGACGTCGACGTCTTCATCGGCGGAGTGAAAGAACGCCCCATCGCTTACAAGCTTGGCATCGGTTTCTGCGATCACAATCACGAGCGTAAAGAAGCGCTGGCTGGATATGAAGGGATGCTGAACTTTGCCCGCGAGGTTTACGGGAGCGTGATGAGTCCTGTCTGGCGTCTAACTCCGCGCAAACGTGGAAACATGCTCGAGGTGGTGAAATGAGCTCACCAATTCGCGTGACAAACCGCGCTCCACGTCCCAACTGGGTTTCCACCCGTAACCCATGTAAGGCCTGTGCTCCTCTAGGAGCAACGCTCGTCATGCGCGGAATTGCCGGCGCTCTGCCGTTTCTACATGGTTCGCAAGGTTGTGCGACTTACATGCGCCGATACATCATCAGTCATTTTCGCGAACCAATGGACATTGCAACGTCGGGCTTCAGTGAAGCCTCCACGATCTTTGGTGGAGGGGCGAATCTGCATCAGGGATTGGATAACGTAACGTCGCAATATCATCCAACGCTGATCGGAATCGCGACCACGTGCCTGACTGAAACAATCGGCGAAGACATGCATAGCCTCCTGCATGAGTACCGGAGAACGAGCGCGGCTACCGGTCCGCAACTCGTGCACGTAGCCACCCCAAGTTATAGCGGAACACACGTTGATGGGTTCAATGACGCTGTTCGTGCCGTAGTTGAACAACTTGCTGAACCCGGGGTCAGTCCCAGCGCTTATGTCAGCACATTTTTGAATCTCTTCCCGGGACTCGTCTCTGCCGAAGACTTACGTTTCCTGAAAGAAGTCGCCACGGAATTCGGGATGCCGATCACCCTGTTTCCCGATTACTCGGAGACGCTCGACGGCCCCTCCATGGACAAGTACGAGAAGATTCCGGACGGCGGAACTACGATCGCATCTCTGCGAGCAACTCCTTCGGCAAAGGCCAGCATTGAGTTCGGACGTACTCTGCGCGCGAAGAAGACAGCAGCATCTTTTCTGCAGGAGAAGTTTGAGGTTCCAGCCAAAAGAATCGGGTTGCCGATTGGTGTTCAAGAGACCGATGCCTTCTTTGCCGCGATGGAAAAACTGACCGGACATAAGACTCCAGCAAAATTCCGCGAAGAACGAGGCCGCTTAGTTGATGCCTACGTGGACGGACACAAGTATCTGTTCGGCAAGCGCGCGATCGTATTCGGCGACGAAGACATGGTTGTCGGACTCGCATCGTTTCTCTCAGAAACCGGAGTTGTCCCAGTGCTTTGTGCATCAGGCGGGAAGAGTGGTGCATTGGCCCGCAGCATTGCGGAGGTCACCACCCATTTGCGGGAGCCTGTAACTGTGCGGGACAACGTAGACTTCATGACCATCGCAGAAGAGGTGGCGCTGAAGGAATTGAAGGTCGACTTTGTGATAGGCAGCAGCAAAGCCGCAAAGCTGGCGCGTGAGCTGGGAGTTCCTCTGATTCGCGTTGGCTTTCCGATTCATGACCGCATCGGAGGACAGCGGATTCTCCATCTTGGTTACCGCGGTGCACAGCAACTTTTCGATCTCGTCGTAAACACTCTGCTGGAACTGAAGCAGGATTCAAACTCAATTGGCTACAGCTATTTGTAAAGGGGTACAAATGCCACTGGACCTGACTCAACACCCTTGTTTCAACTCGGACGTTCGTCATACCACGGGGCGCATCCACTTACCGGTGGCGCCCAAGTGCAACATCCAGTGCAATTATTGCGATCGCAAGTTTGATTGCATGAATGAGAGCCGTCCTGGAGTTACCAGCGCGGTGCTGGAACCGAAGCAAGCGTTAGCATATTTGGGCAAAGTTCTCGAGCGCGTCCCGCAATTGAAAGTCGTGGGAATTGCCGGGCCCGGAGACCCTTTTGCCAGTCCGGATGAGACGCTCGAAACCCTACGACTCGTGCGCGAGAAGTATCCCGAGATGCTTCTATGCATCGCCAGTAATGGATTGAATGCGGCCCCTTATGCGGAGGAGTTAGCTCGTCTGCAGGTAAGCCATGTGACCATCACCGTGAATACCATTGATACCGCCATTGGCGCGAAGATCTATTCATGGGTCCGCGATCACAAGACCATCTATCGTGGCGAAGCCGCAGCGCGAATCCTACTTGAACGCCAACTCGCTTCCATTAAAGCAATCAAGGCTGCCGGCATCACCCTGAAGATCAACACGATCCTTGTGCCCGGAATAAACGACGAGCACGTGGCCGTGGTTGCCGAAGAGATGCGAGCGTTGGGCGCCGATGTTATGAATTGCATTCCGCTCTACCCCGTAACCGGCACTCCATTTGCGGAACTCAAGGAACTGCCGCTTTCTGATGTGAAGAAGATTCGCTCCAAGGTTTCCGCAGTCATCCCGCAGATGGAACACTGCACCCGGTGTCGCGCTGATGCTGTCGGCCTGTTAGGCGCAGATCAATCTGCCGAACTGGTCAACCTGATGCGTGACTCCGCGAACGGATTGCTTGACGACCGCTCAGACCGCCCCTATGTTGCGGTTGCCAGCATGGAAGGCATTCTCATCAACCAGCACCTCGGAGAAGCCGAGAAGCTCTGGATTTTTGAATACGACGAATTCAAACCAAGGCTCGTGGAAATGCGCGAAGCTCCCGAGGTTGGCTCCGGCAATCAGCGCTGGCGCGATCTATCCAAGACCATCGAAGACTGCCACTCGATTCTAATCAGCGGAGTAGGTCGAGCTCCGCGCTGGGTTTTGGAGAACAGCGGACTCAGAGTAATCGAGGCCTCTGGACTTATTTCCCATGCAATGGAGAGCCTGCATCGCAGCGGAGACGTACCGGTTGCGATGAAGAAGCAATTTAAATCCTGCGGAAGCTCAGGGTGCCAAGGTACCGGCGCGGGATGTTCTTAGTCGAATCGATTCATAACTTATTAAGGAGAAGGATCCATGCAGAAGCCGTCGCACCACATTCTGGTCTGCGCTAGCTTTCGCTTAAAAGGCGAGAGCAAGGGCATGTGTTACAAAAAGGATTCCGCCGCACTGCTGCCGTACATTGAGACGGAGCTTAGCGATCGTGGGATGGAGGACGTTATGGTGTCCAGCACAGGTTGTATGAACCGCTGTGAAAAGGGACCGCTCATGGTCGTCTATCCCGAAGGATCGTGGTACGGCGAAGTGACCGAAGAAAAGATAGACGAGATTCTCGACGCACTACAGGAAGGCAACGAAGCAACAGACCTTCTACTGTCCTAAACAGCGAGTGTGTGTCGCACTTCAACCATCGAGGATTCAGAATGAGCGACTCAACGGTGCGAATCATCGACTGTACGTTGCGTGATGGCGAGCAAGCGCCCGGTGTGGCATTCAGCCGCGAAGAGAAGCTCGCGATCGCACAGGCACTTTGCGAAGCTGGGGTTCCAGAGCTGGAATGTGGAATCGCGGCGATGGGAGAAGCCGAGAGCGAGGACATTCGCGCAATCATCGGACTTGAATTGCCCGTGCGTCTCACAGGTTGGAGCCGAGCATGCGAACACGACGTGGATGCGACAGCTGATTGTGGCTTGAATTCAATCCACATAGCTTTTCCGATTTCGGAGATTCAACTCAACTCGATTGGCAAAACTCAAAACTGGGTAATGCAGGAGCTGCCGAGAATTATTGAATACGCTAGACGACGCTTCCCGTGGGTATCTGTCGGAGCGCAAGATGCGACCCGCACTCTCCCCGAATTCCTCCAGGAGTTTGTAGGCGTTGCTGCATCCCATGGAGCTCATCGCATCCGCATCGCGGATACCGTAGGCATCTGGAATCCATTGCAGACGGCCGTCACGTTTTCCGCCCTGCGAGAATTTTCCGGAACCTCAACCCTTGAGTTTCATGGACACAACGACCTCGGGATGGCGACCGCAAACTCAATCGCGGCCATTCAGGCCGGGGCCGGAAGCATCAGCACCACCGTCACCGGATTAGGGGAACGCGCGGGCAACGCCGCTCTGGAACAGATTGCAATGGCCATGCAACATTCGCTGGGAATCGCATCAGGAATCGATTGTTGCGCGTTGCAAGGCCTCTGCGAACTCGTAGCGAAAGCCGCGAGCCGCACCATTCCTGAGAGCCAGCCCATTACCGGCAGTGCCATATTTCAGCATGAGTCAGGGATTCACTGTCATTCATTGTTAAACGATAGAAATAGCTTTGAACCGTTTTCCGCATCTGAACTGGGACGCATTGCTCCGGAGTTCGTCATCGGTCGCCATTCTGGATCTGACAGCGTGCTGCAAGTACTCTCGAAGCTCGGAGTGAATACAACCCGCAGTGTTGCCAATCGAATGCTGGGAGAAATCCGTCGGCGTTCGGTCCGCAATAAATCGTCGCTTACGCACGAAGAACTCATACAGATATTTCAAGGTACCAACGGTGAACTGATCGCTGGAGAAGTCTGGTCTGAACGGTCGGGCACTGGCAGCTAACGCCGCGATAAACTCTGCTGCGTAGAAACTCAAAGGAAGGGATCAAAAATGTTTAACCTGGTCGCAATCAATCTTCCAGATTCACATGGAAAATACGCGCAGGACTGCCACAAAGAGAGATGCCCCAACCCAGGCCGCTATCAGTTTTACGCGGACATTGACGAAGCGGGGTTGCCCGACTGGGAGGGGAAGGCGATCTGCTCTAAGCACCTCGTCGAAGAGGCGAGGCACCGCCCGGAGATTATTATGTCTCTCATTGACATGTTAATCGACACGCTCGAACAGCATCGACTTTTTCCCCAACCCCCTGCACCGGAACCGACAGGTAATCGACAGGTGATTCACTTCCACCAGCCGTAAACTTTCCGGGCGCAGCCATGCCTGAAGTCGCTCTGTCTTCGCATGTTTGCGCCCGATAACTAGGCAGTTAATGATCCTCCACACTCTAAATCCCCGCCCGAGCCCAGCTCTTCTCCCTAAACAACGCGAAACAAAGGTCAGCTAACAATCGAGATTCCGGATATCATACGTAGTTCTTTGATATGAGGTGGACTCGATCCAGCTATGTTGCATCTGTCTAAGTAGACCAGAGTTGCAGTGTGGCGAAACTCGCCAAAACGGTATCTGGCGTTGCTTAGTCGTTTGGTCGAAGCTCGCCTAGAATGTTGCAACATGCATTCGAAATATACTGGGGCTAGCTTCCGTCCAGTTTCAAAAATTCAGCTTTCAAGGCAACCAAAGAATGCGAATCAGCGGAGTAGCTACAGCGTTTCCGAAGTACTGCTTTACTCAAAGAGAAGTTGCGGAAGCGTTGAAATCGCAGTGGGACGATAAGGTTCCAAATCCGGGAATACTAAGTCGCATGATGTCGCGAGTGGGCGTGGATAAGCGACATTTTGTGCTTCCGTTAGATAGCTATCTTCCGATGGACACCTGGGGGAAGGCAAACAATGAGTGGATACAAGCGGCCGAGGACTTAGCTGAGTGCGCGTTGCTCCGTGCAGTTGATGCGGCAGGGTTGTCGCTGGATAACATTGGAGCAATCTTCTTTGTGTCAGTCACCGGCGTTGCGAGTCCTTCCATCGAGGCCCGACTCATCAACCGGATAAAGCTGCCTCTAAATGTAAAGCGCATCCCGATCTTCGGACTAGGATGTGTCGCCGGCGCGGCGGGAATCGCCCGTGCTGCAGATTACGTCCGCGCGTTTCCAGATCAGGCAGCCGCATTGATTTCAGTGGAATTGTGTTCGCTCACATGGCAGCGAGACGACCTCTCCGTAGCGAACCTAATTTCTTCGGCTCTGTTTGGAGATGGCGCTGCCGCGGTGATCGTAAGTGGAGCGAACCTGAAGACAAGCGGTCCACAGGTTTTGGACTCCTGTTCCTCCTTTTATCCCAATACTGAAGATGTGATGGGGTGGGACATCTCAGAGAAGGGATTCCGCATAGTTCTTTCTCCCAGCGTTCCCGACATGGTTTTCCAACATCTTGCCGCGGACGTCGATAGCTTTCTAAAGAGCAACTCTCTAGCCAAGTCAGATATTCATAGTTGGATCATGCACACGGGCGGCCCGAAGGTTCTTGCCGCGACGGCCGAGGCGCTTCAGTTACCCAAAGGTGCTCTTGACGCTTCCTGGGATGCCCTACGCAATGTTGGAAACCTCTCGTCCGCGTCCGTCCTAGTCGTTCTTGACAGCTACATACAAAAGCGACGTCCGCCCGAGGGGAGTTACTCGATTCTGGCTGCAATGGGCCCCGGATTCTGCGCGGAACTGGTTCTCTTGCGCTGGTAAAAGATGAGGGTAGGAGATGAGTAAGTGGCTTCAAACGGTACGGATGTATTCGTAGTCGGAGGCGGCCCGGCAGGGCTCGCCTTCGGAATCGCCGCAGCACAACGCGGCCTTTCCGTGACTGTGGCTGACTGCGCCCGGGCGCCCATCGATAAAGCGTGCGGCGAAGGAATCATGCCCGATGGACTGCGCGCATTGCGTGCCCTTGGAATTGACCTGACTGGACTGGCGACTGCTCCTTTTGAAGGGATCAGATTTGTCGACACCGAAGGCGAGACCAGTGCTCACTTTCCTCAGGGCCCCGGCTTCGGGATGCGGCGCTCCGCCTTGCACACGGTTCTTACCCAAAAAGCCGAAGCACAGGGAGTCCAGCTAGCATGGGGTACACGGGTGGATGCCATTCGGCAGGGCGAAGTCGTGGCCAGTGGACGCACAATTCAAAGTCGATACGTCGTCTGTGCCGATGGCCAAAACTCATCATTGCGTCAAATGGTAGGCTTGGGCGCAGGCAAGGTCTATCGGCGACGCTACGGATTCCGCAGTCACTATCATGTGCAACCTTGGTCCCCGTTTGTTGAAGTGCACTGGGCAGATTGCGGCCAAGTTTACGTAACTCCCGTCGGCGCGGAAGAGGTCTGCGTGGTGTTTATCAGTTCCGACAAACACCTTCGATTGGATGCGGCGCTGCCGTTCTTTCCGGAATTGCACCAGCGCCTCTCAAGACATGCTCCGAGCGACAGACCCATCGGTGGCGTTACGGTCACTCGAAAACTCAATGCCGTAACAGCCGGAAGCATAGCTCTCCTGGGAGACTCATCGGGATCAGCCGACGCAATTACCGGAGATGGTCTCAGCCTGGTCTTTCAGCAAGCCACTGCCTTGGCTGAAGCAATGTTCGTGGGCAACTTGAAAGAGTACGCGAAACAGCATCGGCGGATCAGCAGACTTCCGCGCAACATGGGCGAACTTATGCTGATTATGAACGACCATCCGTTTCTTCGAAGAAAGATTCTCCGAGCATTTTCGGAGTCGCCGAAAATGTTTGAAAAGCTATTGGCCATGCATACGCGAACAATTTCTCCTTCTCAACTTGGCATGAAGGATTGTGTTTCTTTCGGCTGGAGTGTACTGCGAGCCTGAGTGCCTCAGGAGCGAAAAATGAAAAGCTGGTTATCGTATTTGTCGGCATTGTTGTTGTTCAGTGCCTCTGCGACACAGGTCTCGGCGCAGCAGATAACGGCGCAACTGGATCCCGCCGCTACCCATGTTGAATTCACCCTGTCTGACACGCTCCACACCGTTCACGGAAACTTTCAATTGAAAAGTGGTGCGATTTCGTTTGATCCAGCTACCGGCAGAGCAAGCGGCAAGCTCGTGGTGGATGCATCGAGCGGCAAAAGTGGAAATCAGTCGCGCGACAAAAAGATGAGTAACGAGATCCTAGAAGTGCAAAAGTTTCCTGAGATCGTCTTCACCGCACACGAAGTTATTGGAAAGACAGCGGACGCTGGTCCTGCGCACCTAGAGATTCGAGGAACCTTCAGCATTCATGGGCAGCACCACCCCATGACATTGTTGGTTGACACGCAAACCCAAGCCGATGCGATCGATGCTTTAACTAAGTTTGTTGTTCCTTATGTCGCGTGGGGCATGAAGAATCCAAGCCTGATGTTCTTAAAGGTCGGAGACAAGGTCGAAATTTCAATCCGAACCCGCGTTCATTTGGCCCAGGTTGCGTCGGCGCGATAGTGTCTACTGAGGAATTCGAGCGAGCTCGCGGCCGTAGAGTTGGTTGTTAGGAAATTCGCGGCTTAGCCCTGCAAGCAAAGTTCGCGCCGTTGTGCGATCGTGATCGCGAAGCGCTGCCACGGCGAGTAGCAGTCGGGCGAATGGCGCTAGATAACGTCCGTGTGCTGCAGTAAGTTTCAGCCGCTCCACTCCAGCGTCCTTATCGGTTTCGGCTCCCCCCAAGTGCAGAAACCACCGCACTGGTGCAGGACTTACCCCGAGCAGATAATTCTCCACGCCGACCGCAAGATAAGCGTCGTAACAAGATGGGTCCAGCTCAATCAAATGTTGAGCAAGCTTGCGGGAGGTTTTCATGTAACCAAGGCTGGCGATATTGTGTTTTTCGATCATCGCCGCATAGTCGCTTCGCAGTCCGTTCGCCAGCACCTGTGCCAACAGAGCATCTCGGTCATTGGGATTACGGGCAAGAATCGGCTGAGTCAAGGATTCCACTCGGCCAAGTTCACCCATAAAGGCATCGCGCACCGCGGCATCCGGCTTCGGTTTGTTACGCGCATCGAAACGCGAATCATCCGTGAATAACTCGACTTCCAGAATGTGGAGCCGATCAAATTCAGAGAACAAATACGCCGCTGCATTGGAAACATGTGGCAGCGGATCGCCCGGACGTTCCGACTCGCAACGAAGAAACGTCTGATGAGCACCCTGAAAGTCCAGGTTATACATCTCGCGATAACCGGAGTCCACGTCGCAAGTGGTAGAGGCAGCGGCTGAGACAGTTAGAGCCGTGGCTGCCAGGAGGCACTGTAAAACGAACATTCTCATTCAGGGGACCTTGGGCGATAGTGCAATACTAATTCTGATGCGAATCTAAGCTTCCCCGAAATGGGATTTCTAAGACAGGCCCTGTTAGAACTGTGTAGCCGAAAAGTACTCAGGTTCTTAGTGCTCTCCGGGCGAGTCCGATGGCATCTGTCCAGAACGACGATGAAGAGTGCACATCGCTCATCACATGATCAATCGCGTCGACGATCTCGTCAATCTGTTGTTCACTCACTACCAATGGCGGGGCCACTTTCAGAACCATAAAGTTGTTGCCGCAAATCTGCGAAAGTATATTTTGGACGCGGAACAGTCGCATTACCATCATCTGCCCGAAGAGACCTGAGTGAATGGACTGAACAGCCCCGAACGACATTCTAAGCTTAAGGCTTGTCGGCGGCTGAAACTCGATTCCATTGAGCATTCCCTTTCCGCGAACGGCTCTGAACATCTCATACTTTGACAGGCGCGTTTCCAGAAGCTCGCGAAGAAGCTTGCCTTTTCGTTCCGCTTCCAAGCCGAGCTGCTCGTCTTCCAGAACTGCCAATGTGGCCAATGCCGCTCGCATTGCCAACCCGTTCTCGCTAAAAGTGGACGTGTGAATAAAAGCGCGCTTTACTGAACTGTAGACGGCGTCGCAGATTTCGTCTGTCATCAGAACAGCCGCACAGGGAATCAGTCCGCCACTCAAAGCTTTGGCCAGAATCACCATGTCCGGCTCAACTCCGTAGTGGTGGGCTGCGAGAAATGGACCTGTTCGATGCAGCCCCGTCTGCACCTCGTCGAGAACAAACAGCGTGCCGTTGCGCCGGCAAAGTAATTCCGCTTGTTGCATATACTCCGCCGGAGGCAAGCAGATTCCGCCCTCGGCTTGGATCGGTTCAGTGATGAAGGCTGCGTACTTCCCGGTGGAGAGCTGCTGTTCCAGTGTTTCCAGATCGCCGAACGGAACTGCCGTCGTGTTGGCGAGCATTGGGCCAAAACTTTCTCGCCAGAACGGATTTGACATCAGCGACAGTGCTCCGCATGTCAGACCGTGGAACGCCCCATCGCAGTAAAGTAGGGCCTCTCTACCTGTAGCTGCACGCGAAAACTTGATCGCAGCTTCAACGCCCTCGCTTCCAGAACTCGGGAAGAATGCCTTGTTTACTCGCCCCCCAGCCAGTCTGCATAGCCGAGAAGCCAATTCGCCGGCCAGCTCCGGTACGTGGCTTTGCAACATCGCCGGACCGCACCGCGCCAGTTCTTCCGTGAGGGCGGCGATCAACGCTGGGTGATTGTGTCCCACGTTATACACGCAGTAGCCTGATAAACAGTCGAGTTTACGAATCCCATCAGTAGTAAAAAGTTCCACTCCCCGGCAGTGGTCATAAGAGACATTCATCTGCAGCACTTCAAGCAGATGTACCCATTCCGGATTCACATGATCCTTGTAAAGCTTTTGGGACGTCGAACTCAGGAGAGCGGATTTCATGGATCGCCTCGCGCAAAGGTCCTACAGCTTGGATGTCGGCGAGGACTTAGAAACTGTTCCTGATCTTCATTTGCTGTATCGGACTTGGCGAATTCGCTGCACTCTTTAACAGTGAGTGCGGCGAATACCTAGCGCAAACCGCTTACCACCTGAATATTGATCGAGGAGGATGTCTCGTCGGATATGAGCAGCCAGCGTTTGTCACCCGAGACGCTGAGGCTGGAAAACATTGGCGGTTGCTTCTGCAAACGCATGGCCTCTACAGGTTTGCGTGTGCCGTCGGCGAGAAATCGGATACTCCATCCGGAATTGTCTTTGTCGGCGAAATAGATGCCATCCTTTGTAAAGCACCAGCTTCCCCAGTAGTTCACAGGAGGCCCGCTTAGTACGAGCTCTTCGTTTCCACCGTTGACAGGTTGTCGCCAGAGTCCGGGCAGCGCGTACTTTGTGTAGTACACCCACCGTCCGTCATACGATTCTGCGGCGACGAACCCCCCATCTCTGGTCACCTGTACAATCTCGCCGGAACTGGTCGATACTTTCCAGGCCTGCCAGCAACCATTGCGCTTGGATCCAAAGTAGATCCACCGAGCATCCCGCGACCAGTTAGGAATGATGTCATTGAACGGGCCAGAGGTGAGAGTTCGTTTGTTCCTTCCATCCGAACTCATCACAAAGATATGGGATCGATCATCCACGCGGCTATCAAAAGCGATCTGTTGTCCATCCGGAGACCAGTGTGGGCTCCCCGTTAGCGGCCCGTCGAAGGAAGTCAGTCTGATCGGGCGTTGGCCGTCCTTTTCCGAAACCCATATCTCCTGCGCACCCGAGCGGACCGACTGGTATGCGATCAGCTTGCTGTCTGGAGACCACTTCGGAGCGGAATCCTGAGCCATCGAGGAAGATATGACTGTCGGAGATGCTTCGGGATTCTGCAGGTCCACTCGCAACATGTTCCAGGCAGAGGCTCCCTGAGTGTAAGCAAGGCGATCCCCAGTTGGAGAAAATGCGGGTTCTCTGGCGTTGTCCGTGCCAAAGGGAAGTCGTTCCGGTGCTCCACTCTCGATGGAGACTCGCCACAAAGCTGCCGTTCCACCCTCGTCGCACGAGAAAACGATGCTTTTACTATCGGAAGTCCACGTTAGCCCGAACTTCTGTCGCTGATGAAAGGTCAACTGGCGCGGGTTTCTTCCATCGGAGTCCATCACATATACATTGCGTGTCGCCGCATCAGCGCCGCGGACGAATGCTATCTTAGTGCCGTCCGGTGAGTAGGCGGGCAGCAGGTCTCCATCCCATGAATTGTCCGGATGCGTCAGTTGTTCGGCTTCATGGGTGTCCAGTGAGAGCGCATAGAGCGAGGCAGCAGATTCCTGTGTCTTCGCGTCCGGGAAGATAATCCGATGTCCATCCGGAGACCAGGAAAGCCCCGGAGTATCCCAGTCAATCGCACCATGTAGGCGATAGATCTCCCGCTCCTCGCCTCCAATCACCGGAACCAGAAAAATTCCACTGTCTTTGTTGGATTGCGAGATGAAAGCGATCCAGCGACCATCCGGCGACCAAGCTGGACTAAACTTTGCACCCGGAGTGAACGTGATCCTCAGCGGCGGTTCACTCCCAATCAATTTGACGTAGAGATTGGGGTTATCGCCTGCTCCTCCCCCGTTCCAAATGAAGGCGATCTGATTACCATCGGGAGAAAATGTTGGCGAGTGTGCCCAGCCCTGGTAGGAGGTGAAGGGAATAATCCTAAAATTTGTATACCCAGAGGGATGATGAAAGCGCCCCCCAAGAAACACGCTCAGCATGATCCCCAGAAGAATCGCGAACGCCAAACCTGCCCATCGAGTCGCTCGTGTCCTCAGGGAAACGCCGCCCCGTTCTTCCTCCGGGCTTGGCGAGGCTACTGCCGCGCCGGGTACAAAATCCGTTTTTTCGGACTCTGCAGCCGCATCGACGACCGGCGCGGTCAGATTAAAGACCACCGGCAGCATCAACCGGTACCCCTGCTTATTAATCGTCTCTATGACATGCGGAGAATGAGGATCATCATTCAATGCGTGCCTCAACCCGGAGATACACCGAGTAAGCGAAGCCTCGCTGACGTAAACCCCCGGCCAGATCGACTGAATCAGTGCCTCTTTAGAGAGTACTTGTCCTGCGCTGGTGGATAGTTCCACCAGCACCTGCATGACCTTCGGTTCCAGGCGAACCTCGGCACTATCGTTTTGCAGTCGATTTCGCTGAGGATAAACCCTCCAACCTCCGACCTGAAAGTCGCCCTGAATGGCCATCCCCCCGTGCAATGTTTCCCCTTCTGCGGGGGCTGTTACTGGTGAGTTACTTTCTATCCAGCTCCCAACCGACCTAGTTTAGCTGAATACATAGACGAAAACATGAAGTGATGAATCCATGAAGGTCCCCATGGAGATTCATCAGGAAACCATCCGAGCCCCATTCTTGCTTAGTATCGCCAGTTATTAGTACTCTCGCTGCGGTTCAGAGCACAACCAAAAATCAACAGGAGCAGATCCACGGAGTCGGTTACTAAAGTACCGCTCTGGAGAGACGAGCCCAGTCTACAGGTAGTGAAGCGGTAGATTCACCAACCTCATTCCCGTCCAGATTTCTGGAGAGACCGGTAAAGGTGAACACCTTGCACGAGTAGTCCTGTTTTACATATTCATGGAGGAAGGAACGTTATGTTACAAGTCTTTAGGCATCGGCATTCAATGCCTGTGCTGGTACTTGTTCTAGTGCTGATGATTTGTTCCGCCGCAGTGGCCCAGGTCATCAACGGTTCGATCACTGGCGAAGTGCGCGACGCGTCGGGTGCCATCATCCCCAAAGCATCCGTCACCGCAGCCGATCCAAGCATCGGCGTACACGAAGTAACGACTACAGATACCCGTGGTATCTTCTATTTTGCCAGCCTGCCAAAGGGAAACTACAGCATTACAGCGGTAGCCGATGGCTTCAAGTCATTGGATAAGAAGGACATTCCCCTATCCAACGGCGATCACCTCAATGCCGGAGAGTTTACTCTCGCCGTAGGTGCTTCCAAAGAAACCGTAACAGTGGAAGCCGATGCGGGAGAACTCCAGATCCAAAGTCAGAGCGCCGAGCGTTCGGACACCATCACCACCCAGCAGCTAAATGACCTCGGCATGAACGGCCGCATGGTTCTCGACTATCTTAAGGTTATTCCTGGTGTAAATAGCACCTTCAACGGTGCAGAGTCCAGCAAGGGTGGACTTGGTAGCATCAGCGTGAACGGCGGCCGCGAAGGCATGACCGGCTTCAACATTGATGGCATCAATAACGTCGATAATGGTGCGAATACTTCTACACAAATCACTATCAACCCTGATGCCATCGCGGAAGTGAAGGTCCTCACCTCCAACTATCAGGCCGAATACGGAAAAAGCGCCGCCGGTCAAATCTCAATCACGACGAAGGGGGGCGACAACCAGTTCCACGGTAACCTCCGCTGGTTCCATCGTCACGAGGGATTCAACGCCGAGCAGTGGTTTGATAAACAGGCGAACGCCGTATATAAGGAAAGCAATCCTACAGGCACAACCCTTCCAAACCCCAAGCAGTTGTACCGCTATAACTACTTTGGCGGACAGGTTGGTGGCCCAGTCGTCATACCCGGCACCAGCTTCAATAAGAATAAGGATAAGCTGTTCTTCTTCTTCAGTCAGGAGTGGTACAACCAGCTTCTGCCCGGCGGGTTCGACAAGACCTACATGCCGACCCTCGACGAAATCAACGGCAATTTCTCCAAGAGCACAGATGGTGACGGTAAGCCAATCGTCCTCACCGATCCGCGTACAGGAACACCATTTGCCGGGAACATCCTTCCTTCGGGCTTAATCAACTCTGCAATGCAGGGCTACCTGATGAATGTGTTGCCACGTAACAGGGCATCGGACGCCGATCCTCGGCAGACGTGTACCTACGTTCAGTGCAACCAGTACAACTACATTACTAACAAAACCACCACGCACCCGCGGCGCGAAGACATCGCGCGCGTTGATTATCAGATCAACACTACTAATCGCGCATACTATAGCTTGGCCAACAATCCTGGCTCTGAAGGTCTACCGGAAGGTATGACCCAGGGAACTTCCAACTTTGAATTTCCCGGCGGCATGCACCTCAATGAGCCCGGATACAGCACGGTCGTACACCTGACCAGCACACTCAATACAACAACTGTCAACGATTTCTCGTTTGGGTGGTCGGTTAACCACCAGCAGATCAACTCCACCAACGACAGAGAACTTGCAAAGAACTTTAATTTGAATGTTCCGCTGGTGTACCCCATCTCCAGCGACACCACGATCCCTGACATGAGCTTCGGCGGTGTCACCGACCAGACTGGAAGTTGGAGCTGGCTGGGATCGTTGCCTTGGCGCAACGCCGCTACGGTCATCGACTTCAACGATAGTCTCTCCAAGATGATCGGCAAGCACATCCTCAAGACGGGCATTCTTGTAGAACGCAGCCGCAAGGACCAAGGAGCTTGGGGTAATGCTAACGGAACTTTCAGCTTCGATATCGGCAGCTCAAATCTTCCCAGCTCTTTAAACACCGGTGACCCATATGCGAATGAGCTATGGGGTAATTACAGTACTTTCCAGCAGCAGAATGGTCGCCCCCGCGGCTTTTACCGATATACAAACATTGAGTTTTACGCACAGGATACTTACAAGTTTAACAATCGCCTGACGTTTGACTACGGAATGCGCTTCGCTTGGGTTCAGCCGCAGTACGATGCCAAGAATCAGGTTAGCTATTTCGACGCGTCGAAGTGGGATTCACAGCAAGCTGTTCGGCTCTACCATATCGATCCAAGCGACACCACAAAAGGCTATGATCCGGTCACCGGAGCAACTGTACTAGGTGGCTTAGTCGGAACCATCGTCCCTGGCTCGGGAAACCCGTATAACGGCATGGTTTCCGCCAAAGATGGAGGGTTGAAAGGCGGCTTCGAAGGTCGCGGATTGATGCCAGAGCCGCGTTTCGGCTTTGCTTACGACATCACGGGCAACTCGAAGTATGTACTCCGCGGCGGCGCAGGGGTTTCGCATGATCGCTTCCAAGGCAATCCAATTTACAACCTCGCCGTTAGCAATCTGAATGGGGTAGATCCCACTTTCATGGGTGCAAATGTCTCAGGCATGTCAGCATTGTCGGCGGCAGCCCCCTTGGCTCCAATGCATGCTTATACCTTTGACAAGGTTGGCAAGGTTCCCACTATCTATAGCTACAGCCTCGGAATCCAGGCCGACATCGGATGGAAGACTGTATTGGATGTAGCCTATGTCGGCAACCAGCAGCGTCACCTCTCGCAGAAGAACAACCTCAACTACATTCCTTACGGTTACGCGTTTACCGCAGCCGCTCAGGATCCGGCAAAGTATTCCGGCGGAGTCGTAACCGATGAGTCGAGTTGGATTGGTAGCGCCTGGACCAGTCAGGGTTACCACTACATGGGCGACAACGTCTACTCCTCAGATATTCAGCGCCGATATCAAGGTTATGAGGATATTGAAAACTGGACTTGGGACGGAACCGGCAACTTCAATTCTCTACAGGTTTCTGCCCATCGTCGGTTTGGAAATAGCCTGACCTTTGGAGCCGCGTACACCTACTCGAAGACGTTGGTAAGTTCGAGTTCTGACGGCCAGTGGATGAATCCTTACGGCTGGAAGAAATACGACTACACCCTCGCTTCATTCGACCGTCCTCAGAACCTCGTAATCAACTACATCTATTCACTCCCGAAGTTCAGCAAAATGATGGGCACTAACTCCAAATGGATTTCCTATCTGACGGATGGATATCAGTGGGAAGGTCTTGGTCAGTTCATCATCGGAACCCCCTCATCTGTGGGTGGCAGCTTCACCGATCCGTGGGGTGGCAGTGAACAACGGATGATCAGTGGTTCCTATACTGAACCCGCGATCCTGCGAGTTACCGGCAACCCAACCAAGGGTAACGGCGGTAATCCGCATTCGCACCTGAATCCGAACGCTTTTGCACTTCCTCTGATCGGTGTGCAGCAACCACAGGCGCAGAACTACTTCCGCAACGGTGGTACTAACAACGTTGATATGTCTGCCTATAAAAACATTCCTTTGGGCAGCAAAGAATCACAGTATCTCCAGTTGAGAGTGGAAGCATTCAACGTCTTCAATCACCCGCAGTTCTGGGGAATCAACAGCGCCACAGGTAATCCCAACTACGGCGGCGACACCAATCCTTGGGACCACCTGTACGGGAACTGGTCAACTTGGTCTGCCGGTAGCCCAATTGATCCAACGAAGCTTCGTCCCGCTGGTCAGAAGGGTAACATCGGAAACTACTTCGGCGAGTACAACAGCGGCGGCAACGCTCGCGTCTTGCAACTCGGCGTAAAAATGTACTTCTAGCATGAAAGGCCCGTGACTTATGTCGCGGGCCTTTTCTATTTGTTTAATTGCACCAAACTCGCAGAGACCGCTCCGCCTACAAAGCGGATGCGCATGGGATACCAGTGAAGACTCGTCGCGATTTCATGAAGATAGCAGTGGCGGGGGTGGCAACTTCGGCGATGGCCGAAACCGTCCTCCATCCGTCAGAACCCACAAAGGTCATACCCGCGCCCACCGGAACAATTGCGGTTCACGTGACCTCCGGCGAGAAGCGCTTTCAAAAGCAAGACTCCGTCGCATGGAGTTCTACAAGGATGCACTCCAAAGATGTCATTGTTCTCGATGAGAGCCAGAGCTATCAGGAAGTACTCGGCTTCGGAGCCGCACTCACCGATGCAGCTTGCCACAATTTCAACGCGCTTGCACCTGCGAAACGCGATGCTCTGTTGCATGAGTTATTTGATCCCTCGCAGATGTCGTGCAGTGTCAGCAGAATCTGCATTGGCTCCAGCGATTATTCCTGCAAGCCATATTCCTATTGCGATGGCGAAGCCGATCCTGACTTCAAACGTTTCTCCATCGAACACGATCAAAGCAACATCCTTCCAGTGCTGCGCACCGTGCGCGCCATTAACCCAGATGTGTTTCTTCTCGCATCACCTTGGAGTCCTCCGGGTTGGATGAAATCAGGTGGATCGACGTTGGGAGGAGCAATGACGAAGCGCAACTATGCTGCATACGCGCGTTACATTGTTCGCTTCCTGCAAGAGTACGACAAGAGTGGCATTCGCGTGAATGCACTTACCACGCAAAACGAAGTTGACACCGACCAGGACGGAAGAATGCCAGCCTGTCTCTGGGGCCAGGAATATGAGGCGGAGTTCATCATGCGCGAACTGGGACCTCAGTTGCGCAAGAACAACTTCGATACAAAGATCTGGTTGCTCGATCACAACTACGATCTATGGGGTCGTGCAACTTGCCAGTTAGATAATGCAGACTTAAACCCGTATGTCGACGGAGTTGCATGGCATGGCTATGCCGGAAAGCCCGAAGCCATGACGCGTGTGCATGAATCGCATCCGGATAAGCACATGTACTTTACTGAGGGTGGAACGGACTTCGCCGAGCGCGATTACGTAACCAACTGGTGCAAGTGGTCAACCACATTTACAGGTATTCTGCGCAACTGGGCGCGATGCATTATCACGTGGAATTATGTGCTCGACGAGAATGGTCGCCCTAACATCGGGCCGTTCCAGTGTGCGGGAATGATGACTATCAACTCGCAGAAGGGGGAAGTAACGCGCAACGGAATATTCTGGGCACTCGCGCATTACTCGCGTGTTGTCCGACGCGGAGCTCGTCGTATAGCATCCACCGGCGAGGTCGCGGCAATCTCTCACATCGCATTCATTAATCCTGACGGCAGTCGTTGCGCAATCGTGACGAACACCGGCGCGGCAAGAACAGTTGCCTTGCAACTTGGCGCAGGCATGGCCAACCTAACGCTTGATTCGGATTCTGTCACCACACTGACCTGGGGTGTTTAATGTCGCTCTACTCGGAGATGTTTATGAAAAATAGGTTTCGCCCCACGAGCGTTCAACGCTCATCAGTTTGTACCGTTGTATTCGTTATTGCACTCGTATTTAGTTTCATTGGCTGCGGTGGCGGTTCGGGTTCGTCCACGAATCCCGTACAATCAGTCGCAGCGACACCAGTTGTTTCACCAGCAGCAGGCACGTACACATCTGCGCAGTCGGTGACTCTCAGCGATAGCACGACGGGCGCTGTCATCTACTACACGACGGACGGTTCAACGCCAGCTACTTCCTCCAGCGTTTACAGCACGGCGATTGCGATTAGCAAAACGACGACGATCAAAGCTATCGCAACTGCCAGTGGATACACGCAGAGTGCGGTGGTTTCGGCAACCTTCACAATTCAGGAACCAACGGCGGCGACGCCAACGTTCTCGCCAGATGGAACCTGCAGCAGCAGCGCGCAGACAGTTACGATCGCAGACACGACGACAGGTGCCACCATCTACTACACCACCGATGGCAGCACTCCAACTACTTCTTCGAGTGTCTACAGCACAGCGCTTTCTCTTTCGGCAACAACAACCCTCAAGGCGATTGCCACTGCTAGCGGATACACACAAAGCTCGGTAGCTTCTGCCACCTACACCATCGGAACGGTTGTACCTGTTTCTGTGGTGATCACCAGCGCGGATTCTGTTCACAAGCTCGAAGCGCAAGCTGCACAACAATTCTGTGCAGGAACTGCTTTGACGGCAACTCCAACCATCGTTGTGGATGAAGCGCAGACCTATCAGCAGGTAGAAGGTTTTGGCGCTGATATTACCGACACAGCAGGTTACTTACTCAACGAGGTTGCGCCGACAACCGCTCGCGATAGCGTCATGGGAGATCTGTTCACACGTAACGGAAACGGAATCGGGCTGAGCTTTATTCGCAATCCGATGGGTTCGACCGATCTTGCAAGAACAATGTATTCCTATGATGACAACAGCGGTAACGCGGACACCACACTTGCGAACTTTTCCATCAGTCACGATCAAGCAGATATCCTGCCACTTACTCTGCAGGCGCGGACGCTGAATCCAAGCCTGAAGATTATGGCGAATCCTTGGAGCCCTCCAGGGTGGATGAAGACGAATGGAACAATGATCGGACAGTACAATGGCGGAACAGACGGAACTCTGCTGACCACGATGTACACGCCGTTCACAAACTACTTTGTGAAATACCTGCAGGCGTATGCAGCGGGCGGCGTAAATGTTGATTACATTTCGTTGCAGAATGAGCCGCTCTACGCAGCTACAACGTATCCAGGAATGTTGATGCCCGCGACGACACAGACGACAGTGCTGCGGGATTACATTCTTCCAGCTCTAACGAGTGCAGGTCTCAACACGAAGGTTCTGATCTATGACCATAACTGGGATACGACGAGCTACTCGCAAACGGTTCTGTCCGACAGTACGATCGCTGCGTCGAATCAGGTTGCTGGAATTGCCTGGCATGGATACGGCGGCACTCCGGGTGCGATGACGTTATTGCACAATCAGTTTCCGACTTTCGCGGAGTACATGACCGAGCACTCCGGCGGAACATGGGTCACTAACCAAGGCCAGTCGGATTTTGAAGAGATCACGCAGGTCATGCGCAACTGGAGTAAAGCGTATGTGAAATGGAGTCTTGCAGAGAACGAGAGCCTCGGTCCGCATTACAACGGTTGTTCCACTTGCACAGCGCCGATCACGGTCAACAGCACGACAGGTGCGATCACTTACAACATCGAATACTACACGCTTGGACAGTTTAGTAAGTATGTTTTGCCAGGTGCAACGCGCCTGTACTCGAGCAATGCTACAGGGTTAATCAGCACGTTTTACCAGAACCCGGATTCTTCGAAAGCGCTCGTGGTTTTCAACGACACGACATCGACGCAGAGCTTCCAGATTCAGTGGGGCGGGCAGTTGCTCTCGTATTCATTGCCCACCTATACGGCTGCAACATTCACATGGAATGGATCGCAGAGCAGTGTTGCAGCAATCAATGCCAAGTCGCAGATTGCGGCGTCAAGCTACAGTTCGGTGAGCGGATTCGAGACCGAGACTACCTCGGATGTCAACGGCGGATTCGATTTGGGGTACTCGACAAGCGGCTCCACCGCAGTATTCAAGAACGTCGATTTCGGCACCGGAGTGAGCGGAGTCAATGTGCGATTGGCATGCAATCAGAGCGAGGGAACCTGCGGCGGAACTGTTGAATTCCATCTCGACAGTGCAACTGGAACGCTCGCCGCAAGCGCTACGGTTCCATCTACAAGTGGCTGGCAAACATGGTCTACGGTTACAGGAACACTCTCTGGAACTGTCAGTGGGGTGCATGATGTTTACGTGGTGGTCACGGCGACCAACTCCGGAACGAACAGCGTTGCAAACCTAAACTGGTTCCAATTTAACTAATCCCCCGAACTACTTGCGCCGCCGGTCCGGAAACAGGACTGGCGGCGTTTTTTTGTCTGAAAAGCCTGGGCTCCGCTGCTCCACATGGAAGCGGATATTGGGAGATCAAAGCCTAGATTGTCAACGATAGCCCCGCCCGCAGCGAGTGTTCGTGCAGGGGAGATGCTTGATACGGCCGCATCCCTCTATATCCAGAATAACAATTTGGAGACGTGATCCCCTCACTGGAGGGCGGAATAGATGTGCTCTGGAATCAGTGGGTTGAGGGGAAATTGAAAGATTGTAGGGTTGACAGGAATTGCGCTGTGGAGATGTCTCGCTGCTTTCGCGTGTTTTGTGCACAAAAGGCGGTGCGAAACTCGGTTAACGATTCCCACTGAAGTTACTGGTAGGAGATGAGCAAGTTACTTTTCTATTAATCGTTGAGCAGCGGAAAACGATTGGCGTAACGGGTATCAGTCTGAGTTCGATCTGTTACTAGTTTGCACATTCTATTTCCACATGTCGCGAGTGAGAAGTACTAGATCGGGAAATCCACAGATTTATTGGTGCAAGGGTGAGGGGATTTGAGTAGTAGTCCCGTGTCGGCGTCCGAGGCTATCGCTGAGAAAAGACCTCGTAGCTTACCTCGGACACCGACACGTATCGTGTTTCTATTTTGTTGGTACGGTCGGACACGATGGGTTTAGGTGTTCGGCTTTCCATCGCATCGCAGCGTTGATGCGTGTTCGTCCGCTGGGATGATCGTAGAAGATGAACTCCTCGAGAGGCGTGGGATCAAGCTTGCGGTATTCGGCGAGCATGAGGTCGACTTTTGCCTCGCCGTCTGGTTGGGCCGCTGCATCGAGACCGAAGATGTCGGCTTCGTATTCTTGCGTCCGAATGAACGTGTTATTCACGGGGGTGAGGAGGAAGAAGAAGACTCCCGCGATCAAGACTACGAGCGGCAGCACAGCGGGATCGCCATTGCCGTGGATTCCCCAACGCTCTCCCCATTTTGCGAGCGACCAATTCAGCGACCATCGGAGGACGGCGAAGAACAACATTGATTCGAGGGCGAAGAAGAGGATTGCTTTGTAGACGTGGTTCATCACGTAGTGGCCCATCTCGTGGCCCATCACGGATTCGATCTCTTCTAAGGTGCAGCGCTTGAGCAGATTGTCATTGAGGGTAATGCGCTCGGTGCCGAGAAAGCCGCTGACGTTGGCGCTCACTCGATTGGATTGACGAGAGGCATCGACTTGCCAGACCTCGGTTGCCGGGACTCCGTTGGCACGTGCCAGGGAGAGAATGGGTTGGCGCACCTTTTCGTCTGTGAGCTTGGTGTATTTGTTGAAGAGCGGCGCGATGTAAACGGGAGCGATGAGAGCAACGATGATGATGAACACCACTGTGACCGCTGTCCCCCAAGCCCACCATGTATTCGGGAGACGGCGGACGATGCTGAATAATGCGACCACCAGTGCTCCGACAAGGATCAGATTGACGAGAAGTTCGATGAGTTGATCGCCAAACCATGAGCCGAAAGTCTGATTCATGAGGGCATACTTGCGTTCGCGGAAGAAGCCTTCGTAGATGGTCATGGGTAACGTGAGCAGCGATGTAATAAGCAAGTACTGCACCCAGTACAGGAAAGTGTGAAGAGGCTTGAAGCGTGTCACGCGCTCGGCGAGATTGCGCATTTTGGCAGAGAGTCGCGTCGTAAGCAGGATTAGCGCGACTACAGAGCTAAGCAGAAAGTCCCAGAGAAGAAGCCAATAGCCGCCCTCGAAATAAGCGTTGGAACGGGCGCGGGCGTCGGCGGGTACGCTGTTGAGATACGCGTCTGTTGCGGTTTTTACGTCAAAGGTGGGATTGGAAGCGACGGGCTGGGGCGCTGTAGCCGCTAAGGCCAGAAAGCTCATTAGCAAGAGGACGGGTATGACAAAGAGAATGCGTCGGTGCATTGTGAGACTCCTCCTATCGACCGCGTTTGCAACATCGTACTCACTAAATAAGCTGCAGGCCAATGGACATCTGACGCTGAACAGCTTTGGAAGGTTTGTGAGTTAGGTCAGCCAGCACACATGAGGTGAAATCGTGCTCTCACCTAAGTGTTTCAACCGCTAGTTAAATTAAGGAAAAGTCTGCAAGCTTGACGTTGTGGCTACCGCATATGTGCGGTGTGTCGGAGCTGGCTTCTGAATCCCTGGAGATCTCGGGAATAACCGCTCTACCCGCTACTACTCTCTACTCGGGGCGTCAGACTTGCGTATTCGCTGTTCCGGATCGCTGATTAGAGGTTACACAGCGCCGAGTTGATGCTCATGAGAAGCCTAGAAAACACTAAACGCCAGATGATTCGCGCGGTGATCGAGACCAACCTCGAAAATCGAACCGCGAAAGTACGCCGTAAGCGTCTCCGATGGCAGATGCTCCGCTGGGCGCGGGCCTCACTCGTGACAGTCACTGCCGTGCTTGCAATTTCCTCGTTTGTGATTTCAAGAGGTAAAACACCATCCATCATCGCTGGCAACGTGAATACGTCGGCAGTCCACCATGTCTTTGAACCGCGAACAGTTGAACCGTCCGTCCCCCTGACCGCGCCTGGCGATGTGAACCTTTCTATACTGCCGCTTTCCGTCAAACGAATCGTGATCGACGCCGGTCACGGCGGAAACCAACCCGGCGCAATTTCCAGCACAGGTTTAGCGGAGAAAGATGTCACATTGGACATCGCGCTTCGTTTACGTCGATTAATGAAGCAATCCTCGTTCGAAGTTCTTTTGACCCGAGAGACCGACCGGACGGTTACGCTGGCAGATCGGGTGGCTTTCGCCAACTCCAACAAGGCAGATCTGTTTGTTTCTATCCACATAAATTCGTTGCAGCCGCATTCCATTCGACCACTCGAAACCTACTACGTTGGTGCATCTAACGATCCACAGGTCTTACAACTTGCGAGTCTTGAGAACCGGCAGTCAGGTTACTCCTTATCGGAATATCGCCAGCTTTTGGAGAAGGTCTATTTGGATGTCCGGCGAAACGAATCTCGGGCGCTCGCCATAACCGTAGAGGCTGCGCTTTATAGATCCCTGAAGCCGCTCAATCCGAAGCTGGATGACCGCGGGGTCAAGATGGCCCCATTCGCAGTTCTGGTGGGGACGCAGATGCCGGCCGTGCTGGCTGAGGTCTCATCTGTAACCAATGATGAAGACGTCAAACTATTGAATGACGAACAGTACAAGGAAAAGATTGCAGTTTCCCTTTTCGAGGGAATCAGTAAATACGCAAATAATCTGAATAGTTCCGGAAAGCGAGGGGACGCACCCAATGGCACATGATGATGAGACGATCTGTGTGGGAATCGACTTAGGCACTTCACGAAGCTCCATTTCGGCATCCAACGGCGCGCGCCATGTTGTGGACAGCTATGTCGGCTGGCCCTTAGATATGGTCGCCCGAAAGGTCATTAAGAAGGATGTCCTAATCGGCAGAGAGGCGTTGGAGAGCCGTTCGATGCTCGACCTGCGGCGCCCGCTTGAGAATGGCGTTATCAAAGATGGATCGGAAAGGGACGCACAAGCTGTCCGGGAACTGTTACGCCATTTGGTTTCTTTGATTGGCATAGAAGGAAAGCAGCAAAAACTGCGTGCCGTCGTGGGAGTCCCCGCTGAAGCGATGAAGACGAGCCGGTTGCGGATTCGCGCAGCAATGGATGGGATTGCCGACAGCGTAATGCTGGTTTCCGAACCCTTCGCGGTGGCGTACGGCACAGAAGCCCTTCTCCATGCGATGGTGATCGACATCGGTGCAGGGACCGCAGATATTTGCGTAATGCAAGGCCGGTATCCGACGGAAGACGATCAGAGAACTCTGCCCAATGCGGGCGACTCCATTGACCAGAGGCTCCTCGCATCATTGCAAGAACATCATCCTCATGCTCAGTTTGCCATTCACGCCATACGAGATTGGAAGGAGAAGTGGAGTTTTGTGGGAGAGCCGAGACGCCGTGTAGTGGTCACGACCGCAGCAGACGGCAAACCGATTGAGATTGATATAACCGACGATATGCGTGCAGCATGCGAATCGATTGTGGCACCGATCTCTGAGACAGTGCGGGATCTGGTTGCGCGAGTGGAGCCAGAATACCAGCAGCGGGTGCTCAATAATGTCATCCTCTCCGGCGGGACCTCTTTAATTGGCGGTTTGCCCGAAGTCCTGAAGAGTGCCCTTTCAGAGCTGGGAAAAGCGCAGATTACGTTAGTTCAAGATCCAGTCTTTGCAGGCTCAGACGGCGGACTGGCGATTGCGCGGGATGCCTCCGATGGGGATTGGGATAAGTTGTCGCTATAAGCTCTCAGGCTGCCCACTAATTGCAAATGCCCCACCTAGCCGAAAAACGCGGCTAGAATGGGGCAACTTGCGCGCTCTTAGAAGTTGCTGATTGAGGTGGTTAACAGGGGGAAGGCCGGAGGGTTCACCGGAGGCTTGAATGTGTAGGTCGGTAGCAGGCCCGCTTGACTTGGATCGAAGGCGACGAAGCCTAGGGTGAAAGCTGGGGAACTCGACTCAAGGGTGTAGTTATCCGTGCCGGGAGCTGCGTTCACGAAGAGAGGATCTGAAAAGAGAGACTGCACATCTTCTCCCTGACTCTGCCATTGCTGAAAGGTTAGAGGGGTGATCGGCGTCGGTTGCTGCGTAACGTTTGCAGCAGTGGAAGGCGTTTGGATGAAGGGCTGAGGAGGCTGTCCTCCGCTTACGCTTTTATCGAAGTAGAGATTGTTGTCAAACTGGAAATAGTCGGTGCAGACAGCGCTTCCCGCGCAATACCAATAACCGTACTGTATGGAAGCTTTGTCGTAATAGACGACGTTGTTTTCGAAGAGGAACGACAGGAATGTCGTGTCGTTATGACGGTCCATCGCTCCCATGGCTCCATAGGCCAGAATATTGTTCTTGAAAACATTGGGAGGCGTTTGAGTCTTGGGGGCGCTCGCAGCCGAATTTACGTGAAGGCTCGCGTCAGTCGTACGGTAGACGAGGTTGTTTTGCATTAACACTTCCATGGCACCTTGATCTGCGTATAGTCCCCAGCCGCCGTATCCTGCGGGATCGTGGGTGATGTCGTGGACCTTGTTGTTCAGAACTTTGTTTCCAGTGTTAATACCGGACAGATAGTAGACTCCGCCTAAGTCGCTGGTAACTCCCTGACCTAAGTCATGTATGGAATTGAACTGGACCACGTCTTCGTGGGCGAGGTTGCATCCGTAATCCCAGTTGAAGCCTACGCCGATGCCGACAGAGTAGAAGTCGTAGATCTCATTGTGCTCGATGAGAACATTGTGAGCGTCTCCCACGAGAACGGCGAAGCCGACGGGAGCGACACGGTCTCCACCGGTAATCATGTTATTGCCGATGTAGATATGTTGCGGCACTTTGTCGTCGGTATTGCACGACGATACTCTTCCTCCGATCCGGATACCACCAGCACCCAGATCAGTTAGGAGACCGTCTCGGAACTGGGCGAGATAGGTTGAAGTACTGGCCGCAACGCTAGTTTGCAGGAACTCGATACCGTAGGCACCCACGTGCGAAATGGTGTCTTGCTCGAAGATCACGCCTGCGGAGTTGGTTAGGGTCAGTGCGGCTGTGGTTCCGGCGTCCGCCTGTGTGCCTAAGTATCCGACAGCAGGTACTTGCCAATCACTGTGGGAGAAAGTAAGTCCCTGGAAAGTAACGTTACTCAGGTTTGTCGCATTGAGTAACTTCGCGAGTCGGGGAGCGATGACTTTGGTGTTGGTAATGGTCTCGCCTGATTTAGGAATATAAGTGAGCACTCGGGTAGGCCGGTCGAGATAAAACTGGCCGGACTGTTTGAGAGCTTCTTTTACGTTCTCTATCAGAAAATGGTGACCGGGAATAAACCCATTGTAGATTGCGTTCTTTGCTAATGAAGCAGTGGTGGTGATGCGTTTAGTGGATGTGTTTACCGAGGCGATCCGCATGTGAGCCACATCCCATGCTTCAAAATTTATCAACTCCACATCGGATAGATTCGCCATGGTTGCCAGGATTCCGCCAGTGGGGGGCGTCGCGTAGGAGAACTGATTTACGGTGGTTGTGCTTCCCGTAGTGCTGTATTCACCAGTAAAATAGAGGTAACTGGTTGGCGTGGTGCGCGGGCGGTAACGGCGGGAACCATTAATCCACATTTGAGTGAAGTAGGTTCCGGATGGCACGGTTAGTTTCCATGATCCGTTGGAGTTCTTTGTCCATCCGGTGAGGAGTCGGCCTCCGCTGATAATGGGGATTTCGCCGGGATAGTTCGCGTAGAGGATGGGAGTGGTGCTGGTGCCGGAATCGGCTGCGGTGAAAGTCCAAGCGGACGGGAGGAAGTAGGTGCCGTTGCGGATCAGGACGGTGATGGTGCGTCCGCTGACCCGCGATTTTAAGGCTTGGACGGAAAGTCGCGCTTTGTCCAAGGTAAGAAATGGCTGGGCTAGTGTTCCGGGCCAACTGTCGTTGCCATTGGTGGCGACGTAGAAATCGGCGGGGGTGCTGGTGGTAGCGGCGGGGGCAGTTACGGCATCGTTCGACTCGGAAAGCTGGACTGCGGAGAATCCCGAGGATGTGATGGTGAGGGTTACTAAGAGAACTGTGAAAAGGGAGAGAGAAAGGGAACGGGAACGGTAATTCACTTTCATATACATCTCCAACTTCCGAGATGCGAGCTGCCGCCGTGGTGCTCCCTGCGGGCGATAGGGAGAAGAACAAAGGCGTGAGCCCGCTCGGTGCGAAAGTATACGTCCGCTTCCAGCTCTGGCTTGGAAGATATTGCAGAGTTGCTGGAATGGCGCTAAAGGTGCCTCCAATGGCTAAGCGTCGAGGCGGTAGCGGCTTTCGGAGAGACGGAAAAGAGGTTTCCAGAGAAGGCGGTTGATGGTGACGACCATGGCCGCCATGACCACTGTCGAGAGCATGAGGATGCGGGTATTTCCGCTATCGGTGGCGAGGCTGATTTGTGCTCCGAGGCCCAACGTCGTGAAGGTGTGGTTGTTTGTGCGGAAATACTCGGCGACGATGCTGGCGTTCCATGCGCCTCCGGACGCAGTGACCAATCCGGTTACGAGGTAGGGGAAGATTCCGGGGAGGATGACGGTCATCCAACGCTCACGGAAATTGAAGCGGAAGATTCCGGAGACATCGCGCAGATCACTGGGGATGGCAAGGGCTCCGGCGATTACGTTGAAGAGGATGTACCACTGGGTTCCCAGCAGCATGAGGATGATGGAGGCGGTGTTCATGCCTCCGCCCATTCCTATGATGGCGATGAGGATTATGGGGAACAGGGCCGTGGCCGGAACAGAGGCGGCAATTTGCGCGAAGGGTTGGGCGTATCGGGCAAGGCGTGGGTGGAAGCCGATGGCGACTCCGGTGGGGACAGTCCAGGCCAAGGCGATCAGCAGGGAGATAGTGACGCGGAGGAGCGTGGCTCCGGCAGCGTGCATGGTTAACGTTACTTCGGGCGTGGTCAGCTTTGAGAACAGGATGGCGGCCTTGACGACGGCGAAAAAGGCCAGGCCTCCGAGGACAGACGCAAAGACGGTAGGGAGAGCTTTGCCTAGGCGGGTGCTGGCGGGCGTGGCGGCTTCGGGCGCTGGCGGACGGTGTGCGAGATAGACCACGAGGCGCTCGGAAAGTGGCGCGGCGATGCGACGACGTATGGTGCGGAGGATGGTGGAGTTGAAGAGCATGGCCAACAGAGGCGAGCGGGATGGAGCGTTGGTTTCCACTTGCTCGAACTTGAATTTGTCGGACCAGATAATGAGCGGTCGCCAGAGGAGTTGGTCGAGAAGGACGATGAGTCCGATGAGAACCGCGAGGCCCCAGGCCATGGCCTGCTTGTCTCCGTTATCGGCGGCGGTCTTTAAGTAAGAGCCGAGGCCGGGGAGTCGGAAGTCGCGGTTGCTGAGCACGAACATCTCGCAGAGCATGAGGGTGAACCATCCCTGCGCGACGGAGACCATGGAGTTCCAGACCAAGCCGATGGTGCTAAAGGGGAGTTCTAGTTGGATGAAACGCTGCCAACGGCTGAATCCGTATATGCGGGTGGCTTCGCGGAGTTCGCGGGGGATTGCCTTTAGGGATGAATAGAAGCTGAAGGCGATGTTCCAGACCTGTCCTGTGAAAATGAGGACGATGGAGCCGAGTTCGAGTCCGAGCTGACGGGTGGGGAACAGGGCGACCATGGCGAGCATGACGCCGGGAAGAAAGCTTAAGACCGGGATGGACTGGAGGATGTCCAGGATGGCGATCATGAGGGCTTCGGCGCGCTTGTAGTAGGCGGCGATGTAGCCGTAGGCGAGTGCGAAGAGAAGGCTGAGGACGTAGGCCGCTGTCATGCGCACGAGCGAGTAGAAGGCGTAGACGGGCAAGGCGCGAGGGGTGCGGAGGATTTCCGCCTGTTCGACGGGGGCGGCAGACCAGTAGCGGGCGATCATGGCGATGGCGTAGAAGATCGCTATGACTCCGGAGAAGACGGCAACGTCCATCAGCACGGGCCAGGTGCGCTCGCGGGCGGCGGATTGGGCGAAGGTGCGGACGCGACGGATCACAGGCTCGGAGTCTCCGCAGTGGTTTCGACCTGAGGCAGGTAGAGGCGATGGCGGTCAGCGTCGTATTCAAAGAGTTCGGCGTAGCGTCCCCAACTGATTGCGGTATCGAGCTGGCGCTTGGATTCCTCTTCGCTGAAGTGCTCGTCGAGGAGATCGTGAAAGAGTTCCTCGGGCGCGGAGTGGTTCTTCTTGGTTTCAAGAGTGCGCGTGATTTGGCGAAGAAGCGTGACGTGGGCGAGGACGGCCTGACGGAAAAGCTCCTTTTGGCGGAGAATTTCGGCGTTGGCGAACTCGTGTCCTTCGGGGGTGATCTGGGTGTCGCCTTCCTCAACGTTGAGGAATCCGAGCTGGTGCGCTGCATCGACGATGGGTAGAAGGTCGTCGAGTTCGAAGGAAAGCTCGTCGGCGAGGCGGTACATGTCTTCGCGGCCGTTGGGGCTTTCGTCGATGAGTTCGAGGAGTCCGGCGATGCCTCCGGGGCGCGCGTGGGAGAGCATCTGATACGCCACGCGGGGCGGACGTGCGGATGGCGGCTCGGGCCCCTGCGGCGGTTGCAATGGCAGCTCGGGATGGGTCGGCGAGGTGAGCACCTTGTAGATGTAATCCACGTAGTTGATGAACTCGGGCGACTTGCGCTCGCGGGGGCGTGGCATGGTGACTTCGAAATCTGTGCGAATGAGTCCGGGGTTTTTGCCGAGCACAATGATGCGGTCGGCGAGGAGTACGGCTTCCTCGATGTTGTGGGTGACGATGAAGATGGCCTTGGTGGGGATGGCCTTTTTGCCCCAGAGTTCGAGGAGTTCGGAACGGAGGTTTTCGGCGGTGAGGACGTCGAGAGCAGAGAAAGGCTCGTCCATGAAGAGGACTTCGGGCTCGACGACCAAGGCGCGGGCAAAACCAACGCGCTGCTTCATGCCTCCGGAAAGTTCCTTGGGATAGGCCTGCTCGAAGCCGTCGAGGCCCACGGTGTCGAGAATCTTAAGACTGCGTTTGCGGCGCTCGAAGGAATTGACGCCACGGGCCTTGAGTGGGGCTTCTACGTTTTCGTAAACGGTAAGCCAAGGGAACAAAGCGAAGCTCTGGAAGACGATGCTGACGTTGGGCGAGCAACTGCGAATCGGCTGGCCGTGCCAAAAGACCTCTCCCCGAGATGGGCGCGCGAGTCCGGTGAGCATGCGGAGAAGCGTGCTCTTGCCCGAGCCAGAGGGGCCGAGAAGGGCGACGATCTGTCCGGGTTCGATGGACAGGTCGGTGGGAGCAATGACCGGAATAGAGCCCTCGTGCTGCTCTCCGTAGAACTTTTCAACTTTAGAGGCCTGAATGATGGCTTCCGGCATTGTCTATCCCCCTGTTGCAGGCGTATGGGTTGAAAGCGGGGCGGCTGCTCACGCGGATTCTCCTAAAGATAACAGCCTAATGTGAATAGACGCGAACAAAGAGGAAAGTTATGCCAGAAGGATCGCTTTAGAGGTCGCCCAGAGTATGGCGTTATTTCAAGAGATCATCTACTTCAAGCCGTCCACGACGTAGAGGTCTGAAAGCACACGCACGAACCCGTATGCGTAGTGATGTCCGTCGGGTGTGAGTTGGATGGGACCAATGTTCACTATCCCGGCGGGATCGGCGGGCATGAACTCTTGCACCTGATGCCGAGCACCGGTCACAAGGTTCACCTCGAAGATACGGGCGGGAATATCGCTGGTGCGGTACATGAAAACGGAATCGCCTCGGGAGGTCCATCCGGCAATCCGGTCGAGGTCTCCGGTTTTAGGGACTGGGCGGAGCGCTCCACCGGAGATTGGACGAAGGAATAGTTGGCCAGTTAGGTCGTAGAACAAGAGAGACTTGCCATCGGGCGAGGCACCGTAGGCAACGACTCCTTCGCGTTCCAGAGGAGTCGGCGTACTACCTCCGTCGATATTCAAAACATAAGCGCGCATAGGGTGGCCACGCTCCTGGCCGTTGAAGACTATATGTTTTCCATCGGGCATCCAGAATGCACCGCCGTCGTGGTTGACGGAATCGTCAGTCAGTTGATGCTGCTCACCTGCTCCTACGGGGACGACAAACAATTGTGCTGGGTTCGATAGAGTTTCGGTCAGCACCCACTTGCCGTCCGGAGACACCCCGTAGGCCGTGCCCTCGCCCAGACGTATGGGCTGCGAGCCGTCCATTTGGCGAATGTAAACAGAGTAGTGGGGGCCGCCGCCTTCTCCTTGTTCTTCGAAGAGCAGCGATTGTCCATCATTGAACAAGGCAACATTGCGGGTCCAGTCCAGATAAGTGAAATCGCGTTCCTTGGTTTGTCTGGGGCCGAGAGCGGAGACTGAACGCCGAGCCATCACCGATGTCATCAAAAGTTGGCCGTCGTGGCTGATGTCATGCAGAACTACTCGTCCCGGTGGACGCAAGATCAATCGTCGCTTGCCCTGCGGAGTGATGGCGTAGATCGCGCTGTTTATACCAGTATCGCTGGCGGTAAACCAGATTTCTTTTCCGTCGGGAGCCCAGGCCAAGCCCTCTGCACTGGCCCACGATTCGGTTAAATCGTGTTTTGTGCCAGAGGTGTCGATAAAGGAGATGCGTCCCTGATCGTCTCCGAAGATCGTATGGTCGACGAAGGCGACGGACTTGCCATCGGGCGATACTCTGGGTGAAGAAATCCATCCCTGGCCGCGATACAGCACCTTGCCGACGGGGTACTCCAGACGACATTCATTATCCACAAAGCGGGCGACGGCAAACGTGGCGCCGTCGGGAGCCCAGTCGGCATCCTGCACATTTTCGAGAATAGGGCGGGGCGTTCCGCCGCTAATTGGGACACGCGCGAGAGTTCCGGCGGAGGCCCAGTAGTTGATTACGCGCCGATTGAGAACCACGAGCTGTTCTCCGGAGGGTGAGACGGAGAGAGTGTCTGCGTGGCTGATGCCGAGATCGGTTGAGCCGGAAGCTTCCGGCTTTGTCGAATACGATTCGGAGGGACTGCCCTCCCATTTTGCGGAGTAGACGATGGTGTGTCCGTCGGGTGCAAAGCGGGCGTACAGAATGCTGCCGCGACGAAATGTGAGGCGGTGGAAGCGCGGTTGCGGTGGGATGGGGCGGGTTTCGCGTCCGAGGAAAAAGAGCGCTATCGCGACCACGACCGCTGTTGCAATCAGTACAGGCAGCCGCCAGCCTAGACGCTTCTCCGCATACGGTTTGCTGACCAAAAACGGTATCGCAGAGGAGGGCAGTGCATCGAGGGCGAACGCTATATCTCGCGCGGATTGGAGTCGGTCCTCGGGATTCTTTTCCAGACAATGTGCCACGAGGCTTTCTAAAGCGGGAGGCAGATTGCGGTTGGTGGCGTCCAACTCTGGCGGATCTTGGTTAAGGATTGCGCTCATGGTTTCAGCCGCTGAATCAGCCTGAAACGCCCGTTTACCGGAGAGCATTTCGTAGAGAATGGCTCCGAAGGAGAACAGATCCGAGCGTGCGTCGACGGGTCTTCCGCGCAGTTGTTCAGGGGACATGTAACTGACGGTGCCGAGGACGGTTCCGGCCTCACTTTCGAGCGTGCCCGTTGTTCCGACGAACGTCTGATCGTCGGGGTGTGGGTCGGGGCGGGTGAGTTTGGCGAGTCCGAAGTCGAGGATCTTTATCCGGCGACCCTCGGTGATGAATATGTTCTCTGGCTTCAGATCGCGGTGCACGATTCCTTTGCTATGTGCGGCGGCCAAGCCGAGAGCGATTTGCTGTCCGTATTCAATGACTTTGCGAACAGGGAGCGGTCCAGAGCGCAGTTGTTCGCGAAGGGTTTCGCCGGAAAGCAGCTCGCTGACAATGTAGGGCGCTCCGTTTTGCGAGCCCACGTCATACACGGCAAGGATGTTGGGGTGGTTGAGACTGGCCGTGGCGTGGGCTTCCTGTTCAAACCGTTGAAGACGCACGCCGTCGGAATTGAATGAAGCGGGCAGGACCTTGATCGCGACATCGCGTCGGAGTCGAGCGTCGCGCGCACGGTAAACCTCGCCCATGCCACCGGCGCCCACTGCGTCCATCACCTCATATGGTCCCAACTTCGTACCGGAACTGAGCGGCATGATGACGACCCCACGTTGCAGACGATTGTATACAGATTGAGAGTTGCCGGGGTGATGTGGTAAGCGGCGGCAATTTCAAAACTCGCATTGAGATTGGCTGCTTGCGTTATGAACCACTTGCGAGTGGCGCGGAAATAAACGGTCGGGCACGCTTAAGAATCCCACGGGCAGCACCGTTAAGCCCCAAAGCGAAGCACTTACTCAACTTCCAACCAATCGCACGGCAAGGGGATACCCACTTGAACTTTTCGATTCTGTCCGAAAAACGGACACTGCTACGGCGTTTGTGCCGATCCACACTGTTCATGGCAGCCTGCATGGCGTTTCTGCTGTCGGGAAAGCCTATGGACGCGGCTGAGCGGCAAGTGTTGTCGCGGCATGTTCCTGACGCCGTAGCTAGCTCGCGGGTGTTGAAGGAAGTGGCTCGCGGGACGCGACTAGACCTGGCGATTGGACTGCCACTGCGAAATCAGGCAGCACTCGATGCTCTGCTGGTGCAATTGGCCGATCCGACGAGTCCGAACTATAAGCACTATCTGACACCGGCGCAGTTTGCCGCTCAGTATGGTCCGACAGTGCAGGACTATCAGGCGATGATGAAGTTCGCCAAGAGCAATGGGCTGACCGTGACGGCGACCCACTCGAACTGCATGTTGCTGGATGTGTCGGGAGATGTCGCGGACGTTGAAAATGTCTTTAACGTCAAGATGATGGTTTACAAGGATTCGGTGCGCGGAGAGTTCTATGCACCGGATAGCGCACCATCGATCTATTTGGACACGAAGATGTCGGCCGTGAGTGGGTTGGACAACTTCGTTCAGCCGAGGCCGATGGGGCTGAAGACGGCTCCGGTGGAGCAGGCGACCGCTTATGTGACGGGAAGCGGACCGGCAGGTTACTTCATCGGTAAGGACTTCCGGAAAGCGTATGCACCGGATGTTACGGCTACGGGCGCAGGGCAGACGGTTGGGTTACTGGAGTTCGACGGCTTCTATGCGGGCGATGTGCAGAAGAACGCTGCGCTGGCTGGACTGGCGGTGGTTCCGACGCAGACGGTGTTGCTCGATGGTTTTAATGGCGCGCCGGGTAGTTCGAATATCGAGGTAATTTTGGACATTATGATGGCCTCGTATATGGCTCCGGGGTTATCGAAGATCATTGTGTATGAAGGCTATTACCCGAACGACGTGCTGAATCGGATGGCGACGGATAACTTGGCGTCGCAACTTAGTTCGTCCTGGGGATTTGGAATTAACGCAACAACCGAGCAGATATTCAAGCAGTTCATCGCGCAGGGGCAGTCGCTCTTACAGGCTTCGGGCGATGGCGGTGCTTATACCGGGGTGGTGATGACTCCGTCGGATGACCCGAACGTTACGGTGGTCGGCGGAACGAGTTTGACGACCATGGGATCCGGTGGAACGTGGACTTCTGAGTCTACGTGGAGTGGAAGCGGCGGCGGAGTCAGCACGGTCTATCCGATTCCGAGTTATCAGCAGGGCATGAGTATGACCGCGAACGGCGGATCGACGAAGATGCGGAATCTGCCGGATGTGGGACTGACGGCGGATATACAGATGTACCTGATCTACAACAACGGTCAACCGACGGCGGTGGGCGGCACGAGTGCGGCGGCTCCGCTGTGGGCGGGATTTATTGCGCTGGCGAATCAGCAGGGTGCAGCGAACGGAAAGTCTAGTGTCGGATTCCTAAACCCGTTGCTGTACACGATTGGAAAAGGCAGCAATTACACGACAGACTTCCACGATATCAAGCAGGGAAGCAACAGCGGGTTCTCGGCGACAACGGGCTACGATCTTACGACCGGTTGGGGATCTCCGGCAGGGCAGCATTTGATTTACGATCTGACGGGAACGACGGGCGCGGCTTCGTTCGGGTTGTCGAATTCGGTTTCGGCGCTCACGGTGAAGCCATCGGGCACTGGTGCGGCAACGGTCACGGTAGGCGCGAAAAACGGTTTCAGCGGCAGTGTGGGCTTGGCAGTCACGGGATTGCCGAGCGGAGTAACTGCGGCGTTCAGTCCGGTGAGTACAAGTTCGACAAGCACGGTGACGTTCACGGCGAGCGCTACGGCGGTTGTGGGAACATATCCGCTGACGATTACGGGGACCACGGGAAGCTTGAGCAGTACGGCTACGATTGCACTGACCGTCGCGGTTCCGAGCTTCACCCTTTCGGCATCGGCGGCGAGCCTTTCGGTTCCGAGAGGCGGCAGCGGAGTTAGCACGATCAGCGTAAGTGATCTGAACGGGTTTAACTCCAGTGTTACTTTGGCTGCGAGTGGGTTGCCGACAGGAGTGACTGCGACGTTTAGCGCGGCAAGCACGAGCGCGACGAGTGTGGCGACGTTCACGGCGAGCAGCACCGCAGTGGCCGGGAATTACCCGATCACTGTAACTGGGACGTCAGGGACGCTTAAGAGTACGACGACGATTGCGGTAACAGTTACGGTTCCGAGCTTCAGCCTTTCGGCATCGGCTGCGAGCCTTACGATTCCACGGAGCAGCAGCGGAACGAGCACGATCAGTGTGAGTGGGTCGAACGGATTTAATTCCAGTGTTACTTTGGCGGCGAGTGGGTTACCGAGCGGAGTAACCGCCGCGTTTAGTGCAGCAAGCACGAGCGCGACGAGCGTGATGACGTTCACGGCAAGCAGCACTGCTGCGGCGGGGACTTATCCGATTACTGTAACTGGTACTTCGGGAACCCTGAGCAGCACGACGACAATTGCGGTGACAGTTACGGTACCAAGCTTCAGCCTTTCGGCATCGGCGGCAATCCTCACAATCGCCAGAGGTGGCAGCGGAGCGAGCACGATCAACGTAAGTGGGCTGAATGGATTTGCGGGTACCGTGAGTTTGACCACAAGCGTGTTGCCGAATGGAGTGACGGCTGTATTGAGTCCGGCCAGCACGACAAAGACGAGCACGGTTACATTCGCGGTGAGTGCGTCTTCGACGGTCTCTGGTAGCTATCCGATTACGGTGACCGGTACTTCGGGAACATTGAGCAGCACGACGGCGATTGCGGTGACAGTTACGGTTCCGAGTTTTAGCGTACTTACGTCAACGGCGAGTCTGAGCGTGCCGAAGGGTAGCAGTGGAGTTAGCGCGGTCAGCATAAGCGGTCAGAATGGCTTTAACTCAAGTGTAAGTTTAGTCGCGACGGGATTACCAAGCGGAGTGACTGCGGTCTTCAATCCCGCCAGCACTACGACGTCGAGCACGCTCACTTTTACGGCGAGTGCAAGCACTGTGGCGGGGACATATCCGATCACGGTGACGGGGACCTCGACGGGAGTGCAGGGGACACTGAAGAGCATGGCAACAATTACGCTCACGATCACGACTCCGAACTTCACCCTGTCATTCCTGCCGGGTAACGTTGGACTCGCTCGCGGATTTTCTGCAAGCAGCACGCTGACAGTTACTCCGGTAAATGGGTTCAAAGGGACGGTGGCCCTCGGTGCATCGGGGCTCCCGAGTGGCGCGACGGCGGCGTTCGGAGCAGTGAGCGCGGCTGGCACGAGTCAAGTTACATTCACGGCGAACAGTGCTGCGGCGTTGGGAACGTTTGCGGTGACAGTGAGCGGGGTGTCGGGTTCGCTGACGAACACGGTTCCGTTTACGGTTACGGTGCTGGCTCCGACGACGGGCGCGAGTCTGGTGAATTTGTCCTCGGTCTATAACGTCAACGCACTGGTGGTAGACGGACTTCCATTCACGGGCGCAGGCTTGGACGGCGGACTAAATGGCAGCAGCACGGCTTATTCGGCGAACCTCGTGGGAGTACAACAGACGATTGCGGGAAACGTCTTCTACTTCGGTCCGGCGAATGAGTTGGATGCGGTGAGTTCGCAGGTAGTACCTCTTCCGGCGAGCCAGTTCTCAAGCATTCAGTTGGTGGCTACGGGAGTGAATGGGTATCAACCCGCGCAGGTCTTCAAGGTGACTTACACGGATGGGACGGTCACAACCTTTACTCAGAACATGAGCGACTGGTTCACTCCGCAGAGCTTCTCCGGCGAAACGAAGGCGATGACGATGGCTTATCGCAATAACGGGGCGGGGCAGAGGGATAATCGCACGTTCTATCTGTACGAGTACTCCTTCGCCTTGAACTCAGCTAAGACGGTTGCAAGCATCACACTGCCGAATAACCGAAACGTTGTGGTTCTGTCGGTGAGTATGACAAATGCGACGTCTGCAGCAAAGCATTGATGTGAGTTGTAAGTCTTGTAATGGAGAGGCTCGGATGATCGGGCCTCTTTTCTATTGCACAGAACAAATTAGAAACGTAATTCGATTCCGACGGTGGGGGTTAGACCGAGCGAACGTTCTTCGGTAAGCAAGTAGGCCCAGGTGCCTCCGATGGATTCGGCTTGATAGCCGACAAAGCGCATGTTTCGGTGATTGGTCACGTTCAGGACTTCACCATGCAAGGTGACTTGACGCTTATGGAAGGTGAACGATTTGTCGGCGCGAACATCGGCGCGGAGGAATGGATCGGTTCGAGCTTGATTGACGAGTTGGCCGTTCACATAAACGGCTACAGAGCCTAGCTCGGCAAATACTGGATATCCGGAGCCATAGAGGAACTTGCCGCTGAGATTGAGACTTCGAGTGAGGCGATACATGGCGAATGCGTTGAGACCATTTCTTTGGTCGCCGTCGCCATCGTAGGTGGAGGGCAGATACGTGGATCCTTGTGAGTTTGAATATCCCAAATAGTAGGTTTCACGCTGGTGAAGCAATGTGTATGAGAGCCAGCCAGAGAGCCTATCGGAACTGCGACGCTGAAGGATGATTTGGGCGCCGTGGGTTTTTGTGTAAGCGGTGGGGGGGATATACGGGCTATGTACCGGAGCAATGGCTCCGCAAGAATTCGGGACATTTCCCTGGAGCACTTGATTCCATGCCTGGTCGCCACCGCGAACTCCGATCTGGTAGCCGTCACTTCGTTCGAAGCCCTGAAGACGGATGCGAGTGTTGTCTCCGATTCGCTGCTCGATTCCTCCGAAGTAATGGTCAGAGATGTCGACCAACGTAGCTAGATCTCCACATCCCACACTCACAAATTCGACGTCAGGAAACTGCCTGTACTTTCCTACTCCCCATAGAAGATTGGTGGCGGAAGCTACTCGCAAGGAGCCGGAGAACTGAGGGGAGAAAGGATGGATCGTATCCTTGCTGAAGAGATCCATGCGAACGCCTCCCATGAACTGGAGACGCCCGCGCCAGAGCGTGGAACTTTGCTGAACGAAGCCACCCTGACGAACTCCTGTGCCGCTGAGCGCAGATTCGGAGCTGGAGAAATCCGGATAGGTGTTGTACGCATAACTGTTCAATTCGCCACGGACGCGCCGCATGGTCCAGCCAGCTTCGAGTGTCTGCTTCCGTTTCCATTCCCAAGATAAGGCACCTCCTGAAACCCATTCTCCGTTGTCTCGCTTTTCGAGCGGCAAGTTCATCTGGTCTTTCGATAGCTCGGCCTGGCTGGTGAGGGCCGCATGGGCGGAGAGTTGAAGCCGTGGAGTGATCCCGGCTCTCCATCCCAGACGGACGAGACTGAAGTTACTACTGCCGTCGAAGAACTGGTTGGGGTCTATCTGCGATTGTTCGGAGTTGTCGATTTGCGAGCGTCCGCCGATGGCGAGGAAGTCGATTGCCTGACGTGGGCTCACGTCATAGCTGATTCTGGAAGCAAGGTCGGAAAAAGAAGGTTCGACGGTGGTGGAATCATCGGTACTGTGCCGCGTGAGGTAGGCCAGATAGCTTTTTCGAGCGGAAAGCAACCAGGAGCCACGACGGGATGGCAGTCCACCCTCGGCAGTTACGTGACTCTCCGCCATTCCTGCACCTACGGTGAGGTGAGTCTTCTCGCGATCACCTTCGCGGGTTCGGATGCTGAGTGCGCCGCCTGTGCCCTCGGCGTACTTTTCGGAATATGCCAGAGGAGTAAGGGCGACGGTGGCGACGGTGGCGTCATCAATTACGCCGATGGAAGCGCCCTCAGACTGATCGGAGATCCCATGGAATGGCTGCCGCACGAGCACGTCATCGATATACATGGCGACGGTGCTGAAGTCTGCTCCCAAGACCATGAATTGCGCGAAGAAGTCGTTGTTGAATGCGCCGGTCACGCCGGGGAGAGTTTGCACGGAGCGGAACAAATCTCCCGCAAATACGGTGTCGGTCTGCTTTAGCTCTGCGGTGGTCAGGTCCATCTGAGCGACTTCGGCAGGGGACGAGCCTCCGAAGACGTCGGCGGTTACTTCTACGTTGTCCGAGCGGCGCGCGCCTTGCTGGATGAGAGAAATCGCAAATTCCTTCACATCGCCATCGGTGAGTTCAACGGGAACTCGCTGAATCCAGAATCTTGCGGCTTCAATCGTTAGGGTGTATTTGCCGGGGCGAACCTGGCTGAGGACGAAAGCTCCGTTGATGTTTGTCTTGGTTGCGAAAGTCGTATCGGCAAGGAAGATCGCCGCCGTGGAGATCGGCTTCCCCGTACTCTGATTTACAACCTTTCCGCGCAATTCGACACCTTGAAAGGTCGCGGTTGCAAACAGAAGAAAGAATGCCAGTCTGACAGACATATCGGCACATTAGAGGCTTTGGGTCGCGTGGTGTCAATGTATTTGGAAGTGGGTGGTAGTTCGGAGATAACCAGACTCGTATATCTGGTTAGTAACCTGACATGGGGCTGGAGATTTGAGCTGTACGGGGATTCCTAGCGTTGCGTCGGAATGACTGCTCAAAAACAAAGGCAAAGGACAAAAACAAAGGACAAAGACAGGAAAAGCCTTGCGAGCGTGCAAGGCTTCTCCTGATTGGAATTGGCGTTAGTCGCTGGTGTAGTAATCGACGGCGAGCGGGCTCTCGAAGAGGGAGTAGTCGCGGGTGACGACGGTGATGCCGCTTTCGGTTACAAAGTATTTCTGGCGGTCGGCTTCCGTGTCATAGCCGATGACGGTTCCTTCGGGAAGATGGACGTCGCGGTCAATGATCGCTTTGCGGACGCGGCAGTGTCGGCCAACGCTGACGTGGCTGAACAGGATGCTGTCATCCACCTCGGCGTAGGAGTTCACGCGGACATCGGGCGAAAGAACGCTGTTGCGAACAGCACTGCCGGAGACGATGCATCCCTGACTGATGATCGAATCGATGGCTGTGCCGGTGCGTCCCGCTTCGGCGAAGACAAACTTCGCAGGCGGATACTGTCGCTGGTATCCGCGAATGGGCCAGCCCATGTCGTAAAGGTTGAACTCCGGAGAGACTGCGGCTAGGTCGATGTTGGCATCGTAGTAAGCCTCCAAGGTGCCCACGTCACGCCAGTAGAGAGCCTCTTTGCGGTTCTCGTCGATGAAGTTATAGGAGTACACCTTGTAGTCATCGATCATGCGGGGAAGGATGTTGTATCCGAAATCGTGGCGTGACTCGGGGTCTTCAGCGTCCTTGAGCAGAGCGGGGATGAGCACGTCGGTGTTGAAGAGGTAGATACCCATGGATGCCGAGATCTTGTTGGGATCGTAGGGCGAACGGAGGTCGGTCTTCTTCGGCTTTTCCTGGAATCCGGTGACGCGGCCATCGTTGGCGAGCTCGACAACGCCGAAAGAGCGCGACTCGCTGGGATCGATCAGGATGGTGGCGAGGGTGACATCGGCTCCCGACTGGCAATGCTGTTCGAGCATCAGCTCGTAGTTCATTTTATAGATGTGGTCGCCCGAGAGGATGAGGACGTATTTGGGACGTTCGCTGCCGATGGAATATATGTTTTGGTAAACGGCATCGGCGGTTCCCTTGTACCAATCCTCGCTGACACGCTTCATGGGCGGCAGGATTTCGATGAACTCTCCAAGCTCACTGGCGACAACCTGCCAAGCCTCGCGGACGTGGCGATTGAGGGAAAGTGCCTTGTACTGAGTGAGGATGTAGACCTTGCGCAGATTTGAGTTGATGCAGTTGGAAAGGGTGACGTCAATGATGCGGTAAATGCCACCAAAGGCGACGGCGGGTTTGGCGCGGTCACGAGTGAGCGGATATAGCCGCTCGCCTGCACCGCCCGCTAGCAGAACTCCCAGAGTGTCCTTCATCTGTCTTTCCTGAGTGAAGAGTTATTAATCGAAAAGTACGTCAATGCAGTCTTTTAGTCGGACTGCTGAATCGTTGAGAATTAAAGATCCAAAAGATAATGGCAGCAACAGAGGATGGTAGCACAGGAAACGCCATCGTCCGGCGCGGAAAGAACATGGATCTCATGCTGCTTTTTCACTGTTGCGGCCAGGTTTTGGTTCAATGGAAATCCGGAGCGATTTAAGGAAACGGGCGTCCTGCTGGCTGAAGCGTAACTCGGGTTCGCTCTGACCACCAGGAGAGCTGGCAGCAGCTTCGTCCTCCCGTTTATTGAAGCCTACGGTGGCCTCAAGGACAACATAAATGTCATATCCGCCGTTCTTAATGCGCGCTACGACTTCGGCGATCTGATCGGAGCTGGAAATCGAGTCGTTAATGGCTTCTCCGAGCTGTTTCATGAGTTTTTCCAGATTTTGATCCATGGATGTCTCCAATCTAGGGCCAAAGTGTTAGATGCCGGGGGCGGGTTCCGAGTTATTTAAGCCCAAGCGAGAGTTGCTGCGGGCGAAAAATCGCCATGAGAGTTCTTTAGTGATAAATGCCGCTGCCGAAGCCGAGGGTTGGGGCGTTACAATTACGGCATGGGCGTTGTTCGGTTTTCTGGAAAAGATTCCTCGCTTGGCTCAACACTGGGCGCAGGCGCGGGAACAGCCTTCCGCATGTTGCGCGGAAAGCCAGGCAGGAACAAGCGAATTTTTCGCGGGTTCCGGTCAGGCGCGGCTGCCTTTTTTGGATCAGTACTGGGCACGCTTCGTGTGTTGTTCTTAGAAGTTAGCGGATTCATATTCCTTTGTTTTTCCGTAATTATCGTCAGTGCCTTCATCCGCGAATACAGGAAATATGCGATGCACCAGGTTGGCCTGGAGCGGGTGGTATTAGCTGGAGCAGTTGGCACAATGTTTCTTTATTTTGGATTGAGCTCCTTCTGGCGGGCACGCCGGAAGCGAACACGAATTTAAGCCCGAGAGGCCGGCCAATGTCTGACAAAGCAGCAGCGACAAAGAAGCCAGAAAAAGTATTTCAAACTACATCTCATATCGTTGTTAACCCGTTTTATACCCCTGCAGATCTCTCCGAATTCAACTACGAAACAGAACTGAATGCACCGGGAAGCTTTCCGTACACGCGCGGCGTGCAGCCGACGATGTATCGCGGACGGCTCTGGACCATGCGCCAATATGCTGGCATGGGCGATGCGGAAGAAAGCAACAAGCGCTACCGCTTCCTGCTGAGCCAGGGCACGAAGGGACTGTCCGTTGCATTCGATTTGCCGACGCAGATCGGGTATGACAGCGACGATCCGTACGCCTTGGGAGAAGTTGGCAAGGTGGGCGTGGCGATCGACAACGTCGAGGACATGCAGCGGCTATTCGAAAGCATCGATATGGAGAAGGTTTCCACTTCGATGACGATCAACGCTTCGGCGGCGGTGCTGCTTTCGCTCTACGTTGCGGTGGCAAAGCGCAACGGATTCGATCCGAAGAAACTGAGCGGCACGATTCAGAACGACGTGCTGAAGGAATACGTCGCACGCGGAACGTACATCTATCCGCCGACGACGGCAATGCGGTTGATCACCGACATTTTTGCGTATTGCAAAGCTAATGTGCCGGAATGGAACACGATTTCGATTAGCGGCTATCACATGCGCGAGGCCGGATCGACGGCGGTGCAGGAAGTCGCATTCACGCTGGCTGACGGCATTACATATGTGCAGGCAGCGGTGGACTCTGGACTGGATGTCAACGACTTTGCTCCGCGCCTGTCGTTCTTCTTTGCCTGCCACAACAACTTCCTGGAGGAAGTCGCGAAGTTCCGTGCGGCTCGCCGGATGTGGGCAAAGATCATGCGCGAGCGCTTTGGCGCAACCGCACCGAAGGCCCTGATGCTGCGCTTCCATACGCAGACGGGCGGTTCGACTTTGACGGCACAGCAGCCACAGAACAACATCGTTCGTACTTCGTTACAGGCGTTGGCGGCGGTGCTGGGCGGGACTCAGTCGCTGCATACCAATTCGTTTGACGAAGCGTTGGCTCTGCCGACGGAAGACTCGGCCCGCATTGCTCTGCGTACGCAGCAGATCATTGGATTTGAGAGCGGCGTAACGGCAGCAATCGATCCGCTGGCTGGCTCCTACTACGTGGAGACTCTGACGAGCGAGATCGAAAAGCGTGCCGACGAATACATCGGAAAGATCGATGGAATGGGCGGAATGCTGAAGGCTATCGAACGCGGATACGTGCAGCAGGAAATCCAGAACGCCGCGTACGAGTTCCAGAAGTCGATCGACAGCAAGGAGCAAGTACTGGTGGGCGTGAACGCCTTCACGGTAGAGCACGAGAATCCGGTAGCGCTGCAGAAGATCGATCCTGAACTGGAACGCCGCCAGGTGGAGCGTTTGCATGCTTTCCGCGCCAAGCGCAACCAGACAGTGACCGATGCAGCCATTCGCAAGGTGGACGAAACGGCACGCAATGGAGAAAATCTGATTCCGATTATCGTGGACGCAGTGGAAGCCAATGCCACGGTCGGAGAGATTTGCAACTCGCTGCGCAAGGTGTTTGGCGAGTACAAGGAAGTCATGGTTATCTGAGGTAAATGCTTCAGGACTGAGGGGCGCGGATAATTTGCGCCCCTTTTGTTATGCCTGAAATTGATTACCGCACGTCTTCGGCGTCATCGGGACAGGGAAATTCCCTGCCGGATTCGGTATAACACCGCTGCGGATACGGGCGGCTGGCTTCGCGTTCGCGCTCACGTTCACGCTTTTCGGCTTCGGAACGCAGGGTCATCGCGAGCACGGAACAGCGGATATCTTTGAGGGATTCGTTGGTGCGCAGGAGGAGTTCGCTGCCCGCGAGCTTGATTGATAC
>Ga0224528_1000011_pt1 | contig 191255 bp, 155 predicted proteins | sample CBST25metaG_2_FD_179888 | JGI IMG/M metagenome (GOLD analysis project Ga0224528, IMG submission 179888) | Peat soil microbial communities from Stordalen Mire, Sweden - C.B.S.T25 | ecosystem: Environmental > Terrestrial > Soil > Wetlands > Peat | place: Sweden: Norrbotten County, Stordalen Mire...
ATGAGCCTTATGATTTCGGCGAGCTTCGGCGTCTTGCCGCTGATGAGCGGGTGGTGGCGTTGGGCGAAACAGGATTGGATTATTATTATCAGCAAGATAACAAGGCGGAACAGCAAACAGCCTTCCGCGAGCATATCCGTATCGGCCGCGAATTGAATAAACCGGTTATTGTGCATACCAGAAGCGCGCACGAGGATACCCTGGCGATTTTGCTGCAAGAACAAGCCGGCGACTGCGGCGGCGTGCTGCATTGCTTTACCGAGGATATCGCCACGGCAAAGATATTGCTTGATCTCGGTTTTTATATTTCATTCTCCGGCATGGTCACCTTCAAAAACGCCGAGGCGTTGCGCGAGGCCGCGCGGTATGTGCCGCTGGAACGGTTGCTGGTGGAAACCGATTCGCCCTATCTGGCGCCGGTGCCTTATCGGGGCAAAGAAAATCAGCCCGCCTATGTTCGCGATGTCGCCGATTACATGGCGACGTTGAAGGGCATTACCGTGGAACAATTAGCCGCGGCAACCACCGCCAATTTCGGTCGGTTGTTCCATGTGGACGCTAAACGGCTGACGGCCTGAAAAATGGCCATGGGCTGAGCGGCGATTGTGATCATCCCTTGCACGGACTGGCTTCACGGCGAGGCGATTAGGGTAAAATCCATGGCGCGGACGATGAAAAATGACCTTTCGGCCGCGTTGATATAGAGACGGTTTTGCTGAAATGTTTGAAACGTGATTGTCATCAAACACCCGTTTCTGGATTTATTTTACTCTTCGTAATAAATAAGGAATCTCCCGCGGTTCCATAAGATCGAGAGCCCAAAGAGGCTTTTGTATCCGCCATCAGGCGGATAGAATTAGTAGCATTGACTCAGGAGCACACATCATTATGTTCAAGAATGCATTCGCCAACCTACAAAAAGTAGGTAAATCGCTTATGCTCCCGGTATCAGTATTGCCGATTGCCGGTATCCTGCTGGGTGTTGGTTCGGCTGATTTTAGCTGGATACCCGCGATAATATCCCACGTCATGGCCCAGGCCGGGGGGTCGGTATTCGCCAATATGCCGCTGATTTTCGCAATCGGCGTCGCCTTGGGTTTTACCAACAACGATGGGGTTGCCGCGTTAGCCTCGGTTGTGGCGTACGGTATTATGGTGGAAACCATGGCGGTGGTCGCTCCGCTGGTGCTGCATCTGCCTGCTGAAGAAATTGCCGCCAAGCATCTGGCGGATACGGGCGTGTTGGGTGGGATCTTTTCCGGCGCCATCGCCGCGTATATGTTTAATCGGTTTTATCGCATCAAACTGCCGGAATATCTGGGCTTTTTCGCCGGTAAACGTTTTGTGCCGATTATTTCCGGCCTGTTCGCTATTTTCTTGGGGTTTGCCCTGTCTATGATCTGGCCGCCAATCGGCGCGGCGATCCAGGACTTTTCCCAATGGGCGGCGTATCAGAATCCGGTGGTGGCTTTCGCCATTTATGGCGTGGTGGAACGCGCGCTGGTGCCCTTCGGTTTGCATCATATCTGGAATGTGCCATTCCAGATGCAGGTGGGTGAGTTCACCAATGCCGCAGGTCAAGTCTTCCACGGCGACATTCCCCGTTATATGGCGGGCGATCCGACCGCGGGCAAGTTATCCGGCGGCTTTCTGTTCAAGATGTATGGCTTGCCCGCCGCGGCTATCGCCATTTGGCATTCCGCCAAACCGGAAAACCGCGCTAAAGTGGGCGGTATCATGATTTCGGCTGCGCTGACCGCGTTTCTGACCGGCATCACAGAGCCGATCGAATTCTCGTTTATCTTCGTGGCGCCCATTCTGTATGTCATCCATGCCATTCTGGCGGGTCTGGCCTTCCCGATTTGCATTTTGCTCGGTATGCGCGACGGAACCAGCTTTTCGCACGGCCTGATCGACTTTGTGGTGCTCAGCGGCAATAGCAGCCGCATCTGGCTGTTCCCGCTGGTAGGCATTGTTTACGGCATAATCTATTACACGGTGTTCCGGGTGTTGATTGCCAAACTGGACCTGAAAACGCCAGGTCGCGAAGTGTCCAGCAGTCAGCAATTCACTCAGGTGGGCACCGAGATGGCCGGCGCTTTGGTCAAGGCGTTTGGCGGCAAGGAAAATATCGTCAATCTTGATGCCTGCATTACTCGTTTGCGTATTAGCGTGGCGGATATCAGCAAAGTGGATCAAGCCACCCTGAAAAAGCTTGGCGCCGCGGGCGTGGTAGTCGCAGGTTCCGGCGTACAGGCGATTTTCGGCACCAAATCGGATAATCTGAAAACCGACATGGACGAATACATGCGTCAATTCGCCTGATGGTCCGCTTGTGTCTATGCAACGGGGGAAGCGTAAGCGTCCCCCGTTTTATTATGCTTGTACATTGTCATCAAAAGCCGCGCGCGCGCGTTCCACTTCCGGCAGATAATCAACTGTCCAGGCATAAAGCGCCTGAAAGGGTTGCTTCAAGGTGTGCCCCAAAGGGGTTATGCTGTATTCCACCGCAATAGGCGAGGCGGTAATCACACGCCGGGCCACAATACCGTTACGTTCCAAACGCCGTAAACTTTGTGTCAGCGCTTTTTGAGTGATCCCGTCAAGGCGGCGCTTGATCACATTAAAACGCAGCGGCTCTGCGCAAAGCGCGGCCAGGATCAACACCGACCATTTATCCGCTATCTGATCGAGCAGTAACCGGCTCGGACAATCGGCCGCCGTAAATACCGGGTAGCGGCTTTCGGGCACAACGTTTTGCGTTATGTCACCCGTAAGATGCTGCACTTCTGACATGGCGGTTTCCTATTGGCTACCTGGTAGCATGAAAGTGCCTTATTGACTCAAGGTATACATAATATACCATCGAAGTCTTATTGTTAACCGGAGCTTAAATTTATGAACGCACCGCAAGTGGACATCCTGTTCCAGCCTTTCCGGATAAAATCGCTTTCACTGAAAAACCGAATCGTAATGGCCCCCATGACCCGTTCTTTTTCGCCACAAGGAATACCAGGGGAGAACGTCGCCGCTTATTACCGTCGCCGCGCCGAAGCCGAAGTGGGGCTGATTCTTTCCGAAGGCACGGTTATCGATCGGCCCGCGGCCAGAAATGACCCCAATGTGCCGTTTTTCCATGGCGAAGCGGCGTTGGCGGGTTGGCTGCGAGTGATTGATGAAGTCCATGCCGCCGGGGGCAAAATGGGGCCGCAGTTGTGGCATGTGGGCGCGGTGGCCAGTTTTCAGACAGAGTGGGTTCCCGATGTTCCGGTGGAAAGCCCTTCGGGCTTGGCGGCGCCGGGCGTACCCCGGGGTGAGATCATGAGTGATGAAGCCATTGCCGATACTCTTACCGCCTACCGGCGCGCAGCGGCCGATGCCAAGCGACTGGGGTTCGATACCTTCGAGATCCATGGCGCTCACGGTTATTTGATTGATCAGTTTTTCTGGTCCGGCACCAATAAGCGCACCGACCGTTTTGGCGGCGCCACCATAAAAGAGCGCGCGCGCTTCGCCGCCGAAGTCTTGAAGGAAATGCGGGCAGCGGTTGGACCGGACTTTCCCATCATTTTGCGGGTCAGCCAATGGAAGCAGCAGGAATACACCGCCAGACTGGCTGAAACGCCAGAGGCCATGGCCGATTGGCTGGGACCTTTGGTGGAAGCGGGCGCTGATGTTCTGCATTGCTCGCAACGGCGTTTCTGGGAACCGGAGTTTCCGGAACAGGACGGGAAGAACGGGCTTAACTTCGCGGGATGGGCCAAAAAATTGACTGGCGCCGCCACCATCAGCGTTGGCTCGGTGGGTTTGTCGGGTGATTTTCTCGGGAGTTTCGGCGGAGAAAGTTCCAGTCCCGTCGGGCTGGATAACCTTATCCAGCGGTTGGAACGGGACGAATTTGATCTTATCGCCGTCGGCCGTGCGCTAATCACCGAGCCGCGCTGGGTCGCCAAGGTACACGCCGGAGACACCGCGGACATGCCGGATTTCAGTCCGTCGGCCTTGGCTGAATTGTTCTAAACTAGTACATCGACGCAGGGAGCGGCGTAAGCCTCTCCCTGAGCACAATACTGAAAGCCTGCCGGTAATCGGATTTCCCCCATAGTTAATGCAATAATATCGGTATAAGGTTGAAAAAAGGGGTCTAATTCGCTCATACTCCTAGCACTAACCTGTTTGTTGCAAGGAAAGATGTCATGGCAGAAGAAACGATTTTCAGTAAAATTATTCGTCGAGAAATTCCTGCACAGATTGTTTATCAGGACGACCTTGTTACCGCGTTTCGCGATATTTCCCCTAAGGCGCCAAGCCATATCGTTATCGTCCCGAACATCCTGATCCCCACGGTCAATGATGTCACTGCCGAACATGAGGCCGCGCTGGGCCGGATGTTTACCGCCGCGGCGAAGATAGCCGAACAGGAAGGCATTGCCGAAGATGGCTTTCGTTTGATCATTAACTGCAATCGCAACGGAGGCCAGGAAGTCTATCACCTCCATATGCATCTTTTAGGCGGCAAACCCCTCGGACCGCTGGTATCCGCTTGATGGGAATACCGATGCGTTGCGCGCCATCGCTGCTTGTTGGTCTGTTGATGGTTGCCGGGTGCAGCAGCAATCACCATAAAACACTCATGATTGATGAGCGCCAATCGGTGGTTATGGATTCATCGGTGCCGACCGCCGGTATTTCCGCCGAACAACCGTCAGTCAGCGATGATCAAGCTGGTAAACGGGCTTCTGCCCAGTTGACCAACCATCAGGCTTATCCGATCAGTATTCATTACCGTTTTTATTGGTATGATCGGCAAGGGCTGGATATTTTGCCCTTCGCCAATGTGAAGACCGTGGTCGTTCCACCAGAAGCCTCAGTGGCGGTGAACTCCTACACGGGCAATCTTGAGGCGCAACGGGTCCGCCTTTATCTCTATCTCTGAATTTTCCTCGAGTGTCTAATGATGAAAAAGTTTCCATTCGTCGTGTTAGCCGCCCTGGTCCTGACCGGCTGTCTGACGCGTCCGCCCGAACAACAGCAACCCCCGGCCACTATCGAACAGGCAAAACCCGCGCCGAGCCGGCCGCATCGCCCGCCGCGCGCGCCGTTGCCCGCTGTGCCGACGCCGCCGAAAATTAAAACTATCGATTGGCAAGGCGCTTTTGCCCCGTTGATGCAGCAGATGATCGCCACTCAGGGCGTTAATCCGGGCAGTACGCTGTTGATTAATCGCTTAAAGAACAATACCAATGGCAATGTCCAGACCGGCAATGCCACCGATGCGCTTTACGCCGCGCTGGCGTCAAACGGCAAATTTACATTGATCCCGCAGGCGCAAATGTCCGCGGCCAGGCAAACCCTCGGATTATCGGCGGATGACAGCCTGGAAACCCGTGGAAAGGCCATCGGCCTGGCGCGTTATGTCAATGCCCAGTATGTTCTTTATAGCGATGCCAGCGGCGATGCAAGATCTCCGACGCTTGAAATGCAGTTGATTCTGGTTCAATCCGGTGAAATCATTTGGTCTGGTAAAGGTCAGATTCCGGAATAACCGAACATGATACTGGTGTTAAACCGGCTGATGTGCGCGTTGGCCGGTAGGCTGTTTACAGAATAGATTCGTTGAGGTGGTTGTGGGTCCATTGATGTTAGATGTTGCCGGTTATGAGCTGGATAACGAAGAACGCGAAATATTACAGCATCCCTTGGTGGGTGGGCTGATTCTCTTCACTCGGAATTACCACGATCCCGAGCAACTTGCGGCCCTAGTGGCCCAAATTCGGCAAGCTTCCCGCCAGCGTCTGGTGGTCGCGGTTGATCAGGAAGGCGGTCGGGTGCAGCGTTTCCATAAGGGTTTTACCCGGCTCCCGGCGGCGCAGTCCTATGCGGCCTTGCATGAAAAGCCCGAAGCGCTGCGGTTGACCCATGAAGCTGGCTGGTTAATGGCGGCCGAAATGATTTCCATGGATATCGATATCAGTTTTGCACCTGTACTGGATATTGGACATGGCTGCGCGGCCATTGGCGAGCGGGCTTTTCATCACCAGCCGGAGATGGCGGTCGAACTGGCGGAGAGTTTTATCGGCGGCATGCGCCAGGCTGGCATGAAAGCCACGGGCAAGCATTTCCCGGGTCATGGCGCGGTGCTGGCTGATTCACATAAAGAAACGCCGGTGGACGACCGTCCGCTTGCGACTATCCGCGGCCGGGATATGCAGGTTTTTGCCACATTGATTCAACATGGCGCGCTCGATGCCGTTATGCCCGCTCACGTCATCTATACTCAAGCAGATCCTCTGCCCGCCAGTGGTTCAGCGTTTTGGCTAAAGCAGGTGTTGCGTAAAGAGCTGAACTTTGACGGCATTATCTTTTCCGACGATTTATCCATGGCGGGCGCGGCCATCATGGGTAATTATGTCGACCGGGCGCAAGCCTCTCTGGCTGCCGGTTGCGACATGATCCTCATCTGTAACAACCGTTCCGGCGCCGTGTCGGTTTTGGATAATCTGTCCTTGATCAATGTCGGGACGCTCCCGCGGTTATACCATCGGGGAGTCTATCCCCGCAAATCGCTAATGAGTTCCGATCGGTGGCGGCAAGCGCATCGGCAACTTGAGTTATTAGCGCAGCAATGGGCAGAAGAGCAACAGCGCCGGGAAGAATACCCCGACCGTTGAGGTATCGGTGATCGGTTTTAGCCAAGAAGAGGATAGTGATGATCATCTATTTGCACGGTTTTGATTCTAACAGTCCCGGTAATCATGAAAAAGTGTTACAGCTGCAATTCATTGATCCCGATGTCAGGTTGATTAGCTACAGTACCCGCCATCCGCGTCATGACATGCAGCATCTGCTGAAAGAAGTGGATAAAATGCAACAACTGACCGATGACGAGCGTCCGTTAATCTGCGGCGTAGGCTTGGGCGGCTTCTGGGCGGAACGAATCGGATTTCTTTGCGACATCCGCCAGGTCATTATCAATCCTAATCTTCATCCCGAGGAAAATATGCCGGGCAAGATTGATCGTCCAGAAGAGTATGTGGATATCGCCACCAAATGCGTGGAAAACTTCCGCGATAAAAATCGCGACCGCTGCCTGGTCATCCTGTCCCGTAACGACGAAGCGCTTGATAATCGGAGCAGCGCCGAGTTTTTACAGCCCTACTACGAGATTATATGGGACGAACAGCAAAGCCATAAATTCAAGAACATTTCACCGCACCTCTTGCGTATTCAAGCGTTTAAAGCACTGGGCTAATACGCAGCCCGCCTTCTCGGAATAAATACACCAGGGCCTGCCTATGGGCGGGCTTTTGGCCGTTTTGTTAATAAAAACCAGTATTCCACTATCCGCCGTTTGATGATCTCGCGCAATTTCAGAGGTTATTTCAGTTTGTCCGTCATACTATTTTTTTGATATATATCAATTTTGGTATGACCAAATGACCGGACATGATAATCTGATCACAATAAAGATTATTCATCGTAACCCTGTGTTATCTAAGTGTATTCATTAACGCTAGTTAACGTCAGGTTTATATTTGGGGGTTATTTTGTCATCAACTTTGAAGAAAATTGTTATTATCGGCGGTGGCGCCGGCGGTCTGGAGTTGGCTACCCGCCTCGGTAACGCCTTGGGGCGCAAGCAACGGGCGGATATCATCCTGGTGGATCGCAATCACAGCCATTTATGGAAGCCATTGTTGCATGAGGTGGCTACCGGGTCGCTGGATGAAGGCGTCGATGCCATCAGTTATCTGGCTCATGCCCACAACCACCACTTTCATTTTCAGGTGGGCAGCCTCGGCAGCGTCAACCGCGGGCAAAAAACCATCCAGTTGACGGAAATCCGCGACGAGGAGGGGGAACTCCTGGTGCCGGTGCGCCAATTGTCTTATGACATTCTGGTTATGGCGTTGGGCAGTGTTTCCAATGATTTTGGCACCGCAGGCGTGAAGGATAACTGCATATTTCTGGATAACCCGGTGGAAGCGCAGCGTTTTCATAACAAGATGCTGAATTTGTTTTTGAAATATTCAACCCAATGCGGCGCCGATGAGCGGGTTAATATCGCCATTGTCGGCGGCGGGGCCACCGGCGTCGAATTATCGGCCGAGTTGCATAACGCGGTGCAGGAATTGCACAGCTACGGCTTTGAGGGCCTGGATAATCATTCGCTGAATGTCACGCTGGTTGAGGCAGGCGAACGTATCTTGCCCGCGCTGCCATTGCGTATATCTTCATCCGCCCATCGGGAACTGAGTAAAATGGGCGTCAGGGTGATGACTAAAACACTGGTCACCCGCGCCGGGCCGGACGGCCTGACGACAAAAGACGGCGAGTTTATTCCAGCCGAGCTGATGGTCTGGGCAGCCGGCATCAAAGCGCCGGATTTCATGAAAGAGATTGCCGGCCTTGAGACCAATCGCATCAATCAGTTGATGGTTGAACCGACGCTGCAAACCACGCGTGATCCAATGATTTTCGCCATCGGCGATTGTGCGTCTTGTCCGCAATCCGCGGGCGGGTTTGTTCCGCCGCGCGCGCAAGCTGCGCACCAGATGGCCAGTCGGGCTTATGCCAATATTCTGGCTGTGCTGCAGGGCTCCCGGCTCAGGCCTTATGTCTATAAAGACTATGGTTCGTTGGTCTCTCTATCCAGATTCAGTACTGTCGGCAGTTTGATGGGCAATCTCATGCGGGGTTCGATGATGATCGAAGGCCGCATCGCCCGTGCGGTTTACATTTCGTTATATCGCATGCATCAAGTTGCTTTGCATGGCATGATCAAAACCGGCCTGATGGTCGTGGTAGGCCGGATTAATCGAGTTATCCGGCCACATTTGAAGCTGCATTAATGGATTTGCCCCTCAGCCTTAATGGCTGGGGGCAACCACCGCCAGACCATGCCAGCGGATGCGCCAATCTCCGCTGGTTATTCCCCCCTTTCCCTTGGGTCATCAGTCAAGCTCACTTAATGTTAAAAATGACAATTTGTTGTTAAGAAGTTTCTTAAAATTTAACAAATAACGCCTAATAAGACGGTTTTCACTCCTTTGTCTTATTGCGGCGCTTGACATGCTTGGGCAGACTTTCTCCAAACAGGTCCTCCACTACGTCTAATGCCCCGTGAGAGCAGATTTACCGGGCAGGGAGTTTTTGGTGGGGATCGCTCGCTGTAAACAATCGCAAGTTCGCCGTTAAGCACGAGTCATCTATTCAGGAGAAATCGCCATGAATAAATCGTTATTAGTCGGTGTGGGTATTGGAATAGCGGCGGCTTCCGGCGTTGCTGCCGTTGCCGGGCTGGATGTCTTTTCTTCCGGGCCGAGATATGCGCAGGTGGTTTCCGCAACCCCCATCAATGAGGTCATCCGTGTTCCCCGTCAGCTTTGCCGCAATGTATCCGTTGTCCACCGTCGCCCGGTACAGGATGAAAACCGGATTGCCGGTTCATTGCTCGGCGCCGTGGCGGGCGGCGTCATCGGCCATCAATTCGGCGGCGGACACGGGCGTGATGTTACCACCGTTGCGGGCGCGTTGGCGGGCGGCTATACCGGCAACCAGGTGCAAGGCAGTTTGCAGGACCAAGATACCTACACTACGACCCAGCAGCGTTGTGAAACAGTGTATGACCGGACGCAAAAATTACTGGGTTATGACGTCACCTATAAAATCGGCGATGAACAGGGCAAAATCCGTATGGATCATGAGCCAGGGCCGCAGATACCGCTCGATAATAATGGCCGTCTTGATTTGAGCAACCCGGTATGACGTTCCGGGTTGCAACTAAGCTAAGCGATAGCGCCGGTTGGGAACGGTCTGTCATCATGGCGGACATGAAAACAATCCGTAGCGCCGATCAACGTTGAGCGGTAAGCCGATGTTGATTTAACCCTTCCAGTAATTGATTGATATATTCCAGCCGGGCGGGGCGCTCAGGCAGATCTTTGATGAACTTCAATCGCGTCGGCCCGTCCAGCCGGAAGGTTTTAGGATTTTGTTGGAGTAAGCCGATCAAATAAGCGGGATCAACGCAATTTCTCTCGCTGAATTCAAAAAATCCGCCTTTGTCGTTGCCTTCGATGCGTTTGATGCCCAGATTTCTGGCCTGCTGCCGCAAGGCGGCGATATCCAGTAAATGCCGCGCGGGGTCGGGCAGCAGGCCGAAACGATCTATCAATTCCACCTTCAACTCTTCGAGTTCCCCCTTATCCTGCGCGCTGGCGATGCGTTTATAGAAAGACAAACGGGTATTAACGTCGGGGATATAGTCTTCCGGCAGTAGCGCCGGCATTCTTAATTCCACATCGGTCAATTGGCTGGTGAGATCTTCCAGCGAAGGCTCGCGTCCGGCTTTGAGCGCGTCCACCGCGCTTTCCAGCAGTTCCATATACAATGAAAAACCGATGGTTTCCAATTGGCCGCTTTGATCTTCGCCGAGCAATTCCCCGGCGCCGCGGATTTCCAAATCATGGGTAGCCAGGGCAAACCCGGCGCCTAAATCCTCAAGGGAAGCAATGGCTTCCAGGCGTTTAAGCGCATCCTGGCTCATGGCTTTCACTGGCGGAGTCAGCAAATAAGCATAGGCCTGGTGATGTGACCTCCCGACCCGGCCGCGTAATTGGTGCAACTGCGCCAGACCGAAATGATCGGCTCGTTCGATGATAATAGTATTGGCATTGGCGATATCGATGCCGGTTTCTATAATCGTGGTGCAAACCAGAACATTGGTGCGCTGATGATGAAAATCATTCATCACCCGTTCCAGATCGCGCTCACGCATTTGACCATGCCCCACCGCGATTCGCGCCTCCGGCACCATTTCTTGCAAACGCTGGGCGGTTTTATCGATATTTTCCACATCGTTGAAAAGGTAATACACCTGGCCGCCGCGCAGGACTTCGCGCAGTATGGACTCGCGCACCACCTGATGGTCGTATTCACGGACGAAGGTTTTAACCGCCAGCCGGCGAGCTGGCGGCGTGGCGATAATGGATAAATCGCGCATGCCGCTCATGGCCATATTCAAGGTGCGCGGTATGGGCGTCGCCGTTAAGGTCAGAATATCCACATCGGCGCGCATCGCCTTGATGCGTTCTTTGTGCCTTACGCCGAAACGGTGCTCCTCATCGACAATCAGCAATCCCAAATCGCGCCACTTGACGTCGCTTTGCAACAGCTTATGGGTACCGATGAGAATATCCACTTTGCCTTCGAGGGTTTGTTCCAGCACCTGGGCCTGATCTTTGGCGCTGCGAAAGCGGGAGATCATTTCGATGCGCACCGGCCAGTTGGCGAAGCGATCGCGAAAATTATCAAAATGCTGTTGCGCAAGCAACGTGGTCGGCACTAGCACCGCCACCTGTTTATGATTCTCAATGGCCAGAAAAGCGGCCCGCATGGCCACTTCGGTTTTACCGAAACCTACATCGCCGCACACAAGACGATCCATGGCCAGCGGCCGGCACATATCGCTCAGTACCGCATTGATTGCCTGCGCCTGGTCAGGCGTGGGTTCAAAAGGAAAACCCTCGCAGAACAGCTGATAATTCTCCCGGTTATGGTGAAAAGCAAAGCCGACTTTGGTCGCTCGCTGTGCGTAGATATCCAGCAGTTCCGCCGCCACGTCACGCACTTTTTCCGCCGCTTTTTGCCGGGCGCGCACCCAAGCGTCGCCGCCGAGTTTGTGCAACGGGGCGTTTTCTTCCGACCCGCCGGCATACCGGCTAATCAAATGCAGCGATGATACCGGGACATACAATTTATCGTGGCCGGCATAAGTCAAAATCAGATATTCCGCTTTGATCCCGCCGGCCTCAAGCGTGGTCATCCCGGCGTAACGCCCCACGCCGTGCTCAAGATGCACCACCGGCTGTCCCGGATGCAGTTCCGCCAAATTTCGTATCAGCGTATCGGCATTGATGGTGCGGCGATTGTCCTGTCGCCGCCGGCTGACCCGCTCGCCCAGTAGATCCCCTTCGCATATCAGCGCGCGCGCGTGATAGTTGTCGATAAAACCGCGTTCGCTGGCGCCGATAATCAGGTAATGGCCGGGTTGCCGGGCATCGTCAAGCCGTTCGATCAGTTGAGGACGCAGCTTGATTCTGGCCAGCAAGTCCTGCAAGGTTTCCCTCCGGCCCTCGCTTTCCACCGAGAAGATGATTTTGCCGGCGAACTGCTCACAAAACTGACGCAATTTTTCCAGCGGCGTTTTATTTTGCGCGTCTACCGCCAGGCTGGGCAGCGGCTGATAATCCAGATTGATATTGGCCGCTTTATCCGCCAGGAGTTCATCTATCAACTGAACCCGCGGCCAATTTTTCAGTTCGCTGAATAAACCTTCGACTCGCAACCACAAGAATTCCGGCGCCACCAGCGGACGCATAGGGTCCACTTTGCGGCTTTCGAAGCGCAAGCTGACATCCTGCCAGAAACGCTGTGCGCCGGCTTCCAGATTGCCGGTATTGATGATAAGGGTGTCGGCGGGCAGGTAACTGAATAAAGCCGGCAAGGGTTCGCTGAAAAACAGGGGTTGCCAGTATTCGATCCCTGTCGGTAACGTTCCTTTGCTCACCTGCTGGTAAATGTGCTCTGCGTCGCGTCTGACGTCGAATTGCTCGCGCCACTGGCTGCGAAACAGCTCGATGGCCGTTTTGTCGGAGGGAAACTCATGCGCCGGCAACAGATTAATCTTGTCCACTTCCTGCAGTGTGCGCTGGCTATCCACATCAAAAATACGCAGGCTATCGATTTCATCATCGAAAAAATCGATACGATAAGGCTCTTCGCTGCCCATGGGATAAAGATCGAGCAGCGCGCCGCGGGTGGCGAATTCCCCGTGCTCCATCACCTGATCCACGCTGCGATAGCCGGCCTGTTCGAGTTGCGCGCGCAGTTTGTCCCGCGACAGGCGCTGGCCTTTTTTCATCACCAGCGCATGGCCGTGCAGGAATGAATGCGGGCATACCCGTTGCATCAGCGTATTGATCGGCAGGATAATCATCCCGCGTTCCATTGACGGCAACTGATACAGGGTGGACAACCGGTCGGAGATGATTTCCTGATGAGGCGAAAAATTGTCGTAAGGCAGCGTTTCCCAGTCGGGCAAGGTCATCACCGGCTGGCGGGTGAATTGTTTGATTTCATCATGCAGACGCAGTGCGTTTTGCATGTCCGGCGCTATCAGCATCACAGGACCGGGGTAACGATCAACAATGGCGGCGCATTCCACCGCGCAAGCCGCGCCGGTAAGTTGACCCAACAAACGTTGTTCACCGGGGCGGGAAGGTAAGGTATAACGATATTGTTCAGACATAAACAGTGGTCAGATCTCTTCTTGTGCGCCGCCGGCCATTTACAGTACGACCTGTGGCGAGATGCTCATGCATTAAGCATGATGGCTTATGTTCAGCGGCCTAACAAGAATAAAAGCCGGTTATTAAGGCGGTTAATGGTTCCATAATAGGATACGACCCTTTATTATCCTTGATCACTTTGCTTTGGCAACTGCATCCAAACGGAATTCAATGTATCAACCTGTCGCATTATTCATTGGCCTGCGTTATATGCGTGGGCGGGCATCGGACCGATTCGGCCGCTTTGTCTCCTGGCTATCCACCATCGGCATTACTTTGGGCGTTATGGCGCTGGTCACCGTCTTATCGGTGATGAATGGCTTCGAGCGTGAGCTGGAAGGCAATATCCTCGGGGTTATGCCCCAAGCGTTGATCACCACGCCTCAAGGTTCGTTGGATCCTAAACGTATTCCGCCCGCAACGCTAGAAGGACTTGCTGGTATCAGCCGCATCGCGCCCCTGACCACTGGCGATGTCGTGTTGCAAAGCGCCAAAAGCGTGGCGGTGGGCGTCATGCTCGGGGTGAATCCCACCGATCGCGAACCGCTGGCGGATTATCTGGTGAATGTAAAACTCAGCGCGCTCCAGCCAGGCGGCTACCAGGTCATTCTTGGCGAACTGCTGGCCGGGCAACTTGGCGTTAAACGCGGCGATCAGCTGCGCCTGATGGTACCGGGCGCGAGCCAGTTGACGCCCATGGGCCGTATCCCCAGCCAGCGCCTGTTTACCGTTATAGGCACGTTTAACGCCAACAGTGAAGTGGATGGCTATCAACTGTTGACCAATCAGGAAGACGCCTCGCGTTTGATGCGTTATCCGCTGGGCAATATTACCGGTTGGCGCTTGTGGCTCAACCGTCCGCTGGATGTCGATGCCGTCAGCCGGCAGACGCTGCCGCCGGGCACTGTCTGGAAGGATTGGCGCGAACGCAAGGGCGAGCTGTTCCAGGCTGTGCGCATGGAAAAAAACATGATGGGCTTGCTGCTGAGTCTGATCGTGGCGGTGGCCGCCTTCAATATCATCACTTCGCTGGGGTTGCTGGTAATGGAAAAACAGGGTGAGGTGGCGATTTTGCAAACCCTTGGCCTGACGCGCCGCCAGGTGATGCTGGTGTTTATGGTTCAGGGCGCCGGCGCCGGCATTATCGGCGCGCTGCTGGGCACCGGCCTGGGCGTTTTACTCGCTAGTCAGCTGAACAATCTCATGCCGGTGATCGGCGCCTTCCTGGATGGCGCCCAGTTGCCGGTGGATATCGATAAACTTCAGGTGGCGACCATTGCCGTGCTGGCGATGGCGGTGGCCTTATTGTCCACGCTATATCCTTCCTGGCGCGCGGCCGCCGTTCAACCCGCAGAGGCTTTACGTTATGAATAACACTCCTTTGTTGCAGTGTAACAAGTTGAGTAAGCGTTACCAGGAAGGCAAGCTGTATACCGATGTGCTGCGCGAAGTGACTTTCGCCTTGCAACCGGGCGAAATGATGGCGATTGTCGGCAGTTCGGGCTCAGGGAAAAGCACCTTGTTGCATTTGCTGGGCGGTTTGGATCAGCCGACAACCGGCGAGGTTATCTTCGAAGGCCGCCAACTGAACACGCTGTCATCTCAGGCGCGCGCGGAGATTCGCAATCGCCGGTTGGGCTTCATTTATCAGTTTCACCATTTGCTGCCCGATTTCACCGCCATGGAAAATGTTTCCATGCCGTTGCTGATCGGCGGGTCCTCGCCGCAAGAGGCCAAAGCCGCGGCGCTGGAAATGCTGGCGGCGGTGGGGCTGGAAAAACGAGGCCACCATCGTCCTTCCGAATTATCCGGCGGCGAGCGCCAACGAGTGGCCATTGCGCGGGCGCTGGTGAATCGTCCGGCGCTGGTTCTGGCGGATGAGCCGACCGGTAATCTGGATCAACGCACTGCCGACAGTATTTTCGAGTTGCTGGGTGAATTGAATATGCGCCAGGGTACGGCGTTTCTGGTGGTTACCCATGACCTGCAACTGGCGCGCCGTTTGACACGGCAATTGGAAATGCGCGACGGCCAGTTGCAGCAGGACGGCGATTTGCTGGGAGCGCGGGGATGATTGGTATTCCGCTTTCGTTGCAGATTGCTTTGCGTTTTAGCCGGGGACGGCGGCGCAGCGGCATGGTTTCGTTGATCTCGGTTATTTCCACCGTCGGTATCGCCCTGGGCGTGGCCGTGCTGATTATCGGCTTGAGCGCCATGAACGGTTTTGAGCGCGAGCTGAATAACCGCATTTTGGCGGTGGTGCCCCATGGCGAAATCGAACCGGTAAATCCGCCGTTTAATGATTGGCCGGCAGTATTGGCCCGTATAGAAAAAGTGCCTGGTATTCTCGCTGCTGCGCCTTACGTGAATTTCACTGGTCTTATCGAACGGGATGACAAGCTGCGCGCCGTCCAGGTCAGGGGTGTCGACCCGGAGCAGGAATACCAGTTAAGCATGTTGCCGCGTTATGTGCAGGATAATGCCTGGCAGGATTTCAGCGCCGGCAAACAGCAAATCATCATTGGCCAGGGTGTCGCCCAAGCGCTGAATGTGAAGCGGGGCGACTGGCTGACCATCATGATCCCCAATAGCTCCCCGCAAATGAAATTGCTGGAGCCTAAACGGATTCGCTTGCAAGTCAGTGGTATCCTGGCGCTGAGCGGTCAACTCGATCATAGTTACGCCATGGTGCCGCTGGCGGATGCGCAGAATTATCTGGACAAAGGGCAGGATATCACCGGTATCGCCATTAAGGTCAATGACCCGTTCAATGCCAACAAACTGGTGCGGGACGCAGGCGAAGTCACGCGCTCTTATGTCTACATTCGCAGTTGGATGGGAACGTACGGTTATATGTACCGGGATATCCAGATGATTCGCGCCATCATGTATCTGGCCATGGTGCTGGTGATTGGCGTGGCCTGTTTTAATATTGTTTCCACATTAGTGATGGCGGTTAAGGATAAAAGCGGCGACATCGCTATATTGCGTACCTTGGGCGCCAAAGACCGCTTGACCCGTGCTATTTTTATCTGGTACGGATTGCTGGCCGGGTTGACCGGCAGCGTCAGCGGCGTGGTGGTGGGCGTTTTGATGGCGCTGAATCTCACCTCGCTCGTTAAAGGCATTGAGCATATGCTTGGACATAATTTGCTTTCCGGCGATATCTATTATATTGATTTTTTGCCGACCGAACTGCATTGGCTGGATGTGGTTATCGTGTTGTGCACAGCATTGCTGCTTAGCCTGTTGGCAAGCTGGTATCCGGCCCGACGCGCCAGCCGTATTGATCCGGCTCGGGTGCTTAGCGGCGGCCAATAGTCATGCATTAAGGAAATTGCAGCATGCGTATACATCGCCGGCTAATCCGGTTTCGTAAGAGTAAACGGTTGAGACAACAACGATTGCGTTCCGGTGTTTTTCACCGGGACACCTTGGCGGTCACTAAAATGAAAAAACCTTATGTGGTTGTTTTGACTGGCTCGGGCATCTCCGCCGAGTCGGGTATCAGGACCTTCCGTGCTGCCGATGGGTTATGGGAAGAACATCGGGTCGAAGATGTCGCCACCCCTGAGGGATTCCAACGCGACCCCCTATTGGTGCAGACATTCTACAATACGCTTCGCCGGCAATTGCAAGCGCCGGAAATCAAACCCAATGCAGCGCATTTGGCGTTGGCCGAACTGGAAAAGATTCTTGGCGAACATTTTCTGCTGGTGACTCAGAATATTGATAATCTGCATGAGCGGGCCGGCAATCGGCGTGTTATCCATATGCATGGCGAATTGCTGAAAGTCCGCTGCGCGCGCAGCGGACAGGTTATCGAATGGACAGGTGATATCACTGAAACCGACCGCTGCCATTGCTGCCAGTTCCCGTCGGTATTGCGGCCGCATATTGTCTGGTTTGGCGAAATGCCATTGGCTATGGAGGAAATTTATTCGGCCATCAACCAGGCGGATTATTTCCTGGCTATCGGCACGTCCGGCCATGTTTATCCGGCTGCGGGATTTGTGCAGGAAGCGCATTTAAGCGGTGCTAAAACCGTTGAACTCAACCTGGAACCCAGCCAGGTGGAAAGTGAGTTCGATGAACATATTTATGGGCCGGCAAGCCTTTGCGTTCCGGCTTATGTGCAAAAGTTTATCACTGATTATGTGACTCAACGAGGATAACCAGGGGGGGGCGAGGCGCTGAAAACGACGGTGTAACTCTCGCCCGCACCTCCCGGCAAGCATTGCTTGCTGCCCGCGTATTCATGGAGTCAACCTCAACACGGATCGCGCCGATGAAGTAAACGTCATGCCCGAATACCGAAAGCAGAGGTGAAAAGCCGCTTGACGTAGGTAAGTGAGGTGACTACCGGCTCGAAAACTTTCGTGTTGACAATCAAGAAAATGCTTCCGAGCCAGAAATATTTGTGGCGGCCAGTTATTTTTTCAGGTGTGTGTTGTATTTCAGCGCATTGATGACTTGCTTCGACTGGTAGCATTGACGGAAGCAAAGGATAACTACTTTCTACATATTCCCCGGTTTGCATTAATAATGGATAGTTATCTATAATTTTTTTAATCTCTTCTTGTGTAATGCGGGGCATTTCTTTATTACACCATTCTCTTTGCATCTTAAACGCTAAAGAGGCGAGTAACAACGACTCTGGCCCGGTACATTTGTTGAATGCAAAATTGATCCTTTCGTAAATTTCTTTAAGGTACTCATTAGTGATGCAAAAATCATAAATAGCGAGTTCTAACCACGAGGAGTTTTCTAACTCTTGATATAATAAGAAGATATAATCACTTCTATAATTTGTTTCGAATACTGATTTGATTGGGAAAATCTGGCCTCCATCCTGTTTGAATGTTTCTTCAAGCAGGTTGACAATACTATCATTATCAATTTCTTCAGCACAAAGGTGATATATAATTTTCGCTGTGGTTATAGTAGAGTTAAGGGTGCCTAACTCCGAACTAATTTGAGTTTGTGATATAGCAGATTTCACTTCCGGAGTTAAAGGTAGATTACGTTTGTGAAATTGAGCATACCCGCTATTGATCAATCGTTCTGCTTCTTTTTTCAGGCTACCGTTAAGAATATCGTTTTCTAAGGCATGATCCAATGTTGGAATGGGCAATAATGTAGCCTGAAGCTTTTTAGAAACCATTCTCAAGTTTACATAATCTTCTGGAGGACAATTCCCAGCAACCTTAATGAGCAGTTCACCTGGCAGTAAACTTAATGTGGGTGCTTGATGCTGACTCCCAGGGTGATTTGCTGACACAGTGGTAAAGTCGGCAGGTTCATTGCCAACCACCTTCACTGTGGCAAGGCCGCTAGCAGTTGAGCTAACTGCTATACTTTCGGCTTTTGTCTCATAAGAACTTACAAATTCAACATTTGATCGCATTGTTAGAGCACCTTTCGTTGTATTATGACTTAATAAATATCATTGTAAAATAAAATATAACTCGGGCTTTGTTGTTATCAAACTATTACTTTCCATTGTGATAAATAACATATATATCTAAAAATAATTTAAATATTTAAGTAATTAATTGCAATTATATCTGATCCTAAAAAAATATACTTCATTATTTAAGTTCGTTTGATTTTTGTTTAATTACACACTGACTAATATTAATTTACATATTCATCCATAAAATGACTGACGAACGCTCAAATTGACGTTTTGGCACTTAGCATGTCATAGTGATATTCCAACTTAATGTTTAACCAGAAAGTCTTGCCTATGCTTGGCAACAAACGATTCCTGGCAGCATTTGAAATGACGATTGATATCACACGAAGCGATAAGCATGCTCAGTGATCTACAGGCTAAGTACCGGTGAGCCACTTGTGCGGCTGGCGAACTGGTGGTTATCGATTCCGGGTGACTCGTCACATCTATGGACTGAACATAGGCGTTCAGGGAAAAGTGAATTTTTTAGCCATTCGTCCCGGCGCATTTCATCAAAGCATAGCAAAAACTCCGCTATGCTTAGATTTATGCGCTTTTTTGCCCAACAAAACAGTGAAAACTGACCTGACACAATATTTGCGAAATCATCGCTACCCATAATAGGCGTCAGAGATGCGATAGGCGGATAAAATGGATAAATTACTCGATCGTTTTTTAAGTTATGTTTCCTTTGATACTCAATCAAGACCCGGGGTTAAACAGGTTCCCAGTACTGAAGGTCAGTGGAAACTGGCTCGCGCGTTGGAGCAAGAGTTGACGTCACTGGGTTTTAGCCAGGTAACATTAAGCGAACATGGCTGCCTGACGGCGACCTTGCCCGCCAATGTGGCCTGGTCTGTGCCGACAATCGGGTTTATTTCCCATATGGATACCGCCCCGGATTTCACGGGTAAGCATGTTAATCCGCAGATAGTTGAAAATTACCGTGGCGGCGATATCGCCCTGGGTAATGGCGATGAAATCCTTTCTCCGGTGATGTTCCCGGTTTTGCATCATTTGCTGGGCCACACCTTGGTGACCACTGATGGCAAGACCTTGCTGGGCGCTGATGATAAAGCCGGCATCGCGGAAATCATTACCGCCATGGTCCGGCTTAAAGGCAAGCAAATCCCCCACGGCGATATCCGCATCGCGTTTACGCCCGATGAGGAAGTGGGTAAGGGCCCGCAACATTTCGATGTTGAACACTTCGGCGCCGAATGGGCCTATACCATGGATGGCGGCGGTATTGGCGAATTAGAATTCGAAAATTTCAATGCCGCATCGGTACTGGTTAAAATTGTCGGCAACAATGTTCATCCCGGGACGGCGAAAGGCGTCATGGTGAACGCGTTAACCTTGGCGAGCCGGTTCCATCAAATGATGCCGGTTGACGAAACGCCTGAGACCACCGAAGGTTATGAGGGTTTCTACCATCTTAATGCGCTTAAAGGCAGCGTCGATCGGGCGGAAATGCACTATATCGTCCGTGATTTCGATACCAAGAACTTTGCCGCCCGCAAACAATTTATGATTGATGTCGCCAAAAATGTCGGCAAGGGTTTGCATCCGGATTGTTATATCGAACTGTCTATCGAAGACACTTATTATAATATGCACGATCAAGTGGCAAAATTTCCGCATATTATCGAGTTGGCGCAGCAATCAATGCGTGATTGCGGCTTGGAACCGGTGATGAAACCGATTCGTGGCGGCACTGATGGGGCGCAATTATCGTTTCGCGGTTTGCCTTGCCCTAATTTATTCACCGGCGGCTATAACTACCACGGCAAACATGAATTCGCTTCCCAGGACGGCATGGAAAAAGCGGTGCAAGTTATTATGCGGATTGCCGAATTAAGTGCGTTACGCGCAAAAAACATCGCCGGAAAAAATTAAACGTATCGCCACGCTCTACGCCTGCCTGCAACTTGAAATCTCCAGGGTATGATGCCTTGCTTTTCAAATTGCAGGTAGGAAATCAGCGCCTCAGTTTTTGAAATACCAATAACCGTTATTGATCAACGCCGTTAGCAGCGCCAGAAAAGAGGGGTCATCCAATGCCTTGCCTAATTGGCTGCCGGTGACCTGGTAAGCGTCGGCCAACGCGGCCGTGGCCGATTGATGCGTGGTCACGATTCTCTCGCCGTTGACATAATATTCGTTGCCGACTTTTAATACCCGCAGGCCGCCAAGCCGCTGTAACGTTTCCCCTTGCTGCTGCAAAAGATCATACACTTCCCCCGCTTGATAAGGGGGTTCTGGCGGCGCTACGTCCAACTCATGACGTGACTGTGAAATAAACTCGCCGAACCACTGATTGAATTGTTCCGGTTGCTTGAGCAAGTCGGTCATCATAGTGCGCAAGTGGTCAATTTCTTCCGGTAATATCGCGGCTGGATCCTCGCGTTGAGCAATGAGGGGATCGCTATAGCGTTCCCCGCCTAGATCTTGCGCGAGCACATAATCGGCAAAGCCGCTAATCAATTCACGACTGTTGGGCGCGCGAAAACCGACAGAATAATTCAACGCATTTTCCAGCGAATAACCTTCATGCGGAAATCCAGGCGGAATATACAAGACATCGCCAGGTTCCATTTCTTCATCGATGATGGCATCAAAGGGGTCAACCTGGAGCAGGTCCGGATGGGGGCTATGCTGTTTCAATGCGGCTTTTTCACCTACCCGCCAATGCCGGCGACCCGTACCCTGAATGATAAAGACATCATACTGGTCAATATGCGGGCCCACGCCGCCACCGGGCACGGCGAACGAGATCATCAAATCATCGATGCGCCAATCGGGAAGATGACGAAAAGGGCGCATCAAGGCGGCGGAAGGCTCATGCCAATGATCAACCGCCTGGACCAGCAAAGACCAATTTGTTTCGCCAAGGTGATCGAAACTTTCAAACGGACCATGGCTGACTTGCCAACGGCCATCGTCATGGCAGACCAGACGACTATCAACCTCTGTTTCCATAGCCAAGCCGGCCAGTTCATCCGGTGACAAAGGGTCAATAAATTCCTTGAAACCGCGTTTAATCAACACCGGGCTTTTTTGCCAGTAGCGCTGTATAAAATCTTGCCAGTCAATATCAAGTTGATAATCCATAGCCTGTTCCATGTTAAGCACCCTGCAAGAATTATAACGGAACGTAACTCGGCGAGCGGGGTAAATTATCTGACCGAGTGCAAAGGTCTGATAGAAAATAGTGTATTTAACCGCGTGCATTGTGGAAGATAAGGGGGATAAGGCAAGTCGCGGGAATCAGTCGTCGTCCTGGTAGCCTTGCTGCCGTTTGAAGATCACTTCTACCAAGGCGCCGCCCAACACGCTTTCGCCTACGATGATATCCCCTTCGTACTGTTCCAGAATTTCCGCGGCGACGGATAAACCCAGCCCTTGACCGGGCCTCAATGTGTCGGCGCGTTGGCCGCGTTGAAAAATGAGCGTGCGTTTTGATGCGGGAATTCCCGGACCGTCGTCTTCTATCAGCAGGTGCAATTGATTTTCGCTGGCGCGGGCGGCAATCTCAACGAATTCGAGGCAATACTTGCAGGCATTATCGAGAATATTGCCCATGACTTCCATAAAGTCGTTTTTCTCACCGATAAAAGTCAGCTCAGGGGAAATATCGAGAGAAATGGAGACGCCTTTGCGTTGATAAACCTTGTTCAGCGCCGAACACAAGCTATCCAATAACGCCGGTACCGAATGCAGCTCGCGGCTTAATACGTTGTGATCGGAATGAACGCTGGCTCGGTGCAGATAATAACCAATCTGTTGGGAAATCCGGCTGATTTGTTCGAGCATTATCGGCTCGACAAGTTCGATATTGGTTTCCCCGCCGGTTCGCAAAGAGCGCAGGGTGGTTTGCAAAACGGCCAGTGGCGTTTTCAGGCTGTGAGTGAGGTCGGACAGGGTGGATCGGTATTTCTGATAGCGCTGGCGTTCATTGTTAAGCAGGATATTCAGATTACGCACAAGAATACCCAGCTCGCGTGGTGGATTTTCATCCAGCCGGTCACGTTCGCCGCCTTCCAGTTCGCGCACCTGCTGCACCAGGTCCTTGATAGGCCGCAAACTCCAGTGGGCGGCCAGCCAAAGCAGGGGAACCACCAGCAGTAAATTCGCCAGCAGCACATAACTGAACCATTCCCAGACCAGGTCGGTGCGTTGCAGCTCATGGGGAATGGTGTCGACCACGACAATAGTCAGCGGCGGCAAACGTTCGGTAGCGGGGTAACGGTTGACGGCCACGGAATGGGTCAAGGCGTTGCTGTCGGAGCTGTCAAAGTCTTTGAGGCGGTTTTGCGCACTGGGATTATCGCCGAGCACCGCACTGCTGGTGCGAGTGTCGGTATCCAGTTCGAAATAGCCGGTTTTTTGCAGCCAGTCGGACTTCAGGCGCGATTCCAGCGCCGGAACGAATCGCTGGCGCCAGAGGATATGGCCTTTATCATCGTAGATCAGGACCAAAGCGGCGAAATTGATGTCGATATTGGGCGGTACGGCAATGGTCAGGCGATTGTCTTTCCATTGCGCGAGACTGAAGAACAGATTGCTTTCACCGCGCAATAAACGAAAAGAGGTTTTATCAAAGCTCACGCTGTAACCGATTACGGCGACCATGCCGTAACAGAGAGATAGTGCCAGTACCACACAGGCGGTAGCCAACAGAAAGCGGACGCGAAGCGAAAAAGGCTTCTTATGAAAATATGGAAAATGGGCCATAAAACTCAATTAACATCAAAACGATAGCCCTGCCCACGAACCGTCGTTATCACTTCATACGGATAATCGGCCTGCATTTTCTTTCGTAGGCGTCCCATGAGCACGTCAATGGTATGGCTTTCGCGTAATTCAGCATCGGGATAAAGCTGCAACATCAATGAATCCTTGCTGACGACTTTACCCGCGTTGCGAATCAAGGTTTCAATGATGGTGTATTCAAAGGCCGTCAGCTTGATGTGCTCATTGTTGATCATCAATTCCCGCCGGGAAAGATCGATCTGAAATGGCGGAAGCGTGATGACCTGCGATGCCAGACCGCTGTTTCTACGCATCAACGCCTGCATTCTGGCGACCACCTCTTCGAGATGGAAGGGTTTGGTGACATAGTCATCCGCGCCGGCTTCCAGCACAGTCACTTTATCCTGCCATCCTTCCCGCGCGGTCAGAACCAGTATTGGGATCTTGACTTGATGGGCGCGCCAACGGCGAATTAAGCTTAAGCCGTCTTCATCGGGTAACCCGAGATCGACGATGGCAATATCGGGCGGATGCTCATGTAAAAAATAATCCGCCTCTCTGGCATCGGCAGCGGCATCAACCTGATGGCCCATTTCACGCATCTGCACCGTCAGGTGATGACGAAGAAGAGAATTGTCTTCTATAACCAGAACTCGCATCGCAACTCCTAAGTTAAAGCGCCAGTAACGAATCTCCAACGACCCGTCTCTGTAAACCTGTTAAAGCAATCCTGTGAGCAATCTGGACTTCTTTACCGAGAGTATCCCAGAGCATGGCTAAACTGTCCTTAAACGGAGCTTTAACCGAAGCGGGTAAAGCGGGCTATTGCCCGCTTCCCATCGATCATTGCAACTTGTTGACCAGATCAACGGCATAACCGATATAGCTGGCGGGCGTAAGCGCCTTCAACCGCGTTTTTTCCTCTTCGGGCAGCGGCAGGCTGTCGATAAACACTTGCATGCCGGCGGCGTCCACACGTTTCCCTCGCGTCAACGCTTTCAGCTTTTCATACGGTTTTTCAATACCGTAACGACGCATGACTGTTTGAATTGGCTCAGCCAATACTTCCCAGTTTTGATCCAGCTCAGCCAAGAGGTGGTCGCGGTTGACTTCAAGTTTGCTGATGCCTTTCAGTGTCGACTGGTAAGCGATGAGGGCATAACCGATGCCGACGCCCAGGTTACGCAGCACCGTGGAGTCCGTCAAATCGCGCTGCCAACGGGATACGGGCAACTTACCGGCCAAATGCACCATGATGGCATTGGCCATGCCGAGATTGCCTTCCGAATTTTCGAAGTCGATGGGATTGACTTTATGCGGCATGGTGGACGAACCGATCTCTCCCGCCACAGTGCGTTGTTTGAAATGATTCAGCGCAATATAACCCCAGACGTCGCGATCAAAATCAATCAGAATGGTGTTGAAACGAGCCATGCAATCGAACAGTTCGGCAATATAATCATGGGGTTCAATCTGGGTGGTATAAGGGTTCCAACCAATACCCAACGAGGTGACGAAACTTTCGCTGAATGCGAGCCAATCCACTTCGGGATAGGCCACGACATGGGCGTTGTAATTGCCGACGGCGCCATTGATTTTGCCCAGAATATCTACCTGCGCCATTTGCTTGTACTGACGTTCCATGCGGTAAGCCACATTGGCCATTTCTTTACCGACCGTCGACGGTGTCGCCGGTTGTCCATGGGTCCGCGACAGCAACGGGAAATCCCGGTACTGCGCCGCTAACGTCTTGATTTGGTCGATAATGCTGCGCCAGTAGGGCAGGATAACATCCTGACGGGCGGTTTGCAGCATCAAAGCATGGGACAGGTTGTTGATGTCTTCAGACGTACAGGCGAAATGAATAAATTCGCTGACGGCCTGCAAAGCCGGCACCGCGGCGACGCTTTCCTTCAGAAAATACTCCACCGCTTTGACGTCATGATTGGTGGTGCGCTCAATAGTTTTGATTCGCGCAGCATCCTGCTCGCTGAAATTGGCGGCCAGCGCATCGAGAAAGGCATTGGTCTGGTCGTCAAATGGCGGCACTTCCTTGATTTCAGGACAGGCGGCCAGTTTTTGCAGCCAGCGCACCTCAACCCGCACGCGGAATTTCAGTAAACCGTATTCACTGAAAATAGCGCGCAAGGCGCTGACTTTGTCGCCGTAGCGGCCGTCAATGGGGGAAACGGCGGTCAGTGAGGATAATTCCATCGATTGCAACTCCTGGAAAGAGATTAAAATTGTGCAAGAATTTGCCGAGCCTGTTTAAACAAACGATCACGACCGAACATCAACTGTAAACGGCCGCCGCCCACCTGTTTCCAGAGCACTGCAGAACGAATGCCAGCCAGTAACAAGGCCCGTATTTTAGCCTGTATCTGGGGATTTTGTAACAGCGCCGGCGTACCGGTCACTTGGATTCGCGGCCCCAATGGGCTGATGATATCGACATAAATCGACGCCATGGCGTTGATGATGGTATCTGACAGCAGATCAAAATGCGCAAGCTGTCGATCAAGTTGCTGGATTCGTTGCGCCAGTTGATCCAGCGCGGTTTTATTGTTGTTCAATTTGCGCTCAAGGACCATCAAACTCAAGGTATAGCGCGTCAGTTCAGCCCCGGGGCCGGTTCTCGATGCATTCAGCAAGGAAATCATCGATTCCAGCCCGAGTTTGAGATTGGCCTGACGGCCGCCGTAGACCGCGAGCGTAGCCGGAGGATTGAGGTCAAGCAAACTGCGTAGTGAGATTTCCAACAGTTCGTTGTCGCATTGCCCCTGATGGGCCAAGTGCTGGACCAGCATGCTGCTTTGGCAAATGCCGGCCAATGCCAACGTTATGTCAAGATAATTCTTCAAGATAACTCCTGTGCGCACCCTTGAATCGGCAATGGCAACCGCGACTCGATAATCCCGCCGCCAAGGCATTGCTCGCCAAGATAGAACACCGCGGATTGTCCCGGGGTGACCGCCGCCACAGGTTTATCAAACATCACCTTGACCCGGCCATCGCCTAGGGGTTCCACCAGACAGGCGATGTCAGGTTGCCGATAGCGGGTTTTCACCACGCAGCGCAGGGTATCGGCGAGGGGCGTTCTGTCCACCCAAAACAGCTGACCGGCGAGTAAACCGACCGACATCAAACGCGGATGTTCATGACCCTGGGCAACGACCAACAGATTATCGTCCATCAGTTTATCCACGACATACCAGGGTTCTTCATTGCCCGATTTCGTGCCGCCGATTCCCAAGCCTTTGCGCTGGCCGAGGGTATGATACATCAAACCTTGATGTTCACCGACCGGCTGGCCATCCACCGTAATAATCTTGCCCGGTTGCGCCGGCAAATAGCGTGACAGGAACTCGCGAAATTTTCGTTCGCCGATAAAACAGATGCCGGTGGAGTCTTTTTTGGCCGCGGTGGCCAAACCCAGTTGAGCGGCAATACGTCTGACTTCCGGTTTTTCGAGTTCGCCTACGGGAAACAGGCATTGCGCCAGTTGTTGATGACTCAGGGTATATAAAAAGTAACTTTGATCTTTATTGTCGTCCAGGCCGCGCAACAAACGATTAATGCCGTTGGTTTCCTGGCGGCGGACATAGTGACCGGTGGCGATGAAATTCGCGCCCAGATCCTCGGCGGCGAACTCCAGAAACGCCTTGAATTTGATTTCCTTATTGCAGAGCACATCCGGGTTGGGCGTACGGCCGGCTTTGTACTCCGCCAGGAATAACTCAAAAACGTTATCCCAGTATTCAGCGGCGAAATTCACGGTGTGCAATACAATGCCCAGCTTGTCGCATACCGCTTGCGCATCGGCCAGATCGCTGGCGGCGGTGCAATATTCCTCGCCGTCATCCTCCTCCCAGTTTTTCATAAACAACCCCTCCACCTGATAACCCTGTTGTTGCAACAGGTAAGCGGATACGGATGAATCAACGCCGCCGGACATACCGACGATCACTTTGAGTTGGCTGTTTTCTGACATGGAATTCTCACGACCGGGATTGACGCTATCAAGCGCGCTTTAAAGCTAATAAGCACGGGATTTTACACGACACTAGCGCCCCCCGCCAGCCTACCCGTCATCTTTCGAGCCACCGGGGCGTTGGCTGCGTTCGTTCACCCAAATCACTTACCGATGTAAGCTCATCGGGTATAGCGCGGCGATCATTGGGGGAAGGGCCATTGGAAAGCGTTGACGATATCCAGCGGGTAATGAACGCCTTGCTGATAACAGAGAATGCTTTCCGACACCAGGGGCGAACGCAATTGGCCGGATGAAAGAATTTCCTCCGCCTCCAGCCATAGGCAACGGTCGATATCATCATCCTGCGGGATGGCGGTAATCCGCTTGGGCAAGTCTATTGCGAACAGAAAACGGATAAAGGGGGTTTTGTCGGGAGCCATCCATTGATGGATGCGAAGTAAAGACTGTGGCTGGGCGTGTATGCCCGCTTCCTCCAGCAATTCCCGCCTTGCGGCCTGAATGACTGTCTCATCCGCTTCCAAATGTCCCGCCGGCTGATTCCAGCGGGGATGTCCGTGTATGGTTTCTTCAACAATCAAAAAGTGATTCTCCGCCTGTACTACGCAAGCGACAGTCACATGGGGTTTAAACACGCGCGCTCCTTAATGCTCACCGGTAACTGTTTGTCATACCGACGCCGCTTTGCATGACAACCACATTCCTAAAGGGCCAACCCGATAATGAGGTTCCCTGGTTTTGATTATGCCAGGCAATGTCAGACGATCGTAGCTGAAACGTTTAAGTGGTGATTTTAATTAGGGAAGTTCGCCATAGTCTATGCAGCCGAGGTCATTAAGGGCATTATACTGCAAATCGGTTTAATTTGGCGTAGCGTTTTTATTCAAGTATTATTGACAAGTCTCTTACAAAAGTTTAACAAAATGCGCCTGAAGGAGAGGTTAATGGAAAGCAAAGTAGTGGTTCCCGCAGAAGGTCAGAAGATCACAATTGACGGCCAGGGCAAACTGATTGTGCCCGCGAATCCCATAATCCCCTTTATCGAAGGTGATGGCATTGGTGTCGATGTGACGCCGGCGATGATACATGTCGTTGATGCCGCCGTAAAAAAAGCCTATAACGGCCAGCGCAAAATTTCCTGGATGGAAATCTACACTGGCGAGAAATCAACGCAATTGTACGGCAAGGACGTCTGGTTGCCGGAAGAAACCCTGAAGTTGATCCGTGAATACCGCGTGGCGATCAAAGGGCCGTTGACCACGCCGGTGGGCGGCGGTATCCGTTCGTTGAATGTGGCGCTGCGTCAACAGCTTGATCTGTATATCTGCCTGCGTCCGGTACGTTATTATCAGGGCACCCCGAGCCCGGTTAAACACCCAGAACTGACCGATATGGTCATTTTCCGTGAAAATGCCGAGGATATTTATGCCGGCATCGAATGGAAAGCGGGTAGCGCCGAAGCAGACAAGGTCATCAAATTCCTGCGTGATGAAATGGGCGTAACCAAAATCCGCTTCCCGCAGCAATGCGGCATCGGCATCAAGCCTTGCTCTGAAGAAGGCACCAAGCGTCTGGTGCGCGCGGCTATCGAATACGCCATCGCCAACCAGCGCAAATCAGTGACCCTGGTGCATAAAGGCAACATCATGAAGTTCACCGAAGGCGCCTTCAAAGACTGGGGCTATCAATTGGCCCGCGAAGAATTCGGTGGAGAACTGATCGATGGCGGTCCGTGGGTCAAAATTAAAAACCCAACCAATGGCCAGGACATTATCATTAAGGACGTGATTGCTGATGCGTTTTTGCAGCAAATATTGTTGCGTCCGGCGGAATATGACGTCATCGCCAGTATGAACCTGAACGGTGACTACATTTCCGATGCGTTGGCGGCGCAAGTGGGTGGGATCGGCATTGCTCCGGGCGCCAATATTGGTGACGAATGCGCGTTGTTCGAAGCGACGCATGGCACTGCGCCGAAGTATGCCGGCCAGGATAAAGTCAACCCAGGGTCGGTAATATTGTCCGCTGAAATGATGCTGCGTCATATGGGCTGGCTGGAAGCCGCCGATCTGATTGTCAAAGGCGTGGAAGGGGCGATTGCCGCCAAGACCGTGACCTATGACTTCGAACGGCTGATGGAAGGTGCTAAGTTATTGAAATGTAGCGAGTTTGGCGACGCGATCATCAAGCACATGTAACTGCTGTTTTGCAGTTTAAGAACGGAAGCTTTGGCTTCCGTTTTTTCTTAGTGCGTCGGGCATGAAAAATCTTTTATCAAAACTTTATCGCAATCTTATCAATAATACCGGTCAAACAACGAACTTGATTGTTAATTAGCCCGGTCCGCCACCGACGCCGCCATTATTTGGAATATCGGTTTGTCCTGGCGCTGGTCCTGTCGCATTGTTGCGCAACTCATCAAGCGTATCTGCTGAACAGCCGCTTAATATCATGAAAAGTGTGAAAATCCCGATAAACTTAAGGTAGCGTCGCATTTGATGTCCTTTAAATATGATTTTGTCGGGATGATTATGCAATTTCCATTTGTTTATGATTGAAAAAAATAGTGACGGTTCGATTCAACAGTCAGGAAAATTTATTGCCAGAGGCACTAAAAAATGCGCTGCATCATTGGCGAATACCCGGCCGTAGCCGGGATAAAGATGTCATTTATGCGGGAAGTTATAATGCGCTGGAAGCTTGTAATCCTCGGCGCCATCGGGCCATTCCGCTTTACTATTTAACAAATCCGCGTCATCTTTGATATCTTCAAAAAAGTTTGATAACCTCATTGTATATACCCTGATATAGACTAAAGCTGCTTAGGTCGCAATCTTATCTTTAGCGTCTCGGTTTTTTTTAGCAGAGTGATGGCATCCTGCAACCTAGAAATATCACATTTTAATTTTTGGTCAAGATTCCCGTCACAATTAATAGATAATTCAACTTTATCATTTAAAAAAAACTCTCTAAAAATATTAACGTATTCATTTTTCATTTGGATGAATTCCTTTTTTTGATATTTTCCCTCTATGATTTTTCATGTTCAATTCCACCATGTGAGGTTGACACTGTGATAATTTTCTGGTATTTCTGGCCAATCAAAACTAACCGATATGGCTAATTTATCTATATCTTCAAACAGGTCAATAAAAAAAATTTGTAAATTCATGGCTCTTTCATTCAAATCTATCTTATAATCATCAAAAATATTTTTATGCGATAATTCTTGAGAATTGAGGAACTCATTGATAGTTTTTTTGATCATATTTAGGTCACATTTCTTCATCATTTCAGTTTTCTCTCCATCGCTGCTTTATTTTTTTCTCGATTGATCGAGTTATCTAAGTTAATTACTACTTTGAAATTATAATGCCTATTAAAGACTTCAATATGATTTTTGTGCTTGCTGTGCAGGTAGGATTGGTCACCTTCCTTGAGAGTGTCCCCTATATTTATTGCAATTCATACACTTTGAACTTGCTACAATTGACTTTATTTTTGCTAACATTCATTAAATTTTGTTGAATTTTATGCGTCAAAAAAGGTGTTTTTCTTGGTATCATAAAAATATCCATTCTGATTATTGTCTTGATAATGTATTTTTAAATATAATTGGCCAAGCTTGAGGTTTTCAACATCTAAATATTTTTAATTCAAGTCGTGTATGACTTCCAATATCGATCCAGATGGAAGTATAGTTTCTTTAATTTCCACTCCATCATTAATGCTCCAAACTAACCGGTCACCAATACTCGTTTTAATAAAATAAAGATAATAACCATTATCTCCCATGGCAGTGCATGACATATCAAACAATCCGTCAATGTGATCATCACTGTCTCCGGTGAAATAATTCTCTGCATTTTTGTAGAGGTCAATTGAACTTATACATACGTCATTGACAATGAGATCACTTATAGGAACGTTAGAATAAAAACTTAAAATAGTCCTTAATTCAAAGGAATCGACAACACCAAACAATCTATTTCCCTTAAGATACAATGAAAAAGTCCCATTCTTCCAGATATCATCAGGATCATTCCAAGATGCTACGACATCGAACTGAAGTGTGAAATAAAATGGGTCGCCAAAAAATCATTTTAAGCTAACTCCTAATTTTTTCTGAATGTCACTCGGTATTTGCTTATCTGTCAATTTATTTTTTGCATCACCAGAACTGCCATTCCAGCGATATTCCCCAATCGTTCCTTCAAAACGATGAACATCGCCTTTACTATCCAAAGCAAATCTAACTTCCTTATTGGGGTATTGTTTGGAACTTTGGATTGACTGTTCAAATAGTTTTAATGATTCTTTCGGCTCAATACCGGCATTTGGTCTGTTGCTTGACTGCCCTGGAGTATGCTTTGGATTCGACTTATATAATAGTCCATTTGTAGCAACTATTGCCGTTGGTGCAGGTAATGGACTACCTTTCCCAATAACACCAAGCGCAGCCAGAGGTTTGCCGCCAACCGCCGCACCAAGCCCTAACGCGTCTGTCGCGTCCTTAACGCTTAGCGCCACTTTTACAGAAACAGGCATTGCCTGGTAAATGGCACTGGCAGTGACTTCATTTTCTGCCAACACAAAGCGGTTAAGCTGGGACAGCTCTTCACTGTTTAGGCCGGAAGACACCGGGAAACGATTCAAACTGTTTGCAATGGCGTTGCCGGCTGTCATTTCTTCGAGCGCGGCATTGACACAAAACAGATTATTAGAACAGTCCTGAGCTACAACCTGTTCACGGTATTTCCGACTGATGTCTGCATATTTTTCAAAGATATCCTGTGTATCATCGCCGGTTTTTTTTTGCAACCTCAAGTTCTTTGTGCAGGCTAAATATTTGTTTTGAACCGAAGGATGTATTTTCATGGTTATTTTTTTCGATTTGGTTTACAGCCGTTGCAGCAACGAGTGAACGACGAAGTTTTGTGTCCTCCTGAACGTGAGTCACTTTTTGCGATTTCGGGGGAATTGGCGGTTTTGATGCTGCCTTCACTGCTGGTATTGTTTTATCAGCTTGCAGAGATTCTTCTGTGGTGATAGCGGCTCGTGTGGTGTGCAGAAAAATGGGCTCAAAAGTTTGTGGGGTAGCATCTCCATCTGTTTTTTTAACCCATGAATTGAGTGATATGCGTTTTTTTAATGCTTCCTGAGCGATATTTTGAGCTTGTCGCTTTTGCTCGGAGTTTAGTGCTAACGGTCCCTTGAGGTACAGTACGGCCCGTGAAGTTATTATCCATAATCTTTCCCTAGATTAATGAGTTAAAATTTGATTTTATGAATTATTATTTTGAACGTAATAAGTTCAATAGGTTGCTTATTTTCAATGCAATAGAACACATTAACTAATTAATCACAGGGAGTTTCACAGATACATAAACAAAGAATAGAAATACGTTTGACTGTGGTAATAAATAATAAATACTTAAGCTAATAATCAGTAAATGATTACCATCTAATATAAACTGAATGCTTCTGTGGGCATTATAAAATCAATTGACGGCATGTTGAGATATTGCCAAATATCTGAACGGCATTTGCGCCGATTTCATGGGCAGTGAGTTGATAATCCTACCCATGGGCTTATGTGATGCCGGTTTCAGCTATCGGCGCCAAACGATCGCGACAGCCTGTGTCGCGATAAACTGGATGAGGGAGACTTTATTAATACAGGAATACAAATCCGCCGGTTCAGCGGATATCGATTTTATGGATACCTTCAATGGCCAATAACTGGCTATGGATATCGCTGGGTTTGTATTTGGCCCGCAACATGATTTCAAGCGTTAACTTGCAATCCTTGCTCTCGTTTTCACTGCGAGTCACGCTTGAACGCACCACCTTGACCCGGAGTTTTCGCAAGGTTTGCATCGCCAGATCCATACTGGCTGGCGCCAGCGAGAGCATCAGGAGGTAACGTTGTCCCATCAGGCGGGTACTGAGCTGGCGAATGCCTTCCAGCACCAGTAAGGTCATAATGGAACCAAAGATACCGATGATGTACATGCCACTACCGACAATCAAGCCGATGGCCGCGGTGACCCACAAGCCCGCAGCGGTCGTCAGGCCACGGACGAATTGTTTGTTTAGCATGATGGTGCCGGCGCCGAGAAAGCCGATGCCGCTAACCACTTGCGCCGAGATACGACTGGGGTCAAGTTCGATATTCTTTTGTCCCTGGACCAGTAAATCCGCAAAACCATACTTTGAGACAATCATGAACATTGCGCTACCGATGCAAACGAGGATGTGCGTACGTAATCCCGCTTCCTTGGCTCTCAATTGACGTTCAAAGCCGATTAACGCGCCCAGGGCGCCGGCAAGAGCGATTCGCAACAGCAACTCTGTATTCATTTCGTCTCCTTTGCGATCAGATTGTCCTCCCGTGCCGTAAACTGACCGGGTAAGATCAGTATCGAATTTTTTTCATTTTTTTTCAAACAGCATTCATAGTGATGATGAAATGTTTCAAGGCGTATTGCCCGGTAATAGGAAGGTCATTATGCGTGCGCAGCCGAAAAAACGTGAGCAATAGAATGTAGGCAAGGGAAGTCATTAAGATTGGCTAGGGTATATTGGGCTTTCCATTATCTGAAAAAATGCCATGGGGATAATGTAACTATTGCTGGTTTTGATAAACCTTCTATTGCAGTGTGTTATTTGATATGTCGCAATAGTTTATTTCCATTAGCGTTAGGCTATAGGGAGCAGCCTGCGTAAAAAACGATCCGTTAAAAATATTTCTGTCAGTAACGAATCCGCCATGTTTTATATAATATTGCAAGTAAAAATGAAACAAAAAAATATATAATCTCAGTTAAACCATTTCCGACGATAAAGGGTGTTACAAAGCCAGGCTATTATATCTGAGTTTTGTGAACTATTTTTTAAATAACGCTAGATGTGTTCTCTATCGTGCTGAAGGTCAATCGAGTTGGAGCGAAGGAAACAGGAATAGCTTTTACGAATGCTTGCTAAGTGGAGAATGATCATGAAAATTGTATCGTACTTTTTTGCCGCTATGATCGCCGGAATGTCTTTCAGTGCCTTGGCGGCACAACAAATCAATGAAGACCAGACTTCTGGACATCAGCTCATCGGGGACGTTTCCATTTCCGGCGTGCGTGGTTCCACTGACGATGCGGTGCGTGCATTAGCCGCCAAAGCTGATAAAGATAATGGATCCTATTTTCATATTATCGAATTGGACAGCCCCGGTAATTCCAGCGACTGGATGGGTAACGCCCAAGTTTATCGTTAATTTGCTTGATTAGCGACTGACATCCATTCCGCTTATTTGCTCGCAAATACATCGCCAATGTATATGGACCACGTTGGCGATTGTCAATAAGATTCCTCAGCCATAAAGATTCCGATGCTTTTTCTTGCGATTGAGGGAGTCTGGGTCTGCCCTGCGTCGATCCCAGTACTGCTTAAATATCGCCGCCGCTTGGTTTTGATTTCATCTTTGAGAAAGGCTAATAACGCGCCTTGATCATCAAATTTACGCCCCCGATGATTGGCTTAGCGCTTGACTCGGGTGCTGCCGAAAATCTATCTGGCTAAAATCAAGTTGATAATCAAATGGACTCATCTGTTTGATTCTGACCTTAGATAACTGTAGCAAAGTGTATGCAAATATAATTAAATGGCATAACTATATTTCAATGGGGCGCAAAGTTGAGGTATGTTGACTGTCAGTCTTACTGTGAGTGTTACTAACTTATGCCAATCACACTACTGCTTAATGTGGATATAGCCCCGTCTTTTCGCGCGGCGTTTGAACAGGCTGGCTTTGTGCTGCGTTCAGCCATCAGAGAAAATGATCGCAGTCCGGTTTTACCCGATGGCGACGCCACGGAAATTCAGGCGGTATTGACCATCGGGTCCATCGGCTTGCGAGCGGCGGATATGGATGCGTTGCCCAATTTGAAAATAATTTGTTGCCAGGGCGTGGGATACGAGAAGGTTGATCTTGATGCCGCCCGCGCCAGGGGCATTATGGTGACCAATGGCGCAGGGACCAATGATACCGCGGTTGCCGATCATGCGATGGCCTTGTTGGCCTCGGTAGCCCGTAATATCCCGGCGCTTGATCGGGCGGTACGCCGGGGCGAATGGCAGCAGCTCCGCCGAAACCGCCCGCAACTCACCGGTAAACGCGTGGGTATTTTGGGTTTGGGCAATATCGGCTTAAAGATTGCCACGCGTTGCTCAGCCGGCTTTGGTATGCAAGTGGCCTATCATAATCGGCGGGCGCGAACGGATAGCGATCTGCCTTTTTACGCCACGGTGGAAGAACTGGCGCAGTGGGCGGACTATTTGGTGGTGGCCACGCCCGGCGGCGCCGGTACCCGGCATTTGATCAATCAACAGGTCCTGGCCGCGTTGGGCCCAAAAGGATTTTTGATTAATATTTCCCGTGGCAGTGTGGTGGATACCGATGCTCTGATTGCTTGTTTGCAACAGCAGACTATCGCCGGCGCGGCGCTGGATGTGCTGGAGAGCGAACCGCAGGTGCCGGAGGCATTAAAGCAACTGGATAATGTGGTTCTTACACCTCATGTGGCGGCGCGGTCGCCAGAGGCGCTGGTGGCCATGCTTGATAAGGTATTGAGTAATCTGACGCGCTATTTCGCCGGCCAACCGGTGTTATCGCCGGTGCCGGGAATGAACACGTCGGCATAACGTGATTTATTCCTTAAGCCACATACCGCCCCGCCGTGCCGAAAAGAGCGTCCGCGCTCTTGAGACATGGCGGGGGAGCGCCGCAGCGCATTGAGTTTTGCGTCATCGTGGTCGCTGGCACACTCACCACGTGATAGAGTACAGCCTTAGGCTCCGTTCTTGCGAGGCAACGGTACCGACAAAGCGCTGGAGTTCTTTCATCAACTGGCTCTGGGTTTTCAGCAGCGGAGTAACCTGCTCGCTCTCCGGCGACGGCACTGTTACCGCGCAATAGTATTTTTTCTGGGCGTCGACCAAATGAATCATGTTTCCGGTTTTGATGACATTACACGCGTGCCCTCCGGCTGGACTCAATAAGCTGCGCCACCAAGACGGGGGGCGGGTGATGTTCAGCAAAAGGTTGAGATCTCCTGATGATAATAATTTTTTTTCCAATTCTTTCAGGTTGTTCAATAACTCAGCACTCATGTCCCGCAGTTCAATGCACTTAGTGGGTATCGCGCCTCTGAGCGTTGGATTGGAATAAAAAAATTCGCCTTGTTTTAAGGTATTGGCCACCGAGAAAGAGCACGACAAGCAATTGGTTTGTCCAAAGCCGTGATACCCGAACCAAGAGGCGATAGCGGCCAACGGGCGTAGCCACAATGGCGCTTTGCCGTTCTGGTTGGTCCGACTGAGCAACTCATTGCTAATATAATTCTGCAGATCATGACTATAGGCGGTGATATTTTTCGCCTGGTTATAGTTTGGCGGTGTGGGGACCGTGTCCGGCGGCGCAGGGATCGAAAGCGCTGTCGCTGAGCGTTCAGTTGACTGCCGAAACGAATCGACCGTGGCAGTATACCCTTCGGCAAACGAGTCCAAGCTTATCTCGTCAAATCCACCGTACTGGTTATCCGACACCGGATTTAAGGGTTTGTGATTAACGTCTTCGATGTTATTGGTTGCGGCTATTTCGTTATTAATTCTATGTAAATGAGATGAAATTTCACTGCAGTTATAAATAGCCATAAATTCATCTGAAAGAGGACCATTACTTTCAATGGAACTTTCTTTATTTGTGCTGGTGGAAGAGTGATCTAATAATATAGTTGAATGGATTGGCATTATAATTTGTCCAGGCTGGAGTAATAGGCTTATTCATTATCCTATAAAGCGCAGCGAGGCAAATCTATTGAATTTTATTTATACGAAGATATATGGGCGGAATATGCAATATTGCTTGCAGATAAGGAATTATTAACTGATAACCGGCGCTGATATCATAGCGCCGGTTATCAATAAAATTCATGACGTTATTTGCCGGTTTTATCGTCCAACTGCGGCAAACCGCTGTCGTCGGCGGCTGTCAGCAAGCCAGTGCTCATATAATTGATCAGTTTTTCCCTGGTATCCGTGATATCGAGGTTTCTCATGGTCAATTGGCCGATACGATCTTCCGGTGAAAATACTGAATCGCCTTTTTCCATAGTCAGACGCTGCGGCATGTAAGTGAGATTGTCCGATACGGTATTAAGAATGGAGTAATCATTGCCGCGCCGCAGTTCCAGCGTCACTTCGCCGGTGATTTCACTGGCGATCCAGCGTTGCGAGGAGTCGCGCAGCATCAGCGCTTGGGGATCAAACCAGCGGCCTTGATACAACAGGCGGCCCAATTGGCGCCCATTAGCGTGGTATTGCGCAATGGTGTCTTCATTGTGTATGCCGGTCACCAGGCGTTCGTAGGCGATATGCAGCAGCGCCATCCCCGGAGCTTCATAGATGCCGCGGCTTTTGGCTTCGATGATCCGGTTTTCAATTTGGTCGCTCATACCCAGCCCGTGGAGACCGCCAATCCGGTTCGCTTCGAGCATCAAATCAACCTGGGTGCCGAAGGTCAAGCCATTGATGGCCACCGGAACGCCGCGTTCAAAACGCAACGTCACTTCTTGAGCCGGCACGCGTACCGATTCGTCCCAGAATTTCACGCCCATAATCGGGTTAACGATTTTGACGCTGGAGTTTAGAAATTCCAGTTCCTTCGCTTCATGGGTGGCGCCGAGGATATTGGAATCGGTCGAGTAGGCTTTTTCCGCCGACATCTTATAATCGAAACCCGCCTGGCTCATGAACTCGGACATTTCTTGCCGACCGCCCAGTTCATCGATGAAATCAGTATCCAACCAAGGCTTGTAGATCTTCAGTTCCGCATTGGTCAACAAGCCATAGCGATAGAATCGTTCGATATCATTGCCTTTATAGGTACTGCCATCGCCCCAGATATTTACCCCGTCTTCTTTCATGGCCGCTACCAGCATAGTACCGGTGACTGCGCGACCTAGCGGGGTGGTGTTGAAATAGGTTACCCCGGCGGTGGAATTATGAAAGGCGCCGCATTGCAACGCGGCGATGCCTTCCGCTACCAACTGCCGGCGGCAATCGATTAATCTGGCCTTTTCCGCTCCATAAACCAGCGCGCGGCGAGGAATGGCTTCATAGTCATCTTCATCCGGTTGGCCGAGATTGGCGGTGTAGGCGTAAGGCACCGCCCCTTTCTGGCGCATCCAAAGCAGCGCGGCGCTGGTATCAAGACCGCCGGAGAAGGCAATACCTACGCGTTGGTTAACCGGGAGGTGCCTGAGAATCGTTTCCATTTATGTGAGCCCTATAAGAAAAAATGTACAGCAAAATGTTCAATCGCCCGGCATCACGCGGCCTCTGATAGCCATCGGGGGCAGCCCTTGGCGTCAGTCAGAGATTGCCGTTATCCGGCTGTCAGGTCCATCTTAAGGAAACTGGCGACGGAACGCCACCTTTGCAGCGCGACGTATTTTTCTGAACAAGGCGGGTAGGGTGGTTTCGCGGGTTGCGTTTGGCGTTGAGTTGAATTTTCGGCACGGCAAAAAAATACCATGATGCCCGCCGACAGGCGGGCGGTACAATCCTCAAATTCAATTTGTTTTATATTGTCGATTAAACATTTTTACTGTGCGCCAACATAATGGGATCAATGAAATAAACGTGATTTCTTTTTATTCTTCAATTCGGAAAATCTGTTTGGCAATCTAGTCTTCTTTTTATTTTTAAGATGCATAAATAGAGAAAAAACCATCAATGCAACTAAAAAAATCAAACCAATAACCGGCAAAATGATTTGCATTTTTTCACCTAATTTAATAAAGAGCGATTGCAGCTTTGCTGTGTGAAATTTTTTTAGTCTATACGGCCACTCCTCTGAGCCGGACAGGCACAACCATTACCTAGTTGGAAATGGGAAAAACAACAATAACAATGAGCATATGCATTTTTTGTCGACATTACATACCCTGTTTACGGTATTCTCAGCGCCGGGTGGCTGCGTTAACCGCCAGTAATGGCAGCGATAACTTCACTTCGGTCCCTTGGCCGCCGACGGCAATGTCCAACTGTCCCCCTAACTTATCGGCTCGCGCGCGCATGCCGCGCAGACCGCGTCCCGCACTGTCCATATCGGCTACGCCGCCGTGTCCGTTATCAGACACGCTGATAACGATTTGCCCACCGATGCGTTGCACCGACACCGTAATGCGCGAGGGGTGCGCATGTTGCAACGCGTTATTGATGGCTTCCTGAACAATTCGCAGTACCGAAAGGGCAGACCCCGGCGTCAGGTAATTTAGCGGAGGGATTGGCGAAACGTGCCAGGCTAATTCAATATTCAGCGCATGCAGACGAGGCGCCAAGCGATAGCGTAGGTTGCCCAAAAGCGGCAATAAATCCTGTTCGGTGATATCCAGCGAATCGATAATCAAACGGAGATCTTCAATCGCTTCTTCAATATGGCGCGCCAACTGCCGCCGATCGCCGTCTTCACGCCTGGCCAGGTGCAGCGCGGTGATCAATTGAGCACCCATGCCATCGTGCACATCCTGAAGAATCCGCGCGCGTTCGGCATTCACCGCTGCGTGTAAATCGCGCCGATAAGTTTCAGCGTTGCGGGGCGATGTCACTGCGCAATAATAAAGCGCGGCAAGGCAAAACGGTATGGCGCCGATCAGGTTAAGACGAAAACTGTCCCAGGGCAGGCGTTGAAGAATGAACAGATGAGATTGCACGATGGCCGCTTGCCAGAGCAGCGCCGTTAAACCCAGGGCCGCGAGATGGCCTGAACGTTGTTGCCATCCGCGTTTCAACAATAACGCGATAAGCAGCAAACGAAGCGATAACAACGGCCAGGTTAGCAACCAGATTCGATCGGCGGCCTGGTGACGTAAGATCAGTGTCAGGGCAACCGCGATGGTTAAAAGCGTCAGGCCATGGAGTAGCGGCAGTAGTCCGCGCAGCCGCAGATGACACAATCGATAACCCGCCATGCTTAATGCCCAATACATCAGCGTGGCGACGATCATCCGCAGGGCTTGTAGATCGTCATGGGTTATCTTTAACTGTGCCAGCGAACAGAGCGAGTTCGGGTCGCTGATACGCCAGGTGTCGGGCAGATGGCGGAGCTGTCCCGTCCATGCGGACGGTTTTGGCTGGTCGTCAAAGTTTCGTTCAGCCTGTTCGCGCAACACGTAGCCACCAGGCCGCAATAGCGGCGCGGCGGTTGCGGGCCATGGGCAACATGCCGATAGCAGCCAGCCGATAAGCAAGATAGGCGAGCCTAGCTTGGCTAACACGCCTGCAATCATTATATCAAGCCTTGATTTCGCGCCTGAATAATCGCTTCCACACGGTTGTGGACGGCGAGCTTGCTATAAATGTTTTTGATGTGGGTCGCTACGGTATGGTTGGATAGGCTTAGCCTTTGCGCTGACTCTGCCACGGTAAAACCTTGCGAGATATGTCGCAGGATATCCATTTCTCGCGAGGTTAAACTGTCTGCGCCGCTTTGCGGCGATGCCGGTGTTCTCTGCGTCGGTTCGAAACGTTTCAGCAAATAACGGGCGATTTGGGGCGATAAGGGCGCCCCGCCGGCATGCACCAACTCCACCGCTCGGGCGAATTCCGCGATAGGGGTATCTTTGAGCAGATAACCGCGAGCGCCGGCCTCGATCGCGCGGATCACATGGTTTTCGTCGCTGAAGATAGTCGCCACCAACACCGCGGTTCGGGGCGCCTGCTGTTGTATGAATTTTATCAGTCCGATGCCATCGCCGTCGCTCAGGCCCAGATCGATTATCGCGACATCCGGGATGATATGACGAAAGAGCGCCCGCGCGGCCGCCAGGGTCGCCACACTACCCGCCAAACGGAGATTCGGGTGAGCCATGACCATGGACTCGAATTCTGAACGCAGTATTTCATCGTCTTCCACCAGTAATACATGAATGATGGTCGTCTTCATGATCGCGCCATATTTGAGTTAAGTCACTCAGCAATTGATTTTAACATTAGCTCGGCACAAGGCTCGGCGTGATTGGTCCGGCAAGGTAACTCTCGAATCACCACAGTGTCTGAACAAAATCACGTAACCTGATGATTGCTTAATAGTGAGCTTGCTTATTACAGTTTATCAGTTTTGCATGGAATGAACGGATTGTGAAGATGAACCACCGTCTCCGCCAGGCATTTTTTTGGATATTTTGCTTAAGTAAGGTAATTTTAATTAATATTTTCAGATATTTGGCAGTTTACCCTACCCTAAGTCCAATAGCCATGATGCGCCTAATGTCAGAAAAAGCTCAGTGATATCTGCTGATTCCAAGCGCTTTAGATTTATTTAAGTATGAACGAACGATGAATGTTTAGATTAATTAATGTCCACCCTATTGTTTGCATGGACGTTTTTTGAGCCCTGTCAGCATCGCCGGATCGTGATAATTTGGCCGCTTTGGGGCGGCTTGTTTAGTGGCTGGACGAAGGCAGGGGACGTCTCAATACCACGAGCGCTCCCGCCAGGGCGGCAAGGATAACCAACCCGCACAACACTACAAACACTTCGCTTCCGGCCTGCAATCCCCAGGCATTGGCGGCAAAACCCATTGCGGCTACCGAAATGCCCGCGGTGATATAACCGCCGAAAAAAAACGTACCGGTGACGCCTGCCAGTGCTTTCGGCGGGGCATACTGCTTGACCAGCGTGATGCCGGCGAATTGCGACAGGCTTTGGCCGAAACCGGCGCTTAACGCCGCCGCCAGCAATAGGCTGATGGAGGCGTTGATTTCCGCCGCCACCACCAGTATCGCCCCTGATAAACTCAACAATTGGCTGGTGAACAGGATGGTGGTTAATTGCCATCGCCGAAGCGTCAATTGAGCTATGGCGCCGGCGCCGAACACGACAAACGCGCAGGCGCCGGCCAGCAAACGGCTGTCATTATGCAACAGCTCGGCAATCAGGTTCGGGCCGAGCGAAATAAATAGCGCCGACAAGGCGAACGGCCCGGCGAAAATCATAATGGCAACCAGGATAATGCTCCGGTTATTCTCCGGCAAACGGGGTAACTGTAGCCAGGATTGCGTTTTTGGCGGCGCCGGCGTCGGAGGCGGAATGCGCAGAATGGGAAATAAAACCCCTATCAGGCAGGGAATAAGCAGCAGGAAGATCAGCGTGGTGGGCAATGGGGCGAATTGGGCAAACGCGCCGGCTAATAACGGACCGGCGCCGAACGCCATCACGGTGGTGAAGCTGGCAACCAGCGGAGCGAACCGATATCCGCGTTGGGCGCCGGCTTCCATCACCGCCGCGGTCCCTGCGCTGGCGAAAGCGCCGCTGGCAAAGCCCACCAGTAATCGCCCCAGTTCAAGATAAGCGATGGATTGCGCAAAAGCAAAGCACAGGCTGGCGATGATGGCCAGCATGAGCGCCGGCACTAAAACCGCCCGTCGGCCGAAGATATCCGATAGCCGTCCGGCCACCAACAGCGATAACAACACGCCCAGGTTATAGCAAATAAAAATGATACTGATGCCCGAGGTGGCGAAACCCATTTGACGTTGCCACAGGATATACAGCGGCACTGGCGCATTGGCATCGATAAACACCAGTAAAAGGGCCAGGGTGACCCCGACTATCGGCACCATGAAGCGTTTATGGCGGGTACTAAGGTTTGACTTCATCGATTACCCCTTTAACCAACAATACCCCCAGATAACAACAACGGCGCTCACACTCGTCAAGAGAAACTTACCGGATGACGCCGACGTCGTCCTGTTGGTCGTCCTGTTGATTGTCATGTGAATGAAATCAAAAATTTTCATTCAGATCGAAATTTCATCCATTTATCTTTCAAAATAAAAGTTATTACTTTTAAAATGTGATACATATCTAATAAAAAAAAAGGTAGGACAGATACCTTAAGCGTCGAATTAACAGCAAAGTTCCTTTTTGAAGGTTGTTTTCCGCTTACGTGTGCAGCAAGGAGAAGAAAATGATTGATGTGATCGCCCACGGGGCCGAGTGGTTTATCGGCCTGTTCCAAAAGGGAGGAACGGTATTTGTCGGTATGGTCACCGGCATACTCCCTCTTTTAATCAGTTTACTGGTTGTGATGAATGCGCTGATCGTATTTGTGGGTCAGAGCAGGATCGAACGTCTGGCACAGCGCTGCGCCGGCAATCCCATTGCGCGTTACCTATTTTTACCGGTAATCGGCACCTTTGTGTTTTGCAACCCGATGACCCTGAGCCTCGGCCGCTTCATGCCCGAAAAGTACAAACCCAGTTATTATGCCGCCGCATCTTACAGCTGTCATTCCATGAACGGCCTTTTCCCCCATATCAACCCGGGCGAACTGTTTGTCTATCTAGGCATCGCCAATGGCCTGACCTCGCTCCATCTCCCTTTGGGACCGCTGGCGGTCAGTTATCTGCTGGTGGGCATGTTTACCAATTTTCTGCGCGGTTGGGTGACCGACCTGACGACCACCATCTTTGAACGAAAGATGCATATCCAACTCGATCAGCAAATACGCTTGTAAAATAAGGAGAATCTCATGAACAAGTTTATCCGTGTAGAAAAAGGTGAAAGCGGTTGGGGCGGACCGCTGCTGATCGAAGCGATGCCGGGGAAAAAAGTGGTCTATATCACCGCGGGCACCCGACCGGCGATAGTTGATCGGTTAAGTGAGTTGACGGGGTGGGCGGCGGTTGATGGTTTTAAGGAAGGCGAACCGCCGGCAGATGAAATCGGCATTGCGGTCATCGACTGCGGCGGCACCTTGCGTTGCGGCATTTATCCCAAACGCCGGATTCCCACCGTCAATATCCATTCCACGGGTCGTTCCGGTCCGCTGGCGCAATTTATCCATGAGGATATCTATGTTTCCGGCGTGCGGGAGAAAAATATCCAATTGGTCAGCGACGATGATGAGCAAGCCGTTATGACGCCGCCCACGGAAAACGACGCGCCCGCCGATAAGGCCAAAGTCAGTCAAGCTATTCCATCTGTGGGCCGTGATTATGACACCACCAAAAAAATTACTGAACAAAGCGATGGTTTGCTGGCAAAAATCGGTATGGGCATGGGATCGGTGGTCGCGGTATTTTTCCAGGCCGGCCGAGAAACCATTGATACGGTATTAAAAACCATACTGCCGTTTATGGCGTTTGTCTCGGCGTTGATCGGGATCATCATCGCTTCCGGTCTAGGGGATGTCATTGCCCACGGCCTGACTCCGTTGGCCAGTAGTCCTATCGGATTAGTCATCTTAGCCTTGATTTGTTCTTTCCCGCTACTTTCTCCCTTCCTTGGTCCAGGGGCGGTTATCGCGCAGGTTATCGGCGTGCTGGTCGGTGTGCAAATTGCCCAAGGGCATATTCCACCGCATCTGGCATTACCGGCGTTATTTGCTATCAATGCCCAGGCGGCATGTGACTTTATCCCGGTCGGCTTGTCGCTGGCCGAAGCCAAACAGGATACGGTCCGGGTTGGCGTGCCTTCAGTCCTCTTCGGACGGTTTTTAACCGGCGCACCGACAGTACTGCTGGCTTGGGTGGTATCGGGATTCATTTATAACTGATTGTAGGCTCAGGAGTCGTCATGAATATCATCTATCAGACCACCTTTACTCGCATCGGCGATTTTGCCCGGGATTCTCTGGCGGAGAATATGGCGATTACCTTTCGGGAAGGCGCGCCGGCGGATATCGAATCTTTTTGCTTTATCCATCGTCCTGGCGACATCCATGGGGAACTGCGGCCCGGCGAGACATTGGAGCTTGCCGGCAACCGATTCCCGATTACGGCGGTAGGCGCGGTGGCTGCCCAGAATTTACGCGAACTGGGCCACATCACCATACGTTTTGATGGCGCCGCTCAGGCGGAGTACCCCGGCACAATTCATGTGGCCGGTTCCACGCCAGCGGATATTCCCGTCGGCAGCGCGTTAACGATTTTGGCTTAAACAAAAGAAGTAGGAGAAGTTTATGAAGCAGGTTGCGGTAGTCATTGGTGGTGGTCAGACCCTGGGTGCGTTTCTATCGGAAGGTCTGGCGGAGGCCGGTTACCGGGTTGCGGTGGCCGATTTAAATGCGCAGCATGCCCAACAGGTCGCGGAACATATTAACGCTCATTACGGCGCCGGGACAGCCGCGGGGTTGCAAACCGACGCGACCAATGAGAAAAGCGTATGCCAGTTGGCCCGGCAAGTGGACGAAGTCTTCGGTCAGGTCGATTTGCTGGTCTACAGCGCCGGCGTGGCCAAAGCGGCGCCCATCACCCAGTTTAATCTTGATGACTTTGATTTGTCCTTGCAGGTTAACCTGGTGGGGTATTTCCTTTGTGCCCGCGAGTTTACCAAATTGATGATCCGCGACGGTATAGCCGGACGTATTATTCAGATAAACTCTAAATCCGGAAAAGTGGGCAGTAAACATAATTCCGGCTATAGCGCCGCCAAATTCGGCGGCGTGGGTTTAACCCAATCACTGGCGCTGGATTTGGCTGAATATGGCATTACCGTGCATTCCTTGATGCTGGGTAACCTGCTGAAATCGCCGATGTTTCAGTCACTATTGCCGCAGTATGCCCAAAAATTGCATATTCGGCCCGATCAGGTTGAGCAGTACTATATTGATAAAGTGCCGCTGAAACGGGGTTGCGACTATCAGGACGTGCTGAATATGCTGTTATTTTATGCCAGTGACAAAGCGTCCTACTGTACCGGCCAATCCATCAATATCACCGGCGGACAAGTCATGTTCTGATTTGGCGGTACCCGGCCCTCAACGGCCGGGTACCGTTTTCACATTATCGGAGAGCGGAAGATGAGCCTAACAACCATACTGGTTACCCTGGCGGCTGTGGCCTGGCTAGCCCAGATAGTCCTTGGCGGCTGGCAGATTCACCGCTTCAATCGTGCTTTTGACGCGCTTTGTCTGCGCGGAACGGCAGTCGGCGTGGGCCGGTCGGCCGGGCGGTTCAAGGCGCGGGTCGTGCTGGCCATCGCATTTGATCAAGAAGGCCGGGTTTGCGACGGCTTTGTTCTGCGCGGTCTGACCGTATTCGCCAGACCCAGACCGTTAACGAAGCTTTATGGCTTGCTGAAATCTGAATTAATACCCGATGTGCTCTTTCCGAAAGATCGTGCTTGTCAAACTGCACTTTTATTAGCGATTAAACCGAAAACATGATATTTTCAGTTTAAAAGATACTTCCTTTCATTTGAATGAAAATTGGGTTTATTGAACCCTTGGGAAGTGTTCCATCATGTCCGGACGGAAATCGTTATGAAACCAAAGCAGCGTCATGCGGCGATACTGGAACATCTGCAAACTCACGGTAAAACATCGGTGGATGAGCTTGCCAGCCGTTTTGTCACCACTGGCACCACTATTCGCAAAGATTTAACCCTGCTCGAAGAAGAAGGTTCGGTTATCCGTACCTATGGCGGCGTCGTTCTCAGCCGGGAGGAGGGCGATCAGCCCATCGACCGCAAGACTCATATCAATACCGCCAAGAAAAAGCAGATAGCTCGCCGGGCCGCCGGTCTTATCAATGACGGCGATTCCCTGATTTTCGATGCTGGTAGCACTGTATTGCAAATGGTGCCTTATCTGGCGCAATTCAATAATATCACTGTGATGACCAATAGCCTGACCATCGTCAATGAATTGGTCGAATTGGATAATGATCAGACCATCCTGATGCCGGGTGGAACCTACCGCAAGAATTCCGCTTCCTTTCACGGCAGTCTGGCGGAGGCGGCCTTCTCTCATTTCAGCTTTGACAAGTTATTTATCGGCGCCGATGGGGTCGATCTAAGTGCCGGGGTAACTACCTTCAATGAAGTTCACACCGTCAGCCAGGCGATGTGCCGGGCAGCGAAACAATTAATTTTACTGGTGGACTCTTCAAAATTCGGTCGTAAAAGCCCCAATGTGGTATGTGATCTCAGCGCCGTGGATATGCTGATTACCGATCGCGATATCAACGCGGTTTATTTGACAGCTTTACGCGATATGGGCATTAACGTCTTGCTGGTGGGCGACCCTGACCAGTAGCAGGTTAACTCACCAAATGTAGAAGATATAAGTACTCCATGGCGGTCGACTGCCCGATGCGCGAGAAACAAGCATCGAGCAGGTTTATGGCTAAAGGCCAACGCGCGCAATATTATGCGGGTTTGGCCGCGCCCAGCCGGGTCGCCAGTTGGGTCAGTCCGTAACACAGCAGATAATAAATCACCCCTACAAAAACAAAAATCTCGGTCGGGTAGATTTGTTCCCGGTTATTGACCTGACCGGCCACGGTGGTCAGTTCCGGCACATTGACGATAAAAGCCAATGACGTATCTTTCAGCAGGGCCACCATCAAGCCGATATACGAGGGCAGCAAATTTGGCATGGCCTGCGGCAACAGAATATAACGCAAAATTTGCCATTCGCTAAAACCAGAAGAAACACCCGCTTCGGTTTGCCCGGCGGCCAAGGCATTCAACCCCGCCAGCGTGGTGTGCATCACCGCCGCCGAGGTAAACCAGGCCAACGCCAGGATTACCGTCAGCGGGCCCGGTATTGAACCGCCGAACACGATGGGCAACAGAAAAAACATCCAGAAAATCACGAAGATCAATGGAATGCCGCGAATGAATTCGGCCCAGATAAACAGCGCCCGACGGGGCCATCCTTTATACCGCCAGGCCACGCAAGCCAGCGTCACGCCCACCGCCCAGGCCAGCACGCCGGCGCCGATCGCCATGATAATCGTCAACAGCACGCCGCCCGGCTGACCCTCGGCGACACGACCCCACAATAAATAGGTGAGGTTGTTTTCAATGACTGCAAAATTAAAGGTCATACCGTCAATCCTTCGCCGGGTTATCCACTGAGGCAATTATCAAGGGCCGCGGCTGTTTTCTGTCCCGGCGTTTGGGACCGAGCAGCAGCATCAGCGAACCCATGACGATACCCAGCAACAGATAGAGCCCGGTGCCTACCGCAAAACCTTCCAGCGCATGGGCGTTATAGCTTTCGATCTGGCTTATCTGGTAGGTCAGTTCGGCGAAGCCGATACCGCTGGCCAGAGAGGAGAGTTTCATTAAATTGAGATACTGTCCGATCAAGGGTTGCCAGGCGTTAATCAGCCCTTGTGGCAACAGCACGCATCGTAACAACTGCCATTGATTCAAACCCTGTGATATGGCCGCTTCCGTTTGCCCGGCCGGTACCGAATTGAGTCCGGCCTGTATCTCTTCAATCAGAAATGCGGCGGTAAACAGCGCCAAGCCCCAGGTGGCGCAAAGAAATTCCGGCGTCAGCCAGGGGATATTCATCGGCAATACCGCCCACGGATGGACCTCTCCGATAAATAATCGCCACGTCTGGGGGAGTGCGCTCCAGGCGGCAAAATACCAGAACAATAACTGCACGAGCAATGGGGTGTTGCGAAAGATTGAGACATAGACCGCCACCAGCCCGCGGCCGATGCGTCCCGGCGTCAGGCGCAGCGCCAGCATCAGCATGGTAATCAGCGTCGCCAGCAGACAGCCCGCCACGGTGACATAAAGCGTCGTCAGGAAGCCGGAGATAATCCATAACAACGGCTGGCCGCTCAGAACACCGGCCCAATCCACTTGCCAATGCATCAGACTTCCTCCACGCGAGCATGGAGGGGATTTAACACTTTCTGTAAAAAGCGTTGCGCCCGGGGATGTGACGGCGCGGTAAAGAAGGTTTCCGGATCGGCTTGCTCAAGGATGGCGCCGCCATCCATAAAGACGACCCGATCGGCGATTTCCCGCGCGAAGCTCATTTCATGCGTGACGACAATCATGGTGATACCGCTGTGCGCCAGTTCCTGCATGACCTGCAAGACTTCGCCAATCATTTCGGGATCCAGCGCCGAGGTCGGTTCATCAAACAAAATCAGGCTGGGATCGGTTACCAGCGCGCGGGCTATGGCCACGCGCTGTTGCTGGCCGCCGGACAATTGAGAAGGAAAATGATCGGCTTTATCGGCTAATCCCACCCGGGTCAACAGCAGCTTGGCCTTATCGCGCGCTTTGCCCTGCGGCCAACCATGAACTTTGGTCAGCGCCAGGCTGACATTATCCAGTGCGTTGAGATGGGCATATAAATTGAACTGCTGAAAGACAAAACCGATATGGGTGCGTAATTGACGCAAGGCGCGCCCTCGCAAAGCGGAGGTTGGCTGGCCGTCAATGAATATCTCGCCGCCGCTGAGAGTTTCGAGTTGATTGATCAAGCGTATCAACGTGGACTTGCCCGAGCCAGAAGGCCCGCAGATAGCCACGACTTCGCCGCTGGTGACGCGAAAATCCACTTTGTGGATCACATGATGGGGGCCAAAAAATTTATCAACCTGACGAAATTCAACTGCGGCTGGGGTAATCGAGGGGTTTTCCGCCGTTTTCACGGCGGAGGATTGTGCGTGGTGCAAAGAGTGCATGTGTCTGCCTGGTTATTTTGCTGCTATTTTGAACAAGCGCGGCTGTGGAGATTTGGTCTGCGGGCCGAACCAGTTATTGTAAATCGTTACCGCTTGACCATTATTTTCCAATGTCACCAATTCATGATTGATGAAACTTAACAACGTGGTTTCGCCTTTTTTCACGCCGACGCCGATTTCTTCTTTACTGAGCAATTCCGGGATCACCTTATACTTGGCTTTATCCGGCGCGCCATCAAGCAACCCGGCTAAAATGGTGCTGTCCTGGGTAATGGCCTGGACATTCCCGTTGCGCAGCGCTGACAGCGCCAAAGGAATGTCATCATATGACAGCACGCGGGAATTTGGGAAGCGGTTATGCAATTCCTGTTCGCCGGTGGTGCCTTTCACTGCGCCAATACGCGCGGTGGCGTAATCATTGAGATTGTTGGAAGACGTGGCCGGCACCAGAAATTGTTGCCCAGTGACGAAATAGGGTACGGAGAAATCAATGACTTTGGCGCGTTCCGGGGTAATGGTGATATCCGCGACGATAATATCGGCTTTGCCGGACTGTAACAGCGGAATGCGGTTGGCGGGATTGGTGGGCACCAATTCTACTTTAACCCCGAGGGCTTTGGCCAACGCATTGGCGAAATCCACATCATAACCAACGATATTATGAGTTTTTGCATCAATCGAACCAAACGGCGGATTCGAATCAAAGGTGGCGACCCGAATTACGCCCGCCTTTTTGATGTCGGATAATTGATCGGCATGAGCGGCAACTGAAGCGACGCCGCTGAGCGCCAATAAAGTGAATACCGCCAAAGCAGATCGACGGCTTATGACTGAATGTGCCATAGCTATTCCTTAGGATGCTTGCTGAATTAATGAGCTGCTTCAGTGAGTTATTGACTGAGGCTGTTTTAAGTGGGGAATATTACATAGCTATGGCTAAGACACCACAGATAAAAAAGCATATGTTTATCACTATCAAGCATAAGAGAAACTTATGACGCTAATCTTAAATAACGATCCTGCATTAAGCCACGGCAAAAGAAAGCTTGCGCTATTTTCACCACGCGTGTTCCACGCAATAATGCAATAGGGAATAAATGGAAAAATTCGTACTGGCGATATTATCGACAAAGCGGCGCAAACCAAAAGTTAGTCTAATTAATAATTTAAAGATAATCTATTTTAAATGGTAATAATAATTAGTTTGATTGTTTAGTATCTGTTGAAATAATAAAACGGGATGATACGCAAAAGTGAAAGACTTATTAAGATGATTTTGTGCATTATATAGGTGAAAACATTCCTTTCGATTGATGACTCCCATCGTAAAATTGTCATTTCTTCACTCTTGCAACAGGAATAAATGATGAGCGCAATTGCGCCGATAGTGGATCATGTGGTGATCAATGTGGTTGGCGGATTGGATGATGCGGAGGCAACGTATACCGCTTTGGGTTTCCAATTGACGCCGCGCGGTCATCATTCGCTGGGTACCAGCAATCACCTGGCTATTTTTCATGAGAACTATCTTGAATTGCTGGGCCATAAAACAGGGCATGCCGGCAAGCAGGGTGCCGGCTGGCCGGATCGTCCCGGTTTAAGCGGGCTGGTCTGGAAAACCGGCGGCGCTGACGCGGATGATATCTATCGGCATTTGCAGCAGGTTGGCCTGGCCGGCGATCCGCCCGAGTCTTTCTTTCGACCGGTGACGCTGCCGGACGGCAGCCAGCAGGAAGCGCGCTTTCGTACGGTGCGGTTGGCGCCGGAACAGATCAACAACGGGCGCAGTTTTTTCTGTCAGCAATTAACGCCCGAACTGGTTTGGCGCGCGCCATGGCAAATTCATCCCAACGGCGTGACTGACATTATCGGCGTGGTTATCGCCACGCCGAACCCTTCCGCTACCGCCAGTCTCTACGGTAAGCTGTTTGCCGATGCCGTAAACGACCTGATTCAACCAGGAAAACAAGGCGGGCTGAGGATACAGGCGGGAAAAACCGCCCTGTCATTTATTACCCCGGAGCAAGCCAGGGAGCAATTTGGTCCGGTGGCGCAAGGGGAAGAGGACAGTGAACGGATGGTGGCGCTGGAATTCGCTGTGTCGTTTTTTGACCAGACCAGAGATTTTTTCCAGCGAGCCGGGATTGATTTTCAGGCTGAACGGTTAGCGCAACGGTTACTGATTGCCGCCGGCGCGGCGTTTAATGTCGCGCTGACTTTTACTGCACTGTAATACTGGATTGTAACCAGTCGAGCGCTTTACTGACCGCACCCTCTTGTAAGTTGCAGCCAACACGTCTGCAACCTGTAAGAGGGTGTTTTCCGTCTACGCCTGTACCCGTGGCGGTTCTTGAAAACCGGTCGCGGCATCCGTTGACGATTCGCCAAGATAAGCGCGGCGGATGCGTTCATCGTCGGCCAGTTCGGCGGCGTTGCCGTTGAGTAAAACCCTACCGCCTTCCACGATATACGCCCGATCGGCAATTTTTAACGCTGCGCGGGCATTTTGTTCCACCAGCAAGATAGCGGTGCCCTGTTGACGTATCTGTTTAAGCAAAGCAAAAATCTTTTGTACAAAGCGTGGCGCCAGGCCGAGCGAAGGTTCGTCCAGCAACAGAATGCGCGGTCGGCTCATGAGCGCGCGTCCAATACAGAGCATTTGCTGTTCGCCGCCGGAAAGCGAACCGGCTTTTTGCTTCAACCGCTCTTGCAGCAAAGGAAAAATGGCCAATATTTCTTCACGGGCGTCATTTTTTTTGCCCGCCTGTATGCCGCCGAGAATCAGGTTTTCTTCCACTGTCATGGTGGGGAAGATCTGCCGGCCTTCCGGCGCCTGGGATAAACCGAGACGCACGATGGTATGGGCGGGCAGGCGATGAATAGGCTGGCCGCCAAGCGTAATCGAACCTGCGCTGGGGTGGTAAATTCCCGACAAGGTCCGCATCAGTGTGGTTTTGCCGACGCCATTGGCGCCGAGCACGCAGACGATCTCATCCTGATCCACCTGCAGCGAAATATCCCGCACGATAGTCAGACCACCCAGCTTTACCTCGAGGTTTTGTACCGTTAGTAGACTCATGCCGCCTCTTCACCACCCAAATAGACATCCTGCACCGCCCGGTTACGCAATATCTCGGCCGGAGTGCCTTGCGCCAATAACCGGCCCGAGGCCAGTACCAATACTCGCTGACAAAGGTTCATCACCAGATTAAGGTCATGCTCCACCAACAGCAAGGTCAGCCCTTGCTGGTTCAACCGGGCTAGAAAGGCCGATAATTCCCCGGTTTCGGTGTCGTTGAGTCCTGCCGCGGGTTCATCAAGAATCAACAGTTGCGGATTAAATGCCAGCGCCCGCGCGATTTCGAGATATTTGCGTTTGCCATAAGACAGGTTGGCCGCCAACTCATTGGCGTAAGGAAGAAGATGGGTTTGTTCCAGAGCGTGCCAAGTCGCTTCCGTCACCCGCTTGGCGCTGGCGCCGCGATGCAACAGCGTATCGAGCAAGCTATATCGGTAGCGGCCGATCGCTCCGACGCTGACGTTGTCGAATACTGTCAGGTTGGGGAAAACCCGCAAGTTTTGAAAAGTGCGGGTAATGCCCAAACGGGCGATACGGTGCACAGAAGCGCCGGTGATATTTTGCTGACCCCAGTGAATTTCACCGGCGCTGGGGGGCGTGAAACCGGTAATCAGGTTGAACAGAGTGGTTTTCCCTGCTCCGTTGGGACCGATCAAGCCAACCAGCTCGCCGCGCATGAGTTCAAAAGAGACATCCTCCACCGCCAGCAATCCACCGAAACGGCGCGTCACCCCGGCCAATGTCAATAAGGTTTCGATAGTGCTTTCCCCTAGACCCGATACAGCCCGTTCCGGCGTTCGAACCACATTCAGACGGGATGCGTTCATTTCCATCCCTCCCGTAGACCCGACCAACTCCGCACCAGTTTCAGCGCCGCCGCTTCGTTCCATAGGCCTTTAGGCCGGAACAGGATCATCAAAAACATGATCAGGCCCACGGTAAACATGCGATAGTCGCCAATGGGCCGCAGCACTTCCGGCAGGGCGATTAATAATACCGCACCGATAATAGCGCCGGGCAAACTTCCCAAACCGCCCACCACCACCATGGCCAGGATCAGCACTGACTGATCGAAGGTAAACGAATCAGGCGCGATGTAGCCGGTGGTATGCGCCCATAGCGCGCCGGCGATGCCGGCAAAAAAATAGCTTACCAGCAATACCTGGCTTTTGAGGCGGAACGGCGACAATCCCAGCGCCTGGATGCATTGATCGTCTTCGCGCAGCGCTCGCAGCGCATTGCCATAATAAGAATGCATCACCCGGTGGATCAGGTAAAGACAAACCAGGGTGATGGCCAGCGTTTCCCAGAATATGACGCTTTGCCGGGTACTGCCCAGCGTTGGAATATCGGTAATGCCCATAGGGCCGCGCGTGATATCCACCCAATTAAGCAGCGCGATATAAATAATTTCGCCGATGCCAAGCGTCGCGACGGCAAAATAGATACTCACCAGTCGCAGCGTCGGCAAGGTGACCAGTAAACCGATGAATGCCGCGATGACGCCGGCCAAGGGTAACGCGAGCCAAACCGGCAATCCCAGTTGCGTGCATAGCAGGGCGCTGGCGTAGGCCCCCAGTCCGTAAATGGCGCCATGACCCAGCGACATCAGCCCGCTGACGCCGGTCAGAAGATTGGCGCTGGCGGCCAATAAACTAAAAATCAACGCGGTGGTGGCCACCCGCCAGGCATAGCCCGAGTCGGCATAGACTAGCGCCAGCAGCGGCAGCAGCAACAAAAGATAGCCGTACTTGTTGAAAAATTTTCTGCCGACCGAATTAAACGCGTTCACGCACGCCTCCAAAGATTCCTCGCGGAAATACCAGCAGCGTCAGCAGCAGTAAGCCATAAGTGATCAAATCCGCCCAGCCCTGCGGAATATATTCCGTCGCGATAGCTTCGCTTAGCCCGAGAATCAGGGCGCAGGTAATGGCGCCGGGTATGGAGTTGAGACCGCCCATGACCATGGCGACAAAGGCCTTGATGCCGGCGCTGAAACCCATCGCCGGGAAAATGTTGCCGGTATAGAGACCGACCAGAAAACCTGAAACCGCGCCAAGCGCCGCGCCGAGCATAAACGTCATCACAATGGTGCGTTGAATATCGATGCCGACATGCAACGCGCCGGTCAGATTGCTGGCTACCGCCCGTACCGATAGGCCGCTGCGGGTGTGAAACAAAAACCACTGCAGCGCCAGCAGCATAGCCAACGCAAAGCCGAAAATCACAAACTGCCCGCTGGCGAAAGTCAAAGGACCGAGGGTAATCGGCGTCATCAGCAGATAATTCTGTGGAATCAATTGCATATTGGAGCCGAACAGATTGGAAACCAGCTCCCGCACCACGATGGAGATCGCCAGCGAAGACAGCAGCGTCGCTTCGCGAATGGCTTTCGATTTCAGCGAAGCCTCATCGGCAAATCGCCGCAATGGCCGAAAGGCGATGCGTTCCAGCAACACGCCGCTCAACAAACCGACTGCCACCACAAACAGTAATACCGCAATAAGCGGCGGAGCGAACGCCTGTATCAGCAGCAAACCGGCAAAGGCGCCCAGCATATACAATTCGCCATGAGCGAAATTAACGACATTCAACACGCCGAAAATTAACGTAAAGCCGATCGCCATGAGCGCATAAACGAGTCCCTGCGATAAACCGTTAACCACTTGCTGGAAAAAAAACACATCAAACATGCAGGATATCCTCGGATCACTGGTTCGGCGCGGACAAGCCGCGCCGGGAACATCAGGTTATGCTTTGCTGGCTACCGGGACGAAGTGCCCGGCCTGCACCACCAGCCGGGTCTGGCTCTTAGTGGGTTCGCGGGTGATCGGGTCGAACGTGGTCACGCCGGTTACGCCGGGGAAATTCTTGGTGGCGGCCAGAGCATCGCGTACGCCCTGACGGGTGGCATTGGCGCCGCCGGCTTTGACGATGGCGTCGAGCAGGATATTGGTGGCGTCATAGGCCTGCGCCGCGAACTGGTTCGGTTCGGTGTGATACAGCGCACGATACTGGTCAACATAGTGTTTGACGTTGGGTTCGGTGCTGTTGAGGTCGAACGAAGTGGGCAAACGCAAACCGTCGGCGGCCGGACCGGCCAACTGTATCAGCTTTTCTTCATCAAGCGAGCTGGCGCCGAACAGCGGCGTTTTAATCCCCAGCTGTTTTACCTGTTGCAAGAAGGCGGCGCCGTCTTCATAAAACTGCGCCAGATAGATGACATCGGGTTTCTGACGGGCGATTTTGGTGATGATGGCGCGGAAATCCCGAGTACCTGGGTTAAAGAATTCCGTATCGATAACAGTGCCGCCATCGGCGACAAAGCCCTTGCTGAATTCCTGCGCGGCGGACTGTCCCCAGTCATTTTGAATTGCGACGATGGCGACGCGTTTGGCGCCGGTTTCATGGACCCAATTAGCGGTATAAGGACCTTCGTAAGCCATGGTGGTGATATTGCGGAACTGCCAAGGACTGATTTTAACGAAATCCGGATGGGATGCGGTTTGCGACAGCTGTGCGACATGGGTCTGTGCATACACCTTGCCGGCGGCTATCGAGACCGTTGAGCTAAAATCGCCAATTACCCCGACAATGGAAGCATCGTCGGAAAATTTACGCGCGATATTCACGCCTTCTTTGGCATCGCCCTTACTGTCTTCAAATTTGACTTCCACGCGTACGCCGGGTAAGCGATGGGCCTGGTTGAATTCCGCCACGGCCTGGTTGGCGGAATTGCGGAACAGGGTTCCGTATTGAGCGAATTCGCCGGTCAGCGGCGCTTGATAGCCGATATCCACCACTTTATCGGCGGCGGCAGCTAAACCGGAAATCAGCGTCAATGCCAGCAGTGCGACCCGGCGTCCTTGAAATTTCATATGGTTCATTCTTTACTCCCTAATTGGATGGTGCGTTTTACCGAAGCCAAAACACTGCGCTGTAAACCCGCGGCGAAATCACTGTTATTAAGTTCATACAGGCCATGCATGCCCACTCCCCCCGGAGAGTTATTGATATCGAGCAATTGACGCGGATGCAGTCCGCTGAGTTTTAACATGGCGGCGGCGCCGACCAGGTTTTCCAGCACCACCTCGTAGGCTTGCGCGCGCGGCATACCGGCCAACACGCCCGCATCGGTCAGAGATTCGACAAAGTAATAAATGTAATTGGGGCCGGCGACGCCAAAGCCGGTAAATACATCGATCAAACGTTCCTGCAAATAAAGAACTTTACCGAAACTCAACAGGAAAGGTTCCACCTGTTCGCGGGTGACATGTTCATTCAGCGTGGCGCCGCTATAGCCGTAGCCGGTGTCGGTCAGCGTGTTGGGAATGACGCGGACAATCGGTCGGTCGGTGCCCAGTAAATCGGATAAACGCTGCAACGTAACGCCAGCCACAATGGAAACCACGATGGTTTCTGGCGCTGCCTGTTGACAGATCTTCTTCGCGACCGCATCCAGATCGTCCTGCGGACGAATAGCGATCACGATTAAACCGGCGTGGGACAACGGATTATTCGTGTTGCCGGAAAATAAGCAGTATTTTTCATTTATCAGCGCAGTGCGCTGCGGATCAATATCTTCAATGCCGATATTTTCGCCGCTAAAATTGCCGCTTTTAATCGCCGCGCGAATTATGGCTTCAGCCATTTGCCCCGCGCCGATAAAATGAATGCTGGCCATATCACCCTCTGGTTAGAACTTTTATTGCTGCCATTATTAGCTCATTCATTAAATAGCAAACTGGATGGGTGGCTAACCTACAAATTTAGCTAAGTATTGCCACTATTGTTCTAAGCCGCCGTCCATTTATCATTATGTTGATTAACTTACTGATTGATATGGTCTTTTATGAAAAAGCATAAGAGGTTAGCGAGGGGCTGGCATGAGGAAAACCCTAACAGGGTGACCATTTTCTCATTTTAATAAATAATGAAAATGCAAAAAGTTTAATGGTGTTGATTACTATTTGCCCATTTACTGTAAACTATGATGATTAAATATAGATTAATCACAGAAAACTATTTCTTTAATGTTAAAACAAGGTTGCAAATTAATAAGTAAAGAAGTCTTATCTCATTAACAGCCCTCAACCAACACCGAAATGCGGTTATTTGATAAAATTTTTCTTAACGTTTGTGCTAGTACACAGATGGCAGACTATTTGCATCCGTCATGGATCCATGATGAATTAGTGAGACATCAGGGTATGAGGGTTGCCAAAGTTGGGAAAAAGACCTTTTATATCAATGCATAGCGCGTTAATAATGGATTATTTGGCTGTATTGTATGATACCGGCACTTTTTTGGGGCAGGTCGTGTCCGGGAAAATGGATTTTTGCTCCCCCATGGTGACCCTCTGTCCATCGCCACACCCCCCATTCTTCATAACATGACGACCGGAGCCGTAATGAAAGACAATGCCTTTGCATTTATGCCCTATCCACCGGTTGTAGTACCCCATGCGCTAAGCGGGCCGCTGGCGGGGTATCGGTTTGCCGTCAAGGATTTATTCGATGTAGCTGGTTACCCCACCGGCGGCGGCAGTCCGCATCTTCTGGCGATGTCCGGTATTAAAAACCGTACCGCCCCGGTGGTGCAGTGTCTTTTGGATGCCGGCGCCGAATGCGTGGGTAAAACGCATACCAATGAACTGGCTTTTTCTCTGACCGGCAAAAACATTCATTACGGCACGCCGCGCAACGGCGCCGCGCCAAGCCGCATACCCGGCGGATCATCATCCGGTTCGGCGTCGGCGGTTTCCAATGGTTTATGCGATTTTGCTCTGGGCACCGATACCGGCGGATCGGTACGCACCCCGGCCAGCTATTGTGGCTTATTCGGCTTGCGTCCGAGCCATGACAGAATTTCGCTGGCGGACTGTCAGGAACTTAGCCGCAGCATGGACACGGCGGGTTATTTCACACGCGATGCCTTATTGTTCGATTTGGTGGGACAATGTCTGCTGGGCGATGATCCGGCGCCATTGCCGGCTGAACCGACGCTAGCGCTGAGCGAAGAGTTATTCTCCCTGCTGGCCGCGCCGGTCAGGCAGGCGTTGCAGCCTGCTCTCGATCGTATCGCCGCCAGCGCGGGAGTCGTGTCCCGGTTAACCGGCGCGTTGCCGGACCTGGCCGAAACGTACTGGACATTCCGTCATATTCAGGGCTACGAAGCCTGGCGGGCCCACGGCGAAAACATCAATCGTTATGGCTTTGCCCTGGGGCCCGATGTGGCGGAGCGATTCGCCTGGGCCGCGACGGTGACCGACGAACAATACCGGCACGCTTGCGCGGCGCGGAATAGTTTACGCGACGCCTGGCATGCTGTATTGGGCCAGCAGGTGTTGGTGCTGCCCACGTTGCCGGATATCGCGCCATTGGTTACCGCCGGCGAGGACGAAATCGAACAAACCCGCCGTTTGTCCCAGCAGTTGCTGGCTATCGCAGGTATTTGCGGTACGCCGCAGGCGACCTTGCCACTGGCGCGCAAAGACGGTGCGCCGTTGGGCATCTCCTTGCTGGGACCGCGCAATAGCGATGCAAGCCTGGTCAAGTTGGCGGTTCGCATCGCCACGTTTTAATTTTGACCGAAACTTACGCCGCGTACGAAAAGGGCGCCTTTCGGCGCCCTGGTCAATTCAGGTCTTTGGTTTTTAGACGTCGGGCGGCCTATTGGGCCATGGCGCCGACGGCATCCAGTTTATTGATGGTATCCTGATACAACGCATCATCGCCTTGTTCCGATCGATCAAAATTAACCCGGCCACGATATACGCTGCTATTGATTTGAACGATTTGCGGGTGGGTATTCAGCGTACCGGTGGCTACACAGGTGTTGTTTGCCTGGTTGAGCTGTGAATCCCAAACGTCAGCCATCTTATTGCAATCATCCACCCAGACGAATTTATCGTTGGCATTCAATTTCGCCAATTGTTGATTCAACGGCGTTGAAAGATAAACATTGAATAATGGTTCGACCTTGTTGTCGCCCACTTTCAATATCAATGGCGTCTTGAAACTTACGCCGGAAAACTTGATGGTTTTAGACGCAACATCGATTTTATACTTGGTAATCTTCTTGGGAAAATCCCATTGGCGTATAATGGCTGGTATCCATGAATTTATCTTCGCGTTAATATTCATGAAAGTGGTGGAAAGTGATACGCCTGATAAGCTGCTGCGGCCTAAACCGATATAATTATCGCCGCCTAAGACATCCAACACGGTAGCGCCATTATCCAGCGTGCTTCTTTTAACATTAATCTGTTGTTTTTGATCGGTATCGCCACGGACGATAAAAAACAGATCTTTACGGTCATGTTTCGTCAAAATATCATAAGCAGTGTTATTCATTGCCAGATGATCGGATGAAACCACAATGACTGTATTTTTAAAATAAGGTGATTGTTTGATTTTATGTATCAGTTCCGCAATATGTTGCTGGCTACAGGATACAGCGCTCAATGAGCTATTTTCAGTATTATTATATTCGTAATCTTTCTTGATACAGGTCCGGGAAATATAACCGTCCGGATGATGGGTATCCACAGTCAAGGCAAACAGAGCGAATCGTTTATTCTGGCTGGACAATTCAATATATTTATTGTAAACAAGGTTTAATAAAGTATCGTCATACCAACCCCATTCGTTTTTATAACTTGGATCGTCAACTTGGCTTTCCAGTTCCTGCAACCCGTAGAGATGCTCAAAACCATGGGACTTCAGAAACAACCCTTTGCCGGCGAAGGCCAAATCGGCGCCCTGGTAAAAATAGGTGTCATAGCCCGCGGATTGCAGGATATCGCCCAAACAGACGGCATGGGGATAGAAGGTTGATAACGAGCTTGAAGCATTGCCATCGAACGGTGCGAACAGAGGAATGCCGCATTGGGATGCGACGATGCCGGCTATGGTATAGCCGGTGCCCGGCAATTGAATTGTATTATCAAAAGTTATTGAATCATTTTTTTCTTGGTTCAATTGCGTGGTTAAACCGGGGAACTCGTTTTGATCAAAATAAGTGTCTTCCAGACTTTCTGCGTAAATATAAATCAAATTGGGTTTTTTGCCATTCATGGATTTATTTGGCGTTTTATAGTAGTTGGCAAAATCAGATTTATCCTGACTCATCTCCGATTTGACCAACCCGGCAATTTCGCCGGAAGCCGGGGTGGTCACTACGGATGCGCAGGCTAAAACCAAGGCCAGCACACTGTATAAGATTTTATTATTTTTGCCGGTGGTTCTCAGCAATACCCAGGAAATGCCCGCGAACACCGCCAGCGAAACGGTTAAAAAACCGACAAAAGGTAGAATGTATTTTGTCACGCCAGCCCCGGTCAAGGTACTGGTTACCGTATACAGCACTGAATCATTGATGCCATCGCCAGTGAAATAGTTGCTGGCCGCCCTGATTAAATTAAGAACAATGTAAAGCCCGAGTATAACCAGCACTAATACGAACGATAGTCTGTTTCTATCAGCCCGAAGTGAATAAATTATGATGGACGTCACAAATAGCACTGCTGAAAAAATTTCAGAAGACATTTACTCCATCCCTCCATCTATTGTTGCGTTAATGCCGGTTCCTTTTTGAGGGCAGCGATTCAATGGCGTACATCCATCTCGTATTGTCTTATTTTAGTCATATATACCAATCAATGTTTACCAGGGCTAGAAAATATTTGTCCGCCGACGGTCAGGTTTGTTAAGAGAATTGATGGTTAAATGTACAGTCATCAGGCCATAATGGCGCCACTTGACCCAAGGTCGGAGGGCATTCAGCTGTTTTTGATAAGATTTTTCTTCAGGACAGGAAAAAGCCATGATAGGCGGATGGCGTAACCTCCCGACGCAAAATTTTACACACTTATCGCTTTTAGTTGATGACGCTGGATTGCGGTGATTTTAATGCGCTTTATACCGTCTAGGCAACAGATCTTTGGGGCCTACAAAGCAGGGCGGCGGGACGATTGTGTCGATTTGGCGGATAGGAGAAAAAATAGCAACCGAGCCGACAATGGCCGGCTCTAACCCTGGTATTATATCGGTCTTAAAATTGTGGTTTAGCTATACTAAACAACAACCATGTTAAAGGATGCTAAACAGATAAGCAAGTAAACAATACTAATGTAACTCTATGATCCCAAGACGCCTGAAAGAAGCCCGTAAACGGGCGAGACTGACCCAAGAAAAACTGGCAGTTTTGGCGGGTATTGATGAATCCACCGCCCGATCACGTATAAGCCAGTACGAAAACGGCATTTATCGGCCGAATTTCGAGACCTGCTGCGCGCTGGCCAAAGTGCTGGGTGTGCCTGAGTGTTACTTTTACACCCTCGACGATAGCTTTGCTTCAGCGCTGCTCGGCCTGTATACGCAATATGCCAGTATGAAAAACGAGGTTACAAATAGCGATTGATAAACCCCTCCAAATCGCGAAAATCGGCCAAGCGCTTTTGCAGAAGCTTGTGGTCCCAATTCCACCATTGACACTTTTCGATACGGTCGATGAGATCGGCGGAAAAACGGCTGCCGATTTGTTTAGCCGCCACGCCGGCGACAATCGCATAAGGCTCGACATCTTTGGTGACCACCGATGATGTGCCGATGACCGCGCCGTTGCCGATGGTGACGCCGGGCATAATAACGGCGTTATGGCCGATCCAGACATCATGCCCGATGACGACGTGTTTTTCCCGCCGCCAGTCAAAAAAGGCTTCATCATCTTCGCCCAGATCGTAATCTGAACTGCGGTAGGTGAAATGATGCTGGGCAATACGCTGATAGGTTGGATGGTTGCCTGGATTGATCCTGACATATGATGCGATGGAGACAAACTTGCCGATGGTTGCGTAGGCTATCTGGTTATGGCCGGAGGTATAAGAATAATCGCCCAGGTCGACTTCTTCAAAAATGGCGTCATCAGCCACATGAACATAATCTCCCAACCGGGTTTTGGTCAATGTCACATTATTGCCGATTTGAGGTTGTGCGTTGTTACTCATGCTAGTGATTCCTGTCGCGGAGTGAGTCGGAGGTCGGGGGAAGAGCCAATAAATCCTTGAACGCCGCCAGCGTGGCGTCAATCGGGCCGTCATTATCAAGCCAAACACACTGCTCATGCAGGTTTTGCTGATATTCAGCCGCGCGAGCCAGCCGTTCATTGATTTGCAGCGGGGTTTCCCGGCCGCGCAAATGAAGCCGACGGCGCAGATTTTCAGGCGATACCCGCAGGCAAACCGGTAATAACCGCGGTCCATAACGGTGCAACGCTTGGTTCAGGTAAGCACGCGAACCATTCACAACGACATTGCATTCCCGCAATAGCCATAAATCGATTTCAATGCCCAGGCCATAATAGTGCTGATGCGCTTGCCAGTGCAGAGCGAACAGACCCGCAGCGCATCGCTGCAAAAATTCGGTTTCGCCGAGCGACACATGATTTTCGCTGCCATCGCCGGACGGACGGGTAATGTAGCGATGCGCCACCAATAGCGAAGGATGCGGTTCGGCTCGCAACGCTGTCAGCAGACTGTCTTTGCCGGACCCCGAAGGGCCCATCAAATAGATAAGACGCGTCATCAGAATACCTGCCGTCCCTGTTGCCAGACATCCTTGACATAGACATGACCGTCTTGAGATTGCTTGACCAGCACCAGATCGGCTCGTCTGCCTTCGGCAATCAGCCCCCGATCTTTCAGGCCAAGCGCATTGGCCGGATTCAAGGTCACCAGTTTTACCGCTTGCGGCAGGGTGAAACGGTTTGCATCGTCCTGAGCAATGCGAAACGCGGCATCCAGCAAACTCGCCGGGTAATAATCGGACGATAGAATGTCAAGCAAACCCAGCGCCGCCAGGCGATTCGCGGCGACATTGCCGGAATGCGAACCGCCGCGCACAATATTGGGCGCGCCCATCAACACCTGTAAACCATACTCGCGCGAAGCCTGCGCAGCGGTTTCAGTGGTGGGAAACTCGGCGATGACGCTGCCGAGCGCGGCGGATTCCGCGACGTGTTCCGGCTTGGCGTCGTCGTGGCTGGCCAGCGCCAGATGGCGTTGGCGACAAATGTCGGCGATGGCCGCGCGGTTGGGCGCCGACCAGCGGTTGGCCAGGCCGATTTGTTCTTCCGAGAACTCATCCATTTCCGCATCGGTCAGATGATATTTGCTCTGATGGTATTCGCGGTATTTTGCATAGGAGACGTACTGACGCTGGCCCGGAGAATGATCCATTACCGACACCAGGGAAACGCCGGGCTTATTCACCAATTGTTCAAACAGCGGCACCGTGCTGTGATGGGGCAACTCGCAGCGCAGATGCAGGCGATGTTCGGCCCGGTTGCGGCCGTTACGTTGGCTGTTAATCACCGCCTCGACCATTTTTTGCAAATTCTCCAACCGGTCGCCGCCATCGCGCACGTCGCCGATGGCCACCGCATCCAGCACCGTGGTGATGCCATTGGCGACCATCAGCGCATCGTGGCTGCTCATAGCCGAGTGCGCCGGCCAATCGACATGTGGCCGCGGCATGAAAAATTTATCCATATTATCGGTGTGCAATTCAATCAGCCCCGGTATCAGCCAGCCGCCTTCGCCGTCAATGCCCTGAGGCAACTGACTGGCGCCTTGCGCAACGCGGCGAATGATACCGTCTTGTACCTCCAGCGAACCCTCAACCACTTCATGTTCCAACACTAGCTTGATATTATTGATAATCATCGCACATTCTCCGCACGAGGCGACTGCATAACATAGAAACGGTCGGCCACCCGCTGGCGAATCGCTTCGTCGTGAAAGATGCCGACGATGGCGGCGCCTTGTCGTTTGGCCTGCTCAATCAGTTCAATCACCGCCGCGCTATTGCGGCTGTCGAGGGAGGCGGTGGGTTCGTCCAGTAATAACACCGGGTAATCGATGATAAATCCGCGCGCGATATTGACCCGCTGCTGCTCGCCGCCGGAAAACGTGGATGGCGCCAGCGGCCACAGACGTTGCGGGACATTGAGATGACTTAACAGCGCTTCGGCCCGTTCCTGGCACAGTTGGCAATCGACCCCCAGATCCAGTAACGGCTGCATCACCACCTGTAAGGCGCTGATACGCGGTATGACCCGTAAAAACTGGCTGACCCAGCCAAGGGTATGCCGGCGTACCTCCATGATTTGCCGCGCCTGCGCCGGCACGATATCCAGCCATTGCTCTTGATGCTTGATCCAGATATGGCCGCTATCGGGTAAATAGTTGGCGTAGAGCGATCGCAGCAAAGTGGATTTGCCACTGCCGGAATGGCCGTTTAATACCAGGCATTCGCCGGCGTTGACGGTCAGGTTGGCGTCGTGTAACACCGGTAACCGCACCCCGCTCTGGTTGTGCAATACAAAGGTTTTACTGAGGTGCTCCACCTTGAGTTGCGCAGTATTTGCTTGATTTTGCATAAATTTTCTCGCTGAAAACACCCAATCCATGGCGTGCTGAGCCGTGATGACCGCGTTTTGCGGGCCGCCGGCTCAGGATAAAATGGAAGACACCAGTAACTGGGTATAAGGATGATGGGGATCGTCCAGAACCCGATCGGTCAGGCCGCTTTCCACCACCGCGCCTTGCTTCATCACCAACAGCCGATGAGCCAATAAGCGCGCCACGCCCAGGTCATGGGTGACAATCACCACCGCCAATTGCATTTCCACCACCAAATTACGCAGCAAGTCGAGCAGTCGCGCCTGGACCGACACATCCAGTCCGCCGGTCGGCTCATCCATAAAGACCAGTTTAGGATGGGTGACCAAATTGCGGGCGATTTGCAGTCGCTGCTGCATACCGCCGGAAAATGTGGTGGGGAAATCATCTAGGCGCGCTAGGGGAATTTCCACATCATTGAGCCAATGCGCGGCTTGTTTGCGAATGTCGCCGTAATGCCGCTGGCCGATGGCCATCAGCCGCTCGCCGATATTGCCGCCGGCGGACACCCGCGCATGCAGGCCGTCTAGCGGGTTCTGGTGTACGACGCCCCAATCGGTCCGCAGCAACCGGCGGCGTTCGCTTTCCGGCATGTGGTACAGGTCATGCCGCTCGCCGTCATGCGGACAATAAATGATGTTTCCTTGCTGGGGCGTCAGCCGGGCGGAAATGGCTTTCAGCAAGGTGGTTTTGCCTGAACCGGATTCGCCGACGATACCAAGCACTTCGCCGGGATAAATCTCGAACGACACATCGCCGAAACCCTTGCCCGGCGAAAAGAAATAACTAAGGTCTTGCACCGACAACAGCGGCGTTGAAGAAAAGGATGCGGAAGTCATCAACGTGGCGCCCCTTGCGCGGGTTGGGATTGCGCCAGTTGCTGCTGGCAGTAGTCGGTATCCGAACAAATAAACATCCGGTTACCCTGATCGTCGAGCACCACTTCGTCCAGATAGCTGTGGCGTGAACCGCAGATCGCACAGGGTTTGTCCCAATGCTGCACCGTAAAGGGATGATCTTCGAAGTCCAGACTTTCCACTTTGGTATAAGGAGGCAGGGCGTAAATTCGTTTTTCCCGTCCGGCGCCAAACAACTGTAGCGCCGGCATCATATTCATCTTCGGGTTATCGAATTTTGGTATCGGCGAAGGGTCCATGACATAACGGTCGTTGACTTTCACCGGATAAGCATAGGTGGTGGCGATATGACCGTAGCGGGCGATATCCTCGTACAGTTTCACGTGCATGACGCCGTATTCTTCCAACGCATGCATTTTGCGGGTTTCGGTTTCCCTGGGTTCGATAAAGCGCAAGGGTTCGGGGATCGGTACCTGAAATACCAGTATCTGATCCTCGGCCAGCGGGGTTTCCGGAATACGGTGGCGGGTCTGGATAAGCGTGGCTTCGGTGGTTCTTTCGGTAGTGGCGGCGCCCGCGACCCGCTGAAAGAACCGGCGGATGGATACCGCGTTGGTTGTATCGTCCGCGCCCTGATCAATGACTTTCAGCACATCGGTCCGGCCGATAATGCTGGCCGTCACCTGAATGCCGCCGGTGCCCCAACCATACGGCATCGGCATTTCGCGGCCGCCGAACGGCACCTGGTAACCCGGGATGGCGACGGCCTTCAGGATAGCCCGGCGAATCATGCGTTTGGTCTGTTCATCCAGATAACCTGGATTATAACCGGTTAATACTTCAGTCATTCTAACGCTCCCCGTGCGATATATTCTTGGCGCAGGCGTTTGAGCAACTCCAGTTCCGCCTGGAAATCGACGTAATGCGGTAATTTCAGATGAGAGACAAAACCCGAGGCTTCAACATTGTCGGCATGGGCCAGCACAAATTCTTCATCCTGCGCCGGACCCAATATGGGCTCATCGTAATCACCCGCTTGCAAGGCGCGATCCACCAAGGCCATGGCCATGGCCTTGCGTTCCGAACGGCCGAACACCAAACCGTAACCGCGGGTAAAATGCGGCGGTTGATCGCCAGGATCGACGAAGCCGTTGACCATGTCGCATTCGGTCAGCAATATTTCGCCGATATCAATCACGAATCCCAGCTCTTCCGGCGCCCATTGCACCGTCAAATAACCGCTGCGAATTTCGCCGGCGAACGGATGACTGCGGCCATAACCGCGCTGGGAGGAGTAGCCCAGCGACAAGAGAAACCCCTCATCGCCGCGCACCAATTGTTGCAGACGCGCCGAGCGCGAACAGGGATAAACCGGCGGCTTGCGGGTGATGTCGTCCGGTTCTGCCCCGTCATCGCGTTCCTTGAGCGCCAACTGATCCCGGTCAAGCAAATCGAACACGTGAGCGCAGCTTTCGGGCAAGGGGTCGTCCGCCTGCGGCGCTGTTGGGGCCTCGCCGGCCGCCAATAACGAGAAATCGAGCAGGCGGTGTGTATAATCGTAAGTCGGTCCCAACACTTGTCCGCCGGGCAAATCCTTATATACCGCCGAGATGCGGCGTTCGAGCCGCATGTTTTCGGTGGCGAGCGGTTCGCTGGTTCCTAATCGGGGCAAGGTGGTCCGATAGGCGCGCAACAGGAAGATCGCTTCCACCAGATCGCCGCTGGCCTGCTTAATGGCCAGCGCGGCCAATTGCCGGTCGTAGATTCCCCCTTCGGTCATGACGCGATCCACCGCCAGCCCGAGCTGTTGATCAATTTGCTCGCAGTCGATAACGGGCAGGGCGCTATCGCCCCGGCGAAGATGTTCTTGCAGTTGATGGGCGGCATCGATAGCCTTTTCGCCCCCTTTCACAGCGACATACATCAGCACACCTCCACATGGGTGGTTCGCGGAATGGCCAGCAACTGATTGCCGCAAGCCAGAATAAAATCGAGGCCGAGAGGGAAATGCCGCGGGCGGTTCAAGAGATACGTTTTGACCGGGGCCGGCAGTAGCGGGGCGATGTCGCGTTGCGTTTTGATGCCCGGTCCTCGCAAACGCAACGACGCGCCCTGCGCCAGGCTGGCGATTTGCACCAGAACCGTGGCGCCGCTCTCAGGCGAAACCTCTTCGCCGCAGGGCAAGGTGTTCAGATCGGCATCGGTCAACTGATGATCAAACACGGCAAAATGGGCGGTGGAAAGTTGTTGCACCAACGGCGCTCCGGTGTGGAAGCGTAACGAGGCCTGCACGCTCTCACTGTGTAATGTCGGCGTCAGATACAACGGTGTTTCGCCATCCGCCAGGGTGAGTAATACGCCCGTGGCGGCCGGCGACAGCGCTGCCCATTGCGGGCAATCCGCCAGGGTGACGAGAAATCCTGGTTCGCTCAAGGCTTTTAGAATCAGGCGAAAGGTTTGCTGCGCCTGGGCAACCGGCTGGCTAAAACCATTAAACAGCGTCATGCGTTGTCTCCTCGCACCAGGGTGAAAAAGTCCACTTTGCTGGCGGCGATGGCGCGGGCGCGCAATTGATGCTGTTCCCGGCGCAGAGCGGCGAGCGGTTCTATCAACTGCTGCTGCAATCGTTCCTGATGTTCGGGACGCTGAAGCAGGGCGTCAATCAACGCGCAGAGATCGGCATGGGCTTTATTGCGTCCGGCGACATAGCCATAACCGTAGGTGCCATCTTCCAATTGGACGACTGCGCGCGTCACCGTCATGTCGCCCAGCACGAACCGGCGGCCTGTGGCGCCCATACGGGCTTGCAACTGAGCCAGGCCTATCTCGGGAGCGCGAATGGTTTGGTAGCCGGGCTTGAGTTTTAACGCCTGCCAATGAGTCAGCAGCAGGTCCGGGGGGCTGGATGATAAAACCGACATCCAGTGTTGTCTGGCTTGTAAGGATTGCATTCAGTGCTCCATGGTCAATTCAATCATATCGGCGCGCGATAGGGTCACGGAGTACTCCGCCACCTTGTCGCTGTCGGCGCAGGTATTGAGTGTGCGAACGCACAGCAACGGGATTTGGTTCGCCGCTTCGAGCAATTGGCTTTCTTTAATTTGCGAGCGGCGGGCGCTAATCCGTGTTTGCCGGCGTACCAGCGGCTGATTCAGCGTCTGCCGGATAAAATCATGCAGCGAACCGCTATGGAATTTTTGTAAGGCGGGCCACCACGCCAGATCGGGCAAATAGTGGTCGATGACGCTCAACGGGACATTGTTGACGCGCCGCAGTGTGCGAAGGTGAATGATATCCGTCCCCTCTTCGCAGCATAATGCGGCGGCGATAGAACCAGTGGCGGGACGCAATACGGCCAGCAACAACTCGCTGGTGGGATGGCTGCCTTGATCGAGCAGGTTTTGGCTGAAATGAGCGCGGGCATGCAGCGGGTAGTCGTAAGGACGCATTAATACCAGGATGCCGATGCCCTGACGGCGCTGTAGCCAGCCCCGTTCCACCAGTTGATCCACCGCTCGGCGCAGCGTATGGCGATTGACGTCGTATCGCGCGGCAAGTTGTTGTTCGGAAGGCAAATAATCACCGCAACGATAATGGGATTTCAATTCCAGTTCGAGCAGCGCGGCGATTTGCTGATAGCGGGTAGGGTAACTGGTCGGAGGTCTAGATAAGTGCATCATAATATAAAACTCCGCTGACCTGATATTTCAGACTTAAGCAGATGAAATAACGTGGTATCAACCTGATAAACTCAATGAATACCGCGTCGTGAACTTGGGGTAAATATTGCCGAGAAATAATGACAAGCGGGTTAATGGAATATGACCAAATGATGAACTATTTAAAACGAGCAAAACAACATTGGTTTTCGCTGATTTTTTTTGATAAATAGGTAGAGATATCTGTTGCCAATTTATCTTTTGAAAAACGGTGGTGCTGTCACTGGCGAGTCATCAGACCATCATTAAGATGTCATAATTTAATCCGTTAATACACTCCATATCGCTGCCCTTTGGAGAAATGATATGGCACAGCCACTCTTAAAGCTCGCGCAGACGCAATATCCCGGACAACAACCGGAGCGGAAAATGCAAGTCCTGGCGGTAAAAGGCTTATATAAGCAATATCACTCGCAGCAACAGGTTTTGTCTGATATTAACTTTAATCTTTACGCTGGCGAGTTTGTCGCGGTAATTGGCCGCTCCGGCGCTGGCAAATCCACATTATTGCATATACTTAACGGCACGATACCCTCGTCCGGCGGTGAATTGCTTCATTATCGCGAAGATGGCGATATCATGGATATCGCACAGTTGACCTCCCGGCAAATGCGCCGTTGGCGCGCGCAGTGCGGCATGATTTTCCAGGACTTTTGCCTGGTGCCCCGCCTCGATGTTTTGACTAATGTGTTATTGGGCCGACTCAGTCATACCTCGACATTTAAATCATTTTTCAAAATTTTCACCGACAGTGATCGCGCTAAAGCGATTGAATTATTGCAATGGCTAAATATTTTACCCCATGCTTTGCAACGCGCGGAAAATCTTTCCGGCGGTCAAATGCAACGCGTGGCGATTTGTCGGGTATTAATGCAGAACCCGAAAATTATTCTGGCTGATGAACCTGTTGCGTCGCTCGACCCCAAAAACACTCGACGTATTATGGATGCTCTGCAGAATGTAACGAAAAAAAATATTGCGGTAGTGGTCAATCTTCATTCTGTTGAATTGGTTAAGGAATATTGCAGCCGTGTTATAGGTATTGCGCAAGGACGCATTATTTTTGATAATTCCCCTTCATTGTTGACTGATAGGGTACTGCAGCAATTATATGGTGAAGAAAAAGAACAAATTCATTGAAATGGAATTTAATTCATTAAAGTATGACGGGGAATTGTATTGGTCTGGCAAGTAGCATCCTATGGGTTAGGACAGGGTTCATGTGGTTCAAATAGTAAATCATTCTCTCTTCAAACATAAAGGCTATTTTAATGAAAAAGACATCTACTCTGGCTGCCCTCGCGGTCGGCGCGATTATGGCGTTTAATGCGTCGGCGGCCGATGCGCCAAAAGAATTGAATTTGGGCATTTTGGGCGGGCAAAACGCCACACAGCAAATTGGCGACAATCTTTGTGTAAAACAGTTTTTTGATAAGAAGTTGAATGTAGATACTAAATTACGGAATTCATCCGATTATGCCGGCGTGATTCAGGGCCTGCTGGGCGATAAATTGGATATGGTACTGAGCATGTCGCCATCGGCTTTCGCGTCGGTGTACATCAACAAACCCGATGCCGTCGATCTGGTGGGCATAGTCGTAGATGATACCGATCAATCCCGTGGGTACTATTCAGTGGTGGTCGTGAAAGCCGACAGCCCCTATAAGAAGTTGGATGATTTAAAGGGCAAGTCATTCGGTTTTGCCGACCCGGATTCAACCTCGGGCTACCTGATCCCCGATTATGCGTTTAAAAAGCAATTCGGCGGCAATACGGACAATAAATACAATAATACCTTCTCCAGCGTGACGTTTTCCGGCGGCCATGAACAGGACATCCTGGGCGTCTTGAACGGCCAGTTCGAAGGGGCGGTGACGTGGGCCTCAATGGTCGGCGATTATAATTCCGGTTACTCCAGCGGCGCCTTTACCCGTTTGATCAGAATGGATCATCCGGATTTGATGAAGCAAATCCGTATTATCTGGCAGTCGCCGATGATCCCTAATGGCCCGATATTGGTGCGTCATTCCTTGCCGGACGATTTCAAAGCTAAAGTGGTGGCAACCATCAAGCAATTGGACAAAGAAGATCACAGTTGCTTTATCAAGGCGGTTGGCGGTACTCAGCATATCGCCGATACCTCCCTTGACGAATTCAAGAATATCATTGAATTGAAGCGTGCGCTGACGAAGGGCAATCGTTGATCATTGGGCTGATTTATCTAGCCGGTTCAGTGGTTGGGGACCGGTTTTCTTTCGGTGAAACATGTTGAATACCGATTTCAACCACTATTACCAACAGGTGCGGCGCAAACAGAAACGCGACACCGTGTTGTGGTCGCTTTCGCTGGTGTTGCTCTATCTTGGCGCCGGCGAGGTGGCCGAATTTAATCTGCATACCGTGTGGGTCGCCATTCCTCATTTTTTCGATTACCTGGCTGAAACCGTCCCCATACTGCATTGGCGTTTGCTGTTCGCCAATATGCATACTGCCGGCTCGCTGGCCTATTGGGGCTATCGGCTGCCCATACAATTACCGTTGATCTGGGATACTGTGCATCTGGCGCTGGCGTCGACCATTTTATCGGTGCTGGTCGCCGCGTTACTGTCATTTCTCGCGGCGAACAATACCCAAAGTCCTTTATTCCTGCGTTTCAGCATTCGCCTGATGGTGGCGTTTTTGCGCACCATGCCTGAACTGGCTTGGGCGGTCATGTTTGTCATGGCGTTCGGCATCGGCGCGTTTCCCGGGTTTCTGACGTTGGCGCTGCATACCATAGGCAGTCTGACCAAACTGTTTTACGAAGCTATTGAAACCGCTTCGAATAAGCCGGTACGCGGCTTGGCCGCTTGCGGCGCCAGCCCTTGGGCTTGTATGCGTTTCGGTTTATGGCCGCAGGTGAAACCGATTTTTTTATCCTACAGTTTTATGCGGCTGGAAGTGAATTTCCGGTTGTCCACCATTTTGGGATTAGTGGGGGCGGGCGGCATCGGGCAGGAACTCATGGTCAGCATAAAACTCGATCATTTCGATCAGGTCAGTATGACGTTGATATTAATTATCCTGGTGGTGTCTCTCCTGGATTATATCTCGGGCAAATTGCGCAAATGGGTCGTTGAGGGGAAATAATCATGCCAACCGATACACTGTCGGCGCAAGCGTTACGCCAAATCAAGCAGCAGCATCCGGAAATTTTCGCCCTGCAAAAACGCTATCTGCGCAAATTGGCGCTGATCGTCTTGGCGATTGCGGCGTATTACTGCTTTTTCTTTTATGAGTACGGCGCCACCTGGCCGCGTCTGTTAAGCGGCTTCAGGGAAATCGGCCGCTATTTTTTGCAGATGTTTATCTGGCGCGATTTTGTTCATTGGCCATTCGGTTATTACCTGGAGCAAGTATTCATTACGCTTGCCATCGTCTGGGTCGGTACATTGACCGCGTCTGTGGTGGCGCTGCCGCTGTCGTTCTTTGCCGCGCGTAATGTCATGTCTGCGCCATTGCCGCGCTGTATCGCCATCCTGGTGCGTAGGGTGCTGGATATTTTACGGGGCGTCGATATGGCTATTTGGGGCATGGTGTTTGTGCGCGCGGTGGGGATGGGACCGCTGGCGGGGGTATTGGCGATCTTTATGCAGGATCTGGGGTTATTGGGCAAGTTGTACGCCGAAGGTCACGAAGCGGTGGACAAGTCGCCTGGACGGGGATTGATGGCGCTTGGTGCCAACAGTCTGCAAAAACACCGCTATGCCATCTTCACCCAATCATTCCCGGTTTTTCTGGCGCTGAGTTTATATCAGATCGAATCCAATACCCGTTCCGCGGCGGTGCTGGGTTTTGTGGGCGCGGGGGGCGTTGGCTTGGTGTATGCGGAAAATATGCGGTTATGGAATTGGGATGCGGTGATGTTCATCACGCTGATCCTGGTGGTCGTTGTCATGAGCATGGACAAAATTTCCGCCATTTTGCGCAAAAAATACATCATTGGCGAAGAGATTCCGCTTTACCGTTATTCACAGGAATAAAATACACGATCCACGATCCGTCATCGCCTGTTCATCCGGTCGCGCGGAAGGCATAAAAGCCATACCAATAGACTACGCAAGCCATAGCTGAACCATGAACCTCTCGCCCGCTTACCGGACTTGAGGCTTGGTCAGGCCTGCCTTGAATGAATATCAGGCCGGCCTTGCATCTGTTGTCACGACGCCAGTGTCATTCACCGCATCGCCAGATAGGCAGTGTTCACTTTCCAAAGATAACGCGGCGCTTGCGCGGCTGGATGCCGGGTTTGAACATACCGGTAGAATTGCTCCGGGGTCATGTCGTTAATCCTGGCTATCGCTTCATCTTTATCGCTGGAAAATGTTCGCAGCAACGCGCCGGTACCGTTGACATAAGATACGATAATGGCGTAACGCAATGTTTGCTGATCGGAAATGCCCGCTAACTGCCGTTTAATAATGCCGAGATAAGCGGTACCCAGATCAATATTGACCTCCGGGTCCTTCAACTCAAAGGAACTGGGCTGACCGTAGCGGCCTTTGTAGCGATACGCGTCGCGTCCCGCGGTCTCGGCTTTCAACTGCATCAGGCCGATGGCATTGGAACGGCTCACCGCCGACGGATTGAACCCGGATTCAACCTTAATGATGGCCTTGACCAGATTTTCATCAATGCCGTAAATGTTGGCGGAATCATGAATGAAATTGCCGTAAGTACCGGTAGGCGCTACTGGTGGGGATGGCATTTTCTCTGGTGTGCTGGTCACCAGGCTTATTGTATGTTTGGGGGGTTGTTCGGCACAACCTGCCAAAATTAGCGCGGCCATCAGAAGTATTATTTTTTGCTTCACTTTGGTCTCTCGCAATGGGAACGTTCGCCAGCATATACAACATTTCCAAACATCTGTATAAATTTATTTATTTCTAAGATAATTCCGTATAGAAATTTGAGCCGCATCACAGTTTATTTATTGAGCAATCATCGATGACAATCGGCAAGTTGCATATCGCACACTCTTCAACAAACAGCGCAATCTGTAGGCCGGCCAATAGATCACGCTAATGTTATGTTATAATATCAATGGTATTAACAGGCGGTTGCATGCAGTCATCATGTGATGTTTGGAAGGTAAATTATGACAACAATTTTCAATGAAGAAGAAAAGGCTTTGTTGGCCATGGGCGAGCAGGAATATATGAATGCCGCCCAACTTCGATTCTTTCAGCAACGGCTTATGTCTGAACGACAGAACCTGGTGCGTCATATCGCGCAATTGAAAGCTGAAATTCAAAAAAATGACGACGCTATCGGCGATGAAGCGGATAAAGCCATGCGGGAAGAGGAATTGCGGTTTCTGTTCCGGCAAATCGACCGGGAAAGTCGTTTGCTGCCTAAATATGATGCCGCGCTTAACCGGATTGAAAACGGCACCTATGGTTATTGTATTGAAACAGACGAACCTATCGGCCTGATGCGGCTGTTATTAAGACCGATTGCCGAACGAAGCATCGACGCTAAGCTGACGCAGGAATTGCGCGAACCTCTATATCGAAAAGTGGTGGATTAAAAAAATCATCCCGCCCACTGGCGGCGGTGACGCCGTCAGGCGCAGGCTGTTTTAATATTGACGCATGGGGGATGACTGTCGTGCTATTCCCCCATTATCGGTTACCGGCTATTTATCGCCCGATAACCGTCAGCGTCTTAAGCCATATGGGATAACCAGTTCTTGATGTGAATTGCGTCGGTATAATGTCCATAGCTGCCATTGCCGCCCAGGATAATAATGACGTAAGTATGTTTGCCGCTAGTCGTCCTGAGCAGCAGGCAATGCCCTGCTTCATCCGTATAGCCGGTTTTTTGCAATTGGATATTCCAGCTTTTGTTATTTATCAAGCCATCCGAACTGCGGTAAACCAATTGGCTTCTGCCGGGATAAACCGTATAGCTTTTATCGGTGGAAAATTGTCTGATGAGTGGGAACTGGTAGGCGTAGTCGAACATGCGCACCAAATCGTAGGCGGTGGAAGTATTGCGCGGCGTCAGCCCGGTGGGATCCGTGAAATGTGTCTGGCGCATGCCCAGTTGTCTGGCTTTTTGATTCATCCGTTTGACAAAAAGAGCCCGCCCGCCGGGGTAGGTACGGCTCAATGCCGAAGCCGCGCGGTTTTCCGAAGACATCAGGGCGATATGCAACATATCGCGGCGCGTCAACACGGAACCTATCAGCAATCGGGAGTGGGTTCTCTTCAAGACATCCCGGTCTTCCGGTCTGACCTGTATTCTTTGCTCGAGTTGCGGTTTGTTTTCCATCACGACGATGGCGGTCATCAGTTTGCTTAACGACGCGATGGGATAAGCCTGATGCGCATTCTTTTCATACAGCACCCGGCCTGAACCCTGATCTATCACCAAAGCGGAACGGGATAGCAACGGAGGCCGGCTTATCATATGAGCGTGCGACGGCGAGCTTGCGACAAAGCTCAATAATAATATGGATAATGAAACACATCCCCGTGAAACAGGATTGATCCTTAACATGGCAATTCGTAACCTGACGTTGAATATGGAAATGTCATATCTAACGCGTGATACAGCACGCGAGTTTACCCGATGAATAACAGCTTGCAGAATGTCGGCAAAAGAAAGTCACGTTAAGCCAACCAACATGCCTGCAACCTGAAAGGTGACGGGTATAGATATTCTTTGGCCGTCAATGGCCTGGCGGGAACCAAGATTACAATCAGCGGCGGGGCTTGTATACTCACTCGCTGGATTGGGCCGCAATTTAAAATGTAACGTGTCATGAGTATCATGTCCTCGTGCGCCATAGTGCTTGGCAAAAAGCGATTTCAGTGTTATGTTATACTGTATCAATAATGACTTAGCGTATATTATGGATTCCGTCACTTTCATACGACACCAGAAAATCCGTTCCAATTTGCTGATCGCCTCCGGCTTGACGCGGATGCTGGGGGCTATTGCCGTATTGGCTGTTCTTTGGGCCGTTATCCACTGGGCAGCCCTGTTGCCATGATGACCTTGACCCAATTGGTTATCGGCTACCAGCGTCAATGTATTACCCAACCCGTCAGCGGCACGTTTTGCACCGGCAGCTTGACCGCGATAATCGGCGCCAACGGCACCGGCAAATCCACATTGCTGAAAACCATTGCAGGGTTGCTGCCGCCGGTCGCCGGCGACCTGACGTTTGAATCCGGTATCCGTCCTCGTATCGCTTATTTGCCGCAGCAATCGGAAATGGATCGCCAGTTCCCAGTGAATGTCTTTGACGTGGTCTCCATGGGATGCTGGCCGCGCACCGGGTTGCTGCGCCGGATTGGCGCGGCGGATAGGGACCGCATACAGCACGCGCTGGAACGGGTGGGGCTGTCCTCCATGCCGAACCGGCCGATAGAAGCGTTATCGGGCGGGCAGTTCCAACGCATGCTGTTTGCCCGCCTGTTGGTGCAGCAGGCGCCGCTGGTATTGCTGGATGAACCCTTCACCGGCATTGACGGCCCGACCTGCGACCTGCTGCTGGAAGTCATCAAGCAACTCCATGAACAAGGCCAGACCATCCTGGTGGTGCTGCATGACCATGTGCAGGTGGCGCGGCATTTCCCGCAAACCTTGCTGTTGACGCCCGAAAAAAATCTATGGGGACCGTCGGCTGATATTTTATCCCGCTGGTCGACGCGCCCGGAATCCCGCCTTCATTCACACCCGTTAGTTCAGGCCAACTGATGTTATTGCATTTCTTACTTGATCCATTTAATGATTTCGGGTTTATGCGCCGCGCGCTGGCGGCCTGTATCGCATTGTCGCTCAGCACCGCGCCGCTGGGCGTTTTTTTATTGTTGCGGCGCATGAGCCTGGTGGGCGATGCGTTATCCCATGCCATTTTACCCGGCGTGGCGATCGGTTACCTGATTTCAGGGATGTCGCTGCTGGCCATGGGCATCGGCGGTTTCGCCGCCGGGTTGCTGGTGGCGTTGCTCTCCGGCTGGGTCAGCTCGATGACGCCGCTCAAGGAAGACGCCACCTTCGCCGGTTTTTATCTCGGGTCGCTGGCGCTGGGCGTGACGCTGGTTTCATTGCGCGGCTCCAGTGTCGATTTATTGCATCTGCTTTTCGGTTCGATTTTGGCGGTGGATATCGATGCCATCAAATTCGTCGGCATGATTACCGCCTTCACTTTCCTCTGTCTGGCGCTGCTTTATCGCGCCCTGGTGATTGAAGCCTTTGATGTGGCTTTTCTGCGGGTCAATAAACAAGGCTATCCGCGGGTGATTCATGGTATTTTCCTGGCGCTGGTGGTGCTTAATCTGGTGGCGGGCTTCCAAATTCTCGGGACGTTGATGTCGGTGGGGTTGATGATGCTGCCTGCGGTGGCTGCGCGTTGTTGGTCGGGCCATCTGCCGTCGACCTTATTGATCGCCGCGGCCATCGGGTTGTTGAGCTCCTGGGTCGGGCTGATGTGGTCGTTTTACGCTTCTTTGCCCGCCGGACCGGCCATTGTTCTGTCCGCCAGCGTGATTTTTTTCTTGTCGGTGTTGTTTGGCCCCCGCGGCGGGTGCGCCCTGATGTTGCGGCGTCGGAAGGTGTTTATGAGTGAGGAATCGAAATGAAGACATTATCCGCCGCTATGGCGTTGCTGCTGCTGACGTTGGCGCCCGTCGCCGCTCAGGCGAAAAGAGTGGATGCTGTTGCCAGTTTTTCCGTCCTGGCCGATATCGTCAAGGAAGTGGGCGGCGATCACGTCAAGGTGACCAGTCTGGTGGGGCCGGACGGCGATCCGCACAGTTTTGAACCATCGCCGCGGGATAGCCAGGCGTTGAGCCGGGCCGACGTGGTTTTTGTCAGCGGTCTGGGCCTGGAAGGCTGGATGGGCCGCCTGGTCACGGCTTCCGGTTATAAAGGCGGTATGATCACGGCGTCCGATGGCGTGGTTTCGCGCAATATGGACGAGGACGGTAAGACGGTCACCGACCCGCATGCCTGGAATAGCGCGAAAAACGGCGCCGTCTATGCGCGCAATGTGATGCATGCCTTGATTGCGGCGGACCCGGAGGACGCGGATTATTTCCGGCAACACGGCAATGCCTATATTCAGCAATTGGAACAGTTGGATAGCTGGGCGAAAAATCAATTCGCCGCGATACCGCCGGCCAAGCGTAACGTATTGACCAGTCATGATGCTTTCGGGTACTTCGGCGCTGAATATGGCGTGCAGTTTATGGCGCCGGTGGGGTTTTCCACCGAAGCGGAGGCCAGCGCCAGCGACGTGGCCAAATTGATCACCCAGATTAAGCAGCAGCAGATCAAAACCTATTTCATGGAAAACCAGACCGACCCGCGTCTGGTTAAACAGATTGCCGCCGCCAGCGGCGCGCAACCGGGCGGGGAACTCTACCCCGAAGCTTTATCCAAAGCCGGCGGTCCAGCCACGACTTATGTCCTGGCATTCCAGCATAATGTGAATACTTTGCTTGCCAGTATGAGGTAAAGGCGGACCGGATTAACCGTTTTTCTGCAGCAGGGCAAACTGGATATTCCGTTCCGAGGGCAGCGCATCGAATTTGACGGCGTAATAAGCATTCTTATCATCGACTCGCAGTATGACACCACTGCCGAATACCGGGTGTTTTACCCGATCATTGATGACGAATTGCGCCGTCATGTTGCAGAGCTGCGCTTCATCGGCGTTCAGGTGTTTAATCCATCGGCTTTTCAGCGCGTCATCCAGCGGTACCACGTAGTCGATATGTTGGTCGCCGATATCAAAAATAAACCGCGAAGGATATTTCACCAACCCATCATTGGCGACCCCCTCGGCATCGCTCAAGTACAGCCGTTTCATGGCGCGGGTCATGGCCACGTAGGCCAGGCGGCGTTCTTCTTCCATTTCTTCCAGCGAACTTATTCGCCTGCTGGGAAATACCCCTTCATTCAAGCCACAAATAAAAACATAGGGATATTCCATGCCTTTAGCGCTATGGATGGTCATTAATTTCACCGTATCGGGCTTATGTTCGCCGTCGATATGGGTGAATAAAGCGATTTGCGCCAGGTAGTCTTCAAAAACGGCGTCTTCATCTTCTCCCGCTCGTTCAATCGCACGCTTGAGTTCGGCCACATTATCCAGCCGGTCCTGGTCTCCTTGCAGGCGTAAAAATGCCTCGTAGCCGCTTTGATCCAGCAACGCCTGCAATGCGTTGCCCATCGATAGTTGTTGACGATGCTGCCGCGCATAGTCGATGGCCGCCACATAACCTTTCGCCTGCGTGCCCTTGAACAAGCCGTTGTCGAGATTCTCGCGCATAGCCTGGAACAAGGACAATCGATGCTGCTCAGCGTAAAGCGCCAGAGCTTCAAGCTTTTTCTTGCCGATTTTACGCGGCGGAACATTGACGGTGCGCAGAAAAGCCAGATCGTCACCGGCGGTGACCATGCGCAGGTAGCAGATAATGTCTTTGATTTCCCTGCGTTCATAAAAAGCGATGCCGCTGAAAATCTTATACGACACTTTATTTGCCACAAAGAGCTCTTCCAACATTCGGGTCAGGTAGTGGGCGCGATAAAGTACGCCGATATCGCCGGCGGCCGCTCCGGTGGCCATCAGCTTTTGTATTTCCACCACTATCCAGTCCGCTTCCGCTTGATCGTTTTTGGCATGAAAATAGAGCGCCAGCGGGCCGGGGCCGTTGACCGCCTCCAGCGATTTGGGAAAACGGACAGTGTTTTTTTCAATCAAGGCATTGGCGGCGGCCAGGATTTCCGGCGTCGAGCGATAATTGACCGTCAACGCCACGGTAAAGGCGTCGGGATAAACCTGGTTAAAGTCGAGAAACAACCGGACATGGGAGCCGCGCCAGGAATAGATGGTCTGATCGGGGTCGCCGACGATAAACAGGTTGCCATGTTTGGCGGACAGCAGTTGCGCCAGCTTGTATTGGCGTTTGGAGACGTCCTGAAATTCATCCACCATCACGTATTGCATCCGATCCTGCCATTTCTGCCGCACGTCGGGGAAGTGTTCCAGTATCCAGGTGGCGAAATTGATCAGATCGTTGAAATCAACGCCAAAATTTTTCTTCTGTTCATACAGGTAACGCAGGAAAATTTCTTCATCCCGGTCCCGCGCGTCGGCGAATCGGGCTTTCAACTGTTCATTGTCGAGCTGATAAATATCATCGATATAGGTGGTGGCGTAGAGCTTTTTGGCTTCCAGCACGTCATCGAGCGTGCGCTTGATGGTCGTGTCCCGCAATGTCAGCCCCATATCGGTGAAGATTTTTTGCAATATCTGCTTCAGGTCTTCCATATCAAGAATCATAAAATTGCGTGGATAATTCAGAACATGGATATCTTCTTTCAGCAGTTGTACGCAAAAAGCGTGAAAAGTGCAGATATAACCCAGATCACGATCGCCCAACACAGACCGCACCCGGCGCTTCATCTCATTGGCCGCCCGATTGGTGAAGGTGACGCACAAAATATTTTTCGGGTTGATGCCGAGGGTGGAAACCAGATAACAATAGCGGTCGGTCAGCGTGCGGGTTTTGCCTGTTCCGGCACCCGCGATCACCCGTACCGCGCCTTCGGTGGCGGTGATGGCCGTCCGTTGGGCCGGATTGCTGTCGGTTGCCGGGTTTTCCACAAACGTGACCTCTTGGATTGGGTTATGCCGGTAGGCTGAAACTGTATCATGGCCCGTCGTCGCTAGATAAATACGCGAGAATGGCTCGTTAGCAGGCGCGGCGGAGACCGCGCCGGATGATTATACCGCCAGTGAAAGGCTGATAGTGTTTTTACTGATAAAATTGCCGGACGTCGTCGGCGGCGGGCGTCAGGTGTTCAGGATATCCGGCACCGTTTTGGCGATGAATTTCTGGGTGTCGGTTTCCGGCCGGATGACATGAATGGTTTTCAGCTCATTGACGTAAGCTTCCAATTCGCTACGCAACATGGCGCCGGAGGTATGATGTCCGTGGGTATGTTCCGCCAAAATGGCTTTGACCTGGGCGGGAGTCACGGTCGTGGGCAGATAGGGCGCGAAAATTTGCGCCGTTTCATCCGGGTGATCCACCGCCCACTGCTGTGCTTCAATCACCGCCAGAGTAATGGCTTTGGCGGTCTGCGGGTCGTTGCGCACCAAGGCGCCGCTTAGCGCCAGCACGCAGCAAGTCCGGTTATGGTACTCGCCGCTGAGGTTGGTGGCCACTTCACGTAAGTTATCCCGTTCCCGAGTCAACCATGCCTGCGGATCGGTGGCGGCAATGGCCTGCACTTCACCTTTTTTCAGCGCTTCGCCGGCCAGTTGTTCTGGATATACCACCCAGTTGACATCTTTCTCCGGATTAAAACCTTGTTTGGCCAATTGGATTGAAAAGAAGTTTTTAACCGGACTGGCTTGATCGCTCACCGCCACCGACTTACCCACCAGATCCCGGACCTGGGAGATGTTGCCGTTTTTCGGCGCCAGCAGGCGCATACACCCGCCATGGGTGCCGACCGTCAATGCCACATCAAAGCCTTGCTCCAAGGGTTTCAGCCAGCGTAAGGCCATGCCGATGCCTGCTTCGGCTTTGCCGGTGGACAGCGCTACCAGCGGGGTATCGCCGTCGGTAAAGTTGACGGTTTCCACTTGCAGACCGTATTTTTTGAACAACCCCTGCTTATAGGCCACCGAGATCGGCGCCTGACAGATCCCCTCCTGATGCCAGGCGATACGCACTGTTTTCAGTGCCGGCGCAGGGTTTGCCGGCGCGCCATAAACCGGACTGAGACCGCCGAGTAATCCGCTGCCCAATGCCGCGCCGCTGATAAGGCCGGCTGTTTGCAGAAAACGTCTCCTTGAAACAATGATATCCGCCATAACCTTTCCTCAAAAAATAGGTTCATGAATAAAAATTTATTTTGCCTGTATTAATGGTTTGCTATTAGTCGCCACTGCTTATCTATTATTAGTATTTGAAAATTATTACCATTTAACCGCGCCGGATTGCCAGGCTAATAGCCGGTCACGAACGCTAAACAATACGGTTATCAATGTTGAAAATAATATCGCCATAATAATCAGTGCGCCGTACATGTTGGAATAAGCCGCCCACCCTTGCGCCCATTGCAAATACCAGCCGAGACCCGATTTCACGCCCATCATTTCCGCCGCGACCAAGACCGAAAACGAGGCGCCCAAGCCCATAAATAAACCGACGAATACATGAGGCAATGCCGCGGGTATGGCGACATGCAAAATAAGAAACGACGATTTTGCGCCAAGCGTCCGCGCCACGTCATAATAACTTGTATCGACGCTCGCCACGCCGGACCACGTGAGCACCGTAACCGGAAACCAGGTCGCCAGACCTATCAAAAAGATAGCGGCCGAAAAACTGGAGGGGAAAAAATACAGCGCCAACGGCAATAACGCGGTAGACGGCACCGGCCCCAAAAAGCGCAATATCGGATGGAACCAATATCCCAGCCCCCGGGACCAGCCGATACTGATACCGGTAAGAAAACCGCCCAGACTGCCGAAGAGATAACCAAAAAACAGCAGCCGCAGCGAGTGTAATACACTATCCCCCAAACGATACCAGTCGGTGGCATAAACCTCGAACAGCGCGTTAGGCGGAGCAAAAAACGGCGCGGGCAGCCAGGCGAGTTTCGCGGTGCTGATTTCCCAAACTGCCGCGAATATCGCCAGCGCGATAAACCATTTGGCTCCCGGCCGCAGATAACGCGTTAGCGGCGCCAGAATATAATGCGCCAGAGGCAGGCGTTCCCCCAGAGTTAACACCAGGAAAAACACGGCTATGATAGCCGCTAATTCATTGGTTTGGCTGACATATAACGGGCGGGTGAAGCCAATGACTTTATCCGGCCATACTATCATCAGGGATGTCAGTAAACCCCAGGCGATGGCGGCGAGTAGCCCGCCATGCCAAAATGCCGGCGTAATCTCTTCTACCGCTGGCGTGAGGGTATTACTGACGGACTCCGGCCGCTCGCCGGTTTCGGGATCGCTGGAATCCAATATTGCGGATGACATATCACCTCCGTAAAAATGTAAACTATCAAGATCACTGTTCAGTTATGAAAATAGCAATGGCTAAATAGATAGTGGCTTATATTTATTTAACTTATCAAAATGCGAATTACGGCATATCCCCGTCATCATTCAAGTTGCAGGTGTGTTGGCTATATCACTCACCCGAATCACTTACTAATGTAAGCTCACCGGGATTCCTTCACTTGCCGCCTTCTTGCAACTCGGAATCTATTGGGTATAACCTTTAAAAAAACTATGGCTGAAAATAAATAAGCTTATGTTGCTTTTGCATAATAGCAAATCATTGGCAAATTACAGCTTATTTTTCAAAATACACGAGGCATGATCTATTATATTTAACTGGTTTTTATCATCACATTAACCATTACGGTATTCATTAAAGTAGCCCAAAAAATAATTGTTAAAAACGCATCATAAAGCTGTTGCGAACTGTATTTTTACTCCCTTTGATATAGTATGTAAATACCTTTTTGGAATGAGCTATGTTAAAAGAATTGTTTAAGTGTATTGCCTGTTGACTCAAATAACGCTAGTTTTGAATCAATATTTCAACCTTTTGATGGTTAATTCTAAATTTGGCTAATGCAATATTCGGATATATATAGAGGAAAATCGCATGGCTGAATTTATAAAACTCATCATTGTCGGGAAAATAAATTTATGGCAACTATTCTGACGACCGCCGAGGACCGTGCCGCTTATCGCGCGGCGGGCGAGGGCTTACGCCTGCGATTGGAAAATGTGAGTCATCATTTCAATCTTGGCGGCGGGATTTTGTCGGTGCTTGACCGAATTTCCTTTGATGTGGCGCCAGGGGAATTTATTGCGCTGTTAGGTCCCTCCGGCTGCGGTAAATCCACATTACTGCGGTTGGTGGCTGGTTTGGAAAATCCCGCAGCCGGCCAGATTCTGGGCGATGGCATCCCTATTACGCGCCCCGATCCTGAACGGGTGGTGGTATTCCAGGACCCGACGCTTTTCCCCTGGCGGACCGTTTGGCAAAACGTGGCGCTGGGTCTGCAAGCGCAAGGCCAGTTGGACGCTCAAGGGCGCCAGCGGGTCGACTCCGTTTTGCAACGTGTAGGTTTGGCGCAATTCGCCCAGGCGTACCCTCGGCAACTTTCCGGCGGCATGTCGCAACGGGCCGCGCTGGCCAGGGCTTTGGTCAATGATCCTCGTTTGCTGATTCTCGATGAGCCGTTAGGCAAGCTGGATTCCCTGACGCGTATTCGTATGCAGAGTGAATTGGTCGGCTTGTGGCAGGAAAAGCGCTACAGCGTGTTGATGGTCACCCATGATGTGGAAGAAGCCCTGTTGATGGCGAACCGGGTGTTGGTGTTCGGGCCGCGTCCAACCCGGATTTTGAAAACCATAACAATTGACTTGCCCTATCCCCGCCGGCGTAATCTGCCTGAGTTGATTGATTTGCGCACCCGTATTCTGGGCATCCTCGGCACCGACTCGACGCCATAGCCGACGCCAGACTGTAAATCGGGCCTCGTGCCCACGGATGGCGATGCATTGTTTTTCCTCTTGTATCCATCGCCGAAAGGCGTTGATACCAAGGCGGGCGTGTACGGGTTTTCAGCGAGACTCGGGCAGTTTCATCCCCTCGAATTTTTGCCAAAGATGATAAACATTATCCTGTTCATTTCGGGTGGCGGCCGCCAGGTAACCGCGGATGTAACCGGCGCTTTCGGTCAAGGCCGGATTGATGATGGGCAGTTCCCGCAACAATCGGCTAGCGGAGGCCGCATCGTTCAGTTTTCCCAATACCTCTTGCAAGTCCACCAACGCCGCCACGAAGGGACTTCTTGCTTTGGTCTTGTAAAGCGACTGAAAAAATTCAGTGGCGTAACGCATTTTTTTTGCCGCGATCCGTACCTTATGACGTTGGCGCGCGGTGGCTTCGGGTAGCCATTTCCCTTGTTTCCTCAGGCTATGCCGATAATGCGCCAACACTGTATCGGCAAAATCGGGCAGCCGATTCTTACGTTGTTTACGTTGCGTGGTGGATTCGCTGTCGTGCCAGTGACGGTTTTCGATCCACTGACTCAGCGCGGCCAATAAATGCTCATAACGTTCAGAACCGACGGCGTCGGCGGCGAGGTGATAATGTTTTTTCGCCTCAACGGCGGCTGCTCGTCTGATCTCCGCGACCGGCAGCGGATCCTCAAGCGCGGTGGCGACATTGTCCACAATAGCGCCGGCCAGGATATCCCAGTCGCGGGCCAGGCCCAATTGCTCGGCCAGCCAAGCCAGTTCCGCACGCAATGGATCGGTGGGAAAAAGTAGCGATTTGAAAATGGAGAGGGCCAATCGCAACCGGCGCAGACCGACTCGCATCTGATGGACGCTTTCGCCGTCCTGTTGCCGGACGCCGGCCGCATTGGCCTGGATTTGCGTCAGGCAATTGAGGGCGATCGCCTGGAAGGCCTGGCCGACCGTCAGGGAGGCTGATAAATGCAAAGGCTCGGCTTTCACTGCTTCAATCCGGGGTGGAGCCTGGCTCGGAACGGCGGATGAGATCACATCGATATCCATAATAACTCCTGTAAGCCAGCCGGTCCGCAGAAAGCGAAGGATGCCGGTAAACCGCTTCCGGCACGATGAAAACCCGGCTAGTCATGTTAACGCTGTATATTACTCCCCCGTTGATAACAAACCGGTGTCAGTCAGAGCATTTCCGGGCGAAATAATGGACGACGGCTGATAATCTTGCCTGAAACCATAAATATACCGTCACCAGTATAGTGTAGCGTTTCCGGATGTTTAGGGGCCGAAGCCACATGGGCTTTAATGATTTCAAAGATAAAAAAATTATAGCGTTCCACCAATGCGTCGTCATAAAGACGGCATTCGAAATTGGCATGACATTCGCCGATCAGCGGGGCGGCGACGCGTTCGGCTGGTACTGCGGTTAAGCCGAAATGGCTGAATTTATCAATCTCGGCGCCGCTGGTATTGCCGATACCCACCACGGTGTCCGTTAAGGCGATAGTGGGCACGTTAATGACGCATTCTTTGCTCTGGCGAATCATGTCGAAACTATGATTGCCCCCGGAGATCATGCAGCCGATTAATGATGGCGTAAACTCGAGCACCGTATGCCAACCCAGCGTCATGATATTTTTTTTACCCTGCCAGGCGGAGGATACCAGCACAATAGGACCCGGCTCCAGATAACGACGCGCCAAGCCGACCGGGAAATCGTTTTTAATGGGAAGTGAGGCCATGATCGCTCCTGAGATGGATTAATTGCCTACTTAGACCCTAGCACTATTTCCAGTAGACTGAATGACCGGTTAAGCAAACCTTGACATTTAATTGAGGGAGATTGCTTTACCTATTTTGTGAAGTGAATCACATTGTGGATACGTGTCAGCAAACAATAAGCTGCAAGAGAATCGCGACGTTATACTCGATAAATTAGATCACCGTCACAAATATTGCACCTTCCATTACGCTTGTACTTCGCTGTCCGCCATTGATTACCGTTATGCGGCAAATAATGATTGCTGAGCATTCATTTTTTGAGGCGGAAAATGGCGCCTGGAAGTGGTAATAATCTTGCTAGGTATTTCATTCATCCTTATGCGGATCACATTAATGAAATAAAGAAAACAGGTTTTAATTAACCGGCGTGTGTTTACCATCATAGTCACTATTTTGAGGTCGAAGAATTCTCATTCGGCATGGTTTGATGCGCGCGATGCGGCAGGATAGTAATGAAATAAAATTTAGCGTATTCCATCCGGAGAATAATAATGGCTCAGTTAGAAGAATGGGAAAAACTTGCCAATAAGGAATTGTCTCGGTTAGGGAAAAAAGTAGAAGATTTACATACCCTTACCGCGGAAGAAATCAACATCAAGCCGCTGTATACGGAAGCTGATGTCGCCGACCTTGAAGTCACCGGTTCACTGCCCGGTATTGCTCCTTTTGTCCGTGGGCCGCGTGCGACCATGTATGCCGCCCAACCATGGACCATCCGCCAATATGCCGGGTTTTCCACCGCCAAAGAATCCAATGCCTTTTATCGCCGCAATCTGGCGGCCGGGCAAAAGGGGCTGTCGGTGGCCTTCGATTTGCCGACCCATCGGGGCTATGATTCCGATAATGAACGTGTCGCCGGCGACGTGGGTAAAGCCGGGGTGGCCATCGACAGCGTCGAAGATATGAAAGTGCTGTTCGATCAGATTCCATTGGAAAAGATGTCGGTTTCCATGACGATGAATGGCGCGGTTATTCCCATCATGGCGTTTTTTATCGTCGCGGCTGAAGAACAAGGCGTCAAAACCGAGCTATTAACCGGGACTATTCAAAACGATATTCTTAAAGAATATCTCTGCCGTAATACTTATATTTACCCGCCAAAACCTTCAATGAGGATAATTTCCGATATTATCGCTTATTGCTCGGCGAATATGCCTAAATTCAATACCATCAGTATCAGCGGATACCATATGGGCGAGGCGGGAGCCAACTGCGTGCAGCAGGTGGCGTTTACCATCGCCGACGGGATTGAATATATTCAAGCGGCGTTGGCCGCCGGTCTGGATATCGATGATTTCGCTCCACGTCTGTCATTCTTCTTCGGTATCGGCATGGATTTGTTTATGAATGTCGCCATGCTGCGGGCCGCCCGTTATTTATGGAGCGAAGCGGTTAAAAGTTTTGGGTCCACCAATCCGAAGTCACAGGCATTGCGTACGCATTGCCAGACTTCCGGCTGGAGCCTGACCGAACAAGACCCTTATAATAATGTCGTCCGTACCACTATTGAGGCCATGGCGGCTACGCTGGGCGGAACCCAGTCGTTGCATACCAATGCGTTTGACGAAGCGTTGGGACTGCCGACGGATTTCTCCGCCCGCATCGCGCGTAATACCCAGATTATCTTGCAAGAAGAATCAGCCATTTGCCGTACTGTCGATCCGCTGGCCGGTTCCTATTATGTGGAAAACCTGACCGACCAGGTAGTGAAGGCCGCCAGGGAAATCATCGGTCAAATCAAAGAAGTGGGCGGCATGGCGAAAGCCATCGAAGCCGGCTTGCCGAAACGCATGATCGAAGAGGCGTCGGCGCGCCAGCAATCGCTGATCGATCAGGGCAAACGCGTCATCGTCGGCGTGAACAAATACAAACTGGATCACGAAGATGACCAGTCGGTATTGGAAATCGACAACGTTAAAGTGCGCCAGGAACAACTTGAACGTCTACAGCAAATTCGCGCCACCCGCGACAGCGCTGCGGTGACCGACGCGCTTGGCATGGTTACTCACGCGGCCATGAAGGGCGACAATTTGTTGGAAGCCGCTATCCATGCCGCACGCGCACGCGCCACCCTGGGGGAAGTTTCCGACGCCATTGAAGAAGCGTTCGGCCGTTATCTGGTACAGACCAATTGCGTGACCGGCGTTATTTCCAAAAGTTATCATCAAACCGCCGAAGGCGCAGCCGAGTTTGACAAAATCAAAGCGGATACCGATCGTTTCCTTAACGAACATGGACGCCGGCCGCGTATTCTGGTGGCGAAAATGGGGCAGGACGGTCACGATCGCGGCGCTAAAGTGATCGCCAGCGCTTATTCCGACCTGGGGTTTGACGTTGATTTAAGTCCGATGTTCTCTACGCCGGAAGAAATCGCCAAACTGGCGGTGGAAAACGATGTGCATGTCATCGGCGCCTCGTCGTTGGCCGCAGGCCACAAGACCTTGATTCCCGCCCTGATTGAAGCCTTGGCCGGGTATGGGCGGCAGGATATCAAAGTGATCGCGGGCGGCGTCATCCCGCCGCAGGATTATGATTATCTCTACCAGCGCGGCGTAGTGGGCATTTATGGTCCGGGTACGCCCATGCTGAGCAGCGTGCGCGATGTTTTAAGCAAGATAAGTGAAAATCATGATTAGCGCCGATGGACTCGATAAAGCCGTTGAACAATTGCTGGCCGGTAATCGAGTGGCATTGGCCCAGGCGATGACGCTGGTTGAAAGCACCCAGCCGGCTCATCAGGCCTTGGCGGCCAGCCTGCTGGATCGCGTGATCGCCTTTACCGGTCGCGCGAAACGGATTGGTATTACCGGGGTGCCGGGGGCGGGTAAGAGCACCTTTCTCGAAGCCCTCGGCAGCTACTTGCTCAAACAGGATCTTAAAGTGGCGGTCATCGCCATCGATCCCAGCAGCCCGCTGAGCGGCGGCAGCATTCTTGGCGATAAGACCCGGATGTCGATGCTTGCCCGGGCGGAACGCGCCTTTATCCGCCCGGTGCCCACCAGCGGCTATCTGGGAGGCACCAGCCGGCGCACCCGCGAATTAATGCTGTTGTGCGAAGCGGCGGGTTATGACGTCGTCATCGTGGAAACGGTGGGGGTGGGTCAATCCGAAGTGGATATCGCCCATCTGGTCGATTGTTTTTTGTCGTTGCAACTGGCTGGCGCGGGCGACGAATTACAGGGTATCAAAAAGGGCATCATGGAAATGGCGGATATCATCGTTATCAATAAAGACGATGGCGATAACCACCAAAAAGCCTTGATGACTCGGCAGATGTATCAGGCGGCGTTAAATATCATGCGGCATAAATACCCGGCATGGTTACCGCCGGTATTGACCTGCAGCGCGTTGGAACAACAAGGTATTGCCGAAGTTTGGCGCAGCATTACCGATTTTTACCGGCAGATGGCGCAGGATAATCAGCTTGATGAGCTCCGCAAGCGGCAATATCTGGAATCAATACATAAGCAGATTGAAGAAAATACGCTTCAGGCTTTATTCGCCCGCAGTGACATTCAATCCTGTTATCAGCAGGCGTTACAGCAAGTGGAAAATCACTGCTTATCGCCGCGGGCGGCGGTAAATAACGTCGTTAAATATATTTGCGATAAAATAATTGACTGAGGGTTTTTATAATGGCTTATGACTATGTAAAAGTTTTGATTGAAAATCGCGTGGGTATTATTGAATTCAACTATGCAAAAAAATTGAATGCCCTGAGTGCGATATTTATCAAGGATATTCTCCAGGCTTTGGAAGATTTGAATAATATCGATATCCGTTGCGTTATTTTACGCGCGCCTAAAGGCAGCAAGGTTTTTTCCGCCGGCCATGATATCAGCGAATTGCCGAAAACCCGGCGTGATCCTTTGGCTTATGATGATCCGTTGCGTCAGATTACCCGCGCGATACAAAAATTCCCCAAACCGGTTATTTCCATGGTGGAAGGGAGTGTGTGGGGCGGTGCATTCGAATTGATTATGAGTTCGGATATTATCATAGCCAGCGACAAGTCGACGTTTTCCATGACCCCGGTGAATTTGGGCGTGCCTTATAACCTGGTGGGCATCCACAACCTGACTCGCGACGCCGGTTTCCATATCGTCAAGGAAATGATCTTCACGGCGATGCCTATTTCCGCGGAACGCGCTTTGGCCGTTGGTATTCTTAATCACATTGTCGATCCGCAGGAACTGGAAGAATACACCATGAAAATGGCTTGTGTCATTGCGGAAAAAGCGCCGCTGGCCGTGGCCATTATCAAAGAGGAATTACGTGTGCTGGGCGAAGCGCATACCCTTAATTCCGATGAATTTGAACGTATCCAGGGATTACGGCGCGTGGTGTACGACAGCGATGACTATCAGGAAGGAATGGCGGCCTTTAAAGAAAAACGCAAAGCAAACTTCCTTGGCCGTTGATTTCTATTCGCTCACTGAATAATGGAGCAATAAGATGGATCAGGACTTCGCAATAATGACCCCGGATGAAGCCGCGGAGTTGATTTTGCATGGCAATATGGTGGCTTTTAGCGGTTTCACTCCGGCGGGGGCGCCTAAAGCCCTGCCGGAAGCTATAGCACGGCGGGCGATTGCACTGCATGAACAAGAGATACCGTACAAGATAAAATTATTGACCGGCGCGTCCATTGGCGCGTTGGCAGATAATCAGCTGGCGGAGGCTAATGCCCTCGAATGGCGCGCGCCCTATCAGACCGCGCCCGTTTTGCGCGAGAAGATCAATCAGGGGGAGATCAATTTTGTTGATTTGCACCTGAGCGAAGTGGCGCAAATGGTGAATTATGGTTTTTTCGGCCCGATTGATATCGCGGTGATTGAAGCCTCGGCTGTGACGAAAGAAGGCCGGATTTATTTGACCAGCGGTATCGGTAACGCACCGGTGTATTTACAACGGGCGCATAAAGTCATCATTGAGTTAAATAGCTACCATTCGCCAAGAATAAAAGAAATGGCTGACATCGTTTCGCTTGGCGCGCCGCCGCTACGCAGTATGGTCCCGATTTTTCATACGCTGGACCGGGCGGGCGAAAATTTTGTGCAAATCGATCCGAAAAAAATTGTTGCCGTGGTACCGACGCACTTGGCGGATCAAATCAAGGAATTTGGCGAGGAAAATCCGCTTTGCCGACAGATTGCGCATAACGTTGAATCCTTTTTGCTTACGGAATTACAGGCGCAGCGCATTCCCCCCAGCTTTTTGCCGTTGCAAAGCGGCGTGGGCAATATCAATAATGCCGTGCTGAAAGCGTTGGGTGAAAATCCGGAAATACCGCCATTTATGATGTATTCCGAAGTGCTGCAATCATCCGTGGTGGATTTGCTTGAGCAAGGCAGAATTATTGGCGCGAGCGCATCCAGTTTGACCGTGCCGCCCAATGTGTTGCAGCGCATTTATGGCAATATGGACTTTTTCAGTGAGCGTATTGTGCTTAGGCCGCAAGAAATTTCCAATAATCCGGAAATCATCCGTCGTCTGGGTGTGATTGCCCTGAATGTGGGACTGGAATTTGATATCTACGGCCATGCCAATTCCACCCATGTCGCCGGCGTTAATTTGATGAATGGCATCGGCGGCAGCGGCGACTTCGAGCGCAATGCTTACTTGTCGATATTCATGGCGCCCTCCATCGCCAAAGGCGGCAAAATATCCACCATTGTGCCGATGTGTTCCCATGTGGACCATAGCGAGCACAGCGTGAAAGTGATCATCACGGAAAATGGCGTCGCCGATTTACGTGGGTTATCGCCGATTCAGCGGGCGGAAACCATTATCGCCAATTGCGCCCATCCCATGTATCGGGATTGTCTCTATCATTACCTGTCTTTAGGCAAGAAAGGCCATATTCATCATGATTTGGCCCATGCATTTGATATGCATCGCAACCTGATTGAGCATGGCACTATGCTGTCATAAATCATGCTGTCATAAATCATGCTGTCATAGATCAGGCTGTCATAATTCAGGGAGCGGGTCGGAGGTGGTGCCGTTGCGGTCATCCTGCACGGCTTCCACCAATTTGCCGATCATTTTGCAGCTTCTAAGGGAATAGAGAAATTCAGGCATGTACATGGGTTGATTGGGTGCGTCAAAATATTTCAAAATGGCCGGATTAACGAAACGATAGGCGAAATGGGGCACCACCGTGATGAATTGCCCGCGACTGACGGCGCTGATTTTGGCCAGAAAACTGTAAGGGCGGTAAATGATGGTCGGCGTGATGCCGGCATGGCGGAAATGCGAATCGATCAGTGATTCGAAATTTGCCCGGTGCTGAAAGCGCATTTGCAGCCACGGCAAGGTATGCAACAGCTCGCTGGCGGGGACATTATCATGGATACGCGAGGCCAGAAAACCCAGCCTGAGCGGCTCCAGTGGAGTGATCAGCATACTGGAGATTTCTGAAATGCGGGTGGAGGCCTGTTGCGGCGAGATAATCATATCCACATCATGATCCAATAAGCTGGACACCAGATCGCTTTCATTGAAATCGAAGGGTTTAGTGGTAAAACCGTCAAATTTATCCCCCAGGCTTATTAATTGATCGAAAATCATGGTGGGGTAGGCGGTATCTATGCCGATAACACAACTTTTCTGGTGGCGATTGACCGCCAGCATAATATCCGTATCAATACTGGCCAGCCGTTGATAGATAGGATAGAGCATCTGATAAAGCTCTTGACCGGCTTTGTTCAAACTGATGCTGTTATCCGTGCGGGAAAACAGCTCATACCCCACCATTTCCTCTAATGCGGCAATGCTTTTGCCGAACGGCGAGGCGGTCATGTGTAATTTTTCCGCGGCTTTGGCGATATTATTGGTTTGCGCCAGCACAATAAAATTAATTAACTTTTTTGATACAAAGACGCTCATTTTTTGCTACTCACAGACGGCAACACCCTTATCGTCAACGGTTATTAACCCCTACCATTGTTGTTAGAATTAACAAATTAACATTACGCGTAAAGAGAAATTCATCACATTCTTTCGATCCTGTATGGCGTAAATGACAGACCGCCTGCTTACGCAGGCAAGAAATTGTCAATGCCTGTTGCGACCGCCGTGGCGCCAGGCGGCGGTCGCCGCAGTGCCGTTGCTGGGAATCCGTCGTCGTCTGAAACCGCTATGCGCCGCCGTCGAAAGGTTTGGTGAACGGATACTAAATGTAACTGCCGCCGAATTTACGCTATCCATTCCCTTTCGATAGGCTGGTATGTGAACCACGCTGGCCGGTTTCCAGCATCTTGAATTATAGCGGGCCCAGGTTTATTGGCCTTAATCATTGCTCACGTCTTCATATACCCCAAACTGATGTGGGGAATTGAACCAGTTTGATAGGTATTTCAATTCATCAATGGAGAGAATAATGTCCAGAAATGCCTGTTCTTTGATATGGGGACTGTCAAGATCAGTGAGGCAATATTCACTGTAAATCTGATAGAACAGCGCAAGAGACGTCGGACTCAGATCGAATTGTTTGATATTTCGCGGGGCATATTTTTCTTTTGACATGAGTATATTAGCGATATCGATATAGATAGGCGGAATATATTGATATATGCGTTTCTGGTGCAACAATGCCTGGGGATCAACCACACTGTGAACCACTAACATCAGATCATGTAATTGGCGATGATTTTGTTGCGCCTGTTTGCGCTGCGGGTTGTCAATGGCATGTATGGCGGCTCGTTCGGCTGGATTTAAGCTATTCTTTAGCGGCTGATAAATTTGGAACCATTCAGGCCTTCGTTCTTTGATTTCCGGTTCGTTCAGCAAAGGATACAGATGAACAGGAATGTTGAAATGATCAGCTAGAATTTGCGCCATAGAATAGTGATCGCCATAACCACCGTAACAGGTACGCAGTATGATGATATCAAGATAATCCAGATCGAATTGCAAATTGCCAAGATAAGGTAATCCCCGAAGAACGTCCGCAAATTCAACTGGGTCTAGACCATTGACCATGAACGGCGCGCCAGTCAGAGAAATATCCAATGTCTTTTGTGTCTCTCTTATCAAACTGATCCGGCAATTGTCGCCTAAAAGCATCTGTTCGCGTGTTATGGGCTGTGCGTGCGTTTGACCGGCTAGAAAGGTTGGTAAATACGGCCTAGGGCCAGTGCGCAAAACATCTTCAGCGAGAACATCGATTTCGTCGCTCATACCCACTGTGGTGCCGGCGAAAACCGTTAACTTATAGCCGGTATACCACAATTCCAATTTACCCGCCGTAAACTTGCCCAGATGTTCCGCGATGATGAGAGAAACCCGATCTGGTAAACCAGGATCAAAAAAGCTGTTGCCAAAACCAGTGAAACGGCCCTGCCCCAGACTTAATAAAAGATGTTCCAATCGCTCGGAGGGTCCTATGAATGCCAATAATTTTCCCGCATTGACTTTTAAAAGATCATCCAGAGAAGTTATCTGCCGCTTGACACTGAAGATCTCGCTTGCTTTACCGGCATATCTCAGCGCCTCATTGATAAGTTTCAGCGCTTTTGCCATATCTTCTTCAGACAATTCCCCCCAGCGCATTAACAGCTTCAATGGATATTCTTCCATTGAAAGGGTAATGTTACGGTTGAAGCGCAATGAGCGCATTGCCCCGATTAAATTGCCGCTGAATCGAGGTGTGGCAGGGGTATGCCCCGGTTGGCGCGTAAAGGGCAGTCCACTGACAAGCAGTGATCGATACCAAAAAGGCTCTTTAAGCAAAAAACCGTCCTGAATATAATAAATTGGTGATAAGGCTTCCCGAAATTGAAAGGTTTTGGCATCCGTAATCAGTTCGAAATCTTTATATTTGATCAACTCATACTCTGAGGAAGTATCAATGCCGTAATTGATAAGCCATTCACTTTGTGTGAAAACATCTTTATTATAATGCGTTTTTAAATGAGCGCGCATCTCATATAAGTCTATGACATAAATTTTATCATTAATGTCTATTCGTAAAGCGAAGTGAATTTTAGGACGCAAATCATTTTCATTGCGCCATGAAATAATTGCACGAAATCTGACTATACCATCATTCCTGCCGTTAATCTCCGCCATTGCTTTAATGGCTAATTGGGCGTCGCCGCTATGCGGTTTTATCTGCATTAAATCGACTATTTCTTTGCGAAAGAAAAAAGTACCATAAAATTGGTCAAGAAAATCCTCATGTTTAGCTTTGCCCCTAATCAGTTCACGTACGAAAGTATTCTGATATAAAAAAAACCGCAATGTCTGTTTGTTTAAAACGGTTGTTTCGTCCAGATCTTCGGCAACGTGATTAAACGTGGGTATTGACTCGAATTGGATGGTATCTAGACCGGAGATTTTTTCTTGATTTAAATCATAAAAACTGACAGAGGAGTGTCTTCGATCTGATTGCAAATAATCAAGGTTAACCCATTTCCCGGCAGTGGTTTTTTTTACTCCAATGCCAGGTTTGTTGTCGCCGAGTATTTGATTATTGATTACATGCCAGTTAAGTTGTCCAGGATGTTTGACGACCTCAAAAAAATCGGTTTCATCTTTAATGTAATAATGTACGGTAGGATTTGAATTATCAATAAAAATGTCATCAGCCAACCTTGTCAATACTGTTTCATCCACCTCAGCCCGCCATTCCTTTCTTAAGGCCAATTTTTGGTCGATTTTTTTTCTGGTAATATCATTGCTAAAGGAGATCCTTTGCTGAACGCTGTCAAATATTCGGGTCCTGAACTTGTCAAACACACTGCTTGTCAAGGGCAGAGAAGTGAGAGGATTGAAAAATGACAAGAGGTTGCTTGTCGTAATTTTAGCGCTTTTCAAGCCCACTTCCGGCAATACGGAAATAAGTTCATTTATAATAAATTGCTTAATCAGCGCTGGAGGGACTTTTTGCTCTATAGCTTTATTAATAATATTTTTAAACGTCAGGTCAGTTATTTTTCTTATCCCGGCACCAATTGAAATCAGCATCATCGTCAGATCGAAGAGATCAAATATAACTTCATGAAAACTGTATTTATACTCAGAATCATGCCAGTGATGGCAAATCACTTGAAAAAAAGGAATAAGATGTGCAATATACTCCAGCCATGTGTAGTTTCTTAATGTCGTTTTCAATCTATCCGAAATAGTTAATAAAGTCGCTTGGTTAAGATAATCAAGTGTTGTAATTAAGGGTAACGTTGCGCCATTGATAAGTTGCATTTCCTTAGTGTGAACAATATAAGGTGTGATAATGGCCATAATATCTTTTTGTTCCAGGGCCGCCAATGTATACGCCGGAGCTTGTGTATGCGCCAACTCGTCTTCTGGCTTCTTTAAAATAATTCCTAAAATTTCGGAGAAGCCGGCATGGTTTTTATTGTCAGCAGAAAACAGAATCTGGAGATCATGTTCATTGGCGGATATATGTGATCGTCGTTCTATAGTCTGACTGAAGTCATTATTCTGCCAACCATTAATGATGCGAGAAATAAAATTATGATGCTGTAGCGCAGTAATATCTTTAATGAAAGAAAAAGAGAGTAGTGTGGAAGCCAGAATAAGTTTACCGCTTTTTAACTTAATTATTGATATGTAACCTATGTTGTCCGCTGGAGAATAAAATGAGTTACCAGGCGTCAAAGTATTATGAACATAATTTCTTGAATAAATCTTAAAGGTATAAATATTCTTTGGTGGATAAAATAAATCCATGGAATGTAGATTTTTTTTGAATAAACTCCTTATGGTGAGATATTGCGCTTCTGAGAAAGAGTCATGCAACTTATATTCGATGAACTGTTGATAATAATCTTCTAATGATTCTTTTTCATCAGATGTAGATAGTTTATAAACACTGGTGAAACTCTCTTGGAATCTTGATTTTAAATCATACAAAAATAAATTTTGTATTGTTATAAATTTATTGATGACGTAAACTGATAATTGATTTGTAGTTGTATCATCAATTTCCTTTCTTTTTTGTGACATAAACCAAAATGCAGCCGAGCGGACCAAGATCTCTAAATTTTCCTCTAGAATTTCTTGTTCATATTTTTGCAGTAAAAAATGGTCTTGACTTTTGATTTCGTCATATTGTGAGTAACTTTTCATGGCTGCTATCTTAGCATTCATGATAGTTTGAATTTCGGTTGTTCCTTGAATATACAAGTGATTATTAATAAAATACATCAAACTGTCATTAAAAAGCTGCTGTAATTCTTGAATATAAATTAACATAATTAATGATTTTTTGGTTTTATTTATTATATTTCGATAATCGCTGTACCATTCATTGTCGTCTAATGCTTTTAATTTTTCTATCTTGCCGGTTTTGATTAGATGGGATAAGGTTTGATACGTTTTTTGCATCGAGAAAATACTTCTTTCCTGCCAGCTCATCGCGCTTTCATTAGGAGTTTCATTTTGTCTGGTAAATTCAATTATTTTCAGCAAATAATCAAGATGTGGATAGGCGTTATCCTCTTGATTGATAAAACTAAGAATTTCTTTGGTGGAGAGCTTATCCATATATTCGTAAGTTAATTCTTGCTCATTTTCATCAAGCAGGCTTGAATATTTGTTTTGTTGTTCAGGTAAAATTAAATAACGGCTGTGTACACTGATATCATTAATCCTGTTGTATTCAAAAATCAAGTAATACCTTAATTCAAAAAGCTGATCAATCAGGGCCGCTCTATTATCATAGACAATGGATTGGTAGATCTCTTTACTATTTAAATATATGACGCGATCTATAGTATGATCTCCGTCAAAAGTTAAGTGAAGGCAGTATTTTTCATAAGCTTGTTGCATAAGAATAGTACTTTTAAGTAATTTTTTAAGATGTATTTTTTTAGGTGTTGTTTCCTTTCTTATTTTTTCAATCAAATTATCCTTGACTGTTTGTAATGAGAGATGATTACTGGATTTAACTGTTTCCGATATGATATCATAATCGACAAGTATAAGAGCTTCAGCTAAAATACGATAAGTATGGGTTAAGTAATCGCTGATTTTAATCTGACCTTTTATATAATTGTTTATTTTTACGAGACTTGTAGAGGATAGATGAGCAAGCCGGTAGTAATCGATTATGGATTCCAATTGTTGCTTGCAGATAATTAAATCAAAAGCACGGCTATTATTTTTTAGATAAAGACCACGATGAAATATTTCTACAATTTCTTTGCCAATGAATTTGTCAAACGTTAATAAAATATCCAGTGACTCTGTCATGTCACTATTTGCCAGGAAATATTTTTCTTCAAGACTCTGGATAAACGCTTTGGCCTCATTATTAGCAATAGTGATTTTCCTATCAATATGTTCGATACTGTATTTCATCACGGAAACACTACGAGGCGGTGAGTTTAATCGTGGTTCATCGGCAGCTGCGCCGGGTTTATCATTGTTCCCCGTAACAGTTGGCTTTTCGTGATCCACTGGCGGGGGTTGTGGTTGTGATTCGCCGGCGCCGATTTTTACGACAAATTCCGCATGAGCGCTGTAAAGATTTTCGTTTGGCGAATGATTAACTTCTTGAGCCAGGGTTTGCGGGAAGGACAACGGATCGCTTAGCCCGGCCAACCAACCGCTGACTTTGCTGCCGAAAAGTTGTGCGTTATGCCACAAGGTACTCAAGGGCTGTATACGAGACGATGCGACATGATGATTAACAGGCGAGAAATGCCTGTGAGTATCCATCGAGGGTGCGGTGCCAACGCGGCCAGGCGGTAGTATGGCGGCATAATCGTTGCAAACCTGATTCAGGTGGTCCACCAGACAAATCAAGGAGTCCCAAAAACCCATAGGTGGTTGTGTTACGGCTTTGTCCAGATAGTGGTATTCCCCATCGGATACCAGCAGCTTGTTTTGCAAAAATCCGGCATAAATGATTTTTCCGCTGGGCAGTGTTATCCGTTTGGTCGGGACACTTTCTGATTGGCCGCCCAACGCGATATATTTTTGGCTATTCCCCGTAAGCAGACAGTCTAGATTTTTTTTTAGTTCAATAGCGCAGTCAAGTAGCCTATCAACCTTTTGCGCGGCCTCCGGCGTTTCTTCATCACAATATTCATCACATGGCGGCTGACTCAAATCGTCAGCAGAGAGAGTTGAAATATTTTCAACCTTATTGATTGCACAAACGTAGCTAGCTGAACTCACCGCAGGATTGCCGGCCAGATAACGTTCATTACCAATATTGCTGGCCAGGGAAGTTTTGTGACCATTGCTTATTAACATGACTATTTCCTTCTAAAATAGTTGCAGAAAGATATTTGTAATCATATTCCTTAAATAGGCATGGATCGCTATTGGAATTTTTTTTGAATATACAGTAAATAAGCCATAAATAAAGGCCGTTTTACTTTTTTTATTTTTGGACATTATAATAGTTAAGGCGCCATTATTAATTTAAATTAAGAATATTATTTGCAATAATCTAATGTTTCATCTAACAAAGATAATATGGCATGGGTATGCTTTTTATTGTGAATTAATGGTAAGTTTGATCTGATTGATTTTCGTCAATGGGTTGATGTTATTATCTCATGCTCAGTTTAAGTAGAACGTGTGCCGATGGCAGCGGCAGGTGCGGCGTCCGATGAGCGATACGCCGGCAGAACCGGCGGCGGTAATTTTGTGATTGATTAACACGATGAAATAGAATTCATAATTTCCGTCATTAATACAGCTGGTATACCCTAAATAATTCGAGTTGCAGGAAGGCGGCGACGCAGCGAATCCCCAGGAGCTTACTCAGGCAAGTGACTGGGGTGAGCGAGGAAAGCCAACGCACCTGCAACTTGAAGTATGACGGGTATATACTCCTAGGATATGAACCGTGATGAGGAGTTTCTCAAATTCCCTCGTTACCTCAACGCGTGTAATTTTTGATAAGGACTTACGTCGATGAACAAACTTCCAGTTGTCGCTGTGCTGGGCTTGGGCGCCATGGGTCATGCTTTCGCGGCAAATTTGGTGAAAAAAGACTTTACCGTCCATGCTTGGAATCGTACGCGCCAGCGCGGCGAAGATTTGGCCGCTGCCGGTCTGAAACTGGCCGATACGCCGCGGGACGCGGTGAAAGACGCCGATGTGGTACTGGTCATGCTTACCGATGCCGCGGCGACGGAAGCAGTGATCATTGGTGAAGGCGGCATTATCAACCACCTGAAACCAGCAACGATATTGGTACAGATGGGCACTATCGGCATGGCGTCCACCGATAAATTAACGGCGGCGGTCGCGGTGGCGCGTAGCGATGTGATTTTCCTGGATGCGCCGGTAGCGGGTACCAAAACGCCGGCGGAGAATGCGCAAATCACGGTGTTGGCCAGTGGCGATCACGCCCGTGCCGCGGCCGTCGAACCGGTATTCGGCGCTATCGCCAAGGGGACCAAATGGCTTGGCGCCGCCGGCGCCGGTTCACGGATGAAATTGGTGGTTAACGCCTGGCTGGTGGCCATGGTGCAAGGCATGACTGAAAGCATACAGCTTGCCGAGCAATTGGGCTTCTCCGCCGATGATTTCTGGCAAACCATCGATGGCGGACCCCTGGCGGCGCCTTATGTTAAAAACAAGATTGGCATGATCGACTCTGGCGATTATACACCGCAAATGCAGTTATCTTTGGCCTTGAAAGATGCCAATCTGGCGCTTGACGCCGCCGGAGATAATGACATGCCGGGCCTGAGCGCTATCGCTGAGCTTTGGCAGCACGCTGTGGATGCCGGTTACGGTGAAAATGATCTCGCCGTGGTTTACCGCTACCTGAACGCCAAGAAATAGGGTTATAACGCCCCACGGCGGAGAAGCACGCCAAGTGGGGCCGCATCGACGACATCCGTCAGAACGCCCATACCGCTTTGCGAATGGCGATGGCCTTGGGTATCAGCCCCAGCGCATAAAACCGGTCGGCAATCTGTTGTTGTTCACGCACTGTCTGCGCATCCATGGCGCGGGCTTCATGGCGGCAGCGCGACAGGGCGATTTTCAGCGACGCCGGCGACATGCCGTGTTCAAGCGACAGGTATTGCGCGGCCTGCTCAGGAGACTCCGCCATAAAGTGGCCGTTTTGCTGTAATAATTCCATTATCTCCGGCAACATATCCCCTGATTGTTCGGCAAATTGCCGGCGCGCCAGATAAAATTGCTGATTCAATACCAAATGAGTGCCATCGGCGACCACCCGATAATTGCCCGAGCGCTGAGCATCGCTTAACAGCGGGTCCCACAACATCCAGGCATCAACGGAAAGGTAGTCCGAAGACGTCAGCGGAAATTTGGGCGGCGCGTAAAGGATGCGGACATCATCCAACGCAAGCCCTTGCTCTTCCAAAAGCTGGATCAGCAAATAATGCACATTCGAACCTTTATTGACCGCGATCCGTTTACCCTTTAAATCCGCGCCGCTGCGAATAGCGCTGCCGGACGGCACTACCATGGCCACGCTTTGTGGCGCGGGTGGTTCATAGGCAAGGTAAACGAAGGGCGTATCCTGCGCCTGGGCGAAAATAGGCGGCACTTCGCCGGTGGTGCCGAAATCTATTTCATCGTTATCCAGCGCATGGAGCAATTGCGGTCCGGCGGGGAATTCACTCCATCTCACATGAATGCCGCGATGGTCGAACAATTTTTCCAGGCTTCTGCGCGCTTTAACGATACCCAGATTGCCGTATTTCTGATAACCGATACGGATTTCGCGTTTATGCGCAGAGCTGAACCGTTCGCGTCCATCGGTTCCCGCGACGCGCCGGCGTGGTTTAACCATGCCGAAATGGGCCAGATGGGTTCGCAAGGTATTACGGCTGATGCCCAGCAGTGCGGCGGTCTGCAACTGATTGCCGTCATTGAGTTCAAAAGCGCTGCGCACCAGCGTACTGACCATGCGATCAAATAATTGACCGGGTTCGTTGAGTAGTTGCTGGCGGATAAAACGCTCCAGATCATTCTCGTGGCCGCCGGTCGCCTCGGTCAGCGCCGCATTGAATTTCAATTGCTGCGGCATTATCAGCGTGTCATTACCGAGCAGCACCGCGTTGTGCAGCGTGTTTTCCAGTTCGCGCACATTGCCCGGCCAGTGATACTGCAGTAGCGCCAGCAACGTTTCCGGCGCCAGTTGCAATTCGGAACGGCCCAGTTGTTTGGCGTAAAGGCGCAAAAAATAATCCGCCAATAGCGGGATATCCTCCCGCCGCTGCCGCAGCGGCGGCAAGGTCACCGACGCGACGTTCAGCCGATAAAACAGATCTTCCCGAAAACGCCGTTCACGAATGGCGTTAGCCAGATCCACATGGGTGGCGGCTATCACCCTGACATTGACTTTGAGCGGTTTGCGCGAACCGACGCGGGTAATTTCCCGTTCCTGCAAGACGCGCAACAATTTTACCTGCAATGGCAGGCTTAATTCGCCGATTTCATCCAGTAACAACGTGCCGCCTTCCGCCGCTTCAAACCACCCCTGGTGAATGGCGTCCGCGCCGGTAAATGCGCCTTTTTCGTGACCGAACAGTTCCGATTCCGCCAGGCTTTCGGTTAACGCGCCGCAGTTAACGGCCAGAAAAGGCTGATGGCGACGCAGGCTATTATGGTGCAGATAGCGGGCGACCACCTCTTTGCCCGTGCCGGTTTCACCCACGATGAGCACTGTGGCGTCCGTGGGGGCGAGACGATCAAGCATACTTTGTATTGCCCTGGACGCCGGATCGATAAGCGTCGGCGGCTCAGGAGATAAAGCGTATTGCGAGTTCTGCATAGGACGGCTCCAGATCGATTGGCGGAACAGAATGATAATCATTACGTCACATTCCCGGCCAAAAAAGCTTACCCCAAGCGGTTTGCCCGGGCGAGGCCTTTTCGGGCGCCCACTGTTGACAATGCAACAGCGGGTGGGCATTCGCTGCTGCATGCGCAACAAACAACTAGCAGAAAAATTCATTTAACCTACTGAAAATAATATAAAAATAGCATTGTTAAAATTGGCATGCTCTGTGCTAACCGTTTTATAACCAAAGGTTAACTTCCTTTCGATAAATTATGAACATCGTTATATAGGGAATGCATAATGACTCAGTCAGTCACCGATAAATTGAATGTTTTCTGGTTTCTGCCCACCCATGGAGATGGCCGTTACCTTGGCACCGCCGAGGGCGGCAGATCAGTGGATTTGCCCTATCTCCAGCAGGTGGCGCTGGCTGCGGATAATCTCGGCTACTACGGCGTCCTCATCCCGACCGGTAAAAGCTGCGAGGATTCATGGCTGGTGGCCGCCGCGCTGGCGCCGATCACCCGCCGCTTGCGTTATCTGGTGGCGGTAAGGCCCGGGCTGCAACCGCCGAGCCTGGCGGCGCGGATGACCGCCACGTTGGATCGGTTATCGCAGGGGCGCTTGTTGGTTAACGTGGTGACCGGCGGTGATCCGGTGGAAAACAAGGGCGACGGTATCTTTCTTAGCCATGCCGAGCGTTACGAGGTGACGGAGGAATTTCTGACAGTGTACCGGCGGTTGCTGAAAGGCGAACGGGTGGATTTCGCCGGCAAACATATCCAGGTCGAAGGCGCGGAACTGTTGTTTCCGCCGGTGCAACCGGACGGACCGCCGCTGTATTTCGGCGGTTCCTCGCCGGAGGCCATGGAAGTGGCGGCCGGTCAGATCGATACCTACCTCACCTGGGGCGAACCGGTGGCGCAGGTGGCGGAAAAACTCTCCGCGGTCCGCCTGCGGGCCGAGCAATTGGGCCATGAATTGAATTACGGCATCCGGCTGCATGTCATTGTCCGGGAAACGGAAGAGGAGGCATGGGCCGCCGCCGAACGACTGATAAGCCGCCTGGATGACCAAACCATCGCCGCGGCGCAAAAAATATTTTCCCGCATGGACTCCGCCGGCCAACAGCGCATGAGTCAATTACACGGCGGCTCCCGCGACGGTCTGGTTATCGGTCCCAATCTTTGGAGCGGGGTCGGGTTGGTGCGCGGCGGCGCGGGCACCGCTTTGGTGGGCAATCCGCAACAGGTGGCGGACCGCATAAAAGAATATCAGGCGCTGGGTATCAAAAATTTCATATTTTCCGGTTATCCGCACCTGGAAGAGGCCCACCGTTTCGCGGAACTGGTTATGCCCTTGCTGCCGCTGGCCGAACCGCCCCGCCAGGACAGCGGCAAGGTCAATACCGGTCCGTTCGGTGAAACCATCGCCAATGATACGCGCCCCGGCAAACCGGGCAAGGTGTCCTGATGACGGACCGTTATCGTATTGTGATAATCGGCGGCGGCTTTACCGGCACGGCACTGGCCATTTATCTCGGGCGTCAGGCGCAACAGCCGCTAGAGGTCACGGTGATAGAACCGCGCGCCGCGCTTGGCGGCGGCGTGGCGTATTCCACCACGGACCCGGCGCATCGCATCAATGTTCCGGCGGCGAAAATGCAGCTTTCCGATGCCGAGCAGGGCGACTTTGATCGCTGGTTCCGGTCCGGCGACGAGCTGGCGCGCGATCCGCAGGCGCTTTGGCGCGATGGCGCAGTCTATCCCCAGCGCGGCGCGTTCGGCCGTTTTATCGCCGCGCGTTTCGCTGAAACCGCAAGCCGCAGCCTGGCTACGCTGCGCCATCTGCAGGACCGTGCCGTCGACTGGCGGCCGACCGCCGCCGGCGCCACAATCGTCACCGCGGGCGGCGAGCGGATCGACGCGAATATCACCATCCTGGCGGTCAGCCATCCGCCGCCGTCATTGCCAGCGCGATTGGCGCTGGCGCTAGGTCAGCATCCCGCGCTGATTGCCGATCCCTGGCGGGAGAATGCGCTGGCGACCGTATCGCCCACGGATAATGTGGCGATAATCGGCACCGGCTTGACCATGGCCGATATCGTGGCGTCATTGCAACTGCGCGGTCATCGCGGTCATATCACCGCCTTTTCGCGCAGGGGCTTGCTTCCGCGTCCCAATGTGACCGGCAGTGATGTCCTCTGGTCGATCGAACCACCGCTGGACTCGTCGTGCGCAACGACGCGCAACTGGCTGCGGCGGGTGCGTCAGGCTGTTGCGCAAGCGGCCGCCGAGGGCGTTCCCTGGCAGGCGGTGCTGGATGATGTCAGAACGCGCGGGCAGGCGTTGTGGCAACAGCTATCGACCTTGGAACAGCGGCGTTTCTTGCGTCATGTCCGGCCTTATTGGGACGTCCATCGTTATCGTATTGCGCCGCAAGTCAGCGCCTTATTGCAGGAAAAACAGCGGGCCGGCGTGTTTTGCGTGCTGGCGGCCCGGCTCGGCGATATCGCCGTCGACGGCGTCAATATCGAGCTGCACTTACGGCGGCGCGATGGCGGCGATGAGCATTTCACCGCGCAAAAATTCATTGTCAGTACCGGCCCGGCCCATGGATCGTTGGTGGACGACAATCTGCTATTACGCGGTCTTGCCGCGCTTGGGCAGATCCAACCGGATGAATTGGGGCTGGGACTGCTGGTGGATGCGCAAAGCCAGGCCATTGGGTTCACCGGCGAGGCTAATCGGCGGCTGCTGGTGGCGGGACCGGCGGCGAGAGGTCGTTTCGGCGAACTGATGGGACTGCCGCAAGTGGCGGAACATGCGCAATCCATTGCTAACGCGCTGCTTAGCAAGCTGCCCTCCCTTTCCTCCAGCGGCCGATGTCCCGCTTCCACACTGTAGGGTAGCGCCGTCGGCCTGCCGGCGATGCTCTGCGCACCGAGTTAATTCTATAACCAAAAAATGGACCCGCCCGGTTTTCGCTGTGCGGTACAGCCAACTGTGGAGAATGTTATGTCATCGCAACGAGAAATTCGCCTGAACGCTTTTGATATGAATTGTGTCGGCCATCAGTCGCCCGGCTTATGGGCGCATCCACGCGACCGTTCTTGGCAATACAAGGACCTGTCATATTGGGTTGATTTAGCCCGTCTGCTGGAACGAGGGAAATTCGACGGTCTGTTTATTGCCGACGTGCTGGGGGTTTACGACGTCTTGAACGGAAATGGCGATGCCGCCATTCGTCAGGCGACACAGGTGCCGGTAAATGATCCGCTGGCCTTGATAACCCCCATGGCGTTGGTGACCGAACACCTTGGCTTTGGTCTGACGGCGTCGCTGTCATTCGAACATCCGTATCCTTTCGCCCGCCGGCTGTCGACGCTGGATCATCTGACCAAAGGCCGCATCGGCTGGAATATCGTCACCTCCTATCTGGAAAGCGGCGCGCGCAATATCGGACAACAGACGCAAACCGATCATGACGCCCGTTACGACTATGGCGATGAGTATCTCCAGGTCATCTACAAATTGCTCGAAGGCAGTTGGGAAGACGGCGCGGTGTTGCGTGATCGCGAACGGCGCATTTTCAGCGATCCGAGCAAAATCCACCCCATCAATCACCATGGTCATTTCTTCCAGGTGCCGGGCATTCATCTGTGCGAACCCTCGCCGCAGCGCACACCGGTGCTATATCAGGCCGGGGCGTCCAGTCGCGGTAAGCAGTTCGCCGCTGAACATGCCGAGTGCGTATTTGTGGCCGCGCCATCAAAAATTCTGCTGAAAAAAACCGTGGCGGATATCCGTCGCCGCGCCGTCGAGGCCGGCCGCGACCCGCACAGCATCCTGATATTTAACTTGCAGACGGTCATCGTGGACGAAACCGATCGTAAGGCGCAGGAGAAATGGAACGAATACAAATCCTGGGTCAGTTATGAAGGCGCGCTGGCGCTGATCTCCGGCTGGACCGGGATCGATTTCGGTCAATATCAGCCTGATCAGGTGTTAAAACACATCCATACCAATGCCATTCAATCAGCGGTGGAAACCTTTTCCACCGCCGACCCCAACCGGCAATGGACGGTGCAAGGGTTGGCGGATTGGGTCGGTATCGGCGGCTTCGGCCCGCTATTGGTCGGCAGCCCGCAGACGGTGGCCGACGAATTGCAATCCTGGGTGGAAGAAACCGATGTGGATGGTTTCAACCTGGCTTATGCCGTGACGCATGAAACCTTCACCGATGTGGTGGAGTTATTGATTCCCGAATTGCAAAAACGCGGCGTTTTCAAACAGGACTATTCCGCCGGCACGCTGCGGGAAAAATTATTTCATCAGGGTGCGCGTCTGACCGCCCCGCATCCGGCGACGCGTTATCGTCAACCGAACGTGGTACCGGCAGCGGCCGGTTTTTGGGTTAATGAATGAGGTCGTTATCATGATTGAAATTGATCATCTGTTTAAAGGGTATCAGGCGCCGGACGGCAAACACGTCCAGGTGTTGCGGGATATTTCTCTGACCGTGCCGGCCGGCTCTATCACCGCGGTGGTCGGTCCGAGCGGCGCGGGCAAATCCACGCTGGCGAAATGCATCAGTTTGCTGGAAAAACCCAGTCGCGGCAGTATCCGCGTCAACGGCCAGGATCTGTCGCAATTATCGGGAGAAATATTACGACGCGAACGGCGCGCCATAGGGACGGTGTTTCAGTCATCGGCATTGTTGCGGCGTAAAACGGCGCGGGAAAATATCGCATTGCCATTGGAATATCTGGGTGTGGTGCCGCGGGATATCACTAAACGCGTCGATGAATTGCTGGCGAATGTCGGCCTGGCCGATAAAGCCGGCTATTATCCGGCGCAACTGTCCGGCGGTCAGCGCCAGCGGGTCGGCATCGCGCGCGCCCTGGCGCTGCAACCCCAGGTATTGCTGGCGGATGAAGCCACCTCGGGGCTGGACCCGGAATCCACCGCTGCCATTCTGGCGCTGCTAAAACAACTGCGCGATGATTTCGGCTTATCGATAATCCTGATTACCCACGAAATGGATGCGGTTCGTAACGCCGCGGATGCCGTGGCTGAAATACGCAACGGCAGCATTATTCAACAAGGGTTGGTGCGCGAATTACTGGCCGCGCCCGATTCGTTGCTCGGCCAACAATTGTTCCCGCTCAACGCCTGGCCCGCCACTGGCGAAGGGCTGCTATTTCAGGTGACCTACGCCGCTTATCAGCCGGTGGAACCCGATTGGATCAGCCGTATCAGCCGACAGCTCGGCGTTGAGATCGACTTGTTGGGCGGTCATGTGGAGCGGGTAGGGGACCGGTTGGCCGGCCGCTTGCAAGTGGCGATGCGTTTCAATGGCGCCGCGCACGCTACGGATGACATCATCAGCCGCCTGCATCGGCTGGGGGTGAACGCCGAACCCATAGGCGAACCGATGCCGGATCGCCGGGCATTACGGGAGGCGGTATGAAACCCGCCGCTGAAAGCGTCATCAGCCAGGATACGCCCTGGAGCCAGATACATCAGTTGATGCTGCCCGCTTATGGCCAAACCTGGCTCATGGTGGGCATCGTCATGGTGTTTGTGATAGCCATCGGCGGCGTGGTGGGCGTCACGCTATTCAATACCTCGGCGCGCGGTCTGTTTCCCCGGGCCACCCTGAACCGGGTCCTCAGCTGGCTGGTCAATATGGGACGTTCGTTGCCGTTTCTGGTCCTGATGGCGGCGCTTATTCCGTTAACCTTCCTGCTGACCGGCACTACCATCGGCATCCCCGCCGCGGTGGTGCCGATGATTGTGGCGGGCTCGCCGTTTTTCGCCCGGCTGGTGGAAAACGCGCTGCGGGAATTGCCGCCGGAAGTCACCTCGGTCGGCCTGGTTTCCGGCGGTTCGGCCTGGCAGATCATCACCCAGGCTCAGTTAAGCGAAGCATTGCCGGCCATTGTGGCGGCCATCACGCTCAATATTATTTCCATGATTGAATACTCGGCGATTGCCGGCACCATCGGCGCCGGCGGTATCGGGTATCTGGCGGTGGTCTATGGTTATCAACGTTTCGACAACCATATTATGATCGCCACCATCGTGGTGCTTATCTTGACGATTCAATTAATCCAATTCATTGGCGACCGGCTGGTCGTTGCTTTAACTCATCATCAGGGAAACGTTTAATCATGCAAAAACCCGAATTCGAGATTCGCAAAAAACAACGCTGGCCCTGGGCGCTGGCCGTGGTCGTGATAGCGGCGGCGATTGGCGGCGCTGTTTGGCAATATAACGCGCGCGCGCAGCAGCAGGTGCAATTCGGCAGTACGTTGAAAATTCATTTTGAACCGGCGATGGCCGGCGAGGAGCGGTTGATCCAATATGTCGGTCAGCATGTCGCGCCTGACTATGGCATCAAACTGGAAGCGGTGGGTTTGCAGGATCCGGTGCAGGCGGACCGGGCGGTGGCGCAAGGTCAATATGCCGGGACAATCTATCAGCATCAATGGTGGTTGAAACAGGTGGTGGATGCCAACGGTTTTAAACTGACATCGACATTGCCGGTTTTCCAATGGGCTTTCGGTATCTATTCCGACCGGTATAAAACGGTGCAGGATCTGCCGGAAGGCGCGGTGATTGTGGTGCCCAACGATGGCGCCAACCAGGGGCAGGCATTGTGGCTGTTGCAGCGTATCGGCCTGATCGGCCTGGACCCGGCGGTGGAACCGCGCACCGCGAAGCTCAAAGATATCAAGGATAACCCTCGTCATTTAAACTTTAAAGAACTCGATTTGTTGACTATGCCGCGCGCGCTGAATTCCGTTGATGCCGCCATCGGTTATGTGTCGCAATTTGACGCCGGCAAGGTATCGCGCGATAAAGGCATTTTATTCCCGCCGGCGCCAAAAACCTTTGCTTCGCAATTGGTGATTGGTACGCCCTATATCGGCGACACACAAATCGAAAAGCTGCAAAAGGCATTTGCTGATCCACGGGTGCAGCAATGGCTGCAAAGCACCGATGATCCCTTGGTGAAAGGCGTTCTGGTTCCGGTCAGCAAAAGCTAAACAGGGAACAAAATCCATCGTGGCTTTTTATTCGGATCAGGTTTTGCCTGGTCCGAATAACACGCCGGGATAGTCAAGCATGGCAAACGGGTCGCGATGTATTGGTCAGGAGGGCAGATTGGCGGGGTTAAAGCCGCCGGTGCGTCACACGGCGGATAGAGTAATCGATGGCGATTATCCCCCTATCGGGGCAAATTGCGCCTGGCGTTCCAACGCATGCACAAACGTCTCGAGGGCTTCCGTCAGCCGAGCTTCCAGTTCAGGCGTCAAGCGGGGTTCGCGGTCGTACTGGCTTATCTGCGTATCGTCGGCAAAGACGCCATAGAGAATTTCCTGCGCTTTCAGGGCGTTGAGAACCGGTTTCAACGCATAATCAAGAGCCAGCATATGGCCGACCGATCCCCCGGTAGCCACCGGCAATACCACTTTATGTTCAAGCGCGCGTTCCGGCAAGAGATCCAATAATGTTTTCAGTGCTCCGGCAAACGAGGCTTTATATATGGGCGTACTGATAATGACGCCATCGGCCTGCGCCAATTGGTCATTAAATACGGCCAACCCGGGACTGTCATAACGACCGTATAAAAGATCTTCAGGATTAAAATTGAATAAGTTCCATGGCATAACGTTAATCTCGCGTTGTTCCAGCCAATGCTGCGCTATCGTGAGCAGCGCTGTTGAACGCGAAGGAAAACGTGGACTGCCGGCCAATGTCAGAACGTTCATTATATCTCCTTAAGATACCCATCATTGGCTGAACTTTCCAAACTGGGTAGGTATATACCACACTATGCTGATTAGCATGCTTCATCTGAGAATGAAAAATTTACATTATAGTAACGATTTTATGACTTTCGGTCGGCCAGTTAAAATATCATTTATGGCTGATGATAGAAGAAAAAGATTGGTAGCTGGCGCCGCTGGCGACAGGTCATGCTGGAAAACAAGGTCAATAGCCGAGGCAAAATCGGGTTTACCAGTCTGGGTCGATGCAAGCTTCGTTTGCTTATTTTGAAATTGACTCTATTTTTTAGTGTGGGCAGTATGTAAACGTAAGGTTAACGTTCGCCATGACGTCGCCTGACAATAGTCTGTTTCGCCAGAATGGTTAAGGCGTTATTGTCGCCTGTTTCGATCCGCCGATAATTAAGTTCGATGCATAATGACGCATTAAAGAAATGATTCAATATTATACTTTTATTAATCTAAATAATTAACTTTATCTTAGGTATTGTCATGAAATATATTGTTCTGCTGCTAATGATCGTGTGTGCGTTGTATATTCATTATCGCGGCCGCGTTCGCTTTGGTTTTTGGCGGCAGCTTGCCGATCATTCCACATTTGTCGCGCCAATGAATGTATTCATGTATTTATTTTCCGCTATTCCCCTGTCGCCTTTTCACAGGCCAGAAGAGTTGCCCGAACTGATAACGCTGAAAAATCATTGGCGGATGATTCGTGATGAAGGCTTGGCTTTGCTGGAGCAGAGCGAGATTAAGGTTTCCGATAAATATAACGATGCAGGATTCAATTCTTTTTTCAAAACCGGCTGGAAACGTTTTTATCTTAAGTGGTATGAAGACAACCATCCTTCTGCGATTGCGTTATGCCCGCAAACAACCGCGTTATTACGTACGCTTCCTTCGGTGAAAGCCGCTATGTTCGCTGAATTGCCCGATGGCAGTCGATTACCTCGTCACCGCGATCCTTATGCGGGCTCTTTGCGCTACCATCTCGGCTTGCTGACGCCCGAAGATGAGCGGTGTTTTATCGAAGTTGACGGTCAGCGCTACAGCTGGCGCGACGGCGAGGATGTCTTGTTTGATGAAACCTATATCCATTATGCCGAGAACCTCAGTGGCAAGCAGCGGCTGATTTTGTTTTGCGATATCGAACGGCCAATGCGTTATCGCTGGGCGCAGGCGGTTAATCATTGGCTGGGACGTCACTTGATGAGCGCCGCGGTCGCGCCGAATTTAGATACTGACCGCACCGGCGCGGTCAATCGCGCTTTCAAATATATTTATGCCGTGCGTAAAGTAGGTAAATATCTGAAAAAGAAAAACCGGACCTTTTATTACCTGGTGAAATGGGTCTTGTTTGGCGGGATAGCCGTATTGGTGTTCAGTCATTTGTAACCCATGCAGGGCAGACCGCCATGATCCATTGTGGGGCATTAACCTGGTAAATCCAGTGCAAGCGCACTTGGCCAGTGCGGAAAGTTTGCCAACGAGCCAAACGGCAAATTTTCATCAAGCCCGCGCGTAGCCCGCCGATCTCGACTTGGCACGTATCATGCTGGAATTACGTGATGATTATTCCACCGGGAGATAACCGACTGCGGCTTTTTATCGATTGATTTTCTTGAAACCCCCGAGTTGAACGCACGGGAGTTGCCGTTCCATTTTCTTATTATATGGTGGTGATTATGGCTCAGGGTGAATTGAAACAGAAGTTGGGCTTGGTGGATCTGACTCTACTTGGGGTGGGATCCATGATCGGCTCCGGGTGGCTCTATGCCGCGCTGACCAGTTCGGGATATGCCGGTGCGCTGACCGGTTATTCCTGGATACTCGGCGCGATAATCGTTTTACTGATTGGCTTGGTTTTCGCTGAATTGGCCGCCGCCATTCCCCGTGCCGGCGGATTCGTCCGTTACCCCAATTATACTCATGGCAATGTGGTGGGTTTCGTTATCGGCGTCAGTTCCTTGCTGGCTTACACCAGTACCGCTGGTGTTGAGGTCGAAGCGGTCAGACAATATGCCATGTATTGGTGGCCGGCGCTGGGTAATGCGAACGGCGCGCCTAGCTTACTCGGTTTTGTAGTACAGATTTTACTCTTGCTGGGTTTCTTTTTGCTCAATTATTGGAGCGTCAGTTTTTTTGGCCGCGTTAATACCATTATCACTACCTTCAAATTTATCGTGCCGATAATGGTGATTATCACGCTATTCGGTTATTTCCATCGCGGTAATCTGGCGGTGCCGGCCCCACCGCCAGGCGGAATGCATGGCGTATTCTCTTCCCTCACCGGGGCCGGCATCGTTTTCGCTTATCTGGGTTTTCGTCAAGCGGTGGATTTTGCCAGCGAGGCGAAAAATCCTCAACGTAACGTACCCATCGCCATCATCCTGGCGATAGCAGTCAGTTTTGTGATCTATATTGCTTTACAGTTTGCTTTTATGGGGGCGGTGCCCGCCGATATTTTGTCAAGCCATGGCTGGGTCGGACTCAAACAAATCTTCCAATCTCCTTATGCCGATCTGGCGCGAAGCTTGGGGATTACCTGGTTGATTAACCTAATTTTGATTGATGCGGTGATTTCACCGGCCGGTACCGGTAATATTTATCTGGCCGGAGCCAGCCGGGTATTATTTGCCTGGGCCCGTAATGGTCATCTGTTCAAGATATTCGGCAAAGTAGATGAGGCCTCCGGTGTTCCCCGGGGGGCCTTGTGGTTGTCGTTGGTTCTGGCCATCGCCTGGACGCTGCCTTCGGAGTTTCAGGTTTGGGGCGGATTGATTGGCGCGGTCACCTCAGCAACGGTTTTCACTTATATGCCTGGCCCCGTCTGTGCGGGCTCTTTTCGCAAACGCTTGCCGTCGATGTTTCGGCCCTTCAAATTGCCGCTGTTCGGTTTATTGAGCCCGTTGGCCTTTATTGCCAGTACGCTACTGGTCTATTGGAGCGGTTGGTCAGTCAATGAGCTATTAATTCCCATCTTGATCATGGCTTGGCTGGTTTATGTGCTGTTTGGCAAGAAAGATCAGAACTTCAATCATGATTTATTTAGTTCCTGGTGGCTGCTGGTTTATTACATCGCGCTGGCTATTCTCTCTTATTTCGGTACTTTCGGTGGCGTCGGGGCCATCGGCGCGCCTTGGGATATGATTCTGGTGCTGGTTATTTCATTGGTCTGTTATTACTGGGGGATAGCCAGTAGCTTGGCGGTACCGGTCATTACTCGTGAAACAGATGAACTGCCGTTAAGAACCCAGGTTAATTCACCGGGGAAAACGTCAAGTTCTCTGCCATAACGCCAGACATTCGCGTCGTTTAGCGTGCGCGGGGCGGATATCAGTAATTTGCCATGGCCGCCGTTGCTGTCAGCGGCGGCAGGGCGCGGACGGAAGGTAGAATGATCGCGGTTTGACATGCATCGAGTATAATATAACGATGTGCTGCCGCAGGAATAAATCAATGACTCGTCACTTGAATAAAGACACCAAGATCTGTATGTCGCTGGCCGCCAGACCGAGTAATTTCGGCACCCGTTTCCATAATTTTCTTTATGACGCGCTGGATCTGGATTATCTCTATAAAGCTTTTACCACCACTGACTTGCCGGCGGCTATCGGCGGCATTCGTGCGTTGGGGATTCGCGGTTGTGCTATTTCCATGCCTTTCAAGGAAGCTTGCATACCCTTGGTCGATGAATTGGATGCGTCGGCGCTGGCCATTCATTCCATCAATACCATCGTCAATACCGAGGGTTATCTGAAGGCCTACAATACCGATTACATCGCCATCGCCACATTGCTTGAGCAATATCAGGTTTCCGCCGATAGCGTGTTTGTCCTGCGGGGCAGCGGCGGCATGGCGAAGGCGGTGGCTTGCGCTCTGAAAAATAGAGGATTGACGGAAGGATTTATTGTTGCAACTAATGAGAAAACCGGGCGGGATCTTGCCGATTTGTACCATTATGAATACCGTGCCGCCGATACGACCGGACTGCATGGCAGCCTATTGATCAATGCAACGCCGGTGGGAATGCAGGGCGGCCCGCAAGCCGATCAATTGTCATTTAGCCAAAGCGATGTGAATAGCGCCGCCGTGGTGTTTGACGTGGTGGCGTTGCCGGCGGAAACCCCGCTCATTCGTTATGCCCGTCAACAGCACAAAACGGTGATTACCGGCGCGGAAGTGTATGCGTTGCAAGCCATTGAGCAATTCGCGTTATATACCGGCATTCGTCCTGATCATGAATTATTCCTCAAGGCGGCGGCTTATTCGCGGCAATAGGTCGGGTAAAGAGAAGGGCCGGCTATTGTTCTGATGACCCGCTGAGCGACTTCATCAAGGGATCGTTAAAAGCAATAGCGTGGTCATGCTTGATAGAATCCATCTATGGGTTGTTGGTTTTACGATCGATATAAACGATTAGCAAAACAGAGAGCCAAGGTGTCTACTTAAAAATTAATTTAACGTCACTTCATATTTGATCAGAATAAGCGGTCAGGGTGATTAAACTCTCTTATCCGATATGCCTTCCGGATAAAAAAATTTTAAATAATAACTTATTTTTTTAAATAATCGATATCGCATATTTGTTATTATTTGATCTAGGGTATTCTGGAATGGGAATTCTGACACTGTTTTTTCCTGTCTTTGTCATCGCCTGTATCATTTTTGCCTCGTTATCGTTAGTTTATTTTCATTTCAGTCAGCAAAAAGCCTTCTCTTATCTTTCATCGTCGCGTCAGAGAATTTTTTTTGGCATGGCGGCCGGGCTTATTTCTCTTTTTCTACAGTGGCAATTTCTGATTTCATCAGGGGCTCATCCCGGCAATTTCGCCATGTTGCCTGTTATTTTTGCCACACTGATCGGTGGTTGGCTAAGCGGCCTGATTTCGATGGTGGTAGCTATGGTCAATGTGCATGCCGCATTGAATGAAAAAATAGCTATATTGTTGATATACTTGATTTTGCTTACGGTTAAGCTCTGGCGAAAACGGAAAAGGCGCATTAAAGTGATGTTCTACATCACGTTAAGTATCATATTTTGTGAAATGATCACATCATTACTGTCAACGGCGGCACATCCCCATTTCAGCTCCAGATTAGCTTATGTGGCTACCGAGTGTCTGTGCTTTTACATCACGTATTATACTTTGATCCGCAATAATGAATATGTGGAAGCCAGTCTTCGAATTAAAGATTTCGCCATGATAGATAGCGTCACCAGTTTGAATAATCGTAAAAGAATAGATCAAGAGATCGTCCGGCTGGCTTCGGAAAAGCAATCTTTTGGCGTGGGGCTTATCGATCTGGATGATTTTAAATTGGTCAATGATCGTTACGGTCATCTTATCGGTGATCAGGTATTGTATGAGATAGCGGAAATTTTTCGGGGCACGACAAGGGCCAGAGATTTTGTGGGGCGCTACGGGGGTGAGGAATTTCTTATTTTTATCCGGAATTCCGATCCGGTGACGGTAAAGCTGATTTGCCAGCGCATCCGTTTCGCTATTGAGAATACCTTGTTTTTACCTGATTCGTTACAACCATTTAATTTGACCGTGTCCATTGGCGTGAGTATGCGTCACGCCGGCTGCGATCTGAAGGCGTGTATCCAACAGGCGGATCTCGCGCTTTATGAGGCGAAACGACTGGGTAAAAATACCGTGGTGATGGCGGATAGTTTGCTCAATTCAGGACGTGATTTCGCTAGCCGGAAGTGATGTGCGGCAGCCAAAAGAGTGCTGCCGCCGGTCATGGTTAATCTGAAAAACCCTTCACTCGGGCATTCAACTGCCAACGCAATAAGTCAGGGTAAGCAGTTTGTCGCAGGAGCTGCGTTTTAGTTACCGGCAAGGAGCCCGACTGCAACGTCAAACTGCCATCGGTTGCCCAGGGATAAAACGCCGGTCGGCCTACCAAGGGGTAAGCTCCCTGGCTGTCGATCCATAACTCGGCGTTATAGCCGAAAGCCCGGCTGCTGTCATCGTCTGGCGCCAGCATATTCCTGCCGCCCAGCGCCTGATATGGGGTATCCGACAGCGAATAGGCGTACAGGGTTGGCATAATGTCTTTGTGCGAGCCTATCCGGGCGGCGTCAAAGCGCCATGCGCTGTGATCCAGGATAATTTTCGGCACGTAAATATAGAAAGGCACGCCGCGATCCAAAAATTGTTCACGGGGATAAACCGCTTTCAATCGACGCATTTGATGGTCGCCTGAGGCGGCAATCAACGTGTTATCACCCAATGGCGAGTTTTTGATGGTGGCAATAAAGTCACCCAATGAATTAGTGCCGAACTGGTAAGTGCGCAGTATGTTGGCTTGCTCCTGATCGGTCACTTCCGCGTGGGCCATCAACTCAGGTGAAGTCGTCACCGGATTGGGATGATAGTGGGGGGGGACGATATAAGGCGGATGATTGGTCACGGTCAGGATGCTGATAAATAATGGCTGTTTGGCCTGGGCCAGCAGTGTTGCCGCCAAGCGAAACGCATAATCGTCCGGTACGCCCCAGTCGGTGACTTCTTGCCTTGACTCAGGGTACATCGATTCAAGCGTCTCCTGGCCATAGACTTGATCAACCCCTTGAAAAGGCAAATAATTTCCAAGATTGCGCCACATCAAACTACCCGAAGTGATGAAAATCACCTTATAGCCGGCTTTTTTGTAGATAGCAAAAGGGGTATTGGCCAGCAGGACATGTTGCGCGGAAGAGTGGCTGATGTTTTGCACCGGGCTTTGGAAAAATAGCGCCGCCAACGAAGGCGCGGTCCCATTGCCTTCCGAAACAAAACGATGAAAAACGAAGTCGGTTTCAAAAGGCGTGCGCAGCGCGCCGAGTAGATCATTATCCGGCATCTGATCGAAGGCCAGCATGTTGCTGCCCATACTTTCCATCAGCGCCATGACCACATTGGGTTTATGTTCAGCCAACCAGGGATTTTGCGGCGTGCGGCCATCAAGTGAATTCAAGCCGGCTTGACGCAACAATTGGTTGCCCTCTTGGTGGGATACCGCCTTGAAACTCACATCGGCCATATGATCGCCGATGGCCCAGGCTGTCGCCATCAAGCCATTGGGCGTTAACTTATTGAGCACCGTAATGGTTGAAATCTGCGAGTCATTGCGCCGTAACGGAAAGGTTTGCAGGCTGCCGCGCGCCATGACGCCCAATAAACCCAGCGTCAGCGCGAGATACAGGATTGATAAACCCACCGGCCATGATGGCTTGAGCGGGCGTATGACATTGGGCAAAAAATGGCTAGTCAGCGCCGCATTGATGGCGGTCAGCACTCCCGCCGCCAAAATGCCGGAAACAATGGGATAATCCTGCCAGATACTTTTGACCACCGCGCCCGAGTCATCGTCCACCAGACCGAAAGCGAAAATATCTATGAAGTTATGATAGGTTTGATAGTAATAAAAATTGATGATTGAGACCATGATGATCAAAAACGCCACCAGGCCGATATAGACGCGGGCGGTGCGCGCCAGCCAAGGCCAGCCCCGTTCCTTGACGGCCAGCACCAGGCCGAACAACAGACAGGGTAAGAGTAGTATCGCGGTGATCCTGAGATCAAAACGTATTCCAGTCAACCACATAGACTTGATAGCACTGGCGTGTCCCATGACTTGCCGGGGATCGACAAAAACATGGAACATAAAGCAGCGTGCCGCGATCAATAACAAAGTTAATACAGCGACCTGGCACCATATCGCGTTGAGTAATGCACGGATTCTCAGTTGATACATTTCTTTTCCGAATATGAATAAAAAATTACTAAACAGCAATGCTAATGATTAACTTGCTATAGTTTTCCAAATGAAAGTTCTACCGGGCATCAACGGTAATTAATAAGCGGTATGATACTTTGTCAATATGTGCTAATTGAGGATTTTTAGTGCGCCGGATCATGAAATCGTCACACTGAGATGATCGTGTTTGTTGCAAGCTGCGGTAGGCGCCTGCGGTTATCGGCGGTTTTATCGCCAGGCGGCGGATTGGCTAAGACGGGTTGGATAAGAGATGATCGTTGCACTGGAGGCTGCCGAGCGGCATTACCCTTAGCGCGTTTTGGGCTTGAGCAAGGCGCAAGCTTCAGCGTTTTTAACGTTCAGGGGTAAAAGGCCGCTCTTAGGTAAGCGGCAGCATTGCCTGGTAAGCGTGTTGACCACAAAGGACGATGAAGCCAGCCTTAAGGCTGGCTGGCTAGTTTTCGGCGTTTTTATTATCAATTGCTTTTTTTACGGTTGCTTCAGTATTGATTGATAGTGCCCTGGCATTTCCAATATTCTGATATTATGTGAAATAGTCTGAGTGGTTGCCTGAGCCGCCTGAAACTTACCCATCGAGCCATAAGGTGTATCGTTTGTATCAATAATGGGTACGATGAGTTCAATCTGAATATTCAGTGGAAATGTTGCTTCATTGCCCTGTTGCCGGTCATTTGCAAGGGGAGCCAATTGTTGTTGTTCAAGCAGGGCTGCGATCTGGTTATTAACCAGTTCTATGATAACCGAGGCATGCCCGCTCTCGGTGGCGCCCACCGTTTTGTTATCGAAATATAATCCCTGGCCTCTACTGGCGGGATTGAACGAATCATATTGCGCGCGTAACGCATGAGCGACTTGTTTGATTTTATCTTTATCAGTATCCGCAGGTAAGAGGCACTGCACAATGGAATAGAATAAGCAGTTATTACCTTCTCCGTTGCTGTCTCGAATACTATATCCCTCTGTTGCCAGATGAGAGGCAAGCCGTTCGATTGCATCCTCATGATGGGATAAGGGCAATTGTTGCTTCATCGCCAGGCTTTCGGCCATTGCTCGCTGTAAGTTCTCTTCTTCTTCGGCTGCGGCCAGTCTTTCGGCCTCCGCCAGTCTTGCCGCTTCCGCCAGTCTTTGGGCTTCCGCTCGCCGGGTATTCTCTTCTTCTTCAGCAGTGGACAGGCTTTCGGCCATTGCTCGCTGTAAGCTCTCTTCTTCTTCGGCTGCGGCCAGTCTTTCGGCCTCCGCCAGTCTTGCCGCTTCCGCCAGTCTTTGGGCTTCCGCTCGCCGGGTATTCTCTTCTTCTTCAGCAGTGGACAGGCTTTCAGCCAGCGCCCGCTGGAAATTCTCTTCTTCTTCGGCTGCGGCCAGTCTTTCGGTCTCCGCCAGTCTTGCCGCTTCCGCCAGTCTTTCGGCCTCCGTTCGCCGGGTATTCTCTTCTTCTTCAGCAGTGGTCACGCTTTCGGCCAGCGCTTGCTGGAAATTCCCTTCCTCTTCCTCTGCGGTCTGCGGATTAGGGTAATTATTCACTAATGCGTCAGAGGAATTACTCGCATCAGTTAATTGACTGGCAATGGCGTTTGGAGGGGCTGATACATGAGATGATTCATTATTGGACTGTGGATTAATAGCGTTGCGATCTATTGATAACATTTTGACGACGTTTTATTGAATTGAGATATCACCATAATAAGGTGTTTATGTTAAACATCCCGGCAACGTTCAACATTGCAATACGTCGCCTCGATAGCCAACCCAATGCCGCCACTGGTTATCCAATGACGGCATTGGGTTGGCTATCGAGTTTCAATAACTGGGCAGCCGTTTCCCCGCGACCACTTCGCGTTGTATCGCCTGCACGTGATCGATGTCGATTTCATCCAACACCGCCCGGGTCACCGTATTGCTTTTATCAATCACCAGCGCGGCGGAGAACATTTCGTTGGTTAATAACGCCAACGCTGAAGCGGAAAGGGGTCAGGTCGTTAATTCCTGATGATTCAGGGACAGGCCGAAAGCCGAATGATGCCAAACCGCGACATCGCAGACGCCATTAATCAGCGCCGCGGGGATATGGGCATAACTGACATCCACATAGGGGGAATGCGGGAATTCCATTTGCGTCAGCGCGGCGTGATCAATGGACAGACGATCGATGCCGACCCGGAGCTTCTCCGGTAGTTGATCGCGCGGCGCGCGGGCGACCACGATCACCGAGTCGGCGGCATAATAGCTGCCGGGCGCAAAGGTGGTATGGATATAAAATGCCGGCTTGGCGGCAATGATTTTCTTGGCCGCGTGCGTCGACATGACCGCGACATGAAACAAGGTATCGCTTAAGGCCTTGGACCGCTGCGTCGAGCCATGCCCGAACACAAAAGAAGAGGGAACATTATGTTCGTCCAGCGCCGCGCGCAGTCCGGTGGCCAGTCCCTGAAATTCCCAGCTCAGCGGCAGCGGCATAATAACCGAGAGAGAATGGAGCCCCGCCGAAGACCACAAGCCGCCCAGATCTTTTTCGACGATAAAAGTCCCTTGCCGCTGTTTGGACGCCAGCGTCACCAGATTATCATTTTGCAGCTCCAGCAAGGCTTTCTGGATTGTGCCTGCGCCCACGCCGATAGAGACCCGCAATTCGGCGACATTCGGCAGACGTTCGCCGGCGCGTACCCATTGCCCGGCTGCCGGCCGGTCGCCATCCCTTCATCTTAACCAAGCCCGGCGCGTTCGGCGCGGTATCGGTGTTGCGGGACGCGGCGGAGAAACTGCTGTCGCCTTTTGAAACCTCGCCGGACGCGATCATCAATTCGACCTGACGGCGCTTAATAACCCCCGCCGGATGGGTCCGGCGGCCAATCAATTTCGCCTGTCATCTTGAAGAGGACTGATGCACTACATCCCGGGTTTTCGTCTTGATCGTAAAATCGCCCTGGTCACCGGCGCCAGCAAAGGGCTGGGCGAAACCATCGCTCATGCGCTGGCGGAATCCGGCGCGACAGTGGCTATCGTCGCGCGCGATAAAGCCTTGCTCGATCAGGTCGCGCAAAAAGCCAAAAAACTTTATGGCGGCGTTATGTATACGTTCCAGGCCGATCTGATCGATATTCACGGTTACCCCCGGCTGATAACGCAGATAGAAAGCGACGTCGGCCCAATCGATATTCTGGTGAATAATGCCGGCACCACTATTCAACAATCCGCCATTGATGTTGATGAGCAGACCTGGGATTACATTCTCGATCTGAATTTGAAATCGGTGTTTTTTTGAGCCAGGAGGTCGGCCGGCGGATGTTGGACGCCAACCGGCCCGGCCGAATCATCAATATCGCCTCGCAGATCGGGGTGGTCGGTTTTTACAAGCGTTCAGCCTACGCCGCCAGCAAAGGCGGTTTGGTGCATATGTCCAAAGTCATGGCTATCGAGTGGGAGGAGCGGGGGAACAGGGTCAATTGCGTCGGTCCGACGTTTGTGGATACGCCGCTGCTCAAAAAAACCTTTTAAGATCGCGAAATTGCCGCCGAAGTCATGCGGCGAATTCCCATTAAACGCCTGGGGCTGGCTTCGGAGGTCGCCACCGCGGTGGTCTACCTTGCTTCTGCCGGCGCCGATTTGGTTACCGGGCATCATCTGCTGGTGGACGGCGGCTGGACCGCGCAATAGTCCCCCTTCGCTGCGACTGGCTTTGGCCGGAATAACGGACGGCAATCGTCGGCTGAAAGAGGGTGTACGGCGTTATAGTCAACTTTCTACGGAGAATCGGACATGAATATCGGCATGATTGGCTTGGGGCAAATGGGCTGGCATATGGCAAAAAATCTCACTGCCGCCGGTTACGCGGTTATCGGTTTCGACCCACGGCCGGACAGCCGGCAACGACTGGCTGAAATCAGCGCCACAGCGGCGGATTCCGCGGCAGATGTTGTGATGAGCAGTCTTTCGCCGGTCTTTGTCCGGGCATTGGCGCAACGGGCCGAGGGTAAGTTCTTTGTTTTGGATGCGCCGGCCAGCGGCGGCGTGGAAGGGGCGGCCGACGCCTCGCTGACTATCATGGCGTCCGGCCCGTCGGCGCTGCAACAGTCAATGCTGCCGATATTGCGGGCGATGGGAAAAAACATCATCGATGTCGGCGATCAGCCGGGTTTGGGCGCCACCATGAAGACCATTAATCAGGCGATGCCGTTCGCCGCGCTGGCGTCCGCCTCGGAAATGGTGGTAGCCGGCGTTAAGGCGGGGCTCGATCCCGATACCATTATCAAGGTGGTGAGCATTCGCAGCGGAGGCAGTTGGGCCTTGGCGCACCGTATCCCGCTGGCATGGCAAACCGATAATTATTTTCCAGCGGGGCGACGCTGGCCATCGCGGCCAAGGACTTGCGTTCGGTAATGGAATTGACCGATGATCTCGGCACCTCGGCGACAGTCACCCGCGAAGTCCTGAGGCTGGTGGATATCGGCATGGAACGCCATCAAGGGCGAGGCGATGATCCGCTGATGGTGGAAATCATTGAAAACCTCAGCCAGTTTTACATCAAGGCGCATGCGGCGCGCAATCACGCCTGAACCACCCGCCAACGTAATGCAATTGTTACACTTATTTTTGCAAGTCATTAGCCTTAGCCCGATCCTGATGCTATAAAGTCATGATTCTTTGGAGGGGAAACGCCTTCCAACATAGACACTTATTTTGAGTAATCATGCGCGTCGATTTGGATGATGAAACAGCCAATATAGAGGCTCTTCCGCGGTTTCAGCGGGCGGCTTTCCAGTCCCGTAATTTATATCGCTTCGCCCTTGGGCTGGGCCTTCTTTATGTTGCCTTGTTGCTTCTGGCCCTGTTTGTCGATTGGATTGCCCCCGGCTCGCTTTGGCTGTCGCTGCTGTGCAATAACAGCGCGGCATTGCTGATGCTGATCGCCGGCATCCAGTCCGCGCGACAAGTGGCGGTCTGGCGCGCCGAGGCTATTACGCTTCTGTTGGCATCCAGGCAAGCGCCCTCTCCTGAAGAAGCGGGGCCGCAGCCGAATGACGTCGATACCGCGGCCCTTCCGCCGAAGCGTTTGCAGAAGCTGCTGCAAAAAACGATGCGTCATATTGGCGTCAATGTCTTATGGTTGACCGGGTTATCGCTGATTGTGTTGCTGGTGGTGCGCGCCGGCTGGAATTTTCCCGCTCAGGCCGGACAACCTGATGATTGGGCCTATATCGGCATCGGGCTGCTGATTTTAGCCGCGTTCGCGTTACTGGTGCTCGAACGCCATTTGGTAGCCTATGCCGCCGGCGAATGGCCCGAAGCGGCTAGTCTCGCCGCCTTGGTGCGCGTTGTCATTGCAGTGCAGTTGCTTAGTGTGCCTTGCCTGCTGTTCGCCGGCGCCACTGTGCCCTGGCCGGGTTATTTGGCGACGCTTATCGGGCTATTGCCGGCGTTGGTAGCGCTGGAATTGCTGCTGCGCGGGCTGCTCTCGCTGTTCAATCCACGGCGCGATCGAGTAGAGCCGCGATTGGTGGGCGATAGTATCGTCGCCGCGCAACTGCAATGGCCGCCGCGCCCGCTGCAGCTTTTCCAAAATGAGCTGCAACAGCGGTTTGGCATCGATTTACGGCAAATCTGGGCGTTCTCGTTTATGCGCCGCGCCTTTCTGCCGATTTTGGCGTCATTGCTGGTGATTGGCTGGCTGCTGACCGGCGTGACTGAAATCGCCACCAATGCGCGTGGTATTTATGAACGCTTTGGTAAACCGATCAAGGTTATTGCGCCGGGCTTGAACCTGGGTTTGCCCTGGCCGTTCGGCCGGGTGCTGACGGTGGAAAATGGCGTGGTGCATGAGCTTACCACCGGTGCCGATACCAATTCGGCCGTCGTCGAGTCGGCGCCCGCCGAAGGTCCCGCCCCCGATAGCGCCAACCGGTTATGGGACGCCTTCCACCCGAGCGAGAAATCGCAGGTGATAGCGGGTATCTCCGCGAATAAACAAAGTTTTCAGATTGTTAACATGGATGTCAGATTTATCTACCGCATTGGTTTACATGATCAGGCGGCGATGGATGCGACCTACAATACCGATGATGTGCCGGCGCTGATCCGCAGTACGGCCAATCGGGTTCTGGTGCATGACTTTGCTTCGCGCACCCTGGACGATGTGCTCGGTAATCAGCGGTCGGTTCTGTCCAGCGAAATCGGCAAAGTGGTGCAAACCCGCCTGGATCAGATGCACAGCGGCGTGGAAATACTGGCCATTGTGATCGAGGCCATCCATCCGCCGGCCGGCGCCGCCAATGCCTATCATCAAGTCCAGGCGGCGCAAATCGCCGCCCAGGCGCTCATTGCCCGTGAACGGGGGCAATCGGCCGCGCGGCTTGACGACGCGCAGCTCAATGCCAGTTTGGTGGCCGATGGCGCCGCCGCCGCCGCCCATGAAAATCTGGCGTTGGCGCAAGCCGCCGATTTGCGTTTTAGCGCAGAGCGCGAGTCCTGGCAAAACGCGGGGCAAGCCTTTCTGACCGAAACCTATTTCAACCAGCTCAATCAAAGTTTTGGCAAAGCCTCCGTGCTTATCCTCGACCATCGTATCGATGCTGGCGAACCGCCTACTCTAGATCTGAGAAGCTTTGCCGCGCCGCTTGATGCGCCCGCGCCTAAAGCCAAGTAGTAACGAATGCCGGAGAATGTCCTTTGAGCTTGTCACATCAACATGACCATGATCATGACCATGACCTCCATGCACCGCAATCCAGGCCTTGGCGTCGCCTTGGCCTGGCTTTGGCGCTATTGGTTTTCCTTATCGCCGCGGCTTGCCTGGTGCAGGTTCGTTCAGGCGAGGCGACGGTGATTACCCGCTTCGGCAATCCGGTGCGGGTTTTGCTGACCCCCGGCCTGGCCTGGCGATTGCCGTTGCCGTTTGAAGCGGCGGTACCGGTGGATCTGCGGCTGCGCACGACGTCCAGCGGTCTGCAGGATGTAGGCACCCGCGACGGGTTGCGCATCATTGTGCAGGCGTATGCCGTTTGGCAGGTGCAGTCCGACTCGGAGCATGTTCAGCGGTTTATGCGCGCGGTGCAAAACCAGCCGGATGAAGCCGCGCGACAGATTCGAACCTTTGTTGGTTCGGCGCTGGAAACCACCGCGAGCGGTTTCCCGTTGGCCGACCTGGTGAATACCGATCCGGCCCAGGTTCACCTGGATGATTTCGAACAGCGATTGCGCCAGCAAATTGAGCCGGCGCTGGGGCAGAGTTATGGCGTGCGCCTGGTGCAGGTGGGCATCGAACGTTTGACCCTGCCGTCGGTTACGCTGGGCGCGACGGTGGATCGTATGCGCGCCGAACGCGAAACCATCGCCACCGAACGCACGGCCGAAGGCAAGCGTCAGGCGGCTGAGATCCGTTCCGCCGCCGAACGCGATGCCCGTATCATTGAAGCGGATGCCTCGGTGAAGGCGGCGGCTATCGAAGCCCAGTCGCAAGTACAGGCCGCGGAAATTTACGGTAAGGCTTACGCCAGTTCGCCCGCGCTATATAACCTGCTGCGCTCGTTGGATACCTTAAGCACGATTGTCAACACCGGCACCCGGCTGGTGCTGCGTACTGACGCGGCGCCGTTCCGGGTGCTGGTTGAAGGGCCGCCGCAATTATCGCCCGCGCCTGTGACTCCCCCCGCCGCGGTGCGGCGGCCATGAGAAGTGCGTTGTTGCGCGGAATAGGCCAGGGGGGGCCGTGGGCCCAGTCCGGCCGGCTGGCTTTCCTGGCGCTTTATGCCGTGACGCTGTTAACCGCGGGCGCATGGCTGTTCTCCAATGTGCGCCAGATAGGCCCCGACAGTCAGGCGGTGGTGCTGCGTTTTGAGTCATTACAGCGTATCCGGCACGCGGGGTTGCTCTTGGCCTGGCCTAGTCCGTTTGAACGGGTGGTGATTCTGCCGGCTGGCGCCCGGGTGATTGAGCGGCGGGTCGTGTCTTTGCTGCGGTCATCCGAGGCGCAGCAGGCGGACTACGGCGGCGTTCCTCCCAGCGATACCCTTGCCGGCTCCGGCTATCTGCTGACTGGCGATGATGGTGTGGTGCAACTCGATGTGCGCGTATTTTACACCATCACCGATCCCTATGATTACGTGCTGCAGGGACCGCATATCGCCCCGGCGCTGGATCGGCTGGTGGAACGTGCGGCCGTGGTGGTGAGCGCCTCGCGGGATTTGGATACCATATTGGTCGCCAGGCCCGAACTGGTGAGCAGCGATAGCAATGTGGTTGAGCGGCGCGAACGGATGCGCGGCGATTTACAGCAAAGCATCAATCAGAGCCTGACCGCGCTCAAAGCCGCAGGCAGCGGGTTGGGAATTAAAATCGAACGCGTCGATGTACAGTCCTCATTGCCGGAAAAAGCGGTCAGCGCTTTCAACGCCGTGCTGACCTCCAGCCAGCTGGCTGAGCAAAATATCGCCAGCGCCCACAATGACGCGGCGCGGCGGGCGCAAAAAGCCACCCAGACCGCCGACCGGACATTGCAAATCGCCCATGCCAAGGCCAGTGAACAACTGGCCAAAGCCCAGGCGGATACCGCCAATATCACCAGCCTGGCGAAGACGCTGGGGACCGGTACCGACCCCGGCATCCTCTGGCGGTTGTATCGCGACAGGGTCGCTGGCATATTTGCCAAGGCGGGTTCTGTCATCGGCATCGATCCCCATGAGGATGCCCATTTGATCCTGCAAGGGGTTGATAATGCCCCGCCACCGACGGTAAAAAAATGAGCGAACCCATAATCTCGCCTAGCCATGACCACCATGGACATCATGGACACCAGCATACCCATGCCAATTTTACCGGCACGATGCTGACCCGCAATGAACAGCGCGTTATTGCCCGTCAATTAACTCTGGCCATGAGCGCGCTTGGCTTGTTGATATTGGGCTTGCTCTGGCGCTGGTATTCTCCCGAACAAGAGGGGGTGAGCCAATCGCTGCTGGGCATCGCCTCGTTGCTGGTCGCCGTGCCGGTTTTTCGTTCCGGCTGGAGCAGTTTGCTGCATCCCACGCTGCATGGCATCACTGATCAATTGATCGCGCTGGCGATGCTCGGCGCCTGGGCGACCGGTGATTTGCTTACCGCCGCCCTGTTGCCGATTATCATGATTTTCGGCCATGTGCTGGAAGAGCGCAGCGTCATCGGATCGCATGAAGCCATTGAAGCGCTCGGTCGTCTAACGCGCAGTCAGGCAAGAAAAATAGCCGCCGATGGCAGCCTGGCGGAAATCGATAATGATCAGTTGCGGCCCGGCGATCGCGTGGAAGTGCGGCCCGGCGATCGCGTACCGGCCGATGGAGTGGTGCTGGAAGGCCAGGCCAGCCTGGATACCGCATCGATTACCGGCGAATCGGTACCGGTGGAGATTAACAGCGGCATGGCGGTTTTCGGCGGATCCATCAATCTGGACGGTCTGCTCAGGATTGAAGTTACCCGGATTGGCGCTGATTCCACCCTGGGTAAAGTCATTGCGTTAATGCAGCAGGCCGAAAACGCCAAACCGCCCATTACCCGGTTGCTTGAACGTCATGCCGGCCAATATATGCTCCTGATATTGCTGATTGCCGCTTCCACCTGGTTTGTCACCAATAATGCCCAAGCCGTACTGGCCGTGCTGGTTGCCGCCTGTCCCTGCGCGTTGGTCTTGTCGGCGCCGGCCACCGCTATCGCCGGTCTCGCCGTTGCGGCGCGACATGGCATATTGATTCGCAGTTCGGCCTTTCTGGAAGAGTTGGCCGACCTGACATCGTTGATCATTGATAAAACCGGTACCCTAACCCATGGCGCGTTGCAACTGCATGACATCCTCATCGAGCCGGGTGAATCGATGGACGTTGTGCGGCGGCTGGCCGCCAGTCTTGGCGCCACCAGCAATCACCCGGTCAGCCGCGCGCTGGTTGAACTGACTTCCCGGGATAAAGATTATCCGTTGATGGCTATTACCGAACGTCAAGGACTGGGCGTCAGCGCCACCACTGAACAGGGGGAAGCCCTGTTGGGCAGGCCCGAGTTGTTCGCCTTGCAGGGTGTCAAGACTTCGCCGATTCCCGAACATGACGGGCCGATCGTCGGCCTGGCGCTGGCCGGGCGTTTTCTTGCCTGGCTGCTGCTGGCCGATACGGTACGCCAGGAAGCCGCCGAGGCGTTGAGCGATTTGCGCCGCCTTGGTCTGGGCAGGCAGCTGTTGCTTACCGGCGACCGACGCAGTGTGGCGGAAGGGATCGCCAAAACCCTCGGCATTAACGAAGTGATTGCCCAGGCATTGCCGGAAGATAAATTGACCCGCGTTACCGAAGAGATCCACAACGGCTTCAGGCCGATGGTGGTAGGCGACGGCGTCAATGATTCATTGGCGTTGAAAGCAGGGGTGGTGGGCGTTGCCATGGGGGCGGGCGGTACCGATATCGCGCTGGCTTCGGCGGATGTGGTGCTGATCGGCAGCGACCTGCGCCGTCTTGGCACCTGCGTCCGGCTCAGTCGGCAATGCCGGCGCACCTTGCATGTCAATGTCATGATCGGCCTGGGCTGGACGGTCATCATTGTCGCCGCGGCCGCGTTTGGTTTTCTGGGCGCCGCAGGGGCGATGATCGCGGCGATTTTACATAACCTCAGTACCTTGCTGGTATTGGGCAATGCCGGCCGCCTGCTGCGTTTCGATGAACCGCTCGGCCGACCCGGTGCGCGCCCGGCGTCGGACCAGCGGCGTTAGAGATCTTCCAGCGGTATCTGTTTGAGGATTTCCACTTGCAGCAAAAAATCATAAAGCGGCTTTAGCCGCCGGAAGTCCTGCTGTAAACGCGTCGCCAACCGCGGTGAGAAAAGAGATTCCATCTCGGTGTCGGTAGCCATGACGGCGAAGGTTTTGCGGTTGTACCACTTCGCCAGCGCCGGGTCCTGCTCTTTAATCAATGGCCTTTTATAACGGTCGCCGACCAATTCATAGGGTGCGACGCAGCCGGCGGCCGCCTTGGCGAATTCCGCCGGCTGACGGCGCATCAAGTGACGGAAACGATCCATCGTAGCTTTGCTGGCGGCGTAATAGCCCAATCCGTAATGGAAATAATCGGGGGCGATTTCAAAGAAAAATACCGGCGCATCGGTCCATTCTTTTGAATGGCGTTTGAATGTCAGCCACATCCGGTTGCGATACAATGATTTATCATGGGAGAAGCGGGTATCGCGGTACATGCGCGATAGGGTTTTCCCTATGGCCGGGCGGGTTTCAAATTGATCATCCATGCTTAGCATGGCGGGCGCCAGGTTTTCCACCAAAGCCCGGAACGGCAGCAACAGATGCTGGTTGTAAATTTCGCGATGGGATTCAAACCACTCTTTACTGTTTTCGCTGACAATCTCTCGCAGAAAGTTAAGACCGGTGGGGGTAAAACCCTGAAATGAAGAAATCTGAAGCATGGTACTCCCGCTATGAATGATCCCGCTAAGAATAGCCCTGAAGTTAACTTGATCCCCTGGATTCAACGAACCATCGGCTCCGCCTGTGCGACGAGTTCTTCCACCACGTGTATGGCGGCAGCTATTTGTTTCGGCGTGATGTTGTCGACAGCCAGAATAAACGTTTCATCTTCACGGGCGGCGAATTCTGCCAACGTCATGGCGGCGGCATGGTCGGAGATTATGCCCAATGAGGCGAGGTTATAGGGAAAACCGTTTTTTTGGTAAAAAGGCAATAGGTTTTGCGCTTCATCCCGATCGCCGGTCGCCGCCAATTGCACCAGTATGCCGTAGGCCACTTTAACGCCATGCAGCAACCGATGGGTTTCGGGGAAAAAGCTCAAGGCATTATGAATAGCGTGCGCCCCCGCCATACGGCCATATTCTCCCGCACAACCGCCCACCATGCCGGCCACGGCAATCACCGCTTCGGCGACCCGCCTGAATTCCGGGGTGACCTCGCCGTTATCCATGCTGGTTAATGCCGCTTGCGTATCGTTCAATAATGTTTCGCGGGTTATCCGCGCGGCTGACAGACCCATTTCGACGAACAACGATAAACTATCCGGGCCGTATTTTCGGGTGATCGCCTCTGCTTCATACCATTTCGCCAGCGTATCGCCAATGCCGCCGACAAAATAATCGCGGGGCGAGTCAACCAGCAGCGTTAAATCCAGTAAAACCAGAAAAGCGGCGCGATGATAATAATCCACCTGTCTGAAGGTATGATCGGGGTGATATACCGCTGATAACGGAGTAAAAGCGGAGCAGGTGCCCATGACCGTCGGAATAATAATGGATTCGGCATTTAATATATCCGCGGTGCCTTTCGCCGTATCCAACGCGCGTCCGCCGCCGATGCCGATGATCACATCCGCATCGCGCGCCAGTTTGGCCAGGCGCTGCATATCCTGCTCGCTGGCGGTTCCATCGTATAGCAATACCGGGATATCCAGCGGCGCCGGCAGAAATCGCTTGAAAGCCGCCAAGGCCTTTTGGCCGGCGATAATATAGGGATGGTTAAAGTTTGTTAACTTATCCGCTAAATAGCGCAACGCCCCTTCTTCACAAATATATTGGCCCGGGCCGCTTCTTACCACCTGGCTTAACCGCATTTCACGTCCGCTTATGGAAAACAAAAAATCAGTATAACTTTTTAGATACACGCTATCAACGAAATGGCGGTTCGTTAAAGGTGCGTAATTTGCGCGAATGCAGTCGATCGCCTTCGGCGCGCAGCAGTTCGATGGCGCAAATGCCGATTTGCAAATGTTCCGAAATAGCGCCTTCATAAAAACGATTCGCCTGTCCCGGCAATTTGATTTCGCCATGCAACGGTTTGTCCGAGACGCATAACAATGTGCCATAAGGAACCCGGAAGCGATAACCCTGGGCGGCAATGGTGGCGCTTTCCATGTCAACGGCGACCGCGCGGCTAAGATTGAAACGCAAAGCCGACGCGGAATACCGCAATTCCCAATTGCGATCATCGGTGGTGACCACGGTTCCGGTGCGCAACCGCTGCTTCACTTCCTCGCCGGGCATGCCGCTCACGGTTTTGGTGGCGTTATATAACGCGCGTTGCACCTCGGCGATGCTGGGTATGGGAATATCGGGCGGCAATACCGCATCCAGCACATGATCATCACGAAGATAGGCATGGGCCAATACATAATCGCCAATAGCCTGGCTTTCCCGCAGGCCGCCGCAATGGCCGATCATCAACCAGGCATGCGGACGCAATACCGCCAAATGATCGCAAATGGTTTTGGCATTGGACGGGCCGACGCCGATATTGATAAGCGTAATACCGCGCCCCTTGCGAGCAATCAAATGATAAGCCGGCATTTGATGGTTGCGCCAGGCCAAATCCGACACTGCCGTTTCCGGGTCGGCGGTTTCAGCCGTAACATAAATACCGCCGGCGCAAGCCAGCGCCTCGTACGGGCTGTTGGGATCGGTAATCTGGCTACAGGCCCAGCGGACAAACTCATCCACATAACGCGTATAATTGGTAAATAATACAAAGGGCTGAAAATGTTCCACCGACGTGCCGGTGTAATGTTTAAGTCTGGCCAGCGAAAAATCGGTGCGCCGCGCGTCGAAATGCGACAGCGGGAAAATTGAGCCGCCGGAAAATAAGCCGTCAGCGGTTTCATCGCCGATTTGCGCCAGTTCGGTGGACGGGAAATGCTGGGTAATCCCGGCGCTCATGGACCGGTCCAGCACCAGATCGGAACCGTCGATAACATAAGGAAAAGGTATTTCATGCTGCGATGGCACCACTTCAATACTGGCGGCATACTCGTTTTCCAGCATCGCCAACTGCGTCGCCAAATAGTGGCGGAAGAGTTGGGGATGGGTAATCGTGGTGGTGTAACAGCCCGGATGGGCAAACCGGCCATAAGCCCTGGCCTTGGGATGTCCCGGCGATACGCCATCCCAATTAACGCGTAACTCAGGATAAACGAATAACCCCTCAGCTCGCGCTTTCTCATCAGGCAGCGCGCCATTGTGGATAAAATTCTTAATAGCTTCCCTCAGCGCAAAAACCGAGCTGTCGTACATCGATTCCAATACGTCGAGCGCCTGGATAGCGGTAAGTGGGGTGCTGGCTGGCTTGTTATTCACATATTCTCCTTTAATCTCTCCATAACTTCAGCGGGAAGTGGTGTCTTGATTTCAACTCGCCGCGACAGACTTGCCAAAGTGAGATCTCATCAAACAATCGAGGTGATATTAAGCCGGACTAGGGTGACATATCCACCATCGGGAGTATACACCCGTCATCTTTCACGCCGCAGGTGCGTTGGCTGCGCGCGTTCACCCGAATCACTTACCAGAGTAGGCCCATCGGGGTTCACTTACTTGCCGCCTGCCTGCAACACGAAAGCTATAGGGTTGTACCCGTCATCTTTCACGCCGCAGGTGCGTTGGCTGCGCGCTGAGAGAGAGGTGGATAAGGAATGTAGTCAAAAGCGGGGCGATTTTTGCGGGTTGCGGCATAATTCGCCGCCGCAGCGATTAGTCGCGGCGGCGGCGCTTGCACTGACGAGCGTTGGACTCTCGCCAAGGCGAGGCCGTTATAAAGGTGGACGGATTGGCGGGTTAATAACGTTCCAGCCAATGGGCATAAGGGGCGGGCAGGGTCCAGGAAGGACGTTCGATGCCCAGTTCACGGGCGGCGAAATAGGTCCAGTGCGGGTCTGCCAGATGGGCTCTGCCGATCATCACCAGGTCGAGCTGGCCTTCGGCCACTGCCTTTTCGGCCAGGGCCGGCGTGCCAAAGCCCCAGGCGGAAGACACCGGGATATCCGCTTCTTCACGCACGCGTTTGGCGACAGGACCCATGAAAGCCGGTCCCCAGGGGATAGTGGCGTCCGGGGTGGAAAAACCGATACTGACGCTGAGCATATCCAGTCCGGTCTGTTTAAAGCGCCGCGTCAGTTCGATGGATTCGGTCAATGTTTCTTCATCACGGCCGTCGAATTCAAGCACGCCAAAACGGGCGGTCAATGGCAAATGTTCCGGCCAAACTTCACGGACTGCCGCCAGGGTTTCCAACAGGAAACGGCTGCGGTTTTCCAAACTGCCGCCGTATTGATCAGTGCGCTTATTGGAGTGGGTGGAAAAAAAACTTTGCGCCAGGTAGCCATGGGCGAAATGCAGTTCCAGCCATTCAAAACCGGCATCGCGCGCCCGGCGAGCCGCGGCGACGAAGTCGTTACGAACGCGAACGATATCGTCCAGGGTCATCGCCTTGGGTTCTCTGGGTAGGTTGGCCCCGAATGCGATAGCAGAGGGAGCGATGGTTTGCCAACTACGCGGATCGCTTTGCGGAATATGGTCATCGCCTTCCCAAGGCCGGTTTGAACTGGCTTTGCGGCCGGCGTGGCCGATCTGAATGCCCGGTACGGATCCCGCCGCCTTGATGGCTTTCACCACCGGGACGAAGGCCTGCGCCAGAGAGTCATTCCAGATGCCGGCGCACCCGGGGGTGATACGGCCTTCCGGCGCGACCGCGGTCGCTTCCACAATAACCAGACCAGCGCCGCCGCGGGCCAGTGAGGCCAAATGCACCTGATGCCAATCATTGATAAGACCGTCAACGGCGGAATACATGCACATCGGCGGGACGGCTATGCGGTTGCGTAAGGTGATATCCTTGAGTGTATAAGGCTGAAATAATGCTGACATGAAAAGTATCCCTAATTAGACAGTAACAAATTCTATATTTCGATAATATTCGAATTATGGATTTCTGGCAACCCGTTTGGTATACTTCGCCCCATGCGTCCTTTCAAACATCCCACGGTTAATGAATTCGTTCTTGAACGCGTCCTCTACGCTTTGAGCGATCCGATGCGCCTTGAAATTGTCAGGCGCCTGGATCAATTGGGCGAGGCCAGTTGCGGCGAATTGGATGGCGGACGGCCAAAATCCAGCGTGTCCCATCATTTTCGGGTGTTACGCGATGCCGGCCTGGTTTATACCCATAATATCGGCACCACCCACATCAACCAATTGCGCCGCGACGATTTACAACAGCGTTTTCCCGGCTTGCTGGCGGCGATACTGTCGCAAGGCGCTTGATTCCCCGCTGCACGTCCCGACCTGTTTTCAGCCTATTTGATTAACAGGCCCACCAGTAGCGCTATGCCGATGCCGACCAAGGGGGGGATTTTGCACAGCAGTAAAATGATCCCGACGACAACCATGGCGATACCCAGCATATCGGTACCGGCATTGCGGGCCAGTGCGACGCTGGAAGGCACCAGCACGGCGATAACCGCCAGGCTCAGCGAGGTCATCACGGCGCGAAAACGGGCCTGAGGCAGCAACTGGTTGCGAATGCGATCAAGCACGATGGCCAAAAATGGCGGTATCGCCAATGCCACGGTGGCGACTCCCGCGCCCTTGACCCCCGCGATAAAATAACCCACCACCACCAGATACAACCCATTTGGACCAGGTGAAATATTACCAATGGCCAGCGAATGCAAAAGCAGGCTGTCGGCCGGCAAACCAACGCTTTGCAACTGGCCGCGCAGCACGGGCAATGAACTTAGCCCGCCAAAACCGATAAAACTGGCGATCAGTACCGTGAAAAAAAGGTGTTGTAAAGTCATGGCTTGCCCATATCTGGCGGCTGTTCGGCGCCGGCCTGTTCCAATTTAGCGAAAACCTTGGGAAACGCCAGCCCCAGCACAATGGATATGCCCATGACGTACAAGGGATTAACAATCAGGAACGCCAGCGCGATATAGATAATAAGGATGATGGCAGTGGCCCGGACACGCCGGTCGCGGAAGACATCACGGGAAAGCTGCAAAGTCATAGCCACTGCGAAACCCGCTGCGGTCGCCACTATGGCATGCAGCGGCGTTGCTGTTGAGGGCAGGGTATTGATGACCTGATAAAGTTTTGCCAGGGCAACCGTGATAATCAGCGAAGGGGTAAGCAGTCCAATCAATGCGGCAAACATGCCGGCGATGCCGGCGACGGCGCGGCCGATAAGCAGCGTCTGCGCCAAAATGCTGATGCCGGGCGTCAGTCGCGACAATACCACTATTTCAATAAATTGCTGTTCGCTCATCCAGCCATGACGAATACAGGCTTGCCTTATGGCCGCGATGGTAGCGCTGCCGCCGCCGAACGAGGTCGTGCCGATTTTCGCAAAGATCCCCATGACCATCAGCCAGCCTGGCGCCGTACGGCGATTCTGAATTCCTCGGCTTTGCATTGCTCCTCTCTTACATGATATCCGCGGGTCGTTGTTATTCTGGAGCCAAGGTACCTTGAGCCAAGTGTTGATTGTTGGCTTGTTTTAAGGCTTTTTTTCATATTGCTAGCCTATAAAACTCAAGTCAAGATGAGAAATGTTTCTATTTTAGACGAAATATCATAGCGTTAAGATCATGCACCACAGGCTTGTGGTTTGACCGCGCGTAAATAATAGTGGTTGCCGCCGGCGGCTGCGGTATCGCAATCTTATCAAGAGTTGTCATTTTCAAAAGCTTTCCGAAGACAGTAAATAAATTTTTTCTTCATTGGTGGATTATCCTCCTGGCAATATTCAGCTCTTATTATTCTTACTGAATGCTGATTTTTATATGCGTAATATCACGTTCATTATCTATTTTTATCCTTTGATGATAAAAGAAGACAGTGGATACATTCTCATATTTATAATAACGACCATGCGAATAAAAAATATAAAAAGCTTAATAATCATGTTGATATACGATATTAAATAATTTTAATAAACTTTTTTCATGTTTTGTTAAAAAGGCTCAGAGCAGTGTCGTATGCTGCGTTGCATATCGTAATACATAGCGTTTTTCTTGATTTGGCACAAAGTAAACTTATTTCCATTAGGAATATATTTAAAACATATGGCGTTACAGGCCTTGTTTTCCAGCGGACCCGAGAGCCAGAGAAATGTCATTCAGTCTTTTTAACGATGCTAAGTCAATTTATGGAAAACCTACTGGGTAATTCTGAGTGAATACATTATGAAGAAATCCGAAAATAATTCTTTATTTTCTGTTCGCCTCTCCCGACGGGATATGCTGAAAGAGAGTTCATATTGCGGGTTGGCGCTGGCGGCCCTCGGGGTTGCTCTGCCTTTCAGCCGCGATGCCGACGCTGTTTCGCCGGCGACGAAGAAACAGGAAAATGTGGTCTGGAGCGCATGCACGGTTAATTGCGGCAGCCGTTGCCCGTTGCGTATGCATGTGGTGGATGGGGAAATCACCTACGTTGAAACCGATAATACCGGTGATGACGCCTATGATGAACTGCCTCAGGTGCGCGCCTGCCTGCGCGGGCGATCCATGCGGCGGCGCGTTTATAATGCCGACCGGCTGAAGTACCCCATGCTGCGCGTAGGGCAGCGCGGCGAGGGGAAATTCAAGCGCATCTCCTGGGACGAAGCCTTTACCTTACTCAGCGATAATCTCAAGCGCATCATCAAACAATACGGCAATGAAGCGGTATACCTGAATTACGGCACCGGCACGCTGGGGGGCACCATCACGCGTTCCTGGCCGCCCGGCAAAACGCTTATCGCCCGGTTGATGAATTGTTGCGGCGGCTATCTTAATCATTACGGCGACTACAGCGCGGCGCAGATAGAGGCCGGCCTGAATTATACCTATGGCGGCTGGGCCGACGGCAACAGCCCGACGGATATCGTCAACAGCAAACTGGTGGTGATGTTCGGTAATAACCCGGGCGAAACACGCATGAGCGGAGGCGGCGTCACCTATTTACTGGAACAGGCGCGCGAGCGCTCCAATACCCGCATGATCGTCATCGACCCCCGTTACACCGATACCGCGGCTGGCCGCGAGGATGAGTGGCTGCCCATCCGGCCGGGTACCGACGGGGCGTTGGTGGCCGGTCTGGCGTATGTGCTGATCAGCGAAAAACTGGTGGACCAGCCTTTTCTGGACACCTATTGCGTCGGCTATGACGAGAAAACTTTGCCGGCCGGCGCGCCGGCCAATGGGCATTACAAGGCGTATATTCTCGGCCAGGGCCCGGATGGCGTGGCGAAAACGCCGGCCTGGGCGGCAAACATCACCGGTATCCCCAGCGACCGCATCATAAAACTGGCCAGGGAAATCGGCACCGCCAAGCCGGCCTATATCTGTCAGGGATGGGGGCCGCAACGCCACGCCAATGGTGAACTGGCCAGCCGCGCCATCGCCATGCTGCCTATTCTTACCGGCAATGTCGGGATTTCGGGCGGCAACAGCGGTGCACGGGAAGGCTCCTACGATCTGCCGTTCGTGCGGATGCCGACGCTGGATAATCCGGTCAAAACCGCGATTTCCATGTTTACCTGGACCGACGCCATCTTGCGCGGCGCCGAAATGACCGCCAAACACGATGGCGTTCAGGGCAAGGACAAGCTGGATGTTCCCATTAAATTTATCTGGAACTATGCGGGCAATTGTCTGGTCAATCAGCACTCCGAGATCAATCGTACCCACGAAATTTTGCAAGACGACAAAAAATGCGAAATGATTGTGGTGATTGATAACCATATGACCTCCTCGGCAAAATACGCTGATCTGCTCTTGCCCGATTGTACCGCCTCGGAACAGATGGATTTTTGTCTGGATGCCTCCAGCGGCGATATGGCTTACGTTATCTTCGCAAGCCAAGCGATCAAACCGCGTTTCGAATGTAAAACCATTTACGAGATGACCAGCGAAATCGCCCGGCGCATGGGGGTTGAACAGCCCTTCACCGAGGGACGCGACCAGGAAGCCTGGCTGCGTTATCTCTATCAACAGTCCCGGGAAAAAATCCCGGCCTTGCCCGAGTTCGAACAATTCCAGGCGCAGGGTATTTTCAAGCAGCGCGATCCCGACGGCCATTTTGTGGCCTATAAAGCCTTCCGCGCCGACCCGGCGGCGAATCCGCTGACCACCCCGTCGGGCAAAATAGAAATTTACTCGGCCGCGCTGGCGGAACTGGCCGCGACCTGGGAACTGGCGCCTGGCGACGTGATACACCCGTTGCCGGTCTATAGCGCCGGTTTTGAAAATTACGACGATCCGCTGACCCAAAAATATCCGCTGCAATTGATTGGTTTTCACTATAAGGCCCGCACCCATTCCACGTACGGCAATGTCGACGTGTTGAAAGCCGCCTGCCGGCAAAGTATGTGGATAAATCCCCTTGATGCGCAAACGCGCGGTATCAATAACGGCGATCTTATCCGGGTCTTCAACGATCGCGGCGAGGTGCAAATCAATGCCAATGTCACGCCGCGGATGGTGCCCGGCGTGGTGGCCCTGGGCGAGGGCGCCTGGTATTCCCCGGACGGTAATCGAATCGATCATGCCGGCTGTATTAACGTACTGACGACGCAACGCCCATCACCATTGGCGAAGGGAAACCCTTCCCATACCAATCTGGTACAGGTTGTCAGACTATAAGAAGGAATAGCAATGGCGAGCCAATACGGTTTTTTCATTGATTCAAGTCGATGCACCGGGTGTAAAACCTGTGAGTTGGCCTGTAAGGATTACAAAAATTTGACGCCGGAAATCAGCTATCGCCGCATATACGAATATGCCGGCGGCGACTGGATACAGGATAATGCCGGCAACTGGCGTCAGAACGTGTTTGCCTATTATCTTTCCATCGCCTGCAACCATTGTGCCGATCCGGCTTGCGTTAAGGTTTGCCCGAGCGGGGCCATGCATAAACGCGAAGATGGTTTTGTCGTGGTGGATGAAGATATTTGTATCGGTTGCCGCTATTGTCATATGGCCTGTCCTTACGGCGCCCCGCAGTTCAATGTGCAAACAGGGCATATGACCAAATGCGATGGCTGCTATGAACGGGTCGCCGTGGGTGAAAAACCCATCTGTGTAACGTCCTGTCCATTAAGAGCGCTGGATTTCGGCCCAATCGATGAACTGCGGCAACGTTATGGTACGCTAGCGGAATTGGCGCCGCTGCCGGCGGCGCATTTTACCCAACCCTGTATTGTGCTGAAACCGAACGCCAATAGCCGTCCAGTGAACGATACGGCGGGTTATCTGGCAAATCCTAGGGAGGTATGAAATGGGAATGGGCTGGCAGGAATGGCCGCTAATCGTATTTACCGTGTTCGGTCAGTGCGTCGCGGGCGGCATTATCATTATGGGGCTGGCGCAAATCGCCGGCGGTCTGAGCGAACGGCAAAGCCAATCATTACACCGCATGATGTTGGTGCTCTGGGTGTTGATGGGGCTGGCTTTTGTTTTATCGACAATGCACCTCGGCAGTCCGTTCCGGGCGCTTAATTCGCTGTATCGCCTCGGCTCGTCGGGATTGAGTAATGAAATCGGCGGCGGCGCGCTGTTCTTTGCCGTAGGGGGAATATATTGGCTGCTGGCGGTTTTGGGTAAAATGCCCAGAGTTCTCGGTAATGCCTGGTTGCTGCTGACCATGGCGCTGGGCCTGTTCTTTGTGTATTTGATGACCCGGGTCTACCAGATTGACACCGTGCCAACCTGGAATAATGGCTACACCACCTTGAATTTCTTTCTTACGGTATTGCTGGGTGGTTCAGCTTTGGGCGTTCTGCTGTTGCGCGCCGCCGGGCTGAATGTGCCTGGCCGGCGTATCTTGAGCCTGCTGAGTATCGCCGGACTGCTGGTCGCCGTTTGCGCCGTTATTTTGCAGACCGTCGCGCTGACCGGCATTCATAGTTCGGTGCAGCAGGCATCGGCGTTGATTCCATGGTACGGTCAATTGATGGTATGGCGGCTTCTCCTGATCGCGATTGGATTAGGTTGCTGGATATATCCTTTGGCGCGGCGCAACCAGGCTGGCCTAGCGTCAATCATGCTGGGCTGTTTGCTGGTGGTCGCCGGTGAAGTGATCGGCCGCGGCGTATTTTACGGCTTGCATATGACGGTGGGCATGGCTATCGCCGGCTAGTTTGCGCTTTAAAACGGGCAAATCGGTCCGATTTTGCCCGCCATAGGATTCTATAGTTATGTCCGTACCAACTGAATTACGTTTGCGCAACATAGCCCTGTGCGGCCGAGTGCTGGGGCAATTGTTTTCAGCGCCGCCGGGAGCGGACCCCTGCCGTTCGCTATTAACAACCATGGCGGATAGCGGTTGGATCAATGAATGGCCTTACGGCGAATTATCGATACTGCGCGACATTGCCGAACTGCTGGCGTCGGGAAGAGATAACAATGCGGATGAAACACCGGATGAAGCTTATCAGCGCTTATTTATCGGTCCCTATGCCTTACCGGCGCCGCCCTGGGGCTCAGTATATCTGGATAAGGACAATGTGCTTTTCGGCGCGTCGACGTTAGCGTTGCGCAGTTGGATGCGGGCAAACAATATCGAAATGCACAACGAGGGTCTTGAGCCGGAAGATCATTTCGGCGCCTTGTTATTATTAAGCGCCTGGTTGGCGGAACAGCATGGGGATGTCTTGCTGGATACCTTACTGGCGCAACACCTCTGCCCCTGGTCCGGCCGTTACCTGGAGCTCTTGACGGGGAATGCGGATCATCCTCTTTACCTGGCGTTGGCGAAGCTGGCGCGAGTTACCTTAACGCACTGGCAGCGCGAGTGCGCCCTTGACGTCCCAATGTTGGAACTCTATTTCTGATTGAGTAAGATATCGCTGAACAGGAATTCAAAACTTGGTGACGTTGCCGCAAAAAAATCAATAACGTATCTGTGGCTTGCTCTCGCCTGAAGTAGGTTGATAAATTACCACATTCTATTTTTATGGTAATGCTGATGTTATTTTTATCACCCGGTATAACTGCCTATGTTTCATTGATCAATAGTCCGTAGAAAAATAAAGTTAATAAGTCATCTCCCCTATAAATATTACTCTTGGCGGAAACAAAAAATAATGCTTTATCGATTTTTTAAATTCAATAACTCCTTAAACAATAATAAAGAATAACGCGTTTCCTGGGAATAGTGTTATTCTTTGGCATTCTAAAGCGTTTATTTTTCTTCAAAAATATTGTATGTTGTTCTCACCTTCTGTTGTAAAACACACCGTTATATATTCGCTTGAATTAAATCGTATTTTGCCGTTTTATCCCATCAGCCACGATGGCTATATTTAACTAAAAGGTTAATTTTATGCCAGTCAATAATATGATAAACAAACCATTAAGCAGGAATTCATTATCTTGTAATAATAGAACAGACACATCGATATCGATAATTAACTGTATGGCTGGTGAACTAACACGGGTAACCAATAGCGATAAATATCCTTTTACCCAATGGGATCGGTTCGCTGGGTCTCAAGCCCTTACCCTCCCCGCCGGTGAGTTACTAAACCAAAATCAACAAGGCCGGCTAGACGGCAAAAACGAAAGATTTCCGGTAGATGGCGATGAGTCTCATGATTATCGGGATGCGTTGCCTGAAGGGTGTGATGAGTTGCCTGAAGATAACAAGCAAACGAAAAAATTAAGCCGCTGCGTCGCTGAACTAAAAAATAATATCGAGTGTCTGCTCAGCGCCAGGGATGACGATGAAATACAGGTGATAGTCGATGGCGGCCATTGGGTAAGAGCCAAAGGCGTCTGGCTTCCCAGTCATCAGAAAGTGTACGCCTGCTATCACAATAACCGGTTGGTGGTATCGGACGGCAAAATTCACCATATTGATCTTGAAGAAACTCATTATCAGCAAAGTACAAAAACTAAGGGTGTTTTCGTTCCCATAGTTTGTGCATTATCCCAAATAATACAACTTTATCCTTTTTCCACTTCATTCGCGCATAAGACAAATGGCTCAAATTATCAAACCCCTAGTGGTCTGGATCATCGTCTTGAACACCGTGAGCACAATGTTTCAATGCCGACGCTTACGAGTAAGTTGTTGTCTAGTCTTGGGAGTATAAGACAATTTTTTAATAGCCTATACGACCCGTTCACATTTCCTCAGGCCGACGCGCACACGGTCGATACCGCTTTATTTCCACAGTCAAATAGGTTTTTGTATGTTGGCGCCGCGGAATGGGTAGCCATGCAAGATACACAGTCCGTTGGCCGGGACGATGATACGCAAAAAAATACTCGGGAGAACGGTATTGAACAAGGTGAGGCAATTCAATCATCTGTTGTGCAAGAAGACAAATTTTTCAGAAATAAAAAAAATCATCAAAATGCCTTAACCAGCACTATGGTATTTTTGGTAGATGGCCTTGAAATGAGCTTATCACTACCTAACGCAGCGGCTAAAAGTCTATTAGTTCACTTGCAAAAAGACTTTTTACAAGAGAGTATTGCCGGACCCTATTGGTTGGATCAATTACTGGAATTTGATGAATTCATTGGCAAGCGAATTGTTAAAATTTTCCATCTGGGATTGTATATTAAAGAGCCTAACAAATCGTTGGATATCATCATATTAAAAAAACAGACTGAAGCTCTGATTGATATCTGTTCAAAGTCTTCCATGTTGACGGAACAAAATAAAAACAAAACTGCATATTATTTGCAGGACCAAATAAAAATCAGTGATTATCTGGTCCATGTCAACGATCAGCTTACGCTTGCGCATAAATCAATTGATTATAAAATGATTATCAAAGCCATCGAAATACGTAAAAATAAACAACGTAGCGATGTCTCAGATGAGATCGCCGCCCGAAGAAAAACAATAAACGATGTGCAGCAAACTTATTTTGATAAATTGCTACATGTTCTGAATATCATGCACGAGGCCCACCATGAGTATTGTGAACAACTTTATCAAGATGATGATCCGATTTTGGATCGTTTGCTTTATCTCAATACTAAGTCAATTCATCAGGCATTGTTGAACAACGAAATCGATGAATTAAGTAAATGCTTGTTAAAAATGAGATTCTATTATATTTTCGAATATACTAGAGTTAATGGCATCAGTGTTCATAGCTTTAATTTCATTGTTCCAGGGGAAATGACTGATAATTGGCGACTATTTGAAAAAAATGAACCAGAATTAATCCCTGAAAAAATGGATAAGATGTTTTCTAATGAATTATTAAATTTTTTATCATTGCGCACTGAAGGTTACCCAACATTAACCAGAGTTTTTAAAATAATAGAATTATCGAGATTAGACAAGCATTATCAGCTGAATAATGAAAGTTGGCAAATGAAAAACATTCATCCTTTTCAACAAGCCTATAAACTTCTGGCTGAATTAATTAATACGAATGAAAACGAGCAAAAAAAATTTAGCCATGATATTGCATGGAGCGAAGATATAAAAAATATTCTCTATAAATCTAAAAACATATTTGTCATGTTGGTTTATATAAAAGAATTTCAAGAGCTCTTTAATGAAGAAATACAAATTTATCTCAAAAATAAGCCAGAGATAAAAGCTAAAACTCAAGCGCAAAGTCTTGTTGGTGCAAAAATAAAGGCATATCGCAGCTTTTATAGAGACACAAGCGATAATGATCTTGACCATATAATACTGCTTAAATTTGAAGAAAAGGTTAATGAAGGTAATCTGAATATTTTTTTACGGGCTGCCGTGTTTTGGTTTTTTTCGAACCAACAAGATATTGATGACGAACTGTTGATTAATCAAAGCGCCCTCTCTATTGTCCATAATTTTTTAGTTGCCCAAAAGAGGAATTTTCATGATTATAATAGTCGCCAGGATAAACGCTATATTGGTGTTTATGAATTAGGGTCGTCAGGGGAAATGTCATTAAATAATTATTATCAGCAGTTTATTGATTATAAAAAATATAATTCTTATTCTGAAGCCAGAAAATTCACTTATCAAGCTTTGGAAATTGCATCGATTAATTATCTCGATCTCATCTTTCCTCCTAAAGAAATTTATACATTTCAAGTATTCAGTAGGAATTATATTGGCAATTCACTTGTGCCGCATGGTTATTTTTCTTCGCCCAAGCATAACATAGGGTATGTCTCAATCATTAAAACTTATACCAATGATTTTGTTATGTTATCAACATTATCAGGTTTTCCAATTATGTTGAAAATAACCGAATTTGAACAGTCGGATTTTTTCAAAAAACTGATTCAGGTTTGGCATAATGAAAAAGGAAATCTCTCATTACATAATAGAAAACATCACAATGTAAGTGTTGTGATGTTTCTTTCTTTGTTTTCGCAAATAAAAAATGATTTCGGAGATCGGAAGGAATTAATCGACATATTAGTAAAATCACCACAAGCTTTAATTAATCATATACCAGCGTCCGAATATACCATGGTGGCGGTTAAAAGTTCTGATATTTTTTCTCGCCTTAAACCCTATTCATCCCTGATGTTATCAGAACAACAAATATTTGGCCAGATTACTCCATTAATAGAGACGATGGATTATCTCAATCAAGCCACTTTAATTGCAATTGCTGATCAATTAAGAGAAACATTACGCGAATTATCTTGGCTAGAATATGTTGCTAATTTCATCCCGTTTTTCGAAGTCGGCTATCGTCATTGGCATGACCGGGAGCATAAATTAAAATTCCATGAAGTCATGTTCGACTGTTTTGATGTCATTTTGGCTTTTGTGTCAGGGGCAATTAGTATGAAGAGGATTGCCGGAAATACATTCAGGCAAGTAATGCGAGAAGCCATCGAACAAAAAATTGCTCCTAATATGTTTAAGCGTTTTATGGTGGAAAGATTGATTGCCGACACTCCTAAGGTAGGCTTGGCTGGCGCTAAGGTGGCAATGACCGAGTTGGCATCTATTTTTAATCCATTACCTTTTTCTGAAAAACTATTTACTAAACTTGTCGACAATGTCTATAGGGAAATAAGATCATCAGTATTAATAACCAATAACGCCATTGCACGCAATCGGCTGATGAAGAACAAATTACGTGAGCAATGGCGAATTGTCGCCGATAATAGTGCAGTGGAGCAGAATAGCAATGGCCCGGTTCCGGAACATAGCGACGTTAAAGTTTTTTATATACGCGATACCAACGATGATTTTCAGGTCATTCGGGATAGCCACTACAATCGGTGGCGCGTGATCAATGCTAGATTACCAAGTTATGATTCCGCCATCCTTGTGACTAAGAGTCAGACAGGTGCTTGGATAGCTCAAGATTTTTACCAATCAAATCGAGATTTATCGCCATTTGATTTTTTTTATGGCAATCAAGCAAAGGATGGTGGGTTGGAAAGTATTAACTATGAGCCGCTGGTTGTGCCAAAAGATATTGAATCCGCTTACGATGCCACAGATGCTTTTAATAAGAAATTATTACGGTTTTACCTCTATAGAATCAATATACTAAATGATGCCGGTCAAGGTAGAGTTGCCACCGATGTTTTCCTGGATAGAGTTAATACTAAGACAATATTTCATAAAATCTGGCGAGAAATTGTCAGTTCAAACACTTATAGCCCGGAAGATCGAATACTATTAGATGGAATGAAAAAAATAACTGATGAAAAAGATGGCATTGTCCGGTTTCGAGCCATAACCAGTTGGCGTAATAAAAGAGATCGACAACCAATTACCCACTATGCTTTGCGCGTGGATATAAAATATAGAAAATATATTATCGAACTTAAAGGATTGCGTGAACATCTATGTTTTTCCGATAGCCAAGATGTCTTCACCCAGGATGAGTGGTTAATGTTATATAGCTCTCATAGATCAAATCAGTATGAGCTCATTAAATATAAAGACTTCGAATCTATTGAAGAAGCAAAATATTTTCCTGTCCGTGAGGCTACGTCGCCAAGCAATTACATTAATAAGGGAGTTTTATTAAAAGAGCCTCTATGGTATAAGCCTTTTTTAATAAAAAAATATAATGCCATCCAAAAGCTCACCTATGATACAAACAGCAAAATTCGGCATGACTACCACGTCGTGGCGCGCACACTTAAGCAAAACAGGAAAAATTTTGCTTTCAAAGAGGAATTTCCGCTGCATATATTACATAAGTGCGGAGACTTATCGGAGGATAAGCTGGTCATTCTCTCTTCTCTTATACAAAAGGCTAAACAAAATTCCCTCAATTCATACGCTATATTAAACAATAAGCAGCGAATCAACGCTATGTCCGAGCTGTCATTGGTTAAAAATGGCAAACTGTTAGCATTATATAGGCCGACTGGTCGGCTTGAGCATTTAATGTTAAGTTTAGGCGATGGACGGTTTATCGGATTGAATAATCGCTTATTTTCCCCAGCTTTACCAGAACGTGCCGGCATTGTTATTTCTGAACAAATGGGTAAATTTGTAAACGGATTTTTAACTTTGCATCACACTGATAATACTTTCTTGGTATGGGTTGGTAATGCTTACGGTGCTAGGGACGATACGCCAACGATGTTGGATGAACAAAAATTCAAATCTATACCTATATATTTTATCGATGGTCGCATTCAAGATTATAAAAAGGTAAGTCTATCACGTAATGAAATTTTACTGGGCAAAGATTCCAATATTGGCCTCATATACAATATGCCCTCGCGATTACAAATCAGGTTGCATGGTGCTCCGTTTAATTTGAATCATATGGATGCTACGGAATTCGCTGATATCCTGCGCGGATTGGCTTATGTGGAGGGTAACGAATTTAAATTCGATAAGCTGGAAAGTATTGACTTATATACTTGCTATGGTGGTTATGGCGGGCGTTTTTCCACGGCACAAATACTGGCCGATGAATTGAATCTTGCCATTAAAGCCTATCCAAATAAAATCAGCGATCAACTGAGGTTAAGGCGACCAGAATGGTTTACTGTTTATCGGCCATTAACCAGCAGGCCAAGCCATGACGCTAATGGCCATCAATATATCTTTCCAGGTCCGGAATTTCGGTGGCCTCAGGACATTCATCGGAGATTGCACTATCTGATGAATCTATTGCGCCAGATAAGAGGAATCATTTCGACTAGCAGGCAAAAACGTAACGAGGACTTTATTGCAGACCCCAATATTTTCGCACCCATTTATGCTGAAATTTTTGCGCTGAGTTACTCTAAAAATGACAATATACCAGCAAAGATAAATAATTTGAGTCTACCGCTTGCTTCGCAAGAGCTTATTAAGAAAATCATTGATGAATATGGCAATATCGATCCAGAGGATTATAGGCTGGTGGAGCAAGTTTATCTAGATGTGCTTCTATCAGTACCGGAATTTCAATATTTAACCTATCCGTTTACTGATAGACCCGCTTTGCTTGCCGTACAGTCACAAAAGGGAGACGCTTGATTTCCACCAGAGCTTCAACAAGGGTATTACCGTCTTTATCGTTATGATCTGCGAAAAAGACGGCAACATGTTCCATAAAGTTCTTATTGTGGATATGGCACCCAGTCGCTGCCGTCGAGATGGATATAAGGCTTGTCCTGATATTGCATAACGGTGGCCGCATCGTTTTCCGACACTACTGCCGTTTGCGGCAAGTCTTTGGTTAAGCCGGACCAATCGATCTGACTGGCGGTAAAGACTTTTCCGTCCACCAGCCTTGCAACCAATTCTGATAACGCCAGATAACTGGTATTCCCGCCAATGCGCAATGAAGGCTGCTGATGTGGCGCCGAGATGCCGATGAATTTTATGCCGACCGGGACATGGGTAATGGCATAGCTTGGAATATCGCGTAATCCCGGCATTTGCATTTTATCGCCGGTCAACGCGGCGCCATGTTCCGGCACCACCACGACCACCACCCGGCGCCCGGATTTTTCCAATTGTGTGAAAAAGCTGTCCAGTTCATTAAACATGGTGCTTGCCCGGGAGGCATAATCCGCCGAGCTATGGGCGCCGACATAGCGGTTGCCGTCGTGCAGCGCAATGAGGTTGAAGAAGGTTGCGGTGCGTTCATTGCCATATTGGGTTTGTTGTTCCAGCCATCGATTCAATAATTGCAGATCGTCGTAAACCGGTCCGCCGTCGAATGAAACCAAGGGATGACTGATGCCGGCCTGTGACATCAAGGGCGCCTGTAAATCCGCATCATCGCGCAGATCTTTTAAAAAATTATCAAACAAACCAGGGTGGTCGAGCATTAATTGCTGTTTAAACCCCAATTTAGCCAAATTATCGAACAGATAACATTGCTGATTGGCCGGCGCATAGAGATCTTTATGTTTTTCCTGTCCGCAACTGGCGCGTAACAGGCGAATCGACGCCGGACCGCTATACGCAGTGGCTGAATTGAAATTATCGAAGATGATGTCGAACTTGTGCCAAAACGGCGAATCCTGCAAATGCACGGCATCCAGATCCGACCAGGACAGAGAACAAATATGAATGATCAATAAATCGAAAGGTTGTGCATCGGCGGGCAACGCCTGCGGGAATTGTGTGAATCTCTGGTTTTCATGTTGATAAAACTGATCAAGATAGGCGGCCAGATTCTGGTTGGTCGGCGGCGCGCTCATGACTGATGGCGCGCCGGCGGTTGCCGTCGGCGTTGCCGGCGTGCTGGCGGCAACCGGTGCAACCGTTCCCAATGAGAACATCGGGCCACTGATATGCGCCACATTAAGGCCGATGAGCACGACCACGGTCAATACCGTGATTCTTAACCATTGAGCGATAAACAGATATGCCACCAGCAGCACAAATGCCGCGCCGACCCATTGCCAATTGATGAAACGATCAACCAATTCTACTAGATAATCGAAGCTGAAACCGGCTAGCAACGAGCGCGTATCCAGTATGGTTTTGATGCCCGGCAGCCAGGTGTCGTTATAAAACAGGGCGAAACCAATCGGTATGGCAATGACATTGCGCCAGTGATGTAATCGTATTGAAGCGACAGGGAAGAGCAGAAAAGCCATAAAGATAAGATTATTCAGGGCGTGAAAATTGAGATAACCAAGCCATAATAATGCGAACTTAAGTAAAAAATAGTAATTCCAGGCACCTAGCCCGCGCCAATGTTGCCACAAACCTGAATGATTATTCTGACTCATGATTTTTCTTTTTTACCTTGATGAGAATTTTGACGCGTCCATATGCCGGCGGATTTCAAATATCGCGGAGAAAGGAAATAAGATTGCAATGTCGGTAGCCAATGAGGAAAACGACGATGAAAAAAGTAACCCAAAGGGAAAAAACAAACAGCGCATAGCAGTATCAGTTGCAAAATATCATCAATGTCCATCATTGGATATCCTGTGGCGGCATGATTGACAATGTTATGGGAACCGGTTTATGCCGCGTGATCGGCAAGGGACGTTGGGGTTCGGACAACTGCTTTACCTTCATTTCCGCGACTGGGAAAACCGACTGCGGCTCCTGCTTTTTCAGCTGCTTCACTTCGCTGAGGATTTGCACGTCATGAGTCCATACCAGGCGGTTGGTGAAGGCCTCGGTAAAAGGCAGTCGAAAGATATAACCGAGCACCGTATCAAGATCATTAATCCGGCAGTTGGATAAAAATAAATAAAGCCGGCTCGCGGTAGTTGTCACCAAGTCGCCCCCGCGCCGCAAATGGCATAAGGATAGGGCTTGTTGCGGCGACAGGCCTGGCACGGGACGCAGGGCAACCAGAATGCCTTTGTCATCTTCCGGCATCAGGGTGTTTTCGATTAAACCCGGCACCATTCGGCAAAAAGTAGCGTTATCCACCGGGCCTTTAAGATGAGACGGGGTAAGCGCGGCCAACAGGGTATCGATTGTCGCCGGCACATGGCGGGTGAAGCGTTGGCCCTGTATGCTTTCCAGCATGGTCAAAAAACGCGACAACGGCGCAATATAAGGCACAACCAGATTGGCGCCGCACGCTTGCAACAATCTTTCGTCGGTATAACGCAAGCTGGCTTTCATTTCCCTGACCACGATTTTCAAGGCAATTCCGCGTTGGCGGCGTAACGAATGTATTTGCTGAGCCAGCACGACGACCTGATCGCTTTCGGTTAGCGCAAAGACCAGCGTGGCCGAATGCCGGAGCGCGCCCAATTGCGCGACCTGTAAATTATTGTCCAATAAGCGCCAGTTGACGGATAATGGCGGCGCGCCTTCCAGTACGCTTTGTTCCGCCAGAAACTGTCTTTCATCGCTTACCGCGGGAGAATACGTCGGCAGAAGAACGCTTTGCACGAACCGTCCCCGTTTATCCGTTTCCCAGGTTATGGCCTGGTTGGCAATGAGCCCGGCGCCGCCAAGCCACCAAAACACGATGTATCTAGCGCAATCCTGTAGCGATTCGACGCTGGATAAACCCGATAAAAAAGAAACGTGAGATATCAGTTGATCATTCAGCCGAGTTGTGCCGCTGCCATAATTCAACATTAAAAATGTCGCGTCATGTTTAATTAACCAGTGGCGGACATCCGTCAGCCAGTCGACTAACTCGGTCTGTGAGAAATCTTTCCATACACTGGCGGGCAGCATGAAAATAAATAAGCGTCCCGTCACATTCAATGCTCTTTTCAAATCCGATAATATGTGACAAATCGCTGATTTTTTTTCTGGCAGGCTAAATAGCGGCAAGGTTGCGGGCGGCCCTGGACATTCAATGTCCGAATAGTCCAAGCCGGCTAAAAGATTTTCTGGACTTTCATCACAACATATAAGAGCGGCGTTGGTTTTCTCGCCTTGAGCATTAATCATTTGACGGCAAAGTTGCTGGGCATCTTTGTGGCGTTCAACATTGATCCAGTAGCAACCTGCTGAATTTATTATGGATAGTTCTTCATAGCTATGTTGTACGCCAAATGAGTATGAGCGAGTCATAAGGTTTTTCTTAGATGTAAGTTGAGGTAATAACTTCTTTAATTGTATGCTAAATTCTTGTATCGTTATTAGCAATAACTAAATTAAGACTATTTTGAACAAAAGCACTAAAATTAATTTGGCTGCGGTCATTTAATTGTCTCAGGCATGGCATTATTCTAAGGCGCAGATATGGGAAATACATTATTTACTGAGAATTCGTTGTCAATCGCCGAAAATCAGGAAGATATTTTGTCCTTAAGTCAAATTTTGGCGTTGCCGAAGATACATTATGCCGATATCTATTTGCAAGAACAGTTGCCTAATATTTTGTCGCGCTGGCCTTTGCTGGCGGAATTTGCCGATATCAGCAACCCGCACTCCGCCGGGTCTGACGATTTAACGGATGAGACTGTTTAAATTATGCCCATAATCGCCTTATCGGGTATTCATGGCGGTACCGGAACGACTTCAGTGGTTTCCGCGCTGGCCTGGGCATTGTATCGGTCGGGCGAGTCAGTCCTGGTCATCGATTTCTCGCCGGATAATTTGCTGCGCATGCATTTTAATATGCCGCATGATCATGTGCGTGGCTGGGCGAAGTCGGAAATTGACGGCGAAGGCTGGCAGCAAGGCGCAATGGAATATTGCGAGCGACTGGCTTTTTTACCTTTTGGCCAAACAACGCGTGAGGAACGCGCCGTTTTATTCGCTCGTTTGCTGTCATCACCGGGGCATTGGCGGCATCGACTTTCCCAATTGCGCCAAAGCCAGCGCTATCGCTGGATTTTGCTCGATATTCCCGCCGAAGATAATCTTTTGACGCGACAACTGTTGTTGTCCGCCGAACATATTTTGATGATTATCAATCCCGATGCCAATTGTCATGTCCGCCTGCATCAACAACCTTTGCCGGGCGGTACGCATCTGGTCGTCAATAATTACGTGCTGACCAGCTCGCTCCAGCATGATATTTATCAGCTATGGTCCCAGACATTGGCCGGCCTGGTGCCGGTTATGATTCATCATGACGAGGCCGTGGCGGAATCTCTGGCGGCCAAGCAGCCGGTCGGGGAATACCGGCCGGACAGCACCTCGGCCGAAGAAATCACAACCCTGGCGAACTGGTGTCTGATTCATTGCTCGGAAGCCGTATCATGAGCCTGTTATTACAGGCATTTTTAACCCCGGCGGCGACACGGCGCGTTGATTCGCGCATTCGTCAATATCGCGGGCAGGGGGCGTCATGGTTGGCCGCCTGGTTGATGTGTCTACTGGTGGCGTTGGGCTGGGTGTTTTTGCGGCTTGAATCGCCGATCTGGCGACGCATAAGGCTCTATCGCAGAATTTTGTTTCCGCATATCTCCGTCACGCGTCCCCGGCCATTGGACGGCATCCGTTACCTATTGCAAGGTATTTGGTTGGTGCTGACGAAATCCAGCCGGACCACAACGCAGGGGCCCGGCTTGTTGAACCTGATTATCCTGGCGCGTCAGCGCTATCATCGCTTGCTGGAAAATATACCCCGGCGGCTGCAAACCACCGGCCTGAATCAGGAAGCGATGAACAAGCTGAGCCGGTTAAATCGGGGCTTACGCTGGTTAATCCTGATTTCGATGAGCGTTGTCGCAGGGATAATGACCCTGTTTTGCATTACACAACCTTTCAGTTTATGGGGACAATTTGTCTTCGTCGTACTGCTGTGGGGCATCGCCATGATGGTCAGGCGTATCCCCGGGCGGTTGCCGGCGTTGATGCTTATTGTCCTGTCGCTGACCATCTCCAGCCGCTACTTATGGTGGCGTTATACCTCGACCCTTAACTGGGACGATCCGGTGAGCCTGACCTGCGGCCTGTTGCTGCTGGCGGCCGAGACTTATTCGTGGGTGGTGCTGGTGCTAGGCTATTTCCAAACACTTTGGCCGCTGCATCGCATGCCGGTTGATATGCCAGAGGACATGGCTTGCTGGCCGACCGTCGACATCCTCATTCCCACCTTTGATGAAAATCTGAATGTGGTTAAACCAACGCTTTATGCTGCTTTAGGCATTGACTGGCCGCAAAAAAAACTCGCCATTTATTTGCTCGATGATGGCAATCGGCCCGAATTCAAGGCATTCGCCGCTGAGCTGGGCATTCATTATCTGGCGCAACCGACGCACTTCCACGCCAAAGCGGGGAATGTGAATTATGCATTGGCCCGGTCCCAGGGCGAATTTGTGGCGATTTTCGACTGCGACCATGTGCCCACCCGGTCGTTTCTGCAAATGAGTCTTGGCTGGTTTATCAAAGACCGGCAACTCGGGATGTTGCAAACGCCGCATCACTTTTTTTCACCCGATCCCTTCGAGCGGAACCTGGGCCGTTTTCGGCGCGCGCCGAACGAAGGGTCGCTCTTTTATGGTTTGGTGCAGGACGGCAATGATTTATGGAACGCCGCCTTTTTTTGTGGTTCCTGCGCGGTATTGCGTCGTTCGGCATTGGAAGATATCGGCGGGATGGCCGTGGAAACCGTCACTGAAGATGCCCATACTTCGTTGCGCCTGCACCGGCGTGGTTACACTTCCGCTTATATCCGTATCCCCCAAGCCGCCGGGTTGGCGACGGAGAGCCTCTCGGCGCATATTCGCCAGCGTATCCGGTGGGCGCGAGGCATGTTGCAGATTTTCCGGCTGGATAATCCCTTGTTGGGCAAAGGCTTGAATCTGGCCCAGCGGCTGTGTTACGCCAACGCCATGCTGCATTTTCTGTCGGGCGTGCCGCGGCTGATCTTTTTGACCGCGCCGCTGGCGTTTTTACTGTTGCATGCCTACATCATCTATGCCCCGGCAATCGCCATCATGCTGTATGTTTTGCCGCATATGATTCATGCCAGCCTGACCACTTCACGGGTGCAGGGCAAGTATCGTTACTCGTTCTGGAGCGAAATCTATGAGACGGTGCTGGCCTGGCATATCGCCCGACCCTCCACCATGGCATTGCTTAATCCCTATAACGCGCAATTCAACGTCACCGCCAAAGGCGGTCTGATAGAAAAGCCCTATATCGACTGGGTCATCACCCGGCCGTATCTGATCTTGATCTCAATGAATCTGGCCGGGTTTATCGTCGGTCTTTGGCGCTTGTTTTACGGCGATGCCAACGAAATTATGACCGACATCATCAGCCTGCTGTGGGTGTTCTACAACATGATAATTCTTGGCGGTGCGATCGCCGTCGCTTTTGAAGCCAGGCAATTGCGTCAGGCGCATCGGGTTGAAATTTCCATGCCGGCCTCGGTGATGGATAGCACCGGACATCTTTATACCTGCACGCTGCATGATTATTCGGATACGGGAGTCGGCGTGCAACTGAACTTTATCGAAGCGATTCAGTCCGGTGATCACATCTCTCTGATTTTACGGCGCGGTCAGCAGGAATATGCATTTCCCTGCGAAGTGACGCGCGTCAACAATAATTTGCTGGGCATGAAGCTTAGCCAACTGACCACTGCGCAACACATCGAATTTATCCAATGCACTTTCGCCCGCGCCGATACCTGGGCGTTGTGGCAGGACGGTTTTCCGGAAGACAAACCCATTGATAGCCTGCGCGAAGTGATAAGTCTGGGTTTCAATGGCTATCAGCATGTGACGGAATATGCTCCGCCCGTGATTCAGCGTGGTTTCCGGGGGCTTAGCGCCGGCATCGCTTGGTTTATGTCATTCATGCCGCGAAATCTGGCCGTGGCGCCCGCGTTGAATCCTGATGACGAGACAGCATTGTAACAACCTTGATGGCTTATAAAAATATGAAAAATTTAATATTCCTTACTTTATTGATGACATCATTGGGCGTTTCATGCGGCGTCCTGGCAATTGACAATACGACACAGTCATCGATCACGGCGCCTGCCGCCGCGTCAGTTGATCCGGCCCCGGTAAGAGAGATGCAACTCAAGTTCGCCGAGTTCGCGCCGCCGCCAGGGTCGTTCGATCTGCGCGGCGTCAGTCCTGAAGGCCAGATCGAATTCGGCGTACGCAGCGATGAAGTGGTCACCCAGGCGCAGCTTGCGTTGGACTATACGCCGTCGCCGTCGCTGATTCCTATCGAGTCGCATCTTAAAGTCTATCTCAACGATCAACTGGTCGGGTTAACGACCCTGACCAAAGAGCAGTTGGGCAAAGCCAATCATATCCTGATTGATCTAAATCCGCTTTATATCAGCGACTTCAATCGGTTGCGGCTGGTGTTCGTCGGCCATTATCAGAATATCTGCGAAAATCCGGTTAATTCCACACTTTGGCTGGATATCGCCAAATCCAGTTCGCTGAATTTGCGTTTGCAGAAATTACCGCTGCAAAACAATCTTTCTCATTTTCCCGAACCCTTTTTCGATACCCGCGATAACCGGCCGCTGGTCCTGCCGATGGTGTTCGCCGGTTCGCCGAATACGGGACAACAACGCGCCGCCGCGATCCTGGCTTCCTGGTTTGGCGCCCGGGCGCAATGGCGTGGACAAACCTTCCCGGTGCTGTTTAATCAATTACCGGCCAGTAATGGCATCGTCTTCGCCACTAACGCACAGCGTCCCGATTTTTTGCGGGAACATTCCCCGGTGAGCGGCCCGACAGTGGAAATCATTAATCGTCCGGATAATCCCTATGTTAAATTGCTGCTCATTATGGGGCGGGACGATAATGATCTGATCACCGCGGCGCAGGGTATCGCCCAGGGCAATGCTCTGTTCCGGGGGCAAAGCGTCATGATCGATCAGGAGCGTGAACTGATGCCGCGTCAGCCTTATGACGCGCCGAATTGGGTGCGGACCGACCGGCCGATGACGTTTGGCGAGTTGAAAAAATACCCCGAACAATTGGAGGCCAGCGGCGTTCAGCCTTCGCCTTTGTCGCTTACGGTTAATCTGCCGCCGGATCTGTTTCTTATCCATAGCTCCGGTATCGATATGCGGCTGAAGTATCGCTACACCACGCCGCAGCATGAGAATGATTCGCGCCTGAATATCAGTTTAAACAAGCAGTTCGTCCAGGGATATACCTTGATACCCGACCGGCAGCAGGGCAATGCGATATTGCATTTGCAAATGCTGCAGGGCTTGTTCGATTCGGCGAAGCAATTGACTATCCCCGCGCTGAAATTGGGCGCCGCCAATGAATTCAAATTCGATTTTGATTACACCACTCTGCTGGCAAGCGGCGCCGAGGGACGTTGTGAAACCTATACCACGGCGCTTAACCATGTGGTCATCGACGATAGCTCGACGCTGGACTTTTCCGGATACCGGCATTTTATGCCGATGCCTGATTTGCGCGCCTTCGCCAATGCCGGTTTCCCTTTCAGCCGCATGGCGGATCTCTCGGAAACACTGGTTTTGGTCAATAAGCAACCGCAACCGGTGCAGGTGACGACCCTGCTCGATACGCTGGGCAATATCGGCGCGTTGACCGGTTATCCCGCCCAGGCTTTACGTTTGAGCGATGATTGGACGCAAGCGAAAAACAGCGATGCGGATATTCTCATGATCGGCGTTATTCCGCCGGAATTCAGGGATGATCAGCAGATTAATATGCTGGTCACCGCGACGCAGAGCTGGGTAAAACAACCCAGTCGCCAGGCAACGCTGTCCGATGTGGTCTCGCCGGCCAGCGACGCTTTGCCGGACAGCCAGACCACCATCGCCGCTAAAGGGCCGCTGGCGGCTATTATCGGCGTGCAATCGCCGTCCCATGCCCAGCGCAGTATCGTTGCGCTATTGGCCGACAGCCAGTCCGGGTTTGATTTACTCAACCAGGCCTTGGCGGATAGCGGCAAACGTGCGGCCATGTTTGGTTCAGTAGCGATTATCCGCGACTCCGGCGTCAACAGTTTGCGGGTGGGTAACATTTACTACGTAGGACATCTACCCTGGTGGGAACGCATCTGGAATACGCTGGCGACCCATCCGGTCTTTATGGCGTTCATCGCCATGCTGGCTGTGGTCATGGTGGCGTTGTTACTCTGGCGCGGGTTGTTGATACTGAGCCGTCGCCGCCTGTCGCCGCAAGATCGGGATTGAACAGCATGCCGGCGATGAGTCTTATCCGCGGCAAGGCGTTGGCCGCCGTCTTGCTGATGTTCTCCGCAATAGCGCCGGCGGCGCAAATCTCGCCGCAACAGTGGCTGAAGGAACAGGTACGGGTTGGCGAGGCCAGTCATAATAATGCGCTGGTTCAGCAATCGCTGTATCGGCTTGAACTGATGTCTCCCGATGATCCCGAGGTCATTGCGGCCCGGCTGCGGTTGGCCTTGCGCCAGGGCGACCAGACCATGGCCCGCCAACAACTGGCGAAGTTGCAGCGTCTGGCGCCGGACTCGCCGGTTACCAGGCAAGCACAGACGGCCATCAACCTGACGACGCCGGAATTTCAGCGGCAATTGCAACAGGCCCGGCTATTGGCGGCGGCGGGCCGTTTGCCTGAAGCGAAAGGCCTGTATGACCACCTGTTCAATGAATTACCGCCGACGCTGGATTTGGCCATTGAATATTGGCTGCTGGTCGCGCGGTTGCCGGGCCAGCAAACCGAAGCCATCAAACAACTGCAACTGCTGGACCAGCGCTATCCGGGCAATGAGGCTCTGCGCCAGCGATTGGTCACTTTGCTGTTTGCCGAGAATCGCGATGCCGAAGGTTATGCCGTGTTGACGCAATTGGCCGGTGACGAGGACAGCAGGGACGACGCCGCCCAGAGTTGGATGAATCGGATCAAAACTATGCCGGTCGGCGCGGCCAGCGTTGCGGCATTGCATCGGTACCTCGACGTATTCGATACGGAACCACAGCGCGCCGCGGCGGACCAAGAATTGGCCCGGCAACTGGCATTACTGGCGGACCCCCGCTATCAGGCCAGGCTAACCGGGCTGGCCATGGTGGGCCAGGGAAAAGCCAAATCGGCGATAGCGCCCCTGCAACAGGCGCTGAAACTGGCGCCGGATGATGCGGAGGTTCTGGGCGCGCTGGGGTTGGCCTATGCCCGCGCCGGGCAGCGCCAGCAGGCGATTGATTTATTCGAACAGGCTCAGAAGGCTGATCAGAATGGCTTCCATGGCAATAAATGGCGCAGCCTGATTGACAGCAACCGCTATTGGTTGCTGATTGATCAGGGAGACCGGGCGTTGCAGGCCCATCATCTCCCTTTGGCGCAACAGTTGTATCTGCAAGCGCAGCATATCGACAGCCAGGATAGCCAGTCCTGGGTCGGTTTGGGCCAGATTGCGGTTGCCCGCACGGATGATGTTCGCGCCGAACAGGCCTTTTTGCAGGCCCTGCGGCTGGAACCCGACAATGGCAGCGCTATTCGCGGGCTGGCGGCAATATATGAACGGCAATCTCCCCGCAAGGCGCTCGATTTTTTAACCCATCTCAATCGACGGCAGCGGGCTGGTATGCAACCCGGCATTAACCGTTTACAAGGGGATATTTACAGCGACCGGGCCGAACAGTTCGCCGCCAGGCAACAATGGCCGCAGGCGGCGGAGAACTATCGGCTGGCGCAACAATTGGCGCCGGACCAGGTCTGGCTGACCTATCATCTGGCGCAGGCTCTGCGCAGCGCCGGCCAGCCTGGGCAGGCCGATGCCGTTTTCCATCCTTTGCTTGAACGGCAAGCCGGTAATCCCGAGCTGGTTTATGCCTACGCGCTTTATCTCTCTTCAAGCGATCGGCCTGACCAGGCGCGGGCCTGCCTGGTAACGCTTCCGGTCGTGAAATGGAGCCGGGATATGCGGGATCTCTATGTGGGTTTACAACTGCAGGCCAAGCAGGACCAGGCTTCACGCTTGCGCGAACGCGGTCACGAACCGGCCGCTATTGCCTTATTATCGCAGCCGCCCATCGACAATAGCAGCCGAATGATGTTGGCGGATTGGGCGCTGGCGCGCGGCGACAATGCCGCGGCATTGCAAGGTTATCGCCAGGTTTTACAACAAGAACCCGCCAATCCGGATGCCCGTCTTGGCGAAATCGACGCGTTAATCGGCCAGGGGCGGTTCGCCGAGGCTCGTCAACGGCTGATTGCCGCCACGCAAGCTCGGGCCGACAAGCAAAGCGACAGCGTGCATGCCCAACGCCGGATCGCCGATTTTTGGAATGCGGTCGGCGAGCCGGCCAGGGCGCTTCAACTGCTGCAAACGTTGAAACCGGCGGCGCTAAAGCAAGGCGATTCCCAGGATGACGCGCTGGTTTTTCGCGATAGCGCGCGACTAGAGCGCCAGTTGAGTCAGCCGCAAGCCGCGCGACAAGATGATCGCCAGGCCATGGTCGCCAGTGGCATGACGCCGGTTTTGCCGCAAAATGATATTGACGACACCCGGTTGACCCGTAATCGGCAAGAGGATGACTGGCTGAAAAGCAGTATCCGCAGCGATACGGCGTATCTTGCGCGCGCTCAGGATATCAGGATCACCCTGGATCACGATTATGCCTCCTACGATGGCACCGGCGGCGTGTCCGACCTGACCTCGCATGACACCATGCTGCAAGCCGATTTGCCGGTATGGGGCGGACGGGCTTTTTTGCGCGCCGATAGCGTTCAAATGGACGCCGGCCATTTTTCCACCACCAACGGCGCCTATGATACTATTTTCGGTACCTGCGCCAGCGTCGGCTGCCGTGGCGGAGAAGGACAAAGCACCAGCGGTACCAGCCTGGCGGCCGGTTGGCAAAATGATCATTGGCAAGGGGATCTCGGCACCACGCCGCTGGGTTTTGCCGTGGTGGACTGGGTTGGCGGCCTGAGTTACAGCAATGATTGGCAAAAGGTAGGCTGGACTCTCACGGCATCGCGTCGGCCTATTTCCAATTCCTTGCTGGCGTTTGGCGGAACGCGCGACCCCGCGACCGGCATGACCTGGGGCGGCGTGCGCGCCACCGGCGTCACGCTTGCCGGCAGCTATGATCAGGGCGAGGCCAATGGCGTATGGAGCAATCTGGGATTTCAGCAATTGACCGGCGAAAATGTCGCTGACAATGAGCGGTTGCGCTTGATGGGCGGCTATTACTATAAATTGATCAATGAAAATAATCGCCGGGCCACGGTGGGGCTGACCAGCATGTGGTGGCATTATCAAAAAGACCTGAGCGATTATGCGCTCGGCCAAGGCGGATATTACAGCCCGCAACGCTATGTGTCGTTTTCCGTGCCGTTGAATTACCGCCAACGCACTGAAAACTGGTCCTGGCTGGTGGGCGGGTCCCTTGGGTGGTCGGAAGCGAAAACCGACGATCATCCTCGTTATCCGCTACCGGGACTCATACCCGACATTGATGCCGACAAATATACGATTGACCAGGGCGGCAGCAGTTCCGGTGTAGGTTATACGCTGCTGGCCCTGGTGGAACGGCGCCTCGATTCGCATTGGACGCTGGGCGCCGGTTTTGATATCCAGCAATCGAAAGATTATGCCCCAAGCCATGCGCTGATGTATTTGCGCTATTCGCTGGCCGGTTGGCAAGGCGATCTGGACTTGCCGCCGCTGCCGCTGACGCCCTATGCCGATTTCCGATAACCTGAACCCTAGGGTTTTGATCATGTATATACCGCTTTTATCCGTGTCCTGAAGAGTTAAATTTTCCCGGACCGCTGTCGATAATAAAGGTAATAAATGATAAAGGGTGGCAGAACATGTCAGAGTTCAATCAATACAATCAACCTGTGGGCAATATTATTACGAACTGGCATCAGCCGCCGCGCCCGCAAAAAATCACGCTCGAAGGTAATTTTTGCCGCTTGGAACCCATGTCCCAGCGGCATACGCAGGATTTGTTTTCTTCATGGCATAGTATTGATGATGAACGGGATTGGGCCTATTTCCCGGTCAATCGTCCGAAAAACCTCAAGCATTGCGAACTCTATGTCGCGTCGCTCTCCGTCAGTAATGATCCGGTGTATTTCGCTGTCATTAGTTTGCAAACCGGTAAGGCGGTGGGTTCCGTCGCGCTGCAAAATTTCGATACCGTCAATGGGGTGCTGGAGATAGGCTGGGTCAACTGGTCTCCTTTTATGAAACGCACCGCCAGTGCGACGGAGGCGCTCTTCCTCTTGCTGAAATACACGTTCGATACGCTTCATTACCGCCGTTGCGGATGGCGTACCGATAAGTTGAATCAGCCTGCAATTGATGCTTCTGAACGTGTGGGCTTTAAATACGAAGGAACCTATCGACAAGCGCAAATCATCAACGGACGTAACTGTGATCTGCGCTGGTATTCGATCATCAATACGGAATGGACCGACGTGGGCCGGGCATTGAGCGCCTGGTTAAGAGTGGAAAATTTTGATGAGCGGGGCAGGCAAATACAACGACTGAAAGATCTTATGCTGGTGCAAAAAAGATAATTCAGCGACCCAGGGGACGAAATTCGTCCCCTGGGCATTAACCGCCCGTTCGCTTGGGCGAAGGGCGGATGGCGATGTGGTTAATTCGCGTGGTTTGTCCGCTACAGTGCATTTTTGCGCTTCAGTGTCGGGTAGCCATTTTCTTCTTTGTGAACAGCATGAAAGCTTTCGCTATTTTCGACCATGAGTTTCCTTAAACGTGGGAATCCTTGCAGAACATTATCAATATAGCTTTTATTAAAATTTTCCGGATTATTTTGCTGCAAAAATTGATTTAACCGGTTCAGAACAAACGCGGCAAATATTCCAGCTTGATCAGTCGGCGGTGGTTTAATGAATTCATCCGCGACGTGTACCAGGCTTTCGAAGACTATTTTATTATTATCTCGCTTCGATAACACCTCGGGAAGGACAATATTATATAACCGTTCATAGTCATTAGTGGCTGTACAAAATAATTCAATTTTCATATTTTTCTTCAAACTGATAATTCTAGCAGCTAAATTATGATAGAATTCAGAAAAATAGTGAGTAAGTTTTTTATTAGAGTTATTAATGACCAACGATATCACCACGCCTTCTTGGGGTATGTTGGATCGTTGTAATTGAGAACCCTTCATAATAGATAAATTTTGAATTTTATCCAATAATCTTATTTTGCTATCCGGATTGAAAAATAAGGATTGAGTTGATTTAATATCTAATGATTTCAGATGACTAGCAGTAAGGCTTTTGATATTATTGGGAGTGGTACATGCACTATCATCCCTTCTCGCCGGTATTTCAGATGAGTACTGAGAGAGAGTATGCGTGCTATATCCCTCACTCATCGCATTCATGGTGGTGGCAACATTGGTCACACTGGTAATGGCGGTTTTATTCGACACCGTAGCGCCGGAATGTTCACTGCTACTATGGGCGTAAATAGTGCTTTCCATGGCGGCGGAGTTGGCATTGATATTCGGCATAGTTTTATCATGATGAAAATTAATGGATGAAATAACATTATCATGATGGATTTTTTTTGAACAAGAACATTATCGAAAGATATTATGTCCTCGAATCCGCGACTCAAAGGGCTAAATAGTGTTTCAGGCCCCACACCACCAAGGCGTGATCCTCATGGGAAGGCAGGCCGCTGACGCTGACGGCGCCGATAATTCCGCCTGAGCGCAGCAGCAAGGGGAAACTGCCGCCATGATCGGTAAACAGGCTCTGGTCGATGAATCGTTGTTGATCCATACGTTGACCTTTCCTTTCATTTTCCAAACCTACATACATTGATGAATGGGCTTCGTGCAGCACGGTGTTCCTCTTACGCCGCATCCAGGACAAATTGTGCTGGCTGGAACCGGGCAATGCCGCCAGAAAAAGCTCTTGACCAAAAGCGTAAACTTCGATGGAAACCGCATAGTGGTTTTCCAGCGCATGTTGACGAATAATTTGGCCGATTTCCCAGGCCGCATCGAAGTCGAAGCTGTCAAAACGGATTTCCGTTTCCTGGCGCAGCAATTCTTCTTGGGTAGGATTCATGACATTCCTTACTAGTGTTCGAGGTAATGTTTAATGTACCTATAGGGAAATAATAAAAACAAGGAAAATTGAAAAAGATTCCATGGCGTGTCAAGTGTTAACGCTAAGCGATTAGGGTAGGCGAGGCGGTGTTTTATACCGCCTCGGCGGCCCTAACCGCGGCGGTGAGTGTTGTTACTCAGGGCGGCCGATGCGCCATTGCTCCGGAGGCAAGGCGCCGTTTACCGCATAATCGCCGATAATCCGTTCCTTATAAATGCGCGGGTTATGGGATGCCAGAGCGCGGGCATTGCGCCAGTGCCGGTCGAAGCTGTTTTCTTTCCTCAAGGCGGAAGCGCCCAACGCATCGAATAAACTGGCGGCGGCATTGAGCACCTGCCCGGGGATCAGCGTGTGCGCTTGAGCGACATCGAGCTCCCCCAGGGCGACCCAGTAGTCAGCGTCGGCGGCCTGCGTTTGCAGGGCTTCATAGGCTTTCTGCACAGTTCTGGCCGCCTGTAATGCCACGGCCCCGGCGCCATAGGCTGCGGCGCGAATTTGCCCGATAATTTGCAAAACTTGCGGGTCCTGGCGGGGATAGGGGGCATTGCCGTTCGAATAAGCCCGCTGGCGGCGGGCGACCGCGAGGGCGCCTTCATTGGTGATCGCCCGTCCAATGCCGGCCAGCGTAGCCAACTGGATCAATTGATAGAAGCCCTGTGAATATTTAAAACGATCGTCGTCCGTCACCACATCATCCTGTTCGACCGCGGCCTGGCTAAAAATGGTTGTGCCGCTGGCGGTAAGCGTCTGGCCGAAGCCGTCCCAATCATCCACAACCTCCACCCCCGGTTGGTTCCGATTGACGATGCCCGAAACGGGGTCGCCGTTTTCCAGCACGCCGCCGACATGGATCCAATCGGCAAACAAGGAACCCGTGGTGTAAAATTTGGTGCCGTTTAATGCCCAACCGTGCCGGGCCGGGAAAAATGTGGTGGAAAAACCGGTGATTTTGGCGTCCAGTTCGGTCCAGGCGTTACCGGCAATTTCACCTTGGGCGAATCGGGGCAACCATTTTTCCCTGCGACCGGCCACCTGCGTATTCAGAATATCTTCCACCAAGGCAAAATGCCCGCGCAAGGCCTGCGGAATATTGGAGTCCGCCGTCGCCAGCTCAATCAATAACGCAAACAGTTCGGGCAGGGTTGCGCCCAGACCGCCATATGCTATGGGTACTCTCAGCGCGCTAAAACCGGCCTCTTTTAGCCAGTGGATGGGCTCGTGAGGTAATGTGCGGGTGTTTTCCCGCTCAATGGCGCCGGCCGCGATGCGAGTGAAAATCGGGCGAAAACGCGCCGCCAGACGTTCATAATCGTCGCTTGGCGCAATGCCCCAGTAGGGAAGGGTGTCGGTCATATAAACTGTCCTTTTAGTGGTCGGTGGATTGGATAAATGTGCCTGCGTCTCGTCTGGCGGGATGCCGGGGGCTGATGGCCGCGGAACTCACATCGAACATGCGCTCGCGCAGCGTGCCCGGCCGATAGTCGGTCTGGGCCAGCCCGCGCTTTTGCAATACGGGCATCACGTGCTCAATGAATTCGCTGAAAGAGCCCGGCAAGGTCTGGTAGGCCACATTGATGCCATTGATGCCGGCGTCCCGCCATTCTTGCAGGGCGTCGGCGATCTGTTCCGGCGTGCCCACCACGCGGCCGTTGTAAGACATGGCCGTGACCAGATCGGCCAAACGGGCTTTTTTGCCCGGATGGGCCTCTTCATAAAATTGCGTGAATCCTTGTAATCCCTGGATATTGAAATCCGCCACCGGTTTATCCGGATCGAGCTGACCGAAATCAATGCCCAAATCCCTGCCGACATGCGCGGCCAGGGCATCAGTGCAAATGTACTCATCCAGCGCGCGGGCGTGGCGTTTGGCTTCTTCCTCGCTGCTGCCCACCACAAAAGAAAGGCCCTGGAAAAACAGCAAATCGCCGGGCCGCCGTCCGGTTTTGGCCAATTCCTCATGCAAGCGCCCGATGGCGATGCGGGCGGCCTGGGGCGTCAGACAAACCAGAAAAGTGGCTTCGGCATTGCGCGCGGCAAAGGCCCGGCCCGCGACGGAAGACCCCGCCTGAATCAGAAACGGCGTTCGCTGGGGAGAGGGTTGGGTGAGATGCGGGCCTTTGATGTTATAACGGGGGCCGTGGTGGTTAAGAGCATGAATTTTATGCGGGTCGGCATAGCGTCCGGCCGCTTTGTCTTTCAGCACCGCGTCGTTTTCCCAAGAGTGTTCCCATAATTGATAGACCGCTTCCATATATTCATCGGCCCATCGGTAGCGTTCGTCATGGGGGACGGGAGTATCGAAGCCAAAATTCTCCGCCGCGTTGCGACTGGTGCTGGTGACGATATTCCAGCCGATTCGGCCTTTGCTCAGGTGATCCAGCGTCGATACCCGTCGGGCGAAATCGAAGGGATGGCTTTGCAGGATGGAACTGGTAAAAGCGAAACCGAGATGTTCGGTGGTTGAGATCAGCGCCGCCGCCAGGGCGGACGGATCGTTGGCGGGGAAATGGATGCCCTGTTCCACGTAAATGTCCCAGTTGCCGTTGTGTCCGGTATCAAGCCCGATAACATCCGCCAGAAAAAGGGCGTCGAACTTGCCTTGTTCAAGCAGGCGGGCCAACCCGGCCCAGGTGGCCAAATCGTTGAATTCGGTCTGTTGCGAAGCGGGATGTCGCCAGAGTCCGTGATAAACATGAGACAGCGCATTCATGGCGAAAGCATTGAAAATCAACCGTTTTGACATGACGACTCCTATTTGACACTGGTTTCCTGGTTGGGTTCGCGGCTCACCAGGACTGCCGCTATCACCACCAGGCCTTTGATAATCATCTGCGAATATTGTGAAACCCCCATCAGATTCAAGCCGTTATCCAGTAATGAGATAATCAGGACGCCTATCAGTGTGCGGTGCGGTCCACCGGTTCCGCCCGACAGACTGGTCCCGCCGACGACAATGGCGGCCAGGCTGTTGAGCAGCAGATCGCTGCCCAGCGACGGTCCGGCCGCGCCCAGCCGCGACACCGAAAACAGGGCGGCGATGGCCGCCAGTGCGCCAGCGAGGATAAACGCGTAAATCTTATAGCGCCGGACGGGAACGCCCGCGGTGCGGGCGACCACTTCACCGCCGCCGATCAGGTACATATAACGGCCGAAGCGGGTGCGGGCGGCGATAAACACCACAATGACCCAGGCAACCAGCGCGCATAACGTGATGTTGGGCAGGTGGGGGATAGTCTGGCCGATAGCCAGCAAATCAAAGCCCGGCAGTTCAAACTCTACTGCGCGGCCATCCAGAATCTTCAGCGCCATTCCGCTGAACACCGATAGCGTGCCAAGGGTTACGATAAAAGACGGTATGCGGCCATAGACATACAGCGCGCCATTCAATAGTCCCAGCGCGCCGCCGGCGATAATCATCAGCGGCAGCACCCAAAATCCCGCGCCGGTGTTATTGAGCAGCGTGACGCTCAGTGCGCCATTGAGCAGCACCAGCGCGCCGATGGAGAGATCGATACTGCCCATCAGGATGATAAACGTGCCGCCCAGGCAGGCGATAAGCAGCATGCCCACCTGACCGCTGACGGCGGTGAAATTTCGCAAGGTCAGAAAGGTGTCGGTACTGCAACTGAAAAAAAGCAGCAGCGCCAGCACTACGATAATCGGAAACCAAAAGCCTTTATCGGCGTTATGCCAGAAGCCGCGTCGTTTCTGATAAGCATCGAAAGGTAACGTTTTACTCTCCATTGTGAGCTCCAGTAAAAGAAACGGCGGATTCATCCGGCAGCATCCAGACCAAAATATCGCGTTCAGTGGGTTTATCATTGGCGGGAGCGGGGAGTTCCTTGACCGCTTCACCTCGCCTCATCACCACAATCCGATGGGACAGACCGATCAATTCCAGCAGTTCATCGGTGATCAGCAGGATGGCGATGCCGGCATCGGACAGATCGCGGATGAACCGATAAATTTCTTCTTTAGCGCCGGCGTCGACGCCTCTTGTGGGATTATCCAGAATCAGCACCGTCGGGTGACGGCAGATCCATCTGGCCAATACCACTTTTTGCTGGTTGCCGCCGGAAAGCCGCCGGCAGAGCGATACAGGGCTGGCGGAGCGGATATGCAGCTTCTCGATATAGCGCTCGGTTTCTGTTTGCTCGCGTTCGCTGCGCCACAGTCCGAGCGGAGTGCTGAAAAGATCGCCGCCGCTGGCGAGGGAAAAATTCCAGGCAACCGGGAAAGCGGCGATGATTCCTTCGGTCAGCCGTTCCGCCGGGATATAGCCGAGCCCGGCCTGGCTGAATCGGATAATATCGGGCGTGACGGCTTTTTCTCCCATCAGACTGACGACGCCATGGTCGGGCTTACTGATACCGGCGATCGCTTTCCCCAGCGCGCTTTTTCCCGAATCCAGCAGTCCGCCTATGCCCAGTATTTCTCCGGCGCGAACCTGCAACGAAATATCGGTAAACCGGTTTTTGCGCTGTAACCCTCTGACATCAAGGCGGATTTCACACTGACTGACTGCGCGCTGCCGGTTTTCATGGTAATAATCCGCCGCCCGGATCCGGCCCACCATCAGACTGTGCAACTCTTTCTCGCTGGTGCTGGCGGTAGGCAGGCGAGCGATGAGCTTGCCATCCTTCAGGACATAGATCAGATCCGAACACTGCATCACTTCGCTCAGGCGGTGCGAAATGAACAGCAACGCCCCTTGCTGTTTGATTTGTTTGATCAGAGTGAAAAAACGTTCCTCATCGCGACGGTCGAGGGCGGAAGTGGGTTCATCCAGCAGCACCAGCGGCGTGCTCTGATGATAAAGCCATTCGGGGGCAAGGCAGGCGCGGGTGATTTCAATGGATTGCCGGGTGGAAAAATCGTAGTCCCCGGTGCGTCTGCGCACGTCGATATCAAAACCGGCCGCAGTGATCATGTCTTGGGCCACGGCTATCATGTGCTTTTTATCCAGCCACTGGCCGGCCCGGGTAAACGACCCTTCCGTGCCCAACAGCATATTTTCATAGACCGGGATGGTATTAATCAGCGCCTGTTCCTGAAATACCCGGGAAACGCCTTGCTGTAATGCCCTCTGGTAGTTAGAGGGCGCATAAGGCCGGCCGGATAGCCGCATGTTGCCGGTGGTCGGGGCAATAATGCCGCTTAGAATATTCATCAGCGTGGACTTTCCCGCGCCGTTTTCCCCGACGAAAGCGACAATCTGATGCAAGGGAATATCGAACGACAGAGTATCCAGAACGCCGATTTCGCCAAATGATTTTGTCAGGCGCTCGGCCTTGAACAGAATCCCGGTTTGATCCGGCGATAAGCTGTGAGTTGTCATTGCATGTTCATCCGTGGTGCTGGGCCGCCCATTGCCGGCGGTGTTCATACGTGAGCATTGGGCGACGGGCCATCAAACTTGATTTTGTAATGGTCGGCGAATTCTTGCCGTAAGCGTTCGGCTTCACCGTTTTGACGCGCTTCTTCATAGGCTTTGGGCAGCGAATACCCCGCCGGTTTAGCAATGCCGGTCCATTCTTTTTCTATATCGAGCGGATAAACATGGGCCTGCGGATCCCAATCGCTCGGGTGTGCGACGCGGGAAAGACGGCGATAGTCAAACGGCGCCACGCCATCGTTATCAACAAAGCGTTTCCAATAGATGTCGGCGTTTTTTTTCGTCAGTATCAGCGATTGCCAGTTGAGCATGCGTTCGGCTGCGCGAGGCTGCCAGCCATGGGTAACATCATAAATCCGGGCGGTGAATAACGCGGCGGCATAGGCTGGGCTATTGGCGCTGGTGGAAAGCTGGGCGCCGCTGATTATCGACTTCACTCCTTCGGTTGTGCCATCCGCCGCCGCCACCAGCACATCTTTGCCTGGCGTCAGACCATGGGCCCGCAACGAAGCGAGCACGCCCTGGGCGATGTCGTCGTTTTGCGCCACGATACCGACCACATTGGGGTTACGCGTCAACAGATCGTCGGTCGCTTTCAGCCCGTCTTCCCGATTCCATTTCCCCGGCAATTTATCCACCAGCCTGGTTTTGGGAAAATCGGCGAAGGCGGCGTCACGCCCGCGACTGCGCGCTATATCGCTCACATAACCGTCACTGCCGGTCACCGCGATGATATTGCCGCCGCCGAAGGTGTCCGTAACCGCCCGCAGCAGCTCCGCAGTGATCGCTCGATGGGCGGAAAACTCTTCGGGAACCGCATAAAGGGTATAGTACTGGCTGGCGTCGAACGGCGTAAACCAGGGCAGCGTGTTCCAGAAGTGGCCAAAAAACAGCTTGTTTTGATCCGCCAGGGTAGCGATGCGGCGCAGCGAGCTGCCGTCGGCGAGATTAAGCACCACGCCGTTGGCCCGGGTGACGGTTTGTTCCTCGAATTGATTGACCTGACGCTGTCCGTCGTTTTGTCCGTCCAGAAATGTATAGGGCACGCCAAAGGCTTGGCTGGCGGCCTCGAAAGATTTGCTGGTCTGCACATTGTATTCATTCACATTGAAGGACAGATAAGCCAGTTTGCCATTGGGCGCGGCCACCGCAACGGAAGGAAAGCCCATGCTGGCGGTAGTTGCCGCCACCACGCCGGCGGAAGCCAATGCCAGAAATTCCCGCCGCGAAACGCCGCGTGTATCCAGCCGATCCATATGACCGTCAACGATCTTTTTTTGACTGAAGTCGGGAAATTTAAAAGGGTTTAAGCGAAACACCATAGTTGCTCCTGGTCAATTGATATACCCGTCATCTTGAGCGACAGATTAATTAATTGTGAGAAATGTTATTCCCATACATATTAAATGTTCAATTTTGGTTAATTGAATGGTTGGTATTAAAGGACAGGGCCAATGAAATATGAAGAAAAAAAATCTGCTTTCCATATTGAATTAAAGCATTTCCAATAAAAGAGCTTATTTATGCTGATATTGGCAATATTAGAGAAACGAATGTTTTAAGCATTACGCAACGTTATCGACATCAAGCTAAAAGGTGAAAGAAGCAAGACCGTCGCTGTCATATGACACAGCTACGATCCGCGTCGGGATCGCCAGAGGGGTACAAGCGGCTTGAGCGATAAATTGTCTTGAAGTCAGTAAAATTCAAGAACTAAATGCTGTATAATTGACATATATTCAGAATATAAATCTAGCATTATATTGTTTTATCATATAAATATCTTGGCTTAACCCCATTTCGCCGACTAATCTTATCCTGGCAACTCAATAATCTCCTTGCATCTTTCATCAGTCGGCCACGGCTTTGTCCGGCGGCCGACGCCACATTGCTTTACTACTTAAGAAGAGATAATGGCCATAACCGCAGTAAGTCATAAAGTGGGTCTCATACCGGTGACCTTGATGGTCTCCGGCAACATCATGGGGTCCGGAGTGTTCCTATTGCCGGCCAATCTGGCCGCGACCGGGGGGATTGCCATTTATGGCTGGCTGGTGACGATTATCGGCGCGCTGGCGCTATCGATAGTCTATGCGAAAATGTCCTCCATCGATGACAGTGCGGGCGGCTCGTACGCTTATGCACGCCGGGCTTTCGGGCCGTTTATCGGCTATCAGACCAATTTGTTGTATTGGCTTGCCTGCTGGATTGGCAATATCGCCATGGTGGTCATCGGCGTCGGTTACCTCGGCTATTTCTTCCCTATCCTGAAAGAGCCGATGGTGCTGACGTTAACGTGTATCGCCGTTTTATGGCTGTTTGTCATCCTGAACATCATCGGGCCGAAAATGATCACCCGTGTGCAAGGCGTCGCCACCGTACTGGCGCTGATCCCCATACTGGCCATCGCTATTTTCGGTTGGTTCTGGTTCAAAACCGATACCTATATGGCGGCCTGGAATGTCAGCGGCAAAGGCACATTCGGCGCCATACAAAGCACATTGAGCATCACGCTGTGGTCATTTATCGGGGTGGAAAGCGCCTCGGTGGCGGCGGCGGTGGTCGAGAATCCGAAACGCAATGTGCCGATAGCCACCATAGGGGGCGTATTGATCGCCGCCGTGTCTTATGTCTTTTCCACCACGGCCATTATGGGCATGATCCCCAACGCCGCGCTGCGGTTGTCAACCTCGCCGTTCGGCGACGCCGCCCGGATGGCTTTGGGCAATACCGCCGGCGCCATTGTCACCGCCTGCGCCGCTGTGGGCTGTCTGGGTTCGCTGGGCGGCTGGACGTTGCTGGCCAGCCAAACCGCGAAAGCCGCATCGGATGATGGCTTGTTTCCCGCCATCTTCGGCAAGGTCGATAAAAGGGGCGTGCCGACCGCCGGGTTGTTGATTTTGGGCGTGTTAATGACGTTATTTCAGGTAACCACCATCTCGCCGAATGCCACCGCGCAATTTGCCCTGGTTTCTTCCGTCTCGGTGATCTTTACCCTGGTGCCTTATCTTTATACCTGCGCCGCATTGCTGTTGGTCGGGCACGGGCATTTGGGCTCCCAATTAAGGCTGTACAGCGTGATTACGCTGATTGCGTTTGTGTACTGCATTTGGGCGGTAATCGGTTCCGGCGCGCAAGAGGTCATGTGGTCATTTGTCGCGTTGATGGTTATCACCGCCATGTACACACTCAACTATAACCGTCGCCATCAAAATCCCTTTCCGCTGGAACAACCGCTTAAACAGGATTGATTCGCCCGCGGATAAACGATTTTTGACGTTGGTATTGATAAAAAGGAATGGGATATGCTGGATTTAAGCCGCCACAAAAAACGCAAGGTATTGGTCGTGGACAGTAATTTCCTTGACGGGACTACCGCCAATGGCCGGGCCGTCAATGAGCTGTCGGTCGCGCTGGAAGATAATAACTTGCAAACGGTACGCGCCGCCACGTTTGAAGACGGCGTGGCGACCATCAGCTCGGATGCCTCCATTTGCTGCGTGTTCGTCGATTGGACTTCCGGCGGCAATGACGACGCTTCCCACAGTCAGGCGACGGCTCTGCTGTCCGCCATCAGGTTTCGCAATAAAAGCGTACCGGTGCTGTTGATGGCCGAACACGCCTGCATCGACACCCTATCCATTGAAACCATGCAAATGGTCAATGAGTTTGTCTGGATGCATGAGGACACCGCGGAATTTATCGCCGCTCGCGCGGTGTCGTTAATAAAAAAATATTACGATCAATTGCTGCCGCCGTTTACCCGCGCGCTGTTTGATTACACTCAGAACTCCCCGGAATACTCATGGGCCGCCCCCGGGCACCAGGGCGGCGTGGCCTTTACCAAAACCGCGGTGGGTCGCGAGTTTCTTGATTTTTTCGGCGAAAACCTTTTTCGCACCGACACCGGCATTGAACGCGGGTCGCTGGGATCGCTGCTGGACCACAGCGGACCGATTAGAGACTCGGAAGTCTATGCCGCACGGATTTTCGGCGCCCATCGCAGCTACTCGGTACTCAATGGTACGTCCGGTTCCAATCGCGCAGTGATGGCGGCCGTCATCGGCGAACGCCAAATCGCGCTATGCGATCGCAACTGCCATAAATCCATTGAGCAGGGGTTGGTGATGACCGGCGCCGTACCGGTATTTTTTATCCCGACCCGTAACCGCTATGGCATTATCGGCCCGATTCCGAAAGCGCAGCTTACCGCCAGAGCCATTAAGGACAAAATCGCCAGGCATCCGCTGAAAGCCTTGGCCGAGAGCGACAAACCGGTTTACGCGGTGATCACCAATTGTACCTATGACGGCATGTGCTATAACGCGGTTCAGGCTCAGACATTGCTGGCGAAAAGCGTCGATCAGATTCATTTCGACGAAGCCTGGTATGCCTACGCCCGGTTTAATCCGCTTTACCGCGACCGCTTCGCCATGCGCGGCAATCCGGCTGATCATGACCCGAACGGTCCGACGGTTTTCGCCACGCAATCCACCCATAAGCTGTTGGCCGCGTTATCGCAAGCCTCGTATATTCATATTCGCAACGGCAAAAAGCCGGTGGAACATTCGCGTTTCAACGAGTCCTATATGCTGCAGGCCACCACGTCGCCGCTGTATGCCATTATCGCGGCCAACGAGGTGGGGGCCGCCATGATGGACGGCCCGCAGGGAGAATCGTTGACGCAGGAAGTGATCAACGAAGCGGTGGATTTTCGGCTGGCGTTGGCCAAGGCGCATGCCGAACTTCAGGCGAAAGGGGAGTGGTTCTTTTCACCCTGGAACGCGCCGAATGTGATCGACGATGTTACCGGTAAAAAAGTGCCGTTTATTAACGCCTCGAAGCAGCAACTGACCACCGATCCCGGTTGTTGGGTATTAAAGCCGGGCGAGGCCTGGCATGGCTTTGAACAGCTCGAAAATGACTGGTGCATGCTGGACCCGATTAAGGCCGGCATTCTATCGCCGGGCATGGGCGATGACGGCGAGATGCTGGCGAATGGCATCCCCGCCGCGATGGTGACCGCTTTTCTGTCGCAAAACAGCATTGTGCCGTCGCGCACCACGGATTTTATGGTGTTGTGTCTGTTCTCCGTCGGCGTGACCAAAGGCAAGTGGGGCACGCTGATCAACGTTCTGCTGGAATTCAAACAGCACTACGATAATAACAGCCCGCTGACGCTTTGCCTGCCGGAACTGGCCGCCGCCCATGCTGAACGCTATGCCGGCATGGGGCTGAAAGACCTGAGCGATGAAATGTTCGGCTATATGAAAACCAGCCAGATGGATAAGCTACAGTCGGCGGCGTTCTCTAAATTGCCGACGCCGGTGAAGTTGCCCCGGGCGGCTTTCCAGGATCAAATGGCCGGTCGCTGCGAACATGTGACGCTGGATAAACTGGCGGGCCGGGTTTCGGCTGTCGGGGTGATTCCTTATCCGCCCGGAATTCCCATCGTCATGCCGGGCGAAAGTTTCGGCGCTGACGATGAACCCTGGTTAAGCTACATTCTCAGCATTGCGCACTGGAGCAAGCAATTTCCCGGTTTCGAAAAAGAACTGGAAGGCGCGCAATTCGAACAGGGCGAATACCGCATTTGGGTATTAAGCGAGACCGGCGCGGCATAGGCGCTGAAACCGCCTGTTTGGCCGACGTTAGGCGCGAGGCGCCGTCGTCACTTCGTTTGATTGATGACCCCGAAAGGGATATGCACGGAAGGGACCACCACGCTCGCCGCCATAAGGTGGCGAGGCTGATCATCAAAAAAGATATGGGGTTTAAGGATAGCCAGGACCCGGCCTTTTTCGATACCGCCGAGAAAGAAAGCGTCGTTCGCCATCACGCCCCAACTCTTCAAGGTATTGAGCGCTCTTTCATGGGACGGCGCATTTCTGGCCGTCACGATGGAAATTCTCAGGCGGTTCACATAATCCGGATGTTCGATTTTATAGTTTTCCTCCACGGATTGGATTTTCGCCATTCTGATCAAAAATTCCTGCAATGGCCCGGGGTTGTGCGGTTGCATCACATTCTTGACTTCATTGGCATGGAATTCATCCAGCCCGGATGCTTGCATGACCGATTCGGAGGCGTCATCGGCCAGCACGCCATCAAAGTCAAACGCGATTCTCAACGAGGTGTCCATTTCATCATCGACGAATTTTGAATCCAGCACATGGCCGGCCGGGAACCCGGCTTTAATGGCGGAATCCACGTCGGCCTTGTTGCCGGACAAAAACAAGGCGATGTTTAACGCCGGAATGTATTCATAGGGGGAATGACCTTGCATAAATATCGCTCTGGTCATGCCCAGGCCATAGTGCTGGATGGTCTTCATCACCCGCAAGCCGGTGTCGGGATCGTTTCTTGACAGCAGCACCACTTCCACCAGCGGGTCTTCAATCGGGTCGGGACTCAGATCGTTAAGGGCGAGCAAGCGTTTGATAAACGGATAGGCGATGCCTGTGGGTAAAGGTTGAGCGAGATGACTTTCCTGGAACTTTCGATATTCTTCCTCGCCCTGACTTTTAAAGATTTCATCTGATTCGGTTAAATCGAAAACCGCGCTCGAGGCAACGCCAATCACTAGACGATGTTCCAGATCGTAAGCCATCAAAAACTCCCTTAATGTATTGTTTATCAACCATACTACTTTTTTGCCGCTTGCTCGACCGTTGCAAAGAGGAAGATCGGATGTTTGCTGCCGCGCCGGAATAGGTGGGCATTGCCGATTTGCCGCATGGCGTCACCGGCGCATGACGGGCAAGTCCGGCAGGTTACGGTGTCATACCGGTAGGGATAAATCACCGATCAATACATTGGGGAGCGCAGCCAGCACCGAGGAGGGCACCACCAGTTTAACCTCGCGCGTGCCGCCGCCCATGATGACAGCCGGACGGCGCAACACCGCGTTATCGATCAGCACTGGCCAGCCGGCGGGCAGGCCGAAAACCGTAATCCCGCCGGGCACCATCCCGGTGAGTTCCGTGGCTTTTTCCATTCGGGCAAAGGAGATGCGTTGCGCCGCAAGTAATTGCTTGATAGCGCCGTTAATGTCAAGACGCCGCGCGCCTGTGCAGATAGCCGCGGCATAAGCTTCAATGCCCGGTTTTTTATATTTCAATATCAGAGTATTGGCGCAATCATCCAGAGGATAACCGTATCGTTCACAAAACACTTGCGTATCGGATGCCGAACTTTCGACAATGAACGCTTTAATCGGCAAATCAATAAGCTGATGAAACACTCGAGATGGGATCTGGTCCTGCAACTGTGCCAGCACGACCATTTCTTCATGATCGAACCGCGTCGTTTGCCTCAGATCTTGCTGGTCATGTTGTGTCATGGCTAATACCTCTCACATCCATTAACCCTGTGCCGTGGTAAAATCATCCAGGGCAAGTGGTCGAAAAAAAGATCAGCGCTGGGTCAGTATCGGTGCTTTTTTTTGTCCGGTTTAACTTTTTTTGTTAGAGAAAGAGGACAGCAGAGAAACATATGCGGGATTATTTGTTAACTGACTAAAAAGGATATGGATTGTTATTTTCGTACTATGTGTTTTCCTCATCCATTATGGTGGACACCCTCTTTGGCAATCTGCTTGGCGCCCGTTTCCTGATGGGCGCCGGCACCAATATCTTTTGGGCTGTATTGCCGTGCGCCGTCTTTTTGCGTCAGCGGCCAATTCACTTGGGGCATCTCTGCATGACTGCTCCTCGTGCGTGCAATGCCTACCACTACCATATGAAATTAATGTGACCGCCCGAAAGTTCGGCATAGCCCGTTTGCCCGGCCAAGTTGCCTGTGGCGCAGCCAGTAAGAAAGGATCGCCGCCCGGCGCGGGCGGGATTTTGCCTGTAGATATAGAACGTCTAACATCTAAAATTCTTATGGTTATCCCGCCTGAATATCGGATGGGAATAGCCATTTTTCATTACAATAAGTTTTATACTCTATAAGTCGTATATTAATGGCATTAAAATCTATTATTATTTAAGTGTTTTTTTATTCTATTAACTGCATTGTCTATTGCAATATATTGTTTATTTATATGTTACACGTTCTAGTTTGGTTTTGGGTTAGCACAGCGGGCTTACCGTTATCCCCATGATGCAGGGTAACGCCGCATGCTGTGAATAATAATCATAGACTTAATGGAGCACCGGTATGACATCATTATTCAAACATCGTTACTGTCGGCGGGAGCGCTGGTACTTGGCTTGACGGTCAGTACGGTTACCTGGGCGGCGCAAGGCAAATCCTGCGATAGAACGTACACCATAGGATTTAGCCATCCGGTGGGCGAATCGCAATTCGCCCGCTTAGCCATTACCCTTGGTATTTCCTGCGCCAGGCTTGCCGTAATTACCGCCGCTTCTGGTGTGAACGGGTGGATGAAAATATCAGCGCGTCGCTGTTTGCCCTGATGGATGTGGTGGCCACCCAACAGCATATTGATATTCGCGGCGCGGCGCGGCGCTGCATGCAAGCCTCCATCGAGGAAAGTAACGCCGTACGCATGGTGATGAGGCTGGTGCGCACTCGTATCATGCGCGATCCCTTGGATGCCCGCCGTTCGTTGTTATCCTTGGCCGAGGGCGGGGAACGCCTCTACGCCGACCTTAGTACGCGGGTGCCGCGCGTGCAAAAAGCGCTGACTCAACGTCTTCCTCCTCTGGCGGTGGATGAATTCCATCGCCTGACGCGACTGGTCGCGCGGTTGTAACCCGATCCGGTCGGCGTGTTCATCAATAGGGATGACCTATGTTTATCACTGTGCTGATCGTATCGCCAAAGAACGTCAACCGGCTCAGAACAATGCCAGCCAGCGCGATGACTGCTGTCGCTTCCACCCTTCTATTGCGCCAGCAGGAGAGAATAAAAGCGAGGATAAAACAGAGAATGCTTCCCCAGAAAAGCAGCGACTCCCCCCAACTCAGGTACGTCATCCGCATGATGGCGCCGCCGCTGCTCCAGATCAGCGGCGGGATAACCAGCGTCAGCATAAATAACAAAATACCCTGTCGTAATATCGCCACTGCGGGCGTCTTGTCGAGCAGGGGGATGCACGCCGCTCCCATGACCCATGCCGTGAGAAAATAAAATACCATTGGCAGCCCATTGGCGACGGCCGCCATCGCCGGCGCGGCGTAAGTCATGCCCTGTGCAATTATCAATAACACGCCGGTAGAGGTCGCGGCCAGCGTCGACACTTTGTTTCCGTTGGTATAAACCGCGATGGCAATCGTTATGGCGAACGCTATCGCCACGATCAACTCACGACTCAGCCAAGCATGCTTGAGATTGATCAATGCGTTGTAGGCATAAAATGGATAAGAAAGGTGAAACAGCGCCCCGAGTAACGACAAGGCCAGTATGCCGCCGGTGATTAGCCAGGCTTTACGCTGACCTCGTTGATCATGGCTGAAACGTCGCCAGGTGAGAAAAACCGCCAGCCCCACAGCCGTTTGGCTTAGGGCGGTGAAAATGACTAAAGGGAGTTCATAGTCTGCCATACATCACTCTCCTTCCTGCTGAGGCTGCCGCGCCGGAATAAACCGGGTTCCTGGATTCAATTTGGGCATATTGGGGAATCCCGGCGGATATTGAACCGCATTGGCGGGAGTGTCATGGCTGTCAAGATCGATCAAGGTCAGCGCGCTAACCGGACAGGCGTCGACGCACGCCGGCTGCCAACCCTGGTCTAATCGTTGGTAACACATGCTGCATTTTTCCGCTTTCCTGGTTTGCTCATTAAACCGGGGCGCTCCATAGGGGCAACAGCGGATACAATTTTTACACCCGATGCAGCGCTTGGGATCATGCACCACCACGCCATCCGCGCGTTTGGTATAGGCTCCGACCGGACAGGCGTCCAGGCAAGCGGGGTTTTCGCAGTGATTGCACGCCAGGGAATAAAATGCGCGCTCCTCATGGGGATAAATAGCGGCATCCAACGGGTAGACATACCGCCAGGATATCTCCGGCTCAAGTTGGTTGAAGCTTTTACATGCCATCGCGCAACCACGGCAGCCGATGCATTTATCACTGTCGACTAAAAAAGCGCGCCTCATGCCGCGGTACCCCTTTCATGAGCCAGCGTAATATCAACGAACTGGCTGTGGATCGCCGAACCCGGCGATCCGGTTTTCATTTTCCCCATATCCGATGCGGTATCATCGACCACGTTTTGCACATTGAAGCGGCGGTTGGGGAACCATGCTTCATACATCACCAGAAAATCTTCCGGCACATTGCTGGTGAGTTTGGCCCTCACCACCACTTCGCCGAGATCATTAAACACTTTTACCCAATCCTGGTCGGCGATCCCCTTGGTCCTGGCCGACGATGGGTGCATATAGACAAAGGGTTCCGGATAAAACACCCGGGTCCAATCCAGGTTGATAAACTGGGAGTTAATACTTAATTGCATATGGGGAGTGAATAAATGGTAGGGTAATTTTTTCTCTCTTCCCGCTTTATGCTCGGGTAACGCCGTAAAACCGTGTTCTTGACACAGCGCCGATTTGAATTCGTATTTCCCGGATGCGGTTTTGAATTTACGATCATTCCAGGCGGCGGTGTTGGCCAGTTTCGCCTTAACGGGACCGTTTAATAGTTCTTCCCAAGACGCGATGCCGAACATCTTATAGATGCCTGGGTTGAATTCTTTGCTCACCCACGCCTTGCCATCCACCTCTTGAGGGAAGGTGCAGGAACCCGGCTCGAGTTTATTCATCGCACGGGAGAGTTCCGCCGCAATGTCCAGGTCGGTTTTGCTTTCATACAGCGGTTTGATGGCCGGCTGATTGATGGAGAGCCAGTAATGCCAGTATGACACCGAGATGTTCCACTCCTCGAACAGCGTCGTCACGGGCAGGACAATATCCGCTTGTTCAACCGTTTGATTGAAAAATTGATCAACGCACACCACCATTTCCAATTTATCGAAGGCGCGTTGCATCTTGTTACGGTCAAAGTCTTGCGAGAAGGGGTTCTTACAGGAGACCCACAACATGCGGATCGGCGGATCGTTAGTGTCCAATAGCGCCTGGGCGGTTTTGTTGACGCTCACGGTGCGATCGGTATATGGCGGCGCAGCTTTGGCGGCCAGATTGGATTCCCCTTGCGGGCCTTGCCTCTCGATAAACCCCACCGAGCCGGCGGGTGGGCGTTGCGTCATGGCGGAATAATTGAAACCCCATGTTTGCAGATGCCCATATCGGGCGCCACCGCCTTCCAGACCGATATTGCCGGTCATGGCCACAAACGCGTCAATGGCGCGAACATTCACCCCGCCATTGACATGACGCTGCATGCCGTAGCCTATCCATATGGTGGCCGGTTTAGCGGCGGCGAATTCTTCGGTCAATTGCCGGATGACGTCGGCGGAAAGCCCGCATTGCTCCGCCGCCCATTCGACGGTGACATTCTCTCGCAGATATTGCGCAAATTCAGGGAAACCCAGAGCATCATTAGCGACGAACGCCTGGTCCACCAGGCCGCTATCGAGCAGATGCCGCGCCATTCCCAGCGCCAGGGCGCCATCTGAAGCGGGGCGTACCCGCAAATAGAGATCCGCTTTGGCCGCGGTCTGGGTGAGCAGCGGGTCAATCACCACCACCTTGGCGCCGCGTTCCCGCGCCCGGTAGATGAATTTCATCGTATGCATGGAGCACCAGGCCGGATTGCCGCCCCAGATGATGATATATTTGGCTTTGACCAAATCCTCGGGATCGTTACACCACATATCCCCCATATCGTAGCTCTGGGCATCGATGCCGGCGGGCCAGCACGGCGTGCCGACAAAACGGGTCGTATATCCCAACGAGGACATCATTCCTTCCACGCCGTAATTCATGATGCCCAGATTGCCGGAATATTTGGTCAACGCCAGACCAAGCAGCGAGCCATCCCGCTTTTTGATTTCCTGGATTTTACCGGCGATCCGGTTCATCACCTCCTCCCAGGAAATACGCCGCCATTTTCCGGTCCCGCGGCCATCTTGAATCATCGGATATTTAATTCTATCCGGATTATAGACACTGCGCGGATAGGCCAACCCTTTCACACAAGGCCTGCCATCGCTGAACGTCGACTCTTTGGCGCCATCGACATATGTGATCACCCCATCCTTGACCGAGGTTTTCAAACTGCAACTGTCATAGCAGTTACGCAGACAGGCATTGCGGTAAAGGCTATTTTTTTCCGGCTCGTAGGGAATAGGGGGCTGCGCGCCCGCTAAACGAGGTAACATCATGCCGCCAGGCAATGTCATTACCGCTCCCGCGGCCACTAATTTTTTGATCAACTGTCTTCTGTCGGGGAGCTCTGGCGTATCTCTCATAATGATGTTCTCCGCTGTAAATCACAAAACCAGAGTAATAAAACGTCGGCCACCGAAACGATCAGAGGCGTCTGGGCTTTATGCCGGACAAGTTCGATAAAAAGCGGTAGCCAACGGTTCATATGGCCGTTCACCAGCCATACTAGGGCTTCGTGATAAACGGGTTGCCGTGGCGTCTGTTGGGTTAGCAGCAAACAGAGCTCAATTTCATATGAGAGATGGTCATCGGGAATACGATTTTCGCTAAAAACCGACAGTCCGAGGGCATGATAAAGTTGCCGTATCTCCAAAGTGCTGCTCCCCATTAATTGCGGTTCGGATTCGATATAGACCGACGCGTAGGGCGGCGCCAATAGCGCCATGGGTCCGATAAAGAGGCGATTAAATTCATATTCGACCTCCGTCCAGTCCGTATAATGCGGTGCAATAGGTAATGTCACTTGCGAGCCACAATATTCACTCAATTTAATCACTATTTGCGCATGGCGCTCGCTTTTGGAAACGGTAAAAAAATCACGCAATAAAAAGCCTATCGCTTCCCAGACCGAGGATGAGAAATTTTCCAGCGGAGCGTTTGATTCGCCGGGTTCATGTGTTTTGTCATTATCGCTAATCATAGGTTGCTACACCCTAAATACGACCCTAAATAAGATACTCAATATAACAACCGAGACCTATTCCCGTTACACCACGATAACTTTATTTGCAAAATCAGGAGACGCCATCGCTTTGTCAATATAGAAAGAAATGCCTATCACTTGCCAGATATCGCTATGAAGAGAAAGAAAGATCCTGACCTGCCGCCTGGCTTGCGAAAATAACATACATACCGGCCAATAATGTACCCGGAAGGATATTGCTGAATTGAAAAAATAAACCCTGTCTGGGCCTTTTTTTTATGGCATCGGCAACATATCAAAGCGACCCTGGCGCAAGGGCATGCGATGGGTGGATAATGAATGTGTAATTTTTATTATTAATGATACTTAGGATATGGCGATTCCCATTGAACAGATGCGATTTATTCAATAGATCAATTAGCAAACTGCCATATCTCCAAATATCAAAATGTTTATCAGCTATGTAACATTATTATCTATTATCCGCGTAGTAATAACGCTGCAAAAACTATACTACAGTCATTAATTAAAAACATTGTCAATTAAGCATGATAAAATATTAAATTCGCATAAGGATGGATGAAAAAGGATTTATTGCTGTAGGGGCCCTTGAGCCGCCAAATTCGAAAAAATGGTGCGCCAAGGATTGACCGGCGGCGCGCTTCGACGCTTTGGCGTCGGCGCCAATCGAGCCAAGCGGGCTTTAGACAAACTTTGCCGTACCCGCTTTAGGCGTTGGCCAGTGCCCGCCTCGCTGGTTATTGAGGCCGTAGTCGATGCCCGGTTCAGCGTCACCTGAATCCGTGGCTCCCGCTAGTTGACCATTACTGACCCATTTTTCATCACCGCCATAGAGACTGGCAATCAAGAATGATCGCAAACGATTGACGACCGTCTGAACCTCGGTCGCTGCAACAAGATTATGTGTTTCATCCGGGTCTTGACGTAAGTCGAAGAGTTGCAGAACATTGCCGTACGGGTAATAAATCAGCTTATACCGTCCATCGGTCACCATCCGGGTGGCGACCGCCCCTTCGCAGACTTCGCCATAGAGCATGTCACGTCTATCGCCCCGCAAAAGATCACGGCCTTCGGCGGTGGCGGGAATGGCGATGCCACAAGCTGAAAGCAACGTCGGCATAATATCTTCGAGACAGGCAACGCGGTCATCCGTGTTCCCCGCGTATGCCTGGAGCGGACGCCCTGTGAGGATCAGAGGAACGTTGGTTGCATTTCGGTAGAAGGTCCTCTTCGCGACCAGACCGTGGTCGAACAGCGTGTCGCCATGATCAGCGGTAAAGGCGATGATGGTGTCATCCAACAGCCCTTCCTCCCGCAGCGTGCCGATCAGGAGGCGGATTTGATGATCAATATGGGTGCACAGCGCGAAAAATGCCCTTTTGGCTCTTTTTATGTCATGTTCGCTATAAAGGGCCGCCTGCTGCCTATATATTTTCAGCGCCGCAGCATCATTATCCAGCCAGTCGCCCATCGGGGACGCTGGCATATCCACGCCCTGGTACATGTCCCAATAGGCTTGCAGCGGCACCAGCGGCGGGTGGGGGTGAACGTATGACAGGTAATAGAACGCGGGCCGCGTGGGGTCTTTGCGCTTGATCGTCCTGACCATTTGCGCGGTGGCCCATGTCGTCTGGTGGGCTTCCTCAGGTAAGTGCCAAGGACGGGTGTAATATTGATTATTGGACATGCCATGGGAATATTCCTGTCCAAGGTACCCATTTTCCCCGAGCCACATCTCATAGTCATCGGTTACGCCAAACTGGTACCGGGCCTCTTCCGAGAGCATGACATCGTCAAAGCCGATGCGGTCCCGTTGGGGATAAACGTGGAGTTTGCCGACCGCATATGCCTGGTATCCGGCGTCTCTGAACGACTGCGCCAGGGTCTTGATGTTCGGCATCGGCAACCTGTCGGCGTAGACCCGATCGCCATGTGTGCGAGGAAAGGCTCCCGTCATAAGCGAGCGGCGGGCAGGAATGCAAACGGGGCAAGTGCTATGGCATTGGGTAAATCTGGCGCCTGTCCGGGCCAGTTGGTCGAGTGTGGGCGTCATCAGCACGGGATGGCCGGCGCACCCCATCATCGAGGCGGCCCAATGGTCCGCGGTTATCAGTAATACATTCGGAGCAGTCATAATCCTGGCCTCGGGCCACAAGAATTAACGGTATTGTCAAAAAACCACGGCAGAGAGCCGCCTTGGCGAAACGGCGTCCATTGGCCCCCGTTAAGTTGGCGAGGCCGTTGCCGTCGCGCCCTCGCCGGGAGCCGGCGCGGGGATCGTTTTCCAAAGAATGATGGAGGCGAGCACATCGAAAAAAGCCAGACAAACGAACAAAGGATTGTAGCCGATACTGGCGACCGCCGCGCCTATAAGCAAAGAAAAACATGCTTGGCCGAGCCATGCGGCCGAGCCGGTCCAGCCGCTCGCCGTCGCCACTTCGCTCTTGGGGAAGATATCAGACGCAAGCGTGATGAGCGAGCCCGACAGGGCCTGGTGAGCGAACCCCCCGATACAGAAGAGGAATACCGCCTGGTACTTGTCGGCGGCGAGTCCGATGCACGCGGGACCAAACATCAGTAACGACCCAAAGATGACGACCAGTTTGCGCGAAGTGATGAGGGACACGCCGAAGCGGTACATGAATAACGGGCAGAGATACCCGCCAACGATACTGCCCAGATCCGCCGCCAGGAAGGGCATCCATGCGAAGAGCGCAATCTCTTTGAGGCTCATGCCGCGAACGGTGGAGAGATAAATTGGAATCCAGAACGTAAAAGTCGCCCATGCCGGGGCAACCAGAAACCGCGAGGCCATCAATGTCCATAGGTCGCGCTTTTTCAGCAACGCCCGCCAGGAAGTCTTTTCCGGCTTAGTGACGGACTCGTTCAACGACTGCCCGGCGGCAATATACGCTTGTTCCTTTGGGTCCAGATGACGATGCCATTTCGTGCCCCGGTAGATTAGCAGCCAAATAAGCACCCAGATCATGCCGAGACCCCCTGTAATTAAGAAAACGGTTTGCCACGATTGATGAAAAATACACCAGATGACAAGGGGCGGCGCGATCATGGCGCCGATCGACGTGCCTGAGTTAAACCAACCGGTCGCAACGGATTTTTCTTTATCAGGAAACCACTCCGCCACGACCTTGATGGCTGCCGGTATGGCTGCGGACTCAGAGAAGCCTAGCAGCGCCCGGAAGAAGGCAAGTGACAGCCAGCCTGCCGTGAGGGCATGCAGCATGCACGCGACCGACCACAATGCGGTAAAAACAGCGAATCCGAGGCGGGTGCCCATGATATCGAGGAGGTATCCTGCTATGGGTTGCATCACCATATAAGCGCCCTGAAAAGCGGCCACAACATATGAATATTGCTGCGTAGTGATAGCCAGGCGCTGACTGATGGCTGGCATTGCCACGGATAGGGCGCTTCGATCCAGGTAGTTCAAAATAATGCCGAACGTTACCAGCCCGATGATCCACCACCTGAGTCCCCTGACGTAATTCGTTTTCATTGCACGCTATCCTCTTTGCGCTGCGGACGCGGGACGGACCCCATCACGTCAGTCATTTCCTTTCGATGGTCGATAAGGTGAACAACATACCGATGCAATGCACCGATTAGCATTTTTTTGGTCCAACCAATTTATCGTGTATATGGCCCGCTGCATTCGATACGGATTTAATGATATAAGCACCTGATAATTGGCGTTTTCTGACCAAACACCCGCCAGGATAACCGGCCTGCTGGCAGAATTGGGGATAAAATCCATAGGGTTATCGTGGCCGTAAAGTTTATACGCCCGCAGATCGGCATGGAGCAAATAACATAATTCACTATCTATTTGTGCTAATTGGGATTGCATAGGCGGGGCAATACGCCCTGTTGGCATGATGAATAGCCGTTTTTTGCTTGCAACCTTGCTGTTCTGTTGCTAAAACTGGTTGAACCGGTATAGCCAAATCGCCAAGGGAGAGCGGACAATGAATGAAATGACGCAAGAGACAGATAAAACCCGCCGCTTCCGGCAAGTTGCCGCGCAGTTGGAGGAATTGATTGAGCGTGGGCAATGGGCGGTGGGTGCCAGGTTGCCCGGCGAGCGTGAAATGATAAAGCGCTTCGCGGTAAGCCGAACGGTATTCAGAGAGGCGCTGATACTGCTTGAACTTAAAGGCGTGGTGGAAATTCGGGTTGGATCGGGCACTTACATCAGGCCAAAAAATATGACCGATGGTGGTTTGCCCGGTAGCGGCCTTATGGAGTCAGCCAAACCTTTTGATCTGATTTTCGCCAGACGACTGGTGGAGTCGGAAGTCGCCAGATTGGCTGCATTGACCGCAACGCCTGATGATCTGAAGAAAATGCGAATAGCGCTCAAGCAAATGGAAACAGATGCGGAGCCATTTATGCACCGGCATATATCAGACAAGGCATTTCATTTGGCGATAGCCGAGGCTACGCGCAATCCGGCGTTGATGTTCGTCGTTGCCGCGTATTGGGATGCTTATCGGAAGTGCATTGTTGACGGCGCCAGCTCAATCGCCAGGCGTCCGGAGAATCGCGAGCGGGCATTGGCTGACCATAGTGCCATCTATTTCTGCATTGAAGCGAAAGATGGCGCGGGCGCGGCGGCGGCAATGCAGGCTCACCTGGACCGGGTCAGCCGATTTCTTTCTTCCTTCTCAACGACAGGCAACGGGTTCCGGCCACGAACCTAGTATGCTGATGCGATTGGCGTCAAGCGGCATTTTAGGCAGCCGGTCCTTATTCCCGGGAGATCACCTCCCGCGTATAACGACCATTCACCAGACGCAACAGATTCATCGGATTGGCGTCCCGCACCGGCGGCGGTAATAATTCGGCCGGCCAGTTTTGCAGACATACCGGCCGCTGGAAACGACTGATGGCCAAGGTGCCGACCGACGTGCCGCGGGCGTCGGAGGTGGCGGGCCAGGGGCCGCCGTGCACCATGGCGTCACTGACCTCCACCCCGGTCGGATAACCATTGAACAACACACGTCCGGCTTTATAAAGCAGGCGTTGACTCAGCGGATGGGTTTGCGGCAGGTCCGCCGGTTCCGCCAGCAGCGTTGCGGTAAGCTGCCCTTGCAGATGGTCCAGCGCGTCCAGCAACGCCTCAAGACTCTCCACGGCCACCACCACCGCCAGCGGACCGAAAACCTCTTCTTGCAGCAGCGGATCGTCCTTGGACGACAGCAAAGACCCATCCCCCAGATAGAGCCGGGCCGTCGCCTGGTTATCCGCCGTTGCGCCGGCGGCTAATTGCCGCAACGCCGGATGGTGATCCCAGCGCGCCACGCCTTGCCGGTAATTTTCCAGGATGCCGGCATGCAACATGGTTTGCGGCGGGGCGACGTTCACCTGTTCGGACAGTTGATTGATAAAACGATCGAAATCGCCGCCGCGCAAACCGATAATCAGCCCTGGCTTGGTGCAGAACTGCCCCGCGCCCAGGGTAAAGGATGCCGCCAGTTCCCGGGCAATTTGGTCCCCCCGGACATGCAAGGCTTCGGGCATCACTATCAGTGGATTGACGCTGGACATTTCGGCGAACACCGGAATGGGTTGCGGGCGCCGCGCCGCCAAATCAAACAGCGTCCGTCCGCCTTTCAGGGAGCCGGTAAAACCCACCGCCTGAATCGCCGGCTGCTGCACCAGTTCGGCGCCGATAAGGTCGCCGAAAATCATATTAAAGACACCGGCAGGCAGGTTTTGCGCCACCCGCGCGCGCTCGATGGCCTGGGCAATGCCGGCGGCGGTGGCCAAATGGCCGTTGTGCGCTTTGAACACCACCGTGCAACCGGCCGCCAGAGCCGAGGCGGTATCGCCGCCGGCGGTGGAAAACGCCAAGGGAAAATTGCTGGCGCCGAATACCGCCACCGGGCCGAGGGCCAGTTGATACTGCCGCAGATCGGGTCTTGGCAGCGGTCGCCTTTCCGGCAATGACGTATCTATGCGTACATTTTCCGTGTCGCCGCGCGCCAATAATTGTGCAAACAGCCGCAACTGAGCGCTGGTGCGGGCTTTCTCCCCCTGCAAACGGGGCAGGGGAAGAGCGGTTTCCAGGTGGACCTGTTGCAGGAAGTTTTCATCCAGGCCGTCAATTTCATCCGCGATGGCGGTTAAAAACCGGGCTCTCTGTTCACTGCCGGCCTGGCTATAGGCTGGAAAAGCCGACGCGGCGGCCTCAGCCGCAGCCCGGACTTCGTCGGACGTGGCTTGATAAACGTTGAAACCGGTCGGTTCGCCGGTGGCGGCGCAGCGGCTGCGAATGATGTCGCGGCCTGCGGCCACCCGACGTCCGCCGATAAATTGCCCGCCGATGGCGGCAGAGGGTGAAACAGACATGGTGTTCCTCCGAAAACGGCATGAGCGCAAGTGGATGCCTGCCTGAATGACGCATAACGATACCATGACGGTAATTATCCTTGACGGCTTGAAGATTTTCGCCGTAACAGCCGACGAAATCGGCACAACGAGCAAGCCCGATCCGGACCGGCAAATGTGGTGTGAATTTATTTGCTATCTAAAGCATTTTTAAATGTTTGACAAGTTATCTCTTACTATTGGTAATTTGTCGCCACCCGCCCGCAACTCGAATCATTTAGGGTATATGTTTTGTTTCGATAATGGAAAATCAGAGAATGCCAGAAGAAATTAAACTGGTTTTTGCAAAATTTACGTATGGAATATGTTTATATCAAATTTGACAAATAAAAAAATGTAAGGCCATTATTTGCCAGATAAATAAGAATTTTACCAACCGAATGAATGATAAATAGCATCTTTATTTATATCTATTCCGCATTTATAAATTTTTTTATTCACAAAAGCTAATGATTATTTGTTGTTTGTGTCGAGTGAATATTCATCTATAACAGTTATTCCTCCAAACTCAGACAAATTCATCGAGGTTATTGTGAGCACAACAGATATCGGGATCTTTACGGGAGATAATTCCACTCTGGTGGGGTCCGTCAGCGATGTGGCCAGATTAATCAATACTCGCGGGCATATTAAAAGTTATGCGCGCATGATTGTTTTTCTTGCGCTTGGCGGTGTCTTTCTCGATGCCTATGATTTAACTACGCTTTCCTATGGCATCGACGATGTGGTACGCGATTTTGGCCTAACGCCGACGATTACCGGAGTCGTTACCTCATCCATTATGGTTGGCACCATCTTTGGCAATCTACTTGGCGGCTGGCTTACGGATAAATATGGCCGTTACTCGATATTCATGGCCGATATGCTGTTTTTTGTTATTTCGGCAATTGTCGGAGGCCTGTCGCCGAATGTCTGGGTTTTGATTGGCGCCCGCTTCCTGATGGGCGTCGGCGTCGGCATCGATTTGCCGGTGGCCATGGCCTACCTGGCCGAGTTTTCAAAATTCGCCGGCAAGGGCAATAAAGCAGCCCGGCTCGCCGCGTGGTGTCCGATGTGGTATGCCGCCTCATCGGCATGTTTTTTCCTGATCTTCGGTCTTTATTTCCTGTTGCCCAAAGAGCATATCGACTGGCTGTGGCGGGCGTCGTTGCTGTTTAGCGCAGTGCCGGCATTGTTGATTATCGCCGTACGCAGAAAATTCATGAATGAATCGCCGTTGTGGGCCGCCAATCAGGGAGATCTCACAGCAGCCGTGCGTATTCTGCGGGACTCTTATGGCATCAACGCCCATGAAGACACGTCGGCGACGCCGGCCCCCGTAGCGGCAAAATCGGATAAAGTCAGCTTTCGCGTGTTATTTGAAAAACCTTACCGCGAACGGACCATTGTCGCCGGGGTGATGAACGTTTGTATCGCTTTCGAGTATACCGCCATCGCCTTTTTCCTGCCGTCGATCCTGGCGCAATTCCTGGGCGCGGGGGTATTTGAAACCATTTCCGCCTCACTTGGCCTCAACGCGCTGTTCGCGTTTACCGGCGGATTGCTCGGGATGCGCCTGGCATGGAAATATCCGTCGCGCCATGTGGCGATTGCCGGTTTTGCCCTACAGTTTGTCGCACTGGTATCGTTGGCGCTGATTGGTCGTCCCGAGGCGGCGGCCGGGATTATTTTCGCCATTCTCATGCTTGGCTTATGGCTGTTCGCCGAGGGCTTCGGTCCCGGCGCGCAGTTAATGATTTACCCGGCGCTTTCCTATCCCACCTCCATCCGCGCCACCGGCGTGGGCTTTAGCCGCTCGCTTTCCGGTATCGGCAGCGCGCTGGCACTGTTTATTCTGCCCATCCTCAAGGCCGCGCTCGGCACCAATATGTTTTGGGCTATAACGCCCTTTGCCTTTGTGCCGATTATTTTTCTGCTGGCGGTGCGTTATGAACCGACCCGTCAGGATATCGACGACCAAACCACTGAAACGGCCGACCAAGCCGTCGTCGAAACGGCGCGCGACCCTGTGGC